>Ga0210043_1000003_pt1 | contig 444127 bp, 637 predicted proteins | sample CryGeymet201501t_FD_183990 | JGI IMG/M metagenome (GOLD analysis project Ga0210043, IMG submission 183990) | Groundwater microbial communities from Crystal Geyser aquifers in Utah, USA - Crystal Geyser metaG 2015-01t (SPAdes) (version 2) | ecosystem: Environmental > Aquatic > Deep subsurface >...
GTAATCTTCTTTCTTACATAATGAGTATTACATGCAGCAACAACTCGTATACCATGCTTCTTGCCGTAATCTATTAGTTTATGATTTATGAATTGTTGATCTATCTCATCATTAAATATATTAGATCCGCGCTTCATATTATTGGGCTGAATCTCAAGACCAAAATTATCACCAAATATAGATTTAAGTTTAATTACTGCATCTTCTGCCTCATCAAACTTACCATTCATTAATAATTGGCTAATGACTCCATTTCCGCAAGCAGTTAAACATATTATTCCCTCAGAATATTGCTCTAATAACTTCCAATCAATAACTGAATAGACTCTTTTACCGATCATTGAGTTTTGATCGAAGCCTTTTTTATTTAATGTTAGGATATTTTTATATCCTTCTGCATTTTGTGCTAGAAGGACAATATGCCTTAATCTGTCAATAGGTTGTTCAATATCATTTTGAAAATAAAACTCACACCCAATAATTAATTTTACACCAGTATTTTTGGATATTTTTAATGCGTCCCATGCGCTCGCTAACGAGCCATGGTCTGTAATGGCAATTGCTGATTGTTCTAATTCTTTGGCTCTATTAAATAAATCCTTAACTGATGATAAAGAATCAAGAATAGAAAAGTCTGTCTGATTGTGCAATGAAACAAAATCGATCATATTACTTCCGTTATTTGGTTAAGTATTATAACAAATACACATCTCACTCATTTTAGAACTATTTTAACCTAATAAAATAGGTTACGTGTGTTTTGTCAGGGAATACACGATGTTACAGTAAATTGTGCTTATCTAAGATAAGGCGCATATATTTTTCGTCAATAGATCCAAAATTATCATAAATATGATCAATTGATTTAAATTGCTCGCGCCAAAACTTTTTATTTTTACCACCACATAATAGGTTTTTTAAATCGTCATGGAATAATTGTTTCTTTTGAAACAATCCATGTGCAATACAATTAACTGCTTCCCAATTGTTTTTTAACTCTTCTAGCGTTTTAGCAATTAGATTTTTTTTAAAACGATATCTTTGTTTACCAGGTCGGGCAAATTCATATTGTTTAATTAATTTTGCTGCCTTTTTGGTATCATCAGACGACCCATCCTTCAAGAATAAGGGGAATTTATCAGAACCAGAAATTGTTTTAAAATGATACTTTTCGGCAGTTAGCCCGGCATACATTAAGCATATTTCCGAAATAACTGCATAATTTATCAGCTTGCTATCTGACATGTCTTCTGCTGTAAAAAAATCAAAATTAGTGAATCCATGAACTTTATTTTTGCCATACGGAAAAACACGCACAGATTCTATTTTTGCCAAATGTAATAAACCATAAATTGTATGACCAGCTTCGTGATAAGATGTTGAAATCAAATTATGTGTAAACGCAATATTGTTTTTGGCAATATTTTTAGAAATATTTATAGAATCTGTGCGGTTCGCCATGTTTTATCCAATCTGTTGAAGCAACTCCTCAAGTTTATTGAGCTTTTGGTCACATTCTGAACGCTTACACTTGACCTGAAGCCTGTTAGAACCAAGTGGTCCTGTTACTATAAAGTCCAGATTATCGGCATATAGTATTCCGGCAGCAGTAAAATGCGCTAATTCTGTGAATCCCAATGAAACTAGAGATGCTAACAGACTGGCGTCTATCGGTCTATCAATCTTATAAATAGTGGATTTCTTTCCACAACAAGCTTGAACTGTAAACCTTTCAATTTTCATTCTTCTTGATTATCTAGATTAACTCCCTTACCTTCCAGTAAAAACATAGCATACTTCAACTTTACAGTTTGAGCTTTTATTGCTTCACGATAAGGCGCAGAGAACTCTTTTACTAATTCTTTAGCAGAATTTAATTTTTCATCAACATCCTGTTCTTTTTCGATAGTATAAATATTACCTTCGCAAGTTACTACCATCTTCTTAAGATCTTCTGTGCTCGCAGCATCAGCAATTTCTTTAAACTCAGGCATTTTACCTAAAGCTTTTACCCACTTCTCTGGAAATGTTACTGGCATATTGTCATCTGTCTTACTCATTTTTTTGTCTTCCTTTATTCAATAAATCTAACGGTTTTTGTTATGAAATCTAACGTATATTCATCTTTAATTCTAGAGAATAATATCTGTAAATATCCAGTTCTATTCATTTCTTGAATGATTTCATCTGGAGTTGATTGTGTTTTAGATTGAAGTATATTTTGTTTTATTACATCAAATACTTCTTGTTCCGACATCTGTGCTTCTGGTTCTGTGTCACGAATCATATCTAACACTAAAGATAGCTTGACATTAGATTCAGCCATCTCCATAAATTTCTTTCGATCTATATCTGCTAATGAATCCCAATCCATTTTTGATTGATGTGTTAAATACTTTGCTTCAGATAGGGTAAGCCAATTAGGAACTTCAAATGAATGATTTTCAACTAATACACGAGATATAGCTTCATTAATTTTAGTTTTCTTAGCAATTGATAGTTTTGCTGCAGCAGATTGTACTACGAATTCTTTCAATTCTGCAAAATCTTTTCTGCCCACCTTTACTGCCAACTCATCATTTAAAGGACAAGGCTCATTCTTTGCTCCCATCGATAATGATGTGGTAAAATGAATTGTTTTGCCAGCTAATGATGGCAAACCATCTTCTGGAACAACAAGATCAAATTCTCTTGTTTCACCAAGAGTCATTCCTAATAAATTATCATCAAACATAGTTAATTGACTATGACCAACGGTAATCATTTCACCTTCTGCTGACAAATTATCTATTTTTTCTCCGTTCATTGTAGCAACATAATCTATAATGACATTATCACCTTTTTGTATGAAATCATTTTCTTCATAAGGTACTGATGTACCAAAACGAACTCTTAATTCTTGCATCATCTTTTCTGTAAATTCTACAGAATTAATTGTTTCATGAGGCATTGGCAATTCAAAATCACGATATTTAGTCAATTCAAAATCTGGTTTTACAGCCAAATCAAAATCACATATGAATTTACCATCAGCCATTAATAATGAATTAAACTTAGGGGCACCATGTGGGCGGAGCTTCTTTTCAAATAAAGTATTATGATATGCGTCTTCTGCTAAACTTCTTTTTACAGATTCTTCAATTTGATTTCTATAGTGCATCTTAATAGCATCTACAGACGCCTTACCTTTTCTAAAACCTGGCACAGGAGCTTTCTTAAAATGTTTCAAGATTTCTCCTCTTTTATTTAAAATTTCGCCAGCATCAGCTATGTAATGAATTGATAGCTTACAAGGTTCAACTTCTTTAATTTCGATATCCATAATTCCTCTTTATTTTAATTACCACTCAATTTCACCATGTATTCTGGTCGGATCTGCCATTTTTCGTCCCTCTGGACAAACATTAACATGATCACAAAATCTACATAGATTAGATGTTTTGGGATTAAATTCTTTCTCGTTTAATATTTGATCTGCATACCCTAAGTATTTATCAGCCACTTTTAATATCTCTGGCTTCGTAAACTCAGCAGTTATATATTCGTAATTATGCCTTAACATAATATATGATGCTCTAACCTTCTTGACACTCGGGTCTTCAGAGACTATAACATAGGCATAAGTTAATAATTGAAAAAAATCGTCTTTGAGATATTTTTTATTTTTAGACGTCTTATAGTCGCAGACGTGTAGCATATCATCGTCATCAAGTTGGATTCTGTCAATCATGCCGTTTAATATAACTTTACCGCCAACTAATAATTCAAAATTTTTCTCACAGGCAAGGACGTTGGCGGTTAAATTATTTCTTTTATTGCTCGTAACTATTCTAAGATACTGGTCAATCATTTTCCAGCATTCTTTCTTCATCTCTGGTGTCAAATCAGAACGATACTCATCCACAGCATCTTTAAATGCTTTTGTCATTACTTTATTGTAAGGCTCTAATGAACCATTAATATAAGAATTATGAAAATCTTCTAAAACCTTGTGACAAAACTTTCCCGTTGTATGAAAATCCCAGGTTTTACGAGGTAATTTATCTATATACGTATACTTGTATTTTGCCTTGCAATCCAAAAAAGTTTTTGTCTTGCTTACGGACAATCGAAATTCATTACTCATTTAATATCTTTTCTATTTAAAGCGTTCAGTATGTATATGTCAAGTAAATATCATTAATTTATCGATTCTAATTATAAACTTATCAATAGTATTTTTCATTTCTTCGGCTGTCATTGGTCTCGGCTCATATAATTCACAAAATAATTCACTAAACCAATTTGGATCAGAATAAATCGTCCATAAAATGGATTTATCAGGATTATAGATAGAATTTAATGGCAATGATAATTCTGGATCATTACATATTTTTCGTTCAGTCTCATGTGACTCAAGCAAATTATGATACAGGGCTATAACAAATGTGCCTTCTTTTACATAAAGAGCATCATATTTAAACCAACCACCATAACTTCTTTTCCAATCTGATAATTTATACTTACCTAATTTCATAGATCAGAACAATACTCTTCTAGTGAATGGCAGCCATTCAAATACAAATCCGGCACCCTTGTTCTTAGAAAGAACAACCCCAGATAGATTTCCATCGAAACTCCCTGTTGGTTGATAAGGTGTCTTAGAAATAATCCATCTACTATTATGCGTATCCAAATAGTAATACGTCATAGTATTATCTCTTGGATTATAATGAGATCTTAAGAATGAACCCATAACGGGTGGAGAATCTAAACCACTATTATAGTAACTATTTCCGTCTCTAATTGTTTCTGGATTTTCTAAAGAGAAAAAGGTTCTATTAATATGTGGTGGATCATCTGGATCTTCTTTAGAATAATCTTGAAATATAACAAATGCTCTTGGATCAAATAGATTACTAAATTGTTCGCTTTCTTCTGGTGGAGCATCAGGAATTTCTATCGTAACATTAGCCGGTAAATTTCCAACAGTTGGCTGACCTTGCGCATCACGAGTCGTATATACTACACTGTAATTCTCAAGATTATATGGTTCATTTGTAAATCCAACCTCATTGCCAGCACCGTCATAACCACTAGGTATCTCTGTTAAATCTGGATTATCTACTGTTATTCCAGCTTCACCTGGACTTAAAAACTGAGCATTTGGTTGTATTGGGTTTGTTCCAAAGGGATATAAACCTGGAATATTGGATCCTGCTTGAGCATCTGTCGCAGAATGTGGTAGTCTAGCATTTTCTAACATATTGGTTTCATATTCTTCTATTATAATTGGAGAGAATGTTAAGCCATCTGTTGCTAATACTCGTAGCTCAACTTTTAATGAATATGTTGGGAATATAATTGGGTCAACATAAATGTCTGATGATAATGTTGGATTGGTACCATCTAACGTATAAAAAATAGTTGCAGGGATACTAGTAGTAATTGCAACAGATCGTGGTATACCTGCAACTACCTGATCACTTGATTCTAAAATTGTAACACTTATAATTGCCATATTATACCAGATTTAAAAACTTAGCATTTCGGGGAGTCATATCTTCTTTCAACATAACACGATAAATTTTGTGAGCAGCCTTTCGAAAAAGCTTTGCCAAATTAATATATGTTAAATCTCCCTCTCTTCTATACAAGATTATGAAGCAATCATAGTATTCCATAAATTCTAATTCAGGTGATATCCCCTTATATTTCCCACTCTTGATTGCCATAAGCTTGTTAACTGCATAAAAAATTAGAAACCTATAGAACTTTTGTTCTCCATTAACTATGTACTTAGGTACAAATTCTTTTTTTAGGTTTTCTACATCCATCTTAAGATATGCAGAAATATACTCACTTCAACTTATGCACTATATCAGATGCAATTTCTTTTAAATCTATTTTGGTCCCATTATTATCTACGACAAAATCAAACTCATTGTCATTTATTGATTCTTGTTCCGTTTCACTTAAATGATTCATTTTGTTTAAAGAATCTCTTTTAATTCGAATCATGTTATATCCAAGATTTTTGAAGTGATTAAACTCATTAACAAACCTAACATCAGTGATAATAAATGATGATCTAAAGCTGTCTGCTGCTTTTTCAGATTTATAAGTCGCTACATCTAACCATATAAACTCACTATATCCTCTACCAACTTCAGTGCCCAGATCTTGCAGCAACATTCTATATGTTAATGGAACTCCATTTTTAAATGCATTTGGTACAAGATCTTTTCTTAGCTCAGAAGGTCCATATAATGTCTGTTTTTTAGTTCTAGGAAACATTATTCTAATAATTTCCTTTATAGGATCAGCTAGTGCTACCAGTTCTGCGCCGGTACCAGGAAAATTATAAAACTGCTTCCTCAATAACTTTGCAAACGTATCTTTTCCGGACCCAGCTTTTCCAGAAATAGCTATCTTATACATCTTATGCATTATATCTCCTTACCACGATGACACAATCTGCGCTTTAGATATCATGTTTATATCTTGATCAACTAATACAGCATGAGAGAACTTATCTTTTAATCTATCATTATGTGTAATAACAAGTATTGTAAAATCTTTTTGGAAAAACTTAACGATATCAGCAAAAGCATCTACACTTGCTTTATCTAAAGATTGATCCATCTCATCTAACAATAAGAACTTAATATCTGTCCCCATCATTTTCTGTAATAAGAAAGATAATCCTAATTTAAGGCTAAAAATAATAGCTAACTTCATTGCACCAGATAATTGACCATAAACTCTTTTTCTACCATTCATCATGTAGTTAATTTCTAGTGTATCATCTTGCGTTCCATCACCTTTCGTCTTTTCAATAACAAAAGATAACTGTAAACCAGGCTTAAGTTGAGTTAACAAACTATTAGCCTCTATCTGTAAATTATCTAATAAATTTTGAATTATTAGATTCGGAATACCAACTGCTGAAAATGATTTTATTACGTGAGGATATATTGTAAACTTAGTTTCAAGATCTAATAAATTCTTTTTTAAATCCTTCTGTTTTACTGAATCCTGTTCTTTTTGAATAATATTGTGTTGTATTACGGCTTTAGTTGCACTTAAATGCGCAACTTCCTTATTAATAGCCGCAATCTCTTTATTTATTACAGATAGACTTTCTTTAGAAACTTTTATCTGATCTTTAATAATATTAGCTTCTTCAATAGAAGAATTTTTAAGATCCTCTTTTACGGATTCAATCTCTATTAGTTTCGTTTCTAAATCTGCTGTGAATTTATCTAATAAACCCTTATATTCATCATGAAGCGCTTTTTTATCTTGTATTTCTTTAGACTTATTGGTAATTTGAATATTAATATCTTCTAATTGTCTTTTAGATAAATTAAGACTATTTATTATTTGTTGTGCTTTTAATATCTCAACGTTTAATTCAGTAACAGACTTTTTTGCTGTCTGGATATTTATTTGACACAATTTTATTTCATCCGACAATTGTGCTTTACAAAGTTTTTTATGTTCAGGCGTCAATTGTTGTCTACAATGCTTACATACACTATCATCAGGAACCGGTATCTTTAATTCATCATATCTAAATATATTATTCTGAATAATAAGATTATTCTTTGTAATCTCATCTTTTGTTTGAGACATTTGTTCCATAACAATATCAATTTGAGAGTAATCTAATAACGCCAACTTTACTTGTTGTTCTTTAAGGTTTTTTACTTCTAACACAAGATATTGCGCAGATTTAACAATATTACTTTTCTTGGTTTGATATTCTTTAATTGATGTTTCTAGTTTACTTTTTTCATTAACTAATGATTTTTCTGTAACCAATAATGAGGCAAATTTACTTTCTAATACAGAATGAGTATTCACAAGATCATTTAATTTGCTGGTTTCTAAATCATGACGTTCATTAGATAATTTTAATAGCTCTTGCTGATTATTTAGCTGCGATTCTATATTAATTAGCTGCGATTTAAAATCAACTAAATCTGTTTCTGGAGTTCCCATATTATCAAGAAGCATTTTATGTCTTTCGATATCTTTTGAAATTATGGACGCCCTCTCTTTTGCTATTTTTTCTAATTTGTCATAGATTACCAGCCCAAATGCTTCTCTTAAAATGCCCTTGCGCTTTCCGGGGGTAACGGTGCTCAACCCGGTAAAATCATTTTGTATGAAGTGTAGCGTACTCCTAAAGGCACCAAAATTAGTCTTGATCAGCTTACCCAGTTCCTTCTCTGTATCTGCTGCTCTACGACCACTAATATCTTTCCAATATTTATTTATTAAACCATCATCAGCTATTACTTTAAAAATATTATCAATTTTTAAAGTATGATACACTTCATTATCAGGACCATCTACAGTATTTCTTTTTAACAAAGAAATATCAGTAGCTCCCTTTACCGTTCTAGATCTAGATAATCTATATTCTTGTCCATCAATAACAAAATCAAAAACAACTTTACATAGTGATGTATCTTCTCTTATTATCATTTCTAGATTAAGATCTACTGCTTGGTTAAATAAAACATATTCAATAGCTTTGAAAATAGTCGTCTTCCCGACACCATTTGAATATAATTCGCTATTTTCAATCTTACCGACTATTAATGCAGAGTTAAATTGAGTAAAGTCAATGAAACCATACGAATAACACATAAAATCTTCAATATATAATCTAAGTGGTTTCAATCTTTCACCTCAGACCTATAAGTATTATAAATATCAATTGCTAACGACATAAAATCAGATCTCATTTTTTCATCAACATATACGTTAGCATAAGTTTTTATTGCAGATGTCATATCCATTTTAGTATCTAAAACATTATTTACATCTTTTTTAATAACAGATACCTTCTTAGACTCGAAAATCCCAGCTACACTAAAAGCTCCCTTAGAAATAAGAAACTTTTCTATATTAGATTTATTAATTGATTTTAGATCAGATGATTCTAAGTGAACCTCTACCCTTACTATAGCCCTATCAAATACGTCATCTATTCTTTTAAGTTCTTTTATCACATACTCAGTAGTTTTCTTAACGGATTTAGGAACAGATATAGAAATCTTTTTTAATGGTCTTGTTGGAATATCCATATTTCTAAAAAGACCAGAATCACAATCATAAACAATAATATGTTTCTTCTGATCTGTTTCTCCGAAATTAGATATGTCCATACTTCCAATATGAGATACAAATGGATTTTTTGCCATTACCTGTGGTTTATGAACGTGTCCCATCCACACATAATCATATCCTTTGAACATATTTATTGGGCAGAATAATTCATTATTTATATCATCTATCTCATCGCCAATTGGTATAGAACCTTCTATAGCTAAGTGTCCAACTAATATTTTTCGATATGTAACAGGAATACTTGCCAACTCATATATTAAAGAATCTTGAATAATTGTTAATGCAGCAGAATTTGAACTTGAGTTAAGAGATTTTCTATCTTTAAATGGAACCATAGTAAATGCCGCTGTTCCAATACATATTGTATTGATGTTCTTATATATGCTTACATTATCAAGCTCAGCCTCAGTAATAATATCTAGCGGAGAATATAATTCATTTCCACTGCGTAAAATGTCATGATTTCCGAGTATTATATGAATAAAAACATTATGTATCCTACATTTATTTAGCCAGGACATAAATAATGTTATTAGCGATGGGTGTGGTTTTGGGTCATCAAATACATCACCAGTAATAATTATATGGTTAGCTTCTTGATTAATAGCTTGTTCTAAAGTCCAGTCTAACAAATCAAGTTGATCTGCTATACGGCTATTTAAACTGGTTCCTATTCCCGCTTTGCCAATGTTTGTAGATTTGCCAATATGCGGGTCTCCTAATATAATTATGTTATTCATATACGCGCTTCTAAATCATAAATAAGACACAATTTGCTCTTTTAAATCTTCAACCATTTGAAGCAAAGCGTCATTATTTAGTTTATGTTTAAGATTTATGGTATCATATACCCAGCATACATGCTCAATAAATTCTAATGATTTCGGGTCTGTATGTTCAGATCGAAAATCACGTACAGCCTCAGAGAAGCTTAACATGATCTCAAATCTTTCCGAAAAATCCTCTTGCTGAGGAGATTCTAAATCATCCACAATATTGGAATTAAATAATTCTAATATCTTATGTGCAGCCTTTACTTCGCTAATCCCGTCCATTTTTGCTACAAAATCACAACAACCTCTACCAGTATGACAACCAAAACAATAGAATGTATTAGTTTCTGGATAATATAAAAAGGACGCGGTACTCTCGCGTCCTCCCTTATGTGATTTAAATGGACAAATAATCTTATGATTATCTATATCTAAATGTAAACCATAATGTTTAAACACTTGTGTGATGGATACATTATTTGCTCGACTAATTAAGTCTTTATAAGAAGATTTTACTGAAGAAGGCGTTGCAATATCTCCATCTTCCCATGATGTTTCGCCGTAGCTATTGGATCCGGTTGTACTTGATAAGTTGCACATAATTGTGAATATTTGCTATAAATCTCTTTTTCCTCAGCAATGAGGTCTAACAGGATATCTTTGTTCAACATGGCATAATTTATTCACTGTTTTTAGGTTTGTCAAGAGCTTGAGCAATTTCTTTTTTTACAATCTCTTGTAAAACAATGGGATCCGTTTTCTTTTCCAATTGATATTCTAAAGAATTAATCTTTTCTCTTTGCATTAAGCAGGTTTTTAATAATAAAATTACCCACATTAATGATCCCATCCCCTCTTGTTCATTAGGATCAGTATTTACCTCTACTGCTAGTTTAATCATATTCGCAAGCAATTCAGATTCCATTTCTTGCGCGAATACATTTTTATTTTGATGCAATGTTTTATCTAACATTGCTTTTTTAAATTGCGCAGAAAACTCAGCAGCCTGTTTTTTGTATCCAGTAGAACGGTTCTGTACGACTTTAACCTTATGCTCAAAATCTTGTTGAGTTTGTTTCTTTGGTATAGCCTCAAAAATTGATTTTTGAGAACTTACTTTTTTTAAACCCTTATTAGAAACTACCTCTAAATCATCATCTTCTTCATCAAATGGCATGATTCCTCATTTATTTTCATCAGGACTGATACAAATATATTTATTTGTCATTTCAACAGTATAACTACCCTTAAGTGCTTCTTCTAATGCTGGTAACACTGCTGGAACTTTGTACTTTAAATATAGCTTAGTTGGTTCAATATTAATTGGTTCACAATACATATGAACAAATTGTTCTGGTAAAGCAAACATCTCTAATTTTTTACCTTTAATATCGTTCCAAACCTTTTCTGCAAGAGTCAAAGTTTTTGTTTTTGGAGCTTCTTTAGTTGCATCATTAGTCATATCAGTTTTCTTATTCATTTTCTTTCCCCATACTACTTGGTACTAACACTACATATATCAGCAAATGCACTCTTAAATGCACTTGTTAAGACTAATCCGGTTATTCTTTTAAGTTCCTTTTTATCAAAAATAACCACAGTTGGAACATTATTTATTGAAAATCTCTTACATAGCTGCATAAAATTATCAGCATTAATGGCAAAAAAATTGATATCACTATATTTTTGTTCCATCTTGTCTATCATTACCAACATCTTCTTATTGTATGGAACCCATGATGCGTAAAAATATAATACACACATTTTATCAAATTTTAAATCTGATTCTTCCGATATGAATATCATTAATTGTTAGGTTCCTTATCTCCAGCAATTAAATCTTCAAGAACTTTATCTAAATCACCTGGAACTTTTGCATTCTTTAACATTGATTTTGCAATAAATCTAGCAATATCTTCAGTTTCTTTTGATAATTCTTCTCTAGTAATATAGCCTTTAATAAGTAAAAGTCTTTCTAATGCTGCAACTTTAACTAATAATTCAGATAAAATAGTGATATCTTCAATTTCATTTTTCATTTAATACGCCCACAACATTTTTTGAATTTTTTACCCGACCCACAAAGACACTTATCATTTGGTCCTTGTTTTGTTATTAATGGTAATGTCTTCACTATTTCTGGTGACGCACTATCCATAAATAACTTACCATTCAAATGATCTATCTCATGTTGGCATATAACAGCTACAAATCCCGTTGCTATGAAACTGTGAGGATACACTAGATTATTAGTTACATATACTTCTTGATACCTTAAAGTATTTTCAACTCTACCAGGAAAAGATAAACAACCTTCTTGTAAAAATTTAGCCTTATCAAAGCCCTTCTCTATCTTACAGTTAACTAAGTCAATATCAATTCCACTAAATCTAATAATTGCAACTTTTTTTGAAATGCCAATTTGTGGAGCGGCTAATCCTACGCCACCTCTTCCAAGCCTATTAGCTTCTTTTAATTCAAAATCAAGTTTGCTTATTAGATCCACCGCCTCATCTTCTGTAACATCTTCACATGGTGCTCTTAATATATTTTCGTCATTTGTGATAATCATTATAAATCCATATTATTTACTTCCGCATCTACTACAGCCTCTATAACCTTGTTTTCTAAGATCACCATTAATTTTTTTAAGGCAGACGGAACATTGCTTTTGAAACCCTGAACATGATTCACATATTACTGAAATATTATTTAATACAATAGCGTTACATCTAATACACTTTTTATTTGTAACTAAAATGGCTAATTTAGAGCAATTGGCGCAGAACATGATAATTCCTTTAGTAATATTCCGTTATATTAATGGAGATATTAATAATGCCATTTTTCCCATTTATTTACGATAAAAAGCAGAAAAAAAAGAAAGAACCCCTTCCACTTTATGTAGAAGAAGTTCCATATAACGAGTCTTGTGAACCACAAGAAAATCAAGAAGATCAAGAAGATCCAAGAGTAATAATAGACATTATGTAATCACTTATTTACAGAATCTAATATTTCTTTAGCCTCTTTAAAGAAACTTTTAGCATTTATTAACCCTAAATAAGAATTAACTATGCTTTTAACTTGCTTATAGTCTTCTGCTGGATCTGACATATCAAAACATTTTTGACAAATCTTAAAACGAGTAACGTTAATTTCAGATAAAGCAATGCTCTTAAGCTCATTGATGTTGAACTCTCCCGCACAAACTATACAATTGCAGCTTTCCTGGTTCATAGCGAATCCTATATCAGTAGAAACTATATAGTATTCAAAAATATTCAGTATTTTATCATATTCTTATGCATAACCCAAAAAATCATCCCAATCATTATGCCAATATTCTTGTGGATCCGCTACGTTATAATGTGCAGCAAATGAAGGATGTGTTGGTTTTTTAAGTAAAACCATGGCTGCTTGTTCTGGAGTTCTATCTGCTTTTTTATTATTACAGATTTGACAACAAACAACACAATTTGTGAATGATGTTACTCCCCCTTGTGCTTTTGGCAAAACATGGTCTATAGTTATCTGTGATGCAGATAGCTTATCATTACAATATTGACAACGAGATTTATCTCTCTTAACCAATGCTTTTCTGCTAAAATTAGAATTAAAATAATTTCTTCTAACATGATTCTTCAATCTAAGAATAGAAGGGTGGTGTATTTTATCTGCCCCCCAATTAATTAGATCTTCCCAACTAGAAATAACTTCAACCTTCTCTTTACAAAGAAGTTTAAATGCTTTTCTTTCGGGAATAAAAGCTAATACTTCATAACTGGCATTTAACAGCAACGTTTTTTTCGACATGATAACACATTAATCCTGAATAATTAAATGGCAAGGCGCCGTGATATTTTTATAATTTTGAAATAGAGACTAGGATATCTTCGCCATTACATACTTCGTTTCCAATACATTCCCAACCAGGTCTAATGCGGCGCGCAAATAAATCTCATCATATTAATTTATTTTCTAACCAATTTACAACCGTTTCTAATTCTTTAATCGTTGTATCTCGTTTTAGATTATTACATCGCCAACATATAATGATAACATTATCCTTAGTATAACCTTCATCATTTTTAATTCTATCTGCTGATGGAGACGCATTATTCTTGGTCCCATTTAGCAATGATTCATAATCAAACAAAACCTTACAACATGGGCATGACATTTGTTTAGATATAATCTCTTTAATATTTTCTACTGTAAAATATGCGTCATCAAACTCTAAATTATTAATTACACCACGTTGTTGCATTCCTTGTCGTAATATTTTTGCTCGCCACAAAACAGGATCAGATTTCATCTGATTAACATAAAATCTTTAAAACTCCAAGGAGGATCACTGACTATAATATTGTACTTCATACATGCCTTACTTAAATATAAGGGTCTGTAAATCTAAAGGCGTCGTTTTCCCATCAACTATTATTTCTTGAATAAGATCAACTTTTTCTTTAGTTACTGACTCTCTTTTGCTAATAACAATTTTATAAGTATCCGGCGCTAACGCTGCCATCCATTTCCCAGTTCCATTTGTTCTTCCTTTAAAAACCTTCTCGCCACCAGAATTAATAATAGAAACATCGGCTAAGAAAACAGATTTGCCATTTTTATCAACAACTCTTTGTTGAACGGGCACGGCATTGATATGAGAATTTTCTTTCGGCTGTTCGACGGGAGGCGCTTTACTCAAAGCCTCTTTTGGAACAATAGCTTCTGCTGGCATTTGTACAGGAAATTTAGGACCAGTTTTTTTAGGAAGATATGAGTTATCTCCAGAATATGTCTCTGGTCTAGATGTTCGTCTAAATCCTTTAGGATTATCATCTATAGGAATCTTTTCTTCTGAAGAAATTGGTATCTGTACTTTAGGTTCCGGTACCATCGTAAAATTTGTATTTACAGCTTCAACCGTAATTTGTGGAGGTTGATTTGCCGCCACAACTGTTTTATTGGCAATCAAAGAATTTAACTTATTAGATAGAACTTTTATATTTAAATCTTGATTTCTTACAATATTCAATAAGACATCAATTTTGGATTCCAGTTCCAATAACACATCTGTGGCTTTTCTTGGTTCGTTTGACAAGATAACTCCTTATTCTAAGAATAAACCTACTTTTAGTTTAATCTTCTTTAACACAATAATATCTTCAATTGATACCGATTCTTTTTGCGGAAGCTCGCCAAATACCATTGCGCTAGCTAAATCTTCTACTTCTTGCATAGAACCAATATGGAATATCTCTCCTCTTAATATTAAGATATATTGGTCATCTGGAATATTTTGCAAATTACTATTTGCATCTTTATCCACTACTTCTAATAAATCATTTTCTGTCATAAATGATTTTTGCTCATCTAAGACGACTTTTTTATCGTCCGATAACTTTTCCACAGCCACATAATCATTATTGTCAATTAACTTATATTCTGGCAAAAACACTACTTCGCCACTAATATCATCAACAATATCACCATCTACAGACGACCAAGTTTGTTCCAAACTATTTCCTACGTTTGGTATTGGATCATTTCCTAATTGTGAAGTATCAACTACTTCAGCATACGGTTGTCTAATAGATGGTTTACGTGTTCTAGGATTATCATCAGATGAGCCTCCCTGCACAATCAGCACATTGGCAGGGAGCGTTCTTCTCTCATGTTCGCTGGGCTCTAACCCAAGAACTTGATATTGTGGGACATATGGCTGCCTAACGACAGTTTCATTAGATCGTGCTGGATTTTTATATACTTTTACTTTATCGTTAGACATCATATTTCCTATTATTTATCTAGGAGGCTTGGCATCCCCTTTTGATTTGTGATCTGAAGTGTGAACACAATAACCTTTAGAAGATTCTTCCATAGACTTTCTTTTTGCCTCATTACGCTTTCTCCTACGTCTATCAGACGGTTTTTCATACGTCTGCTTTTCCTTATAGGAAGAAAGTATTCGTTCCTTTTGAACGAGAGCCCTAAATGCCTTTAAAGCTCTTTCAAAGTTATTGCCAAAAACTTTGACTTCTAGCGGAGTAGCCTGTACTGAATCGCTAGGGTAATGAGTTGACGAATCTCGGCTATCTGTGTCACCTCCTTTCAATGCCTTACTAGAGGAACTATCTTGATACTTCCTGTTTGTTTTATCTTTCATTTCTACTAACTAACCTACTATTTAACTCTCTATTGTTTCAAATACTTATCAGTCTTGATGATTTCGCCATTTAATACGTTTTTGTCTTTAATCAATGACGCAAGTGCTTTATTTATATCACTAACATTAGGCACTTTACGATTATGAGATAAAGCTTCAAACATTGCCGAAATATAAAGCTCTTTCAAATATGCATAAGAAAAATCATTTTGTGCCGCATATTTTGAAAGCTCCTTACACTTACTGGCAGTTATCAAATTTCCAAACCATCTCTTAAGATATATATAAGCCATTTCCTGAGTTGGTAAAGGAATCTCAAATTTTCTGTCGAATCTTGATGGTCTATCAGTAATATTCTTTTTTATTTTTTTAACTTCATTTGCCGTAGCGATTACTAATAGTCCATTTTGGGTAGAAATTCCGTCCATTAAATTTAAGAAAGAAGAAGGATCCACTTTTTCTAAAAGAGAATCTAAATCTTCAAAATATAATAATGAAGGACTTTGTTCCTGAGCATATGAAAATGCTTCTCTAACACCGTCATTAGACGTTTCAGGAACAATGGTAACTGGTTTAAAATTATAAATAGATATCAGTGTTCTAATAATAGAAGTTTTACCATTTCCTGGTTTACCATATAATAAAATTCCTCGCTTCCAGGGAATCTTATTCTTCACATAAAAATCTTTAGAAGACAAAAACCCTTCTACTAATCCCCTTAAATCAGTTTTTATATCTTCTGGCAAGAATAAATCATCCCAGCCAGTATCTTTTTCATAAGCAATATCATCTCCATCAATTACTCTAATGTGAAGGTTACTCCTATCTCTCTCTTGAACCCAATTATCAAATTTATTTCGTATAGCAATATATGCTTCATAATTTGAATCAGATACTAATATAAAAAAGCTAACTTCATCTTCGTTCTGATTTCCCTTATGAAAAAGAGCTGCATGTATAAATTCACAATCCTTATTTTTAATAAAGAAAATTCCTTGTACAAAAAACTTTTCATATTCATGCTCCGTCTTCCATGAAATAAGAGAATCATTATATATACATTCAATATCGATATCATTCTCTTTACAGAATTGTACAAACTGTCCATCAATAATAATTCTATTATGAACAAACTTATTTGCATTTTTATCAGATAAAACTGGTAAACTACCGTCAACTACCCAGTTCATTAGTTCTATAAAATTTGCTGATGGTCTTGGTAAGTCAGGATCAAATCTATTAGTAGACTTAATTTTTTTTAGTAAATCTAAACTTAGATGTTCTTGACTCTCTAAATCTTCAGGTGATACATACTTTGATTTTATAGATTCCATATTTATAATTGTTCTTATTTTGTTGTAGACAATGATTTTGAATTATTACACTTTGGCCAATTAGTACAGGATAAAAACTTGCTTCCATCCTTTTTATTTGTTCTTGTTGACATCGGACTGCCACATTTGTCACATAAAGTACCACCATATCCAAGATATGCTTTATCTAATTCTTTCTTAAACTCAGGGAAAAATTTTTTTAACATATCAATATGGTCTACTTTTTTATGTTCTATGTCATCCAACTGCTTTTCCATCTTTGCAGTATAATCATAGTCCATAAATGTAAAATATTCCTTTAAAATATCTGTTATCTTTTTGCCAAGATCAGTGGCATGAAATACATTATTCTTATTTTCAACATAATTTCTAGCTGTAATCTTACTTAAGAGATCTGCATAAGTGGCTGGTCTTCCGATATTCTTTGCATCTAATTCTTTAATTAACTTATCAATAGAGTATCTTGGTGGTGGTTGTGTTTGTTTCTTATCCATCTTGACAGCTTTAGATCCTGATAGCTTAAGAATATCACCCTTCTTAAGAAGAGGAATGTCAATTGAACTATTGTCACTAATTCCGAGAATTTCTAAAAATCCCTTAGATTTTAAAGCTTTTCCAGAGGCTTTTACTTCGGCAGATTTATCACCCTTAACATGAGCGGTAACTTTTAATGTATTATATATTGCTGGTAACATTTGACTGGCAACAAAATATTTCCAAATTGTCTCATAAACAATCTTCTCATCCATATCAATTATCGCCATGTTATTATATGGAAGCAATGTGATCTCTGTAGGTCTAATACATTCATGTGCATCTTGCGCAGCATCTTTGTTTTTATAAGTGTTTGGTTTAGTTGGTACTTTATGATTATTTTCAGTCAACCAATTTCTTACATCATCAATAGCCTCTTCACCAATTCTAACTGAGTCTGTTCTAATATAAGAACAATATCCGCTTTCATATAAAGACTGTGCTGCTTTCATAGTTCTATCAGCTGTAAAACCATGATTTTTTGACATGATTCTCTGTAGAGTAGATGTTACAAGGGGAGCTACTGGATATTTCGGTTCCTCATTTGCAGTAACATTCGATACAATATATTCTACGTCTTTTGCATCCAACTTAGATTTAACTGAATTTGCCGTTACAGAATCAGTTAATCTACCAGGATATTTTGTTATAAACGTATCAGATCCATCGGTTAAGCTTACCTGTATAGTCCAAAACTCTTCAGGAATAAAAGATTCTATTTCTCTTTCCCTATCTATAATCATTCTGGTTACAACTGATTGCACTCTTCCAGCAGATAGCTTTGGTCCGAAGAAATTCATTAAAAATGGCGAAGCCATAAATCCAACAAGACGATCTAAAATTCTTCTTGCTTCTTGTGAGTGAAATAAATCTAAATTAACATCTCTTGGACTTTTTAGAGCCTTAACAACTACGGATTTCTTTATTTCACTAAAGACAACTCTTTTAATTGGCTTACCAATATCTTCCAGTCTTGTTTGAAGGTGCCAGGCAATAGCTTCACCTTCTCTATCAGGGTCGGAAGCAATCATTATCTCATCACATTCTTTAGCTGCCGACATTAAATCATCTAAGACTTGAACTTTATCATCACTGATAACATATCTTGGCTTAAAATTATTTTCAATATCTACACCAAGACCAAATTTACCGCCCTTAGCAAGCTCTGTTATATGACCAACAGAAGCCATAACAACATAATCTTTTCCTAAAAATCCCTGAATGGTATGAGCCTTATGAGGCGACTCAACAATTATCAATGTTTTCATAACGAAATCCTTATTTGCGTAAATATACGCCATAGCGTACAGATAGTATAAATCTTCTATAAAACAGCGCAAGGGCTATAAATATTATTATTTTGTAGCCTAAATCTAATATTTAAATATTTGTGGAAATTTTCTATCAGATTTTCTATTATAAATTTCTTCTCTATTTGCCACTGATTTCTGATTAAATACCCAATATGATTTTCCACAATCACATGTCAAACATTCACTGATAATTCTTTTCTGTAGTCCAGATTTATGATGAATGCTTGGATTATAAGATTTTATTTTGACTGGATAATCAAAATAAGATGTAATAGTATATTCTTTAGGATCGTCGATTAAATAAAAGTCATCACATAATCTATCTTGATGCTTCGTATACCAAAAAAACCAATTTATGTATGTTCTAGGATTCTTATAAAGTTTATCTGTTCCAAATCTATAATAGTATGATGGATAAGATCCACAATATTTACATCTAGTTCTCGCCATAAATGAAGATGATAATTTTATCTTAACAATATCTTCTTTTCCAGGAGTCTTTGTTTTTCTCATATTTTTTTACTTATAACAGCAAGTGATCTATCAACTATCTTTTTTCGAATTCTATTAATGTAAACCATCCCGCCCATTTGATAATGAGGAGGAACCCTTAGATGAGTTACAGATACTTCAGTATCAGGAACTATATCACGCATCCTTATCCTAGAAAATCCATAATTTATTACATTATTTATTAAAGGTTCCCTTGTATTCTTATTAATTACATTTAATAACTTTCCGATATAAAATGGTTTTGAATAAGACGCTTTTCTTCCACCAATATAAAATTCTTTTGTATTATTCTTTATCTCTAATTTATTATTCACTATAGCATCAAAAACGCTTATTCCATCAAATATGTTAAGATTAGGATCTAATAACGAATCTATTCTATAAACTTTGCCACCTTTCTTATAACAAAATGGAAAAGAATCTTCAAGTAATTTAATATACTCCTGAAATATCTTATTTTGAAATCCACCAGTTCTACTTTGATGTAGAAGATAATCTACCATTTCATCCGGTGATCTCGCCAAGATATTCTTAAATGCTTGATAAACTAATATCTTATGCATTAAAGTAAAATCAGATCCATTATATGGCGCGCTACTACTTTGACTATCTATTACATCATTTAATAATTTTACTTTATTTAATAAATCTTCTTTTTCTTCCAATTTAGAACACGAGTCTATAGCTATAGAATGAAATCCATTATCCGGGTCTACTATATGTACTACACCAACATCAGCATACAATTTTTCGGGATTAGTTTGAGAACTTGGATGATTCATCCTTTTCAAAAGAGATAACTCGCCAACAAAACAACAATCAAGATATGGACATGATATTGTAGTCTCAATGCCACCATATATGGGAATAGGAATAAATCTATCACAATCTGGACATTTATATCCCTTTTTATTATGATACTTAAATGTTTTATAGAAAGCTCGCTCTTTGGGGTCTAAAGTCTCTTTATAAGAAGCTTCACATTCATCACATCTAAATATATTTCCAGATAACGTAATTAAATTACTTTTGCACAAAAATAAACAACCAGGACATAAATATTCTGTAGATTTTTTAACATATGGCGCAGCTATATTTTTAGAGAAAGCGTTTGAGATATAAAACAAATATGAATCTAGACCATCTATAGAATCATGATTATTTACATACGTAACACATCCCGTTCGTAATTCATCTGAAAGCTCTTCAATAAATGCATTAAAAGATAATATATCATTAATAGAGCTAGAAATTCTATGAATTGTAGATAGTCCTTGATTATATCTTTCTAAGAAATCTTGAACTAAAACATCTATATCTGATAGATTTAATTGATCAGTACTGTTCATTTAATTTCCCGAAAAAATTACATACTTCAGAAGCATCTGTATATGCAATTTGAAATCTTTCTAAGTATCTTAGGTGGTCTCTAAGAAGAGCGTCGCCTCTTCCTAACAAATGTTCTGCACCAACAGCATCAAGAATAACTTTTGAATCAACATGACTTGAAACTTTGCAAGCAATACGAACAGGAAAATTAGCCTTTATAGTACCATTGATAATGTCAACAGTTGGTCGCTGAGTCGATAATATAATAGAAATCTTAGCAGCCCTACATTTTTGCGCCAATCTACATAATTTAGTGTAAAATTGATTATCTACATCTTGCATAATCAAATCAGCAAATTCATCTATGATAAGAACAATATTTGGAATATGAGAAACTGGAGTTCCTTTTCTAAGGATATCATATCGAAAATCCATAACTGATAATAATGTATCTAATACATCAAGAGATTCCTTATAAGAATACCCAACCTTAACATTTTTTAAATTCGTTTCATCATATTCTACAAATTCAATTCTCTTTGGATCAATTAGGAATAAAAATGTTTGATTATAATTCAGAATATTTGCAATGATATTATGAACAAGAGTTGTCTTTCCAGAACCTGTAGTTCCTGCAATTATCATATGTGGATTTTTTGCCAAATCCATCCAGACTCTTTTTCCAAAAATATCCTGACCTAATAAACAAACAATTTCTCCATCAGGAACATCATTGTCAACGGCAAAGTATTCAAATAAATTTAGTTGCGAAGTTCTTTTGGTTACAAATTCTAATCTAACAACTCCCTTTTCATGAATAACCTTTAAACTTGGTTTCCCTGGTGCTTTAAGCGCCATGGAAATTTCGTCAACAAACCTCTTAACATCTAATACTTTTGCGCTAGGCAATAACGTTAGATCGTAAAAAGCATAGTTATCATTCTTCTCATAACCAATGCATGATGCCTTGATTTTGAATGACTTCAAAATATCATTCATTTGTTCAACATATTCCATAATAAATCCTCTACAGCAGATACACGTCTGCTACAGAACTAATATAATCACGAAAATTATTCGGCGCAAGGGCTCAAAATTTTACAAATTTATTGTATTTTTTAGCAATAATTTTTTTTAATTCTAATTCGGTGGGTGTAACAAAACCCACTTTATGTCTTACTTTAATTCCAGACTTATTAACTGTACCAAATGGTAATTCTATAACCAAATCACTAAGATAATCGCCACCAATAGTACGTGTAGAATATGGTTCTCCAACGCAAATCTGTTTTATTTCTCCATTACAACAAAATACTATATCTAATGGACTTGGAGTATTCTTCATCCAAAATTTATTAATCTGTGGTTCTGTATATATAAAAGACATAATTGGTGGAGGAAACTCTTCAAACATTAATCCTTTAGCTTGTTCATCAGAAGATATTGCTAATAAAGTTGAAAATACATTTTCTTCAATAAAAATATAACCTTTTTCCATTACTTTACCTCTTTAGGTGGAGGTGGAATAACAGGAAAACTTGGTACCAATCTTCTAGCCATTTCTCTATTTCTACGAGAAGTTGTTAATTTATCTAACTTCTTCTTTTGTTCAGGAGTGAATTTACTTGTATCAAGCATCATATCAGATAATATTGAATCAAAACTTTCTTTCATATTGAAGTATTTATCAAAATAAATATCATTCAATAATTTCATTAATTCATCTGGATCAAAATCTTTTTCTAGAACATTCATTAAATGATCTAATTCTTTGCTCATTTCATCAGCATAATTATATGCTAATAATCTACTGGAATTAGTAACTCTATTAAATAATCCTCGCATCAATTTACCATGCATTTTTGTAGCAGATGGAAGTGCTTGAGCTTCTAATTCATAAGAAATAAGATTATCGCCTGCTGTGGAAGATAATTCAATAATTCTAGATAATGAATCACCATTAGTTCCCCTAACAGAATTTAATTGTAATAATATTTGTTGATATATATTAAGAATTTGATTTGCAGTTGCCATTTTAATTTTTTCACTATTATCGGCAGAACTAGCAAGATTATATCTTTCTATTAGGCGCAGCATTCTTTTTTGAAGATCTTGATTCGTATCTATAAACATAGTATAAGATCTATTCCAATCTGGAATAATCTTATTTTCTATTTCTTGATAAATAGGATTTATAGATTGTGGAGCTACTATATCTTTAGGTGCTTCTGTGGGGACCTCTTTAGTTTTATCTTCTGTAGGAGGCTCTTTAGTTTTATCTTCTGTTTCATCACTCAATGGTATACCATTAATATTTGATAGATTTTTTGCTGCTGACTGAAGTGACTTAAACATACTTATTAATTTATTCTCAATATCTACAAGAGCGTTGTTAGCTTCTTCAAGTCCTTCAAAATCATCACTGGACCTTTTGAATTTAACAATATCTTTTTGAAATTGTGAGCATAATTTATATACTTTGTGAGAATATAACAATAAACTTAATCTTGCTCTACGTTTAACTGCCTCGGCGCTTTTACCAAATCTTGGACCTTTTAAAGAGGAAAAAAATCTTGTAAAGGGATTTGAACCCATAGATACTAATTCATCTAACTCGGAGCTGGCAATTGATGGTAAAGAAAGTTGTTTAGATAAATCTATTGCTGGAGTTTGTGGTCCAGGTTCTGGTGTAGCGGGTAATGGAAGCTCCATTTGTTTTGGTTTTTTTCTAGTAGCTTGAAAATGAGTAACATAGGCAATTTGTTCTTCAATTATTTTATTACCTTGATTTACAATTTGAGCAAAATCTTTAGCCAAAACTCCAAGAATAGTAGTTGGATCTTGCGGAATAGGCTCAGTAATCCTAGATCTCTGCATATGAAACTTAGATGGAGAACCATTTATCATTCTCTTAACAGAGAGAAAATCATCAATAAATTCTCTAGTAATCTTGTTCCACTCTTTTTTTCTTTCTCTGAGTGCTTTTTGAACTGGGTCTTTGATTGCCATATATTAATTCTCAATTATTACCTTGAAAACAACTATGCCCCGTCTTTTGACAGGGCATAATCGACTCCACAAATATTAGAATCATATTATATGATCTATGATACCATATTTTAATGCTTCTTTAGGCTCTAAAAATAAATCTCTTTTACAATCTTCCAAGATCTTTTCTAAAGAATTACCAGTATCTTCAGCTAACATCTTCATTAACTTATTATTATTCTTTTTTGCAAAGTCAAAATAATTTTTAGAATTAACTTGATCATCTCCTGGTATTGGAAATACAAACTGAATACCATGAATCATTATCTTAGAATTTTTGTATGCGTATCGTTTTCCTTTAGCTCCAGCCGCTAATAGTATAGCTCCTGCTGAAAAAGCCTTGCCAATACATATAGTTTTAACAGGCGCCCTAATCATATGAAAAATATCATAAATTTGAACCAAAGAATCGCCATCACCGCCATTACAATGAATATACAAATCAATATCTTCTTCTGGATCCATATTATCATAATATAATAGAAGCGCAGATAATTCAGAAGCAACTTCTTTAGTAATATCTTCTTTAAGAAAAATAACTCTATCTTTTGCTAAGAAAACATAAGACGATTCGTATCTAGATGGCTTTATATCTATAATTTTATCTGAATCACATAATTTCATTTTTAATTACCTTATTTTCTAAAAGATACGATTTTGTCTATAAACCCTCGTTTTAGTGCTTGTTTACTATCCATAAACACTAATCTTTCATATTCAAGCATTACTTGTTTGAGAGGCAAATTTGTTTGCTTTGCAATTACACTCATCATCTTTTTATTATCGCTCAAAGAATGATCCAATAAGGTTTTGGCATCGGTTATGTCTGAATGCTGCAAATAACTATTAACTAATTGTCCAACACAAATAACTGAGTGCTTAGTTGCGTATCTCATTCCAGGCGATCCTGCAACTAAAAGTATAACAGCTTCTTTCATTGCTGAGCCAATACAAACCGTTTCTATTGGAGCTTCAATCATAGTCATCATATCATATATTGCTAATGCATTTCGTATATCACCTCCTCTAGAATTAATAAACATTGTTATCTTACTATCTGGATCTTCACTATCTTTCAAGAGCAATGTTGCAGATATATCCGCTGCCATTTCGTCATCAATATCTCCTGATACAAATAATATTCTATCATTAGATAATTTTTGATATACGTCTAAGGCAATCTCACCCTGGTCGGTTGTTTCAGTTATTATAGTATTCAAACTTGTTCTCTCTTCCTTTGCTTCTCCTCAAGTTCTCGATCTTCAGCACAATCAACACAGGTTTCAACATATGGATTAAATAATAACCTTTTTTCTGGAATATCTTCTCCACAATCCTGACATGTGCCATATGTGCTATCTTTAATTCTTTTTAAAGCATTTTCAATATGTAAGATTTTTTGTGTATTGCGTGTACTTAACTGATTATGCATCTCAATTAATAAATTACCTTGTATCTCATCAAATTCATCACCATCAGTATCAACCTCTATATCTTGTTCTTGAGCAGCTCTAATTATAAGTTGACGCTTTTGCTCTAATAATTCTTCTTCAATCTTTTTTATAAATGCTTTGCTTAACATTATGTAAACCTCAAATCAGAAATTGGTACTGTTATTGTACCTGTTGGTGCAGATGCCTTTTTACCATCTACTCGTTTAATAAATACTAAATATGCTTGATTCTCAGGCTCTTTCAACATAAAAGCGTTAACAATCCAATCATTGAATATAGCTTTCTTTGTTTGATTTGAAAATTTCAATACACGAGTATTTTCCAAAACCTGGGTCCTCTTCTTGTAAAAAGGACCTAGTATCTCTTTAACCTTCAAAGAGTTTTGTTCATAAAATAAAATTCCAGCGTCTTCTTGTGAAGATGCCGGAACTATTTTGCTTAATAATTCTCCATGCTCCGTAATTGCAATACAGACATATACAGTTTGTCGAGTGCCTTTTCTACTCATTTTAGTCATCCCCAAACGTCTTGTCAATGTTTAAAAAATCGCATATTTTTTTTCTAATTTTAGGAGTCAATGAAAAACGCAAAATTTTAGAACCATTAGACTGCATTACACGCATATATCTAACATCATGATATTTTCGAGGTTTTAATTCTTTTAATATTAGTGTGCCAAAATTAACTATCTTTATCTCTTTACCATTTACTAAATCTTTCACTATCTCATCAAATAAAATAGTTATCACACTAAATACATGGGCATGATGTATTGAACGATTAATCTTAAGATTAACATATTGCCATAATACTTTTTTACTAATACTAGTGGGTATCTTCATAAAGAATCCTGTAATACAAATTTCAAATACTCTTTAAATAACTCCCCGCGTAATAAATAATCTCCAGCCTTAGATATTACTTTATGCTCAATTAATTGCTTTACACAAAAAACAATATCCTGAATAGAATAACCACGATTATATAGAGACTCTAATTTAATAGCCGATTCTTTCATATTATCACAAATAAATTTACAAATATGAGAATTTTGAATCTTAAAAAATAATAATATCTTAGATTCATGAACCTTCCTGGAGTTATCTGTTTTTTCAAAAGTAAGAACGACATCTAATAACTTACTTCTTTTTAACCTAAGTTCTTCTACTTCTTTTATCTTATTATCAATAGATTCGATTTGAATTTTGGCACAACTAATAATATCATCCGTTGATGTTTTATTATTACTAATACAATCTGTAATAAATTGACTTAAAAACTCAGAATCAATCTTTCTTCCTCTCATTATTGATTATCTCCATCGTAATAATGAGATTCATGAAATTTAATAAAAGACTTCATCATTTCAAACTGTGTTCTGTAATTTGTACATTTTTTCCAAGCCAAACCTAATTCTTTTAAGTTTTCCATTCCTGCTAAAAATGTTGCTTGTAAATAGGTATTACATTCAAGCCAATCTGTTTCATTTAATGAACAAGCAATTAATGGATCACTTGGCACTTCCTTATCAACTAAATCATTATAAACTAAATACACCCCATACGCAGGAGTTCCTTTTAATTGAAATATAAGACAAAACTCTGGAATATCATCTTCTTGAGAACAATCTCCCAATAATATTTTAAACTCACTCTCGCTATAAAATATCTGACATCCCCATATCTTATTGGTTCTATTAACTCCATCTACTTCAAAAGACAATGTATCTTTCAATAAAAATTCATTTGTCATTAATGATTTTGTTTTTTCATCACTAACAAATTCAGATGGTATAACCTTAAAATTTTCTAATATATTTCTAACTATTTGTTCTAATAATCTTGTATTCATCTTTTAAATCCACTAATAACTTGATTTAAGGCAGTCTGTAAATCTGGCATAGCTACTTCAAGTTTTGGAAGACCTTGATATTCTTTTTCAATATATTCTTCGAAATTAAATGTATCTCCCGCTAATCTTCGTTTGCTCAACTCCTCCATACAGGCGGTCGCTAATTCCTTATTAAATCCAAGATATCTATCACAAATGATAATATCGCACAATCTTATCACATCATATTCTGGCAAATTATTTATAATTTCGGTTACGTTAAAATCGGCGATGTCAAAATCTTCTAAATTATCATTGTCGTCTTCAATCATTTGTTCCTCAATTTTGGTGGTGTAGAAATTTGCACCTTCAGGGATGGTAATATACGTCCTCGGCGGCAACAGTCAAAGAAAAGTAATTTTGTGTCAAAAAATAAATTATTGAAATTCAAAACTTTTCCTAAGATCATTAAGTCTCTAAAACTTTGAAAAACCGCCCTAACAATAACACTTATTTCGTACTTAGAAATTAATGGATATCTAGAATGTATCCTATTAATGAGTTCCTCATTATATCTCATATTAATTGGATAATCTCTATTTAAGATATCTACAACTTCTTGATTAGATATCTTAAAGAAAAACGGTTTAACTACTTTTTGCTTCTTCATTTTACGGTTGTATATATCCATGAGATAATAATTTAAATTACACGCGATCAAGATCTACTCACTCCCCTTATAATATCCCCTCATAGGATGTCGAGAGTTAGTTCCCAAATTACATATAATTACTCTAATTTTGAGAAATAATACGTATGATATATCTAAGGGGCAATGACTCTACGCACACTATCAAATATTGATGAAAAAATCTTGGTTGTCGGATCAATTTACGATAAACTTGATAAAATCGAAAAGATTCGCACAATTATCACAAATTATGGAGTCACCATATTTAATGGAAATTTATTATATCCATTTTCAGATATAAATCAAATAAAAGATAGAATTCAAATAATGAATGAATTATTGGAAACTAGAAAGGTAATATATAATCTTGGCGCTTACGATTGGAAATTACTAAACATTCTAAATCAAAATGACGAGTATTTTGATATCCAAAAATGGATAATATCAAAACCTAATGTAATAGCAATTGATTTTAATAGTACATCATCAGTTTTAGTAATGAATGGAGGAGTTACACCCAATATAAATAATAGAAATATGTTGAATGATAATTTAGAGGTAAGTTTCGTTTCCCATTTCAATGATAAACCTTGGCAAATATATTATAGTGGTTTAATGGGATATATTATATCTAATAACCCAAATAATAATAAACCTACATTTTATCCTTATGCTGCGCAAATAGGATCAAGATATTCTGATAATTTTAATGTATATGCCCAAGAAATAGACCCTTCTGGTCTAAAAAATATAATTACGCTTTAGGATACTAATAAAAACATATCTTTTTGCAATTTCAGATCTATAGTAGGTGTTATGGAAAAATGTGATAAAGTTGCAGCATTATATCTAGCTACCCTTAGAGCTATGAGTATTATTCACCAGAGAAATCATTGGACAACTCATGGTGATAATTTTTATAGCGATCATTTGTTATTTGATAGAATTTATGAATCAACAAATGAAAATATAGATACGGCAGCTGAAAAGTTCATGGGTTTATTTGGTGATGATTTTCTAGACTATAATACTCAAACTGGTTTATTAAACAAAGTGTTACTTAAATATAAAGAACTTAACATCTCGCCGGTTGAGATGTCTCTAGCCATAGAGAAAGATTTTCTTAAATTCTCCAAGGATGCGTATAATTGCTTTGAGGAGGAGGACAGGCTAACGCTCGGTTTAGATGATATGATTACTTCAATATCTGGAACACGAGAAGAATCAGTTTATTTATTACAACAAGTATTGGATGAGCAATGACAGAGAAAAAAATACTAACAAAACTATTAAAAATAGCCAAGAATCAACAAAAGATAATAACTAAGCTGGCTCAAGAAGAAGGTATATCGAAATTTATTCGTACCATGACTTCGGCTTGGTTTTTCAATGAAGGTTCAACTAATGGTTTTCAAACAACATCTTTACGTACTGGTATACAAAATGAAGGAACTGGATATAAAGTTATTGTTAATGCAGAGGTAAGCGATCCCTCGAAACTAAATACTATTGCTTATCAGGCATATATTAGGAAGCAAGTTGTATCTAAGCCAGAATTATTAAATACCACATTGACTTTTGACGTTAATGTAACAAAAACACCATAAAGGATACATAATGACTATTGATAAAGAAGTTTTAAGAAAACTATACAAAATCGCAAAGAATCAACAAAAGGTTCTTCGCAAGTTAGCTCAAGACGCAGCAATGACTACACAAATAAATGTTGGTGTAGTTCAAAATGTTGTTGATAAATTAGCTGGAGCCGGCTCCGCTCAAGTACAATCCGCATCCTTAAGAACTGCTACAGATGCATCTAATAATGTAGTAAAAACTCTTATGATGTCTGTTCAAGTATTGAATAGAGAAGCTTTTGATAGAGCTAGAGGCAATATTGAAATGGTGCTAAAACGCCCAGACATGTTGATTGATGACCAGGGAAATAGACATACTGCGCAAACCGTTAGCATTAATGCTTTTTAATCTTGATGTTTAGAGGAATATATCCCAATACTATGTTGTAATTGGGCAGTATTTAATGCATCAAATACATTTATATTATCCTTTAGAGATAAAGCTGTTAGAGAAAGCAAAATCTCGCCCATCAAGCGAGATTTTGCTTTTTCCATATCTTTTGTAATAGTTTCAGATTTTTGATCTATAGCAGCGTATAAACCCAGCTTCATAGTTAATCCATTAATTATATCAGAAACAGAATCGCTTTCAGAATATTCTGAATGAAGATTCTCACACTTCTCCCATAATTCTTCAAAATGAATAATCATTTTAATTAATCATCTTCCTTTTTGTCCATAGGTGCAATCTGTAATTGCTCTTCACCCTTATCAGATACAAAAACTAAAAATACAGCACCTTCAGAACAATCAATCATTACTGGGCATTTAAGTTTTCCAACATAAAATGTTTGCCCATCAACATCTTTTCTAGACTTCAAATCAATAGTCAAATTTTTATTAGACATATAAACCTCAATTATTATAAATTCTTAACATATTCTGCCATGCATTTTACTAATGCATCTTTGGCTGGGGTCATTGAAATACCGACAGAATTTAGTTTATCAGTATTCAATAAGCAATTAGATCTTTTTGCAAGAGTATAATCTTTTAATTGTTCTTCGGTAATAACCTCGAACTTGTGATCTGGCACATATTTTTGATATTCTATCATAACTTGAGCCGCCGACAAATGACCAGGGTTCGTAACATGATATGTTCCTGTGATATGATTTTTAATCATATGATCAACACATCTAACAAAATCATCCATAAAAGTAACAGAATTTGGAATATCAATTATATGAGTATACGACTTAAGTTTATTAATTAAATTCCTTTGATTGTTCTTGGTAGAAATTGGCATTCTAATTCTTAGGAGAGTTACATGACTCATTTTACCAATTGCTAAATCACAAGCATATTTTGTTTTAGAATAATGCGATTGTGGGTTTGCAAAATCATTTTCTTTCCAACCTTCATCATAATATGTTGGTCCTTCTGCGCTTGGAGACTCTCCAAAAAATATGCACCCAGATCCAATTTGAACTAAATGAATGGATTTTCTATCACAAGCATCTGCCAGCATAATTGGCAAAACTGTATTTGCTAAAGATGTTTCTTCTTTATGCGTTTCGCACCAATCTATATTAGGTCTTCCAGTTTTACCAACACAGTTGACAATAGCATCCGGCTTATACTTATCCAATAAGTTGTCAATCTGATGCATATCAAATTCTAATCTTTCAGGAACAACTTGATAATTTAAGTGTTCGCTGACAAATCCGCCACCAACAGTTATTACTTTCATAATCTCTCCAATTTGTAATCATACAATGATATATCATCAGTTTTTGACATGCATACCAAAAGTTACCGCTGAATACCACAAAATTAATTCTATAGCCTGTAAGCGTAGAGGAATGTTTTTTTGAATATCCTTACATAATTCAGTGGGTGACTCAAATCCCCAACGACTACATAATCTATTCATATGAACACCGCCACAAACATCTGTCATTAATCCAATATTTCTAGCTAAATGTCTAGCATTAACTTTACCCATATATGGTAAAGATTCAATTTTATCTGGCGTTCCAAGAAAATTTTTCTTATATACATCCCACCCGAAAATTCTAATTCCATTCTGAACTATAGAAATAGTATTAATAAGTGCATTTACTTTCTTTTGATTTTTACAAATTGTTAATATGTTTTTACTAAACTCTTCTCTTTGTATTGGATAGTTTGGGTCTCTAATGCTTGGATACATCTTTCTTAATTCTATAAGAATCTTAGGAAAAAAGTATGATACCGTTGTTACTTTCATACCTGAACAATATAAACACCACGCATATTCTTCCAAAAATTTAGTTGGAGATAGCTTTTTAAAATTTGCATCATAAATAGATTGTAGATCTTGCTTATAATTTGTTTGTACAAAAGCAATTGCTCGATTAAAATAATCTATTAGATTACTACTTATATTTGGCTTATAATCATTATCAATTATAAGTTCCGACTTATCTTTAAGTATTTCCATGATATTTATTGTAGAAGAAATTATTTACGTAATTAATTGATTCATGCGTTCCGGCGTCAGACCACATCCCATTCACGAACGAGCGGTCTAATTCTTCTAAATCCGCATACATTCTTATAATATCGGTGATCTCGTACTCGCCACGCGCACTAGGCTTCAGCTTTTTGAAGAAGTTAAAAAATTGGTAGTCGAAAATATAACAACCAGTAATTGCAAAATTATCATATTGTTTATCAATTACTTTAGGCTTTTCAACAATTTTAATTAAATCATCGCCATCATAAGACGCAACACCAAAACGAGTAAGTTCTGGATGATTATGTAATACAATTTGTGCAGGCTTATCACTATCAGTAAAATCTATGGGATTTTCAAATATATTATCGCCTAATATAACCATAATTTTCTGATGTGCAAATAACCTATTTGTAATAGGCACACTAGGAATTGATGCGCCACACATATTAATTGCTTGAGCGATTCCCATGGGTTTGTCTTGATAAACATAATTAATTTTCATACCAAGATGACTACCATCTCGTAAATGAGATACAACTTGACTAAAATGGTTTCCTCCCAATACAACTGTAAGGTTGGTTACTCCCGCGCTACGCAAAGTTTCTATTGGATAATCCACAATAAACTTATTGTAAACCGGAATCAAGTGCTTATTGAATAACGAATTTAGCGGAGCTAGCCTACTACCAGTTCCGCCAGTTAATAAAATGCCCGTTGTAACTTTCATAAGAATGCATATAACATTAAGTGGTTGTATTATTAATTTTTTTCCAATAACCACGACCTGGTTTTATAATACCATATGTTTTACACCATTTACTAATGGCAACATCAGAAACCCCAAATTTTTTACTTAAATGTGTTAAAGGAAATTCCCACACTAATTTTTCTAATTCTTCTCTAGATGGTCTTTTTACCTTTCTAGATTTTAGATGCGGAACTCCTTTTTTACAAAATGAACTAATAACATCTTTAGATGATAAACCAAAATCTTTATAATTTTTTTTATTAGCAATATCTGTAAAATCCAAGAAATCTTCAAACCAATATATGGGTGTTGGCGATTTTGGAATATTAAAAGAAATGGTATGTCCAGCAAATTTAATTGAAGGAAATACTACAACATTTTTATCTGGTAAATACGCGCCATAATAATCAAAATCAAATTCTTTATACTCTTTTTTATTAACTGTATTTCTTGAATACCAATATGTATTTTTATCTAAAAATCCATCACTTGCATATTTGCTTTGTATTCGATATAATTTATTATCTTTGTAAGCAATAAGATCGAAGGGCAAATGATCTCCTATTGGCAAAAAGATATCAAAATCTTTTTCTATTAATGTTGAAATTACTTTTGATTGAGCAATAGTTGCTTTTCTATGTGAACTAAATACCATTAAATTACTACCATTGGTTCGAGTTAAATATATTCGAACTTATTGATAGGTTTGATTTGGTATCCCTAACAAGATTTGCACTTGTGACATCAAACTTAGGAGGTTTGCGTTCTATCTACTGAACTATAGGGATATTTTTTGTATCTATTCCATAATCTTCTAAAATAGATATATCAAGCTTCCATTTCTTTCCACTTCTTTTTGCCCAAGTCATAAACTCTTTAGCAATATATTCTTCAGCTACCTTTTTAGTAACCTTATTAACCTTCATGAAATGTTTTAAGGCAATTTCTTTTTTATTATTCAGCTGAGCTAAGCCAAAATGTTTTACCATATGACAATTAGGACACAACGCAATCAAACCAGTAAGTTTTTGGACACCAGCTCTATATTTCCATATTTCATGGCATTCAACTGGATGTTTGGGTCCAATACCACCACATATCTCACAAGTATCCCACGCACGAGAATAAACTTGTTTTTTTAAGGAATCCCACCGTTGTTTTGTTAAAATCGCTCTAACATTAGAATACCAGCAGGAAGACGGAACCAAGTCCAATGTTAGCTTCATTTAAGATCTCTAAATAAATTTCTGTATGCATGAACTAACTTGACTACTTGAACCATTAACTCCTGTTGTTCATCGGTTAAAGATTCTTCACCATAGAACATCATAGATCTAGCAGCGTCATTCAATTCAGTCATTGACATATTCATTGAATATAATGATGACTTAATTTTATTCATTATATCGGTATTAAAAACTGGGTCTGTGTTCCGGACCTCTTGATCACCAATTTTTTCTTCTATTTCATTAGCTAATGAAAATAATTTATCAAGATTGTTCATATTAAAGTGCTAGATTATTAGTATTACCCAGAAAATTCTACTAGATAATCCATCTTTTGTTGTTTGGTATCATAAATCACATATTCATCATCAGAAAATTGTGAACCTCTAACCCCATGACAACTATCAAATCCTTTTGGAGGTCCAGCTAAACCATATGTAATTTTACGATACTCTTTTTCTTTTCCTAAAGCAACACTTGCTATAGTCATTAATTTTGTACCACGACTACCTGGATGGGCGTAATAAGAAGCAGTATTAACTGCATCTACAAAATAAATACCGTTTCCCAACCAACCTGCGTCAGTTCTTTTAACACCTAAGCTTACAACTACTTTAGGGAGTAATAACCCCCTAGATAAGATACCAACCCAATTTTTGGTTGAAGTACCATGAAATAGCTGTCTTATATTACCAATGATAACCAATTTACCACTTTATATTTCATCCTACCCACCAACAAAAAGTATTTTCAAGAGGTTTTGGTACATCAACTTTTGAAATAATTAAATCTCCAGAACTATAATCAGCATAATACCACCATTGTTTTGGAAACTCAAATTTTCCTCTTGAAGGAATAACAGAGACCTCTTCAATCAATGCATAGTTATAATAAAATTCAAATATATCACCACTATTTGTTAATATTGTTTTCTCGGCATCATTAAATCTTTTGTATAGCGCCCACAATCGAGTTGATCTAACTACATTCCGTAATTCGAAATCCAATAGCATGACACCCATAGCATATATTTTCATTATTCAAAACATTTCTTTTTATCTTGACGATGAATTCCTAATATAATCATTTCATCAATCATCATATTAATTGCTTGTAGGTTTCTTGCTGCCTGTAAAGATACGTCTTCATCATCAGAATTTAAATAAAAAATCATTTCGTGCCTATATCTAATCATAGCATAATATTTGCCACGCTGACAAGCATTTAATGGTTCTGCAATTCTTTGTTCAATGGCGGTTGGTTCGGTCTCAGGCGGAACCTGAAGTTGAGTAGCGCCGCACCCAAATATAAATAGAATGAGTATGAGAAGATATCTCATATCTAAATGTGAAATTATTGATTGGTGGAGATGCGGGGCTCCGACTCCCCGGTCCAAAGCATTCATCATCAAATATCGTTCACAGACTTAGCCAACATTAACGTTGATTGGCGACGTTGGTAAATACTCGCTTCACCAAACCAGTTACTGTTTATTTCGCTTGCAATTCCGTAACCAAATTGTTTGCTATTCTTCGTGGGTTAAATGTCTTTTGAGTACCAAGAATATCTCTTCTCAGACATTCCAATTAAGCAGCTTGTGCAACTGGAGCAAATGCGTTATCGTTTGCATTTATACGTTGGTTGCTTTTTAACGAGATTGCAATCATTCCCGGTCTGCATTTTGATTAAATCCTACCCTGTCGAATCCAATTCATCCCCATGTTTAAGTAACTACTTCCCAATAAATAAAACCAATGGAGGCATATAGTATATTTGTTCTTTAGAATAATCACACCATTTAGTTTCAAATGTTATTCCAATATCTCCATTAGCGTGCTGAGAGACGCATAATGTTCCATTTATATATTTTTTATTAGACAATACCTCTTTATCAAAATTTTTATCTATATCTAATATATGAACAACATTATCTTTATCTATTGATTTTTTATCATAAAGATTTTTTAAATAAATATATATATCATTAATACTATTAAACTGTTTATCAAAATTTATTGAATTAATAGAAAAAAGATATCTATCATACATAGAACGGTAACTATCATTTTTACAAAAAATTTTCATATTGGAGCCGAAAACCAGTATCGCACGGGTGTCTATTCTTTACGAGAGAATTATTCTACTTTTGAACTATATCGGCTTATTTTTATATTATCAGCGATATGATTAAAATATCTGTAAGAACTTTGTTCTGTGAATTTTATCTGTTCAGAAATATCTATAACTATTAGTTTAATTCCTTTATCTATACATCTCTGTATTTTCTTTTGATCATTATCTATTGTTTTTAGATAATTTTTATAAATTGGTTTATAATGAAAAATTCCATTTAACTCAAATGCCAATTTAAGATCTGGTATATAGATATCTAACTCTAAATCAATTGTTTTAATATCATTGAATTTAACTGTTAAAATTGGAAATGTTGTTTTTATTTGACCTTCAACCCACTTTTCCAATTTTGATCTTCTTATGCCATTAGTTTTATGTGTATTATTATATGTTGCTGCGCAACTAGAAGAACAGAAACTATTAATTGTCTTTTTTATTTGATTTGGATATTTGTCAAATTTAATTCCACATTGCGCACATTGAACAGACTCTATAGTTTTCATAGAAAGAAAAAGACATTTTCTAGAACAATATATAGATTGCCTATTATTTGCTTTACCAAATTTACTTTGAATATCATGTTTAGTTCTACGAAAAAAAATTATTACAATTAGGACATTGCAATTCTACTAAATCCCTAGATTGAAATGCATTTAAATAATCAATAAATTCTATTGTGTTTTTAGCTAGCATACTTGGAGCTGACACCGAGTAATGCTCTCGGTTCCCAACATTACCACTGTTGAATAATACTTTTATACTATGTCAGCATTTGGAGCCCGCAATCGGATTTGAACCGACAATCTTTCGCTTACAGGGCGATTGCATAGCCAATCATGCTCTACGGGCTTAGTGAAGGTTTTCGCCGATATTAAGTTCCTCTACCGGAAACACGGTCTGGAATATCAGGGTTACTTCACGAACTACCTTCAACACCTCGTGACCCTTCATACACAATATAACTCAATATTAGCAGATGTCAAGGGGGATTATTTTTTAAAATTACCGATGGTCGTATGAAATTTGTGGCGACCATCGGGCGACCTTGTTATCTCGCTTGTCTTTGTTAATTCTAATTCTAACCTAATTGCTTCTAATTTTTCTGAATATATATTTAGCCACATATAATTAGGACTTATATAAATATGATTTTCATATTCAAATTCAACTTCTTGTCCTTCATATTTTCTCCACAGATATAAATTTGGTACAACTTCTTTACGAATAACAGAAATATGTGGAGCATATCTTTGCTTATTGTAATCAACATATTTTGGTATTAGAGCCTGATAATAATTTGAAATTTCAGGATCTATCTCAATGATTAATTTAAATGGATCGTTAAAATACCTTAATGTTCCAATTGATTTGAACATGACTAATTTCTAGAAGTTAAGTGCCAACCTTTGCAAGCATCACAATAATAACAATCTAATTCAACAAACCCCTCACTACGCTGAATAATTATTGCAGTTTCTGCCTCTTTCTCGGTGGAATATCTTTTTTTATTCGGAAATTCAGGACAGTGTTTCATAACTCAAATACCATTAATTACGGCAAGTAAGTTGAGCTTACCATCTTGCGTCATTATAGCCTGCTTTAATAATTTTGCTTTTTGTCTTTTAAATTCATCACCAGATATTTCTAATGATTCGCAATATTTTTTAAACGTCTTTATTTTTATAGACCAAGTTTTATTAGTATCAAGACACCTCCAACCAAATCTTAATTGAAAGGGTCTATCTTCTATACGAATTGATGGCAATCCATTATTTTTAACATGTTCTTGCATGTCTTTTATCATGGCATCAAAATCATCCCAATTGTCTTCAGTATCATCATCTCCATGCACTTTTGATATAGCAGAAATAATTTGTGCAGATTCCTCAAATGGAATAGTTTCTCCATTATTATAACTGTATAATTTTTTCTGAGCCTCTTCGTATGTTAGTTCTTTTTTTATATAGAATTATATATCACAAATTTTCGCCTCTCATTTACCAAGATAATTATTCATTACGAAATATGTCAACCCCCATTTTAAAAATGTTATTTAAAAATGACTGGTCTTTTGTAAAAATTGGTAATTCAGTATTAACAATCCATTTATTCTTAACAATACCATCTACAACTTTTGGTACTTTATAACATGCCGCACCACGCCTAAATGATTGAGGATATTCATTAAAATCTATACCGCACTCTTGTTTTAACAAATCAATCTTTTCATCAGTACTAAGATCGTTTAACATATCTTTAATTGCATTTTTATCATGCTTTTTTAGAAACTCATAAAAACAAGCAAATCTAATAGCAGTATGAAAATTATTCTGCTGTTTATAAATAATTGTATTAATAGCTTCTGTTATAGTTGGCACGGTAAATACTTGTGAAGTAAATAATGCATCACCCATAAGATTTAAATCCATATTAGATGCATAGATATTAAAATGTTGAGTAGCAATTGCAGATGTAATAGAACAAATTTTTTGAAGTCTATTATCATACCAAGGCATAGTATCTGGATTCTGATCATTGCGGGTTACTACAGTAATCTCATCATTATGTTGATAAGCAAATAATGCACCATCAATTTCCATACATAACTTAACCGTTGTTGAAAGCATGCTTTCGGCAAACTTGTTTCCATATGGTTTATCTAGTAAGGACGTAACTTTATTAAATGAGCGCCCATTAACGTTGATAATTATGGGCACCCTATTTAATAGACGATAATTGTTGGTATCGATATAAGTATCGACCCTATCTTTTAATTTTTGAGAGGACATATGGAATAATATAACTCAGCGTGTTGGTTGTGCAACCCCACGCGGAATTGTATTTTTTATTGATTGCAAGTAAGTTAATATAGTAGTTTTTACATTACCCTGTACTTTAGTAGCTAACTGTCCTGATGGGTTAGTGCCAGACAATGAAACTAATTGTGAGCTACTATTTAATATATTAATTCTATATTCAATTTCTTGAGCGGTTAATTGTCGTTTAAAAGGAGTTTTATTATTGAATAGATATTGAAAAACTAATTTTGCAAACTCAACCAGTTTTTTAAATCTTGGTCTATAATTCCGGAAGTTTTTATACTAGCAGTATTATTGAAAATTTTTACCATATTATATGTATCATTACTAACATAAAACAAAACAGTATTAAGATAATTAGCTAATTCATTTATTTGATTTGTTATTGTTTGACCAAAACCAACATAAATAGATGGAAAAAGAGATTGAATTTGAAAAGATGGGGGAGAGCCGCTAACAGAAGGAACGGGTGTTTCTATAGCATTAGGGTCTGCTTCTTGTGCTAACTTTTCAAATAATCTTTTTCTAAGTTTATTCATTTATAAATACAATGCCTTTGTTTTATCTACAAATCTTAATATACTAGTTTCATCAACATAAGATGCCTCAGTAATTATTTTATAACCATTAGGAGAGCTTCTTGTTTCACCTGGACTTAATGGTTTTCCATTCTTCATTCTAATCATAAACTCATCATAAGATTTTGTAAAATAATGATTAGTTTGGATTTTATCAACATACACGTCACCACATGAATGATCTGCTTCAGTAGTTCTATTTGAGCAGCCTTCACAATTACAAGATATACTTCCTATGATTTTTTGATTATTTTCTATTACTGCATAATGTGGTGATTTATATGCAAAACAATGAGAATCTTTAACTTTTTCAACCTTAGCTGGTTGTACTATACTTTTAACATGCCTATGCATACACCAATTTATTCTTGCAGCTTTTGTATAATTTTCTATAACTAATCCATCTGGTCTATGTATATGACCATTATTTCCAAAATATCTCCAATTACTACCTAATCCACCATACTGTTCATATTTAGATAATAATTCTGGAAGAGAATCATGTTGTTTAGGTACTAAAAATTCATCGACATCAATGAATGCCATCCATTTAGATTTATTACCAAAATTATTTAATGCATGAGTATATATCTCTATTTGTTTCTTTTTACCTGGAAACTCAGTAACAGTAACAAGACCTTGCTTTATATACTTATCTAATATTTTTTTTAATGGATTAGTGCTTTCATTATCATATATAAATATATGTTCAGCTCCAATAGCTCTATGATAATTAATCCATTCTTCTATATATAGATCTTCATTTTTAGCGGTACAAGCAACTGTTAAATACATTAATCTCTCACTTTATTATTACGGGCTAGATCTCTCATATTTTTATAATGAATTCTTATTAATTCTTCATTATCTAAATAATGAAACCCCATTCCAAATTTTTTATTATTATCACTGAGCCTTGAAGCATACATGGAATATCGTGCAATTTGATAATCTGTATTTAAAAACTTATAATGATAAAGCGGATATATATTTTTACTATAGATAACTTTCCCTAAAGGAATTGCATTGTGACACCCAATAGTATAGTTTATTTCTTTCAATTTAGATCTATTAAACAATAGAGATTTGTTATATTGTTCCGCTTTAACTCCATTTTTTATGGAAAGAAGATCTAAATTATCTTCCATATTAACCATATTATAGCCTTCAGATCTTATTATAGTTGTACCATTTAGATCTTCAGATTGTAACTGTTTATATGTAATGTCCAACAATTCATCAGCATCACAAACCAAAACCCAATTTGTGTCTGCAGTTTTCCAACAATTATTTTTTAATTCAAGATACTTATAATCATCTATTTTATCATTTGTATTAAAATCTTGTATTTTACTTCCATATTTATTGGCAATCTCTCTAGTTTTATCTGTACTAAAATTATCACATAACACTATATTACAATTAGGAAATCTTTTTCTATAATGATTTATAGTAAAATCAATCATGATCTCTTCGTTGTATGTCATAATATAAACAGTAATCATATATTTTGTGTCCTATATAGTTATTTATATGTAGATTGTTTAGACCCAATATGTTCGCATGCATGATTTATCAATGCTACAGTCCTATATCCTTCTTTTAAAGCATGTTTATTACAACTACACTCAGAGTGTACAATTGCTTTATTAGGAACTATATATTTGATAAATCCTTCTGGAAATAACCTTTTATAATCAGATAATCTTCTTAAACCAGGATTAAAACTAAACCCACACCAAGCTCCACAGTGAGGAACTTTTACATACCTAAATTGCACATTTGTTTTTGTTTTTAATAGCTGTTCTTCCAACCAGTCTTCACCAGGTATTAGCCACACTTGATTGATATTTTTATATTCATCTAAAATATCAACAGAATTTGACACAAAAAATGAATTATTTCGAAATAACCAATCATCTTCGCAATGAAAAATATATTCAGTTTTCACCATATTATACATATTATCTATTGATTGTAATAGACCTAGATTCTTATTATTAAATATGAGTTCTATTTTGTTTCCATACCTTTTTTCTATTTTGGATTTCATTTCTAAATTACCAGAATCTTCTGTTACTATAAATCTTTCTATTGGATAGGTATTAAGATTAAAGAAAGAATCCAAAGTTTTTTGTAATAAATTAAATCTATTACATGATGTAAGGCAAAAGGTAATTTTATTCATTTTTCTCCTTACCATTTATATGTAGATATGTGCTGACCCATATTATGGCAAGCACCATTAGTTAATAATGCTGCTCGATATCCATTTTCTTTAGCATGTTGGTTACAGGCAAACTCTGAACAAACACCATGTCCCTTTTGAATATGTTTTATATAACCACTTGGAAACAGTCTCTTATAATCAGATAATCTTCTTAAACCAGGATTAAAACTGAATCCGCACCAACTTCCATTATTTTTTACCATTCTATATTTAACACCAGTTGATGTTTGTAAAGCTTCAGACTCTAATCTATTTAATATATTTTTACCATGGCTAACAGTATAATTATTTAAGTGTCTTATCCAAATTTGATTTATATTATTATTTTCTGTAAGAATATCAATAGAATCTTGCATAAAATTTGGGTTACCATCATATTTATAATCATCTTCACTATGAAAAATATATTCAGTTTTTACCATATTATACATATTATCTATTGATTGTAGTAAACCCAAATTTTTCTCATTGAAAATAAGTTTAACCTTATCTTTATATTCATTCTCAATCTTTTTTTTCATCTCTAGATTGGCAGAATCTTCTGTTACTATAAATTTTTCTATCGGGTAAGAATTAAGTTCAAGAAAAGAATCTACAGTTTGTTTTAAAAGATTAAAACGATTATAAGAAGTTAAACATACTGTAACCGTATTTTTCATGATTACCTTTTAAAAATCATAAGAGTATTTTTAAACCATCCTGCAGATGAATCAATAATACTACGACCATCTTTACTTTCTTTTTCTAAATAAGTAAATCCTAATTTTTCAAACCTATCAATTGCTTCATGATTATCAAGACAATTAACGTGACCAAACCCACCTTGACCTCTAATTGCCCAAGAAGATATTAAAATATTATCACAAGCATCTGTAACATTTTTTAATAGTTGTGTTTCATATTGTGCAGGAACATGCTCTGCAACTTCTAAGAAAATACAATTTCCTTTTTCAGGAAGTGTAAATGGTTGTGTAAGATCTTGACAATATATATTGTTAAAATAATCTCCTTTGCGAGGAGGATCTCCTTCAAAACCTTGTAGTTTTTTAAAACCAGCATCTTGTAAGGTTTTAAGATATTTACCCATTCCGCAACCAAAATCATATATTTGTTTATCTTTTTGATCTTTTAAAAAATCAACAATCCATTGTGCCAGTGGTGGGCAATGAACATGATGAACATGGGCGCTATCTCCTGTCCAAAAACCTGTTTTAGATATCTCAGCCATACAAACCTCACTTTACTTTGCAAATTTTACTATTTCTTCAAACGGCATTAATCGTAGCCATTTTTGCTTATTAGCTGATAAATTATCCCAAGTTAATAAAGACTCATCAACTAAAATCTTGTCAGAATTATTTCTAACTTTAACTACACCACAACCATTATTAAAATTACCGACAGCACAATCTAAATAAGATAAACATCTAAGTTTTACAAAAGATTTCCAAACATCTCCGGTCCAAGCCCTTATTATCATATCTTGTTCTCGAAGTTGCTCTTTCTCTTGCGTAGGACAACAATCATGCATAACTATTGTTCCATTATTATTCAAACAATTTAAAGAGTTAATAATATCTTTATCAACCTGCTCCCACAGATGCAATCCATCAATAAAAATAATATCAAATGTTTGTTTATTTTGTTCAAAAAACTCATCACTGGTCATTCTATGAGTTCCACCCATTTTTGGATCAACGCCTATTTTATCTTTGATATTGATTTTGTCATAATTAAAATTATTTTCACAACCAATTTCTAAATAACTTGTATATCCAAAATGATCAATAATTGCTTGTATTAATATGGTTCTATTCATTTTATCCTCTTATTTTTACAGCATTTTCTCGTAAGTTAATAAACCAATCGCTTATTTCCTTTTCAGAAAACATATAATGATATCCCCATTTGTTTTCTATATTCTCTTCACTTAATCTTTGAGCATTTCTTTTATACTTATTTACTACAAAATTTTTATTTAAAAAATGATAATGATATGCTAAATAGCTTTTTTCACTCATCTTTACCATACCATTAGGGCTACTAACATGACAACCTATATCATAATTTATATTTGTAATTGATTTTTTATTAAACAAATATGATTTGTCATGATTAGTGCTTCTAATACCATATTTTATATGGAAAAGATCTTGGCTATCATCTAAACTTACCATATTATAACCTTCAGATTTAATGATTGTTGATCCTAAATGATCTTCATATTCTAATTCAGATTGTGTAATATCTAATAATTCATCAATATCACAAACCAATACCCAGTCTGTTTGAGAAGATTTCCAACAATTATTTTTAATTTCTAGATATTTATGTTCATTAATTTTATTATTAGTATCATATAGTTTAATTTCACACCCATTATATTTTGCAATTTCTGTTGTTTTATCCGTACTATAATTGTCAAATAAAACAATTTGACAATTTGGAAACCTTTCTTTATAATGATCAATCATAAATTGCATTAACAATTCCTCATTATAAGAAACTGTATATACAGTAATCATCTCTTTATTCCATAGAAATATAAATCAAAAGCCTCATTATTTATTTCAAAATTATATTCTCCAAATATCAAATCAATATCTAAACATTGTCTAATATCATTTTCAGTTAAGTTTTTATAATAATCAGACCATGTTCCAAAATTATTAAGCAATGGAGCATCAACCGGATTCGATGCATTTGTTCCATGCTCAGGTCGTCCAGTTGTGGCACATGTAAATAATAATAATCCACCAGGCTTCAATAATCGCACAATATTTTTTAATGATTTTTCATAATACATGTCATGTTCAAAACATTCTGTTGAAATAATTACATCATATGATCCATCATCTCCAATAAATTCATGCGCTTTAGATACAACATCTACGTTTTTACCCCATCCAATATCAATACCAAGCACTAAACAATCTTCAAATAAATATTGATTGTTACCATTAATATCAAGGGAACCAACGTCTAATACTTTTTGTCTAATAAAAAAATGTGGAAACTTATCCTTAATTTTCAAACAAAAATCTTTTTGAGCTTGATGCGCCATTATTTTTCTCCAGAGATTAAGTTAAATAATTCTTTTCTCACTATAGCTGGATCTAAACTAGAATCAAGTGATATTAATTTCATGATTTTAAAACGCATAAACTCTGGAGGTAATGGAGTTTTAGTATTTCTTATTTTAGGATGCTGAGTCGTGGTGGTTGTTTCATGACTAAAAGATAATTCTTCAAAGATTTTTTCTCCAGGTCTAATACCAGAAAATTCAATCTTTATATCAACATCTGGTACAAATCCAGATAGCTTAATCATATTTTTAGCTAAATCTAATATCTTTACAGATTCCCCCATATCTAAAACATATATAGATCCAGTTTCAGCAAAAACACTAGCTTGTAATAAAAGTCGTGCAGCCTCTGGAATTGTCATAAAAAATCTTGTCATATCTGGATGAGTAACTTTTACTGGTCCACCATTCTCAATTTGAGATTTAAAAATAGGAACAACACTTCCAGAACTTCCTAAAACATTTCCAAACCTCACTGTAATGAAACGAGTCTTAGGATATCTCTGAGAAAAAATCTGCATATAATATTCAGCAACTCGCTTTGTCGCCCCCATTACTGATGTAGGATTTACTGCCTTATCAGTAGATACAAATATAAAAGCTTCCGCATCAACATAAGCTGACATGAAAGCAACAACTTGCGTCCCTAAAATATTATTTTGTATAGCCTCACTAGGATTAGCTTCACTCAACGGTACATGCTTATTAGCTGCCGCATGATAGATAATCTGCGGCTGAGTCTCATCAAATATCGCTTTAGCTCTCGCTAGGTCTGCTACCGAACCAAGGCGAGGAATAACTTTAAGATTTGGATACTTTTCTTTTATTTCCTTTTCTAAGAAAAACTGATTGTTTTCATTATGATCAAAAAATATCAAAGATTCTGGATTAAATTGCGCAATTTGTCTAACCAATTCATTACCAATACTTCCAGCCGCTCCAGTAATCATAACTCGTTTACCAGAAATGAAATTTGATATTTCTAAAGTATCAATTTCAACTGGCTCACGACAAAGCAATTCTTCAATAGAAAAATCTCTCAATACAAGTGGATTTGAATTATTTGACATATATTACCTTAATTAGTTAATGGTCTTTTTCTAATAACTATAATTTCGGGTTCTTTAGATTCTATGTGATTTGTAAATCCACATTTTTTACATTTTATTTTTTTGATAATGGATCTATCTGAACTTATTATATCAACCTCTCCATTACAAATAATACACTTCAATATTTTCATTCATTACCTACTAAAATCTCTTTAAACTTATCCATATCTACATTAACAGATATTTTTGCATTAAGATTATCAGATTTACGAGAACCCCATTCCCCCTTCTCTCTATATAGCTCCACATCTTCAAATTTACATATATCTGAATTAATAGCACAACAAGCAGCTAAAGGATCATGAAATGCCTTGCCACTAGGATTCTTTTTCAAATATTTAGTCATACCACTATAAATTAAGGATAATCCCGGATTTCTATCTTTAAATTGCGCCATAAAATTATGCATATCATAATCATATTTTACACCATGACATACGTTTTTAGATATGAACCAACGTTCATTAATGTCAGGAGAATCTAATACTTTGAGCGCCGATTTTACGTCTCCATTGAGGTTAAACGTCGGACAAGTAATTCTACCTTTGAATTTCTCTAAAACATTTTCGGCGGCAACAATATTGTCCCCAGCAAAACCACCCTGAACAACAAGCTTATTTATTTTAATATTGCCGTCTAATAACGCACCAATGTTTCCTAACGAAGCGCCACAAACAATAACTAAATTAGGATATGTAGAAACTATATCTCTAAGAATAATTGCTCCGGTACTATCAGGTTCGGCTGGAGGAATCTTGCCAAGCCACTTATAATGAAATTCTGATACACATTGTTTTGAATGATCAACATTTTTAGATCCTACTGGAATATCTTTGTTCAATAGTTTAAGTACATGTTTTACTAAACCAATTTGGTGCCTAGAGCCAGGCGTAACCGTTACAGACACTAAGTTAACTTTAGGATGATGAGCTAATAAACATAATGTAAATACATCATCTGGATCGGCAGTTTCCATATCCCAAGCAATATTAAGTCTTTTCATATTACACACCCATCTTGTAAGTTACCATTACTATAACCTCGATGTAACAACGTGATACCTTTTATTTTTCCATAACTATATGATACATCATAGACAAAATGATTGCATCCGTATTTTTTCTCATATTCTTGGCTTTGATACTGGCAAGTTAATTTATGAGTACAATCACTGCCACATTTACAAGAAAAAGGGAGTTTAAATTTAGAATCTAATAAATAAAGGATTTCAGCTATCGCTGTTTGGTTGCCAGAAATTTTCATACTAAACCTCGTGCGCAAATGATACAATCACGAATCTATTATCTAATATATCATAAACCAAAATCTTTTAATGTATCTGTCGCCAAATCTCTTACATCACCGGAAGGATCGTTTTTAGATAAAATTCTTAATCTATCTTCTATTTCTTGCGGAAGTTTCTTTTCTGCATAAAAAGAAAGAGCGCATAATATTGCGCTCTCTCTAAGTAAAACATGTACATGTTTTAAGAGTTTTATCACTATTGGAAGAACTATAGCTTCATCTTCTACTTCTTCTCCCAAAATCTCAACAGCCAATGCCATTGTCTTAATGTCTGTTTTATAGTGATTATTAATGATTTTTATTAATTCTTGAGGGTCTGTTTGTGCGAGTTCTTGTAACTTTTGATTCGAATATCCCATACTTAATAGACCCTTTCAAATTGTGAGAATTAATTTATCAATTTGCATTATTCATTTCATCTTTCGTAAGATCCTCAGCCGGTTCCTCTGGATCTTCAAATACAATTTTAGTCATGCCAGCATGACCATGAATGTATTCTACATCCTCTAAACAATTATATAGATTGGTGCTTGAGCGCGAGCCAAACCATTCTAGTGCTACCTTTCCATTTGAAAATATAACACCCTCTGCTACTTTGCCAACACCACTTACACCTGACGCGTCTTTCTCTCTTATGAAATGAAATCTACGCATTTTCGTTTCCTTGGTTACTATTGACATGGCATTTATTCACTTAATATATCTACACCTAATGTAAGCATATTTGGTAAAATTGGTCTATCATGCCAATGACTTCCTTGATTTAAGATACTATTAGTAAATGAGTCTCTTACAAATTTATATCTACCAATAGTTTCTTCGTCTGTTTCAACTTTAATATACACCCCTTCATCTAATTCTGACATATCTGTTTGGGCTTCTATTAATGCGAAATCTTGACCAGTATTTTTAGCTTGTTTTCTTAAATTTTCTTTCCAATTGCTTGTTTTATAAAATGAAGGCTGTATAAATGATTTGAGATGTTCAAGCGTTGTTGCTATACCCATATATGCTATAGGTACAGCACTATAGCTTAATCCTTCTAATAACTTTTGTCTAGCCTTCGTGGAAAGAAATAACTGTCTCTCTTTATCATACACATCAAATTCAAATATATAATGAGGTAAGTTATCATAGAATACCGTATGTTTGGCATATAAATTCTCTGCATAGAAAATATATCTATTTCCCAGCACATCAAATAAATCATGTTGAAATCTATTTGCCCAGATTCTAAATTGAACAAATTCCCTTTCTCTAGGTCCACCACGCAATTCATGCCCGCGACTTTGAAGAATCATGCAGCCATCTTCAAAAGATACACCACAGTTAGATCCATCAATTTTATATTCATAAACAACATTTTTACCCTGTAAAGCAGTTTCAAATGATTGGTCTGTCAATTCAAAGTCATCGCCCGACTTGCGGGAGCCCGCAATATGAGTGGTTCTTGGATAGCGCATAATATTAATCATTAGATCCTCCAATATGTAGTGTACTAATATATACCATTATTTTGGTATATTATGTATGATATCTCTTAATTATAATAACCCAAAACAATGTAAAGAATGCAAACAAACGTTTTTTGCAAGGAAAGACCGACAAAATCAGCTTTTTTGTAAAATTTCATGCAAACGGATTTTTGAATATAAAGCACGATTACGATCATGTGCTCATTGTAATAAAAATTTTCTACTAAAAAATACGGCATATGAAAAACGTGGTGGCGGAAAATATTGTTCAATAGATTGTGCTAAATATGCCACAAAAAAATATTCAAATGATGAACAATTTTTTGATAAAATTGATAGCGAAGAAAAGGCATATTGGTTAGGATTTATTGTCGCTGATGGATTTAACAGCAATGATGAGTTAATTATACAATTAAGTGAAAAAGATGTAAGTCATTTACAAAAATTTAAAAAAACAATTAATGCTAATAATCCAATAAGTTATGTAAAACGAAAAACTAATACTTGTGTATTACGAATTGGTAGTAGATATTTATGCAAACAATTGACCAAATTGGGATGTATAAAAAAGAAAAGTTTATGCGTTTATATACCTAATATAGATAATAATTTAATACGACATTTTATTAGAGGATATTTTGATGGAGATGGATGCTGTTATAATAATGGTAAATATAGAGTGTGGTCAATTCATTCTGGATCAACGCAATTAATCCAACAAATAAAAAATGAAATAGAGTCAAGTTTGAATATAAAATCACTACGATTATATTCGAAAAATACAAATAATAACTCATTATACACTGGGAAAAAGGAAGTTATTGATAATATCAAACATTATTTATATGATGATGCAACAATTTACCTTGAAAGAAAATATAATAAATTTTCACATAACTAAGAAGAATCGCTTCATCTTAGATCGCTTTACGCTTTTTGCAAATCTTTTTATCTCTTCTACATTATTAATATCTAATAATGCTTGCTCGATTTTATCTACATCAGATCTTTTAATCTTTTCAGCGAGTAATCTCATATATGTAAATGATCCTGATTCAATAATTAAATCTTCTACTAAATCAAAATCCTTTTTAGTTTTCAAATGTTTAGCTAATTCGAATAAATATCTTGGTTTTTTAGAGGCAATAATTATACTTTTAAACTTATTTACATCTACAGATTTAATATGTTTTATATACATATGCGCATATTTAACGTTTTTAGATTTAAGAATTAAAGATTCTAATGGTTTAAGATCAGCGCCCCGCACAAAACAAGCGAATTTACAAATATATTTAGTTTTGTTAGAATCTACAACAATCTTTTGAAGAGCCTTAATATCTGCATCCCTTATGTTCTGAGCAAACAAATAAGAGTATTTTGGATCTCTATTATTTATAATTACTTGTTGCATCCTATATGGCTTATAATCATATTCACAAGTAAAGAAATAAGCCAGCGCAGAATCATTTGCAGTAATGATTTCATTTTGAAGATCTTCTAATGTTTTTTCATTATTAAAATTAGATTGATTCTTTTCTTCAACTCTTTTTATCCATCTTAATGAGTCTGCACTATAATCATTTTCAAACAGATACTTGTTCATACTCATTTATATATCTGTATATTGGAGATTTAAATAATAAACCCCAGAACTATAAAAATTCCAGGGTTTATTGTATTAATACGGGTACATTTTACGTAGTTTTTATTGGTATTTTCTTAGGCTCTTTAGCTTGTGGTAGCTGCTTTGCCTCAAGATTAATTGTTAATACGCCATCCTTTAACTCTGCTTTAAGCGTATCTATATCAGAATCTTCCGGTAACGTAAAACTCTTATTCATCATATAAGAGGAAGTTGGCGTTTTTCTCTCCCCCTTAATAGTAACAACATTGTCTTCTAATGATAAACTAATGTCTTCTTCTTTAATGCCAGGAATGTCTACGGACATTGAATACGTCCCGTCTTCATTCTTGGTTTGATGAACCCCTAGTGATGTAAAGAAGTTTTCGAAGAAGTTATCATTAAAAAAACTATCAAACACACTTCTTTGCTCCGAATTCTTAACCGGAACAAATGGATTCCAACGAACTATCATATTGATTCTCCTTATGTTTAGGTTATAGACCAAAACTATCTTGGTCCGAATTATATATATCAATTATTTTGAAACAGAATGTAGCTTAATAATTTTTTGAAATTGAAAGTATCTTATCCAAGAAACTATCTCCCCACGTTCCTTCTTTGCGATTTACTGTAATAAAGTCTTTCATGTTTGAACACTTCCCATCAAACATAGCAAACATTGGCGAAGACCAAACATCTTTAAATCCATTCACCATTATAGCAAATGTCTTCTTATCTCCCGTATTAATTTGATCTGAAGCATATTTGAACGTTTTGTACGCTCTATCATAATCTTTAAGCATTGCAGCTACACCATGCTTAATGGTTACGATACGATCTACAATCTCGGGAGGTAATTCAGGTATAACGTCGTCTTCTTTGCCTGCTAGGACTAACTCTACACAGTTGCGTTCGGAAGTTCCTAGTATGTCTCTGGCTCGATTAAATGCCATGTATGATGCGTTCTTCATCTTCAGTCTTCTGAACTTAGAGTCACGAACAACTACACCTTCATGCTCCAATGGATTTTGGGTTGACACCCAATCCAATAGTTGGCTCACAGACGTGAACGTGTGTGCCTGTACGTGTGGCACTCCATACGTTTCAACATCATCAAGTTCTAACTCAAGAACACCAGGCATAAACATAGAACGAGCCGCGATCAAGGTAATTTTTGATTCATGATAATCAACTACAATTCTATTATAAGGAGAAGTAAGCTCAAAACAATACGTTACTCCCCTTCTAAGCTTTTCAGTAAATTCACTAAAATACATACCATTAGTGTCTTTCAATGCCTTTTCAAACAAAGTTCTAAAGGTATAGAATCCACTATCAAGTGTAATGTCTGCTTCTGGTACAGAGCGAGTAGCAACACACCATTCTTCAGTAAACTTATCATAATAAACAATTGTTAGTGTTCCATCTAATTTTTCAAGAATAGCCAGATTAGGATCAGACCAATCAACATCTGCGACTGCTCCTTGACCATAGTTAAAGAAACGATTCATTGGGTATGCAAGAACCATGGTTGGACCTGGTACAACGGAATCGTAAATATGACGTTCCATCCAAAGCAGACAAGATAAGCCCACGACACTCTTGTGCTAATGGATCAGACTCCTTTGCTTCAATCTGATCATAGTTCAGTGAGAACTTGTGACCAGATTTAGAAAATGAAGCGTAAACACCATGCTCTGCCGCAAGATTAGCAAATGAATGTGTCTCTAGATATTTTTGAACTAATAACATTGTTTATTCTTTTGTACTTAATATTTCTTTTATTTCATCTATGTGTAATGATAAATCCTGTACTCCATATAACTCTTGAGCTAATCGGTCTAGTTGATAGATATCATGCTCTTTACACATCTCTTTCAACTCTTCAGCAGACACGTCATCAATTGTGTGAAGTTGCTGAGACAATTTACTAATTTGCTTTGACGTCTCGTCAACGTTAAGCGCTTGCGACACATCGCTTCTCTTTTTCAATACAACTAATTTCATCCTATATACAATGTAAATTTTAGAAATAGGCGCGCAAGTTTAATAAATATGTGTAATTATTTTGATTTCTTGAGTTCTCTGATCTGTTTCTCAAGTTGCTTAACTTGCTGTTCATTAAGCCATTCATTATAAACGGCTAATTCTTTTTCGTATTCTACCATTGCTTTATCATACTCAATCATATCTTTTTGATATTTCTTTAGAGAATCTTGATAACTAGCTTCCTCAGCTTCTAAATCTCTTTCATATTTAGAAAAAGTAACATCGATATACGGCATGGATTCCGATACATCAATGCTCAATATAATATCACATAACCTAGTTCCCGCAGGAGCAAGATCCAATATGTCTTGTAATGATAATCTTTGCCAATATCTTATATCTGGTTCAGAAGGCATCACCTCTTCTTGATCTTCAAAATATTCTTCTATTCGTTCTAAACCATAATCATCATCACCAAGCACAGATATGTCTCGATAAATAACGCCAGCCGGTTTAGACTTATATAGTCTAGACATTAATCTTGTAGGTTCAGTTGGTTTATATGGTTTTCTTGGCGAGTATAATCTATCCATAACTTACTCCACAACTATCCATCTAATATCATCTGGCTCGATAACAGTTTCCATACCATCATACTCATCTATTCTATACTTGTTACCTTCAATTGTTGTAACTTTTAAATTAGCATACATTGATGACGCCTCTTTACCAAGTTCTTCAACAACTTGAACAAAGCGAGGATCATGTCTTGGTATATTCCATACAGAATATGAGTCTTTATAATCCACGCCCAAATCCTTTAGTTTTTGAAATGCTTTTTCGGAAACTCCGAATCCGCCATAGCAATCATTATATACTACTTTTATCATTTTAAAACTTACTTTCTTAGAGCCAACATAGGTCTATTAACTTTATGTTATTTCCCGTCAGGAATATCTATTCCGCGCCCATGAACAGCTCTACTTCTCATAGTTATTCTCCAGTATTTTGGAAATGAAGTATTCCAAATGCACAAACCACATTTTTTAAATAATAGCATCAAAAATCTCCCCAATTAACTTGCCAACAATTAAACCCTAATTTATCTCTCCATAGCTGACAAACTTGTGTTCTATCATCAAGCACTAAAAAGACATTATACTTTCCAGCCACATGAGTTTGATATAATTCTTCCTTGACAATAGCATCCTTCCTAGAATCACCAGTCTTCCTCATAATTAATGAGAATGGGAAACTGATATGCTTATTTAAGAAGGCTAGAGTTTGTGGTCTATATTGTTCATCTCTGCCAGAGCAAAAGATAATCTGATATCCATCGCTAGACAATCTTTCTAAGACCTCAGCGACAGGCTCGTTGAGCATATCATTATCAGCCTTAAAAGCATCGTAAGGACTTCTCGCAGGAGCGCCCTTGTGACGAATCTCAACTGAACCATTCTTACGAATAGGATTGAATAACGAGATGGTCCCATCTAAATCGCATAGAACTGCGAATTCTTTAGATAGATCTAGAGTAGTTTCTTCAGCAAAGTTAGCTTCATTAGTGCCAGCAACTCCGCACATTTGAATTCTACATTTGTAAAATTTGTGTTGAGTTCCACCAGATTGCTTCCACATCTTGCGAATAACAGCTTCAGGAATCAACGCAAACCCTTCGCGCTTTGCATTACGAGCAATTGATTCATCAAGCTCAATGTAGAATGCCTTTTCCATTACCATACACTCAACGCCAAGAGAATTGACAAGAGCACACACATCATCGAAATTGCGACGGTTTAAGTTCGTATCATCAATGATGACATTTCTACCACTCTTTAGAGCAGTAGAGATGATATGATTTCTGGTTGCAATAATTATCTTTTCATTATCTGGAGACCAAACATAATTAGACATCATCACACGAAGATCATCTCTATTGACCCTAACCGTGTTAGGATCTCTCTTGACTTCTTCTTTTGCCCACGTAGACTTACCAGAAGCGATAATACCTACCGTCATTATAACTTTTAACATTTTTAATTACTCACTTAAAAAAATCAGCTTGGTCTACGTATTGAATACCAGAACGAGTCGCAAATGTCTTATCACTAGTCATATCTCCAACAAAGATACAATCCTTGCGAGATAGCTTGTATTTAAGCATAAAATCAATAAACATACCTTGCATTGGCTTGCGACAATAACAAGAGAGTGGAGCTGACCTATGAGGACAGAACTTATATTCAATATCCAATCCTAATAGTTTATTTGTATGTTCAAACAATTCAACAGCAGTTTCATGAGACAAATCACCTTTAGCTATACCACTTTGATTGGAAGCTCCAAGTAAGAGATATCCCTTATCCTTATAGGATTGTAGCACAGCTTGACGACCAAACATTAGTTTAATCTGATCTTTTGCAGTAGGATACTTTCCATTTCCTCCAACGCATTCACGAAGAGTTCCATCATAATCTACAATGACAGCCTTATTCGTGAACTCTGGGTTATCCTTACGAACAAATGGTACAGTTTCAATTTTACTGAAGCCTTCAGCTAAGGTTGGCTTCTGAAATTCTTTTCTATACTTGAATAATACCAGAGGAGGGAAAACATTCGTATGTTTTGCTTCTTTTATTGCTTCAGGGGTCGGGAACTTGCCAATAAGCCCGAAAGCTCGTTGAATGACATTAAATGTTGCATCTTCAATAGAGGTGCCCATTAACATACAATTAATGGGCGCTCCATACTTCTTTGCCATTTCTAGAAATGGTTTTCTGCCCTCAACGGTAGGAAATAAATTATCCAGTACAACATCTTTATTATCTCTTAATAGGGCTTCCAATTTAGGAAGTAATGATGCTATCGTACCGCCTTCCGTATCTCTGTTCAAAGAAACAAATCCTTGTTGCTTAACAATAGAATTCGTGATGGTGCTTTTTCCTGATGCGGGCGCGCCGCATACTAATATAATTTTACTCATTTAAATATCTTTTTCTAAACTTTTTATCATATTTTGGTAGAAATTTTATTTTATTTTCAAAATATAACTTTAATATCTGATCATAAGTCAATACTTCTGGATCTACAATTTCATAACTAAATGACTTATCTCTACAAAATCTCTTAGCAGCATTGCTTTTTGCAATAACTTTTGGTGAATTGTGTAACTTAGTTGGTTTTATTTCTATAATTTTATTACCATTTATTATAAAATCTGGAATATAAGTTCTTTTCTTTCCCGCATGATCTAAATATGATATTCTGAATGTTTTATTTGGAATTGCCCAGCTTAAATTATTCTTCTCTATTATCAATATCATATAAGATAGTTCTCGAATAGATCTAAAAAACCACCCATTATACCATCCCGACCAACCATTTCCACTACCTTGTGGTGATGGTTTACCAAACATTGGATTACCTTCACCAGAATTTCTTTTTGACAGTTTAGATTTAAAATCATTTAACTTTTGGTCCGCAATATTCTTTCCATATTTTTCTAACCAAATATCATATAATGGGCGATTATTTGTGACCTTTAGTAATTGTTGTTTTGCTTGCTCTTTTTGTTCATTAGTAAATTGTCTCTCTGTAGATTGAAATTTACTCATTTTTTGTTTTGATTCAACTGTGTGTTTCTTATTAAAAAAGTGATTATTCTTACCACTTTGCATACAAGATCTACAAACAGAATTCTTTTTTAATGCAACAGCAAAACTACACTTATGCTTATAAAGAATTTCTTTATCACATTTAGGGCAATTCCTTCTATACTCACTCATACTAATATGAAAGAATATTAATAGACAGAGGCAGGATACCCCATTACCATTGTGATCTTACTCATGTTTTGACTTAATCCTTAATTACTAACTGCAATAATGTTTCAAGCATTGCAACCGAATGCATGCCTACTTTTGTTTGTACATCCTTGCCACCCTTAAAAAACATCAATGTTGGTACACTACGAATACCATATCTCGATGCTATCTCAGGGGACTCATCAACATCAACCTTACATACTTTTACTCTATCAGCATTTCCACTTACGAAATTTTCAAGGATAGGAGTTTGTCGTTGGCATGGTCCACACCAAACAGCACTAAAGTCAACTAAAACTGGCTTATCAGAATCTAAAACCTCAGCAGAAAAATTGCTGCTGTCAATGTGTAAAATTGCGCTCATATAGCTACCTCACTAAACAATATATATTTTTTAAAATTAAAGTCAAGGGTGGTGCTTATTTTTTTATAGTAATGTTCTCATTTAGTTTTGAAAACAAATTGAAGAATGGTTTACATTCATACAGTTTATTATGAGTAATCATTTCAAAATCAAAAGAGTTATAAAGTCCCATTACTTGAACTTCATGATCGACATTATTTTGGATTAGAAAGTTACATAAATTTTCTAAAGCATAAAATTTCTTTTTTGATTTTGTATCGTCTAAAACCTTTTGTTTTGCAAAATAACAAGCTGTTACTACAAACACCACCTTTTCTGTTGGAGTCAGTTCGTGGTAGTTTAGATTCATTTCTCCAGATTCGATTAAAGAATAAACATACGGCTCGAATTTTCTATAGTGTTCATACCAAATTTTGAATCTTAATCCGGCTTCGCCACCCACAAATCCAGAAATAATTTGAGTAACGGAGTCAATATCTACAATTTTTAATTCTTTTGCTTGATTCAATGCATCTGAGGCAAGTGTCCATCCACGAGGAGATGGGCTTGCATAAACTAAATCTTCTATTTTGCCACAAGCAAATTCTGGATTACTACGAAGAAATCCTAAAATTAAATCGTGAACGTCATGTATCTTCGCCCAATCTATCCACTTCTCAAAATTAAAAGAAAGAATATATTTAGCACCACGATCTAATAATGCAGAGCTAACTAAATTAGAATTAGCTCCTTCATTAATAAGATTGCCCGTAAGAATACTAGAGATGACATTGATTCGTTTACCATTAATCTTACCAAACTGTAATATTTCTAATAATGGAGCAGTAACTTCACAAGGTGCTTTGTCTACTTCATCAAATAATATTATACTATCAGCTTCTTCACCATCATTTAATTTAGGTAAGAAAAATGGCGACTTAAAAGTCACCATGTCGCCTGGAGCATTAATATCTGGATATCCCGCTAAGTCTGGTCTCTCAATGACACTTAGGTTAATATAATTAACTTTAATATTACATTCCTTGGCTGCCTGAATAATAATCTCAGTTTTACCAACACCACGTCTACCAAAAAGAAATAAGTTCTTCTTGGATTTTATAAAAAATTTCCCTAAGTTAAGTGCTTGTTCTTGATCAATCTCTGGTAAATTAAGTAAGTTATTCATGATTCCCTTTAAATATCACTTATCTATATAACATAAGTTATGTCACATAAAGGGAGCAAAACTCTTCATATCTTCATATTTCTTGTTCTTGATTATAAATTTGTCAATTAAATCTCTATTTCCACTCATACGAGCGCTTGAAACCAAGGCTTTTAATATGCTTTTTCTATTGAAAACCTCTCCCATCTCTACTAATAGAAATGTGTTATCTTCTTGAACCGCCCGGTCAAATATATATTTAATTGTTTTAGGTATCTTTTTATGTTTTCTAAAAATGCATTCTCTTAATGCTGGATAATTCAAAAATGTAATTGAAAGCGGAGAATGTTGAATAGCTTCACAAAGACCACTTTCATCATTGAGATGTTCATGAATATATTTATAGACTCTCTCATTAGATACTTTCTCCATTACATTATTATATATTGGAGATCCAACTAATAGAATATTTACTAATAAATCATTAATTATAGCAGGTTTAAGTTCATTTAAGAACATCATAGATCTTATTTGACCCTGTGTCAAATCACCGAAACTTTCAAAAACAAACCTGCATAATTCTGGCACACTGTACTTTGTATTATCGGCTATATCCTCTATATAATAAAGAGCATCACTAATAATTAAATCTGATAAATAATTCGCTAAATCATATCTCAAGGGTCTAATTGATCTTGGATCATTATTTAAAATGAAATAAAGATATTTACGATTAAAGTTTTTATGATATAACCAAATAATAACTTCATTAAGTTTAGCACTAATCGTGAGGTGTTTAATATTATTTTCACCAATATTTTTGAGAAAAGTAATTAATCTATCTGGTTTAACATGTTCTTTTTTTAATCTCTTGACAAAATAAGAAGTAACTTCAGAACCATCTAAATCTTCTCGATAAAAGAAGAATTCTTTTATTTTATCATTAGAGACGCCGGATTCTTCTAATTGTCTTAATAAATTAAGCAATACAGACATTAAGGTGTTCTGAATTTTTTGAGAGTATGAATAAGAATCTTTGCAATATTATTCGCATCATCACCACCACGATGATGTGTTCCCTCTAATGGAATATTTAACATCTTCAACGCCTTGTCCATCCCAGGCTCGCGGTCAAGACCATGTAAGACGGTGAAAGTATTTTTTAAATTCATATGACGCTTGCCAAAGGGGTATTGACAACGATACTCCGAACAACATCGATGAAACATAGAATAATCATAATCGCCCCAGCTTACCATTGTCTTATTAAAAGATTTATAATTATCCACTAATCTTTTACATGCCTGTTGATAAGTCATAGCAGTTGTTAACATATCTGGCGAGATAGATGTTAAATTAATACAAAAATCACTCTGAACAGAACGCTGAGGCTTTATTAAAATAGATTCGTTAGATAAGATTGTAGCTTATTAATATCAACAAGGCTAACACCAATCTCAATTATCTCAGATATTTCATTAGCAGGTTTAGAATCCTGCGGCTCCCAACAAGTTGATTCAACGTCAACGACTAATACTTGACTCACTCTTTATCTCCCTTTCTATTAAAACTTCTTCTTCTATAGCAGATTCAAATCTATATTTAGATTCATCTGTTTTAATAAACTGATCTGCTTTTAAGTATTCAATTCTAGATAATAGTTTTTCAAACATATCATCTTCTATGTTCTTGGCGTTCTTCGCTATAAATGAAAGTATTTCCTTTGAAGAATCTGATGTATATTTAATTCTAGCCAGCATTGCAATTTCTTTTTTTAATTGGCGAGTTCTTCTCCAATTCCTAATAGGAAAATATAAAAATAGCCAAAAGAACAACGCAATTATTACAAATATAGCAATAGCTTCAAGAATTACTGTAAATAATATCGCAAACATAATTTATTCAAACATCTTTACAAGAAATTTTTGAACATTATACCAAGAATATTTCGACAGAGATCGCTCTACCAATTTGATACATAAAGCATCTAACTTTTTCTTATCTGGCTGTTTAGGCAGCGCATCAGTTGTCTTATATAGCTTATTCAACTCTTTATCTTCTCTTTCGGCAAATTCAATCAGCTGATCATAAGTCCAAGCCCCACGCCTAATATCTAACAATTCTTCCATATCTGGACGTTTTACAATGACTTTACCAGTCGTTAAAGTCTCTCGACACATACGAATCAGCCTTACTAGATGATAAGCATGCTTTGTATCATATCCAAACTTTTCTTCAAGAGCAGCACGAGCAGGGTTACGAGTCTTCTTCCAATTTTGATATTGGTCCCACTCTTTCTTCTTTGTAGAATATTCTCGTTCTTTCTGCATTACTTGAATTAAATTATCAGTTAACCCAATCTTACGAGCCGCTGCCGCCCAATGTTGGTCAGATGTGATTTTTAATTCAGCAAGCATCGTCGTCATAGTAGATCTGATTTCAATCTTTGCAGACTCATCTAATCCTTCCAAAAAGTCCATCTGGAACCTATCAAGTTCCTTTTGAACCTCAGCATATGCTGCCATCAATTGGTCTTGAGGGATAAGAGTATGTTCAGGTAAACCAAGCTCTGCCCTTGTTGGGGGTTTGCCTGGAGGATTCATTATCCATTTCTTATGGGTTTTGATCCTTTTCAGCTGAGAAATAGAATAACCCATAAAGGTATGCTTAATTCTTTTAGAAAGAAAGTCATCCTTATGAGCTAAGATAGTTTCACCAATTGGATCTACGATACAATGATCAGATGGGTCTGTATGAAGAACTTCAATGATGTTGGGGTTACAATCTGCTGCAAGTGTGAAGAACTTTCTTAGATCATAAATGACTGCATCTGGTTCATGAAGCTCTGCTTGTTCGAATCTATGCTGTGACCCAAGAAAATATTCTTTAGGAGGAATTGCAATTCCCTTAAAATCTTCATCACTCTCAGGAGTGCTAGTTCCATAGGCATGAGAACCATGACGAACTAATAATACAGTTCTGTCACTAATCCATTTTAAATGTGGACTATTGTTTATAATTTTTGGAATTACAACATCTTTCATTTCAAATAATTTTACCATTGATTACCTTACCTTACATTACCAGCTTGGATATTCATCATCATCGGGATAATCATACTCATGAGTATCAGGATATTCATCATCAATAGATTCATAGCGAAGCAGTGGTTTAGGTTCCGACTCAACACACCAGCCATAGAGGTCTTGTATTGTTTCAATGATTCCTAAAATAATAAATCCAAAAACACTTAGTATAAGTAACGGAACAATCCATAATGGAAATGTTATTACAGTTAATACTCGTAGCCACTTAATCTTTTTAATCTTTTTATTCTTCATAACATTCCTGAGCCTGCACAGCATCTGGTGCATCTATAACTGGACATGGAAAGTTACTCCACATTCTTAATTCAAAAAAAGCTGCTTTCAGTGCAGTCTTTGCATCTGCATCTTTTTCTTCATCCATTAAATTTAGGATTTTTAATAAAACATTGCTCTGAGTTTCAAACTCTAATTCATTCCATGATTTCATAATCATCCTTATACGAAAACAGCTAGTTTTCTTAAATTTGGAAATGCTGCAATTATATGCTTAATGTCAACCATCTTATTATTAGATGATAAATAAGCTAATATTTTTTTAGGAGATATCTCTGGAAAAGTGTTTAATAATCTAATTATACGATCTACATTAGCTCTTTTATGAGCAGTTTTTCTTGCGTATAGCTTGTTAGCATAAATAACTGCTATGTCATCAGCAATAGTTGGGTCTAAAGATATAAGATTTTTTATATTTCTTAAGTGATATTCTTCTAAAATTGAATAATCACAGTTGTTTAATAGGTCTAGTAGATTTGATCTGTGTGCTTCTGTATATTCTTTTTTTAAAGCACCCAATATAGAAGAGTCATTTATCATAGAGAAGAGAGCTAAGATATTCTTAGTGCTACGTGCTCTTTCAGAAATAATTTCAATAGCCAACTGTATTAGTGGTGATTTATCAAATTTAACGTTTTGTTTCTCTAAAGCAACTAATATATCAAAATTTCTTGCAGAATGAGTTATCTTGTGCGATATAGTCGCAGCATACTCATCCATACTAACAAAAACCGTTGGTATAAATGAATTTACAATTTTTATTAGTTTATCTGTCCGAACGTGAGATGGCATCTCTGTCAAATAATTTTTGACAGATAATAAACTTTCTTTACGCTCATACTTAATATTACATAAACATACAAACTGTATATACTCTAAATCATATTTAATATGAATATCACGCTTATTTCTTACAAGCGAAAACATTCTTTGTTCAAGATATCTTTCAATTCCTTTTGAAATTGGTTTATCATTCAAAGATAATAAGAACGTTAAACGACTATGCCAGAATGATTGATTGTCTTCCCAATAAATATCGCAGGCTTTTCTAAAACGATCTTGTAAGTAACTTGAGTGTAGAGTATAATCTAAATATAAATAATCCTCAAAATTATCTAAATCTAAATCCATTTTGTCAGAAAACATCAACAGATCAACTAAGTGTCTGAATTTGGTATGTATTTTATCTAACTGAACAGATGTCATAATGATATATCAAGATATCACCACCCAAGAATATCCTCATCATCTACACCTGTAGAAATATATGTAACGGGACATCCAGAAAAATTACTAATATAATCTAAGAATGGAGCGGTTTCATCAGGATTCTTAGAGTTCTTCCAACCTGGCAACTTAATTAATTGAGTTTTCGCATCAAAAAAGTCTGCTGGACATACAGGCATTTTATCATAAGCAGTACAAAGTGTTACATGATCTAAACCATCTAAAATATCTAATTTAGTTATAATTAGGTTATCAATGCCACCTTTGTTACAAGCATACTTAATTGCAGGCAAATCAAACCAACCTATACGGCGAGGTCTTCCAGTCGTCGCACCATACTCATTACCAATCTTTCTAAGATTTTCAGCCCCTTCTCCATGCAATTCAGTGGGGAATGGTCCTTCTCCAACCTTAGTTAGATAACACTTGGCAACTCCATATACCACATCTAATTTCACAAAATTAAAACCACTTGCTCCAATGCCGGAGACAGTTGAGTCTCCACAACTTACAAAAGGGTATGTCCCATGATTAAGATCAAGCATTACTCCTTGTGCGCCTTCAAACAATAAATTACTATTATTGAACTCTCTTTTAAGTTCTAAGACATGTTTAAATTGAACGCCAATCTCTTGAAGCTTAACTGCCCATTTATCTTTTGCTTTTAATAAATCTTTTATTCGAGTGCCACTACGAGCAACCTTGTCTTTATAAGCTGGACCAATACCACGTTTAGTAGACCCAATGTGACCATTGGTAGCGGCATCTTCTTTTTTGTGTTTTGGTAAAACGGCAAAAGCATCGGGGTCTACATAAACTCTACAAGCAATTTCTCCAAGAGAAGAACCCCAAGTAAGAGCACGACTCTCTTCAACACTCATTACTTCTGTAAATAACTGCTCTAGATCAATAACCATCCCTTGTCCTAAGAAACATTTTTTATTAGGATCTCTCCAATCGAAGGATGGTAATAGATTATGAACGTATTTTGTTCTAAATCCCTTAACAGTTGAACGATAAATGGTGTGCCCAGCATTGGCGCCGCCGCCAAATCGAATAACCCAATCATAATATTTAGAAAATGAATGGGTAATATGCCCTTTACCCTCATCCCCAAACGCTGCCCCCAGTATGGCTATATTACCCATTTCATATAACTCCTATTAATAACATGATATCGTGACAATGAATATTATTTTAATTCATCTGCATAAGGGTACTCATCTTCCTCAAGTTCTTCTTCCATACATTCTTGATTACAATCGAAATCATCACAGTATGGGCAGCGATCATCTTCATCATAACACTGATCACAGTCACAGTCACAAGTGTCACAATCACAGTCGCAGTCGTCACAATCACAATCGCAAGGTTCAAACACACGATAATCATCAACTGTACTGCGTGTATGAGTTACGCGAAGGGGAGAGTCAGAGTTTTCTTGGTCAACAACGCCCAAGACAACATACTTACAAACCCTCATTTTGGCTTGATTATAGTCAACAGGAACTGCAACTACATCAGCAGGATTGACTTCAACTTCCAACATCTTGGAATTTTCTCCAGCCGAATAGTGGTTATGAGCATAATCCCAGTTAGCTACATGCAAACCATAACTGCATGTTTGGGTAGGATCTTCATTGACTTTATTACGAGGCATTTCAACAGTCTTGCCAACGGAATTGTCAATTGTTCCTGTGTATTGGTCCAAAAAATCACCACGAACCTTCTTATAAGCGATAAAACAACCATTATCAGTGATAGGATGATCGTTCTTCTCCAAGAATTCAAACAATTCATTGACTGCACGGAACGAAGGGTTCTTCTGAAGATTCTCAGCAAACTTCACCAAAGGTTCATAGGGCAAGCCTTCATTGGAGAATCGTACAATCTTATCACCAAGAACCTTGGGAGCTAAAACTTCTTTGACAAAGATTTGACCGTTATCAACAACAAAGTTCCCCTTACCAAAAGCCTCAATTCTCTTGGCGGCTGAAACTAGATTTGGAATCTCTTCCAAATTCTTTTCCTTTACAGCCTTAATAAGATGGTCTGCAAGCGCATCTGTTCTGGAAACAATATGCGTTTGTCCATCATAATTTACGGTAATATTCTGATCTGTAATCAACCAACTAACTCTTGTGCTCATGTTCATTCTCCTGTTTAGTCTGCATCTACGTAATTAATATACTTTGACAAATCACCAACCAAATCATTATATTGGTAGGTATTTAAATGTTTAATTAGGGGATATTTATTGTTATATTTAACATCCATAGCTCCTATATCATACTCTGGATTATTCTTAACCAGATCTTCAAGATCCTTACTTGTAATATCTCCATTAATTGACTCAAAAATATCTAGCAAACCATAATCTGTTTGAGCTAGTTTTTTGATCTTTTCATGCAAATCCAATCTTTTAAGAAACAAACTATCAGGATCTGAGATTAATTTCTTAAATTTGTTAGCGTTCCTTAATTGTCGGTTATCAACTATATATTGATTGTTTCTCGCGAAGTGAATCTCGACAAAATTAATTGTAGTGTTTGCAATAACTTTTGTCTTAAGAAAATCTTCAAGGTTTACAAAGTTTGCAAAATCCGCATCAATCCTATCTTGAGGCGCAGAAGCATCCAATCCATAAAAAGAAACGCCTGGAAATGTTTTCATAAGAGTTTTAAATGCGGAACCATTAAGACTCTTACCATTCTTAAGAATTGCCCACCTATTACCCGCATAAGAATATGACTCCTTCGATATCTGACAAAGAACCTTTATATTCTGATCATCATCGATAGACGAAAAACTAACTTGCCTAAAATTATAGTTACTAGGCTCTACCTTGAAAACAAGCAATCTTGATGTTGATGCTGTATATTTTCGTGACGAAGCCTTTGTAATCTCCGACAAAAGCCTAGGCTTCATTGAGGCTAAATTATGCTTTACATTTAGTATATCCTCAGTTACTTTATCATTCGGACAAATTACTTGAACGTTCTTTAAGTTAGGATTGTCTTCGAAAGCCTTTTTTACATGGCGACCAGTAGGCTCCTTAATAGTTAGATCATTAATGAAAAGCTCAGAATTCTCTTCAAAATGAAGAGATTTATTACTTCCCTGCCTACTAATCTTATTAGGGTCTGTTCCATACTTTCTAGAATACTTGCCCTTAGTAAAATAGAATACCGGGCAATCAATTGTTAATACCGAGTGATCTACTAATGGAATTCCGCGCCAATACAGTTTACCCAAGAACCCAATGTTCGAAAAAGCACTAGTTAATTCTTGGCGATAATATACATTAGCTAGCCACAAATTATCAAAAGATTCAATTTTAGAAACAACTCTAGACTTAACTTCTGCTGCCATACTATCAAGTCTATCTTTGATCTTATCTTGTGTCTTTTTGTCTAGATACACCTGTTCGCGACTCGCTGACAAACTAAGTTCACCAACATCGAAATATAAATAAACATTTCCTCGTGCAGAATCAATCATCTTGCTATCAGCATATGTTCTTAAAGCTGAAAGCTCAAGTGGATATTCAATACCATCAATGATTAATTTGATCTCTCTATGCCAACTATTAGATACGGTACCAATAGACCATTTATCGCCTTCAATCACTGTAGTGGTCTCAACATAATTAATGTTACCACCCTTAATAATTGGCTTCACGTCCCAATAACGAGTTGATTGTTCTGTCCACTGAATAAAATGTTTTGTGTCTACGAGTTTAACAGGAATGATAATTTCCGTTCCATTAGGTGCTGTAGTGGTCGAAGAAGAGAATAATGCTAACTTTCCAACCTTAGTTTCATCAATGAAACATGCATAATTATATTGCATACCATTAACATTAGTGACGATTGTAAATGTGTCAGAATAGGAGAAAGGAGTCTTTGCTCCCAATCCAAACCCACCTGTTTGTAAATTGTCTTCTCTTTTTGTACTGGCGGTGTATTGAATAAAAATGTTAGACATACGGTCAGGACTGATGCCTGGACCAAAATCTTTAATCTTATAGAATGGTTCTAGTGAATTTGGAAGATGAATCTCAATTGGAACTTCGGGTGTTCCAACTTCACGATGAGCATCTCTTGCATTACATGAAATCTCCCTGCAAATAGCAAGAATTGGATTTGAATACATTTTGTTACGCAAGATATCAAAGATCATACCTTGGTCTTTGATCGAGAAAAACTGTTCTTCAAGCTCGCCAGATGTCTCAATAGTCGGTCTATCTTCATTCAATCGCATGTCTATCTCCTAGACTAAATTGTTCCAATAATTATGGACGACTCACTGCCGCCCGCTTTCTCTGACAATATGCTTCCTTAAAAATTAGAGTCAACTCGCGCTCATTTTTTAAAATTGAAACCGATTAATTTATCGCCATCCAAACCAAGGGAATCAAAAAGATTATATGAATGATTTGATCGACGGTAATCATGATGATTTTGCCTAATGGAGTCTTAGAAAATTCAAAAAAACCTTCTTTATCATCCCTTGGGTATCCAATTATATTTCCTTCAGAAAGTACTTGATATTTATAAAGTTCAAACATTTCTGGCGGCTTGCGAACATACTTAGCCCAAAGATAGACTGGAATATATGTATCCTCAATGAAATGAGAAAAGAATAAAATTAGCAATCCTGCATAAAATTCAAAAAAATTAAGCTGCATTAGCAACATAATTGGAATAAATCCGGCAGTATAAATTAAACAATGCCTTGCTCTTATTAATGGAGAATTGTTCTTCTCCATTGCTTCTTTATGAGTTTGAAATAACCAATCTACAACAAAATGTACAAATGTTAATAGAAAAAGAAGCCCGCCTGCATTAGCTAATGTTTGAATTATCATTTCTTATTCTTTTCGAAATAAAGCTTTTCTGCCTGCTCATAAGTAAGATTTAGATGTTCTAACAAAAAATTAAGTAGAGCATATTGAGAACAATGTTCTACTCTGCAAATACAACAGCTTATACATTGTTCATACTGAAAATCTGGGTCATCACCCTCGGGAATCCACGTAAATTCGGGATCAGCACATGTTTTACTACAAAATTGAGCACCGCACTCACAATAGATAGTATAATCACTATCATCTCTAAAACCAGTGCGGCACTTATGACATTGATAATAATCAACACCCATAATTATGCCCTTAAGTCAAACACTCTACCGAATGGCGGTGTAAATGCACTTCCACTTGTAATCAGCCAGATAACATCTTTACCAGGATTTTTCATCTCTACGATATCAGAATCCAATAAAAATCCATCTGTAATTACAATTAGAAAGTCACAATGACCAAGATTTTGTTCATAATTTTCAAAGAAATCGGCAAATTTGGTTCCACCTCTGCCATATACTTTTACTTTCATAAGTTCTTCTTGATCAGCCTTTTTGATCTTAACAGCCTTGTCCCAATAGATTTCTGCATCGGCTGGAACGATTGTTCCTTCCGCACGCTCATCTAAAGCGCATAGCTGAGATAAACCGAATGCCATATCGTCCTTACCCATAGAACCACTAGTATCAAGTAAACAACCAAAATGAGCATAATAGTTCCTTCTTTTAGGAACAAGCAACCCTACAAACATAGGACGAGTTCTAAATCTAGTCCAATCATTACGACCATTTCCTGCTCTAGCTTTTATTAAACGAGTACGAATAATATCTTGCCAAGTAACTTTAGGTGCAGTCAATTTGCCTAACTCATCTTCTAGCGCAGCAGGAACATGCCCTGCCATTTTCTTTGCAGCTTCCATAGCATCAGAGATTCTCTTAGCTAATTTCTCTTCAGATTCTTCTGTATCCATGTGGTCATCTAAAGTTCCACCGAATCCAAAGATATCAAAACCACCGCCACATTCTGGGCAACTCCCTCCTCCACAGCTTGGACATTGGTCATCATCACCTTGATCGTCACCATTACTGGGATTATTTCCCTTTCCCTTTTCCTTACCTTTCCCATCACCTTTGCCTTTATCTTTACCTTTTTGACCAGATTTAGGGAACTTATACATACCAACACTGCCGCATTTAGGACACTTAGGTAGTAAGTTATATAGCATATCGTAAATCTTTTCGGGGCGTTTCATTTCCTCTTCTAGATCCGGATCAGCATAATAAAACTTAACTGACTTCTCCCTGCGTTCTAATTCTTTTTGTTCTTGAGGAGTTAGTTCTCTATCTTCATTCGGCTTAGGAAGGCTAATATGTGGGTCTTGGTCAAATCCTGGGTGTAAATCTTCAAATCCTTTTGGTGGATGGAATGGATCTTTAAGCAACTTGGCATATGCTTTTAGCGGCATATATCTTCCCACTTCCTTAGTGAAGACGTCATGGGGATTATGTTTTCTTGCTTTTAAGTCTTCCATACAAGTACCGTTAACAATATAGTCGACGGCGATGTTCCATAGCTTAGGTATACGAGAACCTCTGCGTTGAGGGTGCATATAAATTGCGTGCCATGCTTCATGGCTACAGATAATACGCAATCCCTTTCGACTTGTTTTTAAAACGAATTTTGGATTCCAATAATACCTTTTGCCATCAGTTGCGGCGGTAGGCATATTAAGAGTACAGATGTGATCTATTGGATACATTAAACCAAAAATCAGCGGGTCTCCACCTAAACCTGTACCAACGTGTTCGTTGTTATATCTTGTACCTAATTCTAAAAAGACCTGTGATAATTTTTCTTCAGCTTTGGCGACTAACTTATCATCAACCTTACCAATGATTCTAGAAAATTTCATATGAACTCCAATTCATTATATATCTTAAGGTTGCTATCAGTCATCTACTTGCTTCTTGATCTTATTAAGAACCTCTTCCCAATCAGGATGTTCATCTAGATTAAATTGAACTAAACGATCAATTTGAATTTGGCTACGAACAGCGACCAAAACATTTTCATACGAAACCCTTTGGAGGAACTTACCTACATGTTTAATGGATGGAGGAGGTTCATTTTCATTAGATTGATCTAATTGAGTTGCTAAGCGAGCACAAGTAATCATACAGGCTACCAACTTCTTAGTAGGAGCCATAGGATTATATCTACTAGATACATCTTTGCCTTCATAGATATCTTCAATCATTGGCAACAGTTCTTGATAATGCTCGTAATAGCTAGAATATTTAAGCCCTGCGTCTTTACCAACACACCCAGATACCTTAGTATTAAGGAGTGTAGTGTTCCATCCATGAGCTTCACCTTTATATAGCAGTTGTGAAGCTCTATCCCAACCTCTAGGAGAAGGGTCAGCATATCGATCATCTGGGTCTACATTACCAAAAAGATCCCTTGGATGGTCAGTAATATATGCAGTAACAGATGGATGAATGTGACCTCTCTTACCTGCCCATTCAAGCCAGGACGTGGCATCAGCTTCAACCAAATACTTTTCAGACCTATCTAAAAGAGGTAGGCTTGGTCTTGCGCCACCTTCAGAAATCAAGTTACCAGTCATAATAATTGACTTTAATTGTGGCAATGGACGACCATTAATTGATCTAAACTGAGTAAACTCTAATAAAGGAGCCCAAAGGGAAGTATCTGCTTTATCTACTTCATCTAATAGTGCAACAACGCCTTCACTGCCATCAACCATGGGTTCATAGAATTGAGGTAGTAGGAAATCTACGAATTTTCGTTGTAGATTTGCTGCCATAATATTTGGATAACCGCCCATATCTACTCTTTCAAGCACAGAAAGATTAAGATAAACTTCATGCATTCCAGCCTTTTTGATTTGATATTTGGCGATTTCGGTCTTACCGGTTCCTCTTCGACCAAACACTGCAATGTTACTATCCACTTGAATAGCAGCAGCTATATGTTCTGACAAATCTTTTGTGCTTAGTTTCTGCAGATTGAAATCAGAAGTGGTCATTACCTGTTGTTGCGTTTGAGCCATCTTATTCTCCGTGTAAATCCATAAATACAATAATCATCGGCAATTTGAATGTCAATGCCGTGTAAAATAATTCAATTCAAATTTTTAGAATCGCTTGCAATGTTTAGTTTATTATTTTTGTAATCATCTAAAAATTGCCGATGTACTTGCCAGACATCTTTTCCAAATGACATTTTTCCTGCTGTGAACTGGATCCGGACAATTAATGAATCTGGACAAGAAAGTTTTTCTAATTCTTCACAAAGCCACAATCCGGCATAACATACTTCTCTAATAACTGGGGATTCAATTAAACCCTTTGGCAATCTATCATCATTATCAATTTCTTTGGACCAACGACTGATATCATCAGTCGAGATAAAGCTCGGTCTAGACATATATAAATCCTTAATAAACAAAAAAGGCTCCAATATGGAACCTTTGGTATCCCCGGCAGGACTCGAACCTGCAATCTTCGCGTTCGTAGCGCGCTGCATTAATCCATTGTGCTACGGGGACATAAACTTACCAATTAATATATACAAAGTCTTCAGAATCATAATCAGTATTGGAATACCAATTAGTAATTTCACTATCTATCTTACAAGCATAACCTTCTTTTGATAAAATCGTCATTGCTTTGCGAAGAATATCTATTGTGAAGGGAAGTTTGGATACTTCGGTTCTCATTCCAAAGTTTCCTAGCTTTGCACTAGAAATAGATAGATTTCGCAGATATTCGGCTGCTGACTTAGCTTTATCTTGAGACTGGGCGTTGCTTACTTTCTCAGCCATCTTACGTAATTCATGCGCTAACATAGTAACTTACCTCGTTGTTGGCACCCCTGCTAGGATTCGAACCTAGACAAAGAGCTTCGTAGACTCTTGCGTAATCCATTACGACAGGGGTATAAGTTGGCACCCCATAGAGGAGTTGAACCTCTTGGCTGAGTTTAGAAGACTCTGCTGCAGTTCCGCTGCATGGGGCATATATTATCAAACGTGGTGGATATGATAGGAATTACACCTACTGCTCCCGATTCTCGTTTCTACTAAATGGTTAATCGGTCCCATACCCATTATGGTGATCCCAACGGGATTCGAACCCGTATTATCAACGTGAGAGGCTGGTGTCCTGAGCCATTAGACGATGGGACCATTTTGGTGTGATCAATGGAATTTGAATCCATTCTAACTGAGTCACAATCAGTCGTGCAACCAATACACTATGATCACCATAATTATTTACTTAATTTTCCTGCCCCAATTACTGGTTTGAGAGTGACAATTTGGACATAAAAATCTAAGATTTTCCAACCTATTATTTAACGGGTTTCCATCTTTATGATCAATTTGTAAAACTAACGGCTTATCATTCCAATAAGAAATTATACCACAAATGTCACATTTTTCTTTTACATTCGATTCCAATAAAGCTCTTCGTAATTTATATGCTGTTTCGCGCAATCCATTTCTTCTATTGTAAGTTAATATTACATCTTTATTTAATTTGCCAGTATAATATTTCCCTCCTTTATTTGCGGCACATCCCAAAAAATGTGATGTATCAATTCCATATTCTACTATTATTTTTTTTTATATGAGACCATGAAGATCCATTTTTATGATGGAATCCTAATTTTTTCATTACTTCTAAAATAGAAAAAGATTCTTTTACAATTGGCTCAAGAATTTCTTTTGTAAAACCAAGTGTCTGAGACTTGTATGTATGCCAGTTCCATCACCTAAGCATTGGTGCCGATGGTGGGACTCGAACCCACACGAGAATTAACCCCGGAAGTTTTTGAGACTTCTGCGTCTGCCAATTCCGCCACACCGGCATATCTTATATGTTCTGTTAGTAATATATCGTAAGATTTATTTCCTCTCCTGAACACAATGTAAATCTTTATTTTTGCCTGTCAAGCCCTCGCATTTTTTTTATTTTGCATGCTTATTTATTTGGATTTATTATTAAAATTTCTTTTCCAACCGTTTTTGCATAAGCAATACAATTAGCTGTTCCCCCAGAAGTACCATCATGGATTCCAATTAGAAGATCACATTGATCTACCATCCACATATTCCTAATCTGCATTTTATGTGAACTATATCCTGATTCACTTGTATATACAATATCATGTGCTTTAGATAAAAGCTTTTGATAAATTATCTGCGAAGAATCTGGCCATTTCTTTTCCTGACCTTCAAAGGGCACCGCCGCAATAAATGGAATCTTTAATTTTATAGCTATATTTGCTGCCCACTGGTCAACGCCTAATGCCATTCCAGAAATAATCTTTTCAGGTTTAAATTCTCGTAAATGCTTATCAATTTGTTGACAAACATGAATGTAAGTTGGGTTTGGAAGATTATATCCGCCAAGTTTATTAGGTCTATGACCAGTAAATGCAATAATCATTTATACAATCTCCATTTATACAATCTCTCTTGGTCTTTTTTCCAAGCATAATAAGATTTACGCCACTTTTCCTTACGAAGACATCCACAAGACTTAATTCCTTTATTAAAATCGTTAACTTGATAATACTTTATATTACCACATTCGCATTTACATTTGAGCTTATATTTAAATTGTTTAGATGGTAATTGAACAACTTCGATTACTTCTAACCGACCATAAATATTGCCAACCAATTTAAGTGTGCTTTCTTTCTGAAGAAAAAGAATTTCTCCATTATCTAACTTAATAGCAGCAATACCATTGTCTCCATAAATTACTTTAGTAATAGTTCTTCCAATCAGAACTTCATTCCAAAAAAGGTTTATTGAGACTATTCTTTTCCCATTTTTTCTTATATTCAAGAGTCATCGTATTCCATTTCTGCTCTATTTATCATATCCATAAATTCTTCACGCAATTCATTATATTCAATATTTCTTTGAAGATATATAATGTGCATAAATTGCCCGGCAAGATCTCCAAGATAATCATACTTAATTTTTACTTTGCCATGAACAATGGTATTGATATGAGATGTAAACTCAGCAGCACCATCAGCACTATCAAAGCCTAATACTATTGGCAAATTTACTCTAATATCTTTTGGTTTAATATTAATATTCATTTTATTTCTATCGTATGATACGTCGTTGCAGCATTAGAAACCAACATATTTCCTCTAATGGCAAGTCCATTAGCTTCATGACAATGCCCATGCAATAAATATGTTGGCAATCTTTTATCATTCACTTTATAGTCTAAAGCGTTAGTTATAACAGAACTGCCTATAGTATCATTGCCGTGAGTTAAATCAAGCATTTGATACAATGGGGCATGTGTCACCAACACATCTACAAAAGATTCATTTAAAGCCTTGACCATTTTCTCGACTTCTAATTCCATTTCTGGAACTTCTCTTTCATAATTAAACATTCCATTTATCGCTGGAACATACGGAAATCCATAAAAAGTAACGTCTTTATGCAACACAACCTGTTCTGTAAGATTAATGGCTTTTATACCTTCAGATGCAAGAGTTTGAGCCATTAGTTGTGGATGTAAGAAATCATGATTGCCAAGAATAAAAAGAAGCGGTCTTCCTTGAAGCCATACCTTAATATTTCTTATATTCTGACTTAACCAATCCAGCTGAAAAGCCATCTCTTGTGTTAGGTTTTTATTCATAAATGCAGTAGAATTAGGAAAAAAATCACCAGAATGAACTACTGCGTCAAATTTACCACGTAATGTAGGAAATCCACCATGTGTATCAGAAATATGACAAACTCTCATTTTATATTTCCTTGCAACAACATCAGATACTCTTTTTATTCTAGATACATTAACCATATTTATCTACTTTCAAATGAATTAGTACATTATCAATTTTTTTAGGAATAATATTACGTATCTTATAATCTAACCTTGCAATACCAGCTAATACTATGTAATCACCATCATAAGTAACAACTTCACAATCATGATACCATGCATAATTCGATAATTTCATTTTCAATTTCAAACGGGCTTGATTTGCTTCAAAAAATGATGTCATAACCTTATATTACTCCATAATCTCATATGTAATATACATAACCTAACTGGACTAAACATGTCTCACAAAAAAATAATATCATTAGCAAATAGGTTTTTTATTAAATTAGCATACGAAGATGTTGCCACTAATCCTGGCGATATGCCTAATAAAGAAAAAAAGACAGTAGATACTGGTATTAATGAGCCCATAAATGATTTACTAGAACCTCCTTCAGCTTTAATAGAAATGGTTCACAATAACCCATATCAAGATGAAAGAATGTCATCACCAGGTGAAGGAGCAATTGCAGAGAGAAGAGAAATAGTAGAGAAATTATATGGTTATGCAAAAACTATTTCTAATGAAATTAACTCTGACTTTGGAGTTTTAAAAGATTATTGGTTAACTCATCAAAAAGAATATAAAGCATTAGATAATATTAAAAAAGTATTTGATGAATTATTACCAATTATAATATATACTCCGTACGAATTTAAAACCAAATTAACTGATTTCTTAAATTCTAAACCAGAACTAAAACTTTATAATCCAGCTAATTCAGTACAACCAATATCAGAAACACAAATGGATAATTTAAAAACTATTTATTATGATTCATATTCTGATATGATATTCAGACATACCAATAGAGGTTTGTCAGGTGGTCAGGTGCTAAAACCAGCACATCCTAAAGGAATTAGGATGTTAATGATGTTGCCTTTCTGGATGGAAGAAAACATGTAATTAATAATCATCAGAGCACATTTTATTCAAAATATCAAGCTCATTCTTTATAATCATTTCTGCAACATGAGACATTTTAGATAGTTCTCTCAAAGCATCATCTCTATTTAATATAGCCCATCCAGGTATATGAAATAAATAATTGGGGCGCTTTCTAATTCTAGCAGTCACGAGCGCAACCGCCTCTTTAGTTGTAAGGGTATCATACTCTTTAACAGAAGATGGATCCTCTAACATCTCTTCAACTGTGATTGGCTTACCATTATAGTCCCAACCAGCAGGAAGATCTGTTTGTTTTGGATCATCTTTTGGTTCAACCGAAATCATCTGTTTATGTGTTGGCGATTCAATTTGCCTAAAAGACACAAACACTAAAGGAGCTTGAGAAAATTCCCATTCAATCGAACCATCATTCTTCTTCTGTTCTTTAGGCTCTTTAATATAAAGAGCTGGATTATAATTCTTTGCTATTTCTATAGCCTTATCAGAAGCTGCTTGATATCCAGAATATGCACCAACTACACTGATCACATATCTTGCATGTACTACTATATACGCCGCACTCATAATATATCCTTATCGAAGTGGAAACAAAGATGGTTGAGTGCTAAACAAATTCTTCCAAGAATCTAATGCAGTAGCAACTGGAGCAGGCGCAGGCAATGTAGAAGGAACTGTCACAGCAACTGGCTGTGAAACAATTGAGCCACTATCAGTTACACTAACACTATTATCACCAACGGTGACTGCAACTGGCGCTGCGGTCATAGGACGTGCAGCGGTCTTTGCCCTTTGCTGAACATCATATTTAGAATCCAGGTCCCAAGAGTCAGCCAAAGGATGATACAATAGGGCTTGGGCAGTCGAACCATCAGCAAGATTCACTGTGATAGGTGAACGACCATAACCTTGAGGTTCAATAGAATTTATCCATGCAGCACGAACAACATCACGAACTTCACGATGGCGTGCATGTGGCATCTTTTCCTTTACCTTATTGCTGACGTCAAGCGCAGTAAACAATTCATCTGCACTAACAAAATCAGCAACAACCGTATCAACCAAACTCTCCAAATTAGAATTACTCATATTTATTCTCCTATTTTAGAAATGATTCTAAATCTATTAATTTCATTTTTCCCCAACGATCTAACATAACATTTCTGGAATGTAAGTCGTGGTATTTAAATTTTAACTGTTTTATTTTAGTTAAGAACTCTTGAATATTCTTTGTACAAAAAGCGGGAACATTTCTTCTATGATAATAATATTCCCACAATATATCTTGAATCCATATTTCATCTTTATTTCTAGGTATTGGAATTAATTTTTCCATTACATGATAATAATATGGAGCTTCATTATCTATATTTACAGATCCAAACTCATAAATTTTAACTACTGACGAATTATTAACTTCGATTAAATAACTTAATAAATCGTTAAATTTGTTTCCAAGTTTAGGATCGCTATCATCTTGAGTTACTTTAATTATGCGATTTGGTTTATCTTTTAGATACCACATCCAACCACTACGACACCGAATGGAACGTCCCAATTTAAATTTTTTTTGTAACTCTTCCTTCAACGCCAGCATATACACAATGTATATCGTAAAAAATTGGGCGCAAGGGCAGGCATTTTTTAAAACTAACTATCTTACTCTGGATCGTCGCGCGGATTATCTATAATCATACGAATGCCTTGTGAATTTCCTTTCTTACAAAAAACAAATTCACCTTGGATTCTATATCCATCAAGCAACATCCTATGCTTTAGGATGTCTTCAAAATCAGAAAGGAACATAGAATATCGACGACCATCTTTTAAAGATTCAAAAACAAAATGCGCTGAGTTTTTTTTGTTGAATAACATTGTATAAATGCTAAATTATCTGCAAAAATAGCATTTGGTTCATTAAAACCATCATAATTTACTCTATAAGATCGATAACCTTGTTTAGGGCTACTTGGAGTAGCTGGTTCCAAGTATCGTCTTGTAAGATTTCCATTTTTATCAAAAGACACTTCATAATTCTGAAAAACTCTAGGATTCTTATTCATGTCGCAACTCCGCTCTAACTTCCATTAATACCTTGCCAAGCATGTTTTTTCCAGAACCATCAGCACCACATCCCCAATAGTAATCAACTGGAGAGTCTTCAATTAAAATTTCATCATTTGTGGCAAGTAATTGTTCCCTAAGATTATGATGTTGTACAAACTTAGCAAGAACAGCGTCTTTCATTACCTGATACTTATCAGAATCAAAATGATCACGAAAGGTTACTGTTTGACCAAGATCTCTTGCTATACGTGGAGTTTTTGCAGAACGAATCATTTCTTGTTCGTCTGTATAAACTGTTTTCATGGCTTGATAATAATGTTCTACAGTATTCCACCATTTTCCATTAAGAAAAATTTTTGATCTATAGAAATTACCCATATATCCATGAGGGTCTTGTGTTTTATAAAATTTAATTGTCATTATTTTTTCCTAGAGAATAAAAAGATATATAGATATCAAAAATGAAGAATACAATTATCAATATCTATGTTCATGGTACTCGTCACCAAATTGGTTATAAAATAGGTGCTATTCATCAGAAATATATCAAATATAAGGCTGATAAAGCTTATGATGAGATGAATTCTGAACAGCGTAGGTGGGTACTTGCTTCTTGGCAAATTACCAAAAAATATTGTTCTGATTTTGTTGCCGAGTTAATTGGTATGAGTGAAGGGGCTAAAACTACTCCAATAAACGTTTTTACTAAATTTTGCGAAGAGATAGATGATTTTAGTAATGGCTGCACTGATATTATCGCAATGCCAAATACTACCAAACATCATGAGACACTTATCGGTCATAATAATGACGAGGTTCCTGATGATGCCAAACCTATGATTATTAGAAGCACAACTCCAGACGGAATAACTGCCGTAGGAATTTCCTACAATGGTTTTGGTTATGGTGTAGGGTTCAATAATCAAGGTATTAGTATAACTGGAAATCATTTATCACAAAATGATATTAAAGAAGGTATTCCAAGATTAGTTTTACTTCAAGAGATGATGAGAGCCAAAACATTTGAAGATGTTGTAAAAATTGCATCTCATCCGTCTAGAGCTTCCAGTTATAATAATGTTATTGCGACTCCTAAACAGTTAGTATCATTAGAAGGATCTAGTAATTATTTAACTCCAATTATTGTTAAAAGCGGTATTTTTGCTCATGCAAATCATTATCTATCTAATAAGCTTAAAGAGAAAGTAGAAAACAAACCAAAAAAGGATATGGCAGGATCTATTGCCAGAATTAATAGAGCAGCCCAATTATTGCAAGAATCAAAAGGTCAACATACTATTGATACGTTTAAATCTATATTATCAGACCATGGCTCTAAGGTTAGAGATATTTGTAATCATACTGGAAAGCCTAATGATTCAGAAACAATTTTCTCTATTATAGTTAGACTGGAAGCAAGACAGCTATATTATACAAATGGAAGACCCTGTTCAACTCCTTGGATACGATTTAAGTTCTAACTCTACGACCTCTTAAAACATCAATTGGATTCACAGGTTCAGAATCCAATACTTCCAAAAACGCATCTGATAGTCCAGTCAATGCAGTATCAACATCAGATGCAACACATTTGCAAACTACCTTTTTACCAGATTTAAATTCACTTCCGTATCTAACAACGGAAGAATAAATACTTCCATCTTTTAGAGTGGAAACTAGCACACCAGGACAAGTTGCATCCTTACGAAATGCGTAAGAAACGGCTTTAGTTAAATCATTTAGTAGTGTATTACTCATTATTCTTCTCCTTCTAACCTATAAATTATTACCTTTGCGCCTTGTGTTTCGTCAATATAACGGGCAAAATTAGTTATGGTGCCAAGATAATTTTCCCAATTTCCTCCAGCAGCACCACACCCAATTCTCCATGGGAATGCTACGCTATCTAAATCAGGAATTCGAGCAACAGCCATTAAGGATTTATGAAAATACTTTTCTCTTGTCTTTGTTCCATCTAATGTTGATAGTGGATACTTTGGAGTACCTGGATAATATTGACCAAGTAATGCAATTACATATCGCTGGTCATCTCCATTTCCTCTAACAATAATAGTTCCTGGCACATCTGGATCTTTTTTTGCAGTATACACATCGGCATATGGATAGTGACGGAAAACTGTTTGCGCTAAGTGTGCAGAGCGATTTGTTACACAATTACACTGATGACACAAATACTTTTCTTTAGAATCAAATATACTCCCAATAATAATATCTAACATTATTTCCTCAATATTTGTAATTACTCAATTCTATTCATTATATCTTGTTTTAAGATAAGATATCATTAATTCATTAAGCTCTTGCTCCATTAAATCTAACTTAGCAGAATTTAACCACAATGGAACAAATTGTAAATTTTTTATATCAGAATAATCTTTAGAAGGATCTATTTTATCTACAGATGCCCAAAAGGCTTTTTTACTATGTTTGTTAACTATTGAAAAATCCATGTATGGAAAAACTTTTAAACCATGTTTAGCTAATTCTACAAGATCATTAATGACTAACTCTTTTCTGCCCGCAAATCTATTATTTTTATCAGAACGTTGTTGCCACCTTAATATCCATTGAATTATACAAAAATCAATATCTTCACTAGACTTCTTTTCTATTATTTTTTTATGAGATATGTAGTTTTTTTTGTTTCTTCTTCTTTTTTCTTCTGTTGATAAATTATTCCACCATTCTTTATTTTTTTGGGCATGACAAGATTTACATATAGATCTGTTCTTTTGAAGATTATCTTTAGTTCCACAATGTGTACATTTTCTCATATTAATCATAGTGATTAATATGTACTTATATTGATAGGATCCTGAAATTTTCTAAACCATGATGGTGGCGCAACTCCTTTATTCCATCTAGCAAAAGAAGCTTTATCTAAACAATAAGCCAATCTATAACTAGCTACAACGTCATCTAATATATATTGAGGTTTCACACCAATATGAAATTTTGTTAATGGTCCCGATTTTGGCTTTGCGCCAAGACCTATTGCAAACTCAATGGCTTTCCTAGATTTTATGTCTTTTTTATATCTTCTGGTATATTCTTCACATAATGCTAATCCATAGATGGCTACCCATTCAAAATTTGATAATGTTTCTCTTGCCCATTTTGTTATCGGATGATTTGCATGAGAAATTTTGTATTTATCAAAAGGTTCATAATCTCTTTTATAAGAATCTCCACCTAACAAAATTGAATTTGTATTAAGAATTTGTGCAACTTCAGTTGGCATTTTTACTACATGAGAATCACAATGATATTTTGCTGACTGAATAGGATCTTCATCTAAAACAAATATATTCATTAATCTTTTACTTTCATCCTACGATCTTTGGGCATTTGTTTATTATATTCAGAAATCCACATTAAAAGCAATAAATGTTGATGATCCTCTACATCATCTGCGCCCATTGTATTCCAATTATATTTTTCAACAACTGTTAGTTTAATTGGATCTAATGACCACACTTCACGAGTCTTGTGACAATCTGGCACAATTCCTTTATAATGTTTAGGAATATTTTTAATTACTCTTCTTGGAATGAAGATATTAGGTATTTCTTTAACAGCATATATAGTTATGTCTGATAAGCTATATAAATTATAATTAGACATATTATCATCATAATGACTTGCAATTAAGCATCCAAATATAGTTGGGGCTAAACATACTCTTGGAGTAATTGTATCTTCAACTACGTGACCTTGTTCGCCGATATAACCATTTACTGGAACTCTTGGTACAAATAGTTTTTGTTGACCAACAGTATATGGATCGTTACGAAATGAAACGTGATAATACATTCTTACTTAACCTGTGTTTCAAACTCAATGATATAACGAATACAATGTTGTTGACCAACGCCAGCAGGAGTATAAGTAATGATTTCATCATTAATGACACCAGACTTACCACCAACTGCAAAAACGCTATGAGCAGGCGCGATGCTCTTCTTGGAGTAGAAGTGCGCACCATTTGCATATTTATAATTACCATAAGCAACATCTGCTAGGAATAAGTAGGCAGTCTTATTAGTTCCTTGTGCCCAATAAGATCCCTTAACATCACAATAGTTAATAGACTTAGTAGATTGAGTTGCCCAATAAATACCATCACCATACATAGAACCAGCATGAACAACGCCAGATGGACGAATCAAAAGTCCCTTGGTTGTAATACCAATCATGTTTGCTCTACGGGTTCCATGCCAACCTGGTAGGATATTTGCTTTAGCGTATAGGTCTCGTAGAGACTTGGGAACATCGGGGCGTTCTTTAATTAAAGAGGCGTATGCTTGTGAAGGATCCGACTTCCCACAAGTCTTAGCAATCTGTTCTGCTGCTGCTAACATATTTTTCTCTTCATTATGACGAGAAACTTTGAAAATCTTATGCGTCTTTAGTTTACCAAGAAAATGATGATTATGTGCCTTGGTCTTATGTAGCATTGCATCAATCCACTTCCAAGTAGGATTTGAAGGATCAACGAACTCAATATCAGAATGAAGCGTATCATATTGAGAATCAACATTGCTCTTCTTAGAAATAACCTTTTCAACATCCTTCGCGTTAGAGAATACATCTAAAATATCAAAAGCCTTATCAATTTTAAGGTCATCATCAAGTCGCAATACATCAGCATTAATTCGAGTATATCCAAAATTGTGAGGAATATTCGAATAATATAGATTAGTAAGCTTATTTAGTTCGGTAACATCAATTTTAGAAGCGTGGATAATCTTTCTGGCTTCTTCAAGGATATCACGTCCTTTGATAATAGAATCGGCAGACAATTGACCCAATGGACACTTCTTTGTGTCAAGATTCATCTCAACGAACTGAGCGGTAACTCCGAACCAAGTTCTAATCAAATCACCAACTTGGGGATGAAGTTTACTGGTTGTTGATTCTTCAGAGACTTTTACACCAATCTTCTTAAGATCCTCAACAGAAACTTGTGAAGTTTCAATTTTGGATTTAGAAACATCAGATCCAACAGCGGCTTGTACAAGTTTGACTTCTACGTAGCCCTTCTTTAATTTGGACTTAATAATCTTGGCAGCTTCTTGTTCTGCGTCAACTTGACCTGAACAAATTCGATATTCTTTTGCAGCAGTACCTCCAACGCGCCCATACTGAGTGTATAGGTAAAACTTACCATCTTTAGCTTTTTGAATCTCCAGATTGTAATACTTGTTATTGTTGTTGATAATGTCTGTAAAATTAAGGGTATATCTCTTTGTAACATCATCAACATCCACAGAAATTGCCCCTGCTTTCAAAACCGGCTTACCCATTTTATTGTCCTCTTATCTATTCTGACGACTATATTTAGTCTGTTTGATTTTATCGAATGACACTTCTTGCGAAGTTATTGTTAAATACTTATAATAAAACTATTTCTCGACAAACTAATTAATTCACATCTACTATGAGGTAACTATGAAAAAGCTTGTAAAACTATTAAAAGATAATCGTGGAGCTAACTTAGTAGAATATATAATATTAGTTGGAGTAATTGCACTTGTAGCAATTGCTGGATTCAAAATCTTTGGCGAAAAGGTTGATAGTAAAATTCAAGAACAATCTAATAAAGTTGAGCAGATTGGAAACTAATTATCATTCGCCCGGCTGAGAATATAACTTCATCAGCAGTGCGTCTAATATAAGGCTGAAAATTGCGCCCGCAAGTGCGTACAAAATAAAAAAATTCCATTGCGGTTTTTCCGCTGACAGCAGATAAACGATCCACCCACAGTGGAATCCTAAACAAAAATAACAATCTAACAGTTTGTAGAAGAATGTCCCTACATACTTATTTCTTATTAGTTTATTTCTGATCCATGCCATTATTCCCCATGGACCATCAGATTCCTTTATTAGAAAAGCTAATCCATATATTGCTAACAAATTAAATAGAATCATGAAAACACCACTAAACTAAAATATCTCTCCATAATATCATCAATATCTTTATTAAATTTAAGTTCAGTATAATTCATAATTTTATCCATAAAAGAATATGGCATTTTACCTATAATAATTGTATCCTCATAATCATTCTGGATCGTCACACCATTATATTCGATATAATCAGAACGCTTTAGCATTCCTTTTTTCTTCTTATAAAAAGTAACACTATTATAACCTCCCCAAAAACACAACACATATTTAGATGTTCTAATAATAAAATTACCTACGTAATCTTGAACAATCTCCAAATTGTCCTTATTACAAATTACTGTGTCACTAGGATCGGAATCAAATACGCTACCCATAATATTACCATTTATTTGGATCTTTTACATCTAGATTGGAATGATTAAGATGAATATCTTCTAAATTAGATTCTAAACATTGATCATATCCTTCTTGGTCTGCTACGCATTCTCTTATGTATTTTTGTTGACATAATTCATCACAAGCATCATCTGTGCTTTCTTGATAATATCGCACATACAGTTCTTGATATCGTTCTTTAACATCATAAAAACAATCTCTTTCTTCCTGGGAAAGCTCTTTTAACTCTCTAGAAATTTGGTCTCTAATCTGATAATCAATCATTTCTGCTATTGTATCTGTCATAAAAATAATCTCAATGGTTCGAATCTGTGCAGTTTCTTTCTAATCTTTTCTATATTATATTCTATAATTATATCTTCTCCAAATATGATATTATCAAAATTCAAATTACGTATTTCTGGATGTAATTCTAAATCTATTGGAGATTTAATTATATCTATGAAGCTTTCTAATTTCATATCTAAGTAGAAAACCACCCAGCCTTTTGTTTTTGGCGACTTAAATCTAATAAATCCTCTACGCAGTTCTAAATAATAGTTATCTATTCTTATTAGATAATGATCTGAGTTATAGTTACTATTAAATTCATCATAATCTTCTAGATATGTTATACTAAAATTATCTTTATATGATCCACAAAGTAATACTATACAGCCGCCTACATCATGAAAAAATGATTCTAATTCATCAAATTCTATGAATTTATCATCGTCATCATAATCTATCATAAAAATGCCTTTAGGTTAAAAAACTTATTTAATAAACCATCTATATCTTGTTCACATTTTAATTCAGAAAAATTCAATAATGGTTTCATAAAATCTGGAAGATCATATGCATTTAAGAAGATAAGTTTTTTGGTAAGTCTATTATGGATTACAATTGTGCCAACATTATCACTGTATTCAAAATATAAAGTCACTCCATAATTACTAGTTTCTATTATTATATTTCCAAAATCATCCTTGACAATTTCGATACCTTCTCCAGAATATACTGGATATCTTTTGAATTGCTCCTCTTCAAATTCTTTTGGTAGTGACCAGTCTCTCATGGTAATATAATTAATTCGTTTTTGTTTACTCTGAGTTTAGAGCTGATACAATAACTAGCTTCTAAATCTATAATCTCATGACCATCAAACAAATCTCTAACTTCATCGCAATCATCATAAGATAATACCCAATTTTTACGTCCATGTAATAATACAGCTAGATCAAAATGATCTCCTGGTGACATCTTCTCAATATATAATGCATTACCCTTCTTATAGTAAGGAGGGTCCAGATACATTGGCTCATCATTGTATAACTGATCATAAATGACAAAATCTTTATTTGTTACAGTAGTCCTGCCCATTAATAGATCTCTACACTTATCAATCTTGGAACGCAGCTTCTTACTATTGTACCTACAATCAATTGGATAAGCACTCTTCTGTTCCTTACCGCCTATCGGTCCACTGCTAAGTATCCCTGAAAATGTAGTACGGTTAAAAAAAATTGCCTTGTAAGCACATCGAACTTCGTCTGTCGTCTGCTCCTCACGCAACTTATAAAAATGTTCCAAGGTCGGCGGTTGGTCAATCAGGTTGAGTAGGTCTAAGTAGGGTATTGAATATACGTCAGAAATAACCTTCCAAAAACAATATATCCAATAATCTTTATCATTAGCGTATAACTGTATATTTGGATACTTCTGAGCCACCTCTAATAATACTGACCCGCCGCCAACAAACACGTCAGCAAAATTATCTTGCCCAATCATAATTTGATCTATATGACCCATTAAGATTGGTAGTAGTTTATTTTTTGAACCAGGATATCTAAATGGACTTTGAATCATCTATGTGCCTTATTCTAGTTAAACCGTCTAATATATTTTGTTTAGAAGATAATGGTCTTAAATTATCCAAAGACCAACACTTTTTAAAAGTGTCATCATTTACAGATGAATATTGAAGTATTGATTGTGGAATAATGTGGTCTATCTGCCATGTCCAAGTTAATTGATCATTATCATTCCATTTTGAAGAGATATATGATCCATAATTATTCCAGTTCATCCAAGGTTCAAATTGATTTTCTAAATGAATCTTAAGTTCAGACATTGTAAATGGTAAAAATTTTAAACATGAATCTGTCTTTTTGCACAAAAACTTATTAAAATAGTATTTTAGATTTCTAGATATATTTTCTCTTAATTTATATGAAGGATTTTTAATCCTTTTATTATAAAGATAATTTTTACCATATTCTAGAATTAATTTTTTATTGTTATTGTAATATTCTTTTTTGTACGTCTTTTGATATGCTTTTAAATCAGGATGTTCATTTCTGTATTTTTTTTTGAGATTTATTCCAACAAACTATACACCTTATTCTTCGAAATATCTTTCCATTAACTATAGAATGGATAGGGAAATCATCTTCTATTTTTTCTAAACCACAATCTTTACATTTCTTCATTTAATAAACATATATCTAATAGTTTAATGTCTTCAAAATATACAGCCGACTTACTAGTAAGCTTTGCTAAAATTGGTTTTTTAAAAAGATTCATTTTATGAAGCAATGAAATTGGCAATATTTGTTTTATTATTCCATATTTTTGAAACAAATTTACTCCAACAAATGCAACATAATCATTTTCAGAAAATATTTTAAATACATGTTTGTCTTCATTTTGGAAAATCCAAGATTCTCCGAATTTTGAAGCCTGTAATGATTCTTGTGTTTTAACATGTAAATTGAATTTCTCATCCTTCAAATCAAAATCCCAAGACTTTTGCTTAGCTGAATAGATTTTGAAATCAGGATAAGATATGTTTGGGTATTTATCTTTTAGAGAATAGTAAACTGTCAATTCTCCCAATTTACCGATCATACTATCTGCAGACCTCTTAATTGCATCAAATTGATTTCTTTGAATATATAATGTTGTGTCTACTGATTCTGAAAATTGTTTACACTTAAACACATCTTCATTTGAGAAGATTATTTTATTCATCTGTATGCCTAACTCTAGCGACTCCATCTAATAGATTTTGTTTGGCGCTATATGGTCGCAAGTTTTCTAATGCCCAACATTTATTAAATTCTTCATCTTTCATATCAGAATATGAAAAATTAGATTGAGGAATAATATGATCTAAACTCCAAGTCCACGTATTCTGATTATTATCATCCCAGACTTTAGAATTATAATTTCCATAATTATCCCACGTCATCCATGATTCAAATTGTTTTTCAAGATGTTCTTTTAATTCTACAATTGAATATTTCAAATTATCTAAACAACTTTTATAATCTTTTGAAGACCCATTCTTTTTAAATTGTGATCGTATTGCTCGACTAATATTCATTCGTAATCTATAACAAAAATCAATTTTACGCCTATTTTTACTATAAATACACTGTCTATTCAATATTTTCTCTTTATTCTTTAAATAATATTTTCTTTTACGTTCTGCAATTTTTTCCTTGTTATCAATATCATATTGTTTTTGATATTCTAATATCAATTCTTTGTTTTCCGGATCGCTACGATATGCTTTTGTATTTGATAATAAAACGCATCTATTTTCTATATAAAATTTCTTATTATGCTCGCTAATTTTTTCTTTATTATTTGAACGATAATTTTTGTGAATTTCATTCATTTTATCTTTATTACGCTCATAATATATTTTATTATACTTCTTCTTTTGTTTAGAGATTTTTTTGCTATTATTATTTTGATAATTTTTTACATCAGAACAAATGCAAATCTTACAAACATTTCTTCCTTTATAAAATTCATCTAAATTTTTAGAAAGATTACATTTTTTACATTTTTTGGTTGCCATATTATAATGGCAAATTATTGCCTATTTTTGAATTTACTTTTCATACTAAACATCGCCTGTCACACTTACTATAACCGCCACAACGGGTGTTTTAATAAAGAATATGCGCCAAATTAAGTATCTTCGTGCATATTCATAGATAATGAGAATCCATAGACCCTATCCCAATGAGATTTCTCCCATCGCATAAGACCTACATTTGGATTTTTAACCGATACACCAAACCAAGCATCATTATTCTCAGTTCTAATAAAGATTGAATAAATATTAGGACCATAATAGTTAGCATACTCAGGCTTAGCGCGTAATAATAGAATTCGAACAATCGCAGCAGGATCGTCGAAAATTAATGGGGCATTGTTGATCTGACAAAACTTCTCGATAGGAATCTTCTCAGTAATTTCATCTTCTTCCTCAACAAATACAATTTCTTCATCTTGTATTATTCCTTCGGTTTTATCAGAAGTTCTTTCGCTTTCTATTTTAGAATAACGCATGTGAACCTCCAACAAGATACAAAAAATTGCCTACATTTTAAGGGTTATTTGTGACTATTGTTTGCTACGCGTCCGACACATTATTGAACCTTATCTAAGAACTCATCCTCAGAAATAAGCACTGTCCCCATTTTTCTTGCTGCAACTGCCTTAGAACTTGTACTATTAGGATCTGCAATAACAAGATAGGTTAATCCTTTACCAACAGATGATTTGATTTCGGCACCAGCATCTGCCGCCATCTTCTCAAGAACAGGACGCTTATTCTTCATAGCACCAGTAAAACAAACGGATGAGCCGCTCATCTTACCAATAACCTTCGCTTTCAACTTAACTCCATTATCAAGTAAGTCAAGGATTACTTTTTGATTTTGAACCAAGCCATTAGCTAGAGACGTGGCTTTGCTCGGACCAACACCAGGAACCATCTCAAACTCAGTAGCTCCAAGCTGCCCAAATTTTTCCAGTGTATCACAGCCAGCGTTCATAATCTGACGAATAGTTGTCGATCCAATCATAGGAATGCTAAGCCCTCCGATGAAAACGTCCAAACTAACTTCGCTATTCTTCCAAAGACTTTCAAAACAATTTTTCGCAGATTTCTTTCCCATTCTGTCAATAGAAGCAAGATCATCAACAGATAAAGTATATAAATCAGCAACAGTTGAAATTTTGCCAGCTTCAACTAATTTTTCAATTAAAGTATCTCCCCACTCTAAAATGTTGAGATCACTAACCCAATTCTTAATTCTGCCAACAACTTGTGCCGGACATTTCTCTGTATTGGTGCAGTTAAGATTCTCTCCAACCATAACCAATGTTCCACCACAAGACGGACAACTTACTGGAGGTTCGGCAACCTTACCTGTTCCCTTAACTAACTCTTCAATTCTCGGAATAACATCGTTAGCTCTTGCAACAAGTACAGTCGCCCCAATATCTAGCCCTAAATCTTCAATATAAGACATATTATAGATACTTGCTCGTGTAACTGTAGCTCCAACAAGTGAAACTGGATCAACTACTGCCACCGGGGTTAGACGACCACTATTACCAACTTGCCAGATAATATCTCGAATAACAGACTCACGAGTCTCATTATCAAACTTAAATGCAATAGCGCCCAACGGTCGCATGTCCTTGTCACCCAAAGACATTTGTTTAGCCATGTCATTGATATGAATTACTAATCCATCAATGTCATAGTCAAGTTTGTCACGATCAACATCTTGATAATTTCTCCAGTGCAAGTTGACCTCAGAGGCATTATTAAACACCCAGTAGTCAGGAATGATGAGTCCAAGAGACTTAAGCCACTCGAACTGTTCAACCTCTGTATTGAAGTCAACATCACCTAAAGCCTGGTAAAACATGATAGAAAGATGTTCGGAACCAACGCCATCCAATCTTTTAGAGACTCCCGATGCGGCATTACGAGGATTGGCTTTATCAGAAAAATGTTTCTTATGCTTAGACTTCAGCATAATAATCTCGCCACGAATCGAACCATTAAAGGCTTTTGATAGCTGAGACTTAACTCCATCCATCTTTCTGACATTGACTGTGATATCTTCGCCAATATCACCATCTCCGCGAGTAATGGCTTGAATCAATACACCATCTTCATAGATCAACTCAATGGATATCCCGTCCAATTTTTGTGTAACAAACAGAACTTCTGATAAAGCATTATCATCTGTCCACTTAGAAAACTCTGTTGGAGTATTAATCTTGTTCAAAGATCCCATCGGAATCTGATGCTTAGCTTTTGTCCAAGCTGAATTTACTGGAGCACCAACCGCTGTTAAAGCTTTATTTGTGGGATCCAATAGGCGCAACTCATCACACCAAGCATCATAAACTTTATCTGATACTTTAACTTGACCGTTGTAATAATCAAGGCGCGCCTGATTGATCTGAACTACTAAATCATCAATACGATTCATTACCTTCATCTTTCTGTAATAGTTATACACCACACCTAACTACAATATAAGGCGCGGAAATAGCGTGTCAAGTAGCACGAATTTTTTAAATTAAGCTTTTGTTAGGGCTTGAAGAAACTCAAAAGTTCTTTTAGCTGAACCTTCATCATACTGCCATTTGATCTTAGTAAGTTTTTTGCATTCATCTTTGAAATGAATTCTAAATGCTGGATTAAAAAGCATGTTATCGCTTTTTGCAACCTTAATAGATTTTCCGCAATGAATACAAACACACTCATATTTGGCAGTATCATACTTACTTAATTGTAATCTAGATATTGCAAACAAATGACCATTATATTCATTCTTTTGAATTTCATTTGTTTCATTTGTTCTATATGGATTCATATCAAGACTTCTTTGGTTTTCTCTGTTTTACTAAATAAAATGGCGGCGATACAGCAGTGCTAAACTCGCTAGCCGCCTCTAACGCCATAACAATTCTTTTTTCTGCACTTTTGCCGACAGTAGAGAACAAAGATCCTAATGCAAGGTCTGTTCCACATCCAATTGCATAATAAGGAGTAGATGGAAGTCCAACTTGGAAATCTGAATCTACTACATATAAAATACCCTTGTATCCTACTAAAAATACACCACCATCAGCATCATCTTCTTTATCAAATGCAAACCCATTCATATTAAAACATGTTCTTACATTATCAATAAATGATGTTGTCATGTATTCTAAGTCATCTTCTACTTCTTGTAGAGGTGGAACGAATTTATAATGAAGTAATTGCCCCATACGAAAAGAGTTTGTAAAACCCATAATAAAAGGACCGTTCTGAAAAACTTTCTTATCTTCTCTGACGCAGATAGAAGTGCCTGCTGATGCCGCACTATCTCCACCAATATAAACAGTTCCTTTATCAACCAACCCAACAATACAGGTTAAATTTTTCATGCTACACCTAACTAAGATGACTCGTTAAGTTCCGTCATCTCTATAATAGCACTATATCGTTCAACCAGTCTTCTTATCTCATCTCTAATAAAAGTAATTTGTTTTAGATATATTTCAGGGCAAATTTTTAATAAACGATCAAATAAATCAAAATAATGTTCTTTTGTATCATCTATTTGTTTCTTTTGAAATTTTTGACTAGTACCCTTAACTATTAATGATCTGAGATTATCTAACCTATCACATGCTTTAATTGTAAGAACTTTCCAGTCTGTGCATGTCATAAGCCTATCGTTATAGCCTTCTTTTGGATTTTTACTTAAAAGTTGAACCATTCTAGCAACTTCTTTTCCAAAAGAATGTTCCAGTAATTCTGGAGTTAAATCATCAGTATCTTCAACTGCATCATGTAATAGACACGTAATAATCATATCACGGTCCATTATTCTCATATCATCCATTAAAACTAATGCTGTGCGTCTGACATGTTCAAAATAGCGTAAAGGCTTTCCATCCACCTCTTCCTTTCTAAATTGAGCGCGATGACCAAACTTAGCCAATACATAGGCTAATTTGATATCAAGCTGGTCAGACGGGGAAAAATATGGACGAATTCTATTTTGAAATGTTTCTTTGTTTTCCATAATTATCTTTTCTTAGGAACATATAGTCCTGATGAAATTTCCTTTAATACTTTATTCGGCGCATTAAAGTAAATTAATATCTCTTTAATGAAATCATAAAATGGATATACTTGTCCGCGCCTAATAGTTAGTATTGAAAATGCATTAATTGGATCATACCCTTTAGATAACATATATGCATATACAATACTTGGAGACCTACTTACCCCAGCAAAACAATGAACATACACTTTTCCTTTAGAAATATTGCTATCAATAAATGACAAAACTTCTGGAAGGATATTACAAATACAATTACTTGAACCATCATCAATTGATATTGTTTTATGATTAATACCAATTAAATTAAGATTCGGCAATTCTATATCAGTAACATCATTAAATTCAGTCTTATCATTATCACTTAGAAAGAACTCAGAACCAACTGATAGACATGCGGAAAATCCAGAATTAACTCCATCTTTTATATCCTGGACTTCCGTAAAACTGCCTAAATATAAGTTATCGATAATCTCTTGCATTAAAAGACCAACTTTTCAATATAATTTCTATCTGAAGAGAATACTGGTATTTCATTATCAACAACCCATTCAGATCGTTCTACAACTTCTTTTTCTCCAGTAAAATGATTAGTTGAATCTTTCATGGTCTTAGTTTTTACAATACAACGACCTCTCTTTTGAGTAGTCGGGCAATTGTTCCAGTTAAATCCCTTTTGAAAGCACATTTCTTGCAAGGCTGAATTATTTTTATTATTGCATTCCTTGTGAGAATATAGGGAACGAGCCAGCATCTGAACTGAATTTCTAGTTGCATCCTGTTGTCTCCAGATAAAGTAATTGCACACCTCTTCCTTTGGCAAAACAAATGCTCGGCTATCAAATACTGCTAGCTTATAAACTCCAAAGAGTTTATGAGACACACCAGTCATCACAGCAGATGCCATTCCAGCCGAAACACTAACCATTTTTTGAAGATTATTATCAAACCACGATTGTGTTTCAAGTGTAGTGTAATTATTCAGAAGCAATGAAATCTCATCAGATTGAACATATGCTAACTGACATCCCTGAACATTGCTACACAAATAGGTAGCTACATCATTAATACAATCAATTAGATCTTGATCGAAAGGTTTTTCACAACCTTTAGTGTAGGAATGAAATGCTTTGCCGTCAACCCTAATTATGACAGGCATTCTAATCGGCAATTTAAGACGATATGCGTCCTCATAAATCTTCATTCGGTCGCCAAGAGAATCTTTAGTGCTCATTGTAATTCATCCATGTGAAATTTCTGAGTAAACATTTGCTTCTTTACTAAACAAGAAAATCTTTAATTTATTTTTATCCATCAAGATATCTTCGAAAGATACTGGATCTGATTCTCTTTCTTCAATTTCTTCTGATTCATAATCTTCATAACCACATTCACCATAGTACCCATTATCTATCGGATAAGAATACTCGGGAGAAAAGAATGTGTTTGCTTTTTGACCATCTGAATATGTAAATCTAATATTATAAACGATTTTTTTGGCGCCTGTCTGTTCTTTTAGAACGGACTCAAACCTTTCTTTTATTTCTTCGTCGCCATGAACCATTATATGTGCAGCAACATAATTTATTTTAACAAGTGAATTATCTAAATAAATTTCAGTAGAAGCAAAATCTCCACCATTTAGTACAAGATTTCCATTATTATCTAATTTGATCGTATCAAAATCCTCTGTTTCCACAAAAGGATAATGCATTGTGACGCTATGAGAACTAGAACTATTAGTCTCAAAAACATTTTTTCTAATATTAATTGTCATATCAAATCCACTTAATTTCTGAATCAATGCTTGAAGAATTTAGAAATAAAAATTTCTTTAATCTATCATCATTAGAACCACTATAATTCAAAGTGATACTATGGCTGCTTGAACTGTTTGTTTCGAATACATTTCTTCTAATATTAATCATAATAATGTCTTTCTTAGCAGTAGATTTCCCCACCCTCAATCTTGTTGTCCCTTCCAAAAATAAATTTGGCAAGTCTCTTTTTATTATTTAAAATATCAGTGAATGAAAGTTCATCATCATTTTCATTATACCAATAAACACCTTCAATGTCTGGACAATAGAAAGTGTTGGCTTTTTCGCCATTAAGTTGTTTGAAAAATCTAATGTCGTAAGATATTCTCTTTGCTCCAGTATACTCTTTAAGAACAGACTCAAATCTTTCCATAAGCTTATCATCGCCATGAACACGAATGTAAGTTGCAATTAATGCTGCTTTTGATTGTGCTCCCGCAATTTCAAATTCAATTCCAGTAAAATCTTCACCAGCAATCAAAAGCATTCCGTTCTCATCAGGAAGTAATTTATCATCTAAATCACAATCTTCATTAAATGTAATTGAAATTGTATGAGAACTTGAACTATTTGTTTCGAATACGCCTCGTCTAATATTAATCATAATCTATCTCCATATTTTTTGTAATAATCTAATAAAAATTGACCACAACTGGAGCCAACATCACTACCAGGCGGTTCATAATATTCGTTTTCTATACCGTTATCTGTCAAAATCTTTCTAAACTCAGACACTCTATTTGATGCTTGAATTTTATAATCTTTCTCACTTAACTTTAATATTTTTACATTGAAGCCAGTACCTTTTAATAATTCTGATAACTCTTTTGCGTCTATATCTTTATCATTAAGAAGGTCCATTAATGAATAATGGATTTCTACAGCATTATTAGTTTCTTCTTTATATGCTTTCAATAGTTCTATCGACTCTATGTGAGGCAACGCTGCAGGCATTAATTGCTTTCTTATAGCAGGATCTATTGTGTGTAGCGAATAATGGAATTTAACTAATTGTTGAAGATTGTTAGCAATAACTAAATCTTTAAACTTTATGAAACTATGTTTAGATGGAATTAATGAAGCCACTGCGAAACGTACTAAGTTATAATCATCACAAAAGTACAAATCAGACAAAGACGCCATGGTTTTAATAACCTTTTCGGTACTTAGCAAAGGCTCTCCACATCCCATAAAAGAAATTAAAAGAATCTTATTGTCATCATGAAATGTAGTGACAGAATATTTAATACCATCAATCATCTCATCGGGTCGCAAATTCCTTACCGGAAGGTCTAATCCAGTTAAAAAGCAAAACTTACATCCTAAATTGCATGCAGTTTGAGTTGGAACAACGACAATATCTTTCCCGTCTCCCTTGTTGATGTAAGAAAATTCTAATACATCATCTTGAGATAAGAAGACTTGTTTAACTGTTTTATCTATTCTTGAACGCAAAGTTTCAACTAATTTCATTCATCAACCTCATCTATCTCTTCTATTTCAATCTCACAATCTGGAATCCAACCTTCCCAAGCGTTAGACCAAATGTTATCTTGAAACTTATTTATTCTGAAATAAGTCATGGGCTCGCCCGGAATAAATCCGTCGCCCTTTAATGTCTCATTGATTTTGTGATTCAAGGCTTCTATTCTAATTTCGTCGTTCTCAAATCTAAAAAATCGTTCTTTGGTTCGCTTCGAAGCGTTATCCATATCAATATATACAATAACATATTTTTTCTCAGACATTTACTTTAGCACCTGAAGTCTTTTAATTACACGAGGAGCGTTGCTCTTCCTCATTGGAATCAAACCAATAACCGTTTCAGAACCGGGCTCAATCTCAGTTAACCCAGCATCTATTACAGTAACTCTATTTGATTCTACAATTTGATCTTTAATCTTCTTCCACTCTTTGTCATCCGCTTTAAGAACAACCTTGCGGAAAGATCCATCCAACCAAGCTTGGAATAAATCAGCATCTTCCTGGCTGAAAGGCATTGGGTGGTGAGCTAAGTCCATATCTATAAATAGATAATCGAAATACTTGATTAACAGCATTTGTGCAGCATGAGCACATTGAGCCGCAGTCTTACCAATACTCATATTTAATGACTCTCTAACAATCAAATACATGATGATAGGGTCTTCTTGATTTGCTCGTGCAGCTATAGCCTCTGGCGAATTATGATCTGTCATACCAGACAACTTAACCATTATACCACCTGACGTCAACCCATGGCGTAATTTTAAAAATTAGTAATCAGTTTTCCAATATGGGAAACGAAGAACTTTAAATAACTCTAGGGCATTTGTTTCGCTATCATATTGAGTTCTTGTGACATTTCCATAATCAATGACTTCTTGATTTTGAAAACTATATTTAATATCAACATTACAAGCAAAAATTATAGAGTTACCATTACCGCCATATAAAAATACACGATCATATATAATTGCAGCTTGTGATTGGAACACTTCTCCAAGAATTTGTTGTGATAATTGTGTCCAAACTATTGGTAAACTCAAATCACATTTAAATATCTTTGTATAATATGTTTCATTTGGTGGTGTTGTTTCTGTATAATGATAATATCCATCAACTAATATATAAGATCCGACACGTTCCTTATCTATTCCAAAAAGATATCCACTTTCGCCAATAGTTATAAACTGAGCAAATGCCATTGGATGTGGGAGCGTGTCCTCAGTTGTCCAATCACTACTCTCATTAATTAAATCGCTTAATTCTATATAATATGTATTAGATGTAGGTAAATGACCATAAGTATTGGATATTATTCCCCCAAATAGATATATTCTTTCATTTATATAACCTAAAGATGACCCATATAATGGTGAAGGAAGTTTTCTACTATGTGTGTTCCAGATTAATGGTTGATCAACAGTAGCATAATATACATAATCTACTGGCTCATTAATAGTATGACCACCAAATAGATAAATATAACCATCGGATCCTGTTAATACTAACTGTGAATGGTATAGCTCTTGGGGCAAAATAGATCCATGATTGGTCCAATCTAACGGATCTGTTAGTGGTGCAGAGTATACAGTGTCTGTTGCAACTCCATTATTTCCACCAAATAGATAAACTCTGTCATATATAATGGCAACTTGTGCTCCATACAATGGAGTTGGAAGAGTTGCGTCAGTATCTATCCACTCTGTTGGACGACCTGTCGATGCTCTATAGATTTTATCTGATATTTTTCCTCCAAAAAGATAAATATATCCATCTATAATAGCTAAATGAGAATCTTTAAGAGTACTTGGAAGCTGAGTATAGGTAGTGCGCCAATCAGTTGGTTTAGGAAAATTAAAATCTACTGGTCCTGTACCTGCTGGAATTGCATATGCCACAACATCTACAAATAGATTTGTTCCTCCCCTAGATCCAGTATAATAATATCCATCATAGTCAGGATAACCGTCTACCACCCATGTTCTATATTCAACTGGAGACGAATCAACATCTCTCCCTAACATTTTAAAGGATATGCTTGTCATCACATTAATGTGACAATATTACATATCTTTAATACTTGTCTTTTCTAGTTTGTGTAGCAATATCCCATAATTGATCTGTACTCATTCCAGCGTATTGTTTATTCTGCTTATAGACAAGAAATAACTCAGATTTAGAACGCGTTATGGCAACATACCAAAGATTTGCTTCCTCTCCCTCAACTCCAGGACCATAACGATATGTACTTACTAATACAAATACTCTGTCTCGTTCCATTCCCTTCGCTTTATGGGTAGTTGAAAAGATAACTTTATTATTATCATCACCATCATTGAACAATTTTTCAATTGTTTCTTTCAAATCTTTGATTGTTAAAGTACCTTCACACAAATTTAATAAACATTCTGCCTTATCAACACAAATATCTGTACTCTTTTTCTCAGAAAGTAACCTTTCAATCTCTTGTTCTCTCCAAGAATTTACATAAGCAATGAATTTATTTATTGTTTTTGCTTTAGACTTCTTAATAAAATACAAAAGATTAGCTCTAACATCTTTTCCTTGGATGTTGGCAGGGATTCCCGCTCTTAAAAATGCCATGCAGTGTTTAACTAATGGAGCGTTTGTTCTAGATAGAACAAAATCGCCAGCTTTAGCTAGTTTTTGAAGTTCATGCACTTGAATATCATGAATGATTCCTTCAGGTGCAGTCTCTGCAGCTTCAATATCTGGTACAACTTGCTGAGCCATTGTAACAATTTTCTTTGGACACCTATATGTAATAGATAATGGAAGTGTTTTTGCCTTCAACTTATTGATAAAATTAGGTATAGCCTCGCTATCAGCACCCCTAAATTGATAGATAGAATTATGACTTAAAATGCCATTTCCAATAAAATTAGCAGAATCTTCTACTTCTAAATCATAAAATACACCCTTATTATTTTTTATATCAATTATTGTTTCTTCTGATAATTTACCATCATTATTGCAATATACTTTCATACCGACATGTAATCCTGATGCAGTTATTAAATAAGGATTCCTCCCCAAAATAGATAACCTCTCATTTATTTCAGCTCCAGTTAATGTTCGTAACATTGTTGCAAATATTATTGCTTCATTATAGTTAGCAAAATATTTTCTGATTCTAGAATTTTTGCCTTTAGAAAAATGTATTTTATTAGCACGTAATAATTCATCAATTTTATTATCTTTCCATTCTAATGTAACTTGAGTATTCTTTTTTGAATGTGCATTAACTCTAATTGTATGTTTATTGGTATTAGAGTTTGATGATACAATCCAATGCGGATATTGTTTACTTAGTTTTTTATCTTCTAATAAACGAAAACCATTTCTCCCAAAATAATCAAACACCTTATTTATTCTATCCTGATTTAATCCTCTATTAGTACCATTAAATACACAAGTGGGTATTCCATATGTTAAAGAATATAATTCCTCAAAAAACAAAGCCTCTTCATTTGTTTCAACAATATCAAGAACCCATAATTTTTCTGCATTTTCCGACCTAGCACGTAGACCAAAAGGATATTTAGAATCTTTCCATGTATTAGTTTTACCAACTCTATACCCCAAATCACGCCTATACATTAAGTATACAATGTATTGATTATTGAGTTCTGGATAAGATGCCCATATTTTATGGTTTGGCGACATTAATAACTTTTTACCAGATTGTGTAGTTATCTCACGCCCAAAACTCCATAATGATAATTGCTTATTAACAATTTTTTTGTAATCTAATTTACCATTGTTAAAACACAATATACTATCACCAACATTACAATCTTTTATTGAAACAGATTTTCCTAAAATATCTATTTTAGTATTTTCATCTACACATTGGGCAGGATCGCCTACAGCAATGATTCTTCCGCCAGGTTTACATGCAGACATAACCATTACCATTTGTGCAGTATTAAGATCCTGCGCTTCATCTACAAAGACAGTATCAAATTTTCCAACATTTAAATGATATACGAATGGAAACCATATCATATCATCAAAATCAATGACTTGTTTAGTTTCTTTACATCTACCAAGAGCCTTAATAACATGTTCAATAAACTTTTCACGAGTTAATTCGAAGATTTCAATGCCAAATTTATCAATTAAATCTCCAATTTTGGACGGAGTATCAAATAAAAATCCTTTACATAGTGAAACACACTTGCAAATACTCATATTAAGTTCCCATAAATCATGATCATCACCAATAATTGATGATACAATAGTAGAACATTTCTTATTTTCTAGTACAACTTCTCCAAAACTTTGCTTAATAGCTCTAAAGCCAAGCGAATGAAGAGTCATCACGTCTATGTAGGACGGTGCTCGTTGTTTTAATTCATCGGCAATAGCTTTATTGAAGGCAACCATAAGCGTTTTCTTGCCTCTTGGTAGATATTTGAAACCTTCAACAATAGTAGAAGTCTTACCAGAGCCAGCTCTAGCGATAACTACAGTGTGATCTGTTCCGTATTTGATATCTCTAAAAATATCCTTTTGTAATTCAGACCAATTACGCTTAGGATTTGCCTTAACAATGTGAGAGTTGTCTGGTTTTTTAGGTGGAAACTTATTAGTTTTCTTCGGCGGCATCTTGTTCCTTCTTATTATGTTCTATCATATGAGAAATATATCCATAATTAATGAGTAATTGGATTACACTATCGATCTCTATACATAATTATATTCTCCTTGGAAAGAAAAGATATGATGTTCTATTATAAAGCTGGCTATCTAACTCTATTAATCTATCAAAATCTTCAACAGAATAAAAATCTTTATCAATTCCTTTAAGACCTAACTCTGCACCAAACAATGCACCAACAATGGCGGCTGTTGTATCTGTATCTCCACCAGCTCTAATAGCGGTTCTAACTGCATCTGTATAATTATCAAACTTTAAATAACAATAAATGGCAGCGGGAACAGTTTCTCTTACATTAGCTCTAGTTCCCAAAATCTTTAAAGCTTGGTCTGGTTTAATATGTTCAGAATCAATTAATGATCCTAGGCTATAAATAGTGTTCTTTACCTTACAATCGGGTAAATGAATACAGATTTTCTCTAACAAATTATCTGTATCATGATTTACAGCATATGCGGCAGCTAATGCAATGGTAATTGCCCCCGCTTCAGCATCTTCTGATACGTGGGTAATAGCACTATCCATCTTAGCAATACTAACTAATGACTTAATATCATTACGGAAATATACGCCAAAAGGGGCTGCTCGCATAGCGGTACCATTACCATATGAGCCTGCAATACCAGATTCACTCCAATGTTTACCAGAATCAAGATTTTGCATTGCCATTAGAGTGGTTTTACCATAACCCCTGGCTAAACCAGACTTAATCCATGCTAAATAGCGCTGGGCAAGATCATCCGGGTTAAATCCTGAGTTAATAATTAGAGACTCAGCAACTACAATACTCATCTGAGTGTCGTCTGAATACTGCCCTGGCTTCAATTTATGATGTTCACTACCTAAATAAGTTGTGCCATCCCAATCCATAAGCTCTTTATTGTTGACTAATTTTGTCTCAAATGGTACGCCAAGCGCATCCCCAATAGCAGTTCCCAATAATACATTACTCATATAATTACCTTACGCGCTTCTTTCCGCTTTCTATGGTTTTTAAATACTCTTGATTCGTGTTAGGATCAATTTTCACAACATAATTGCTCTCTTTAAAAGAAATTTCAACTATTAAGTGTATTGGAATCGCTATTGTAGTGGCTTTTTCTTCATATGTCACAAACCCAGTACTATGATATAAATCAAGTAATGAACTAATATTTGGTTTTGAAATACGTGGGCTTATACTATTATCAGAAAACCTCTGAAAATAATAGCTTCCACACTTAACAATTTTTACTGTATTTAATGAATTCGAAGATGGTGATGTTACATATGTAATAGTTATATCTAATCTACCCACATCAATATCAAAACGCTCATCTATTAGTGTTTCTGCTGGTTCTCTATATGGACTCATAATACTTAAATCTTTCTAACATCTAAATTTTCTCTCTCAACTACAATCCAATGTGCCTTACATTCTTTGTTAAAGCACCAACAATGATAATGAGACCCTTCCAGATTACATATTATATTGCGTTTAAACCAATAATGTTTAACTATTACTCTACTAAAAGGTGTACATAATTCTTTTTGTGTCGTTTAGTTTTATCCCAACTATTTGAATAAACATTACAAACTGGACAACACTGAGTTTCTTCACCATATACAAATAAAACTCTTTCAGATTTATCCTGTGGTATCTCTGGAAGAATAGCTGGCGTGCGATAAGGATCGTCCATAATTAATCACAAATAGCCTTCCAATAACATAGCAATAACAAATGCATGACCCATAGTTTTAATAGGATCATTAATCACTTGCTGGAAAGAATAACCTAGAACCCTATGATTATAACCATCAAAGTCCCACAAGTAAAGGTCTCCCGGCTCCTCGGACATCTTTTTTAATTGTTGAAATGCGGAAGTTTTTTGAACGGCTTTAGCATAAAGGGGAATATAAATCTCTTTTCGAGCATCTATATATCCAAGCTTCTTGCCATCCCAATAAGAATACATCGGTTTAGCCCCTTTGCCCATTGGATATCTAACTGCTCTCACAGAATCCCAGCCATCTTTAGCCCATTTAAAATATCTTTCACCCGGCTCTTTATCATCTTCAGCATAATATTCATATACTTTACTATATTGCCAAGCGTTTTCAACATTCTTTGAAACATAACCATTATACAAATCAACAGGTCCACAGAAAAATGGGCTTAATCCACTACTCCAATTCTTAGAATGTGATGTAGTGTTTATTGTAATGGCTGTTTCAGGAACGGGATAATGTGGTCCAGTTACATAAATCATTGTTATATACCTTGTGTCGGCTAAGTTTACCTAATAAGTTATTAGATTCTAAATTTTCCCGGACACCAAACACTGTAAAACACTTGGAGTTATTATGACAATTCATAATCCTGGCACAAAAGTGCCTACATATTCACCATTATGGACAGCCGGAACTAAATTACCTCGTGATAGAGTTACTATGAATGCTTGGGCTCGTTCATTTTATGCTTTAAATCCCGATGTTAATAGAATTATAAATCAACATGCACTTTTATTAACTAGCATCTATGAAATAGAAAAGGGAGAATCTAAAGAAACTAATGACTTCTGTAAAGAACAATTAGAAGATTTAAAATTTCCAAACTTAATTGAAACAATTATTAGAGAATATCTCATCATAGGGGAAGTTTTTCTTTATCTAGAACTAAACAAGAAAGAAAATAAGTGGAATAATGTTTATATACAAAATCCAGATTATATCTTAATAAAGAAAGATAGCATTAATGGTGAAGAAGCTGCTTTCTTAAGACCAGATGAAAATTTAAGACGTATTTGTGTTTCTAATAAACCAGAAGATATTGAAACTTGTAAATTATTACCAAAATCAGTAGTTAAATCAGTTAAAAATGGCGAAAACATATCTATGCAACCATATAATTTTTGGTATATGATCTATAAATTATCACCATATGATATCAGAGGAAACTCATTTATATTACCACTATTCAATATACTTAGAAAAGAAATATTGTCAGATGAAGAAAATCAAATTATTAGAAGTTCTTTAGGGGACATTATGTTTTTTAATGGTAAAGGAATTACTAAAGACGTTTTAATGACAAGGTATCTAATAATTATACAACAATTAGAAAACTGGTTTAATCATAAACTATTAGAGCCAGTGGTGGAACTTAGAAACTTAAATGATAAATTACCACAAGTCAAATTTAACAAAGACAGATTAAGAAAGTATATCGAACAGATTTAGACTATTTCTTAATCCACTCATAAAATTCCAACATACATTTATAACATAAATCATAAGATCGTTCTCCGCCAGCGCTTTCGCCTAAAGGACCAGTTACTCGATCTCTACAATATAGGTGTAATTCCCCGCTATAAAAAGGATTGCCCATTGGGTGACTTCTATCATCTTCTGCACCACATTTGTCACAAATTAAAATTTCTACTTTAGGAATTATCTTCTTCATTTTTTCTTTTTAGCTTCAAATTTGATTATTTCAGGAATGTCTTTTGCATTAAGAATAGTCTCACAATTACAAGCCATACAGATTACAGCATATAGCTCCCAACCAGGATCATGCCAATCACCATTTTCTCCAGAATATTGAAGATCATGTGTTTCAACCTCTAATACTGTTTGACAATGATTACAAATAATATCTTTTTTCCATAATTTAGGATCAACTGCATACTTTTTTATCTTCATCTTCTAGATCTTTCACAGCAACATCATATCCAGTTTCGATAGTACCTGGAAATGCTTTAATTGCTTTATCTAATTTAACTTCTTGTAAGATCCACCACCCAAAATCATCAAGCTTTTCTTTAAGTTTTTCTTTATCTTCGTCTTTACAATCTAAAAAGAATGTAAGCTCTAATTTAAGCGCTAATTTATCTTCCATAATATTCTTCCGCAGTAGGTTTTCTTTTAATCTCTAACCTAAGTAATTTGGGAATCAATTTCTCAACAATATAGAAACGCTTACTACAAACAGCACAATGAACAAAATAACTATCGTTATCACGTTGCCCGCTGGCTAAATAGCAAATGTCATTTTTATCGAGTTCGAGATCCGAATCACATTGGTCACAATGATATTTATAAGACCAATCACTAATATCTATTTTATTAAGCACCTTCATTTGACACCTTCTTAATAATAAGTGTGCAAGATGAATCATATTTTTCGAAATATTCATCAATCTTTTTGGCTGTTTTCTCATTAACCCACAGTTGGAGTTTATTGCCACATTGATCTTCTACAATACGTAGATATTTCTTAACTATAGGATAATGAGAACAATAGTCAAACTCAGGTTTTTTCTTACATAAATGTGCCATAATTATCTCTTAGGAATATAGTCTTCGATAGGAATAGGCTTTGCTCCGTTTATGTTTTCCCAATAGCCACTACGACAATCATAACCATCGATCCAGCGTCTATTTTTTGTACAATCACAAACTAAAACTGGACCAGCGTCATGTCTGCTATCATAGTAACATGGCGTTCCGCAAACAGAACAAAGATAATTCCTACTCACTTCTCATCTTCTGTAATAATACTTAGCTGACCACATGCCGCTCCCGCCTCAACTTCAGCACAAGTAGCTACAGCAATAGCATATTCAAATCCGTAATCTTCCAACTGTTTCTTAACTTTATTTGTAAATTTCTTATTCATGATAATCCCCTCAAGCAATGTTAACACCCTTAACAACCCCCTCACCCATATCATTCTTATCTGACATCGGATTAGGATTAATTGACGATAACTTAATGAAAAACTTATCCGGATCGAATATCCTTCTAAGATTTTCAATATCAAAATCAGCCTCATCTACCAAAGTAAGATTTAGCGTAGTCTTTAGATTAGATTTGGTTCTAATTTCACCAAGCCCAGTAATATTCACTTTCCTATTATAGGGAATTAGAATGTTCCTTCTCTCCTCATCTAAAGAATGAAGTGAGATTTGCAAGGTGATATTGTCTTTTACCCAAGAATAGTTAGCATCTTTCACTCCAATAGTAGAAATGTAATGATGTGTACCTGGATACTTAGCGTCAATAATGCGAATTGCCTTTCGAACTGCGGCAACATTCAAAAATGGCTCACCCATTCTTGTATAATTAATCTTATGCTCTTTGGCATCTGCAAAATTATACTCTGGATTCTGAGCAATAACAAAATCAACTTGTTCTACAATCTCTTCAGCGGTTAATGAACGCCATTTCTTTAATTGTCCAGTAGCACAAAACTTACACCTAACAGGACAACCGCTCATACAAGAAACTCCAATCATCCAACGTTCAGACCTATCTCCAAAATTGGTATCAGTCATAGAGTTTTGATGTCTCCCAACAGCATCTTTGGTATAAAGTGGAAGAAAAGTATCGGTAACTTCTACTGGGAAATCATCATCTGTTCGTAGAGCATAAACTGTTCCATTAGCAAATGATTTGGACCTTATGATCTTCATAATTAAATTTCCTTAACAAGTAGGTCTGGTATAACCAAACCCGCGAGAACATAAATCATCATCAATTGGAGGCTTTTTAACCGCTACTTTTTTTACTGTTTTGTTAATAGATACTTCTTCAGAATCCATATTGATAATTTCAACCTTGAAAAAGTCCTCATAATCTTTATCATTACCTTTAATAACACCATTCACAAAACTTCTAATTATTTTAGCAAACATTTCCGGTTTCTTCTTTGCTAAAATTATACCCAGATTACACATTAACTTTTCATTATCTTTAATTTCATCATATAAATCTTTAAAAGATAATTTATCCAAAAGCTTATTAATTAAAACACTATTCATAATAGCACCATATCTTTCCCAAAATTAGTTATCAAGTTATTATCTTGATTAAAAATAAACGCCTTAACATAATCTGCACTACCAACCAAAACCCGCCTTAGATAAAATGGAACCTCACCTAATTCATTGTAATATGTAAAGTTTTCACACTTACATGACTCTCTATCTTTAGCGAATTTCTCGAACAAAAATCCATCTCGTACATATAGCTTAGATGTTATGTCTTCATAATCTATGAATAGATTATCACAAGATTGTGTTTTATTCATAAGCGATACAAATCCAACCTGATAAGCTCCGACTTGAATTGCGAAATCTAAATATCCTCTAAGCTTTTCTGGCGAATCAATAAATCCCTTCATTAGATTACATGATAAGCTAAAAATCTTAGGTCCCATTTTGAATTCTTTTGCAAGATACGTGATGCTTGGAGTTTTAATTCCAAAAATAACGTTATTTTCTATATCATTATAAGAATGTCTAGATATATGAATATCATTAAGAACATAAAAATGTGGTATTGTTCTTAATGATTGTAAATTCATACCATTAGTATTAATTGATACAGGGTATGTGTCTGCCCCACAAACGTCAGTAATCGTATGCAAAATAGATTCTACTGCATTTAAGTCAGATAATGGTTCACCACCAGTAAGACTGATTCTATTTATTACTTGTTTTTGATGTAATTCAATAAGACTTATTCTAAACTTATTGATATCAATTCTATCTTTTGAAGTAAATCCAGGACAAAAAGAACAGCGTGCTGGACAATATCCAGAAGAATAGATATATAGATTTACTTTGTTATTAGCACAAGAACTGCCGCCCGTTGTAGAACAGACATAATCTCTTATGCTAATATGTTTGCCAAAGATCTCCATGATATATTTATAATTCGGCTCTGCCACGAATCTTTTCTAATGTATCATCTACAAGAATTTCTCCATTCTCATATACAATCCTCATTACAGACTGCGGATGCGAATCTGCAACAATAAGTTTTACTGTCTTATATTCACCATATGGAGTTTTAATCAAGTCCAAACGTCCAGCTTTTGAACGCTTGCCATCATCTGTAATAGGATCTTTAAAGACATCAATGGATTCTTCGCCACGATTGATATGACAACATTTCATAGCGAATTTTTGCGTGTCACGATTAATCTGTTGTAGTAATGCTCCACCCATACCAAACGCGATATTGGTAGCACTAAACCCATTAGCTAATAACGCATCAAGAATCTGCTTAATGGAATCTTCATCAATGCCATCTCCTTGAAGGATTCTAACATTATTGAGAACCATATAATTCTTAGTGTTAGTTGTAGTTCCAAACTTCTCAGCAAGTAACATAGCCGTTTTCAACACTATCTCAACAGGATCCCCAGAATCGGGGCGGATTACGACCGTCGCACCGGATTTTATAAGTTCTTCACGCAGTTCCTCGCCCCATAGGTGGGAGCAAGCGTTCCACAAATTATAAGAATCCGACACCACTGCAAGAAGCGCGCCAGGTTTCGCAAATTGAGTTAGCATATTACGATATGCTTCTATTTCATTTTCCTTACCCCATGATGTAATCGAACTATGTTCTGCGGCTGGGATACTAAAACCTGCCATATCAATGTTATAAAATCGATTTGCGCAAACTACACCCATAACTGTGTCACTTCCCATGAAGTTAACAAGGTGAGCAGCACCACCAATCATTGCAGATTCTTTGCTTGACACTCCGCGAGAGCCAAAATCATGCAATTTGAAGTTAATTTCTGCCTTTGGGTCATCAGAGGACTTAACTAAAGCATTAAAAATAATGTTTTTAATTGTATAGCTTCTGGTACAAACTGTAGTTGGATACCAGACATATCTCATTAGGGATGTTTCAAGCCACGAAACAATCCAAAAAACCTTTGGGTCTGTAGATTCTACAGTGACTAAAACGTTGTGATTGGGCACTTTAGTACCCTCTGGAACCGCTCGGATACGAACGGGAAGTTTTCCACCAAGATCCTTGGCTATATACATCCAGCCATCATAGTTGAAAGGCTCTCCATGAGCAGCAAAAAAAACTTTTGCTTCTTCGACTTCTTCAACCGTAACTCTATGAGACAGATATTCCTTTAGATAATATTGCAATCCGAAAAATACAGTCTCAGGATACTGTCCACCACGAGATTCGATATAACTAAAAAACTCGTCGTTCCTGCGGGGTATTGCAACCAATGCGAAGCCTTATAAGAATCAGTATCTAAAATAAAATTCATTTTTGACATATTACTCTCCGTATGTTTATAGATTTCCCTCTCTGGGAAATTTTGTTATATACTAACTCACTTGCCATACCCCAATGATTTAAGCACTAACTCTCTTAGAAGAGCTTCTGCTAATTGGGCAGAATCACTATATCTTAGTGCAGTAGTGATAATTTTTCCACAATAAGAAACTTTAATTGTTTTATACTTACCAGAACTAACTTCATAATAACCTTTATATACAGTCCCATCTATTTCAGATTCAACTTCATATGATGATTTCATATTACTCCTAAATTCAACCAGACTATTAATCCAACTAAAATATTGTTCTACACTAAGATTTCTTTTTGCAAGATTACATATTTTACAACAGGGAACACAGTTATCCATTGTATAGCCAACTAAATTATCAACCCTATCAATTCCATTATATTCAAATTCTCGATATTCAAATACAGTCTGCATTTTTAATAGGTTAGATTTTGTCAATCCACAGTAAAAACATGGTTTTAAAATAATTTTTTCAAAATCATCTTTACCAATTTCAAAAGATAATTTTCTATTTTTAGCACCATTTTTATATCTGGTATATAATGTAGTTAATGCAACATCTTTTGTAGGTTTTCTAAATTTTTCAGCTTTTAACTCCTCTTTTTTACACCCGCAACTCTTTACCAAACCTTTTGTAAGATAATAGCTTTTAACTTCAGTAATATTACCGCAAATACAATCACAAAGCCAAAGCACCTCACCTCTATCATTTTTAGATAATGCTATTTTTTTTACCGTAAGAAAGCCAAATGTTTTACCAATAAGATTCTGCGCCCTTGTTGAACATAAAGTACCACCACAACTAGACGTTCTTCCATTCAAAAGGTCATATGAACTTGTTTTTATTTCTTTTCCACACTCACATTTGGCTAAAATTCTTTTTCTTGGTGGTAAATCACAATGTATGACCGTAAGTATACCGAATTTTCGCCCAGTTAAATCTATTGGTTTTTTTGGCACATCATCTCCACATTAAAAACGGTTGCAATAATATGCAATAATATGCCAATGATCTTCAAAGAACTCAGCTTCTCTTGTATAGAATTCGCTCAAAGGCATCCACCAAGCTTTATCTGCATCATCATTACCCTTTACTTGCGGCAATGGTCCAGATTTCAGATTGATAAGAAATGCATGAGTAATTGTTCTGCCTCTTAGAGAACGATCTGGGTGATCGAAAACTCTTTGGTCAATGATAGCGGAATCTAAATCTTCCTTAGAAACTTTAATACCAGTTTCTTCTTTTAGCTCTCTAATTGCTCCAACCTTAATCTTTTCATTTTGATTAAGGAACCCGCCAGGTAATGCAATAAGACCTTTGCCTAGATTACCTCTGCGTCTTACAACCAGAACATGCCCACTTTTGATAACTACAGAATCAACTGTAACAAAAGTAGGAGGGAAAGGAGCGCCTTCCCAAGCAACAGAATATTGCTTAATGAAGTTATACTCATCTTTCAACTTAGAAAAAGTTGGAGTATTCTTGAAACTCTCCAGATAATCACCAACTTCTTCAGTTACATATTTCTTATACGCAATATCATGAGTGAAATACAGTCTTCGCAAATCTGTTGCATGAGGATATTTATCGATATTCTTCATTGAAATCAATTTCCATTGAGGAAACAATTTCAGATAAAAAGAACTTCGATCATGATCATGACCAATGATAGCGATATTGTCAGACCCGTTAGTCTTTTCGTATACCTTTTGCTGCAAATCAGTGAGCCAGAGATTATCATTATATAGATAGTCTCTCATAAAAATAGTAGTAACACGCTCATTATCTTCTTTAGATAGAGAGTTACTAATCATTTGGGCGCGCTGATCTGCTGTCCAAGGATTTTTAATGTCTGGAGCCTTGTTGTGACTCCCAATTACAACAATAACTTTCTCTGCCTGATTAAGAGCTTCTGTTAGCAACTCTTTATGAGCAAGATGAAATGGTTGAAATCTGCCGATAAAAATACAATATTCATATAATTTCATTGAACACTCTCCGTGTACGCTAGTCTCAATTTATAGAGTATTGAGCGACTATTATTACCCTCTCTCTGAGGGCTCAAACCTATATATATCAGGTCCTATCTAAATGGCAAGATAGCCATAGCTTTTCCCGCCTTGCACAACTAATGTAATTTTTTAAAATGCCGGGTCAAGTCGCTGGTAATTTTTAACTAAAGAATAGAAATTTTTTAACATTAAACGGATCTTGCATGGGCTCACCGTACTTAGATATGTTCAGTTTCGTCAAACAAAAAAGGCGATGCTTACGCAATCGCCCTTTAATAACTTATAGAATAAACTTAAAATCTACTTATCAATTCCTGTGGAACCCTTCTAAATACCCTATATTTTGGTTGAGTATCAATTCGAGGGGTTCCCTTTAAATTAATCATCTTCTTCTGAGCATCTCCTGGGAATCCAGTTTGATCACTATTAGTGTTAGCATAACCCATACTTTCTAACTTAGTTTTTAACTCGTCCCACCAAACATACTTTACTCTAAGTGTTGTGGCAAGTTTTGGCTTAGTTAGACCCTTTGCATATGTGATATTTTGACTAACATAACTACCTGCGCCAACTGATGCTAAACTCTTGAAATCAGAAGACAGTCTTCCTTCATCAAGATCAAATGACTCGGAATCACAATCAGAGATTTCATCAAACCCTCTGCTATCTGCACACTTTGTATCACGGCATATAGATTTATCAACTAAACGCCTACGAGTACGATCATAAGAATTATACTTATAATTTAGACGAACAGGTTCTACATAACCTTCTCCAAATACAGCAACAGCAATAATACCACGATCAGATATGTCACCACGAGCATGTAATGCTACACTATTCTCTGCACTAGTGAAAACAAATGCCGCACCACCATTCTTAGATTCTGGCCAAGCCTTTAATTGTAATGTACCATAAGCATTAACTAACCACATCTGGCTATCAGGATCAGTTGTGGCAGGATCTCCAGATAAAACATCTGTTCCATCTACAGAAACTTTTACTTGTACTCTATTACCAGAGTTATTCTTAAACTTAATCTCAAACGGCTCATCTCCCCAAGCACCAATAGTATCTACACCATCTATTACATATTTCTTTAATGGACGATTTCTATATGTAGGATGTTGACTTATGATTTCTAGAGTGTAATATTTTGACTTAAACATTGGCTTGCTCCTTAATTGTTAGCCTCAACAAATTATATATCAGATCTTTCATAGAAATTATCATTTTTTATCAAACATAGCAAAATTAATTTCATTGTTTGATATTTAAGATAGTTTTTCGAACAACTTCATATCACCATTGCAGTATAACTTGAGTTTTTCAAGCCAAGCTTTTGATTTAATCTTGAAACGAACAACTTGATTTTTATTAACTCCCTTACAAACAACGCCTTCAAACGTCATTCCCTTTAGAGTAGAATTTTTTACCTTGTCAACAAAGATAGAATTAACTCTTCCTTCAAATAAGACGTTAGGTATATCTAAATGTTGAAATGTTCTAATGAATTCTCTTGGCTCCATCATCCCTCGTTTATAAGGATTTACATCAAACAATGTTACTGTTTGAGTTTCATCTTCAATATGTCTTCCAGCAAAAGAATTAGGACCATGATATTCAAAGAAGCATATGACATCACGCCATTTGTTTTCCTTGAATATCATAGCCAAATCTTCTTCGTATTTTTCTCGAATAATTGGAATTGAATTGCCTAAAGGCTTACTATTCTCATCAATTAGCTGATTTCGGCTACCGAACTTATAAAAACCTCTTTTAGAGTTCCATTCGGCTCGAATATTATTCCCATCTAGTTTATCAAAAGCATAAATATGGATATCATTTTGAATATCCTTTGTGATTGTCGGATACGTTTTCATCTTGTATTTCTTTAATTATGCATCTCTTGATGCAAAATACCTTATAATCTTTATGAAATTTCTTTGTAGCTTTATTCTCTGCACTTTTTGAGTTTCTAGCTTCTACATTAAAATTACGACGCTCTTCATAATCAAAACCATTGAAACTTTCTCTATCAAATATAATTTCAATAAGATATTTCTTCATAACATATCCAAATTAATATTGATTATAGAACACAATATACTTGATCTTCGCGCATAAGCAATAATTTTTGCCCATCCACTGTAATTTCTGTAGCCATATTCTTGTTAAAAGCTACAACATCATCAACTGCGATCTCTAGTGGTACAGATACTCCACCAGATGTTAAATGTCCAGACCCAACAGCAACAACTTTTCCAGTAGATACCTTCTCTTCTGCTGCCACAAGAAATAAACCACTTGGGGTTGTTTCTTCTGCGTCATTTTTACTAACCAAAATCATATTTCTTACAGGTTTTACCATGTTATTTCTCCTAACAAACAATATATCAATAACTGTTTGATTCAATATTTTTAATTAACTGTTCAAAACAAAACTTAATCTTTCTTCTCTCGCAATCTTCGTCAAACCTAATATCAAACTCGTAAACATTTTCATAAGGTGAAAAGTCCAACGCTTTGATTTTTAATATCTTACAAGCACTTTTTATAAGAACATTAGGCACGGCTTGGTCACTTACCAAGCATTCTTCCTTTGCAATATTTAGAATTTTTATTCTTAGATTGCTATAATACAACCGCTTATATTTTTCTAATTTATCAGGAGAGAAATTGAAATGTTAACAATATTCAAAGAATGGCTGATTGCCACGTTTGTTATTGCATTCGGCACAAGACACTGTAAGATTTGTAGTATTAAATGTACCTCTCTTACTGCCAGGAACAATATGTTCCATTGTAACAGTCTCTAACGTAAGTGGTATATCACAATAACAACAGACTAAACCGTCTCTAACAATAACCGACTCTCTAATTCTCTTTTGGCGACGTCTTTCTTGAGCACCCATAAATATATCCTCATCCTAAATGTGATGTATCATTAATACAATGCAAACGCCACCCCTTATCTCCAAAAGATAATTCAGTAATAGATGTATTATCTATCTCTATCTTCCATGTAAAACTCTTATCAAACCCCATTACATAATGTAATAAACTTTTAATTGTTACGCCGTGAGAAAATACTGCAATACCTAATGGTTTATCCAACCCATACAAATACTCCAACTTATCCTTATTATATAAGATTTCTTCTTCTAGCCATTTAGATGCCCTGCGCTCGACCATATTTTGAGATTCACCACCGGGTGGTTTAAATCCCATATTCATATAACCCATTCTTAATAAGATATCTTTTGTTACAGTTTTACTCCTACTGCACTCGGTCCAATCACCAGCATCATATTCTACTAATTCGGGAACCGTTATTATCTTAGATTCTGGGAAAACTATTTTTGCAGTATCTAGCGCCCTAATACAAGTAGAAGAAAACACATAATCAAAATAACTATGTACTAGTTTTCTACGCAAACAATCTGCTTGATATCTACCATATTCAGTAAGTTTCGTATCGGGTAATTGTCCCATTATATCTGGTTGAATATTAACTTCTGATTCGCCATGACGAATAAGATATAAATTAAAAGCCATATTATCAAGCATCTTGTGTTGTTCTTCCTACTGTAAGATGAAGTCCGAATTGCGGATCTCTTTTTAGCCCATACTTCTCGCGCAAATCATTAAGATATTTACACTTAACATTAAGCCAATAATACTCACCATTATCTCGAACACCTGGTTCATATTCAAATTCAACTATTTTATTAGCATCCATTTTCCATAGATTATAATTAGGAATGCGTTCTCCACGAATAATAGAAATATGCGTTCCCCATACAGGTCTAGTAAGTTTGCCCAAATAAGGATATTCACGATAGAATAAACATCTATAATATTCAGATATTGAATCATCAGCCATAAGAACAAGCCAACGATCAGAAGATGCAAGATGCGTTCTTGGAGAATATACTAATTTCCCAATTGACTTAAACATTATTAATTACCAAACTATAATCTTTATTCTTCAGCATTAGCTATTTCAGCTAACACTTCACCGTGACAACTCTGTGGCGCACACCAACATCCCAATATCTTTCCTTTTAATTCTTTCTTTACCGCCTCTAAAAGCCAAGGCGTCGCAAGTAAATAGTTTCTAAAACACTCTATGGCTTCTTCTCTAGTTTCTACTTGACATTCTGCTAAAGTTCCACCTCTATGAGAAAATGGATTGCCCCACTTAGATGGTCGTCCTATATAAACATCGTACTTATCTTTTTTACAATGTACTACATATTTTGAATACTTACTCATAAGAATGCTTTTAACTTACCCAATTTATGTAATGCTTTCAATAAAATGCTACAGCTATCCACTATTTTATACACATCATCCATTTCAACTATAGAAGTAGCATCAGGATATTTGAAAAACATTATTCGTATTTCTGGAAATATCTTAAATCTAGAATCCGATCCTACATAAATCTCTTTTTTATCTATGATTTCAGTACTAGATCTCCTAAGATCAAAAATACGCACAGTGACCCTTATCGCTGGCGTATAAAAAAATCCTTTTGAATTAATTGATGCAAGATTATATGGAAAAGTTCTAACCTCTAACAAAAAATCATGCATATAGAATTCAAACAAATTGTCTGGTGAAGCTTTAATATATTGAATAGATTGTTTTTTAAATTTAGATAAATCTAAATTATCACCAAAATCATACCTATATCTATATTGCATAATTCATCAATCTGGCTCGGGAACAGAGATTCGGACTCTGATTTTACCTGTCGGAAAGGTACGACCTACCATTAGTCGATTCCCGAATTATTCATTTTTGCTATCTTATTAAAACGTTTTCTAACCGCGTTATCACTAATTCCCAGTATGCGTCCTACTTTAGAAAAACCATAATTATTAACCATTTCAATTAGGTTACTTATTTTATCCCAATCAATTTTGCCTTTACTCTTATTTGAGCAACCAATACAACGAATAGAATTATTTTGTATTTCTTGCCCACAATCAATACATAAAGTTTGTTTATTTGCGATTGCAACATTTTTACCAGCATAATTATCTGTTTGCGCATGACAATTAGGACATAATATTCTTAAATTTTCAATCCTATTATCATTGCTAATACCATTTATATGATCAATTTGTAACGATAGTATCTTACCATTCCACTCTGGAGGCAAATCGCACTCATAACATTTATTATCCAATAAACCTTCCTTTAATAATCTTTGTTTTAACTGTCTTCTATCATATGTAGAGCCTTCTACTAAAATATCAGATAATGATTTGGCTCCATTTGTTAGCCAAGGCATTGGTCTATTTTTATTAGATCCGTTACCAAGCCTAATATGAGAAAAATCTATATTTTCTTTTTTCAATCTGGTTTTTAATGCTACATAATTTGCACTAGAAGTACATAATCCAAAGAATTTTAATATATCACTTAATGTATTACTGGTAGCAACCGTATTTTTTAAATCATCTACTGATGCTGTCCATATTTTATTTCTTCTATTCATTGACCACCAACAGGATAACTATCACCCATGTAATATATCCTGTTATTAGTAGTTTGGCTCGGGGTCAAGGATTCGAACCTTGATTTTATGGGTCAGAGCCACACGTCCTAACCGTTAAACGAACCCCGAATAGCTACATAACATGTAATGTTATTGCTATGTAACTTTATATTATTCCAAAAACGGATGCCAGCCTAATGTTTCAGACCAAAAACTGCAAAAATCATGATAGTTTTGAGTGACCCTATCTTCCGTATAAGCTTTCTTAAACAAATCTAACTCTTGAAAATATGTATCCTTATCTTTTCTGAAGATATCAATTTGTTTAGACATCATATCTGCCGCTACTTTGGGCTCCCACTGAATAGCCAGAGCTGATTGTGTCTTAACTCTATGAAGCTCTTCTTTAATCTGTTTTAATTGTTTTTCTTGTGTTTGAAGTAAATCAAACATAATTTCAAAAGCAGCTGTTAAAGATTTAAAATATTCAATTGGTTCTTTTGTACCAACTGCGCCATTCATTTCATCAATAATTACTTGTGGGAAATTTACATTAGTAGGCATCTTTATTCATTGTCCTATATACTGGTTCAACGTGCTCTTCAGCCATTTGTGCAGCTTCATCTGCAAAATTATCAACTGGCTTATCTATACCTTCACCAACTTGACATCTAATAAAATTAATTAACTGAATCTCTCCACCTAATTTTAGACCTAAGTTACTTACAAGATCGCCAACAGATACTTTTGGTGATGTTACAGACTCTTGATTAAGTAAACAAACTTCAGTATACCACTTATTCATCTTACCAAGCATAATCTTTTCATGAGCGGCTTCTGGTTTATTCATCTCATTAAGCTGAGTTTGAAAAATTGCCTTCTGTCTATTAACAACATCTGGAGATAATTTATAAGGAGATATTGCTAAAGGATTCATTGCAGCTATTTGAAGCACTAAATTATTTGCAAGCTCAATAAACTCCTGATTAGACGCGGCTTCTTTAGACGGAGCCAACACAGTTAGTATGGCGCCAATCTTTTCATTAGTATGAACATAAGAAAATATAGCAGTATTTTCCTTAAACATAGTTTCAACCCACCAACGACGAACTACAATATTCTCTTTTGTCATTGACAATAACTCTTGTCTTTGAGATTCAACTAAATCAACAGACCACATAGCATTGCTATTAGCAGCGTTACATAATGAATCTAAACATACATCAACAAAACGCTGAAACTCTGGCATTTTTGCTACAAAATCTGTAACCGAATTAACCTCAACCATTACAACATGGTTGCCTACACGGCTAATACCAACTACACCTTCAGATGCGGCTCTACTTCCAACAGACACTAATTTGCCTTTTGCCTTAATCACATCAACAGCTTTATCTAAATCCCAATTGGTTTCAACTAAAGCGTCTTTACAGTCTTTCATTCCAGCTTGAGTTAATGCTCTCAAATCTCTAATCATATCAGTATTAGTCATTGTTACTTCCTTTTACGACAATGTAAATTTTATAAATTGCCAGTCAAGTGGCGTGAATTTTAATTATTCAGCGAAGTCAATTAAAAATTGAGTATCGAGGAACTGGGCACATTCATCACATATAGGACCAAGATACATAGATGCTTTACCACTTGAGTGATTTTTACATCTACCTGGACTGTGAGAGCCCATTAGTTTGCAAGAATCCTGCTCACAAGTACATCTTGTGTTCTTTTTATCCTTCTTGGCATGTTTAATGACAAGTTGATCGGCTAATTCTATTACTTTTGCTGTAGCAGTTTTCATACCTATATGAAAATATATGCCTAAGTGGAGCGATTAAATCTTTTCGAAACTATCATTTTAGTTGTATATAAATATGCAAGCATCACAAGACACAATTTTTATTGAATTTATTGATAAATTTGAATCTAAAGATAATATAATGTTAACATGTCCGCAATGTAATAATCACTTTGAAAAGACAAAGCGAGAAATAAGAAATAAAATAATTATACATAAAACAAAAACAATATATTGCTCTTTTAAATGTTATCAACAATCACGAATAACGATAAAAAATGTAAATTGCAAACAATGTAATACACTATTTTTAAAAGAAAAATCAAGAATAAAAAAAACTAAAAATAATTTTTGTTCAAAAAGTTGCGCAGCAACATATAACAATACCCACAAAACCAAAGGAAATAGAAGATCAAAATTAGAAATTTGGATAGAATCTCAATTAAATTCATTATATCCAAAATTACAAATTATATATAATTCTAAAAATATAATTAATTCAGAATTAGATATTTATATTCCATCACTTAGATTGGCTTTTGAACTTAATGGAATTTTTCATTATGAATCAATTTATGGTAAAGAAAAATTAAAATCTATACAAAATAATGATAATAGAAAATTTCAAGCCTGTTTAGAACAACATATTGAATTAGCTATTATTGACACAACACATATGACAAATTTTAAAGAAAAGAAAGCTGTAAAATATCTTGATATTATCACTAATATAATTAATCAATCTATACAAAAATAATAAGACGACAACTCTTTAATAAGATTTTTAACCACTCTCGTGGGCGATGGATATGAACCATCTAATTCGGACTTTTAAATTCCAAAGGAATTATTTATCCGAATGTTGACCATGTAATCCTATCAGGCATTCGTCTATGGAGCGACCAGTGGGGCTCGAACCCACGACATTCTGCATGGCAAGCAGACATTCTACCACTGAATTATGGTCGCTTAAAGGCGTCAAAGAATGAAAAGAAGAGTTTTTTTTTTTTTTTTTTTTTTTTTTTTTTTTGTGCGTCGGGTTGGACTCAAACCAACGTTTCCAGATTGCTCTGGCGTTACGTCACCTTAACTACCAATGCGATGTATTCCTTTCGGCATACGCCATGGAGCGGGTGAAGGGATTTGAACCCTCAACTTCAAACTTGGAAGGATTGTACTCTACCATTGAGTTACACCCGCACATTACATATAACATTTTATGCCCCAGTTAACCATTTAATATTTTCAAATCCAACATATTTTTGTATTACTCCATATTGATAGTTAAAAGTTCATATCACTTAGTAAGCTTGTAAATACAAAACTTATTTTTCTTTTCAACTACAATCGGCAAATTCAACAAAACATTCCACTGCCCTGTTCCTTTAGAAGTTATTCCTTCTTTCTTAATATCTCTTCTTACTACAATATATGCAGTACCTCCCACCTTTAAATAACTTTTAATCGCATTTACAATCTCGTTTACTATTTGTGGCTTAACAACATTTAAAACATAATTGCAAATAATTGTATCATATTGATGATTAGGTTTTTGTGGAAAATAATATGGATCATATTTGTCTGCTAATAACAAATTAGCATCACTACCACGACCACACCCGTAATCTAAAAGATCTCCTTTTAATAGATCATTGTCACTAATATATTGTGCCGGTAATGATAATTTATTTCTAGAAATTGCTGTCAAATATGATTTATCATCAAGTTCCATTATAGCTTCTCTATCCTCAATAAATAAGGATCTACATAAAAATAACCACGTTTATAATCTGCATAACCTTCTGTTCTATTAAAAGAAGATCGTTTTCCATCACTTCTCTTTGGTGCATTAGGAAGATTATGCACTGTCTTAATCTGTAAATAAATCTTTATTTCTGGCGAATCTACTGATTGTAACCAATAGTAATAATACTTAAATCCTCACCGGGAAGATTATTAAAATCTACATAATTACCAAATTTAGATTTAACTTTACTTCTAATATTATTCAATTTAAACTCTATATAAGGACCATGATCCCCATACACAATTCGTTCATATCCTTTAAATAATAGAGTCCCAGAAGAAGGCGAATAGAACTCAGTTGAGAAATCTCCCTCTTCAGATAGGTCTAGTTTAGATTCCAACTCTTCTTTATCTTGCAATCTATTCTCATAAATTGCGGTTGTTTGAAAAACCATATGTAATACTCAATTATAATCTATTCTGTGGTGTGGTGTATGGTGCAGGATTTGAACCAGCAACCTTCTGCGAGTCGAGCAGACGCACTACCGTTGTGCTAACCATACATTTATCTCGGAACTTTTTCTTCACTAATACAGCAAGAATCTGTTAATGTAAATTGAGACCTGTATTTCTCCCAAGAACATGGTCCGTGATGACCAATTGGCAAATTGCAGCGTAATTTTAAATCAAAAGAGCTGAAAGGCGCTATAAGCCCACATAAACCGTCATATGATTCTATAGAACTCATTTAGTGCGCCGTATGGGACTCGAACCTATAACTTCCACCTTGTAAGGATGGCACTCTAACCATTGAGTTAACAGCGCAAATGGTGTCGCTGGTCGGAATCGAACCGGACCTTGGATCGCTTATGAAACGATTGCCATCACCAGATGACTACAGCGGCATTACGTATGGTATATATCAGATTATTCATATAATGTCATGAAAACGCAGCTATCTTATTTACTCTGCGCATTAATTTTTCAGTCTCTTTAGCCATTTCATCTGCAAATGGTTTAGCTAATATTAATACCTTATCTAATTTATCGTTTTCTAACCATAATACATCACCATTTTTAATTTCCCTGTCAACAGATGTATATCCAAATCCCCAATGTGAACTATATTCAAATATATAAGCGAGAGGATAAACTAAAAGTTTTAGAAAATACCCATTACAACAAACTTCTATTACATATGGAACCTTACCACAAGTAAAGTGTTGTAAATAAATAGTTTTATAATCAGTATCAGTTGACATATTATTCATATAAATGAATTAAACTTTTAACCTTATATGATCTTCTATGTAATGGAGATAATCCGTACTTACTAATAGCAGAAATATGTGAAGGACTTCCATAACCTACATTCTTTATCCATCCATATTCTGGATGAAGCTTATCTAAGAAATGCATTAAACCATCACGATAATTCTTCGCAATTATACTCGCCGCCATTACTGTAGGAAATTTTGTGTCAGCCTTAACCTCCGTCTTGATAGTGTAAGCACGCAGACTAGGACAGTCAAATTTTAAATTTCCATCAACAATTATTAAAATTGGATTATGCTCGCCCAGCGCATGGAAAACTTCTATATATGCGTCTCGTAATGCTGAAGCTACTCCAATTTGGTCAATAAGAACATTTGATTTCTCGGATATATGAAATGATATTTCATTAGACTCCACCAAATCGCTTAACTTGCCTCCCATAATTAAACGTTTCTTTTCAGAAAGCTTCTTAGAATCATTAAGACCCTCTAAATTCCAGTCTTCAGGAGCTTTAACTCCACATACAACTAATGGTCCGGCTAAGCAACCGTAGCCTACTTCGTCTGCTCCAATAATATTATTCATGTAAATGCTATATTCGTTATTATTAGGATCAATATATACATTATTAATTTCTTTAATCATTTCGCCAAGTCGCAAGTTTAACTACTTCTTCATGAGTAGTATTATTATCTTCACACACCTTATCATAAATCGCCTGCAAGACATGAACAACCATTCCGCTTGATAAACTACCATGAATACAATGATCCAATACCTCTAACACTTGAATTGGAGTAGGCGGATTTTTCCACTTACTAATAAGCGGTTTCATTGTGGCATCTATCTGAGAATCTGGCGCGCTTTGTAACAAATCAATTAGTTCTTTCATATTATTTCCTATAATTTAAAACAGGTTTTTTCCAAAACGCTAAGAACCGAATCCGGTTCACAGCCATATATTCCAGATGCCCAAGCCTGATTACTTTCAATTACTGCCCAACCATCTTCCATAATACCAACATCCACCACCGATGGTGTAGTTGGCACCACCGCTATTGCTTGGTTAACAAACTTCTCAGCCTCAGCACAATTAGGGTTATGCCAGTGTTTCGGCTCATTAATCTCGCCATGGTACAAATAACAGCTTACTGTAAGGCATTTGTTACCATCGACGAAACATCTGTACTCTTCTACAAAGTTTACAGGATCAGATATTAATACTGGCGTTTCAGGTTCTACTACAGGTGGCGGACTAAACTCATGCGCAGTATAAAGCTTAGCATCAAAACATTTATCATCTGCCGGTTTAATAAATCTACTTCCTTCAAACTCTAAATTACGAGCATCTTTTAATGAGTAAAACTTTACTTCTCTTTTAAGAAATTCATATGGAAATAAAGTTAACCAATGATGCGGATTCCCTATTAATCCCCAGTTCATTTGTTGAGATATAACCTCACAAAATGTTTGAGAACCATATGGACAACCGGCAAGATTTGACTCAATAATCTCATCTGGCAATCTCCAACCAAAATGAGCGCCATGAGTATCCCATCCTCTGGCTCTAGCAACCATTTGCATTGCTAAAATTTCATTATGAAGCCTTCCGGCTCTGGGCTGAGAGATAAATATCATTTCACATTCCAACATGACCAACCTGAAACACTTACTGTGTTCTTACAGTTTGAACATTCTATATAAAAAGAAACATCATGTTCACCCATAGAATATCCGCTAGACGATTTTACATCCACTCCAGTATATTCTAATTCATAACAACATATAGTACACATTACCTTTTTAGTTTTTAAAGGCTTATCTGATACAACTTTAACTGTCATCATAAATCCTTCCTAATACCACAGAAAGCATTAACTGCACGAGAAAGCAGTTCTTCCTTTAAACAAATCTCATCACACAGCATCATTCTGTGATATCCAATATCATGAAGCCATGCAATCTCTACAATGTCAGAACAAGAAGGAATTTCACTATCAATAATAGATAGAAGTAATCTAGAACCAACACAAGCTTCTGGATCTTTATCAATTATCATTCGTAGCGCAGGAACAATATCATGCGGTCTTGGCAATTCAACATACATATCACCACGTGCTGCAACAAGAACTAAATTCTCTTTCTTCTGAAAAGTAGAAACAAAACGCATTCCTTCAAGGCTTTCAATCTTTAACCACACTTCAGCATCTTGTCCAACCAATTCTTGGAACTGGTCTACATCAGATTGTTTCTCTACATATGAAAGAAAATACTTTTTGAATCCAGCAGCCTTTACTTGCTCAATCTTCTTGATTTCTTCTGGCACGATTGTTTACTTCTAACACTTTATAAGGGTCAAACATAACTCTTCCTGTCTCCTTGTACTGGAAATATAATCATTTTTCGCGGCGTGTCAACGCTCCGCGCAATTTATAAAATACGGCAAGAATTTTACTTACCAATAACAAATACTTGTCTACCGATAAGAACCCTTTTCTTACTATTATATGTGTAATCTACAAAGAAAATACTACCAGGATCTAGTGGTCTAGACTTAATGATTTTATATTCAATCAGTTTGTCTTTATTTTCTAATAATTTAATCAAAACATATCTCCTAAAAATAGAAATGGGCGGTTGGAGCCGCCCATTATACTACATTTATGTTAGTTAGTTATATCTTGATATTGTGCTAATATTATGTGTCTCTTCATACTGTTGAATTAATCTAATGCAATCAGAAGATTGACTTACAGCATCACCAAAATAAGCATTATCGCATATTTTCATCAAGAAACTCTTAATATGTGGCAATGATGTTCTTTGTACAGCACCACTCTTAATCGATTCTTCAACTCCCATTTCTAATATATTATCTATCTGATTTTGCATTTGCCAAGTTAACTTGGTAAATTCTCTACAAATATTAATAATATCAGAAATGTCAATCGGAATACTATATTCGTCTTCTTTCTCGTGGGTTGGGGTTGGGGTACTTACTCTTAAAACTTCCAATTCATGTGCAGTCATGATGCAACTCCATATTTAGAAACTATAATCAGAAAACTTCAATATTTACAGTATATAAGACCTCCTCACAATCAAAATAACCTGTCACTGATATTCTAAATTATTGGTATTTTTAACGTAATTTCCACACAAATCTATAACTATAAAATAAGTTTATTACTTGACTTTATAGCTTCTTCTAAATTGGAATTAATAATCAAATATAAGTCATCAACAGCATAGCCTTTATGGGCAATTCCTATTGAATAGAACTCCTCTGCATAAACATGACATTGAGAACATAATGAAATTCCATTTTCTTTTACATATCCACCATTCGGTATTTGTGTCCTGGGTGTAATATGATGAGCATCTAACTCTTGTTCTGCTCTATCTTTTGAAGATTTAAACCCACACTTAGCGCAACAATACTTGTCTCTCTCAAAACAAGCATCTCTAAATCTTCTTCGTATTTCTTTCTTCTTGGACATATTTACTTCTATGAAAACGATGATTCACGCCGTCTAATATATTTTGTTTAGCAGATAGTGGTCTTAAATTTTCTAAGCCCCAACACTTCTTAAAATTTTCATCTTGCATTGAAATATATGGTAAATCTGATTGTGGAATTATATGATCTAATTGCCAAGTCCAGGTTGATTGATCATTGTCATCCCAAATTTTAGCATTATAGACGCCTTGATTTTTCCAAGTCATCCAGGGTTCAAATAATTTTTCTAAATAATCCTTTAATTCATCTATCGAATATAATAAGTTATCTTTAATTGAGCCATTCTTATTAGAAGAAGATAGTTTTAACATCCTTGAAACTGCTCTTGAAATCAAATTTCTTAATTTGTAAGCAGGGTCTGTATCTCTTCTTATTTTCCTTCTCTTATTTTTTTGAACATTAATTGAGGACCTGTTCTTATCAAGATACAATTTTTTGTTCTTAGATATAAGTTTTTTGTTTTCTAAGTCAGCTCTATAATCTAAACCATATTTGATTAAACTATCTTTATTAGCTATATAATAATTTCGCCTGTACTTATTTAAGTCGTCTTTGTGCAAAAGACGATATTTATTATTAGCGTCCTTAGTACAAGGAATACATTTGCTTGATTTTTTATCAAGTTTTTTATAAAACTCACATAGTGGTTTTAAATCACCACATTTGCCACATACCTTATACCCATCTTGCATATAAATATGCAAAGCTATTGATAGATATTCAAAAAAGATATCTCACAAAGATATCTCTAATTCATTGTAGATAATATCAAACCCATATTTCTCATATAAAACATGAATAGATGACCTTACATCCGAATATTTTGAAGACAAATTTGTGATACAATTCTTCCCATCATGCTCCTCATAAAATATAGATTCAAGTGCGTTTACTCCGCATATCTTTTCCAGCCTATCTAACTCCATTATCAATACATCTATATTTAGATCTGTTGGAGGAATAGTTTCGTGTGTAATACACGGAATGGTATCAGATACTGATTCTGTGTGAAAAGTCGAAGTTTCCATTTTTTTTGTACTAATAGCAAAATGTATTAATACTTGATACTTATCAACATAAGATGGTATAAATTCTAAAATTTCTTTTGATTGCCACAATGTATATACTACAAGTCTATGATACCTGTCTTCTTTAACATCATAAAACCATTCTTTACCTTGAACTAAACATCTAAGATAATTGAGTGCGTCTTCCATATTCATTATAAATTCCAATCAATTATTGCCTCTTATTCTAGATAAGAGTCTTGATAAAATGCCTTTTTTCGGAGGTTTGCAAGGAGTTTTAACAGAAGAATGTTTCCTTTTTAACTCTTCAATTAATGCTGCTCTTGCATTATCATCTTTAATTATTAGCATAAAGAGATCTTCTTGAGTTTCTCTTATGCGCCGACTTAATCTGCAATTAAACTCATTACGAATAATTGTTGCTTCATGAGTTGAACATGAAGTACAGCTGCATTTGCATCTATCACTATGAACAATTCCTTCAAAACAATAATGAGAATACATTAATTACCTTACTTTGGCGGAAGGTAGAGGATTTGAACCTCTGGACGGGGTTAATCCCGTCAACAGTTTAGCAAACTGCCGCATTAAACCAGACTCTGCCAACCTTCCCTGGTTATATTATATCTCGATATTGATAAGTTCTTCATTTAAAGCATTTAGCAGATCAAAATTCTCTACTGTCTTATAATGATCTGGAATTCCATCTAAACCATAATATGTTCCTGCTAATGCTCCAACAATAGCTGCTGTTGTATCTGTATCTCCACCAGCTCTTACCGCCATAATGACAGCATCTTCAAAAGAAGATGTAGCTAATAGACAATAGAGTGTGGCACCTACTGTTTCAGGAACATAACCACTAGTTCCAATAGAAGCTAGTGCTACCTTAGGATCTATTTTTTCATGAAGAGCTGATTGAACATCTAATAGTTTAGACTTAACAACGCACTCAGGTAACACAGGTATAATCCATCCTATTAAACTAGATAAAGATATTGTTCCAACCGATCTATCTGATAATATAGCCGTAGCTAAAGCAACAGTACATGATCCTATCTTAGGCTCTAATGAGTTATGAGTTATACTGGCATCTTCTATTGCATATTGCATTAGTAATTCTGGTTTGTTTCTATAAACAATACCAATTGGAGATGCCCTCATAGCCGTTCCATTACCACCAGATTGTAAGCTAGTTAAACCACTCTCTTGCCAAGTAGCACCTATCTTTAGGTTATTAATAGCTGTAGCTGTAGTTGAGCCAATTCCTCTAGTATTCTTAGAATCATACCAAGATAAATATTCTTTTGCAACATCTTCTGGATCGAAACCATTTGATTGAATCATACTTTTTGAAAGAGCAATAGTCATTAAAGTATCATCTGTATACTGACCAGCTTCACCTTTCCAAAAGTACCACCGGCTTTGAATAAGCCATCCCATTCTGTGAGTGAGGGGCTTATTGCTGCTTTCATTTCGAATGGATTGCCCAAGGCATCGCCTATTGCGCACCCTACTAATGTTGCTGTTTTGAATTCGGTCATTTGATCTTCTTAGCTCTAACTGTTTTCTTCTTTGGAGGGTCTGGTGGTACTGCTGACTTAGCAGTTACTTCTTTACCAAAGACCTCTTCTTCTGATATAACAGTTCCTGCCTCAGAATTCTTAAGAATATCTTCTTTAATACTATCTCGATGTACTACAAAACTCTCTGTAGCACATTCTTTCTTATTAGGATTATTCTTAAACCATTGGCGAATACCATCATAAGCGTATTGAGCCTCTGTTGGAGACAACAAATTATATACAATGAATGTCATTTGAATATAGCCTTACTTAATAAAAAATATTGGCGGAAGGAAGAGGTCTCGATCCCCACACCCTTTCAGGTGCCATCTGCTTTCGAGGCAGCGCCAGTACCTTACTGGTTTACCTTCCATAATGAATTTCGGCATGACAATTAGGACAAAGTAATTCCAAATTATCCATATCATCATTACCACCATCGCATCTTCTTATTTTATGATGTACTGTAAGAATATCTACATTTGGATAACTACAGTGTTCGCAAAAAGAGCCGCGCAATGAAACTAACCTTTCTTTTAAGATCCTTCGTGATTTTACTTTGTCTTTTATTGGTCTACCAGGACTCTGCCTATAAGTAGACCCAATCCTTAACTTATTAGCACACCCTTTACTACAAGTCTTTTTATTCAAACCACTTTTAAACATTTCTCCGCATATTGAGCATTTAACAAATATAGTATTCCATTTGCTATAACACTCAATACTACAAAATACATTTCCGCCTTCTATTTGTTTCGGTCTTCTATAAATACTTTTATTACAAACCTTACAATTACAATTTGGTTTTCGGTTGATCATATTTGTGTATATATCATCAACTAACGCAATAAACCAGACTCTACCACGTTTCCATAATAATTTTTAAGTGGAGGAAGGAATGGGATTCGAACCCATGGACGCCTTTCGACGCCACTACCTTTCCAGGGTAGCCAAATAAACCGCTCTTGCACCCTTCCATTGGAGATGTAGATGGGAATCGAACCCATAACATTAGTTTTGCAGACTAAGCTCTTAACCATTCGAGCACTACGTCATGTATAGTATATATCAGAAAAGTGATATATCATATTATCTTTTTGATCGAAACACCTTTACTTTATAAAAAGCGGACCTACTCAATGGATACACACAAAGAATTTCTTCTGAATATACCTCTTCAAAAAATTCAGACTTATCAAGAAGCGTATGTTCGCGGAATGTTACCACTCGAACCTCTCCGATCAAAGCGATTCTATCCAACATCTCCTGCGTCGTACTCGGACCAAACGAATCATACATATAAAACACCGTCCCATCGGAGATATCTACATCCAATACATCCGAATGAATCGTTTGAACGTTTTGCAGTCCAAACTATCTTGATAGCTTCCTAGAATCAGCTACCCTTGCCGTGTCAACTTCAATTCCCCTAACTTGACAATTCGTAATAAGTCCAATAAGGTTAATGAATATCCCACGACCCGAACCTAGATCATAGAATACATCATCTTTAGATAGATTTAACATCTTGATTGTTGAGACCATAGCCGCAAACTCAGTTGGACCATAGTGTGCATCATCTCTCGGAACCTCTTGTCGTGAATGATTATCTCCAAACTTGAGTCCACACAAAGCATATAAGTATTTGTATGTTAAATTGTAACCATCATAATCACGAACCAACTGTTCTAGGTGCTTGAGAAGGTTATCACCTCTTAATTGACCCGAAAGGATTTGATTACGATCTTCTCCTGCTTTGACAATAAGAAGATTTCCAACCTGTATTCTGTGATCAATGTCGTCTTGTGTCATATTAATTCAACATATTATTATTTTCAATACTAATTTTTAATGCGGCTTCTGTCATAGGAGAATCAACTCCACAGTTTTTAATAAGAAACCTAGCAACACCATGAATAACAGACAGTTTATCTGAATAATCTACATTAGGATAATTCATTACAGCTGACAATGTAGCATATACCTTATCGGCAGCATCCTGATCATCAAAATTTACAATTGGTTCAATTAAATTGATTATAGCCTCTGTGGCTCTAGTTACATCACCCATTATATTTCCTTAAGTAAAAGCAAGTAAATCTAAAACTTTTTCAAATTGTTTCTCAGTATACTTCTTACCTTGAAATGAAAAGATCTTAGCATAAAGATCATATGCTACAATTATCCCAATATTAGTATCAGAAAAGGCTAATGTTCTGTAAAGAAAACACATATCCTCTTTTCTTTTATAAACTACAACCATCTGACCTAATTTAGATTCAATTTTGTTCTTTAACGGTACAACTATCTCTGATTCCATTATCTATACCGCACATTTTTATTAGTTAATTGGATTTTAGTTAAATCCAATGTTGCAGCTAATACAAAAATAATAATAAGAAAGAAATACAAAACTATTATCATAGATCATCAATATCCGTAGCAACGGTAACAGTATCATCAATAGAAGTAGTATCATCAACAGACGTAACAGATGTGGCTTTCTTGGTAGACTTTACACCCCTTTGACCCTTTATGACTCCACCATTCTTTCCACGTGTAACATACGCTAAATCAGTATTATGAACATAATGATTTACGAAATGAAGCACACTCTTAGGTTCCATTGCTACCATTAGCCCAACAGTTTTGGCAAGTTCCTTGATTTGGATTCTCTCACCGTCACTCATTCCATCTAAAACCTTCTCAGAAGCATTAAAGATTAACTCTACGCCTTCTAACATATTTTTAATATTTTGACTCATTTTAATTCTCCAATTTAAATTTTTGGTATTCCAAGAAACACCCTAAATCTAAACATTATCCAGCCGTAGTCAAGTACAAAATATTAAATTAAATATCTAATCTTCCTCTAATTTCCTCATGTAATTCTTTATTAGCTAGATTAAAGTTAGAAAATCTTTTATCTTCAGTGACTTCTTTTATTACTTTCAAGAAAGAAGGTATTTCTACTTTATCATTTATATCCTCTAATTCTATTTCAAGAACTGCCATACCTTTTAATGCGCCTTTGAAAACATCTAGCTCAAATAATTGGTCATGATATTCGAATACAAATCTTGTTTTCTCAATAGGGACTTTATCTTCATTTGCTTTAGTTAGAAGTTTTTCATATATAGCTTTAGAGATTTCCTTTTCTTTTTCTTTATGAACTCCTGGTTCGACAGGTTCTTTTTGATTGAAATGATATACTGTATCTGTATCTCCAGTCAATCCTTGAACTGTTTTTCTAACTCTTGCAGCCTGTTCTCCCTTAAGAGAAGTTAGATATGTTTGACTAATTCTTTTAACATCTACTAAATTATCAAACATCTCAGATAAAGATGACCAAGACTTAGGAAATTTAACAAGAAATTTGCGTTCCTTTTCTAATTTTTCCATTTATTTTCCCATAATAATAGTTAGATAGGAGTAAATCTATAAGCGGAGTCCTGTCTATAAATCGAGACAATCATTAATCTTGGCGAACAATTACTCATTCGCTCCAGCGTCAACCCGGAAACTCAGACGAGTAGTCCTCAATCATTTCCTGTTCGACTTGCAGCACATAGGGTTTGCAAATGCCACTCATATCACTATGAGTGCGGTAGGCTCTTACCCTGCCTTTTCAACCTTACCATTTTACTGGCGGTATGTTTTCTGTTGCACTTTCCGTCACCTCACAATGCCTGGGTGTTACCCAGTATGTCACTCTTTGCTGCTCCGACTTTCCTCATATAACCGCCGGTTATATGCGATTGTCCAATCTACTCCCGTCTAACAAATCTTCGTATGCCATAATATAATCACTTCAATCGCGATGTCAATAACATGTGTTTTTTAAAAATTAAAACGTTGAAAATCTCTACAAAAATCCGAGAAAAATCATATTATTTGCGACACATGTACCAGTATATTATTGAGGTAACCATGGTCGCATTACTAGTTGCATTAACTATTGTTGTTTGTTTATCAATAGAAATTATTCTTCCCAAACATCACAAAGATAATCAATAAAAAAATCAAAAGAAATTGGTGCAAATGCATATTTTCTTTTGTAATATTCACTATCTACTGCTTGCTGACTATCCATCTTATCAATTAATTTCAATTGAAGTTGACGGCTATACTTTCCAGCACAATTCCTAGAACAAAATGGACCAGCTTTGCCTTTTTTAGCCTTATCTCTAATTAATCTTGGACTTCTTTCAAATGGTTTCCCGCACCAAGCACATTCAAATTTTACTTTTTTAACTCTTCGAGTATCATCAGCAGAATGTTGATCCCTAGGAACTATTCTTAGGTTTTTTAGATCATTATTATCAATATTACTATCGATATGATCTACAGTTTCTAGATTAGGATCTAGTTTTCTGCCTAATTGTAATTCAAGAATCCACTTTGGATAAGATACGGTACGACGTTTGCCATTGCGTTCAACCACAATTACGATTTGTCTACCATCTTTTCTCTTATATGGACCAAAAACCTTCATACACAATATGGGATTATATTCACCAATCTGGATAATTTATAGGATCCTTATTAGTAGGAGACCATTTTAGAACCTTATCCTTGAGGTGCTTTGGAATTTTATTCCAATAAGCCAGCTCACCAGAAGATAACTTTCGATCTTTACGAGCAACCATATTATAACCAAATGGTCTCTTCCAAATGTCCTTAATACCAATAACATTCCCTTCTTTATCCAAAATATCTTCCTTAGTTAGATAAAGGTATTCAAGACTACTATATCCATAATTATAATGATATCCGGTTCTCCATTGGTACTTCCATTTTTCATGGTCACTACCACGATGTTTCTTACTTTTAATCACTGGGACGAACCAATATGGTTTACCATCTACTAATCCAATAATTTTACCTCCAAGCCAATTGGTTAGCTCTTTAGTATTAAACTTTGGAAGTTTTTCTTTCTTAGGTCTGGTCTTCCTGCGTTGAAGAACACCATTGTCATCTACATAGAAATCCCAACTAAAATATGAATATTTATGACAAGAAGGATCTGGATAAATATCTACGCTATTCCTAATAATATTTTTAATTTCTCTATCATCAGTAGTTGAGACTACTTTTAGTTTAGCTACTAATTGAGAATGAACTTGATTCCAGGGTTCTCCAACATGAGAGTTTAACCAACGACGAATGGGACGCCAATAACCTGACCAATAACTTCCTCCCCACATAGGTTCTTTTTTTGCAATATCATATGATAGGGGTGCATCATCATCTATTTTAGCGCGAGTACAAAACTCACGTTCACTCAATCTTACTTGACGAGTAGTATATTTTTGTCTATGTTTATCCCAACCACTATCGGCACCATTATCTCTATGTGTTCTCGACATATATCATCTCCAAGTAATTAACATTAGTCTTACTAACACCGTATTGCCCTGCTTACTCGATGGGGCGCGGCGACCTTCACTGAAATACAAATATAGTTTTAATTCTATTTATCGCTTTGTCTTGATCAAAATTAGCGAAATCAAATAAATCTATATTCATTACTAATTTCTTTTCTTTAAAATTAAATATAACTCTATGTTCTAAATCAGTTTCATACACTTTTATTTCGGTTATTATATGACTATCAACATAAGATTTAGTTATAGAATATTTACGATTTTCTTCGTAAAGATTCACACACTCTCTATCAATCTTAATTATAGGCTCCCATAATATCAAATCTATCTTCTAATTTCTGAATATAAGCAGCTCTACCCGACTCTAATTCCTCTTCAAAATCTTCAGAAAGCCAATGTTTAGGAATTTCATATAATTCCCACTCATCACCATTCTTCATAAGAATAATCATATCTTTAGTGTCTCTAAGACGAGGATAGTATTCAATTGTTAATGCAATAGAATCATGATAAACTGCCTTATCAAAAGAACCAACCTCTCCCTCATCAGCGCCTGGAAAATACCAAGTTCGATATTTCAAACTAAAAATTTTACAAATCTGCTGGGCTATATAAGTAATCCTATTATGTAACAGGACATCATATTGACTTAATTTCTTGATAACTTCAGTGCGCTTTTCAAAAAACTCTTCATTTAACGGACTAACTTTACCAAAATCGTTCATTAACATTCTCCATGACAAAATGCATGTTGTATTTTCCCAGCGAAGCTGACCACTACAAATCCCTTAAAAGTATCTCCATCATCAACGGCTTCAGAAGCAAACCTAAATTGTAGTGCCTGTTCGTTCATAGACTTAACACCCTCAAGTCTCCAGTTCTCAGGCTTTATTACCTCTAATTTAAGGAAGTCAACCATTCCACCAACCTCTTCAAGCAACTCACCATAATCTCCATATGGAGCTATATTAATCATATCTTCAATAACAATATCCACATTATCATTAATGTAATCTGCTAGACGCTCATACATCTGATTAAAAGATAATCCAAGTTTTTCTTGCACTTTCTTTTCAATATCTTCAGCCTCATCCTCTTTTGTTATTTCTAAATCATTATATGACTCAATCATAATCTGTAGATTCCTTTTTATAAAAATCGTATAATGCTTGGTAATCTTTCTTAAAAACTTTCTTTGTGTCTTTAATCATTTGTTTTAAAATTTCTTTTTCTTCTTTCACATCTACGAAATCTACTTTTGTTTCTTTGGTATATTGTTCTTGCTGCCTAATCTCTCTAAAAGCAGCGGCTAAAGCGAATTGTTGATAATCCATCCCAGCTATTACATCTGGGATACTAGGTTTTTCCCTTTTAACTTCCTCTAAATAAGAAGCGAAATCTTCTAGACAAACAGTTCTATTTTTTACATAGTTCTCTCTATCTGTTATTCTATCTGGATCTTCCTTCTTCTTTTTCATCGAAAACTATAAGCCTTTTTTGTAATAGAAACAATATCACTAATATTTGCCATAGCTCCAATTCCAGTTGTCCCACAAGCCAATTTCTTAGAAATAGGCTCAACTAAAACAAATAGCCTCTTAGAAATTCCCGGAGAAACCCGTTCCATATATCTGTGGAAATCAACATCACCATTTTTATAAAAACGATACATGTGTGTAAGTTCTTCTATATTACGATATGTTGCCGGATGATTCCACATATCAGTATTCATTGCGGGAGCAACTACAATAGGCTTCTCTGCTTTCCATGCTCTAATTGTAGATGTCAATAGATTGTCAGACATTCCATGAGCAATCTTTGCTAGGGTGTTGGCTGTCAACGGTGCCACTACCAACACGTCTGCCCAATCTTTTAAATAGATATGAGGGATCATCATGGACCCGTCGTCGTTGACGCGCTCATACTTAATAGGAAATTCGTCTTGGTCGTGCCATGTGGGGCAATGATATGCTTCATCATCTACAAAATGTTTTGCAGAATCGGTCATAACAACATTAACTTCATGACCATCATTCTGAAAAGCCATCACCATTTTAGGCGTAAGCTTTGCAGCAATGCTACCAGTAACTCCTAATAGAACTTTCACGGCTTCTCCCCTATAAAAAATAACGTGTCATATAATCTTTTTGGCAAATCATTCCTATTACACCCAGAAAGATGATCTACTCCATTTTTATTGGAAACAATAAAAGCCCTATCTTTTGACCATTCCAAACAATTTGCCACTATAATATCTGCACCTGAATGATGCATACTTTTTGTTGCAATATCCGCTAACTCTTCATCAGTCATTCCAACTTGAAGCTTGAACTTCACAAGCTTGCCTTTGAAGCCCCATGGATTACGAATCTTATCAATAATCTTTTCAGTAGGAACTAACTTCAAAAACAACTCATTAGCTGATGAAGAAATCTTCTTAGAAGAATCTATTTTCTCCATTCCAAAATATCCTTTTGAATTAGGAATATAAGTTCCCTCAACTTTATAGTCACTTACTGCCGCAGAATGAATAACAACATCATAATCATTTGATATAATTTGTTCTTCCATTAAAGCACACAGCTCATCATATGTTTTATATGGAAGTATATTAATGTGCCTTATATTTTCAACTAAATGATGATGTGGATTAGATGTAATTAACGTAACTTCATTTTGAAAATGAGAATCAATAGGCGCCTTATAACAAAAATATCTTGCTAATTCAGCTCCAGTTCTACCTTTAAAGATATTAGAAATACATCTTACCTTATCAATCATTACATTAGTAGAACCGGCAGTTATTAATATTTTCATGGTTTTCCTCTACTCCTACGTAATCTATCTTTATTCTTTTTAATTGTTACCTTACCGCCAGGATCTTGTTTAGAAATAAACTTAACCATCTTAGCAAAGACTTCATTGGTCATTAAAACTTCTGGAGTATTGTATTTCTCTTCTAATTCCTTATTGGAAAAACAAGCATGGATTGCTTTGTGGCAATCTCTACAAATTGTCTCTGTAGTTTTGCCACCCCTAGAACGCGGGACCATATGATGATCTGAAGGATAATAATTAAGTCTTTCGCATATTGGACATATCAAAAAAGAATCATCCATTTTATTTAAGATTTGGTAAATGTAAATCTAGTTCATATCGAACTAACATATCAATTTGAATAACTAATCTTAATGGTAATGTAACTAGAAAACGAGGAGCAGAACCTAAAAAGTTCATAAGTTTCTTTTCTTCGTACCCCATTAGCGCATCTAACACTGATGTGTTGCGTTTCCTAATATCATCTAATTGCGTAGAATAATGAGGGTGCAATGATATCATATCTAAAACGCGAGAATCCTCATCAGAATTACTAGTACCAACACCTATTCCTTCTTTAATAAGAAAATCATAGACCAATGACTGAGTTTCAATATTAAACCTTTCATCTATAAGTTTTCTTATATTAGACTGACTATTAAGAGCATCTCTTAACTTATAGGCATGTTCTAGACATTTATAATAAAGATTTAAATTCAAAGACCTATTTTTATATTCTTTCATATAATTAAGATCAATTGATTGCTCTTCAGTAATATCCAATGGGGTAGCATTGTCGCTATTTTTTATAAAATCATCAAGAATATCTCGTAAATCTCCAACAGATATATCGTGAGTGTCATAATCTCTTGCTAATAGTAATTGTCCGTTATACATATGAAAATATGGAACAAGTATAGGAGTATTGCTCTGTTGTTTTATTTTTTGTAATTGTGCATCATGCATTAGCAAATACATAAATAATTTAATATCCCCACGTTTCCCGCTTGTAGTATGTGGGTTACTTGGTCTCATAGGTAATTCTTCTAGAAGTTTACACCAAGCCTCCTCAATACTTACCGGTACATCAGCCTTTTTAATATCATCTAATAGTTCTTGATCATCAATCATAGACATTAAATTTTCCCTTTTATAATATAGAATACAAATGTGGCAGGGATGCTAGGTGCTGCCCCTAATTTTGCGGATTCAAAGTCCACGGTCCTAGCTGATGAACGACATCCCCATTTTTAAATACTTAACTTCAATCCAACTATCAAACATATATGGTGGAATCCATATAGTGATAACTCCGGTTTCTTTATTAAAAGAAACCGCTTTTAATTCATTAGATCGCGGTATACTAATGATCGAAACTACATCTTCTATGTTTGTATATGCAGCAGCTATATTGTAATAATAACCAACTGCCCATGGTGGTATATAGAAGTTTTCTTTTATCAAATTTAATTCAGGTTTAATAACCGCAGGTATACGATATGGACTTTCCATACACCTAAATTAACCATGAAAAATAGCGCGTCAAGTATCTGCTCAATTTAATAATTTAATATCCATTTTGGTGGGCTATACAGGTAACGCTCCTGTGTTTACTCCATATCAGAGAGTCGTCGTAAACTTTTGGACCAATAGCCCATTGTCAATGCTCGCTACAACCTTTAACGTATGGACCAAGCAATGCTGGTAGCAGAGACGGGAATTGCACACCGTGACCTCCTGGGTATGAACCAGACGAGCTGCTTCTGTTCTACTCTGCAATAACTTTCAATTAATAAGGATACTTCTTCATAACCTCATCATCTGTAGGTACGTCTTTATTAACCTTATATAGCGCTCTTGAGATTCTAGAAACGCTTATTCTTTCACCTTTAATACATCTACCAGTATCATAAATAGATAAGCCTGATAGTATTCCATACTTCCTGCAACCGTTCATACTTCGATGCATTGCATGGATACCTGCTAACAAACACTTTTGTCTATCAGCAATAAGCTCTGGTCCAGTCCAACCTTCTTTGGTTTTTCCTCGACCAATATTCATAGACATCATACACCAACTAGCTCCATTATCTCCTCGTTTTTTACCAGTAACAATCTCCTGTCTATAACCACCAGTTTCTTCTGATGATATTATTGCAACCAAAGCTGCTTCTTGCGCTCTTGCCCATTTACCACCAAACCATGGTGTATGTGATGGATCATATACAATCAATTGTATATGACCCACTACTTCATTAACGTACTCAATGTGAGCAGCTTGAAGTGCTTCATCATTTGGATGCATTCTCTCTGGAGTAAAATTACCCAAGATAATAGATACCAACCAAATACGTAGTATTTGTACAGCAGTCATTATACTCTCCTATTAAAATCAACTAATTAAATTTATTTAATTAATCTACAGTATGAAGTATAAATGACTAAATATTGGCATGGTGGTACATACTAGAGTTGAACTAGTATTTGCTGTTTATCAGACAACCGTCTTAGACCGTTGGACCAATGTACCATAGAAGAAACAACTAAAATTTGAGTGATAGCATGCCTTTCGGCATCATCGCGTCTACCATTCCGCCACAATCTCAGACCTCTCGGCACGTAGAGAAAGGAGGGATTCGAACCCTCATAACTGTTAAGTTAATGATTTTTCTAAATGTAATCACTACAGGCATTTGTTTCATGGTGGTGCCCCTCGGGATCGAACCGAGATATCAGGATCTTCAGTCCCGCGCATGAGCCATCACTGCCAGAGCACCATGAAGTCATTTATACGAAAGATGGTGGTACCTACTGGATTTGAACCAGTGACGCCAAGTTCTTCAGACTTGCGCTCTGCCAACTGAGCTAAGGTACCATTGGTGGGGCATATTAGGAATCGGAGCCCCCGTCCCGAACATTGTTGTCATCCAACATCTCATATCGTAAGATATGATTTAATAATGTTGGCGTCCTAAATTTTAGTAAAATCTGCTGTGCTTCCAAAATCTACATAAACATAATTACCATAAGTGTCTTGCATTATATTATCTGGATTCGCCTCAAAATCCCAAGGATCTAATCCAAGTTCACTCATCAATGTTTCTTTTAAGTTTTTAACTTTAACCGGATCTTTATTACCTTTAATTGGAAATACCCTGTCAGCAATATAATATGCTATCCATATTGGATTAGCAAATGAAGACACATCACCAACTAATAACTTTTGACCTACCCTTACAGCTATTCCAGAATTATAAACATTGGTTATATGCTCTGACTTAATTGATTCCAATCCCTTAAGAAAAGAAAGAACCTTATCTTTTTTATTATCTGGTAACAAAAAGAACTTAATTATTTTATTATTACCATAATCATAAACTTCGCCTTCTGCACCCGCGCCAAGCATTTCCCCATGAGGAATTTGAACACCCAAAGATTTTTCAACTATATCTAATAAATCTGTATCATTAGATCTAAAACTATTATATAGTTCATCTAATTTCATTTCCCTTACAGGATTTTCATAAGATGTGCTCATCTCATCCATCTCTTTTAATTTATCAAGATTAGAAATGAACCTATCTAAATCAAATAAGGTTGCATTTAATGTTCTATCTACAACCCCTTTAACTCCTTGAATTAATATTAATTCAAGGAGTTAAAGGGGTTGTATTGTATTATAGATGTTCCATCCTTGAGTTTCAAAAAAGAGTATATATATTCGCCGGAAGAATCATTTATAAAATCTGAATCTGTAAATACAAAATTATATCCTTTGTATTGAGAACCATTTCCTTCTTTGACTTGTTGGGCAAAATTATCTAAATCACTAGAGGCTAATGCTAAAAAAATACTCTGCTTGTTTTAATAAACTAACTGCGCGCATAATATAATGGCGTGTTATTAATAATTGACTGTACCAGTTTCACTCCTGGCATGGTGTACCTTTCCCAACTATTTCAGGGCGTTACTGTGACGAATTTCACCATAAAGGAATAGCCATCAGATGCCAGTCAATTCCAGCGCTTCAATCGAGGTCGGTTCCTCGTACCATAACAGTCATGGGTATACTATTGGACTTGCACCAATTCTTCACCTCGGGAAAGAGGGAGTGCTTACTACTTACACTAATATATACTTGATATGTACCTCGGATTTGCACCGAAACTGACGGCTCAGCCGTTATGCAGCTCTTACATCAATACATATGCCTTATCTACTTACTGAGTCGGACTCAAATAATATATAAGTTTATGATGTCTGTACACAACAAATATAAACTTGGGGTTCCCTATTCGAATATTCTACGGAAGTAGATTTGGTTGGACAGGTGGGAGTTGAACCCACTTCTAGATGTTTATAAGACATCCCTCCATGACCGATTGAGTTCTGTCCAATGATCATTTTATGGTCGTATAGGTGGGAATCGAACCCGACTTCTAACTGCTTGTAAAACAATCCTCCATACCAATTGAGTTCTATACGATAATGGCACCCCTGAGCGGAATCGAACCGCCCTCAATAGCGTGACAAGCTACCCGCCTCACCAGATGCGTACAAGGGTATTCTAAGCATGAATAAAACCATGCCAGAGGTTATACATTATATGTGCCATCTATCATAGATTTCAAAGTAGTTAATACTTCAATCTTACTAGGATAGCTGACAACAAATGTATTATGCTCATAACTAGCAATTCCAACATATTTTTGTGTTCGATTGTTATGACTCAACGTTATATCATAATCACACTTATTATACCAATCTAGTATTTCTAGCTTATTCATACATTCTCCATGTTAGATAAATCTTTAGTATAAGATAATATGCATTGTTAATTACAAACAATTTGGTGGGACCAGAGGGATTTGAACCCTCATCAAACAGATTAAGAGTCTGCTATGTTTCCATTGACACCATAGTCCCATACAATTACTACAAGTTCGTTGGCAACAGCGCTTCTTCGCTTCTCTACCTGTCTTATTGAGTTCATCAATTGTGCAACTTACACCAAGTAATTGCAAACACACGATACATCAGAGGCTGGTTAAACTATCACTTGAGTATCTTAGCGTGTCAGCGGAACTAGGGGGAATCGAACCCCCGCTTATAGATCGACAATCTACAGTCCTACCATTAAACGATAGCTCCTAATATCAGACAAAATATGTAAACATAAGGGAACCATCCCGTCAAGTTGGAATCGAACCAAACTAGTTGTTGATTTGGTACAATGTAATGCTTACTGCATTCTGATATGGTGGGACCAGAGGGGGTCGAACCCTCACCGAACAGATTAAGAGTCTGGCATGCTCCCATTAACACCACGGTCCCATTCGATTACGCTGGAGTCGGCAATAGCAGATCTTTACTATATCTCTCTCCAGTCCTAGAGTCAAGGTCTAGGCGCTCTTACGCTACATAACCAAGGCTGTTTTATTCGAAGTCAACAACCTTTTTAGTAGGAAAGGGTGGATTTGAACCACCTTTTACTTTCCCATAATAAACGACAAAAATTTGCTAAGACACCGGCACATTGATGGTCTTTTCAGATTACATCCGTTCGCCCCGCACTTTTGAGTCAGTGACTCTCTAGAAGACAGCATTACCTGTTACCTTCGACTTATGAATATTACTATTCAAATTAGCGCCATCGCGTAATTCCTCACGGAATCAGTAGCTACCTTAGGGTCATTATTGATATGTAGTCCTAACTTGCATTCGTTTATGGCTCCCGCACTAGGGTTTTCACCTAGAACCTCGCACCCTAATCTGGGTGGTACTCTGTATTTTGAGCTATACGGAATGGTCAACGGAAAAGGATTCGAACCTTTGACTACCCAGCACACTCAGAGTAACTATCATCGTCCTCAACATAATATATCGATCTATCATATTTGGTGTCGAATAATCTTTAAACTAAATGCTTCTACTACTTGGTGCTCTGACCTCTGAGCTATCCGTCGATAAAGTAACAACAAGGATTTGAAGAGACTAGTTGTACTAGCGCCAGCTTCCCCATATAGTGGGGAATAAAGGAATCGGACCTTAATCGTTTATTGTATCAAAATAAAATGTAATCCCTTACATGCATTTGTTACGTGGTTTCCCCGCTAGGATTTGCACCTAGATTTTCTACTTAGTACGTACTTAAATAGATGTCCTAATTATTAGACGACAGAAAAATACAATGCTTCTTCCTGGCTTCTATTCCAGAATCTTCGCCCTAAGCGAGATAATAATTTATACTAAAAAAGCATTTGGTGCTTCCGTTCGCCTTTCGATAGCGAAATCTCCCAGGTTCATTCCGGGCGTTTTACCATTTAAACTACAGAAACATAAGTGACAAGAAATATAAAGATTTTATTCGGCGCCCTGCACTTTTTCCTTTCGGACCACTTGTGCTATGATTAGCTTTCACTAACCAGCAGGATTCGATACCTGCACCATCGGACATTTTTGATGTAATCCTTATTGCATTCACTTGGCTCTCAGGGCTGGATTCGAACCAACGGTGCATTTCTACGGCGGATTAACAATCCGCTGCCTTGACCTGACTAGGCTACCTGAGAATATTATACTCAATAAAAGACTCATTAAATATTGACACATTTAGTGGAACTAACAACACTCCTTCATGAATCTCGGCATGACAATTATTACAAACTAAGATGCACTTTCGTAATTCAATTACGATTTTATTCCAACTTTTAGGACTTCCTCTAACTGCTCCCAAACCAAATTCTTTTTTAGAAGGATCTAAATGATGTAAAGATAATGCAGAAGAACATTTATTATATCCACAGAAGCAACATTTACCTCCCATTGCAAGTATAATTCTCTCTTTTGTGCGTTTTCTCCAACGCTTAACTTTCTCAGATTGCTTACTCATACTTAGATATATAGCGACCCCCCTCGGACTTGAACCGAGATTCGAAACTTAACAGGCTCCCGTTCTACCTTTGAACTAAAGGGTCAATTATTGATGACAAAATTTGTAAAGATAATGGCTTTATCTTAAGTAACACTGACGTGCCTCAAGAGCCATAGTGTAAGTATCCCCTCAACACCATATGGAATGTAATTTATCCATTAACATCTTTTGGAATATACAATTAATACTCACTGCATATTTATGAGACATATAGTTTTCTAACGGGTTTACCATTCATTATGTTTCGGAATGGCGGGCATTTCTTATAAATAAGCATTACCCATTTATTATCGGTTGTTGTATTTATGTAATCCTTACATGCATTCATCAATGGTGGGACCGGAGGGAATTGAACCCTCAACTTTCTGGTTAAAAGCCAGCTACTCTGCCAATTGAGTTACGGACCCGATTTGCGGATATCATCCGCAAGGGAAACTATTTTTTAGTTGTTTGTTTGGTACTCTTAGAACTCTTGCTAGAGTTTTTATTGAGTTTTCGCCAACATGGTCGGCAATATTTACCGCCAAGTGAACGAGCAATCTCACATGCTTTACACATAGTTCACCTCCTCTCATTGAGTGGAGGTCACTAACTGTCAACTAAATAAACCATGAATTCTCCTTGAATAGAATTATTGTAGCAACGAAAATTTGTGAGACTATTTTTAACGTGTGCTGCCGCTACACTAACCCAAGATATAAAGTAAATTGGTCTTGGGTGCGGGAATCGGACCCGCCCTTCGTGCGCCCAATGCAATGTAATCCCAACATGCATTTGCTACTTGGTGGTCTCACTAGGACTTTCACCTAGACCGCCTCCTGAAATGGAGGTATTCATAAAACTTAAACTACAAGACCATGACGCTATAAACTTATTTATTTGGTAGCGTCAGCGGGACTCGGACCCACAACCTCGTTCTTATAAATGAAATGTAATCCCTACAAGCATTTGCTATATGGTCGCGAGACTGTGGGATGAGCACAGATTTCCACCCTAAAAGTGGCGAGCTATCATTTACTCCATCTCGCAATGGATGCGGAGGCAAGAATTGAACTTGCAGAATCTAGCTTATGAGACTAGGTTGGGACCGTCTCTCCCCGCTATAAAATAATGTATGATATACATCATGGTGGAGCGTAGGGGTTACCCTCCCCTTCTTCTGCGGTGCAAGCGCAGCGTATTCGTATCCTACTCACGCCCCATATTATCTATGCATATAGTGGAATAAAATTAACTTGCACAAAATAGGAAAACTCCACTATGGCTAAAACGAAAACTAACTGTTTAAATTGTAACAAAGAAATTTATGTTGAAAACAAAGAAATTAAAAGAGGTTTTGGAAAATTTTGTAATTCCAAATGTTCTAGTGAACATAGAATTCGTAATAAACCAAAATTGCTAGATAATGTAAATTGTGCCCTATGCAATAAATCTTTTCATATGACCGAAAGTAAAAAAAAGTTATCAAAATCTGGATTATATTTTTGTTGTCGAACACATAAAGATGAAGCACAACGCATTGGTGGTATAAAAGAAATTATGCCGCTACATTATGGCACCGCCAAACCAGACAATTCTCGTTCTTATAGAAGAATAGCTTTCAATGAAAAAGCTAAAATGTGTGAAAGATGTGGATATGATCAACACGAAGCTGCGATAATTGTTCACCACAAAGATAGCAACAGAGACAATAATAATCTAGATAATCTTGAAATATTGTGTGCTAATTGTCACGCTATAGAACATTGGAGCTGATGCCCGTGGAACTACATCTCATTTGGTGACGCATAGGAGAGTCGAACTCCTCTTCGTAGATTGAAAGCCTAATGTCCTACCGATAGACGAACGCGCCATAACTATGATAAAATCACCGGAGTTGCGCCGGATATTGTCCTCACGAACAATATTGAATACCATCGACCCTAATTCTATCAATTTGTCAGAGAGAGAGGATTTGAACCTCCACCACATGGATCCAAACCATGGACGCTACCAGATTACGCTACTCCCTGATTGAGTCGCCCTAAGAGATATGTTCTAAACTAACTCCTTGGGCGGATTAGGTTTAGCCAATCAATCTCTATTATTCCCAAACCTATGCGGGCTGAACATAGGTCTTTCGTGGTCGGAATGAGAAGACTCGAACTTCCGATACCTTGTACCCAAAACAAGTGCCATAGCCACTAGGCGACATTCCGATATACTTCTGCTCTCCAACTTTCTGTTACGCTTCAAAAGTAAAAGGTAACTTCTATTAATAAGTATCGTACGTTAGACTTGGAATTAAGTACGTATACTTTGGTGGGGACGGTAGGATTCGAACCTACATTGCTCAAGACGGCATCTTTATCGGATGCTGAGAGACCCATCTCTCTTCGCCCCCATTGGATATTAAATTATCAGCGATCAAGACGTCCCATGACGTTGGTGCCGCCTGGTGGAATCGAACCACATAGCCACTCGGGGCGCCTGATTTACAGTCAGGAGATCCTCCCAGGAATCTAGTCAGTCGGCATTATATTTTGAATTGAATGTATTTATCTCCTAAAGTTATAGAATTTTTAGTTATTAAAGGTACTGAAACTACATAATTATTACTAATAAAGTAATAAATTGCTGCCGCCAACCCTACATCTCCCTGTTTTTTAGTATTTACTTGATTAAACATGAGACAATATTAACTGACAAAATATAGTGTAGATGTTTTTGGTCAAATATCAATGTAATCCACACAAGCATTCAGTTATAGTAAAATTAAACGAATTTAATCGAATAACTTTATATCGAACCCTACCAATATTACAGCATACAAATATTGATGATACTTAGGAGTAATATGAGGCAAGGTAAAATAGCATCTATCACAAACGAAGAATTAACAACCCTTATACAAAACAATATATCATTGAAAAACGTTTTGTTATTTTTAAATCTACATCCGAGTAGTGGAAAATAGAAGATTAAAACAAAAATTAGAACAAGAGAATATCAATTACGATCATATCAAAAATGGTTCGGGATACGATCCCTCCAAAATACATACATTTAGAAAGCATGTATCATTGAATGATGTTCTTACTCTAAACTCTTCTTATAGTCCAAGATTACTTAAGAAGCGTCTTATAAAAGAAGGTTTATTATTCAACTATTGTAATGTATGTAATATACAGCCACTTTGGAATAATCTACCACTTCAATTACAGTTAGATCATATCAATGGTAACAATAGAGATAATAGGTTGGAAAATCTAAGATTATTATGCCCTAATTGTCATTCCCAGACAGACACATTCGCTGCCAAAAATAAAATCAAAAAGAACAAACCTACAAAAATAGTACAACCACGAAAAACAAAGATAACTTGGCCAGATGACAATGAGTTGCTAGATTTAGTAACAAACTCAAATTTTGTTCAAGTTGCCGCAACACTTGGTGTAAGTGATAATGCTATTAGAAAAAGATTAAAAAGAGCGGGGCTAATCAAATAATTAGCTTGGCAGGTGTGGTAGGTAACGATCCCACTAGTAGAAGTTTTGGAGGCTTCCCTCTCACCTTGAGTCACACCCAAATAATTACTATAATTGTAACTTATAATAATCATTCGATAAATTTCGGATTCATTATAAAATAAATCTAAGTGATTTTGGACGTCACTTACATCCCTATTTACCTAGAGGAAAATAACGATTCCCCTAATCTCTATGCATCGATGCATACTTTGTTAATTAATGTTACACTTAATTAACAAAGCTTGGTGCGGAAGGTTGGAATTAAACCAACAACCTTCGGGTTAATCATTTAAACTCTAGTGTCGACGTTATCCATCAACTCAAGTCCCGGCGCTCCTTCTTCAAGCCGCTTCCACATAAAGGTAACAAAAAGTGTAAAGATTGTTTTTTTAATGGTTAGATGTAATCCTTACGGCATTTACCTTGGTAGGAAAGGTTGGACTTCAACCAACGTCCTGACAACCTTTACGTTGCCTGCTCTTTCTCTGAGCTACTTCCCTATATAATCAAACGAGATAATTAATCCTACTATCTATATATCAATATGCCTAAAAGTTTTATCCAGTTGTTATTTTTATTACAAGACCACCATTTATTATCAAATTAAGTCTTATTGGTCTCCAATCTTGAGTAAGCATATATGAGTTGCCATCTCTCTCAGCAACACGAAAATTTATGTTTTTCTCTTTTAAAGTCGCTATTACATCCTCTTCTTTTTTCATAAGAAGACTCCCTATATCAACTCCAACATCTACCATTGTAACCTCTTCTCACCGCCTGTCAAGCCCAGCGTTTTTCTTTTTTAACACCGCGCCCCGTTGCGTACACCATACTATAACACCGCCTCTCCGCCCGTCAACCCCTCGCTATTTTTTTAAAAAGCCGCCGATAATATTTAGACATAAATCTATGGAACTAAAAGAAATATTATCAAAGGTAGCACAATACGAGGCTCTAACTAAAAAGATAGATCCAAACAAATATATTGTTTATACGCATGGAGTTGCCGGTAATGATAGGTTCTATATAAAATACAGAAACAAAACTGTTTGTACAATTAGTGTTTCCGCGATTAATCCGCAAATCAATGAAGTGATGGGATTTTTTTTCAACATCTCCTATCGCTGCTGCCATAGGAATGGCACTGTTAAACAAATATAAAACTCCATTAATTCCAGATCAAGAATCATTAACCGGAGACTCGTATCGAGTTTTAACTGCTTATTTCGATAGATATAAAAACGATCCTACATTAATTAGGAAGATATATCCTGATAAACCACTCACTCCATTTAATGCAGTATTCATGCACAATCCAGCTTTAGATAGCTTATCATCTAATATAGAAATAGTTGATATAAATAATCAACCATTCGATAGGGCTCAAAGTTTCATACAAGATAGTGAACGTATATTCCAACAAACATATAATGTTGAAAATGCAATACCTATAAGTAACGATAATGAACTTGACTCTATCTATTCAAAATTAGATGATACAGATGAATCCGGTGAGCCATTGAAATCTGAAGTTTAATCGTGTGCCGACCACGCTTCTTGACAACAAACATCACCTTTATAATTCAAAGCCATAGTAAATAATTGTTCAAGTTCCAACTTAAGTTGGTCCAACTCCGCTTTCATTCTATCTCCGGTGCGCCTACCAAGATAGCCTGACTCATCCGCTGAACTCATATTTGAAGTTAATTCAATAATACGATCAACAATTTGATGATGCCTGGTCCACATCTCTTGCTTAGTCATTGTGTCCTCATCTTCTTAGCTAACGCCTCCTCAACATAAGGCGGAACAAACTTACTCACATCTCCACCAAACTTGTAGATTTGTTTAACCATAGACGAAGACACGACTGCCAATTTAGGATCCGTTGGAATGAATACTGTCTCAATTTTCGGCGCTAAAACTTTATTAATGCCAGCCAAATTAATTTCATATTCGAAATCTGAAACAGATCTAATTCCACGAATTAATATCTTCGCCATATGTTCTCTAGCAAAATCAGTTAACAACTTATCAAACGCTATAGCGTAAACAGAAGTTGGTATATATGGTGGCTTATCAGGATCTCCAAACTCACTTACTAAGAATTTAGTAATTAATTCCTGTCTTTCCTTAACAGAAAATAAAGGAGTTTTTCCTGGGTTAATACCAATTCCCATAATCAATGTATCACAAAACTTCAAACTCCTATTGAAGATATCAATGTGACCATTCGTAATCGGATCAAAAAGATCCTGCGTAGATTGCAGTCACCATTTATATTAACCTTTCTTATCAGGTTCCGGAATAAACTAATCTTACTTTCCAAAATGTTTTTTATAAATAGAATAGAAATCGTCAGATGATAAGTTACTACCAGTATCATGCATTGGTGCGAGATCATCTAAATCAATGTGAGACCAATCTACTGGAAAAGTAATCTTTCCCACAGTATCATCATTAACCCCTGGGTACTGACCAAACCCTAACAAATTCTTTTGTTTTATCTTATGTGTACTAATCTTCCATTTACCACCGCTATTACCACTAATACACTTAAACTCTTCATAATCATCATCAGATACTTCATATACTCTTCCGATATGTCGCCACCAAGATGTCTCTGGCTTTCCTGGTTGACTCCTATCAAAAATAATAAGATCACCAACCTTAATAGTATAAGATAAATCAAGCACATCTTTGATAGGTTTCCACAATCCTTTACTTTCAAGGTCAGCAACAATCTCTACTACACCAAGTCTACATTCATGTGGCTTTTCTTCTCCAGGTAATAGAGAATTTAACATACAAAATGAAGCACTCGCCGCACACCAATTACCTTTGGTAAAATGTAGATTAACTTCTTTACCCTTGATCTTTCTAGTACAAATACTGAAGTATTCTCTAATTCTTGGAGAAGTATACGAACCCGGTTTGTCTTCTTGTACGCCGTTATTTAATTCATTTTCAGCAAATGCCACACAGCGTTCACCTAAACTTAATAGAGGATTCTGCCACTTACTCATCTCATTCCTTCAATTTACTATTCATCTTCATTTGCATTCAAAGTTATAGTTCCAGTGCCTTTGAAATCAGAATATAATCCGCCTTTTTCAAGACCACATCTAATACACTTTCCATTTGCCAATAGATATGTACTATTGAATCCTTGTTGATAAGTTAGTACCAAATCCCATTTGTGCCCTATACAAAGACAGATTAATTCTTTAATCATTTTCCCTTACCAAAAAATCCAGACTTAGAAGGTCCACTCATACGATATCTCTTCATAGACTTAGAGACGTCTTGATATAAGCTGCGAGTCCCTGCTGGTGTTGGCATATAATCCATCGTATTATGTTGTGCAACACCTATTGAAGCTCCTTCTGCCATAGAATCAATATTGGCTCCCATGAAAACAAATTCCCACTTATAAACATCTTGTTGATGTTCAACCATAGATTTAATCTGTTCCTTAGAAAATTCTACACTAGAGTTCTCTTCGCCATCTGTAATGACCAAGAAGATAACCTTAGAAGGGCGTTCATCCTCTTCCATTGTAGCCAACTTAGCACCAACAGAATTAATGGTTTTACCCAATGCATCTAACAAAGCAGTACCACCTGCCGCTCTATATGTAGAAGAATCTAAATCAGAAATATCTGCTAATACCTTACAGTCATGTACCAAAGTATAATCTATACTGAATATTGCTAGAGTCAATACTGCTTCACCGGGCACATCTCTTTGGTCGGCTAGAAACTGATTGAATCCACCAATAGTGTCGGATGTCAATCTTTGCATAGAACCACTTCTATCTATAACTACATTAATTGAGGTAAAATTTTCTTTCATAATCGCTCCGTGGCTAGTGTTTAGTAACTGTACTATATCAGTTTAAAACTTAATTTCTCTTGATGAGATAATTGTTTAATTTTGTATTCGAGCTTCATTGCTTCAGATTTTGTGGCGCAAAGATAATAAGAAACAATCCTAACTGGTCGTCTGGCTCTTGTATATTTTGCGCCCTTTCCATTATTGTGGATTTTTATTCTTTTCGCTAGATTATTCGTAGCTCCCGTATATAATGTCCCATCGGCACATAATACAATATATGCTGCCCATTGTATTCCAATCTCAATAAGCTCTCGGCATGACTTGCAATAATGCTGTTTTTTATCACAAGCAATTGCCATGGTCCTGCATTCACCTTGACCACAATTTAAACAAGGTGCATCACAGTAAGTATCATGTTCCCATGCAGTATTCATCACACACCAAACACTTGTTTGAAAGTCGTATATATTGGCGTACCTTCTCTTGAATCATACACTGCAAAACATACATGACCAAAATCAGGGATATCAACCAATGCTTGCTTGAAAGCATTGGCTACCATATCTGGATCATTTCCAAACGCCCCACATCCCCATGCTCCAAGAATTATATTCTCATGTTGATAAAGTCTGGCAATATGTAGAATTTTCAATATCCTATTATAAATAACAGAATATAAAACCTTTTCATCTATATCCTCCATTGACCTTACGTTTGGGGCAGGTGCTGAAATTATAGATAAATAATATGGATTTTCAAGGAACTGATTATATTCATCCCTAAAGAAAGGAACATTGGGAGAATAGATTATATTATCTGTATAGAATGTATCATCACAAAGAATGTTCTCATTATAGAACACAGGCTTACGTTTAGTACAAACATATAATCCAGAACGCCTACAAAGGTCTTCTTCTTGAGCAACCGCTCCAGATAAAAAGCCGCCGCCAACATTACGAGCAGAAGCAAAATTCAATGCCACTATATCTTTTTTATTATCAGCAAGCAAACGAACCGCTGCTTGTGTGGTTGTTTCATTTACAACATCTACGATAGGGGCTGTCACGCTGGCTACAGGCGAAGTAGGTTGAGCATAAATGGCAGGAGTTACATCCTGAAATAGTTTGGTATGATCAATAGCTTCATCCAAAGCAAAAGAAATGTCAACAATATTTCCGCTTGGTGCAATATATTGTTTATGTTTTAATACATCTAGCGTATCTTTTGCGAGGGAAACATTCTTTGTCCTAGCATTCATTAATGCAACACCATCACGTTTAATCATTTAATGTCACTTTCTATATCACGAATCGAATATGATGAATTAAATCCTGGTTGTGGATGTAGTTTATTGCGCTCTAATAATTCATCTAATTTCTTTTCACAAGATGTCTTAGATTTAGATGCAAAGACAGGATAAGAATACCAGCACTCACCAATATCTTCGAATAATAAATATATCATTTGGTGCATCCCCCAAGATTCGAACTTCGGCAGATAAAATCCATTATAAACATCATGTGGTTGCGATCCACAATATAGTTTATAGCTTCAATTAAAGGTTCAGTTAATCACCAGAAACATTAATCTTGATAATCGCCGCGCGATCAATTATCTATAATGCCTGAAAAGACACATATAGATAATCATCCTCCACACCAACCACAACCACCAGGAATATACCCACATTTTTTACAAAGTGTTCTTTTACAATGCCCACAATGACTGTATGGTGTCCCAGTTATAAGTTCGTGGCATGACGAACATTTATAGTTCAATTGGCATGAAGAACAGTTATTATTCAATAACCAAACTTTGGTAATTTGTTTAACAAACCAATCCAAAATTTCATTTCTCTGCATATTTATTTCCTAATTTGGAACAAGATTTGCATTGTGTTGATTTATCATTCAATAAATCAAATGCCGATACAATCGCTTCTTTATCACATTCGCAACGGCAATTGTATTTGTTACAACCATCAACTTTACTAATAATTGTCCAAGAATTGAACTTATCACCAACATTAAGATAAGTTCGTTTCTTTGGTGTAGTGAAAGCTTTCAGCGGCTCCCAGCCTTCTGATATTCTATCTTTTGCCAAAGTATATTGAATATTATATATTTCACACCACTCTACCATTGGTTTGGTTTCAGAACCAATGGTAATTAATTTGGTGGTCCTACGATTGCGAGCCTGCTGTTTATCAGTTGCCCAGCGACAATTATCAGGAGAATAATTCCCATCACTATCGATCCTATCAATAGAATGTTTGGCAGATGGCTTGAGCCCCATATCTTGATGGAAATTATCAAATCCATCAACACCAAGCCACCTATCACAAACAGTTATTCCTCTACCACCATAATTCTCATAAAAAGGAGTTTGTGGATAATAACACCTACGTATCATATGATACCAAGCATTATATTCTTTAGTCCTTGAATTTGAATATTTGTACTTAAATCTTGAGGGAAGATTAAAGTTTAATCTGCTCGATTGTGTTGACCCATAAGTCTGCATCATTTCCGTACTCCATGAACTTATATATCACGTCAAATACAGAATCGCCGAATCCTCCAATGTTAAGCACGTCATTTCTCGAATGAGCTTGCGTAGTTGCTCCTGGTTGAATATCAATGCAAACTAGCTTTGCATTTGGGTTGTTTTTCTTAAACTTCTGCCAAGCATACATAGTAGCAGTGCTACGATAACGTCCAGAATCAACCCAAGACTCGTTATCTGAAACATAAATCACTAGGTCTCCCTTAGCTCCTTCACGATTCAGTTGTTCTAATGGAAGTGAACAGCTAGTTCCACCACCACCAAACTTAGCTAGATAAGCTGCATTTGTCATGATAGAATCCATAGGATTCATCTTAGCATTATGCACCCTAGTATCGAAAGGCATAACTCTTGCTTCTGGGTTCTTACGCAAGATTGCTGCCGCAACCAAAGCTGCAACATCTACACAAGTCGTCTTTGAAGTCACCGTTGAACGGTATCCCGTTACTGGAGAAGCCATCGAACCTGAAACGTCTACCATTACATAGACTTTCCCATTGATTTCAGGAATGTTCTCACAAGCTACTTCCGCAGCCTTTTGCAAAGCCATGTTTAACTTCATAGGAACCTTCTCATCAATGTTTTTGAAAGCCGTGAACAACTGATATGGGAATACCTTTGCTCTACGAATCTGCTCTGGATCTGCCAACTTATCTGCCAAAACAGAAACCAACTTAGTATCTTCCAACACACCGTGGCGTGCGAAAGTATTCAAATTCATTCTGACCTGAGTCCAAGTTGCATTGTCAGCAATCTTCTTCCAGTGTTCCTTTGTTAGAGGCAAAGCAGTCAACATCTGGAAAGGAACGTTAGGGATCTCTCCCTTCATATCCTTCTTGAAGGCTTGGAACTGACGAACCAATGGGCATAGATCTTTTCTATTATACTCCTTGTCAAGCAAGTAAGCATACATAGCATTTCTATTCTTGTTCGTTGGACGAGGGTGTACCAACTTGATAATATCTTCTAGCGAAGGATCATTACCAACATTAGCCTTAAACAACTGCTCATCAGTCAACCCCTCAAGATAAGCCTGTATTAACTTCTTTGGACGAGTACCCAAAGACTTACGTCCCGTTGCTCCAGAACGAACAATCTGCACAAAATTGCGCACCATCTTTGGATTGTCAATGACCTTTGGAAAAATCTTCGAAAGGAGTTCTGGCGCTCTACCTGCAACCAAAGCTGCAAGAACAGCAGGCATATCCTTCATAAGTCCCTTCTGTCTCGAATACACTGCCAACTTTGCCAAGAACTCAGGACTAACCTTCTTGGAAAGTTCAAGTACCTTATTCAACTGATCCTTATCAGAAGCATAATACGTACCGTTAAGACAACCAGTCATTGCATACTGCGCAAGCGCAGCTTTATCACTCAACTTATAAGCCTGTCCTCCAGCTTCATTCACCGTATCGGCTGCTCTCACAACCTTAACTGAAGTTGACTTGCTGTTTGACTTGTTTGAGAATAGGTTCTTAGATGCCATGATAGACTCCTTTTATTTGAAATATGGTTTCAACAATTACGACCTCAACGCCGTGTCGCAACAATATGTACACGATTTGCGCGGCGTCAAACCCGATCCGAATTTTATTTAATACGCAAAGCAATAAATGCTTCAATACGTAAATGAAATACGCTCACTCATTTAATCCTCCTTCTAACACGAATATAAATAGTCATAACAAAAGAATGCCAACTCTTCTGTTCGTAACTATTTATATATCAATATTGATAGAAGTTTTGATTAAATCATTCCTCGGGAGGAAGAAAAAATATATTCTCGACAGAAATACTGTCAAGCTGATTTTAACTGACGAAACCAAACCCCTTGTTATATATTATAACATGAAATGTAAATTATGTTTAATTGATAAACAAGTAGACGAATTTTATTTAGTCAACAAAACGAAAAATTATCGTGATAATACTTGTAAAAAATGCAGAAAACAAAACGCAAAATCCTATAAGGAAAAACATAAAGAAGAATATTGCGCATACTACAAACAATATAGACAGAAAAATAAAAGTAAAAAGATAGAAAATGATAAAGAATACTACAAAGACAATTCTAATAAAATCAAAACCAGAGTGTCAAAATATAAAGAATTACATAATGAAGAAATTAAAACATGGTATGCAAAATATAGGTATACATCTAATGGTCGTTATTCTATAGCAAAAGCCCAGGCTAAAAGGAAAGGTAAATTATTTAATCTGACAAAAGAAGAATACGCACTAGAAATAAATAAACCATGTTATTATTGTAACAATATTTTAGGCGTACAAACTAAAACATCTATAGGTTTAGATAGATTAGATAATAATCGTGGATATGAAAAAGACAACGTTGTTTCTTGCTGTAATGTTTGCAATACAATTAAAAATCAATATCTAACAGATAAAGAAACTTTAGCTGCAGTAAAACTTATATCACTAATAAGAATTAGTAATTTGGAGAATAAAAACGATGTCCTTCAACAGATATTGAATCTACTTGGTTTGGAGAAATGCGAAATTGTCTAAATGAACCAACAGGACACATACGACGCAACCTATCCTTAGCCACAGTCAAAGGCTTACGATTCTTGGTCTTATGAATTCCTGGCATAAGGATCTTCTTATGAACAACCAATCCATATAGATGGATAGTATTAGATTCTTCATGAAGTTTCACTCCCTTAATGTAAGTTCCATTTGAATCAGTAAAACGACGATAGGCATCGTCAACCTCTTCAATAGGAGTTGTCTCAATACGGTCCAATGAATTCATAAAGCTGGCTAGACACTCTTCTTTTGCCTGCGCCTCTAGTTCATCAGCAGGGACCAGTGCTTCCAATTTTGCAATGCTTCGAAGCAAAGCATTCTTGTAGCTCATATGAAAAACAATACTAAAATCAGAAACCTCACCACTCTCAGAACGATAACCCTTCAAAGTCAGAAAGGTAGAAGAAGTTCGAAGCTTTCCCAATTCTGCAACAAATTGTTGTTGATCCATAATAACTTTCCTTTAATGGTTAATTTGCAGACGATCCTATTCGTCAGCCTCATATACAGGCTTGCCCCGCTCACTCGATGGGGCGAGCAATTTGGCACGAATATTGCATCAATCTCTTAATACTTTACAATAGCCACCACAGGGGCATTCCAAATCTACTTTATCTTCTTGTACCTTTTTAATATCATCCTCATCATCAAACTCCACAGATAATATAGTTTCACACTCTTCACATTTAAAAAGGAATTTTCGCATTTGAGTAAACATAATCAAATGCTTATAGATTCGTAGTTCTTAATTTATAAGATATATTTATGGCTAAATAACGGTAAATATATTTACAGAAATGAAATTTCTTAACTTTAATACTATAGCAAGGACATTAAGACTTATTGTGCTAGAGCTACATAATATGGCTGATATATTTACTGAACGTTAATCTTCTAAATATGAAGCTAAAAAGATCATACCTAATACACACCAATCCATATTAGGGTTATTTAATAATTCTTTTACAGTATAAACTTCAATAAATGTTCTTTCTGTATCAGATTCTACACCATGAACAATTCCCTTCTGAGACTTAAACCACTTCATTTCATCTTCAGTTAGTTCAACTGAATAAAAATATGATCTGTGTGATGATAGTGTTGCACATAGTTGACGAGACTGATGGAACTTAAGTCTATCTGGTTCTACTGCAAAACCTGTCTCTTCTAATACTTCTTCTGCTGCTACTACCTTTGGATGCTCTGTTTTCTTAGAAGATCCTCCGACTAACTCTCGAACAAATCCATCTTCAGATACTGATGGTGTTCTGAATTCTTTTACTATTATTAGTTCCGAATCCTCTAACTTATCTTCTCTCTTCCATAATAGAATAGAAGAAATGTCTGGTCTAGCCAGAACAAATTCATTTGTCTTATGACGGTCTTCGTCTTTAATATAAATATCCGCCTTTAAAATCCACATAAATACAAAGCTTTTATGCCCCGGTCTAAATGAATATAAAACTTTAGCACCATCTAATCTGTTACCAGCTTTAGTCTGCGCATTATACCAAGATTGAAATGAATCTAATTTCCAAATATACAGCGGAACAAAACGCTCACCACCAGCACGTTCCTCTCCCTTACCCAACATATCCATTGCATTAGTAAGAGTCTCAGTTAAAGAATCACCTATAGGAACATTATATTTCTCAGAATAATTCAATAGATATCTATTCTTTGGAGCATCTTCTGGGGCACCGAACACAATCTTTCCAGACTCACACCACATACCAAACTCAACATTTGTAGTAAATGCTGGCATTGTTTCTAAATCTCTTGGCACCCAGAATACAATACAATCTGCTATATTAAGATGTTCTTCTTCCCACTCTATAATTTTTTCGTAATCAAAAGATTCATCAAACTTATTATCATTATTCTCTGGACAAAAAATAACACCATCATATCCCTTATCACTTAAGATCTGTATTGCATCTTTTCGCCACGACTCTATATCTTGCCCAGATCTTACAGATGGTCCAGCCAAAAATATACTTTTATTAATTGTTTTTGGTAATTCATCATTATAATAAATGATTTGCATAATTATCTCCTATGGAGGATATATAACATAGTATGAGTATTTGTTCCAAATGTAATTTAGAAAAATCCTATAATGATTTTTATGATCGAGGTGATGGTAAGAAAAAGAAAATATGTAAAGTGTGCGACAACAAAACCAAACATGATTACTATTTAAAACATAAAGAAGAAATCAAAAATAAAACTCATATATGGTATCAGAAAAATAAGCACAAAAGAAAACTTGTAAACAAGCAATATCAAAAAACTGTTAAAGGAAGATTAGTTCAATTGATGAGACAGGCTAAAAACAGAGCTTTAAAAAATAATTTGTTATATGATTTAGACATTAAATTTTTATTAGAACTTTGGAACAAACAAAACGGAAAATGTATTCTTACTGGAATTGATTTTATTTTAGAACGTAGCGAAATTTATAATTCTGAACCATTTGCTCCTTCAATAGATAAAATCAATCCTAAATTAGGATACACAAAAGATAATGTTCGTTTAGTTTGTGTTGCTATTAATTACGCTCTTAATGAATTTGGTGAAGATATTTTTAAACAAATATGTAAAGCCTATTTACGAAATAAATATATTATCTAATAAATCATCATCTTCAGCGCAGTTTATACCGTACTTAGTTAAGGTATAACCTCTCTGAGAAAATCTCTCTACAAAATCTTTTTGCTGTAAATAAGAAATTATACTATCTATTACACTTATTTTATCTTCGTCTTCAGATATTTCTATTGGAATACTTTCGATATATTCTTTATCGAATCCAAAAAAATCTGGTCTATTATCTTCTTCATATTCCTTATAAATATGCTTGATAACAATTTTACAATTATCATTCAATTTACAATTTTTCATTATATTATCCTTAAACAATTGGGGCTAAACCATATTCTTTCTTTAGCCCTATTAGATTTACCTCTATCATTTCCTAGGTTAGCTAAACCACCATTGGTCTGCCACGAATGAACCTTCCATGTATCTGGAATACGATGGTCTCCATCATATCCACACAATACAATTCGAAGGCGAGGGTTGTTTCCATTGTCTATTGCCCACTTACATACTTCATTAAAGATATTTCCGTCTTCATTGTAGACTTGATCTCGTTTATTTAAATCGTATGGAGGATCTAAAAACACTCCAGTGATATCCTTTGGTCCTAATCCTTTATTGCCATACGTAACTGACGGAGTAACTACTCTAGACCAGTCACCACAGCATACTCTAACCCTTCTAGTACGTTTTTGTAGCTTCGTAAACCAATCTAATATATTGTTTGATAGACCATGTATCCCACCACCAGCAGAGGATAGTAGGGGCGCGGAATTTAACCCCTTAGAATTTAGCCAATTATTTCCAATTGATGCTCCCATGCCCCAAACCCAGTATCCAGCAATCTTTGAATCAAAAAAATCAGGATTCATATCTAATTTAGTTTTGAATTCCTCAGTCGCAGCAGATAGTAACCATCTCTGTCGAGCATGCAAATCAGTTTCATTTACAGGATAATCAGCATATTTAACTACACTGTGAGGATCATTTGATACTGCTCTCCAGAAATTACATATAAAACAATCTTTATCATTAACTGTTTCTATTTTAGAAATTTGTGGGTTGGCTAATAATACGGCTAAAGATCCTGCAAATGGTTCAACATAATTAGATACGTCGCCCAGTCCTGACCAAATTATCTTTGCTACACGCCTTTTACCACCAAAGTATGGATAAGGGGATTTTATATCTGATGTATTCATAAAAGCGTATATATCTTATAGTAATAATATCGAATACTTTCGAAATAATTTCAAGGTAAAGTATATGATCTGGCTAACCAAACTACTAAAGAATATTGATGGCTTCTACACTAAAGCTACTGGTGATGTAAATCTTGCCGAAACCCGCGAGCAGATGAAGGCAAGATTACGTGAAGAGGCTTTAAGAGAAAGAGAGTTAGAAAAAGAGCAAGAATTAAAACAGCAAGAAACATTTGAAATCCAAGAGCAAAAACAAAATGATGCAGAATCTGTTGGAAGAAAAGCATTACAAAAATTAAATTCAATAAATATACCAGATCCGCTTCATGAAGATTTTAATCATTTTATGAGAGTATATACTGAGATATTTACTTTGGTTAATGATCTAAAACCAAATATGGTAAGTGAAAAATTAAATGAAGCTTATCAAGCTGCGTCTAATATAAAAAATGAAACTACATCTTATGAAGATGATATTAAAACATTTGAAGAAAAAGCTACTAAATTAGCTCAATTCGCCAAGCATCATATAGTTTTAGCAGTTGATAGATTATTAAATAATCCTTATTTAAGAAAAAGTAAAACGGCAGAAGATGCCGCTAAAGAGTTGTCTGGACAAGAAGATCCTACATCCCCAATGTGGCAAGATTATAATGTTAGTGCATTAGAATTTGTTGAATTGATTGATGCTCTTGGTGAGGATGCACAAGAAACAGCTATATATGCTTTAGGAGGAATAGAACAAATTGTAACATTAGTTCAAGCTGATTTCAAAGAGGATGAGGATAGGCGTACAAATATGGAGGGTGAGGGACTTGGTGAAGCAATTCAACAAGGATTCCGCCCAATGCAAGATAAGCAACAGGCTGTAAACAGGGCAGTTAGCACGTTTAAAGCAAACTGTAGAGAAGCCTTAAGATTTGAAAAAAATAATAATTTTCACGAACATATTGCATCTGCCAGAATATGGGCGGCTCAACGTAAAAGATACGAAGAAGCATTAAAAGCAGACCCAGTAAGACACGCAAAACAATTAGAAAAAAATAGAAAAAATTCTGCTCGTTATAGAGAGCGAATGGTTATAATTGGTGGTATCAAAGAGGCTTGGGATACAGCTACTACACCAACTGATAGAAACAAAGTATTTAGCGAACTGAAAAGCTTTTATAGAAATAAACTCTATACTAGAGGACTCGATGGAGAAGCTCTTAGAGCAGCTGAAGCTATGTTACCTCCACCAGAAGAATTGTTAAAGAAAAGTTTTAATGAACTTGATAAGTATAATAAATCATTAGTAAAAACTAAAGAAAAAATAAATATAAGGAATAGAGAAAGTAAAACTAATCGTGGAATAGTAGATTTAGCTACAATAGTATTTGGTCAAAAAATTAATAGCAGACCCAGTGACATGAAAAGAACTAAACAAACTAAAGAATTATTTAGAGCTAAATTAGCATCGTATGAAAATACACAATTAGTAAAATACAATCGTGATATAGAATTAGCTCACGAAAAGATAATGAATGCCACAAATACTATGGATAAAGTTAAAGCAGAAATGGAATTAAATAATGCTAAAGCTAATCTTGCTAAAGCTGAATCTGCTATTAAAGATCAATTAGACCCAGTTGAAAAAGTAAGATACCATGTGAAAAAATTAAAAGAAATACAAAAGATGGTTAAGGAACTAATCAAGATGGGTATCATAGATAATAATGGATTAGTACAGCCAGAAAGAGCCCCATTAGTTAAAATAGTTGTTGATCAAGGATATCAATTATTAAGTGAATATCCATTTCAAGATATGGTAGAGGCAACAGTAGGTAAAGAATTACTTGATAAACTATCCCAATTAATTTCTGATAATCCAGAAGAAACTCAGGAAGAAACTCAAGAATATAATATTGAAGAATTAACTCCACCCGATATAGATCTCACTGAGAAACTTTCAGTTCTAAAGACAGGACCTATTATGAATAAGAAATCTCGTAAAAAATTATTACAAAAAATTGAAAAACAAGCTCTGCAAAAGACATCTATTCAGACTATATTGGATAGAGCGGCTCCTGTTGATATGAATCTGCCCAGCAAAGAATATGCTAGACAAGTATTTCGTTCTATAACTAATGCTGTTGCAGATACTATTGATGATGATTTTGATAGATTAATCGCAGAATTAGAAGCTGAAGATCAGCAATAATCTTTAAGATAATCAATTAGATGTTGAGTTACATTTTCAATTGATTTAAAGATATATACTGTATTTTTGGAACCCAAAACTTTCATTGAATCAGATTTCTCACCAGGAATCTTAAAGTTATATTCTAACCATCTAGATTTCGGCAACATGCTGGCTGATGATAACCAGAAGCAATAGTCTCTCATAACTGAGATACCAATTGATTCATAATCTTGAACATCAGAGTTCCCGTCAGTTCTATTAAGAAATACAACTACATCGGTATTATAATCAAATAGTCTACAGAAATCTCTTGGATTAAAGATTCCATCTATAATCCAATTGTATCTTAAGCCATTTAATTTCTCTATAGAAGAGATAGATGCATAAACATTATTTGTAATGATATCTGGATTATCTTTTAATCTATTTGTAACATATAAATGATATTCTTCTTCAAATTGATTATCAGTTTCATTTAAAAGTTTCTCTCTAAATGTATGTCTTATCCAATCAACTGCACTAATATGAAAAAACTCTTGTCCCTTTGCGGTTGAAAAACACTGAACTAACTGTCTTGATACAGTAGTCTTTCCTGATTTTGGTAGTCCAACAATAAAAATTTTCATAGCATTACTACTTTAATTTTAGCCGTTTCAAGTTTAAGTCTCTCAACTAATTGCCATTCAGTAATAGAATTTCCCTTTTTACGAAATGAGTTTTCTATTTCTACAGAAAGCAGCTCTTTCGCTAACTGATAAGATTGTTCTACTGTGTCTTGAAGAAACTGAGAATACCATTTCTCTCCCTTAAATTGTTCTGGAGACTCAATAATATATAACTGTTCATCACCCCTACACTCCCAAGGAGTCGGAATAACTTTAGTTACTTCACATTCATATATTATTGATTGATGGTATACAAACTTTCTCATCTTAAATAACTATATTTTTCTCGCAAGTCTTCAAAATAAGATTTGCGTATAATGTATTGTTCTTTCTCTGCCCATTCTAAATATTCATCTACATCTTTAAGAAATTGTCTTATATCATTTTCCCACTCAGCAAAACGCTTTATATAATTCTCTTTTGATTTCTTATAAGAAATATACTCTAAATCATATTTTTCATTAGGCTCAATAGATATATAATATACCACAATAGATGAGCCACACTCACTACCATTATCCCAACCCTTATTAGCAATCCTTAAATATTCTCTACCAATATGGGATGGTAACTTACTAGCTAAATCATCAATTGTATATTCATGAGCATATTCTAAATTAATATAATTCTTTACTACAAAGAAATCTTTGGGAGGTATAGGTTCTGTTGGTGGATATGGAAAACTAGGTTCAGTCATTATCATTTTTAACATTACCAATCTCCATAAACATAATGTGCAGTTGAAACATATGCAATACCATTGAACCCACACCCTTTAGGGCAAGGTCCATAAAGCCTAGGAAACCTCCTACGAATTTCTGTCGTAGAAAGATTTATAGCTTCTTCTAAATTAAACTTAAGACCATGATCACATTTAGTAATTTGCTCTTTGTTCTTTTTATTCATGTATTCAACTAAATCAATAACCTCTCCCATATTAGCTCCAATTAATATCTTTTAAGATTACGTTCTCTTTTAGCTACTTCTCTCTTTAACATTTCGCCTTTCTTCTGAAATTTTCTCTTGGCGCTTTCGTTCATCATAAACTTCTTTAGACATTAGGTAACCAATATTTAATTCAGTATGCCCTCTGCTTTCTTGTCCGCCATCATCAGAAGGTATATAATGTGAAGTTAAAACAACATCCTCTAAAGGAATATCTTTAGGAAGCTTTTCTTTCAAGAAATCTAATAGAGGTAAACATTCATTACTTCCAACATAACAATATAATTCGATTAGTTTTTTATTATATGGCACTTTCATTTGACACCTAGTATTTTATACAATTAAACGTGGCTATATATTTAGCCCAAGACTTACTATTTATAATGGATTCAAATTCCATCTTTGCAAATTCTTCTTTGAGGGAAGAAAAATCTTTAACTCCCTCAGTAATAATTATATCTTCTATTGGAACTGTTCTAAACTCAATTAACTGACGATTGATATTAAAATTGGCTCTATTTTCTTCAATAGATAAAAGCTTACGTAATACTTCAGGATCACGCATAGCCGCTTCTACCTTTTTAGGAGTCAATACTTTAGGAATATTATCTGCCTTATCTCCAGCCAAACTCTTCCAAGCAACATATGGATATGTTGGTGGTTGCATAAACTCTTTTTTAATCGGATTATACACATGACAATTTTTATATCCACGTTGTAAGAGTTGTATGTAATCAGAATCATTACTTAAAACAGTTATATCTTCGTCCTTCATATTCTCGCACAATGTAGCTATTACATCATCAGCTTCATAAGCCTCAGCTTTACAGATTGTAATTGGTAAGTACTGCATAAGTCTAACAATTTCATCTTTATTTTTAAAGATTCTATCTCTAGAACTTTTCTTACTTGCAGTTTTTACAATACGATTTGCTTTATATTCTGAATATAAATCATATCTAAATTGAGGATGCCCCTCTAAAACAAAGAAGCATTTATCTGGAGAAAATATTTCAATTATAGGTCTAAGGTTTCTGAAAAAATTATAGATAAGAACATAATCTTCATTTGGAGTTTCCTCACACCTATCTTCTACCATGAACCAGGCACCACCACATTCACAATGAGGATGACCTAATTGGTGCAAAGTTATATAGGCATCACAGTCCATGCATAACTTATGCTTAGGATCTTTTTTTGGTCCAAAACCAACGCTAGCTCTCCAGATAGCATTCATGGCATCTATAAACAGAACTTTATCCATTTTTAATACAATACTCGCTCACTTCAATTTAAAAGAATCTGCAATGGTCTGGCAATCCTCTGGCGGTATACCGACATCATTAGGTTCTCCACCGCAATTTAAGGAATAACCAAACCCATCTTTAGCTGTAAGCCAAGTATCCACAACCAAGCCATGGTCCTTGGTCCTAACATAAACAAACGCTTCTTCATCAAGAGAAACTGTTGCAGTGATAAGTACCTTGGCTCCCTGTCCCCTTAAACCTCTGATAGTCTCAATAGCAAACTGATCAAATGAATCTATATATGTTTCTTTACTAAGAAGTAAAAATCCATTAGTAGTTTCATTATCTGCAAGTAAAGCCACTGTATCACTACCATTCAATGGAGTTTGCTCTGTCCATCCAACTGGCAATACAAGCTGCCAATTATCCCTAGTAACAACCATATCAGTTTCCTCTACAACATCATCACATACAAGCACATCAGGTGTTGCGTCAACACCTGCTTCAACAAAGGAATTAGTATTAGTTGGGCATCCAATTAAGTTAAATGATAAGAATGGTAAAAGTAATAGTATTTTTTTCATATTGAACCTTATATTAAAATTAAAGAAAACGGGATAGGCTTGTACAACCTATCCCGTCATATCTATAATATCCTCTATTATTCAGAATCTTCAGAGTCTAAAGAACCAGCAGATGCGACTTTAGCTTCAATTTGAGCTTTAAGATCATTCTTGATAGAAGTTTTAACTACCTTTGCTGCATCTCTTTTTTGTTTATCAGATGCTCTCATAATGCCGCCATGGGCTCCACGAGTAACATACCAATCAGGATGTTTGCGAACATAGTAACGTACAATAGGATCTGCTTCGCGCATTTGCTTATCATCCCAATTCAACTTAACCGCCATCATACCCAGCAGTGCCGGGAATTGCAGATTACCTTCATTGGTCCAATTATTCAATACCGAATCGGTTGCGGTAAAAATACTGGTTAAATCGTCTAGTATATTTTTGATTGTATCACTCATTTTTTATAACTCCATTGTCCTTTATTAAATCTCTAAGTCTATGGGAAAAGACAATGTAAGCATATACTGTCACAGCAACTATAACAGATAGTATTAGCGCCAAGTGTCTCTCTAAACCATAGAATAATAGCTGGTAGAATACTGTGTGTGAAACCACAGAAGATATAAAGATATCTACTAATACATTAATTATTATTGCTGGTAAGACTAATAAGAGTTTAGCAGATACCTTACTCATCAGTATGAGACCTTGCTTGCGAAACGTCCACGTTGATCACGGTAATATACTCGACCAGGCTTTTGAGTATATACCTTCTTTGCTACGGAAGACTTTGCCTTAGCTTGCACCGGCAACTTACTATTTTCCATAGCATAAACTTCACCCAACGCAAATACCATTGTAGTAGAATTGCGAACTAACTCATTGGCTGCGGCAAGAAAATCACCCTTACCATCAAGATTCTCTTGAACCCTCTTAGCTAAGACTTCAATCTGTGCTGCAAGTTGCTTGACATCATTACGTGTTGACGAACTCATTTTATTCTCCTGTTTTTCTTATCGGAATCTACTGTAATTTTAATCACTAATTTTTGAAGCGCAAGTCCCCTATAATTTTTTTAATTTCTCATGCCGCCACCGTTACCAGGGCTTCCAAATTTAGATTTCAAAATAGAGTTTATTTGGTCCATAGGATCATTCTCTTCTGATCCCTGTAAAGCAAACTTCATAATCTTACTTAAATCGCCAACCAATAAAGAAGATTCATTGGATATACCATAAAGCAATCCAGCCGCTTTAGAAAGATCAATTATAAACTTTCTATATTCTTGACCATCTTTATCTTCAGATAGCTTATCTCTGGCTACATAAGACTCGTCTAATTGTTTCTCTAATTCAGAAACAAGATCCTTTAAAAGGGATAAATCAGCTTTGATATCTTTTCTTGACATATGTTTACTCTCCAATCATTACTCTATCAAAATCTATTAATTTGAAATTATCATTAATATTTTTCATTATATTTCTAGGATGCAAATCCATGTGATAAAAATTAGACTCTTTCAATACTCTATAAAATCTAAATACTTTATTGTAATCAAAATCTAATCCTCTTTGCATACCACGCAGCATATCTGTTGCTGAAGCTAAAGAATAATTCTTCTTTACATTTCTATCTTCATGAGAAAGAAGACTGTAAAATACTTTCTTTTCATCTTCAGTAATCTTATACAACTTTTCCATTACATAATAGTAAAGAATATAATGTCGTTCTCCAATGTAAGCCCTCTCAGTACCACAGCCAATATACTTATGATCATATACACACGCACACATGGGATAATTTCCGCGCTTTATATCTTCTAGAACAGAATATATTTGATTATACTTAGGGTTTTCTATAACTAAGTTATCATATAATACACTGATTTTTATTACACGGTCATCATAATCTACTAAGTCAAAAACTTGACCATCAGCACCATATCCAATTTCATTACCAAGATTATACTTTAAATCAAAATTATTAGATTGTACTAGTCTTAGCGCTTGCATATTATAATCTTTATGAATTTGCTTGAATGTTCTGTTCCACTTCCCAATCTTTTAGCTTTCGATTGAAAACAATTTCCCAAGCAGAAATGGCTGTGTATATATCTGGTTTATTATCACCAAAATAACAATACTTAGCGCCATATATTGCGTTATGTTCTTCTCCATTAATTTCAACAACAGTACTAATACCCCCGTCTGCTTCAATAGACAAGACATTAACTTCATGTCCCATTACATGGAACGTAATAAAATCTGAAAAATCTTCCATATAATCTCCAATTATTGTGGGGCAGGTGAGATTCGAACTCACAATCATTACTAGTGTACTCAGTAATGATAGGCGTTTAAAAGTCGTACACTACTCTTAAATCGCCCGCGTATTCCATTCCGCCACCGCCCCATACATTAAAGATGCTAATTAATTAGCATCTTTAATTCTAATTAACTATTTTGAATTTTTGTTTTCAAATCATCAAAACAAATTCCATAATCAATTACCCATCGAGCGTAAACTTCAGAATCCTTATTTAATCTCATAGCAACTTCTATTGTTTCATTATTTACAGTAGCTTTTTTTGTACCATGAGCGCTGCTTACTCTAATAAGAGATTGTTCTAATTCATATTGACTTTTAGTCAGATAAAATAATTGGCTATGTATGTTTGTCAAATCCGTAACATCTACTCCAATAAAAATATAATCTACATTTTGCCAAGGTCTAATCTGTACCAGATTAAGTTGATTATTTGATGATGTAAATATACTTGATTTAAATTCAAAATTTTTACCGTTAAAAGATTTGTCTCCCTGATCTATATCTTTCGAATTAGGTATACCTAATTTATCTGAATAAAAATTTGCAATTCTGGAACCGTATGATTGAGGATTTAGCAAAGCAATACACTTCAAAAAATCTTCTTCTTTTTTATCAAAAGACCATTTTGGATATCCTACGGCTTTACCTCTTATCTCATGTAATGAGCTTAAAAGTTTTGTAGCCATCTCCATATCAATATTATCCCTATCACTTTTTTTCACTCTAACTACCAAATCTTTCTGTATAGAGTTTCACTAAATCTGATTTACACAAAGATGATTGTCTTGCACTATTATCTGCACATGAATAATCTAATGATTCAAATCTTTTAATTAACTTTTCTTTATCAAGATTCGATTTGATAAAATGTACAGATTTTGGTCTCCATTTAAATAAATCTACAGATACCTGACCAGGATTCGATCCGTAAGCTAATATCACAAAATCTGCATCTTGTGGTGGGAAAAGATCACCACCCTTTTTAAGGTAAGGAAGAAACTCCCAATCTTCATGAGATAAAATCTTTTTAACCTTTTCCCTTAATTTATTTCTTTTCTCCCATATTTGAAAACAACACTTAACATTTGTAGATTTAACACCCTCAAAAGGTTCTTCCAATAAATCTACTGACTTAATTAGATGAAATCTTTTATCTAACCTATCATGAATAGATTGTTTATTCCAAGTTCTAGGAATAATGAAAGCAATTACTTCTGAAAACTTAGCTGCGTGATTAAAAAAATCTACCGATAATTTATTCTGAGTACCAAAAGGAGGATTGCCAACGACAATAACTTTTTTGTATTGCTTACTGGGCTCGAAATCAAAAAAAGATTTGTTTATATATTTAGGATTTGCTCTACACAAATCTTTATCTATTTCTATAGCCAATCTATTATCTGCTGGCAAATTATTGAAAAACGAACCCGTCCCAGCGCTTGGCTCAATTATTAAATCATAATCTTCAAACCTATAAGACTGTGACAATAATTTCAAACACTCTTTAGCTACAAACTCTTTTGTATTAAACTGATCATAGATATACACATCATCAGTTTTTGTAATTTTAATTCTGGAATATATGGTTTTATTATCTGTAAAACTAACTACCTCTTCTAAAGCACATGTAGCAAAATCATTTCTAACTCTATTTAAAATAAATCTAATTATCATTTAATAACCTGAAGTCGCCTCTTAATATGATTCTTTTTAACACCATGAACTACAAACGTTATACCATAATTGTTATTGAACAAATAATTATCATTCAAACACAACCGACAATCTGCACATGGAACACCACGAGTTTGAGCTGGACAAGGAATCCATTTAGTATCAGAACCTGGTAGAGTATATGCTCTTTCACTTGGATGTTCTGAGACAACAAGCGCTGGAGCATACCCATTTTGGCGAGCATACTGAACTTCCTCGGTAGAATCTACAGAAGCCAACATAGAAACATTCTCCCAAACATCTTTAGTAACATGATCCCAACAATGAGTATAAGACCAAACATCACCACCACCACGACTCTTCCATCGACCGACCGCATTATTAATTAACTTAGCTCCAGAAATAGTACGACAATCTCCAGATACATGCAGTCTCATATCACGACCACTAGGAACTGTTCCGCCACCATAAGACTCATCAATAACTTTAGCTTCGGCTCGTGCAATCTGTAATGCAGAAAGCCCATTTACTTCTTTATCAAGACGACCTACATGAATACCTAAAGGTCCCATTTGTGCATAACAGCCCTCATCTTTCAATGGGCAGGTTAAAGGACAAGATCCCATTACAGATACATAAGTTGCATCTATTTTTTTAAAACCCTTAATTTTTCTATTACTAGAATTACTTACATACTTAACACCGTTCATTGAATAATTACTCCTTCTAACAGTAGGCTTGCCCGCCTTACTCGATGGGGAATTTTCGAAATTAACTGTATAAATTAATTTGTACGATTGATTGTTGTAAATTGATTTTTATAAACTGTGAGTTATTTTTAATGTAATTCGCGGGAACCAAAATTTCTTTTCAAAATAACATCATCAATCCATGCTCTAGTAGTCTTCCAACATTTACATGCTGAAACAGTTCCTGTTCTAGTTTCTTTTGGAGATACCCACATCACTGGTCTTCCTTCTTCACTTCCACCACAAATATTTCCGCCAACATCAGTCCCTTCATATGAAAAATTAGCAGTGACATGGAATCTATTCTGACACTTCGAAAGAACTGTAATATCCATCTCTCTACACCCGCCGCCAATTTCTCGACCAGTACCATATTGAATCTCTGCACACTTATAAAAATCTTCCCCATTTTCATCAGCAACAGCAACAACATCAGCACTAATATTTACAGAAATAAATGCCAACATAATTAATAATTTCTTTGTTATCATCATCTTTTCTCCAATCATATACTAATGACAAATTATTATTTGTTCTTAATTCTCAGAAGAATACTTATACCATATCTTGTTTTCATCATGAGCATATACAATAGAATGTCCGTAAAATCCCCAATTTAATTCTATTACAATCCTAGCCGCAGACGCATCATACCAAACTCTTTCCACCATCGCTAGTTGATCCATCTCATGAACACGAAGAATATCGCCTACTTTAACCATAATTATCACCAATCGCTAGATGAACCACCACCACCAGAACTACCACCACCAAATCCGCCAAATCCGCCACCAGAATCTCCACCAGATCCAGAACCCCAACCACCACCGCCAGAAAACAATGCTTCAACAATGGCTCCAAGAATCCTAAACTTAATTAGAATATATAGAACAAGAACGACTGTCACAACAATTGCTACTATAGTTAGTGTACTCATAATTACTTACCTGAATTTGCTGGAGAGAAATCTACTGTTGGCGCAACGGTAGCGCTAGGATCGGCAGAAAAATAAACACGAGATTTAAATTCATTGCCAGTTACTGGATTAATTGCTTTGCCACTAACACGACGAAGCTCAAGGTTATAATCCTTTACAACCTTATTGTATTGTTGACGGGCACGCAGGATACGATTCTCTGTACCTTCCATCTGAACCATAAGATCATGGAACTGTGCGTTTGCTTTTAGGTCGGGATAATTTTCCCGAACCATCATAAGACGAGATAGCGTTCCCTTCAATTGATCTTGAGCCTTTTGGAAAGCAGCAATCTTTGCAGGATCAGTTAAATCATCTGCACTCAACTTAATCTGAGTAGCCGCAGCCCTTGCTTCCATAACCTCTTTCAAAGTCTTGGATTCATAAGCCGCAGATCCCTTAACGATTGCAACAAGATTGGGAATCAAATCCGAACGACGTTGCAATTGTGCCTCGTAGTCAGACCACATTTGATTACAGATTTCGTCCTTATCGACCAGGGTATCATACTTCTGAACGCCTTGGTCTACGAGCGAACATCCTGTAGAGCCAACTGTGGCACAACTAAGGCACAGAGCGCAAACAAGACTGTAAACTCTCATTGCTTATTCTCTTTCTTCATACGCTTCTTCTCTTCCTTAGAAGCTTTCTTCTCTTTATCAGATGCAGAATCTTCTACGACTACAACTTCTTTTGGCTTACTTGCCGCAGCTTCAAGAGCGGCTAGATAACGGGCGCGCTGTCTATTTGCCCCTGTTGGCGGTAAACGATCAAGCTTTTGTTTAATGGTGAGCTTATCACTCTCAGCTTGACGCTCTTGAGCGCTTTTACGAAGTCCGTCTCTGATTGATTTTGTTTTGGGCATTGTCATAATTAAAACCTTTCTATTAATAATTTTGAATTCATTTGTAACCAATTTACATATCGGTATACCAAATGAATAAATACGATTACAACTTACAAACATTTTATAATGAAGATAATATATCTTATTATTTACTTGGAGCTTTTATTAGCGATGGGTGTATTTATATATCTAAAGACCGTCCTAATAGGAAAATAGTTACATTAACAAGTAAAGATAAAGATTGGCTTGAAATTATTAATCAATATATTTGCCCCGAAAAACCCATATTAAATCATGGCAAAAATTGTTTTAGATTAATGTATTGTTCTACAGAATTAGCAGACTGGCTAATTACAAAGGGTTGTGGAGCGCGCAAGTCTTTAACATTATCTTTTCCTAATATTCCTGCAAAATTTTTATCTCATTTTATCAGAGGTTGTTGGGATGGAGATGGTAGCTTATCTTTTACTAAAAGTGGTAATGGCGGTAAAAATTATCAAAGACAAGCTAACTTAACATCTGGCAGTTTATCTTTTTGTAAATCATTGTGCGAAGAGTTAAATAAATTATCTATTAAATGTAAGATAATAAACCATAATCAACCTTCTAGGAAAATCGAAGAACGAATATTAAAACCAAGTAATTGTTTTAGAGTTATTCTGTCGGGAGGCGAAAGCACCTATAAATTATGTAAACTACTTTACACTAACAACAACCCATCTATGCCAAGAAAAAACAAAATATCACAAGATATTATTAATGATTGGGAAAGACCAATCAATTGTATTGATTGCAACCAACACATAACGTTAAATAAGAATGGTCACAGACAAATTAGATGCTCTGAATGCCAAAGATTACATATTAACAAAAATCAAAGAGAACGATATAAAATAAACAAGCTCTCCCACACAGCCATAATTTAACCACAATTGCGCGGGAGTCAACCCCTCGCAATTTTTAAGATTGATTTTCTAAAAATAGGCACCATGCCATAAGAGTTACACCATCATCTAATTCATTAGTTCGAATCATATGTTTGAAATCAGAGATAGGAATCCAACTACGTGTTAGTCCCGTAAACTCTTCGTATTCTTCCAGTTCTGTTTCAGTTTCAACGAAATCATTAACTAAATAAACATAGCATGTATTGTTATTCTGCCCAGATATTGGGTGACATTTTCCAAGAAAAATCAAATAGTTAGGCTTAATTCCTGCCTCTTCTTTTAATTCTTTAATTACTGCTTGTTCTGGAGAATCTCCAGGGTCGATCATTCCGGCAACAAACTCAGTATTTATTCCGCGAACTGGATGACGATATTGATCTGTTACTAGAATCTCATTACCTCTAAGGACAATGCAGGTTACAAAATCAGGACACTTAATAGAATAATAATTCTTTCTAAGAGTTTTAGTTTTATCATTAACCTTTCGTTCAAACAAAAGATCTTCAGAAACTAATGTCATATATTCACTGCTGAATTCAATTTTAATATCAATAACTTTTGGTTTGTACATTTTTAGTTCCTTAAAATAAAAGATGCGGCGTAACTAGTTTCAAGCGATATTTAATCCTAGAATCAAATATCTGTGTAAACTAAGTTATATTCCGCTATTGTATAGCACGGTTGACTTTACTTATATCAACATTAATTTGTTAACTTTCATAATGTCATGTGAACTAATTACATCGCTGTCCTTGGCAACGAACTTTTTCCCTTTCAGAGATCCCAAGTAGGGGTGGCTTTCCGGTAGCGACTCCAGTATTCATGGGTTATCCATCCCATTAGCAAGTAGCTAACTTGCGGCGCTTCATATTTAATGCGCCACAAGCCATAGGCTATCAATATACTTTAGTTCTCTCAACAATGATATGCACAGGTTCTGGCATCTTTGTAAACTTTTTTGCTAGAATCTTTTCTCCACCAGAAAGAATTACATTTAATACCCGATGCATTCCGTCTGCAACGTATCCTTCTGGAGTAAGAAGGATAGGGAATTTCATATCAGCAGTTTTAACTCTTATTATGTTATAGTCAAAATCATCATCCATTGTAGATAAATGAATGTCATTGATACATATCTCTTCTGGTTCAATATCTTCAGAATACTTCCAAAGATCCTTTACGTCCCATTCTAGATTATCATGTGTGAAATATTGAGCCCAATCAATTCCCATTATAGAAAACCATCCTTCATAATATTTAAGGTCGACACAAAATCATACATTACAATACCAGATGCTGTTCCGCAGTTTAATGAGCGAACACTGCCAAACATAGGTATTTCAACAATCACATCGCAAATCTCCTGCATCTCTGGAGTTAAACCTGTACCTTCTTCTCCAAAGATAAGAAGAGTGCCTGCCTGCCAACCATGTGTTGATATGTCAATAGAACCAGGAACATTATCAACTCCAACAAATGTATACTTCTTTTTCAGATCTAAAAGATCCTTAATGGTTGGCAAGAAATTAACTGGAGTATAATTGTAAACACCTACTGCGCTGCGTCTATCCCACTTCTTTTCTCCCACATAATACACGGCTTCTACGCCAAAAGCATTGGCATTGCGTATACCAGTACCTAAATTAAAATCACCAATCCAATGCTCAAAACATACTGCAAATGGATTTGCGTTTCTCTTAAGAGCATCCTTAACTTCTTCAGGAGAAGAGTTCTTAAATCTATCTGCTACATTATAAGTCCAACAACTATAATGTTCCTTACCGGCAGTAATTGCTTGCTGGTGCAAAGGAGATTCAGCAGCTAGATTTGGGCTGGTTGTAACTTTAGGTTTGCTCATAGATAACTCACATTAACATCATCTTCGAACTTAAGCTTTCCCATTTCAAATAGTTCAATTGCTAATTCAATTAAATGGATAGCTTGCTCTTCTGTTGCATTGATTCCTTTGTCACCCATAGATGATTCTTCACTATCATCAAAACAAATCATAGATACGTCGGACTTCTTATCTTCAATCGTAATGATTGTTCTTCCGCACATCGTATAAGTGAGAACTTTGAAATCTTCAATGGGAGTTTTAGTTGCGGAAACACCTTTGAATTTAGATTTACTAATAGTGTCTTGCAGTCCCTTAAACCAAACCTTCTTTTCAAATTCCTTCATCTTATTATAGATTCTCTGAAATGAAGCACGTATTTCTAATTGAAGTCGAACTTCCTCTAACTCTTCTGGAGTGCCACTCTCTATAATATCATAAAATCTTTTGTGTTTATACTCACGACGATCTTGCTCATGCCAAGACCAAGCCCTTCCAATGTCTATTAAATCTAAGATATTAGAAGTAAGTAATCTTGTAGTAAGAACTTTTGTTTCTCGATACTTTTGAATAGTATTTAAACGATCACACTCAAAACAATGAGCGCCAATTAATTCAGAACCCTTGTATGTATAGCAATACCCCTGTTCTAAAGATGCATTACATTGGTCACAAGTTGTAGGTTTATCATCCATTATTCATGATCTTTCTTATCAAACAAGTTTTTATATCGATCTGGTTTATTCCTTAATAATAGGAACAGGAATATAAATATTACAATAATAGAAGATACTGATGTTAATGTGTCCATATTTAAATCTTATTAGGATAATATTCTTTTCCCATTATTGAAAGAGTCTTGCGCCATTCAAATTCATGCAGACATTCTAGGCTGCAAAACCTACCATCGAAGTTTCCTATCTTAGCTATAGCAACAAACATCTTTGTGCCACAGACATTACAGTAAACAGTTTGCTTACCTATATAGGTAGTAGACCCATTCTTAACAGACACAAGTCCAAGCTTCTGCAATTGAAAATCTATTGGATGAGCAGTTGATGGACTACTAACTCTCAAGTCCTTCAAGCGTTCCAGTAACGAATTCTTATCAAGATCACTTAACTTTAAATCTTCTAGTTTCATTTTTAAATCCCCAAATTAAAATGCACCGCAATAGCAGCGCATTTTTTTTTTTTTGTTATTTTCAAATTAAATACATTTATTCTTCGGCGTGAAGCATAGCCACGAATTGTTCAATTAATTCATATTCTCCAGGTCTACACTCTCGAAGATTATCTTTCTGCAACGCACCTTTAAGTAGAGGAGTAACCAGCAGCATCTTTTTAGATAGATCCTTTAAAATCTTAGTGGCATGAGATTTTCTTCCACTACCTATCTTAACAGAAGGTTTAACAATCGTAACCTTTTCAGGGTTTACTGTAACCCTTTCAGAGTTTGTTTCTTGCGGTAAAGAAATCTTAGAAACAGCTTCCTGAAACGGAGTCATCTTCTCTGTGGAAGATAATGTTCTAGGTTTCACTCTCCATTGCTGTTTATTTTTTACGAAATAAACTTCAGCTACAAAAGTCTTACCAATTAATGCGCTACATTTAAAGGGGCTGCCACCTACGTTATCGTAAAACATCATACGATTCGTAGATGTATATCCCGACCTAATCATTTTCTTTTGGGGATAAAGAATATCGAAGGAAACTTTAGATTCCCAAATTACCTCGGTCCATTTTCCATCATCACTAATATGTTTAACTGTTAGATCTAATACTTGATTTGACATTTATTTTCCTGTTCGCTTGACGTGGCACGAACGCCTCAGTAGAATATAATGTCTAAAATTAAGCAGTCAACCCTCGGAAAAACTTTTTAATTCGGTCCCACCACGACGTGCTTCTAAGACACATAACATGATTGTTCCAATATACAATAGACTCTGCAAATTGTTCTGCCGTAAACTCGCCCTTAGTTCCACCCTTCATATGAAGGAAGTTTCTTGCCATCGTATATGGATCCATTGGATCTTCTTTATCAGAAGTTCTAGCTTTTATACAAATGATTTCCCAGTCAGCATCAGTAGACTGTTCATTGTTCTCCCTCAAAACATCCGATCTATATAGAACAATTTCTACATGTTTAGCTATACACTTCTTGGCTTTCGCTCCGAGCTTGATATAAGGCGCTTCCCCAGCTCGTCTTAGTGAATACTCAGCGTCTATCTTAATACGTTTGTTCAACTTAACTATTGCTGAATAGAAACGATAGCCGCGCTTATATGAACCAGAAGCTGGAACACGAACTAGAACTACTCCATCTTTATATCCCGGTGTAACGTTACTCGGAACCTTCCAACACTGATAAACGATATCTTCTAACTCTTCCCATGTTCCACTAAAATGAGAAAATCCCGACTCTGGAGTCTGACGCAATACAAATTCATTACATTTGATATCTTTATTCATATTTTGATCTTCTGATTTTTCATATTGAGATGAACATTTACATTCATTACAAGGCTTCTTATATCACTATCAATTTCGGATGTACGATCATCATACTCAAGCGTTCGATACTTATTAGAATCAGGTAATCTAAGTCTATCTTTTCTAGTCTTATAACTTCTTTTAGGATCATGGTATCTCATATATGCCTGATATTGGTAGGATACTATCAATAATAGTATATTGTAGTATGCGCAAAAAATATTCAATCAATGTCGGAGATAGATATAACAACTTGATAGTGGAAAAAATTGGAATCAAAAATAAACATAACCAATCTTTTTTAATCTGTAGATGTTCTTGCGGAAATGAAGTATCATGTATGCCACATAATTTAATTACTGGAAAAACAAAATCATGTGGATGTTTAAAACAAGAAAAACTAAAAATATACAATACAAAATATTATGTTGGTTCTAAAATTGGAATGTTAACAATACTTAAAGAATATGATACTCGCGATCCTAATGGTAAGAGGATGTTTCAAGTACAATGTGATTGTGGAATAGTTAAAGATATCTCAATACATTATGGAATGAAATCCTGCGGATGCTTAAAACGTATATCCAAAATACCAGAAAAAGATCTTTTCACAAGATATAGACGAAATTCTATTAAGAAAAATAAGCAATTCAATTTATCTATTGATCAATTCAAAGGACTAATATATAGTAATTGTCACTATTGCGGATCAAGTCCAGACTCTAAATTGAGAGTAATTAATTCTGATTTACATTTAGGTATTGACAGGATAGATTCTAATAATGGATATACAATGGATAATTGTGTTTCGTGTTGTTCTAATTGTAATTATGCAAAAAGAACACTTTCATATAAAGAATTTATGTTACTAATCAAATCTATATATGAAAAACATAATCTTCAATTAATAAATCAAGAATAAACCCTATCTATATTCTTTTTTACATACCATACTCCATATTGGTGATCGTTTATTGTATAATAAACTTTCTTTATACCCTTGGACTTAATTTTAACCTGACACATACCGCAAGGTCTAGCCATTTGAAGAGACTGATCCTTACGAGCCACCCTGGCTACATAAAGTGTACCACCAAAATCCATCTTTCTAAGAACTCTTCCCTCAGCATGAACTTGAGGTATCGCTTGATAGTCATCTACAGTAGTAGAAAAGAATGCGCCATTCTTAGAAAAAACCATAGTTCCGTCTTTACGAATACCTACAGCACCAATCCAAAAACCTCGCCAATCTTTACCACTATCTGGTAGCGCTATCTTCGCTGCGAAAAGAAGTAAATCCAGCATTATTATTCTCTTTAATTAGTTCGTCGTCAAACATTTCAATTGGTGGAAATTCATCCACCATCTCATAGACATCTTCATCTGAATAAACAACTAATTGTTCAGTGTCAGATTCAGATAAATTTAAATCAATATTATATTGATTATTTAATGGAACCTCTCCCCAACCACACCCACCAATTAACAATGATAAAATGAGTATATGTTTCATATTATCCCCAATCAGTATATTCAGATTGGACTTTACTTAAATCCGTAATTGCTCTACTAATTGAGTTCTGAGCTTGTTCAATCCTAGAACTAAGTCTTTTAATTTCTTCATCCAGTGGAGATAAAGTGTCAGGAAAATGCTTCTTACGCCATTTAGTTAGGGTCATCTTCTTACCAGAGGCAGTTTCCAAACCTTCAATATGATCATTGTTATATCCAAAACACCTTAATGCATAGCACTCTTTACCCATTAAGTCCTCTGGAATACCTACGCTAAATGTAGAACATAAATCATCTAAGAATGATTTAAGTAGAACGTCATCTAATACAAGATTGCCAAATGATTGGTATCCTCCACCCGAAAACTCTATCCCTATAGAGCAAGTTAGAAAACCATGATCTGGTTCTACCCCATGAGAAACATTAATTATTCTACCACAATCTCTTTTACTACTCATTTTCTAATCTCCAAATAAAAAGACAAACCATTTTGGCATCAAAATGAAACTGATTAAAGGAGGAAATGTTTCATTTGAAATGGTTTATCTCAAAGCTGTATATATCAGTTTTATATACTTTTCAAACTAATCCTCTTTCTTTGCGGCTTTCCAATTCTTTTTCATAATGAGTTTCGCAAAGAGTAACTATATAACCACCAATATTTCTACGAGTTGCCTCAATAGAACCACAGTGCTCACACATAGAAAGACTTAACATATCAGCAAGATCTATCACACCATCTATAAGGGGCGTAGATTGATTCATATAAAACCTAAGCCCTCCAAATTTCTCTTTAATCTGAACGACATAGATATGCTCAGCAATCAATGGGTCCAGTCTTTCTAAATTACGTTCTATAACAATAGACATCTTCTCTATTAGAAAGAACCATCCTTCAGCACACTCTATATAATAAAGATCTTTGTATAGGATGGGACACTTTTTTTTCATATGCTCAAGGAAATCATCGTTATTCATTTTTTCTTTTCCAATTCAGAAATCATTCGCAGTCGCATTTGAAAGTGTTTTTCTTGTTTAGAATACTTCTTAAGGCGTTTACGAATTCTATTCAATCTATCTTGAATTCGCTTCTTGTTCTTTGCCCAATCTTCAATTACTTCTTTAGGAAACATATCATATCCTTAAGATATTTTGGATCTACATAATCTGTAAGCCAAACTCCATTGTCAGAGCAATAGAATTTACAACCATCATTATACATATCTCCACTATTAATCTGTAATATTACAGGTCTTCCATGTCTTTGACCAACTTTAAGAGCAGTATCTTCATCTGCTGAAAGATGAACGTGCTGCCTATTCATCTTTTTGATCCCTTCAGAATAAATGAATGATAGATACTTAACACCAGTTCCATGAAATAAAAACTCTGGAGGTTTAACTTCCTTGAAGTTCATCTCCACATTTGTGGAATGTCCTTGGTTTGCCCTGATATTTCCTTTGCCGTCATAAGAATATCGCTTCTTATTATCTGTTGCGACAATCTCGTCCAACTCTTCTTGAGTGAAATTACAGGCTTTCATTAAGCATCAACAGATACCCAACCACCTTCTGATAATGTTAGTCCAAACTCGTCAGGTTTATGACGCAAAACATAACTAAGAAATTTGCTTTTGTTCTTTTGACTCATGACAATCCTTACATTCAAGTTCATCTTGAAGTTGTTGACACTTTTCGTCGTGACATCCATGTTTGAATTTCATATGATACCACACTTGTATTTTTCGCACAAGATATCCTAATATAGGAATCATTGCCATTAACGCCATTGTTTCATTAGCACACCAATGCATTATTAATCTTCCTTTAACTCTAACACTGCCTCAATATCATTAAGAGAAATATATGGGACTTGGAATCATCATCCCCAATCTGTATACTCTGTATGGATTTTTCTCAATTCTTTATAGGCATCATCTATCCTACGCATATCAGAAGCGATTCTATTTTTAAGAGAACTAATCCTTTCTTCATAAGGAGATTTAGAATTAGGAAAATGTTTCTTGCGCCAAGAAAAAAGCGTAAACCTCTTGCCATCTAAGGTTTCTAAACCTTCAATTGGTTCGTTCCAATGAGAAAAACATCTCAACGCATAACATTGTTTACCAACTAACTCATTAAGAGTCTTAACTCCAAATGTTTCGCAAACGCCTTCCATAAAATCTGGAAGAATTTTTTTATCTAAACACAGGTTACCAAACCCTTGATGGCTACCACGAAAATCTATACCAATAGAACAGGTTAAAATGCCATGGTCTTCTTTACCAGACCAAACATCAACAATTGTTCCAAGCTCCCTTTTGCCGTCTCTTTTATTTTCACACATTTGTTCTTACCTTTGGCATCCCCAGTAGGATTCAAACCTACGACCCTCGGATTAGAAGTCCGGTGCTCTATTCAACTGAGCTATGGGGACATATTAATTATGACAACATAACAGCAATTCTATATAGAATATACAACACCACCAAATAACAAAAGCAGTGCCAACAACTTTCATTGGACCAAAATCATGGCTCATTATTTACTCCTGCATCACAGTTTATTCCAACCCATGCACAACCAAAATCTTCTACAAACACACATTGTAACTCTCCAGCGTATGACCCATCACTACATTTTAGTAATTCCGGGTACGCTCCACACGCAGAATACTCACAAGTGTAAACATCCGGTATATAGTTTTGAATATAAGGCGGACGATCATCCTTGTCACTAGCACAAGAATTTAAAACAAATGCGAGCCCAATTAAAAATCTTTTCATTGCCATGGGTTCTTACAATTGTAACACAATGCCTTGCCATCACCAACATCATCTGGCTCTGCCATTGGCATAAATGTATTACATCTTGGGTTACGACAGAAACAACCATCATCTCTAAGAGTCTCAGAGTTAGGTTTCTTTACCTTTTCTTTTTCACAAGAGCAATCATCACACCCATCACAGTCATCACAATCATCATCATCACATCCAATGACTCTTCCACAACCACCAGAACAACTACCAGAACATGATGCCATTATAGGATTACTGCTCTTTTTTGCTAAATCTCTAGCATTTTTAATGCGAATCAAAAATTTATTCCAAGCCTCTTTATTTTGATTTACTGCCATATTAACCTCACGCGTCATAAAAACAAACAGCAACCGCTTCTTCAGTGTCAGACTTATAATAAATCCGACAACAAATCTTATCAAATCCACAGCCCAATTCATACCACTCATAGATATATTCTTTATTAGGATCTATTTCTTCTCCAAAATAAGAAAGAGTTTCAGAAATAGGAACTATTGGATTATATGATAACCCAGTCCAATTAAGCAACCATATACTTTTGCGACAAGTATCCTCAAACTCTGCTAACGAACAACGGTCACTCCATTGAGGATACAACTTTGCGATTACTTCATCACTAAAAAATAAGAACGGAGATTTGTTTAACATAATTTTAACCTTATCATAACAATATAGATAATGATGCCCAGCGTCTCTAACTCGATGATACCTATCGCAAACTAAATCTCCACACCCCATGTAAATTACCTTTATTCAAAATCCGCTATCACTAATGGCAAGCACACAAATACCATTCTTATCTGGGCGTTTTAACATAATACTGAAACCAGCTTCATGTAATTCCTGTATCTGTTTATAAGTAATCTCAGCATTTTCTCTATGAACAAACCAATCAGGTTTATTATCAGCGCCACCAAACCAATCTATCATACGAACTTTAATCTTTGTAACCAATGTTATCTTCTCCAATGTTGGATCAGTAACCTCTACCTTTGGCAGAGTTTTACTTGTATCATTTATCCTCGCTAAAATCTTATCTGATCTGGCTTTGGCTAATATATACATTTGTGATGACGGCGGAAACCTTCTCATAATATCTTTTAAACCTTATTTAATCGTTTTGAATTATGGCACTATTAACTCCAGTCCCCATTCAGTTTTTATATACTTACGATCCAATTCCTTTTGAGATCTAGTCTTTTTAAACTTGAACTTATGTCCACATGATGTTAACTTAGAGCCATCTTTTGCTTTGCCCACAATACACATCATTTGTTTACATATTGGGCAAGGATATAAAGAAGTAGAACTCACTTATTAACCTTCTTCAAAATCACTTCTATACTGGTGCAATCATCATCATGGTGAGTGAACGGCTTTACTTCATTATCATATAAGATAACCGTGTATAATACCTTATAAATGTCACCAGTCTCCATATCCGATGACAATACATTATCACTCAAATAAACAAACTCACCTTTAAGTGGCTCTCTTCGCTAGGAAAGATTAGCAATACACTTTAAATCAATATGTTTATTGGTATTACCTCTAAGGAAAAACCTAAGATTATACTTCATTTGTTTTTTCCAATTTATAATTTAACCAGCAAAGAAGATTAGCGGCGCGCATAATGTGCGACAACCTATCTTTAAATTGAGGGAACCATTGATTCTCATATGACTCGCCAAGCATATTAATCTCCATTAAACCATAATCAATATTATGGAAATTAATGTTTAAAGTAATTGGAGTGTCATATTTGGCGCTCATCTCTGTAAGAGTTGCGATGGCTTCCGTCATCCTATTTCTATCTTCTTGATTCATATGTCAAACGAGCCTTTCTTATACATCTCCATAAACCTTGTCACACTAGGCACCCTAGATTTAGATCCAATATCGCAATGGTAATCAAACATATTGCTGATATATTTGCGTAATCTTAAACTAAGATCCTCAGAACTCTTTTTAATTCGGGCTCTGCGGCTTGCAAAAATATCTACAAAAAGCTCGCCCTCGTTAAAAGATTCCTCGAAAAATTCCTCAAGATCTTTATCTGAAGCATCTTGTTCCATCTTCGAAAGTGGAAGCGGGAATTTTCCTTGCAATTGCCCGCAATCTAAACACAAGTCTAACTCTACATAGTCACCACCACCAATGCCAAGATCATCTGGCACATACCCATCGATTTCTAGATCACCGACAGAGGCAGTAAACATATCAGAACATTTACAACCCGCCGACAGAATACGCTCACTGCCACATCGTTGACATTTCATATTATGACCCCACTGAAAGCGTAATTAACCTTTTGTCATGATCTACTGAGATTGATTCTAATACCAAATCGCCTATATCATGCCCCCATATTCCAAACTGTTCTGGAGAAGCATAAACCTTTTCATATGCTTTTCCAATATCACTCAATAGTGAAATTAATCCACACCCATTATCTCCAGAATGAATCAGAAACTCCACGCCAGAATTCAAAGGATAAGTTATTAGAAGGGTGTATAAAGTGTTTGGTTGCAATTCAATATTACCACTCATATCAGATAGATAAATTACTGAAATTCCCAAACGACATTTTTCTTTATTCATCAAAATCTTCTTCTTCCTCCTCAAAATGAGAGGCGACTCTAGTGATTATATGTTCTGGAATATTATGTTTGCGAAGTTGATCGTCCCAACCTGGACTTGGAACATCACCACTATAGCTTCTTTTACCAACAAAAAACATCGCAGGCTTGGAATAAACTCTACCAAAAGGCGTTTCCATATATGGCCAAATCTCTAATGGAGAGTCCGAACAACAACCACAATTATGTCGACTATCATAACTAGTAACTAACGTATTTACAGCTGGCGAACAATGAACTACCTTATTCCATCTACCAGTATAAGTTTCAAGATCGGGAAAAGACTCTGCTAAAGCTTTTAACCTACATACTTCTTCTGATTTATCCGCCAACTCTTTTTCTAATTTAGTTATTTCATCTACAATAGAGCTCATATTTTATACCTCTGCCACAATATAACCACGCTCTCGCTCACGTCAACCCGCACATATTATCCAAAATTTCATGAAGCATCTCTCGACAAACATATGGGGGATCTTATAGGGGGAGTAAGTATATAGAGAGTGACTATGTGTGACCATACGTCATGCAAACCCGATACCGAACATGAACCCTTCGCAATGAATTACTAATTGTTTTAGTAACATCTCATCATTTTCAAGAAGATCGTTTGGTAGATCACGCTTTTTCACAAGCAAACGATAATCACCAAAATCATCTTTGTACCAATGTAGAGATTTATTATTAACCTCAAGTGTTTCAGCGACATAATCTAATGCCAGAGACATCATTTTTTTGGATTTCGCGATGCGCCATTCGCCGCAAACAAACCCCATTTCAACATATAGTTCCATTATTTTCTCCATTTCTCACATGGGCAGTATGCGATATAAGTGCAGTGAGTACGAGCACCTACACGCGAGGATTATATGACTACAAATTCTGAAGAATTATTTAGACCACTTATTTGGATTGAGGGAATCATTGGAGCAGGAAAAAGTACATTTTCCAGAGAGATTGCTTCAAGACTTAATTTGAGATTAGTTGAAGAGCCAGTTGAAACAAATCCATATCTAGAGAAATTCTATCAAGATCCAAAACAATATGCATTTGGTATGCAAGTATTTCTTCTACACAAAAGATATGCTATGCAACAATTAGCTTCATATGAAGCCACAGACAGCTTATGACAGAATGAAAGCTAGGAATCGAAATGCCGAGGCGGGAGTACCCCTAGAGTATCTTTCTAAATTGCGTAAAGGATATCAAGAATTACTTAGGGAGGCTGAGTCGGCTCTCCTACCATGGGCACACGCGATACGAATTTTAAGAATTCCGTTTGATTTTGATATCCGCTCAAAAGAAGAATGGGACTCAGTTGCTTTAACTGTCAAAGATAGTTGTAGGATTATGTAATAATTCCCAATTGTAGACAAGTAATTTCATTTCATCTAATGATAGATTACTTTTGGCAGTGTTCGCTTTTAAAGAAATTACTTGTACATTATCTTTAGTATATCCTTTTGATGAATCAATTCTATCTAATGTTGGAGAATTTGGACAAGAATTTTTCTCACCTCTAAATAAAGGTATCTTTAATAAAGGGCAGAGGTTGTCTGTTGGATAGATTTTATTCAGAAATTCCTCATCTAAATTGAAGCCTTCAATAGTCTCAAGAACACAGCAATCTGTATTAACTCCACAGACACGCAAGTGATTCTTTGGAAGTTTCTTTCTTTGTAGAAGTTTATTAATTGCTAAAGCTCCATTATTTGTAGTCTTGGTTACTGTATGAACATTCTCATATTTTACAGCAGCAACTAATTGTTTTAAACTCTCAACTGTTTTACCTGAATAACGATACTCAACGAATACAATTGGAGCATTTCTTTTGATAGCTTGTTCTATCTCAGATATACATCCATATTGGACTGACTTATATTTTGCCGCAGTAAAGCTATCTTGCATGTCAATAATTACAAGTGTATACATCGAAACAAACCTCTCCTTAAAGCCGTTCCGCAGTTATTGTTTTTAATATTTCTGTTTGCTGCCAGTTTAATTTTTGGTAATTGCCAACAGCTTACCATCAATCGTTTTAACCACTTTACAAATAGCGCCATCAAATTTACGATAGCCTAGTGGTTTTTCACTACCAGTCAATTCAACTGTTTGAAAATCCCAACCATCTATATGTGAATTCTGCCAATTATCCGAACCATCATATACAAACGCATAAACAGCGCCAGTCATATTCTCTCCAATTAGTAATTATCTTCCAAGTAAGCAAGTTGTTTATTCTTACCATTTAAACGCTTGGTACGTTTATCACGCATAGGTCCACCTTTTCTTTTCCTGGCGGGAAAATTAAATGGATTTCTATACTTGTTAATCTTTTGTTTCATAAAAATTTGTAGTCCCACTCGGACTTGAACCGAGACGCCCATACGGGCACTTGCTCTTGAGGCAAGCGTGGCTGCCATTACACCATGAGACCATAGAGTTTGGAAACTTATAGTTCCTCGACACGCCCGTACATCATGTCGCTTATGGGTGGACCCAAGGAATACTTTACCTGAGCTAGCAATCACCATCAAAAATAATCAATGTTTATAGCAAGCTATATCAGGACTCGAACCCGACTCAGAGGCGTATGGTTTCCCTCTTACCCCAACACTAATTATTTGACAATGAAACGTTTCCAAACTGGTAGCACCTGAGAGACTCGAACTCTCACGCCCTTTCGGACACTTGCTCTTAAGGCAAGCGCGTATGCCATTTCGCCAAGGTGCCTCACATCACATATATAACGTGATATTGATATTTCAGTATGCAGATTTCCTTATATGTGGCTTACTCCGAAAACTATCAGATTCACCATTTACATTCATATCCATCTTTTCTCTCAAGAGTTTTTCTTTTTCAAGCTTACCCTTAAGATAAGCTTCCTTATCTCTTCGTTTTTTTGAAAAACAACTTAATACTTTTGGAAAGTATATCTGGTAAAAACACAAATAGAAATGCTCCCAAGAAAAATAGAAGAGTTAAAGGAACTGTAATCTCCCAGAAAAAACCAAAAGCTGCTCTAGCGCAAGGAGTGTCATCACTATTCGATGCATCAATAAATTAAGTTATATTTAAAATCGTAATTACAATAAATGTAACTAGGATGTGAATTGCTATACACACCAGTACAGTTATCATATTGTTCCCGCCTTAGTAATATAGAATATTAAATTAGTTGGTTGAGGTGCAGAGATTCGAACTCTGATACTAGGTTCCAAAGACCCATGTCCTGCCGTTGAACGACACCTCAATACTTATGATTATATATCATGATATTAGCTGATTTGAATAGCTAACATCATTTTACATAATCATAAGGCTATTTTATAATAGCACACCAAGCTCTCAAAATAGCAAACACACTTGGTAACCTCACCACTTCTCTTTTAGCGCGCATAGATGGCAGGTGACGCCAAATCTAAATCTTCAGTAATCATTGGCTTCAGATTCGTCATAAACATCATGTTCATCAAAATCAAGCTCACCCTCTTCCTCTTCTTCATCAAGAGGTACAAGCTCTCCATCATCAGATTCAGTAAGACCAGTATAGATGATAATTTGCCGTCGTTATCAGTATCAATCTGATAGCTTGGCAAGATTTCCTCAAGCGCCTCTTCTAGTTCCTCAAGAGTCATGTTCATATCTCCATGTCAAATCATTACCAATGATTAAAAGATATTAGTAAAAATTGAGGGACAGTTACCTATCCCCCAATCCCCACTATTCGCTCATCAAATCTCACCTAACCGTGAGCCTGTCTTGAATTTATATTCAAATTCGTGGTTGATCGTAGCAGTATCTATGAATTATTCTGATTCGTCAGTCGCAGGCGCAGCAGCCTTACGGCTAACACCGCCGCCCTTACCCTTAGTGATGGTCAGCGAACCACCTTCGCCAGCCATACCCTGAATGTGAGCATGAATACGCTTCGTAACAGCACCATGCTCAGCAGGAGTTGCACCAAGGTCAGCCACCGAAAGGGAGACCAATGCAGGCATTGGAAGGGTTTGACCAGGGTATCGATCAAACACCGCATTCACAACATCACTCAAGAGTTCCGGGTCAGTTTCATTCTCATTGACCCAAGCCTGCAACGCTTCAGCATACTTCGAAGCAGAAGCAACCACATCAACCGCACCACTCGTATCACGTACCGTAAACTTATCCATTTTTCATTCTCCTTACAGAAACAATTTCCGACAATTAAACTCAGACCATCTGAGTATTAATACTTTAATGTTGGATATATATACCAATACTTTAGTATAATATCATGTTTTATGTATACAAACTAACTAACAAATCGAATTTCAAAAGTTATATTGGAAAATCCAACGATGCTTTAAAAAGACTACGCACACATATAAAAATTTCAAAAGGAGGCAAAGCAAAATATCCTAGAAAATTTCATGCAATTCATGCAGCTATAGCTAAGTATGGCATCGAGAGTTTCTATTTTGAAATATTACATCAGGTAGAATCAGAAGAACAAGCATTTGAATTAGAAACAAATGAAATTCTTAAGATAAGAAAATTAGGCATTAATGTTTATAACCTTAGTGATGGCGGTGAAGGTAATTCAGGATGGCACCATACTAATGAATCTAAATTAAAAATGTCTATTACACGCAAAGGTCGAGTATTTTCAAGTGAACACAAAAAAGCATTATCAAAAGCTCAAAGTGGCAATAAACATTCTCAATTTGGAAAACATCAAGATATATCTTGGAAAGAAAAGAAAAGTAAATTAACATCAAAACAAGTTTCTGATATTAAATACTTAATCAAGATAGGCACAAAACAAAGTCTAATAGCCAATACATATGGCGTAAGCATATCTACTATAAGTATGATTAAATCCGGTAAAATATGGAATGAAGTTATTACTTCGTCTGAGGAGAATTATTCTGGTCTACCTGTGCCAATTTCGTAATTCCACCATGAGCACCTCTGGTAACTGAAACCCCAGGATATCCTTCCAAAAGGAACTTAATGGTAGGATATAGCGCAGGACCAGTCATTCCGATTTCCTCAGCCAAATCCTTTGCAAGACCTGTCGCCGTAACCTTCTCACCAACCTTGAGAGCTTCAATGCGAGTAGAAGCTTTCTCAAAAATATTACGAATCTTATTGAGCGACGCATCGATATGACTATTATTCATGTTCATGTTGTACTTCCTTTGCTAACATTTTCTTGTTCATTGCAGCGCTCTACGTCGCCGCTACATACCCTAGCTTGCCCCCCTCACTCGATGGGGCGGCGTCCGCCCTCACTGTAATCAGAAGTTATATTGCAACCACAACTTAGCTGCTTTTCTAGCACGAGCAGGAACGTTCTTTGATTGCAAAAGACTCTGCATAACAGCAGTAGTTATTTGATGGTTGTCTTGCTCACCGTCAAAACCCTTCAGACGAATAGGCTTCTCAAGCAAACGACCAAGAGCAATATGACGAGCAAGACTTCGCTCAAACTTATCGACAGGATTCAACACTGACATTTGATACCTAACAGTGCTACGATCCTTACTCAAGGAAATCGCAACACAACCAACAGGATTGGACCTCTCATCCCTAAGATACATAACTCTACGATTCTGTTTCATTTTCTTTCTCTCTTTCTAATTAGTAATTGGCGATAGCATTATATCGTCTTTCTTCTCTATCAAACGTATGATAAGCTCTAACAGCTTGTTGGAACTCATCTGCTTTCTTCACACTAATTGTAGGTGGATAATTTCTGATTGAAGGAAATTTATCACAAACCTCTAGAATTACTTGGCGTGGTCTGCGTTTCAATAGCGCAAGTGTAACCAAAATATCATTGGTGCTTACAATCATTTTTAATTATCTCCTACTTATACAGGATAATTTGTCCGAATTTTTTGAATAACTAATTGCGCTTGCTGCGCAGTTTCTTCTACGGTTCCAGAGGAATCAATTACGAAATCCGCTACCTTAATCTTTTTTTCCCTCGGAAGTTGTGATTTCAATCTAGCCACGGCTTCGTCGTATGTCAAGAGGTTGCGGCGCATCATTCTCGCGATTTGCGTTTCAGGCGCACAATGCACCACAATCAAGGGACGGTAACGCTCCGCGTCGCCAGCCTCGACGATTAATGCAGAGTCAAACCCAACGATTTTATTACCAGCATTATGAAACTTATCTATTTGATTGTCAGCTTCTTTTCTGATAAGAGGAATCATTATTGAATCTAACTTTAATCTAGCTTCTTTATTAAAAAAGATAAGATTAGCAAGTTTCTTTCTATCTAAGTAACCATCATATGTAAAGTATTGTGGACCAAAAGTATTAAACAATTTACTATGACCAGTTGTACCTAGTTGAACTATTTCACGAGCAACTTCATCAGCATCAACCATAGGTATATCATTCTCTTTAAAGAACTTAGTTATACGGCTTTTACCACAGGCAATACCGCCTGTTAAACCAAATGTTACCATTATGTGTTCCTATGGGTTAAGAAGATAGTCTTCTAATATATGCTGCAATAAACCGTTAATTTCTTCAATTAGAAGATATCTTTCATCAGTTTCATCTTCAGGATAACAATTTACATAAAGCTTTCCTCCATCATTCCAGAACTTACCACCAAATCCTAACACCGAACAGCAGCGATATTCTACACCATCTTCATGAGTAAAGTAATTGATGAAGTCATCTCTATGCCAAGGTTCTGCGCCTAAACGTTCTTCAAGAAGATCATATATTTTATGATATAAAGATTCAGGTAAGATCATAGATATCCCCTAAACAATTTTGATTTCTCATGAAGATATTCTAGCTTAAAAAGCAGCCCTCGTAAATGTGGCGATTTATAATCTGGATGCTTCATAGAAATAAGTTGTCGCATATAATGCAAATCGGATAATAGTGTCTTACGTTCATCATGAGATAATGAACTGAACCATTTATCTATTGTGTTTTTTCTTATAAAGAACATTTAAAAATCAATTTATTCTCAATAGTAATCCTGATAGTAGCCTGGGTCATCATATTCATAATCATCTGGTGGGTCAAAATCATCAAAGTCTTTAGCCATATCAGCGATTCTTTCTTTGATCGATTCTCGCTCATCTCTTGTTAATTTGTGATACCAATCATTTCCATTAGAATCAATAACCGATTCAATTTCAGTACCACCATCATCCGGTTCACAATCCTCTGGATACTTACCAGTATGTCCAGGATAATAATATGAATTACCTTCAACAGTTAAGGCAACACTGACAATATCGTATTCGAAATCATCTTCAAGATTTGGAAGGTCTGCTTCTTTAAAAAGTTCCCCCGTTTCTCGATCTTTATATCTTTCAATTTCAAATTCAAATTCAGCGTTACCTGAGTAACCACCTTTTTTATTCATGATATCTACTCAATTCAGTTTAATAACTCTATCAATTTTGAATGAAAAACGTTCTTTAAAAGAATCTTTTTGAGGACTAACCCTAAGCCAGAAGTGTTCACCATCATCACAAATCTCATCCACTACACCAATGATCCTCTTACCTTCATAAAGATGAACACCAATAACTTCATTAAGCTTGATATCAACTTTCTTAATGACCGGAAACAAGAGGCATGAGTTTTCGTTTATAACAGAATTGACAACCATAGTTACCTCCGCGAATGTTAGAATTTATTTCAGCATCTTATATCATTGAGACTAATTCCTCAATACCAACTCCTCTATCAAATCTCTCACCTAAACATGCCAAAGCAGTAATAGTTAGTTAGCTTTGCTGCAAGTTTTTATCGCTCGGTACGTAAGCTGGCTTGCCCCCCTTACTCGATGGGACACGCCACTTGGCACGGTTTTTGCTTTGCCTTATTAAGGAAGCAATTCAGGAACAGATGCAGAAGGTGCAGGAACAATAGGTGCAGGATAAGCCCAAAGAGTAGAGCTTGCTGCGACTGTTGCAGAAGTATCTGGTTTTACTTTAGAAGTAATTTCATTTTCATTTGGAGTAATATCCAAAGGACAGTACCAATCCATTTTTGTATACCACTTTGGTTTCTTAGGAGTTTCTCTTCTTGGTTCAGGATCTTTGGCAGCAGGTGTCCTATAAGGATCTATATTTATTTCTTTATTACAATGTGGACAAAACATTTGTACCTTATGCGGCAGCCAAACCGAAAAACAAGTATTTCACACCGCTGTCTTTATCCTTAAATTGGACACAGCCAGCAGGTCCCCACTTATCATTGATTTTTTCATCACCATTCTCAATAAGTTGATCGGCAAAATCATAGGCTTCCTTGTAAGAATCAAATACTTTGTCACTAACCATAACAAAAGATTCTTTCTCTGCAAGAGAGCCAGTATAGCCGCGATGACCATATTCATATGCTGCTGTTTTTGAAGCAGCAGTAAAAGCTTTCTTTGCATTCTTTCCACTAGCGATTTGAAAAAATTCTTCAGCTCCCATGATTATCCTCCAAACGTTCCATCTTCAAAACAACACCAAATACATCTTCCCATTCAAGAAATGCAGAAGCTCCATTATGCAATGTAACACTGCATCTTCCACCATTGTCCTTTGGACAGGTTTCAGCTATATGTAAATTCTTATGCTTTCCGCCAGCTAGGCATACAATTTTTGTAGATGGACCATAAGCAAGTTTATTAAGATCTATAGGTAATGCTTCAACCAAAACCTTACACATACCATCATCTCCTAAAGCAAACATCTCTGCTTGGAATATATCTCCATTACGAAGCTTTGTAATCATGTCCTGATTATGTTGCCTCTGCTTATGAGATCTCTTTTGCTTCAAGAATTCACCAGGCTTCTTACCCTTTTTCATCTGTACTCTCCTTAAAGTAACTTGGATGTTCCATTCGCATGATCTTTACGCCATGCTCACCAATGATATCTCGTTGTTCCCACCAGGCTTTTTTCCATTTTTTCACGGAAAGCTCTAGTACCGCAATTCTATCAGAATAGTATTTTTCAAGACACTTATCTGAACAGAATGTTTTTCCATCTCTTTCTATTTTTGAAGAAGAGTAGAAAACTATTTCACATATAGAACAAATTGATTTTGTCATTATTTCTTTTCTACCTTTAAAGTACCAGCATCATCAAACTTAATGATGTAGACATTATTTTCAGGCTCAACACAGATACATTGTCTGCTGTAATTTCTCTCCATCTTATAGGCAATGGTTCCTTCTGGACACTTTGAATCATCACACCTATCAGTTAGTGCAAGAAATCCCAAAGCTATACCTATTACTGCGCCCAATAACAATAGACCAATTAGACCAATCTTATCTGTATCTTTTTTCATTTGAATTTCTCGTAATAAGAATTATCTTCAATTGTTTTGGGATAAATCCATAAAATTATTCCTATAAAGATTCCCAAAGCCCCACCTACTATAGGAATAGAATAGTTAATTAAATTTTGCTTATTCATCAAATTGTAATATATTTTCTATTCGTTGCTCTAGTTGAATTACTTCTTCACAATCAATCTTATTACCATCAGTAATACCTTTGAAGTAAGCATGAATATCTTTAATTAAAGACTGTGAATTGATATCAATAGATTCTTTTATAGGCTTTTCTTTTTCAGAATGTTTTGTAATACATTCATTACCTACATTAAGTATTGCTTCAGAACCAGGTTTATTCATTGCTTTAGGAACTTCAAAATATATGAAATCTAAATTGCTTTTAATTCCCTCAACTACACCCTCAGCATAAGAATGAGAATATACTGGTCCTTTGCCCCTACAATTAATAAGAATTAATTCTTCGACTTTCTTTTCTAAAGCGGAATATACAAACTTTACTGCCTGCATATTTTCTGAATCACCAATTACATAATAGGTAAACTCACTTATACCCTCGACTGGCACCGATTCCTCTTGAACCAAGAAGCAATCGTATCGAGTAGATACGCCTAAAGCTAATTGATTACGCCAGCTATCCAATCCAATAGTTGAGTATACTTTATTACTGTCATCGTAAGGTGGCGGCTTATCCTTAATGCTCTCCAGATCCTCCTCAGTAATGTTATACTTTGCGATGAGCTTGTCTGCCATGTCACGCGCAGTAGCGGCTTCGTTCTCGTTAGGAGAATTTGCTAAATTAAGCAGGAGCCTTATCTTATTGAGGATTAGTTCATTAGCCATTATTCTTTGTTAGCCTCACAAAAGTCTTCTAACACTTCGAAACAAAGGACCAATAATAGATCTGCCTCATATGAATGGTACGGGGTAAGCTCCCAATAACCAACCAAATAATTATATGCCGTTGATTGAGACGCAGTTAATTTAGTCTCAGTTATTGGTACTGAGAGATCATCAACCTTAATAAGCAAAGCTTCTATTTCTTCTTTTGACTTAGACATTTTTGAGATATTCCTTATACAAGGCAACAGTCTTTTGATTGATAGCTTTACGAGCTTCCTTGCTATCAACAATTTCTCCCTTACCTTCACGCAAGACATCTTCCAACATAGCTGCAATGATGAGTTGCAGCAACAGTATAGATTGCATCATCTTCATCTGTACAAAGGATGATATCCTCGGTAAACAAAGACTCCCACCCATCATCATCATAAACAACACCAGTAAATTGAACTTCACAGATTGTATCGTCATTTTCAGGAAGGCGAATAACCTTTGCATACAACCAACCACTATCAACAGCATCTGTTGCAACCGTATCACCAACATTAACTTCAGAACCAAATCGATCTTTCATGTTTTACCTCATTGACTGGATAGAAACCCACCATCAACACTATTACCACGAATCATTAGGACAACCGTCTTACCATCTTTTGTAAGAGTATAGTTCTCACCCTCGCCAAGATCCTCATAGGTAATGGAATCAACTCCAGTTACATCAACTATTCGTTGCATCATCTTCCAATGATTATCAGAAGCTGCATTTACAATCTTAGTCATGTTAAACTCCTTAATGGATTACGGCTTTTGTGACCTTTAGATTATCAATCTCTACACATACAACATCTCCACAACCTTCGCCATCTGGATATTCAAAGAATTCCTTATCTCCAATTCGGATAAGGCGGAAAATCAAATTCATTCTATCAGCAAGATTTTGTGCATCTTTCTTGCCAAGACCAATAAATTGTTCAGAATTCATTTTTTATTCTCCTTTTCTTTTTTCTCAAATAGAGATATAATAAATCCGGCACTATAACATAACGAATTGATTATAGTTAATTTTGCAAATAGTTTTATCTCTTGATAAGTTGCAGAGTCATCAAGGATATGTGTCATCTTCTTTTTCATTTTCCACCCAGTTACTTATACCACAAACTGGGCATCTCCAGTAAACTTTTCCAATTTCATCTGGATCATAGTCACAGTCATATGGTCCAGGAGGACCAATTTTGCTCATCTCATGTTTGAACATTTCAACTATGCTCCCACAACGATTACAAGTCTTACGAAAAGATCCTTTAGAAATTACTTTCATTTAATTTTATCCCGCCTATTACTATTTTGATATACTTGACAGATATAACAATAAAGACTACAAAATGTATAGAAAATATCCAATCAACGAATCATTTTTCGATTCAGTCGACACTCCAGATAAAGCTTATTTTCTTGGAATTTTATATGCCGATGGATGGAATCAACCAAACAAAAATTCAGTAAAGATACAGCTTTCTGGAGCTGATAAAGAGATATTAATAAAACTTATCAAGTTAATTTATCCTAATGGAAAACCATTATATACTAGACGAGCAAGAGAATTATACATAAATGGAAATAAAACTTTTGGGCAAGAAGCTTTTACATTAGAAATATGTAACAAACATATTAGCAATTTACTTGCTACTTATGGAATGGTTCCAGCTAAAAGTTCAATACTAGAATATCCTAAATGGATGTCACCATCTTTAACATCACATTTTATTAGGGGCTATTTTGATGGTGATGGAAGTATATCTTTAACAAAGAAGAATCAAATAGCTATAAAAATCATAGGGTCTAATATCTTTTGCCAACAAATTAAAGACATACTAGAGAAAAAAGATATTAAATGTGTAATAAGTAAAGCTGGTCGCTCTAATAAAGTTAAAGTCGTAGATATTCACGGTAATATTGTGGGAAGAAAATTTTTAGATTGGATCTATCATGACACAGAACTGTATCTTAAAAGAAAGTATTTAAAATCACAAGAGATATTGAATCTTATTCCAGCAGAGTTACCAACTACATGTTCAATATGTGACGCGCCATATTATGGATGTGGATATTGTAAAAAACACAAATATGAGTTCATTGGAAAACAAAAACGTCATGAACGCTATTTACGCGAAGGAAAATAATCTGGGTGATATTCTCTAAACAACGAATTATACTTTGAACATACGTCCAAACAATTAGCACGGCATATAGGATCTTGCAAAGAATTGTGAGTTAATGCCCAACTCTTACGTTCAGACCTCATGTTTGGTCCAACCACGCCAATAGGATTACAGTGTTCTCTAAAAGCTATAATACATGGATAGTGCTTATCTCCAACTATTACAGAATCATCAAAAGCTAATCCACAAATAGGAGAATCAGTATCTTTCAATCCTCTAACGTGTTCCCCATTTACAAAAGATTTAGCTCTAAATTTTAGAATCGGATGACGATCCAATATATCATTTTTGATGATAGATAATCCTTCTGCCGGTTTGTTATATTGGGCAGAAGGAATTACTCTAATATCAGCAACCCCCAACTCATCAGCAAAATTAATAATATCTACAGTTTTCTGAACATTATCTGGCGTCAAAACAATCCCTACGGTTACATAGGTTAGCTTAGAAAGCTCTCTAATATTATGGGATATTACATCAAATGATCCTTTAATTCCTCCAGACATAAATTCAACATCTTCTGCACAGCAACCATCCAAACTAATAGAATAATCATTCACACCAAGAGCAATTAATTCTTTATACAAAGATAGTTTATTGGATCCATTTGTAGAGATGGCAATTCTCTTGATACCTTTAGATGAGGAATAAGAAACAATTTCTCTTATATTTTTATGAAGAGTTGGTTCTCCACCTGAAAATCTAATGTTTTCTAAAGGTTGCCCTTCGCACCAATAATCAATTCCACACTTAATAGCATTAAATGACATTTGTCGAACATTGGTATTATTCCAGACAGAAGGATCAAATTTTCTACAATATGAACATTGGAAATTACAATACTCAGTAATGATCATTTCGCAGCGTTTCATCTGAGAAGTCTCAGACGTATTGCGTGCACGCTCATTAGACAGAGTATAGAATCCAATGTTCTTCAATTCTTCCATGACAAAATTCCTTTATAGTTTTCCTACTTTAGGATATTCAGGTATTACGACCGGACTATAATCACTACTAGGAGGACACGGTTCACTTGAACGGGATAATCCTTCTGGCAACTTCTTAGCCAGAAGCTCATTTTCTAAATCCTCAACCCTTTTTACCAAAGATGCAAAGCAATCATAGATATTGGCATGGTTTATGAATTTTCCGGTAAACAAATCTTCATTTAAAGATTGTTTACAATGTGGACATTTAGGCAGGATTTTTCTCATCGTCATCTTCTTTTACCTCATCAATAGGTTCAGTAGAAGAAGAATCATTATCTATCTCTTCAACAATCTCGCCTACTGTATCAATTATTCTGCCTCTATTGAATCCTGCACAGCCAACAACAAATAACATACAAAAAGCTGCCGCAACCTTACGAATTACATTCTTCATCTTCCTCAATTCCTTCTTCAAAAAAATCATATTCACAGCAAGGAAGTAATCTTCCTTGCTCATCTTTATATTGGACAAATTCTTCGCCGGTCTCATCTAAAATAAGCCTGCCCTCTTCATCACAATCGATATTGCAAGAGCAGCCTCTTGGAACGCAGTCATCGCAATAGTTTCCATTACTATCACTTGGCATGTATATCCAAGTTGCTAAAGCATTGCATACCATACATTTTGTTTTCATTTAATTCTCTTTAGATGAGTTTGTTAAAACTCCAAATTTTCATCTTCTTCTGAAATAGAAAGATTATCAACAGACATATCGGATGAGTCAAAATGAATTGTAATTAATCCATCAATCATTCCTCTTGCCCTTGCAACAGCTATATTCTCAGCCTCTTCAAAATCATCCGCTTCTACTGTGACGTTGAATGTGTAACGTTTAACTACATCTCCAACTATAAAGTATTTAGGCATTTTCAATCTTCTTTTTCTAAAGAGGAAAGTTTCTCATAATCTTTTTTAATTTTTATTGTGAAACGTTTAATAATTGGATAACTTATTGTGTAACGAACAATAAATGCACTAATTGACCAAATTAGTGTATAAACAATTCCTTGTAAAAGCCACGTGCCCAACAAAAAATCATCATTAAGTAATCTAATTACCACTCCAGTTATAAAGTAACTTACTATAAATGCATAGGTACTAGATAGGTTCCATAAAAATCGGTTTTATATTCCGAGATAATATATAGAACTACCAATACTAGTGTGAAGATCTGCGATTTGTTTTTGTATATCTTTAGACATTCTCTTTTTTTGCATTCATGATAGATTTTTTTACATGAAGTTAATTTCTTCTTCTGATTGAGTAGTAACTACAGCCTCAACGTGACCATTGGTGGAATTTCTTACAACAAGCTGTACAACAAGATCATCCTGGTCCCAAGACATGTCAACATTCTCACGAAGAAAGTATTTAACAGCTTGCACTATTTCAGTGGTATTCAATGTGATTGTTCTTTTCACTGGTGGTCTCCTATAAGGGCTTACCATAAGCTTCCTCTTCTTTCAATCCAATCAGCTCTATCGTTAGCTATTTCTCTTTCTTTTTCTTCTTCTACTAAATCTCTCAAAAATTCTGCCCTAGTTCTTTTATCTTTGACAGGCTTAATCTTCTCTGGTTTTTTGACCTTTTCACTAAATTCTTTTTTATTGAATTTTGGATTTATGGCTAAGAAAAATTCTGAGAATAGATTTATTATTGTATCAAGATTACTCCCTTCAATAGGAAACCCACCAGATCTTGCATTTCTAATAAGCTCAATTGCTATTTTATAATCTTTTTTATTCATAAAATTATTCCCATTCTGTTTCACCACGAGAGATCATTTTTTTGAAATCTTCAATTTTTTTATCAAGCTCATCTTTAGTTGGAGGTTTTTGTGGTTCGTATATTATTGAGAATCCTAGTATATCAAAAACAATAGCAGTTATTAAACAATAGCTGCGCTCTAATTTAGAGAACTTTTTCATTGTATTCTCCAACCTGGATGGTATAATAGGTTTCTACTAATCATCTTTCTATTATTTCTTAAGGTTATAACCCTCCCCAACTAGTTTAACTTGCATTCTAGATTGCAGTTTTGGTTCAAACCTTTCAACAGCAGTGTTCAAAACAAAACCTTCTCGAACATGCTTTGGATTCAAAGTGCTAGGTCCCTCAGCATATGGATAAATATTCTCCTTACTTGTCCAAGGACCACGATACAATTCAGGAACTTTCTCCAATCCAATTGAATCCATTATTTTTACCCTCTCATCATAGTCCAAATAACGACCGCTCTTAGTATTGAAGATATCAAAGAATCTAACCTTAGTCAAAAGTTGACCTTCCTTTATGACTGTATCATAACGGAAACCCTTCACTTGACCATATAGCTCTCCAAAGAATACCATCATAGGATATTTAGCCATCTTGGATTCGAAATCTTCACGTAGTGCTACGTCCCACCACATATCATCTTCATCCATCTTCTTATATTGATTGCGGCTTTTAACCCACAATATCTCTCCGTCATGACAGAAAGCTGCGTTACTACCATGTAGCTTTTCAGTAAGAACAATCTCTTCATTGTCTTGAAGACAAGACAGATATTTGCGCATTCCATCAATATCATAATGAGGAATCATCCATCCCTTTGGAGCTTTTCCTGCCCCGTTCCCTTTACCTTTTTTAATCTGGACATTCTCTTCTTCATCCTCTTCCCATTTCTTCAGGTCAAGCAATTCAACAAGAGAATCACCTTCCTTCATTCCTGTAACAGGATGAAGCATTCCTTGAGAATATACTCCACGAATTTTCTTTGCTTTCAGAATGCGATATTTCTCGGGAACTTCACCTACAGGATACTTAGGTCCAGCTTGACGTTTCTCAATGTTCCCATTCTCATCTTCAAAGCTTTCATATGCCATTGGGCAAAGGAAATGAAAGCCCTCAGTATCAGGAACAATTGTATCAATTGGGAGGTAACCAATCAAATCATTGATCTTAAGGTCAACCATATTGGTAATGACCGGGTAGTCACCAAGAACGGTGACAATGATCAAACGGTCAGCACCAGGATGCTTCTCTATCTTTTCAATACGTACTACAGATGGATTCCAATCGCTCATTATTTATCTCCAAATCATATGAAAACTATAAGTTTTGACAACTTCAAAAGAAACTTATCAATACTTTGTTTTGCTTCCTCCAAAGAATCAAACTCTATTTCTTTAAAACCTAATTGATAATATTCTCTAGCAAATATATCTCTTTGAAAGAAAATTTGATATCTAATAATATCTTCTGCTCCATCGAAATATGGATGATCAATAAATATATTTAGATACTCTATATCTGAGTTTCTTTTTCCATATCTAAAACCTATTCTTCTATAGGTTTTATATGGATCAGTTACCCAGTTATGTATTTCATATTTGCCGAGCTTATACATCACAAGAAAACTTTTAAGTTTTCGCTTCTACGAATTGTTTTATTACAATCATTTGGTAGGGACGCCGGGAATTGAACCCGTTTTAGAACCTTATAAGGATTCCTAGGAAGACCATTCCTAACCCGCTCCCCATTACGAGAAAATAATTAGATTAATTATCCTTTTTGCAATAACTCTAAATTGCGACAAAGTTAAGTCTTTATATTTTGTATCGTTACTATTTCCATAGTAAATGTCATACATTTTATCACGATATTCTACTTCATACCCAGAAGAATATAACATATAACACAGATAATCTACGCTATTTTTTAGTTTAGGAAATTCTTTTAAGATATTCCAATCTTCTCCAACTTGGATATGACGTGTAGATGGAACATATACCATATTACTCCACCCTTTTTTTGAATAAGCAGATGGATGATATATCATCCTCCCACCACTTGTTTCATAAAAAAACGAAACACCATATAATGTGGGCGGGGAATTGCCAGTAACTAATTCTATTGGATAGAATTTACCATTACAATACTCTCTAATTTTAGATTGGAAAGATGACAGCAAAAGTATATCTTTATTCATATTGGTTTATTCTGCTCAATAAAGATTAAAAGGATTCTTAGGAAGACTATTCCTAACCCGCTTCCCATTTCTCACGCTCTATATGAATAGCCTACTATAATCTTATCAGCATAGGCTTTGTAACTATATCTAAAGATTTCTTCTTTTATATCGCCATAACAATCAACAAGTGCCTTGACTTGCCAACAACAGATTTCATCTGTAACAATCTGAGTAGGTCCTTCTACAATCTTAACCACAACATGTTCTAATGTATTCATTTCCATTTTCCCTTACGTTTACACTTAGTGTAGCGCATTGGCTTTTCTAGTATAGATTGATTAGTTTTACCTTACGCTTGTATTCCTTATCGTCCTTTGCCTCTAGTTGCTTACCCTGATAAAAGTAATGTTTTGTTCCATCAGCAAAGATTCTAGCAGGACCATCTTTCCTATGATAAAGATCCTTCCACAACCAATCTTCCCCACCATCAGGATAAATGATACTTGGTCCTTCCTTACGACCAAGATGACCATTCGTCCACCATTCTTTATATCCTGTTTTCGGATTAATTACAGAAAAATCATCCGCCCTACCCTTCACCCCATTTGTGAAATAGACCTCCGTACCATCAGACAGAATTAATGCAGGACCATTTTCTCTAAATGGAACTGCACCATAATTATCTGTCCCGTCGGGAGCGGCTGCTAAGTAATATTCTCTACTTCCATCTGGATTGAATTTGGTATATTTAAATGATGGCATGTTGCAATTATTCACATTCTTTTAAACAAAGAGTTTGAATTTCATCACATTCATTAATGCATGACAAATGACAATTTGTTTTGCTTATACAATCTTTTCTAGAGGAGAAACACACTTTTTTACAATCCCAAGATTCTTTTAATTTATTAGTTCTATTAACTAATTCATCCATTTCATTATTAAACTCACGAGCGCGCTCTTCTTGTTCTTTTTTGTATAGAGAATAAGCATCATTACAAGCCTTAATACTGCCAGCATTTTTAATGCAATTTTTGGATTGTTCCGCACACATATCTGATAAACCTGGAGTTATTGATTGGCAAATTAAACCATTATTATTATCACATTTATGAATACAATCTTGATAAAGATCTGTATTTTTATGAAAACAACCACTTGCAGTCAAGATTACTATATATAGGACACAGTACGCCATATATGTTTTGTACATTTATTCATCATATTCTAATTATTTTTAATGCCTTTTTCTACCAATGCCATCTAACCAATTTTGTTTGGCACTTAATGGTCTTAAGTTACTTAAAGCCCAACATTTTTTAAAACTGCCATCTTCAACTGAAGAGTAAGAAAAAGTTGAGTTGGGTATGATATGATCTATTTGCCAAGTCCAAGTTGATTTATCATTGTCATTCCAAGTATGTTTGTTGTATCTTCCTTGATTAGACCAATTCATCCATGACTCAAACTGTTTTTCTATATGAATCTTAAGTTCATCCAATGAGTAACCAAGAAAAGAAAATGTTGGTTTATTATGTTTTGATAATTTATTCTTTTTTAAAGAATATCGAAACATGTTTCCAAAATATTCTTTGAATTTAAAGATTGGATCGGTTGCTAACTTATTAGCTTTATACTTCTTACGAGATTCTTTTATTTTATCATGATTCGCTTCAGCATATTTTTGTCGAGCTTTACGATAACACTCTTTTCCCTCTGGAGTAGCTGCCCATTCTTTCTTCTTTAAGAAGAGTTCGTCCTTATGTTGTTCACGATATTCTTTGGAATACTCCTTCATCTCTTCTATATTTTTTAGAGAATATTGCTTGGCATATTCTTTTAATCGTTCTTTGTTATTTTCGTAGTATTCTTTGTTTTTCTTGCTTATACGATCTTTATTCTTTTCATTTCTAATTTTTGTTTGTTCCTTCCTGGAAACCGCAAAATTTTTTCTGCAAAAGCGGCACCATATGAACAAACCGTCTTTTTTAGATCTGTCCTTACAGAAATTGTCTATTGATAAATTATTTTTGCATTTAGAACAAATCTTACTCTCCATAAACCCTCACATTAAACGATGGTACATGTTATATATACCATCGTCTACGGAAAGTTTATCTAGGGATGGATTGAAAATAATCAAACAAACTTATTTCATTGAATGATTTTCTTACAGGGTCAACACTACATATTGCAAACTCTTGCTTTATAGCGTCAATATATTGTGTATGGCTCCCCTCATTTCCCATGTAGAACTTGTTCCAAGCATCATCAGTAAAGAACCTTTTAAGGTTCAATTGCTCAATGGCAAGATTATCAAAGGATAGAGTGAGGTTATTTTCCTTAAAGAAAGAAGATAAAAACCTAAACCAACGAAGTTTGTTTTTATCAATAGACTCTTTGTTAGAAGCATAGTGAGGGTTACCATTTCCATAGTCCTTATATCCAAGGACCAAAACCTTACAAGACTCTCCACCATTATCCTTCACAAACTTTTGTAGGTCATCAATTTCATAAACACTATTGATTCCCATGATAAGATGGAATACCATATTAGAAGTCAATGGCACAAAAGGTGCGATATCTGCTTGATACTTGGTTCCATTGTAGGAGACGCCAAGACCATAGATCAGTCCCTCTAGAAGAGTACGAATCTCAGCAGCATATGGTTTGAAATGTTTTTGATTTACAGTCATGTTGGGAACCAAACCACGAGTTTTTAGCTCTCGAAGGAATGGTAGAAGGTCTGGGTGGGAAAGAGGATTACCACCACCAATTGCAATCTCTACCCCAGCAGGTAGATCTTTGATTACATCAAGCAGGCGATTAAGATCAGCATGCTTTCCAGTCGTGGAAGATTTCTCATGGCACCAACGACACCCACCATCACAGTAATTCGTAATCTTCACATCCATTGACTCTGGGTGTGCTGGCATTGGCTTGCCATCAAATTCACGAATTTTTGTCCCGTCATCATATAGCGAGACATGAGTATTACCATTAGTATAACTATGAAGTAGATTCATTATTATCCTTTATCAATCGTAACCAACCACCGCGCTGATTTCCGAGTCTGGATTGAAAACAAAGTTCTTGATATCTCGCATAGAGCCTGTTGCTTCAGAGATATAAGATAGAAACTTCGATGAGACATAAGTGTTTCGGTCTGGTCCTTGAAGCCTGATATTGACCACAATATGTTCTGCCCCAGTTTGTTTTTTCAGAACATCTTCAAGCATTTTTTGAACTTGGTCATTACCAGTAACATAACAATACGCAGCAATAGCATTTGCCTTCTGCAACGCATCACTGATGTAAAACTCAAACTTAGAGAAGTCACCACCATTCAGAATGATATTCCCCATCTTATCTGGATTGAGTACGTCCAATCTACCTTCAGTTTCGATATTGCAAGTAAACGAATGGGAGCTGGATGAATTGGTTTCAAAAACATTATGTCTAATTTGCATGTTACTTTCCTTATAATTCTACAATTTTGAATTGTAAATCAAGTGTGTCTAGAATTTCCTCGCCTAGATATTTATCGTCTTTATATCTCGTCTTTAGTTTGTACATAGTAATAATCCCATTATTAATTTTTGTTAATGATGAAAATTGATTTCCTTTAAGGTCACGTCGATTATGTTCGACGAAAGTCCAATACGGAATCTCATTACCATTAGAATCATAATGACTATTATTCCAATAATCATTGAGTGGATGACGTTCCATGATCGAATCAATTGCTTCATCCAAAGCCTCAGCAGTTGGAATACCAGTGAACTTGTAAACAAGATCGCATTCATCAATCTCAAATTGATGAGTAAAAACAACATTACTTCCGACATCATAGAAATTTGGAGGAGGACTTGTTTCATCAGAACCAGTAAAGATATAGGATTCTGAATTGAAAATTAGATTCTTTAGAGTTTCCTCATCTTCAAACCCTTCAAAAGAATTTCTAACAGACTCATGATCAATATATGAATCTTGATTAATAACGAATTTCACTTCACTAGCGCCAGTATGGTCTTGGATTACTTTTCGTAGCATATCCAATTTGGATTGTTCACCCTGACAATCACTTACGCAATAGCTAGCTTTAGTGAGAGGATCATTATATGCTTCCCACTCACGACCAAAACCCAAACCTGTTATGGTAATGACCCCATTATCATCGCACTCAATAGTATCAAGAATACCAGTAGTATCGGTAGAAATTGAAATAGAGTGAGAACTTGAAGAATTAGTTTCGAAGACATTATTTCTTATATTTATCATGGCTTAGTGGTTATCGTTATCCAGCGTAAGATACGACTCTGGGTTAAAAAGAAATCGTTTCAAAGTATTACGACTCTGAAATGCGTCTTGACTTGTTCCTTGAGATTGATGATCAATGTAACTATAATTACCAGAATTCCAATCAGTATTGATATTGATCACAACCTCTTTGCAACCAGTATGTTCTTTGATAACACTAATTAGCATTTCTTTTTCTTCTGGGTTGTCATAACAATCAACCGCACAATAGTTTGCCTTAGTCTCGGCATCAAAGAAATCTCCACCAGACCACCCAAACTCACCACCATTCAAAGTGATAACACCATTCTCATCTTGTTCTAAATCATCAAACAAATTATCTTTTGTAGAAATTGAAATTGAATGAGAACTAGACGAATTAGTCTCGAACACATTGCGTCGAATGTTTTTCATGATTATTCCTTAAATGAATCTGAATACTTAGAGAATTCTTTTAGAATCATTCCGCGTTCATTAGTGATATGTTTACCAGACTTAAGAGCATCAATTCTTTTATTGAGAAATAACATTTCCTCATCAATGTCTTTTTGCTTGTTTCCAAGCCAATAAGCTAGTTGACCGCTACTGATATACTGTTCAGTATGCTCTAGCCAATCACATTCGACTTGATCTCTAGGAAGCTCGGGTTCAACTCCACAATGGTTTAGAGAACAATAACCGCCAAATGGAGATACCTGAAAATCGATATTCATGATATACCAGCCACGACCAGTTCGCCTGATATCTGGATCAATGCCGATAATACGAATGTTGAACGCAGAACAATCATTAATGATATCGCCCGGCTTTAGAGTTAAAGCCCACTTGAGATTAGCTTCCCTTCGACGATTCACCTGGCTCCTTACGAGAAGACGAGATACATGCTTATATAGTTTAGCCATTGATTTTGTCTTTCAAAGCTTTTAGAGATTTGATTCTTTTTGAACTTTTATGCATAGTGATGCTAGGGGGAGTTGAACCCGCCGTTTAATTATCAAATCTATCTGATATACCAGCATACTCTTGGATAGAGCCAAAAATGTTCTGAACCAATTCTGTAGAATTAATAGTTAATCTGGCAGTTCCAAATGGTAAACTGTTACCTCTTTTATTTTTACTATATTTTGATGTTTTATTTTCTGAAGATTTAGTAAAACATTCTATTGGAAGATCTAATGTTTCTTTCCAGAAAGTTTTTATTTTGTCAATAGAATGTAGTGCTGTGTGTGCATGAATTGCTACTCTTATTTTTTCTTTTGGAATATTGTAACATTCATATAGAAACTTCAGAAAAAATATAAGAAGGTCTGGATCTGAATTGGTTATTTGACAACAGTTTTTTCCTTTACTACCTTCTCCCCAATATAGCATACAACCAGCAACATGTAACTGCTTTAGAATTCCCTCGCAAGCACAATTTCTCCTGCTTAGAAAGTCAACTTCGTATACCTCGGTGGTTAGCTATTCCGTTGAGGTTCGTAAATCAATTGTCCATAAGCGTTCTTTCTTAATTCAGATTCTTTGGCTTTGCGTATCTCAATTCTCCAAACTGAAGACCAAGCTCCGTTATGGAGTATTCAGGCTTTCCATCAACAACTCTTTTTTCAAAAAGCCCCTTGGCAATCAAACGTTCCATTGCAGCGTCGAAAATGTCATCGGGTAAATTGACTTCACGTCTGTCTAAGACTTTGCTTATACCTTCGTATTTGTTTTTGTAATACATCTTACTTCATCTCCTCAAGTTTAGCTGGCATAGGTGTTACTTTATGATCGGGCTTTGTAGGTTCATCATCAACCTCTAGCTCAGCCCAATCATTGTCAAGTATCTGACCAGCTTTTATTATTAGGAAAAATTCCTCATTGCTAATATCAGGCATTAGTTCTCTGATATCAGGAATATCCAATCCTTTATTTAAGGAGATGGCAGCCTTATGAATGTAATATTCGATGTCAAGAATGGTGTCCCCCAATCATGTTAGGTTGGTCTTACCAATCCTGCCATAACTTAGCGCGGGATATTTCTTGCTACCCTAATACTATATTATGCAACCCTCTGATACAATAGATAATCAATGCTATATTCCAGCCCTTTGGGAAGAAACCAGGCGATTTGCTTTTTTGCCTGAGTAACAGAGGGAGCTATTCCCCAAACCTCATCGAACTGGTCTTTGATAATGAAGACCCTATCAATCTTACGAGTCTTCATCTTGACATGCCTTGCGGAATCGTTCCTTATTAAATCTTGGATTATCACCTTCGAAAAATTCAACAAAGGTATCAATCAACATCTGAAATTCAGATTCAGTTGAATTTGTAAACTGAATTGTTTTTACAGCACGAAGATAATCTTTTTTAGTCATAGCGGTTTGTAACTCCTTGATTTTAAACTCTTTTTGATTAATGTTGCTTGGTGCCGCCTACACTACCTGGCTTGCCCCGCTCACTCGATGGGGCGCGATGGTTGCCTCACGCAATCATTTTTATATTTTCTTCGGCATAATCGTATATCAATATTCTGCCGTTTTTATCCATTCCTACTTGAGGACCATCATTTAGCTCATTAGCCCAATCAGGAATCATCTCATATAGATCCTCGTCAAATGATTCATCCATTGGAGTAACGGCTCGCATCATTAATACATTCTCCTTCACTAATCTACAAGGAGCATAATGACCACGACTATTAATATAGATATATCTCTCACGCTTATTGGATAGAATGCCCAATTCAACATATGCTATTTTGAGAACTACATTTCCCCTTCGCCAAACACGACGGTCTTTTCCAGATGACAAGAAAATCCACCCTTGAGTTTCAAGGATGTTTTCTAGCTTTAGAGCTTGCATATACCATTTATCATAGAAAATAGTTCTCATGGCACCATGTAAATTAATTTTCTTAGCAATGCTAAATAAAATTCCTTTAAGTTTTGTTAGCGTATTTGTTGGCAAGTCTTACTCCCATGTAGCTTACCTCTTCCTTTTCAACCTTTTCTTTTTTATCTTTGGTCTTTGTAATTAGAATCTGATGACCAGAGTCAAATCCAATATTGAATCGGTAAACCCAGAATGGATCAACTCCAAGATAATCACAAACTATCTTGAGCCAACCTTCTTGAAATCCATTGCGGACCAAATCTTCTCTGCCCATTTTCAAAAGCACGGCACCAATAGCATCGCATGATACTGGATAGTCTGCCATATGGCACCTATATGCCGAGTCTCGAATACACCAATCGAATACGGCTCCACCACGATTGATTCGCAAGCCGCAACTCTTGGCATAGATTAGAGCTTCTTCAATTAGAGATTCTGTTTGACCCATAGTTTTCCTTTAGTCAGAAGAGTCGTAAGACATTATATACTTACACTTGGTGCATTCGCTAACATGATAGCAATGACCAAAATGAGAAATGCCCCTCGAATTACATTCTTTTTGATCCAAACTACGATATTCATGTTTGCAACCAAAAGCAAAGTATTCAACCTTGCCCTGCCAGTAATCGGAATGCATAGCAATTCCGGTTCCATCATCAAACCAGAACATATGCAGCGTAATCATCTTGCCCCTGCGATTGGGAGTCAAGTCATCTTTGCTGGTTACATATGCCTGACGATATTCTGTAGCCTTTGGGCTATAGGTAAAGAACTGACTGGTGGCAAATTCTTTTTCAGAAATTCGACGCAGCCCAGTAGGCGGATCATTGAAGTCCGTTCCATCAGGAGACTTATCTGAAGTGTGGATTATTTTATTCATTTTTGTCTAATCTCCTAAATTAATAGGCTAATGATTAATGATAATCGGTTTTGTTTTAATTAGATTCGAAAACTAATTACAACTCAAATTGAGGCGAGTTGCCTGCCTAAGTTGAAAGGATAGCTCGCAGTCGGTTACAACCACCAACATCATACAGTGTATACCCAGTGATGAATCGCGTAGGTGCCTTTACCGCTTGACTACTCATTATATTACCAGCAGCCCTTTAATTGTCCACCTAAACCATTCCAGCTACCCTAGCGCCATACTATTGATATGTAATCTCAAGTATAGCCATCATTCATTCAGGACATGAATCCACTACATGTGCAGGATGTCCCATACTAACTAATATGTCAACTGTATATTGACAATCAGTCATACTCGTTGTTGCTAAGCAATTGCATTTTGTACCTGATTGCTCAGAATGATAGCAACACAAGTATGTTCCATCACAAGATGTAAGCTCTCCTGTTGCGGAATTACAAACTTGATTCACAGTACACATACAAGCCCCACTTGATAGTTCTTCACAACACCAAGTGCCATTGCAGATGTTTTGCTGACACTGAATCGGACAGATACTGGTAACTTGCCACGTCCCAGAACTATCACAGAACTCTACATCACGATCCAAACACCTCTCATCACCAGGGTTACATTCTCCTGTGCAAATACCATCCTCACAAAGATACTCACACTCTGGTTTTGTCTGCAACTCACCGTTTCCATTACAGAAAACGGGAGTTTTTCCTTGGCAAGAAAGTTCGCCAGGAACACAACCAGAAGTATCTTCCACTGAAGATTCAACAACATCCTCTGTGGAAGATTCAACAACATCCTTTGTGGAAGTCTCAGTTACATCAGGGACATCGACAACATCAGGAACAGATGTTTCAACAGAAGATTCAACATCCACATCAGCAGCAGCATCTGATGCATCTGGGACATTTACATCCGGGGAAGTTTCACTGTTCGTGAAATCACTTCCTCCACATGATACCAACCCAGCAACCATGAATAGCAAGAATATTTTTTTCATTTCAACTCCCTGGTGGTTTACAAATGTTTGGGAACATAAGTCTAAAGCGCCTTAATTCTTCTTCTTTTTGTTCACATAACAACTTGTATTTAACCATTTTATTATTTAGTTTTCTAACATCTTTTTTCAAGGAATCAAGTTTAGACCTAACATCCTCTAGATCTGCTTTATATTCAGTTAGTTCTTCTTCTAACTTTTCTTCTGTCGTCGTAGGCGTCATATTAATTCCTTTCCTAAGAATAAGGTTTTAGGCGACCCCAGCATATAGCTGGAACCGCCCTAAAGAGGATAACCTTAAACCCCTACCCATCGAAGGCACCACCAATTTTTTGATTAGAAATTGGAAACTAGCTTTGCGCCAACATTGTTGGCAAATCTTCAGACGTTGCGAAGAAAGTTTGCAACCGAACCATCTTCAACCATTTGATTGTAAAGGCGCAAGCCTTCATCAGTCGCAGCAATTTCCTTCACAGTCTCATACCCACGACCAACTTCAATCTCAACCAACTCGCCCTCTTCCCAAACATTCTGTGTGTAGATTTTTTCACGAGTCTTTACAACAATACGATTCAATTTCTCTCCAGGCTTACTAAGTTTGCCAGTTACCATACAATAATACATTTTATTCTCCTTTAGATCTGGTAATAATATGTTATACATTATAACAACACACTATATAACCAAAGTTTATCATGAACGATACTATCAAATTATGTAAAAAATGTGGTTTAGAAAAACCATCCACCAATGATTATTTTAGTTTATGCTGGAATAGAAAGGACGGATTCTATCCATATTGTAAGGATTGCGTAAATAAACGCAATAGAGAACGCCACAAAAATGGCAATATAACATATAAAACTAAAATTAAAAAACAACGACTCGCATTGATTTCACGCAATCAAGAATATATATTTGGTTATTTGTCCCAAAAAAGCTGCATTGATTGCGGCGAAAATCGTTTAGGGGTTTTAGAGTTTGATCATGTAAGGGGTGAAAAGAAATATAGTTTATGCGAGATGGCTCATAATTCTATATCACTTAAAAAAATAATAGAAGAAATATCTAAATGTGAGGTCAGATGTGCAAATTGTCATCGTTTAAAAACTAATAATCAATTCGGCTATTTACGAAATATTTTTGAAATACATGAACAAAACCAATCTATTCAATTACAAAACACACACAAATGGGATGATAAAATTTCATCTAGATATTGGAAACATGTTAATATACACCCAAATGATAACGCTTGCTGGGATTGGATTGGTGCCAAAAATGGCAAGAATATAGGCACGTTCAGGCTAAGTGAATATGATGGAACAATATTAGCTCACAGATTTTCATACGAAATAACATTTGGATCCATACCAGATGGATACCTAATATCTCATACGTGTACTAATAATTTATGTGTTAATCCTAAACATTTGGTTCTTAGTACAAGGAGTGATAATGCCAAATTACGTGAATTAAAACGCGGTAAACGTTTAAATTCAAAAACTAAACTAACAATCCATCAAATTAAAGAAATAAGAAAGTCTACAAAAACTGCTAGTGCATTAGCTCGTGAATATAAGGTATCCAGGGGAACTATACGTAATGTACAAAATCATACTTATTTTAAATACATTACTTAAGTTCTTTTTAACCTTCCTTTCAGTCTTCAGAATTGAACTTCTTGTGCTTGCGAACAATCTCTACTTCCTTTTCCTCAGTAGGAGAAGGAGTAAACTTCGTCAATGAATCTGCTCGACAGATATAGGCATCATCGCCAAAATCCACCACAACAGCATTTCGCTCATTGCGAATCTCACACACAACTTCGCCCATCTTGGCTCCAAGATCAGCCCTACGACCCACATACTTTACTTTGTCACCAGGCAAAAAACTCATTATTCTTTTCTCCTTGTGTATCAATAATTAATTTAATATCAACAATTCAACAAATTATTCGTGGTATTCTCTGGGTAAACGATACAAAGGAGTCAACCTTAATAGGCTCCAAAGTATCTACAGAATCATCCTAATTATAGGTTGAATGACTTGTGCAGATATCCAGCGCGCTGCACTACGCCCTGTAATCAAAATTTAATTAAATTTTGCATTGCACGCCTCAGACTACAGTTCAATTATTGGGTACAATATTGAGTCGCACATTTTATACGGCTTACCAGACGCTCAACAACCTGGCAGTATCGGCTCATTTACACAAATGAGCAAAGTCTTTTATGCGAGTGGAACACTATGCCTAATCAATTACATCTCTTACTCAATAGGACTAGGTTTAGGTTCCACCTGAACATCAGTAAAGGGTTGTTGAGTATCAATCAACAACAGCAACCCACCACATTCTTCGTATGCTGCGTGCCACAAGAAATCCGCTTGTTCCTTTGTATTGGCAGCACCAACAACACGAAGACTCGTAAACGAATGACCAAATGGATTGCCACCAACAATCAAGAATCTGTTGGGTTGAGTAAATCCAGGCTCGCCCCGATTTGCTTCAATCAATTTCTGAAAAGCATTCATATTGGTTTCACTTCCTTGAAAAGAAACATCGTTCCAGAATATCCAGGTGTATTACGCTTGGAATCTAGAATGACAGATACGGCTTCAGGAGTATCAAAATTGGGAGGACCATTCCTAACAAAAGCGATAACTCCTTCACCTTGAGGAGTGAGGACTTTATCTTTAGCCTTCACTTTTACACCTTTGCAGGTGTCGCAACGGTAGTAGCAGCCTTTCCGCCACCCTTGCCCTGACTCTTCTTGCGACGAGCCATCTTGGTTGCATTCTTTTCCAAAGCAATACGGGTTCCCTTATTCATGATGCGAAGCTCCTTAGCTTCTTTATTGGCTTGCAAGCTCTTATTGAAGAACCATGCTTTTGCCAAAGGTTCACCCTCATCTGCCAACTTACGCACGAACTTCTTAAGAGTCAACTTTTCGTTGCCCTTCATCTCCTTCGCCTTGTGAAAGAGACGCTTCAGAATAACAGACGGTTTGATTTCATTTGCCATGTTTTTCTCCCATTTATTATCTCCGGTAATTATACTGATATTATTACCGGCATATGTTTGTATGAATACACTGAGGTTATCTTATGTCACTTGTTCTTATTTTATTACTTGTTTTCGTTTCTTTTATTATCGGCTGGACATCATACCCATTTACTATCAATGTGTTTAATAATATTTTCCATGCAAAAATAAAAATTATTAAAACATCAAAAACCAAACTCAAAGAAATTAACGAAATTATTAACGATCCAACTTCAGAAGATTCTGAATCTGCTGATAAAATCAAACAGATTGTTTTGATTATTAAAAGCTAATCCTTTGCGCAACAATATGCTCTTGCTGATTTTCCAAATACACTCAAATGCACAAACGGCTTTCCTTCTGGACATTTGAAAGTTTCCGAGGTTAATGTCATGTGTTCCTCCCCACAATCTTTTTCAATTCTTTCTTGTTTTCCCAAAGAATGTAGGAAAAATACAAACGCGAATATCACAGCTATTATGCAAACAGTAAGCAAAGGCAATATATTATCTTTCATAGAATTTTTCCAAGAAGAACACCAGATTTGTAACAGGCATAATTCCTATCACTTGACCAACCAGTTTGCCGAGCACGTTACCCTCCACTTCAATCGCATCAGGCAATGCCACGAAAGTATCATAACCATCGCAATCCACTTCCGCAACTACCTCCCCGTCGATTGTTTGTAAAAAATTGACGCGGACCATTGGCAAGGCTTTTCCATACATGTCATCACCAGTTCGCAGCAATTAGCTCATGGATTTTTGTAATCACCAGAAATGCCAAGATAATAATCAAACACCACTTGCCATCTCCAATCAGATATGCAGGAATTGCAACAATTGCTAAGTTCCTAATGTATTCTGGATTAACTACCATTCTCTTCTTCTTTCCTGCGCAAAGCTTTTGCTTCGCTTGCAGACCTATGAACCCTATGTTCAGGTCCAGTTAACTGTCCACAATAGATACAAGGAATTGAGTCTGTAAATATCAACCCACCTTTAATTACTAAAGTTTGTGGAGTATTGATTGGTCTATGTGGACCTTCCTCAAATTTCTTATCTCAATAAGGACAAAGGCGAGCAATCGATCCGCACATACAAAACTTCAACTCTACCTGATCGATAATCGTTTCAGTCATGGTCCTAAGTCTCCGTCCCAATCACCAAGTTCATTTGGATCAAATATATCAATCCAGCTTTCTCCTTTACTGGTATCACCATCTCCCCATTTGAACCCATTAGAATTAATATGGACTCCAGTATGACCGCGTACACGACAGCAATCATTTGCTGCCTCACAAGCAGTACCCGAACCTGGTATGGCATATTCTATACCACCAAGTATACGAGTTCCGTTACCAGTGTTGTTTGTATCGCCAGGTATCATTGGCTTCTTCATTAGAAAACCTATTTCTTAGGAAACAAAGCTTCCCATTTCAATGGACACCAATCTGGAGCTTTCCATTTGTTTACACTGTCAGTGCGAATTGACATGCTATTCAATCCACAATAGTCACCATAGGAAAGATTACGATGCTTACACTTCTTCCCATTGGCTTTACAATACAAACTGGAAGGCTCAATCAATATTGGCAAATCAACTTCTTCTAACTCTTGATTACCACTCATAACTTAATCAACCTCCTCAAATTGATGTCTTGCGTCATATTCATCTACATCCCAACCGCAAGATTCTATGAAAGATTCTATCTTTAAAAGAAACTCATCAAGAGTTTCATTCTTTTGAAGACCTTCTGAATAGAATTTTTCAACCTGAAGTTCCACTACTGAATAAGGAATTTTAGAAGCCATTGCTGCGTTCCTTAAAATCTCTTTCAGCATCTTCTTTCTTGCTAAAATAATGTCCCCAATAAAAAGACTCATGAATAAAAGTCTCAAGGTCTTCCAACTTCATATTTTCCATGTGAGTTACATTTGCCTGATATTCATCAGGCAAATGTCGCATAACCACTCGATGAGGTTTTGTTCCATCAACAACCTTTACAGCCGTTCCGTAAAGCACAGTCTCTTCATTCTTGATTTTCATTATTAAATCCTTTCGACTATGTTTTCGTTTTCCGTCGTCCCTACAACATACGGCTTGCCCCGCTCACTCGATGGGGCTGTCCAGTGTGGCTGTAACTCTTACAGAATGATCCTAAATAAAATGACGAACATTGAATTTTGAACCTGGACTCTGACTAATCGTCATATTAACATTTTGGTTTCGCATTGCGTGAAGATTCTCTTTTCGTTCTCTATCCTCTGCATAATCTAGTTGGGTTTCCATCATCATGATAATGTTAACATCACCGAGAATCTTCGCAAATCTTACCTGCAGTTTTGCTTGGATTTTATCCCAATTCTTATCTTCAAAATCACTGCGAGAAATATAACAATAAATAGGACCCGCAGCGCTATCAATTGGTACAAATTGTTTTAGGATATTATCCCAAACAAAATTTCCAACCTTTTGATCTAAATTATTGTAGATTGGCTCTTCAAGTTGAATAATATCACCGCAATTCATTTTCTATGTTAGCCTTTCTGGATCTCAAGGCTCATCGTCGATTTTCGTATTCAACCAATGTTGAAGTCAAACCTACCGCCAACTTATGAAGATAATCCTCATCACCAATCTCCATGATGTTTTCAATCAAAGCATTAAGTATCTGCTTAATGCCGTGTTCTCTTATGAGTCTTTTAATTTCTTGATTGATGTCTTTCTTCATATTATTATCCGTAAATTGCTGAATTTACAATATTTTGTTTTGCTAGATATTCAACTGTAACAGTTGGATTTTTCATTGGTTCTCCAAAATAGTTTTTCAATACTTTAACCAAAGTATTCAATCCATTTTGAGAATCAACGTGATAGCTATCACAACCATCTTTATCAATAGAGGTTCCTCCAGCAAATCCTTCAGCTCTGATTTCAGCACCAGCAATATCATTCAATGGATTGGCAGTGTCATATGGCAACGGGGAAGTCAAATGTACTACCCAGTAATACCAAGCTCTGGTGAATGTTATAACAACATCACCAAATTGAAGCACACCAATCATTGTTGATGGAACTTCCGGAGTAAATCTCTTTTTGAATTTCGTAATGATTATTGGAACATCAGCTTCTTCCAATTCCAATTTGACAAATTGGTTGGCATTTTCGTTACCTGCTAAATTAATCATTAGATACTCCGTGTTTTATATCCGAAATGTTTTGTTTCGTTAAGAACTTTAATTGCAGCTTCAACATGCCTATCTTGCAGACCATCTAACCAAGATGTTCTAACAAAATGCATATCCAATACTGGATCAGAATTGTCTCGTTTTCTTTCCAAACGATCATCATCCAGTATTACATAAGTCTCAACATTCTCTTGAGTATTATCAAGCCAAGACCAAATCTCATCTGCCCTATCATCATAGTGAAATCTAGGGGTTCTATCAATGATCTCTGCTTTAACACCACTATTTTTGAGAATTGATACAAGCTCATCCCATTCATATGCAATGCGCCAGGAAGAAGAAATGACAATCTTTGCTCCAGTAACATCGGTTAAGGCGTTTATCCTATCAATAGCTAAAGGATCAAGTATCTCACCATCTCCCCAAAGATCAGGTCCTAACTTAACCATTAGCTGTTCGGAGTTTAGAACGCCATCAATGTCAAGAAAAACTATCTTCATTTATTAGAACGAATCTTTTCTCGCCTTTTAATTTCGTTAGAAGTTCTTGTCAAGAGACGACGCAATTCACGCAGTTTCATGGTATGAAGATTCAAATAGCTTTGTTTATCAAGGGTAACAAACATAATATGTACTTCTTTTTTCATTAATTATCTTCCTTTATTTTCTTACATTCTACCTGCCAGGTAATATATCCAGTAGCACGTTCCATTGCAGCACAAACTTTACGTAGAATTGCTTTTTCATTCTCTTTCATATAAGAAGGAACGTCAACAGTTACCGTAACTAAGTATTGTCTCTTCATGGTTTGCCTTAGAAATGAGGGGTTAATCCAGAACCCACTGCGCAACCCCTTGTTAGAACGGTTACAAGAATATATAGCGTCATCATGCCAAAGATGATCCATCCAAATGCTACAACTCTTTCATCATCACCTGGTAGCTTCACAATGAGAGAATCCTTCTTGATAGAGCATTTTTGAATGATTGTCGAGAACTTTCAGGAAGAAGTTCATCAATCCTAAGCGCCAAATAAGCTGCCTTGAATGGATGATTCCAAACCTCAAAATATTCAAGAGCATCGGTGATATTCTCATTGATGAAATTGTCAACAATTTCTTCAGCAGCCTTATCTAAAAGAGTTGCAGTTCCTTTACTCATTTGACCTCCTACAATCTTTGTTGAGACTTCAGATTCTTCAACCACATAGAAAGAAAACTACGAAGCTCAGAATATCTCATTGGATAACCTCTTGTAGGATTACCTTCTGAATCATAACTTTCAATAGCCCTGGTATAATTGCCCATTGATTGCTGCAATGCAACAGGATACCACTTCCCATCTTTTGTTCTAAGTAGTTCAATATCAGGATCTGCAACCAAGTCTCCATTCTGTTCGAAATAGTGAGCCATACTGTAAAGATTATCAGCAAGTCTTTCAGCGCTAAGATACATATAGGACTTGGAATTATCGATTCGTTTGGAAGTTCCTTCTTCCATTTCGCCAAAGATTTTGTCAAGAATCTTTGAGTCTTTCTTTGACATTGGCAATAGCATTGGCATGAAATTACTCCTTAATTTGCGGTACACATTACTGTGTTGACCATCATGGCACACAAGACACCAAAAATGCAAATCCAAACGAAATCATGGTTACAGATTTCTTGTTTTACTTTCCTGGATCCTTGACGCCACAATGCCAACATGAAACGTCTCCTTCTGAAACGTTTCTCTTGCATTGTTTGCATGGCTTATCTACCTTATTCTGAATTAAAGTAGAAGGATTAATTGCTACAACAGGAGCAGATGAATTATCTGTAATGATTGAATCAATAAATCTCTCTCGTCGAGACAGTAATGAATACCCTCTCTTCAGCAGGAAGATAAGAAACAAACATGTCATATTCATCTAAGGCTGTTAGCAACGATTTTTCTGAATCAGTTTGAACCAATTGTTTGATTGGAACATAAGTGGAATAGTGACGATTCAAAGTATGATGCATGCCAAGAGACTCCATATGAGAACATATGTTCTTACAAGCTCGACGCAAAGCGTCAAGCCTATTAGCATACAATGTAGTTAAAATAGTTCCCTTATGAAAGGAAACTTCTTGAACCATCCAAACCAAATTCATAATTCACTTCCATGGTCCATGAACAAACAACCAATAGAACACATAGAACCAACCACATAGCGCATGAAGAAAGCACCACAATACACTGTGGTTGACAGTCCAAGAAAGAACAATGGCAATTACTGCACCAATTCCAATACCACCGCTTGTTGTACTGCGAGAATTTGAATCTGACATTTTATCCCCTTTCCTCCATAACGCCAATCACTTTGTATCGGCGCATATCTTCATAGAATGATTCCATCATTTCATTGAAACGAAGATTCAACCACGTAGTGAGAACTTCAGTAGATATTTCTTCTCTTTGTCTGAATCCAATAAAGTCCAGTGACGTACTACCATACACAACTGTACTCTTGAAATTCTCAAGAGCCTTCTCACCAATAGCTGTCGTATCCCCCTTATATTCCGGTTCAGTCATCAAAGACCGTTTCCACCAAAATACAGCATTATCAATGTAGTGCATAGGTCCTTTCACTAAGGAAACCAAATGCCACTTCACAAGAGGAGCAACTTCTTTACAGTGCTTCTGAATATCATCATGCAAACATCCGAATGCTCGATAACCATCAGATCCTCTTAGCTCGCCAGTAATGGAGAAGTATGGGTCTTGTCCTTCAAAACAAGTAAACCCATAATTTACTTTCAAAAAGTACATATTTTTTTCATCGACAAACTCGACATTGGATTCTTGCATATTTACTTACTTGAACATTACTTGACTCCATTTCGTTTATCGATCATATCAAGTTCTTTTTGAAAACGTCGCTCTTGCATATCGTTAGTATAACTAACGCTAACAAGATTAATTCCACGATACTGTGGATCTGGAACAGTACCCCCACCAGCAGCAAGCTTTTTTGGTCTTACTGTTTTAGGAACGTAAGCCCAGCCCCAACCATTAATGCCTTCTATTCTGTTAGGGATAAACTCTTCCCAACACAATACCTTATTTGGATAAATCTTCATCCAATAATCAACCGCTTTTCGCAAAGCCATCATAGAACCGCAAACATCAAGAGGATTTCCTTGCTGAGTCATAAGCACATACACAATTCTTTTACTCATTTAACCATCTTTTTCTTGGAAGTTTTCTTTACAATATTTATCCCATTCTTCATCAGAAGAAAAGAACATTGGCGGATAATCTGAAAAAGTTCCATCTCGATAATCTGTAATTACTATGCCACAATTATGACAAATAATGTGGTCGTAAATTTTACGAGGAACTACCTCTATATTAGCACCAAACCAACAAGATGGACACCAATTGTACATAGACATTTCATTCAATAGCCTTCAATGCCAAATCTACATACATTGCTGCAAGTTTGAAATTCAGATGAAAACTAATTGCATCTGGATCTTTATCATCTACAGAATCATTTGCCACAGATTCGAAAACTCCCTTTAGATGATGTAGGATATCAACAACATCAATATCATTGAAGTTATGTGCCCCAAGTTCTTGAATCTCTTTCAAGGACTTATTTAGATCTATGTATTGTTTTGCCATGATATTTACCTATTGAACCAACACACATGAGTCCACTCTCGTCGAATGTCCCCAGTTGTAATATCAGATGGACATACCTCAATGCTTGACATTTCGGTTGCTGTAGCATAATGTCCAAATCCATCATAGTCGATAAACAACCCATCTTCACAGTTTTCAATGAACTCATCAAGAGTCATCAAGTCTCCATAATCAGGAATTGGTCTTGTTTTCATGTTGAATGCTCCGACCCACACTTCCAACAAGGAGATTCCCCTTCGTACAAAGATGTTCCACATACCCGACAAGAAACCTCTTTCTTTTGAGGAATACCACAATCTGGAACCGCTTTTGCTAAAGGAATTTTTGCACACGTATTCTGTCCACCCATATGAATTTTGGAGTCTGGATTTACTTGAGTATCATAGACATAGATTTTGTAGTAATCATCATAGTCTATATTACCATTCCATTCACTGTAGGTTTCCAGCGCAACACGAAAATCTTTTGCTTTTGTAGCAGCCAAGACCTCCCTGTAATAATCATTTGCCAACTGCGAATTGGAAGGATCATCACAGCCACATTCACGCATGTACTCTGCGGCAGTATCGCAAGCATCACTCAAAGCATCTTGCTCACTTTGATACAAGTGAATGGTTACATCTGCCTCAGAAACGTTAAGAACGTTCCAATACCCAAAGCACCTGGAAGTTATGGGGAAATTTAGACATAACTCATCCTTCTGGCAAAAGATGCCAATGTGATAGTTCAGTGGCACTAATGTAAAAGGATCCGCCACAATAACGGAGTTTACATATGCCAGTCACTTGATTGTAAACCACCAATTTACACCTATCATAAACATACCACCTGTAGTATTCACGACCTTTTATGATAGGTGTGTGCCCGGCTTTATCATCATGATAAGCCATGGATTTTTACTCAAGAACCAGAATTGTCACAAGCTCTCCGCTATGATGCTCCTGATCATACAGAAGCCCATTATGAAGTTTTGCTTTTGACAAGAAGGAACTATCTATTGGACTATACCCATGCTCGTAGTTGGGATCATGAACGGCAACCAATGCGTCATCAGGCATTGATGCAAGCAGTTCCTTCATAATTTGAACAGTAATGTTTCTCATTTCAACAACCCATTCTACGTTCAGACGCTCGTTCAGCAGCATAGTTATATTCATTTTCTTGATATTCAAGATACCTATCATAGACTTCTTTTTGCTCCGTAGTCAGAATGCTTTCATTTACTACCGGAACAACACGCAAGCCTTTGCATTCATAGCAAGTAACATCATACTTACCACTCATATAATTAGCGGCGAAATCATTATCCTCTTGACAAGCCTCTTGCCATTCAGAATATGTGAATCCACCACCATCACATTCAATGTTAGGATTCACATGTTTGCCTTCGCCACCACAACAATCACATACTTCGAATTTTGCCGGAAGAGAATACTCAACCTCTTCCCCATCATCATCTTCAATGACGAAGGTAATGTCATTAGGCATCTTGTTTCTCCTCATTGAGTGTTGCTTACATCTACAGGCTTGCCCCGGTCACCCGATGGGACAGCCAAATTAGCAGAGTGCCGAACGTTTGTAATATATCATTCGGCTGGTACTGGCATACCAATTTACCTCAATCGCAAAGTCCAGTGAAATTGAGATTGGCTCTTAGAGGGAACTAAAGGATTCGAACCTCTTTATACTTCTTGTATGTCTTTCCTGCTGGATAGGTATGCATCCCACACCAAACTTAAACGAAGTTCCCTAAATGCCAGTTTTATTCAACAGACAGCTAAACACACATGATTCAATAGCCATAGTTATCAACGGGGAGACCTGGCAACTCGCCTGACTTCCATTAACTATTATTCATGTGCCGCTAGAACCATGCACTTGCCACAGTCATACCAGGCTGCTTCCCAAAGGTATGAATGGTTCTCTTACCAGCCTCAAGCCAACGAAAAAGAGAAACGAAACATTTTTTACAAAAATCAAAATCTTCAATGTTTCTTGTCTCTCCACCTATATTTGCGCAATCCCAACCTTTGGGCACACCGATACGATTCGAACGTACCATCTCCCTCAAAACAATAGGGGTTTTACCATTAAGCTAGGTGTGCTTTATTAGATTTTAAAAAAGATTAACGCAAGGTTTTATTTTTGAACCCATTTAACTTTATCTGGGTTTGTATTGTATTCTTTTTCAACCAACTTACCAATAGCTTCACTAGCCCATTCAGCAATAGTTGGTTTACTTTCAATTCGTCCAAAAACAGTTACACTAATAAACTCTTGATTATTATGTATAGCTGCTGCAAGACGATGATTTCCATCAGATACAATTCCAATGCCATCTCTCGGAGGCTCTAATAAAATATCACCTTTCCAACCATTTACAACAAAATAAGCTATCCTCCTAATATGCGTAACTCTATCAACTTTTTTCTTAATAGGACAAGACTCAAAACACTTCTGTTTAATTGCTGTTTCGATCTCGTTATTAGTAATAGGATAATCAATACTCCAAGAAGGAGTTTTGAATGGGTTGTAAATTTCTTCTAACAACTTGACAGGAATGTACATTTTATCTTTTCCTTGCATTCAACAAACGAATTGGAAATTTTCTCATTCGTGGAGAATCGAACTCCATATTCCGGTGTAGAGAATACCATCGAGCCATATGCAAGCCCATTTAGGCACACCAACATGATTCGAACATGCTTTCTTCCCAAGGCTATTGGGGGCTTTCCCATTAAGCTAGGTGCGTTTTTAGATTTTAAAAAAGATTAACGCATCCATTGGCTGCGCGTTTGCTGCCAGCCCCATTGCTTTACACAATGGCGGAACATTCGTCACCTTACTTTCATTTCTATTTGGTTTTTCTAACATCAAGTTCTTTTCTCTAATCAGCCATATATAAAATTTGTCAAGTTACATTTGTGGGCGGGTCACGAATGCTTATCATATTTTATTCCTTTAGTTGATTAACTGATTTACAGCCACGTCAGTACGTGGTTGGTTGCCAACCTATTACCATCACGCGAATATCCATTGTCACAGACAACGATACCGGCAGATCGACGGAATTGAACCGCTGCTTCCTACACGCCGCTTTCGCTGTGTAGTCTAAACCTATTCAGATTGAATTACCACAATTCCAACAGACATTCACACCAACATCATTCATCCGAGAACAATGCGGACAAGAAAATTCTTCTCTGATCTTTGCAGCAGGTAGCACGGCTGTTGCTTCTGTTGTTGTAATTACTTTCTCTTCATTCAACAGAATTTTTCTTGTGTGTTGTGAACGAATTGACTGCGAAAAAACAGTAACATACATGTACCCACAATAACCATTCATGTTATTTGGTATCTCATTGTATGCATCTAGAGCAGCTAGGAACTTATTAGACCTAATGAAATTAGATACTTTATCGAATTCTTTCATTAGTTCTGGTTGGTTTGGATCACGGGCAAAATTGATTATGTCAGCGATCTCATCCATTGCTGCATACATGGCTGATTTTTCAGAATCAAAGATAAATCGACTTGAATCGAAATCATCCTCACAACTAACTTCAAGAATGTACACTTCGCTCATGTTACCTCTATGACATAAAAGAACTAGCACCTTCTTTTTTGCTTCAGCGGGTAAAGAAGGGCATAGAAACCTATAAGTTCTTTTGTGGACAAGTAGGGAATCGAACCTTGTCCAATTTCAAGAAAGTAATCAGCCACTTGCGAATGTGATTCATGTCAGTTCACATCTCCATTGTCTGGAACTTCATGACCTTCAACATCCAATGTCTGCAATGAATCAATCGCAGACTTGAACATCAATGCAGCTCGAAGCTCAGTGATTGTATCAACTGCCAAAACAACAATCACTGAAAGATTCACAATTGCTTTCTCCAATTGTTCTTTGGTTGCCGTTCCCGAACGAACAAGCAGAACCGCATCGCGCGCAGTTTCCAACGCTTTGTTTGAAGTCATTCCTTTTGAATCAATCATATGTATTCCTCCTATGTTGATTGGTGCTGGAGCGGGGATTCGAACCCTGCTATTCCCCTATATAAAAAGGGCGTTTTAACCGGCAAACCATCGCGAATGGTTTATGCCAAACTCCCCAGCATAAATGTGCGAGTTATCCTACCGCACACTGGGTCGAGTCTTGTCCCAGAGGACTGTATTGGGAATTCACACATGTTATTGTGAACTGCTCCTTTCGGAGTCACATCTGCGGAATAGGTACAGGTCCATGTGTTACTGCAATACGGGTTCTGCTATTCATCCTGCTACTCGGTGGGTCCACAGGAAGTCGAATCCTGATTAACGGGTTAAAAGCCCGCTACTCTGCCATTGAGTTATAGACCCGTATGATAGGATACACCCACATCAATGCCATTACGACTCCGTAGTTATATCTAACGCTCGAATGCTTTCGCATTCGATCAGCTTTCGCTGACACTATCATTGCGGCTTTACAAGCGGTCTGCCTTTTTTGGGGAAACGACGCCCCTTCAATCATAGGTTATTTGCTTATACCTACTAGCTAAGAGTTACTTAGCGCGTCATTTTTTGTATTTTTATTCATCGGCATCTGATTGATTAAACAAAGAAGAACAATTAAGTAGAATTAGTTGAATTTCACGTTTCAATTCAGGTGAAGAATATTTTCCTGTTCCTAGGCTTTTGTCAATTTCAATGAATTCTTCCATAGAATATTTTTTTTCCAAAGAAGAGTATTGACACTCACAGTCTTGTGAAGGAAAATCACATTTACTCATGAAATTATCTTTCATAGACTGAGGATAATGATTATTATTTAATTCAGTATTGTTGCAACCAATGATAAATCCGAGTGCAAGCGCAGCCGCAATGGTTAGTTTTGTAGTTTTAGTCATTTTATAAACCTTTACTATCTCAACCAGACACATTCGTAATCTGGATTCATGTAGAAATCAGTGTCCGCACTCGCAAAAATGTTCCCCGTACGCTTGTTGATTCCAATACTGTAAATCCAAACCCCTCGATTCGGATCACAATAATCAAAACCATACCCACTCTCAAGATACTTCCCTAGACGATACATCCCAGGATATACCTCTTTCCCAATCTTCGAAACATCAATCGCATCTCCACTATTAATGAGTCGATTCATGTAATCCATACTAAACCTCCGTAGGATCGTTTGTTCCACATCTCCAACAAGGTGTTTCACCCATATTCAAACGAGTGCCACAAACCTTGCATTGAGAATCGTTTGCATTGATAATTACATTCAACAATGCTTTTGTTTCTTCGTGGAAAGCAACAACTTCATCTTTCTCTTCAATCTCCTCTTCATCTTCATCCTCAGACTCATCATCCTCAGATACATTCAAAAGATGCTCCTCATCTTTGTGAACGAATACACTCCAATGGGAGTCGAATTGCTCAACAGAATCAATGTTGAATAGGAACCTACTGATTCCCTTCCCTCTCAATTCTTTGGCAATATCCGCCGGATCATCATGCTGACCAGGATACCAACCAGATGCATACAAATCTTCATTGATTCGAATGTATCCATAATTGGAAGGATCAATCTCGTCCATGGTATTCGCAATATTCTCGTTATCTTCTAGCTCCTCAAGATAATTTTCAGGATCCTCCTGAAGACAATCAATGCAAGTATATCCACAGCCCTGTTCAGAATAGAAGTAGCTGGGAGTCCAATGATAGGAGTCAGCTTTATGACGGACTAGCTTTCCACAATCAGAACACGAAATCCATTCATCAGACCACTCACACTCAATACCCATCTTCTCAAACAAGTCTGCAATTCTCCTAGGAAGATCCGATACATGTGTGGTTTGTTTTGTCTGCCAGTCATACGAGTCAATCTTATTCCAGTTACCCGTAGCCACAAGTCCAGAATCGCCAGCATCATAACCAGGCTCAGCATATCTCTCATAGTGAAGCTGAATCTCTTCGATTCGATTCTCCACATTAGTGCTAATGTTTGAAGCCATGCTTGCAGCAATCTCTAAGATTCGCTCAGCACGCCTTGCTATATTATGTTGTCTTTCGTCGCTATTCATGCTAACACCCTTGCCCCGGTTACTCGATGGGGCGACGACTCCATGAATTAATTAACAGTAATGTAACCCCATTTTCGCATAGTTTGCTTTCGTCTCTTCAACCGTGCTTTTATGCAATTGTTCGATTGCTTCAGGAACCTTAGTCAAAAGGAAAAAAACCTTTCTAGTTCATGCGGCTCAAAACAATCTCCCAATTGCACCGATGCACGTTCAATGTAATGAGCAATTTCTGCCTCATCTGTGCAAAGACCACAAGTATGTCCCTCTATGGTATAGTTCTTATCACATTCACAATCAACACAGATAGGTGCATTCATGATTTTTCTCCTTTAAAAGATTGAGAGAGTGTAGCTAGACCTTGCTCACAGCCAAACATAGGAATATTAAATTCCTTTGGAATAGCCATTTCCAATCAAACCGCTAAGGAGGAACACACATTATTCGCGGCTATATAGGTATATAGCGTCAAACACTCTCGGACGATAAAACAGGAATCGAACCTGTTTTCTATTCCGTTCAGCTTATGCCTCGGAATCGTCATACCAATAGACTATTATCGTACAGTACATTTACTTGGTGCATACTGAGGAGTTGAACCTCAACCTGCATAATTCCAATAGCCATGGCTATTTTTGTAGAACCAGGCGCCGCCCACGACGAATGCATATCCACGTTTTTATTAAGCAAGAAACGTGGAAAACTCCGAGGCAGATCTTTTTGCCCAAAAGATTGGCTCACACAAGAAAAAGGGCTTTCTTGATGTACCTCAAGAAATCGCTAGAAAGGGCTATAGACTTACACCAAATCTCATTTACTACCCTTTGATTATCCATATGGTGCATCACTGCCGAATAGTAAACCGCTTGGCGCACGCGCCTAGATAAAAAAAGTATCTAAGCAAGTTAGTGAATCTATGGATCAATACCTGCTTACACAGTAAACATTTCTTAGATTCCCCATAGACATCTCGTAACTGCGATTTTCACTAACTTACTAGTCTCTACTAGAAATGCCCACAATATCCAAATCCATCGGACTTGTAGGTTTTTTCCTCAATCTTAGGGAAACCATCCTCATACATCTCTGTAGCAGATTCCCCAAACACATGCTTCCATATCTCTCCATCCTTCACCCCAAGATAGAAAACATGCGATGCGTTATGCCCAACAACATAGAAGTCAATGCCTTGCTGCTGACATGATCGAGGCTCCAAACTCTGAATATACTCCAGATGAAGCTCAATCACAGATGCCAATAGCTCATCACCCTTGGCAAACTTCATAGCAAGCTTTTGTCGCTTCTGATAAATATCTTTCGGCTTCGACATGTGTTCGTGCTTTCTTGATTGGTCGCCGGTTTGGAACCGGTTTGTTACACCAACGCTTGAAATCCTTACCCATATGCTTCTTTTTCGCTCGGATAAGAATCATTGCTTCAACCAATGGGAGATCCCCTCGTACTTGATTGCAAGCAAAGTGAGAAGGAGCTAGATTAGAACTTCCACACCCACCCTTGGAACGTAGAATCAAATGCTCCCTCGTGATCGATTCCATGTTGTCGAATGGTTCCCCGCACAATATACACAAGCCATCCCATTTGTATAGTATTGTGCGGTATCCTTCATAAGGATCAAACTCTTTCTGTTGTTTCTCTGCACTACGCATGAGCACGTCGATCCTTGATCGGATTCTCCGAATCATAAGGATATCCAATCGACTCCAAGTATTCCAAATACTCAGGAGCAGGCTCACCAAGGAAATATGTCGAACCACTCAATGTTTTGATGATTCGACCATTCACTTCCACAATCGGGCTTGTGATTACTGGACGAGGATCGTCATCACGATACCCCACCAAACAAACCGGATTGATCTCAGGTGCCAAGAATAGATCGTCTGACCTATATGACACTCCCCACTTCTCCAGCTGATATTCACCCATGTTCGCACCTCATTGCAATTGCTTCCGCAACGGAAGGCTCGGGTTCTGTGTGAATTGTTTCGTCGCTCCAAAGGTACATTCCAGTAGTCAACATCAATTGACCCCTTTCATCTACCTCAATTTCGTACTCATTGTAATGAATACGAACAAGAAGCTCCCGATCAAAATCGGATATGTTCTCGATCTTCATCTTGTTCCTCGGGATGCATGTAGAAGTAATCATCCGTGGCATCTACCCTCGAACGAAACTCCTCATAAATCCCCGCTTGAATCAGTTGAACACGCAAAAGTTCCCATGCCTTACCAGATATCCCATATCCTTCAGGATCCATTAGCAAGGCTTCTGTCAACTCCCTCAACTCATTCTTGTTCATTTGCGAACGTACCTTTCCAGATGACCAATCAAAACATCATCCTCCATGTAAAAAAGGTCATCCTCTACCGGAAGTGCATTCTCCAATAATTGACCAAGACGAAGATTCGGCTTGCTCAACCACGCTACCATTATCCGCTGAATAATGGCTTTCTTATCTTCAGCCGTTTCCGCGCGTCCCTTCATTTCAATCCTCCCGCGATTAACGCGCTGCGTAATTACTTCTTGGAGAATAGAGCTAGATATGTCCAACCAACCGAACCTCCAAAATTCAGGAAGAACGTAACCGCTCCAAACATTACTCGGTCAGGATCATACAACATCATGTATATGCTGCTAAATACAGCCAAATAACATATTGCCGCAAATATGCTATATAATATCCTCATTCATTCCTCCAATCATTTTAGATTGTACTTGGGCGCACCGATACGATTCGAACGTATCAACTTCCCCAAAACAATTAGGGGCTTTACCATTAAGCTAGGCGCGCTTGGTCCTGAAAGTAACAGGTCCCTTATCTAACTTTCTTGTTCGTCCAGATATGCTTTTGAATCAGGCGAATCGACCGTGAGAATCACGCGTCTGACGAGACGCACGTAGACTCAATGCCTGCTTCGTATTGCCAGAAGTCTTCTGTGCCTTCTTGGTCGAAACCTTTCGCGCCACCTTCTTGGTCGAAACCTTCCGAGTCACCTTCTTGGGCGCCTGTACCTTGACGTACTTGGGCAGAAGGATCATTTCGACAATCTGCTTGCCGAAATTCACCACCTTAGCTTTGGACTTCCCACTCGCATACAACCTGACACTGATACTCGGAGAATCATCTGTGTCAAAGTTGACATCGACTTCCCCTGCATACCGAGACCAAACCTTTGCCGACACAACCTTGGAATCCAAGACATGCTGCGTATGCTTGTATCCACAGTCGGATTCTGCCACAACCGTATTCCACTTTGTCATGTTTTCTCTCCTGCTAAAACCTTAGTTATTGGACCTTCAGACCCGATTCACAGATACTTGGGCGCGAAATGTCGCTCGACAATCTCCTTGCCCATTTCCACCATCTCTTCCTTGGTCTTCCCACTCGCATACAGCTTTCCACTGATGCTCGGAGAATCATCCGTGTCGAAAGAGAAGTGAACCTCTCCACTGTAATCAGACCAAACCTTGGCGGAAACCTTGTCTCCTTCCAAGACATGCTGATCAACCTTGTATCCACAATCACTTCTACCTTCAACCAAATTCCAGCTTGCCATGTGTGTACCTCCTAGTTATGAATTCTCAAGTTTACACATTACACTCATCCATCATGGATTATTCGTAATGCGGTCGCGGCGTTCGTTCGCCCGGATGTTCCTCAACTACAATCATGATATCTATACCACCAAGCACAGAATAGATGTTTCCTTCTCGTCGCTCACCATAGATCGATTCCAAATGAGCCTTGAACGTTTCCACCTGTGATTGATCAACCGCTTCCAAGTGGTATCCCCACTTGCACAACTCGTACTTCTCTCCAGTCTCATGGTAAACTACACCCTCACGAGCACAAGAACAATTATGACAATAGTCCTTATGCCCCTCAACCGAAATTGCCTTGACCGGAATGGATGCAATCGGCTCGTGATGATTGAACCACCAACCACCCTCCTCCGGTCCACCATAATGACGAGTCACCTCATAAGCATTCACATACAACAATGCCTCAGAACCAGGCTTCACGTAATCATCTGGTGGACATTCACATTCACCATCCTCATCAGGAATTGCTCCACAACAAGAACAACCATGATAGTATGATGCCAATCCTTGATCCAAATCGCCCTGTTCGTCGTAACATTGATTACACATGATTGACTCTCCAATCCGTTATCGTTGCTGTACCTACTACCTTGCCCCCCTCACTCGATGGGGCACGGCTCAGTAGCCCTGACTCCATGACTTTCCAGCTTCCAGCCATACACTCATAACCGCTTCCTTTGCTTCCTTCAGTGCAAGACCAGTAAGCTCACGCACAGCCTTAATCTGCGCAATCTTATCATTAGGATTGTTCAAACATACAACCATTAAAGCCCTGACTTCAGGCAATGCAATCAGCTTTGACACATTGGCTTTGACTTCAAGAGCTTCCTCAGCTACGTTCAACTCCGAACGCAAACGCCCTTTGTCCATCGACAACGCTTCAATTCTATCAAGCAGTTTCTCAACAACGTCTTCTTCGTACATGTGTTTATCCCTCGAAAAGTTTGATTTCTCGTACTTCGAACTTGTAAGTCCTATCGTGGTTTGACCATTCGCTTGCGGCTTGTTTGGCTTGATGTACCGAATCGTATACAGCCAGACCATTACCTTGGTATTTTGACGCAACTCGAATAACTAAACCATCCTTTGGATCAATCACAAGTACACCATACACCGGATCCTTTCCCATATGGAAGATTTGCTTATTGGTACTTGTCTGAATAGGTGCATCTTCATCTCTCAGATTCTGACGAATCGACTTACGATACGATTCATCATCCTCCGGCAAACCAAGACCTTGATACCGAGAAATACCTTGCGATTCCCCATACTTATCAAGTTCCTTACCTGTCAATGAATTGAGATCCATGTGTTTGTCCTTTAGCCAGTATACATGATTGAAGCATCACTCATCGCTTGCGCAAATGAGTATGGTTTCCATGCAGATGATTCTGACCACATTCGTCGATAGGACCATTCTCCATCAGATGTGACTCGATAGATCGTATCGAAGAACTTTTCGAAATTGTCCGAAATGGTAACGGAACCATCATCCTGCTCTTCAATGAAAAGCAAGTCATCCACGAATGACTTATCATCAGGTTCATTCCAAACTTGACGCGCATTCTTTTTGACCGCTTCCGAAAACTCTTGTACTTGCTTGTTCATTGGTTTTTCTCCCAATTTCAGAAACTTGCTCACGAGCACGCCGCTGCAATGCTTCATGAACTTCTTGCCATGAACCATGTTTTAAGACATACTCATATTCCATGCCGCCTCCTATTAGATGGGTTGAATCTCTTCTCGGGCTTCCAGCTTACGCACGTACTCCTTCTGCTCTTCAAAGGTGAGCTTTGATAGCTCATCCATGAATGTTCCAATACGTTCGTAAACCATGCCTTGCTCCAATTCCCATGGAGTTGTCATGTTCTCAGCAGCACAGAAGGCAAAACCCTCTCCATCAGGATCATCATTCATGTTCTTGATGGTCTGCTGAACGGACTTGTACGCCATCTCAGACGCAACTTCATGCAATCGATCATTGAAGTCCGTTTCCTCATCCACTTGACCAGTGTTACCACAATGATAACAGGCGTCTTGAACCATACGCCCATCCTCTTCATAGTATTCCCAACCAGTCCCACCACACCTTAAACACTCACACATGATAATTTTCCCTTTTAGAGAAAAGTGAATGTTACTTTCTCTCTTCTCGCTCTTGAACAAGAAGCGAAATTAGCTTTTGACGCGCAGCGTCAGATAAAGCCACTTGAAAGCCACCATTGAATGTCAATAGAACGCCCTTGTCCTTGTCATTCGACTCATTCAAAAGAACCCACATCTGTGAGCCTCCATAACATTCAATGAGATTCTCTCTACTTGGCTTTTTCCACATGTCTCTTACCCTTTTAGAAGCGTTGCAAACTGGGAATGTTAAGACCGAATTGATCTAATCCTGTGAAGCAGTGGGTCCAGAGGGACTTGAACCCTCAACTCTCGGGTTAAAAGCCCGTTACTCTACCATTGAGTTATGAACCCATGCGGCTAAACCGCAACCGATCAAGCATATCAACCAATTCATATGGTCGAAAGTCTTTCAAGTCTATCCAACCACGTCTCTCTGATTCTTCTGGTATTGGACCAGAAAGAAGTTCATCTAACTCCTCATCAGTTGGATAGATAAAATTATCCTCAAGAATATTGCGTAATTGTCCCTTTCTAGTATTCATTGTCGTAACGAGTTTCCATGTATTCCATGTAACGCTCGTCTTCATTCCAATGCTCGTAAGGGCGCATCATTCTTGTACCCAAATCCGAAAGCAATTCCTCAATCACTTCAATTCTATCGTGATCGATTCGAGCTTTCTTATTCACCTCTTCGTAGAAGTCATCAATCGCCTTCTGACGAATGGCAGATAGTTCTTCCTTGGTGATATTCGGATTCTTCTCCTCAGCTTCACACTCAGCGTCATATGCCAAGTCTTGTGCTTGCTCAGCAAGATAATCCGCTTCGTCATGCCTCTCATCATCAGAGACCCATGACTTCTGCTCAATCTTCTGATGATATTCATTCCACTCAGAAGCGAGCTTGGACACCATCTCACGACGAATCGTACTTTTGAGAGTTTCCTCCCCAGTCTCGTCATACTCACCATCCATTACGAATCCACGCATGACTTTTCTCTTGTTAGAGAATAGATTGGTAGCAGAGGTTGGATTCGAACCAACATAATAATACGTCCTCGGATCCAAGGATATGTGCCACCAGATCCAACCTGGTTAACTCTGCTAAATAAGGACAGTTTTAGAACTTACCCCAGGTTCAAAGGTAGTTTTGGAACTTACCCTCAAGGTTCAAGATTAAGTCCATGACATATAGATACAAATATGACCAAAAAATTAGGACGCTATTACTAAACGTATCCATACAACCGTCCTACATGTATGGCGTTATGACGAATCTGTTTGAAGGGCTAAGGGCAGAGTCGATTCACTTCTGCCCCATAACCCTATGATTCAGCTTGCGGGCTTGGGCTCGGGCTGGTCTGCCCAACGGCAAACTCCACCACCCTTTCCCTTCCCGATATGGAAGGGAGCACCCGAATCGCGCTCGCCAGCACGATCCCGAATGTAAGCCTGGACCTTTTCGGTCAAGGTCTTGAAGTTCTCGGGCTGAACATTCATGCGCTGAACCGCCATGCTGGTGATGGCAGGCATATTCAGCTTTGCCCCAGGGTATTGGTCGAAGACTGCATTGACAGCTTCTCCCACAGCTTCAGCTTCCAATTCCCTTTCGGTCTGGAAACGAAGCAGATCCCCGGAGAACTTTCGCTCGGTTCCTTCGAGATCGATGGAACCATCGGGATTCCGAACACAGTAGCTTTGCAGATTGATGGTCGTCATGATGACACCTCCCACGGAATGAATCCTTGGCGCTTATCATGCTGAGAATCGACACAATTCGATTGCCATTGACTCGCGCCGTGTTGTACTACTTGGCTTGCCCCCGTCACCTGATGGGGTACCGCTTTCCGTTCCCAGCGAAACAACATCGTTTCGCATCGAATCGCGGCAACCAACATCGCCTCCCTTGCCCCGGTCACCTGATGGGGTAGGTCAGTTCCGCTCACAGCGGAAAACAACAGGGTTACGTTCGCAGCGGAATCCGTCATTCCGTTCCCGCTGCAACGCGCCGTCCTACAAGGGCATAATTGCCCCCGTCACCTGATGGGACAGGCATTCCGTTCCCAGCGGAACGTTGCCTCCCCGTCGCCGTTCGTTGCTGCGTCGCATCGAACACAACCTACCTTGCCCCGGTCACCTGATGGGGCAGGCATCCTGGCACGATCCTTGCTACGCACGTCGCGCGCGCGCAGATCATGAGGTATCCCGATCTTGGCACGCTTGCATATTGCGAGAATCATGCCATAACCTTTTGACCCTACGTATAGCGGCACATAATGTCACGCCACATATGGTCAATCCCCGGCTTGCGGCTCGTCGTCGCATGGTGGCACGATTGTCGCACCTTGCAATCGGCGTGCCAGCGCTCGCCGAAAGCCAAAAAACCCATATCCCCAAAAGTCCAGAATTAGAGAGAATCTGGAACCCCTGGAAGGATAGAGGGGATGGGTAAATGCGGGCGGGGTAAAATTCCGCTCCCACTGGACGTGGGAGCGGATGCACAGAACGTGCTCTGAAAGCAGACATGGGGAATGAATGCTAAAAACTTAGCTGATATGCAGCGTGTGAATCATTCGGCGCAATTGAATTCGTTCCATTCGCGCACGTCGAGCTTCACCGATTCCCCTTTCCTCGCACAAGGCTAGGAATTGGAACCCTCGTTCAGCTTCAATGCGCTCCCGACGTGCAGATTCACTCATTGATGAGAATGCAGAACCCCTTTCAGAAGTTTTCGAATCCATCTGAATGGCTCCTTCAGATCATGGTCTTGAGTCGGAAAGCGTCAGCCCACAAGGCTTGCGTATCAGGATATGCACGATACCGCGAGCGACCGATTCTTTCGATGATTCCCTCATCTACCAACTTCTTGAGAGCGCCTCGAATGTCGCCCACTGAATAGAGCGAACCCAAACGCTTGTTCAAGTGTTCGGTCAAGTCAGAATCTTCCACGCCTTCATCGAATCGGCAAACTCCCCGAACGACCAAGGCACAACGATGCGCCATTCCATGGACAATTGTCGTTCGATCCGGTTCTGCGTAGACTTTGGTATCGTGTGTGTTGTAGGTTGTTTTCCTGCGAAACCTCATGTGCATTCTCCTTGTTTCGAGTCAAGCTCTTTGGATGTTACAGTCTTGGCGTATACAAGAGCACGTTACTGCCCTCGTAAAACTCCTTCGCCTCTTTCAAACTACTACCCGTCAATTCGCGAACCTTCTTGATTGCGTTGATTCGATTGTCTGGAAACTCCTCTTTCAGAATCTGACGAATCTGATGATAAGAGGAATATCGCCTTTCGGAATAATCCCTCCCCATTACGAATAGACGCATGATCTCATTCTCCACTTGAGGCGAAAGATCCGGGGGAGAAAACGAATTCTTTTGCACAGGAGGAATCTTCGCGGTTTTCTTGAAGATCTCCAATTCCTGTTCAAGCTTCTTCAGATCATCCGTGGCAATAATCAGAGCACAATTCAAGGATGTATTCTCACGAATGAGATCATCCAAGTAAGACAATGGTACAGAAACTTTCACATCTTTCATTCAATCCTCCCATCCATGACTTTTGTACTTCAATCTCGTAGGTGGAACCCGTCCATAGATCCATTCGTAGACTATTGCTAGACATACCAATGGACCTATGACGAATATTGTGAGGAGAAGGTCAATTCTCTTGATCGTCATGCTCTCCCCAATCTTCCTCCATCCATTCGTTCTTGTTCCTGGGCGCCTTGTACTTCTTGGAATTGATCCTTGCCCCTCTGAGAGCTTCCCCCTTCGCTTGAAGGATTGCAAGCGTATTGCGTTCACGCTTGCGGGGGATCGTCAGGGTGAAGTGGATTCCCTTTTTGCTTCCCATTGTCTTCCTCATAGTGGGTCAGATTCTTATTGATCTTATTCCCACAATCTGAACAGGTGTATCCGTAATCTGTTTTGACCATACGCCTCATGCTATCACACACAAGGCAATATGGTCGCCAATCAGGTGAATGTGTCACGGGGTTTAGTTCAAGGTTGTGTTCGGATTCGTAGCTAGTTGCTTCTGAAGATTCGACATCTTCTCAAGAACCAACTCGTAACACTTCTTGAGCAAGTATGCTGCATCCTCATCCGTGGGAGGAGGAGTAATCGCACCAGTCTTGACCAGAATGCCAGCAACGATAACAGCAGCAGCCATGAGAGGATCCATCGTTTTCTCCGTTGTTTGTTTGCGTTACACACATTGGTTTGCCCCGCTCACTCGATGGGGCATCGTTATACAGTCTCAGCGGAACTCGTATGATGGCACACGGAATGCAACGTGCAAACGGTGTACCACTCAGAGGAATGGTCAGGAATCGAACCTGCGTTGCCACTTACTCCCCCAATCCTATCACAGATCGAGGAATATCCATTCCCGCCCTAGGGCTTAAGCTTCACTTCACAGATACAACCACACCGTCCTTAACTGTGACTGTGGCATACCACTTGTGTGGTTCGGGATAATGTGGACCTTCCACATATTCCGTCCCATTGTCCTTGGGCGTCCCAATACCGGGAGAATACAACCGCACTTGTTCTCCATTCTTGACCGCTTCCTTGAGAGCCCTTTTGGACTTGAAGTTTTTGGTGGTATACATATGGTCATTCTTCTCCGCAGCCGTAGTTGTAGCTTACTCCGTTGGGGCGAGAGATCAATCCCTCTTGCTCCAATGCCTTTTCGAGACGTGCCTTCTTGGAATTGAGAGCGCGCAATTGTCGCTTGGCATTGCGGATTGCATTCAACTCCCGTCGAATGGCACGAATCTCTTTTTTGGTATCGCTAATCTGTCCGTAAACTTCGCTCCACATGTTCCGTTCCTCCATGTTTTGGGTGCATTCAAGGTTGCACCTAACCCGGCAGCCATGTGCAGGAGTCGAACCTACCTTACGCAACTTCCGTATAGCCGATCCTTGCTATATGGAGTTAACGTACGCTTGTCACCATCGACACAAGGCATAATAGGGCAGTTTTAGAACTTACCCCAGGTTCCATCCCACTCACCACCCAGAAAGTCTTACTTCTTCTCGGGCACGTCCCGCAGACGCACCACACCGCCACCCTTTCCCTTCGAAACCTTGAATTCGTTGTTGGTTCGAATCCACAGACCCACCGCCTTCTGGGTCTCGACGAATTCGGAGGGACCGATTCCCATCAGACCACACGCTGCGGAACAGATGTGGGGCATGGGAAGGGTTGCGCCAAGGTGCGCATCGAACACGGCGTGAACCGCTTCCGAGATTGCACCCAAGGATTCGGCTTCCTTCTGAGCCAATTCCAGCAATTGGTCCTCGACCTCGAAAAGCGTCGCTTGGACATTGATGGAGCCATCGTCGTTGCGGACACAAGTGCTGCTGAGATTGCTGATCTTTTCCATGGCTTTTCTCCTTACACGTACAGTGGGGCAGTTTATTGACATTGTACCCCAGGTCGTTATTGTTTCGCTCGTTACATTGACTGGCTTGCCCCGGTCACCTGATGGGGCAAGCTCTCATCCGTGAGAGAACGTTGACTTGCTTTGCTTCGCCTTGACACCGAATCCCAACTTCGATTGTCCAGGCTTGTTGGTCTTGTGAATCGCCATACGAGCAGGCTTCAGAATACGAGCAAGGGAATCGTCGCGATTCACGAATTCGTAATGAACCCCACGGTGAAACACTTCCCCGAAACAATCCGAGGATTGCTCGAACAAGCGCCGATCACACCACTCGCTCGCACGTTGGGGAAGGTCGAAGTTTTGCTTGACTTCCTTGCCCTTTTCGTCCAGAAGGATGTTTCCAGACCCGTCGCGAATGACGGCGGAAAAAGGCTTCTTGGACTGTGAAGGCTTCGATGCATTCTCGATTGACTCTTTCGCCTTCAAGAGATCCACGAGCATGATATGCCCCATGACCGCTTGTTTCAATTCAGTCAATGCGGGAGTCGGCATGACTTCCCCGGCGTCCACCTTTTGAAGGATTGGAGCCGTGACGTAGGAGACTTCACTGGTCAGAAGATACTCCCGATAAGCTTCGAAGAAAGCGATGGCGGAAACCTTCGCGCTATTCGCCTTCTGCAACAGACCTTTCGGTCCCATCTTGCGCTCAGCCATTGTTCTACTCCGTTGTTCGTTCGTTGTACCGCTTGGGTTGCCCCGGTCACCTGATGGGGCAGGTCCTACTTGCTGCCGAACAGCATTCCGGTGATCATCACCATGGCGCTAGCGCCAACCGATCCCCAGAATGAGATTCCGTTATGCAAGTATTGTGCCACTTGAGGAAACTGTGGCACAAGAAAGAAGTTTACCGCACAGAAGATGCAAGCCGCCAACATAACCCACATGACAAGTAGCTTCCACATTGTGTTGTCTCCGTTGTTGTTCGCTACACCCATTGTCTTGCCCCGGTCACCTGATGGGGCAGCCCGTTCCGTTGACGGTGGAATCGCTGTCGTTCCGTTCGCAGCAGAATCGCTGTTGTTCGCTGCGTGCTGTCCGTCGTAACGTTGCCTACCTTGCCCCGGTCACCTGATGGGGCTCGTGACGAACGCGCGTCGCGCGTAGGGGATTGGCACGCTTGCATATTGCGAGAATCATGCCAAACCCGTTTGACTATATGTTGCCTTATATATAATGTATGGTCATTGAAAGTTGGCACGCTTGCAGATTGCAACGGGCATGCCAAGTCATATATTCCATATTTTATGGTTTTCCTTGGTTTTAGAGGTATGGCAAGTTCGGGCGGTATAAACTTTATTCCATGTTTTATGCAAACTTGGAATCGTCAAGGGAAGCGGTCATGTTGGCATGTTCGTCGCACCTTGCAAACCGCATGCCATATCCGGTAAAAAGACACGCGAAAACCCGGCACTCCTCCCCGAAGGGATAGAGCGCCAGGCTTCGCAACTTCAGTTCACATCGTTCACATCGTTCACTTACTTTTTTTATCGACTTATACATTTAATTCTACGCGGGCTCAACCCGTTCGCACAGTTTTCGCCACATTGACTCATAATCTGCTCTTTTCTCAGGGTTAGAGAACCTGCGGTATGGTCGTGTGATGCGCCAACGCACGAGCTTAGCGACTTGCCGATGGCTCATACCATCGGTGCGATGAGAGAATTGGCAAGCCTCAGAAGGTTCTTAGGCGTTGCCCCCTTCAGCTTGCCAACAGTCAGATTCACAGGAACCAACCTTCCAACTTGCGCTCCAACGCAAGATTGTTCAATGCCTCGGTTGTGCGGAGAAGAGACTTCTTCTCCGCTGTGTACTCTTCTCCCACCGTGAAGTTGAGACCCTTCATCAGTGCAATATCGACTTCGCGCTGAGTTACCTCTTCGTGGACCTGGCGCTCCTCGATCTTGCGCAACAGATCCTTGGCTTCAGTCGCACGTAGCTTTGCACCCAAGAGAACGTCTTGGGCTTTCTCGAATGCCTTGCGGGCGTTATCCGCAGACACACGAGCCAACTTCTCATCTTCGACGGCTTCGACACAAGCCGCCTTCAACCCTTCAAGTGTCGCCTTGAGTTGCATATCGTTTCTCCGTTTCATGCACACTGGTTTGCCCGGTCTTGAGAACCAAGGCAGAGAGAAACTCCCTGCCCGTAATCAAGCCTTCGAGGTATTGATCAACCTCAAAGTGTCCCGCATAATGCAGGACAGCCCGTTCGACATGAGGCTTGAGAATCTCAGCCTCAGTCTTATAATAGAGGGAGTGCGGGTCGCACTTATCCCAGGAAGGAGTTTCCCTAATCAGAGTCAAAGCGGCTTCCGACGCCTTGATCCGAGCCTCCTCCAGAATACCAGCCAATGAACCCATTGTCTTTCCTCCGTTGTTGACCACTATCTTGCCCCAGTTACTCGATGGGGCGATTTTACAGTCAGAACAGAAACCCAACAATTGCGTGGGCAGTCAGCCAGCAAAAGGCTAGCGTGACTCCCACGCCTAAAACAACACCCAAAGGCGATTCAGACTCAGACATCATTGCACCTTTCACATACCGGCTTGCCCCAGTTACTCGATGGGGCAAACTCATTCCGTCCGCAGCGTAACCATCATCGTCTCCGCTGCGTCGCATCGAACACAACCTACCTTGCCCCGCTTACTTGATGGGGCGCGACACGCTTTTATGGGCGGTCTGTTGTTGGCTTAACTCTTGCTCCTTGCAATTAGCATGCCATGATGGGTGCGGGCGATTTGGGGCATCGCCGCGCGCCCATCTTGGCACGGCACGTTTGCACATTGCGACGACCATGCCACATGCACAGGACAGCACAATTATTGTGTGAGCGTATTATTGTGTGAGTGGAATGACTTGGCACGCTTGCTTATTGCAAGACACGCGCCAACAGGACGACAGACGCAAAAAAAATCCGCTTCCCGGTGGGAAGCGGACGAAGGGGCGGAACCCGCCCCTGCTGTTGTTATTCCAGGTATTCCAGGATTTCCGTCGTGTCGTCGGCGGCAGATTCCGCCAAGAGGCGAGCAAGCTCAGCCTCCCGATCCGCCTCAGACACATTCGCCAACGGAGCGGATTCAACCGGGGCGGAATTCTTCTCGGCTTCGTTCGCCAGCGCCTTGCGGCACCGCGCACGCCGCTCGTCCATCGTGGACGGATCCAGTGTGAGCGGGCGAAACGTTTCGCCCGGCTCGTTGACTGGCACACCGCTTGCATTGACTTCCGCGCCACCGAACGTTCCGTTATGGAACGCAATGACCGTTTCCGTCGTAAGCTCGCTGTTTCCAGCGTCACGGTAACGACGCGCAAGCGCGCCGACATCGCAGGATTCCACCTCGGACAGAATCTGCTCTGCGAGGTACAGCTTGACCGACGCCATCGCCCGCTCCGTGATCGCCATCTCTGCCAGCAATTCCTTTTCTTCCATGTTTCCCGCCAAGTGAGACTTGCGTTCCAGTGTCGCTGCAAGTTTTCCGTGCTCGTCGGATTCCTCCACCATGGCACTGGCTCGTGCAATTCCCGAGCCAATCATCTTGCGAATCTCATGATCCGCACCAGCCGCACCTGGCACGAATCCTGCAACGCCAGCGTAGCGCTCACCGCGCCACACCACGAATCCGCTGGCATCGGATCCGGTGTTGCCCTTGATAGGGGCGGTTCCGCTGGGGGCGGAAACGGTCGCCGTGGGCGTTGCAGTGGGGGCGGACTTCGCGGACTTCGCGGCTTTCGCAGATTCCTTGGCTGCCCGCTTGGCAGCCTTTTCCGCCGCTTTCGCGGCTTTCGCGGCTTCCGCGGCTTCCAGGTTCTCATCGTGTTGCGCCATATGCTTGGCTTGCGCAGCGAGCATTGCGTTCAGGGCGGAAAGGGCGACGTTCGACATGTTTTTTTCTTTCGGCTGGGAGAAAAAATTTTTGGTGTACTAGCTGGCTTACCCCCCTTACTTGATGGGGCAGGGCTGTTCCGTTCGGGACAAAATCCGCTGGGGACGGATCGCCCAGCTGGGACGGGGGTTGTGGTACGTGCTGTGTAATAGTGCGAGAAGTATGCCAAGGTGGTAGAAGGTGGCAGGATGTAGGACAAACCGGCTTGGCATGCTTGCTATTAGCGAGAATCATGCCACAATAATCCTACTATTCTAGGTTTTACCTGGCATGAAGTATCATTCTACTACTCCAGACTTTACTGATTAGGATGATACTCCAGACTTTTCCTGCAATGTAGTATCGTGCAATGATTCCGTTTTTTCTTTCTTTGTCGCGGAAAGAATAAAAAGAATAAAAAGAAGATAATTGGTAATAAGAAAAGAAAAAGAAAAGTTTGGAAGATGTAGTTGGCATAGCTCGTTTTGCTATATTGCAATTGGCATACCAACTACAGTATCCTACCTTGGGGCTGATGTAGGATAAAAAGGTGGAGCGGGTGTCGCGTTGGCACGCTTTTTGCCACCCAAATAGGGGTCAAATTACTAAATCCATACTCTCCTTCCCCCTTCAACCCTAAATCCACATATCATAACATACTCTAATGTATTCTATAGTCATTCATAATACCTAATTTGAACTTCTGAAAGAGCCCCTAATAGGGTTATAGCAATATTATAAACACCCATAACCACTCTTTACCACTATTTGACACTCCAAACCACCCAATTTGAATTTCTAATTTCTTTCTATCTTCTTATCGCATTATATTGGCTGTTTTTTGAGGCGATATATGTATGGTCAAAAAATAGGATATATAATAAGGCGGTATATATGGGAGGAGAGGCAAATGAGAAAAGTGATATCTATATTAATGATGGTGATTGTAGTTTTATTTGTATCAGTGATGAGGGGATGCAAGTGTGAGGATAGTAATGAGGTTACGTATCATTATTTGACACAGGAGAGGGTAGATGTAGAGACAAAGGTAATGAAGGTATATACAGATTTATTCTTTACGGATATGGAGAGGCATATAATATGGAGGGCGATGGACAGGTGGAATTTAGTAATGAATGGATATGTAAGAATGGAGGATGCAGGTGGATTTACGATGGAGATAGAGAAGATAAAGGAAGCTGAGGCAGGGGGAGCATATATAGTGATGAGATTAGGAGTAATGAGTCCATTAATAAAGAATGAGCCAGGGACAATGACATTAGGATTTACGGATGAGATAGGAGGGAAGTATTTATATTTGGTACCTGACTATATAGGGGAGGAGAATTTATATGGGGTAGTATTACATGAGTTTGGACATTTAATGGGTGCTAGGCATACGAAGAATGGATTAATGAGGTTGGGATATAGTATAGGTAAGGAAGTATGTATAGATAAGGAGACAGTGGAGCAGATAGAGGGATATGATTGGAGGAGGATGAATTATTGTGTAAGGGATAATGCGGACAAGTTATTTGAGATAGAATTTAGTCCATAAGAAGCGGTGGGTTGGGATAGAGTATGTTGATTTTAAATTAACCTTGGAATGGCCAAGGGAGGCAGATATAATTATTTAGTCCCCATACGATATAGGATCTGGTAGCGGTAGTGATAGTGCTTTTAGCGGCTCTGGAGGTACCCATCCATTGAGCGACAGTACTGAAACCTTTCCAACCATTAGCGGTTGGTTGGGTATTATTTCTGGCATGTGGTACAGGTGATATAGAATCTTTACTAGAGTAGGGATTAACGGACAGACCTATAGGAAAAGCGTCGCCACCGGAGGATGAAGCGATAATAGAACCTGGTATAGAACCCCAGAAGGATCCTGTCCAACCTTTTGAGGTTTCATTAGTTGCTAAGTCACCTTCTTCTGCCAATCTATATACATTATAAGCAAATACGGTAGCGCAGATATAAGGGTCTGGATCATCTGGATGATAGGTACCTTCAGCCATTGGATCATATATGATTAGACCTCCGGCATCAGTATTTTGCCAACCGAACAGGACCCAACCATAAGGGGCGGCGTCATCTACGCAAGAGTGCCAGACGGAGCTACCGCTAATAAAGAGGTCGGAGGCGTCGGTACATAGGTATTTTTCATCTGTAGCGGTAGCTCTAGCGGAGGAAGTACCTCCTGTGAACAGGGCGCCTTTAGAATACAATACATCCCATCTATCAGTAGTTGATGTACCACCCATGGAGAAGCACCATTCAGCGCCATCGTCGGGTCGTCTGAGTACCATCCAAGAGTTAGCATTAGTGAGACTAGCAACAGAGGAGATATTATCGCCATCACCACCTGTAGTTCCGTTACCGGATCTTGGTACAGACCAGCCACAGGATACGAGTAGGACTTTATGACCATAGAGCCATTCAGCGCCGCTGTTACTACTTATAGAGTTATTTACATCAAATTGCCAAGTCATGAAGATATACCTTTTTATGATATATAACTTAGTTTATAGGAAGGTTAATATAGTTTTAAGTTTATCTGGAGCGGAAGAGGGGGTAATATTGATGGCGGAATTGAGTTTAGTAATGATATTGATTACATATTTTTCATTATTTTTAAATTTACTGATAGTGGTAGAATTTTCTAGGTGGTCTACGAGAATTTCGTAGCGGGAGTTATCCAAGTGGACTTTAAAGGAGATGAAGTTTTGAGGGATTTCTGTATCTTTTGGGTCATCGTTATCGAATTTTATTAATTTAGAATTAACTAAGATATAATCGCAGTGAGTACATTCCAGGGGATTTTCATAGAATTGGTTTAAGAATTCGAATTTAGTCAGGGTATTATTACAATAAAGGCAAATCATGAGAATGTGAGTATAGTTTTGAATTTACTATGAAAGTTAGATGGATTGAGATTGAATGTGGGGATTTCCATAATGGGGTAATGGTTATTATTGTAGAAAACGATTAATTTTGATTCTATAAAGATAATTGAGTAATAGTCATTTTTATTTGGGGTTAGGCAGATCCAGTTTAATTTATTATCATTATCTGGGAAGCAATAAGTGATTATGAAATTATTATTACAGGGATCGCATGTTCTGAGGTATGAAGATATTGATTTTGTTGGTTTATTGCAGAATTTACAATTTAGTGGTGGTGGGATACTTTGATTATTAATATCTTCAATTAATTGTTTTTTTGCCAATGTACTATAATCCTTTATGAGAAAATCACATAAGTTTTTAGTTTGCGGAAGAAGTTATTTGGAGTAATATCTAATATTCCTTTAACTTTAAAAATAGATTCATAAATGGGTAGTGGTTTAGTGAAGCAGAGTAGTTCAGTATAATCGAGGTCATAGTTTATCATAAAGAAGTAGAATTTTTCAGCATTATCATTAAATCTATTGGGGTCGCAGATAGAGATAGAGATATATTGGATATCATCATTTTCTGGATATTGCCATTCATAGTAGACAGGTATTGGGCATTTGTGGCACCAGCCGATACTCATATTTAGATCTGGATGATTATTTTCATAAGTTGGATCTAAATCTGTGTTTACTTTATTGTGACAAAATTTACAATTCATGAGAATAATATATATAATTTAACTGAATCAAAATTAGTGGGAGTTACTGGTAATCTTTTAGGGATTACGATTTGGGTTGCTGGGACATCGCTCATTGTAATAAATGTTTGAGTATTTGTTAGATGTACGATAACGATAGCTGATTTTCTTTTAAAGGTTAATTGTGTACTTTCTAGGGACCAACCGTTAGGTTTATCATTATCATCCAGATGTCTAATAAATCTAAATATTGCATTACATTTAAAGCATTGGGATATTTGGAGATTTATTAAGTCTCCGGAGAACAAATAATTAATTGATTTTAGATCTGAATCACAATAGAGGCATTTTTTACAATTCATGAGAATACGATTAATTTTCTTAATTTATGAAATATATAGGTAGCTTGTTCATGCATATCGTTATTAGTTGATAAGGGAATGAATGGTACTTGTATTAAGGGGGGGTCAATAAAGTTTGATAGTAATTGTGTAAACTTTTCTTTTTTAGAATACTGTAAGCTAAACTTACCCATATCATTTTGAAATAGCATAGGAGTTGATGGGGTAGCTTTAAGGATATATAGTTTATCTTTATGGATGAATTTTAGATTATAGTGGTCACAGATCCATTCTTGATTAGAGTATGATGGAGGGACAATGACGCCGAAGTGACATCCACCAGTTGGGCATCTATCGCGACCATGCATATAGTCATAATTGACGCAATAAAGGTTCATACGATAGGAATCTGGGTTAACGTGGTTAACGTGATGGCGTTCATCGCGATTTTCCATTGTTGATAAGCAAGCTGGACATTTCATGAGAATAACAATATAGTTTTGATTTTATTTGTTAAGTTCTGGGGAGTTACATAAATTATGTATGGAAAACTATTTACATTACTAGAGTTTCGCATAAATTGCATAAACTTTTTATTTGAATAAGTTATTGTACTAATTGTACTTTTTCTAATTTCTGATTTATTATTTCTTAAATCTAATCTAAAATGATATGGACTATAGTTATGTAATGTTATATCGTTGATAGTTCCTCTATAAGCCCAATATCTAACATTACATATATTACATGTATAAACTTTGTGATTATAATCATAAGTATAATTAGTAATATTACCATAAGTATATGGTTTAAGAGTTTTTCTGTTGCAATATTTACAAATCATGAGAATAACATATATAGTTTTACTTTTTGCGTTGCATTTTGTGGAGTGATATTTATTATTGAATTAAATGTTTTTTCAAATTTCTTTGTACCGATTCGATTCGAATCGATTTTATTGTAATTTACTTTTCCATAGTGAGTGCCTGTAATTTTTGTAGCATTGATAGCATGATATAAACTAATACCAAAATAATATTCATTTAAATAGAACCCAAAAGAAGTTTCTATTAAGTTATTATTTTTAAAATAGAAACCACAATTACAATTTGGGCAAAACTTTTCATTGTTTTCAATATAAGATTGTAGTTCTATTAGATATGAGTCACAATATTTGCATTTAATCATGAGAATAACAATATTGTTTTTAATTTAGATTTTGAGTTATTAATATCCATCTTAACAATATGATTAAGTGTTAGTATTCTTTTCCAAACGGTTGTATGATTTTTATTCTTCATTTTTCTTTCAAAATCAGGGAAACTGGGACCGCTTATATATGTTTTATCGTTCTTATAGTCTATAGTTAGAAAATATAATAATTTATTTAATTCTACATTGATATCGATTTCCAAGATATTATTATTACAATATAAGATGCTGGTCGAGCAAATTTCACATGAAATCATTCCAATATTATCATCATTAACCAGATCGGCAATCAAGTTAGTACAATAAGGACAAATCATAAGAATACTACCAAAGTTTTAATTTTATTCAAAAGCTTTTCTTCTTCCATAGGTTGGATTGGTGGGCAAGTGAATATTGTTTTAAATAGCCACCGACCAGTTTTATATGCTTTACTGGCATGAGGGTGGTCTGGTGGTATATGTATGGCAACTTTTGTTTCTTTTTTATTTGTTCTAACTCTATAAGGAGGGACAATCATATCGACATGTTCTTCAACAATGGAGAAATGAAATTTTCTTTTACTGGCTTGGAATTTTATATATTTAGGACACCAATAGTAACCATCATATCCTTTGAGGGTTTTGCCGCACAAAGGACATGTCATTGTAATCTTTTCTTTAGTTTTATATCTTTTACGTTTCAAGAGAACACCGTGTACAATTTTAATTTATTTTTTATTAAATATTCAGCTTCATATGGAGAAAAGAACTTTAAATGATTAAGTGTTAGTATTATCTTCCATTTAGATTTAGGAAATACGGGATGACGCAGTTTGCTAACAATAGTTTTATTTTCTTCTATACGCTGAGTTATTCTATAACGATAATCACCAACTACTATACTTAATCTAGATTCTGTAAGAATTGCCTCTTTTGTTCCTGGTTTAATTAAACAATACCAAGTATTACAATGCGGGCAATGCATTGATCTAGTTGTGTGTGAAATATCAAAATCTTTATTGCAGTTTCTGCAATGAAATAGAATATCCATATTAACTGAATGTTATTAGTAATTTAACGTTATTAAAAATTGTATCAAATTGAGGTGCCAATGGTTCTTTAAGTTTTAGATTATAGAATTTAGGAATTTCCGTTGTACTGCCAGAATCACATTCATCATATCTAATTTTATATAGAGTTGTTTTCATTTCTTCTCTATTAGATTGCAAGTAATATGTTTTGCCATTTCGTCTAATGGTGGCAAAATAACTATGCACAATACCTTTTTGTTTAGGTATTGTGATTATATATAGATCTTCACTTTCATCATTTGAATCAAAAGAATCGTCCTCATCTCGATAGAAACAAGCCCATCTTGTATGATCCTTACGAAAAGAAGATGTTTTTATCAGTGGATTGCCGCTCAAATGACACAATATAGGATCCATTCCTGATAATATAATCATTTAACAGCGCGTGTCAAATTATAAAAATAGCAAATATGTTTTTAATTTGTGTTCGATATTATCTGGAGTAATCTTAGGAGTATTATCAACACTTATTAAAGTGTGTTCTAATTCAAACAATGATTCTTCTAGATATTCATAAGTTAATTCATCTTCTGCGGCGTTTATATATCTTATTGTACTTCTATTACTTAAATCATTAAATGACCAATTATAAATTTTACCATTAATCTGTTTATATATAGAATAAAAAGCAAGTTTACCACTTTTGAAGTAAATATATTTTATCATACATTTTTTACAACTTAGGATATCCAATCCTTCACGCTCATAAAATATGATTTTATGTTCGTTCAAATTAGATTCGCAAAATAAACATTTTTTAGTCTCATTCATAATTTTGTATACTACTATCAGGAGAATTACTATGTCATTATTTCCAAATATCAACTCACCAGCAAAGTTTTTAACTACTAAATCTTGGATTATAAATAGATTTTTTACCAACTATGGTTACATTGAAGATGGTTCTGGCAATGATCTATTATATTCATCCAGTCCAATGGTTACTACTCCAATTAGAAATACATCTTCATTAAAGAATTGGTTTAAGCCAATTAGTAATCAATATCATATTGGTTCTTGTGTAGCTAATGCGGCAGCTGATTCATTTGAAGCGATGTTAGCTAGAAGAAAAAACTGTGATCCATCATTAATTGAAGATCTATCTAGATTGTTTATTTATTGGAATGCTAGAAATTTAGCTAATCCACCTATTTATAATGTAGATAAGGGTTCGAGTATAAGATTAGCATTTGATAGTATAGCAAGATATGGTGTTCCTAGTGAGAAAACATATCCTTACATTTTTAGTAAGGTAAACGATAGACCAACTATATTATCTTATCGTGAAGCTATTAAAAATAGGATAAGTAAATTCTATAGAATAGATGGTAAGGGTGATGTAAGGATATTACAGATAATGCAAGCATTATCGGCGGGATATCCTGTTGTATTTGGAACTAAAGTTACTGAAAGTTTTAAACAAGTAAAGAGTGATGCTATTGTTTTTTATCCAAATGGAGGATGGATAGGTGGTCATGCTATGGTTATAGTAGGATGGTCAGAATCTAAACAAGCATTTGAAGTAAGAAACTCTTGGGGCGAAGATTGGGGAGTTAAAGGATATTGCTGGATGGATAAAGGCTATATTACGGCAAGTGTAACTGCAGACATTTGGGTTCCAACAGTTTAAGGAGAAGTTATGAAGCTACTAAATATTATGGTTATTCTTTTGAGTTTGGTTGGATGCGCTCATTGTGGACCAAAAGATGAGCCCAATATTCGTACACAACCTGGTATTGAATATTGTGGAGCTATGTGTCAAATCTTTACAGACAAACAATGTACTGGATACTATGAAGATATTGAGATTAATTGTTTTTCAGACCCAGCATATATGGATATGAAACAATGTGAAGCTACAGAAGATGGTATGGCTGTTTTAACTTGTACAGAATTTTGTGAATATCAAATGAAGAATTCAGTTCAACTTAATCCTCAATGCTTATCTGAAAACTTATTAGTATGTTCAGAGATAGAAGAGATATGTCAATAATCAAGAGAATAGAAGTAACAACTTAATCTTATTTTTTATTTTATCTGGCAATTGGTGATGGTTATCCCAAGGGATATTTACTACGCCATCAATTGCCAATATTCTATTGTAGATAAAAGAATTTGCTTTATCTTTAGTTTTAATCATTCTACCTTGAGGAGATGGTTTATAACTATAAATAGCTGGTCTTTTTTCAATTTTATATACTTGTGTTTTCTTTTGAAGATAGTTGATATGTATTTTATATGGCAAAGAAATAACTGTTGCGTCCTGAAGTTTACCTAAATTATAAACAATATACGTAGCATGAGTCATTGGAATCATTGAATTATATTCTGGAACTGGTTCTCTTTTATCGGGGCATGACCATATAGTATTACTATATGATGGTCGCATTTCCTTATTACATATGGGGCATTGAAAATTCATTTCATTTAACTCAGGAGAATAATATTATTGTTTTGATTTTATTGTCAATATATTCATCAGTGACATTTACCAGATTTATTGCTTTATATATATTGCATATTTCTATTCCAGTAAGATTTTCAGATATAATAGTTTTATTATAACAGTAACTTATATTTACTATATATTCTTTTGTTTCTATACATATTCCTTCTATTTCTTCATCATCTCCTGATGGGGTACATTTATAGCTAAAAGAAAATTTATGACAGTCATTGCAGAACTTATTGAAGTAGAATCTTTTATTTTCTTCATTACCAGTTTGGAGTTTGCTCCAATTATTGGAATGGCATCTTGGGCATTCGTTATACATAATAAACTCAAATGAATAGTGAATAAATTTTAATCTTTTTCTTTATATCTTCCACATTATCTTCAACTAAAAATAGTGGATTAGTAATTTGGGCTATTTGTCTAGAGTAATAAGTTGCGGAATTACTATATTTTTCATTTAGATAAACTTCTGTTTGTTCTTTTGTTGACCAAATCATTATTGGAGGAATAAAATAGTGAAATAGGACTTCTCCACTCTTATATCTTATAAACTCATAGTGAGAGTATCCAACATTATCTACTCTATAATAATTATCTTTTTCTCTGCAAAAATAGATTTTACAAACTGAGTTATTAGTTTCATTCATATATGAATTGCATATTGGGCATTTCATATAATCTACTGTTTCGTCTGGATATTTCATAGGAATAAAGCTAAAGTCTTTATTTTGTTATGTGCTTTTGTTAGATCTGGAAAGTCCCAAATGATTAATCTATTCTTAAGAAGAATCTTTTCTGTAGATTTTTCTAAAGAGTAATATTCTAAAGAGGTTGAGTGAGATACATAGTTAACAATTATAGAATAACTTTTACCTGAGAAATCTACTTTTTCGTATAGTAAATCTCCATATAGTGATGCTACTTGAAAATATAAATGAGTTGGTAGATTTTTGCCAATATCAGCAATATCAGAATGATTACATATCGATTCTACAAATGAGAAATTCTTTTCATTTAAGACCACACATGGTTTTCTAATATATGTAGAATATATTAAATCTTTTTTGCAAACTGGACAAACTTCATATGTTTTCATTTAACTAAACGTTATAAATAACGATACTTTCTCTTTTAGTTTCTTAAGTTCTGGAAAATCTGGTTCAATTAATTTGGGAACTTGGATATTCATATTACATTTACTATTTACTAACAACACAATCCTTGACTTCTTATTATAGAAGTCGAGGAATATAAATCGGCTATAATCTGGCACTAAAGATATTTTAAGTAAATCTACTTCATTGGTAGATTCATCTACATATATTTGTAATGAATGATTTGTGCCATTACATGTTCGTTCACTATAGCTAGATGATTTGCCGACAAATAATAGAAATTTATTGTATCTCCTAATTCCTGTCATTAAATCACCGCAAATAGGGCAATGCCAAGTCTCCTGCATACACTAATATATAACCACCTATAATACAAAAAATTAGGTGATCAAGAAAAAGCTTTTATATTCAGGAGTCTGGTAATTACATTATATGCCGATAAAACATCATACCATTCTATAATAGAATTAATTACGCAAATATCATTTGTTACATAATCGGGATCCTTATCTAAGTCTATAAATGGTACTATTTTAGATAGATAGGTTAGATTCTTTTTTGTATTATATCCGAGAATGTAATTTTCTTCATCTATTTTCAAAATAATCTGTTCTGATATACATTTTCCTTCTTCATATGTGCAGACATACCTTGTGTATGGTCGTAAATCACAACAAGATTCACAAGTATACACATTAGTTGTGCCGACAGATAAATCTAAAAATGTTCTATGAGCCATAAATCCGCCACATATCAAACATGCTTTTGATTCTAAGATTTTAGGAGAAGATAACATATGTATTTAATTTCTGTGCTAGTTTCTCGTATAGATAAAAATCTGGTTCAAACCAAGGTAATTCATATGATGATTTTCCATCCAATCTTTCTACAATCAATTTTTTAATTTTAAATAACCATGTAAAATTATTTCCATGTAAATCTTTTGCTCTTAAAGATATCGAAAGTAAATCATCCCAATCATTAAAAGTGAATACAATTATATGATGTTTATTAGAACATATTTTTTCCTGTTTATAATAATTAGATTGAGACGTTCTTAAGGTTTTATCGCAGATTGGACAGGTTAATAAATTAGCTTTAATCATTAGCTAAAACACATATAAGTTTTGATTTTGTTTAATAATTTAGGAAAATCAGATAAATCTGGTTCAAACCAGGGCAATTTTGTTGTACTTTGATATTCCCAACCTGGAGTCATAGTGGTAGGACCAACTGTTCTGCCTTTTATTAAAATAGATGGTCCTATAAATATACGTCGTTCAACAAAATTCCAACTTACACTAAACTTAGATTTTTTACTATTTTTTAAATCTGTATAGCTCATAACTAATAAATTGTAATTTTCGTCTATTACCAATTTAAATATATGATTTAATCTTTTGTCACAAGCTTTAGTAGATTTAGCTATAGCAGGGAAGAAATCATTAACTAAGATATCTCCACATATAGGACATTTACTAGGAATTATCATGAGAATAACACGTATGTTTTTAATTTGTTCAAAAAAGATTTCTTACTTTTTATATCTGGTTCAAACCAAGGTAGAATTGTAGTTGTGTCAAATTTACCAACTGGTACTTTAGATGGTGCAAACCATGTCTGTCTGTTAGTAAAATTCCAATAAAATATAGCGAAATCTAAAACTATTTCAACTAAATGAACTTCTTCTTTAGAATCAAGACAACAATAATATTTATGATCTAATCTTTTATTACACGTTTTAGTTAAAGCACCAGATTTACTCATTAAGTTATTTTTATATTCATTCAAAAGAATATCATTACATAGTGGGCAACGAATTGGTATTATCATGCAAATAAAATGAATGTTTTGATTTTACGAATAATTGATTCCCTATCATCATAATTAGGAATAATTGTTTTATTAATAACATGACGATGAGTCTTACTATTTTTAGTCCATACTTGAGAATTTCCCTCATCATAATTAATTTTAAGGTACAATTTTTCTCCGTTATGGTCTCGAAGACTTAATTTAACTTTGGATAGTTCTTTTACACATTTACCATTTTCATCCATAATGAAATTACCATTTTCATCTTTTACATCAGACAATCTTTCTGAGAAGAAGTGGTCATATTTTTTACAGAAGTAATCGGTATAAAGTACAGTACGTTCTGCCTCTAAATTACTACTACAAAAGGGGCACAGCCGCGTTTCCATGATATATAACTCCATATGAAAGCAATAGTTTTGCGAGATAAAAAAAATAAAGAGATATACTTTCTAATACACCCTAAATCTGAGTTTGAATTTTACTCTGAAAATGGTCTAGATCTTTATATTACAATAGGAAAGAATAATATAAATAAATCTGCATTATGTGTAGGTGGTGCAGTTTATGGTTACTATAATGATGATATGTTAGCCGAAACTGTAATTAAGATTATAGAAGACCAAGATGAGTGCAAGCCGAGTTGAGCATAAGTTCGAACAAACATTAGATTTTAGTAAGCCCAAACTTTCTAAAAGATATGTCTCCAGAGTTCTAAAGACAACGAATTTTAACAACGTCGTTATCGATGCCAGTACGGGAAACATAACCCGCATCGAACACGAAGTCAAGGTGGGCATGTACGTAATTCACGTTATTTTACCGTCAGAGCGGATCGGCAAATCTTTTAAATGCTTACATGATTATAAAAAAATGCACACAGAAATATCCAAGGTTAATACTACTAAAGAACAAAAGAAAATAAATTTATTAAGAGATAATCTATTTGTTAATCAAAGATGGGTTCATAAAAATCATCGTCCTATAAATCATACTTGTGGCGGTTGGATTAAAATTAATGACCTTGTAAATGCTATACTATATTGCAATAGAATAAGTAGACTAAAAGCATTCTTATGAAAATAAGATATATGTTCTCATCTTATTAACTAGCTTTTCTTTTGTCTTAAATCTATAAAGTGGAAGAAGTGGTATATTCATCTTCATCATCTTATTTGTGTTTTTATCTAAAACATTTATTTTAGTTTCATTTTCAGAATACTCTGACATTAAGCTATAAAATACATTTTTTGATGTTGTAGATAATACTTCTCGTAATATAGTAATTGGTCTAATAAACATCTTTCTATCAAATTGAAGCGGATTACTATATATAAAGTTCTGACAAAACTTACAGTTGCTAGAGATATATAGCTCTCTACACCCTAAATAAGAAATAAATTCTTCCATATTAGATACTTTAAACTTATTATCACTTATAGATATCTGAAGATTTAGGCTATGAGAATACTTTATTCTAAGTGTGACATCAATTATATTATTTTTTAAAAACTGAGGTAGCTTTTGAAATTGGTTAGATTCAGGGTTGTTACTTAATACATTAATGGTCACTTTCTTTCCACAAGAAAAACAAGGACCATTATAAAGAATGAAATCTTTTACCGTAAAATTCTTCATTTTGCAGCACGTAAATAAGCCTCTATAAATGGCTGTAAGTCACCATCCATTACTATATCAGTATTTCTATTTTCATAATCTGTTCTATGGTCTTTTACTAATTGATATGGATTGAAATAATACGTTCTAATTTGGCTTCCAAAAGCAATATCTTGTTGAGCAGATAGTTGTGCTTCTTTTTCAGAATTCTTTTTCTTCATTTCTATATCATATAGTTTACTTTTTAGCATTTTTAAAGCTGTTTTCTTATTAGACAACTGATCTCTTTCAGTTCTAACAAGAATATTGATGCCAGATGGAATATGTTTTAATCTAATGGCGCTTGCCACTTTGTTTACATTTTGACCACCAGGACCACCAGCAGTTTGAGCAGTAATCTCGATATCTTTATCCTCAATCTTGATATTGATTGTATCCTCAACATCTGGTAATACTGATACTGCCGCAAAAGAAGTATGTCTGGCATCTCCTGCATTAAATGGAGAATTTCTTATTAATCTATGTACGCCAGATTCTCCTTTTAGAAAACCATAAGCATAGGGACCTTCAATTCTATATGATACTGAGTCGGTACAAATGGAACTATGTTCGTCACATGGTTTATTATCTAAACATTCCACATTTAAATTATAACTATCCGCCCATCTCAGGTACATACGAGATAGCATCGTTACCCAGTTAGCGGCTTCTAGACCCCCTGCACCCGCGTTAATCGTTAATATAGCGGGACTGTTAGCCATAGGATCGGTCATCATATGAAGAAATTCCATATCAGAAAGTTCTTTATAGAGATGTGAGATTTCATCATGTTGTTCTGGTAATTCTTCTGGAAGAATATCTACCAGTTCTTCATAAAAATGCGTCAAATTTAAGAACGTCTCAAATTTATCTACAAAATCTGATAATCTTTGTCGTTCTTTCATCATTGCTCCAGCTTGTTTAGGATCATTCCAGATATTTGGAGCTAACATTTTATTGTCTATTTCGTCTATTTTTGTAACATATTTTTCATAATCAAACATGTTACGTATTGAATTTATCTTATCGCGACATAACGATACTAATTGTTGTGTTTCCATGGTTTTCACGCAAAGGTAAGGGATAATTTAACTTTTTTCTTCAGTCTTGTTAGTTTAGGATAATCTGGCTCTATTATAAATGGTAATCCTAGAGATCTAGATTCAGTATTAGCTTCTCTTGTCCATATTAGAGATCTATTCTCCAAGTATACGTTAGAGAACATAACGTATTTGTTTCCGATATTAATTGAGAATTCGTCAAATAAAACTACATCAGGGTTAAGTTTGTCAGAAAAATACCCATAATAATGAAGCGGATCTTTTGAAGAGGGATGAAAATGTGTTGCACTTATTAAAATTAATTTATTTCCGGGAAAATATCTTTTAAGAAAACCGACACCATCTCTAGCCTCCTCTATAAATAACTTATTATTACATACCGGACACGTATTGTTTTTTATATTAGTTAATGGAATCATGAGAATAGTACATATGTTTTAATCTTTTTGATTAAATAATCTTTGTCTAACATTTTATATAAATCAAGTTTAGGTAATGTTGCAATAGTATTTTTACTATCTAATAAATAAGTATTTGGTGAATCTATTGAAGATATTAAGCTAAATTTTTTACTATCTATAATGACAGTAACTGCTTCGGCACTAATGACCAATGGATAAATTCTTCTTGTTAATGTTCCTAATACTAAATTAGAACTTTGATATCTGTATTTGAATCCACTACGCAAACAATCTCTGTTATCACATTTTTTCAATAAAAACATATCATATTCCAATATGATTTTTTGAATATTTTTAGTTAAACCATATGTTGTAAGTTGATTATTATATATATTTACAGAGAAAACTTTAACTTTATGTTCTTCAGGATCATAACATGACCAACATGATAATTCGTCTTCTTTTAATCTAGAAAAATAACCAACATGATACAACTCATGCTCAAAACTATATCGTGATGGTTCCTCTGGATATGTAATACAATATAGTTTGGTAAGAGGATCTTGATTTATAATATTTCTACTATTTAAACTTAGTTCTAATTTATTATTACAAAATGGACATTTATCCATTAATGATATAAAATCATGAATATTTTCGAAACGCATTATGACATTAAAATCCAATTATCCAACCTAGAAAATAGTTTATCTCTATCCTTTAGGTTAAAATTAGGTCTGCTTTTTAGCAAAGGTAATTGCTTTTCAAAAATGTTTGGAGAATAGTCTTTATCTTCAAGTTGCTCTTTTGAGCATGTATAATACCACAACATAGTATTATTATTTTCATAATCTATATTAACCATATAAACTTTTTCTAGATCATCGACCTTTCTGGTTAATGAAAAAGATTCGTCAGAATTTACTATTTTGTTTGCACTTTTTGATGTAGGTCTTATAACAATCTTTCCTGATTTAGTTTTTACACAATCTAATAATGTTGTCGTTCTATAGTAACATCCATAATATAAATAAATTTCATAATACAAGCCTTGCTTTTTCTTTAAAACCGTTATCATTGCACAAGAAAAATAGATACATTTGGTTTTCTAATACTTTATTTTTTAGTTTATCTGAACTAAAAATAATTTCCGTTCCCGTTTCGGTAAAATCCATATCTATATATTCATCATTGAATTCTGAATTAATACACTTAAACTGTTCAAATCTATATGAACGACTAGACGATCCTAAAATCGGAATACCTCTAAAACACATTGAATCTAGCAATTGTAAATATAATGTTAAAGATTCTCCACATATTGGACAGCTCTTATTAAAATCTAAAAATTTATTAAATCTCATTTTTTTTCTCTTACGTAAATGTTACGACCGTTAATATTCTGTTTTTTATTTTATCTTTATTAAACAGTTCGAAATTTATAAAAGGTGTTTCTATTGGATCACCATCTGGATTTTTATTTGATACGATTCTTGTTGTATTATAAATATAATCGCTTTGGACCCAATACTTACCAATATTAATAGAATCAAAATACATAAAAAATGGTCTAATTGTGGTATACTCTATAAAATCTGTTCCAACATACTTATTAGATAGTCTATCACAAGTAATAAAGTTTGAATTAACAGTATAATTTAAACCACATTTTTTATTATCACAACTTAAAGAGATATGTGGCTTATGCATTTCAAAAAGTTCAATAGTATTATTTCCACTAGAAGTGTGAGCTGGCTGTTTTTCTATAAATAACTCGTTCGATAATATATTTAACTTACACTTTACGTCTACAATTGAGTGTCTATTAACATTTTTAAGACTAAATAGAAAATAATTATCTACTAATCTCGATTTAAATGTTGGTATCTCTCTACGTATTACAAAACTAGTAAAAACAGGAGAAAGTTTTGAACCACAAAACACACATTTATCTCTAAAATCTATAAATTTCCATATATTTGAAAACACATTTTTCATGAAAATATTAATAGTTTCTTTATTCTATTGAGAACATCTTCTGGTTTAGCCATACTCTCCGATACTAAAGGTAATTGCAATGTATCATGTCGTTTTTTTCTATTGATATGAGAATACTCAGTCTTATTCATTGTATAAACATTTCGTATTTCATAAACATCTTCACCTTCTTCTACAGATATAAATTCTGAATTAAGAATAGCACATTCAACTATCATCTCATATATGTCAAATCGTAATTGTAAGGTATAAGCATATTGCATACAATTTTTACAATCAACCCTATGTCCTTGCATAAGAATGCCGTCTCTTATATCATAATCAACATTTATAGGAGACTTTACAATATGTGCTGGACTCAGAGATCCTATAGAATATATAGGTAGATAGTTAACTGACTGAGATATCGCTAACTCAATTAGTTGCTCACTATCAATGTCAAATACTATCTTATTATCTTTATCTGAGCCTGATTTAATAGTTATACGGCGGAGCACAACATCATTGATTGATTTAAATGATTTTAATGAATATGCAAAATCGTAGTTATTTAACTGAATATTATCAATTAATGATAAATTCATATTAGTGCCGCACATTGGGCAATTCTCATGATATGGATATGCATCCCTTAACTTCTCGAATATTTTTATCACAGATTCTTACTCGTAGTATTCTTCAAATACATCTTTAGTCAATCCTGCATCAATTAATACTGGCAATCCGTCTTTAGTTCCCCATGAAGAAATTCTAGCAATATCACCAGGCATTAGTTTGAATTTTTTGCCTACCGCAACTAAATCCTTATATATACTGGATTTTGAAACTTCATCGAAATTATCTGGTTCCTTCATATCTTTACTTCCAGATACTGATTTAAGTCCATAATTAATTGCTTCTCCAAAATCATCAAAATCTAAGTCTGTCATTTTTTCAAACTGCTTTACCGTAATCTTTTTTAGAAAAGATACTTCGATCCAGGCATGGTTAGAAGCTTTACGAAGAACTTTGTTAAGATACTTTGACTTCATTTTGGAATTGGATTCCACTTTATTTTGCGCAATTCCTCGGTCGTTCTTTGCTAATTTAAGGATGGTTTTCTCGGGCGTCAAGTATACAATTCGGCTGGAGCCCGACGACAAATGTTTTAAATTTTTCTCGGCGTACTTCTTTCGCGCGTTATACGTCTCTAATTTTTGAATATTTTTCAACACCACATCTAAATCCTTAGAGTCTTCAGGCAGTTCTTCCTTCTCTGATGCTGCTAGCGACTCAAATATACTGGCAAATCTAAGGATTTTATTGACGTTCATGTTATAAATACGTTCTTAGTAATATTCTCAAAGATATATAATACATTATGATAACTAAAGAAGAATATCTTAAATTAATACAAAAGGCTTATCATCAAGATGATGAATTAGATGATGGGGAAGAGCTTTTTTGGATTCCAGCTAAGCCAGAAATTAAAAAGAAACTACAAAACCTTATAAAACCAAATGGTGATATAAATGCTACTAAAATGAAGAAGGCAGAGTTTTCTAAACTTATCAACAAACACAACCGAATAACTATAGGAAACTTTATGGTACATATCAAATCTATAGTTAATCCAACAGGTATAGATAATGTTGTAGAAGATGCCGTAGAGATTACAGAAGAAACTAAATATAATATTGTTCTCTATGAAGTTAAAAAGACTACACCTTCTGGTATGCCGTGTAATATCCAAGTTAAGTTAAATATAGCTAAGGATAATAGATTTGATGATAGACAATGGGCTAAGGGATTTACTCAGCTTGGTGGAAGCGTATCAGATAAAACATTAATTGAATTACTTAAATGGATGCAAGCAATAACAAAATTACCAGCTTTTCTTTAAGAAAAAAGCAATAATTTGTTTAGTCTGTTTAATGTTTCTTCTTTCGATACAAAATTTATTAATGCTGTTTCAATAACATATTCGTGATTTGAAAAGTTCCAAGTCTCTAAATCTATTCCTCTTTTGCCTACAGTTAGAATACTTTTTTCTCTATTATAGTTATTAACTAACCCAAATACTTTATCATCTTTATTCATTACAAAACATTCTACATTAATAAATAAATCTCCAAAATTCTGTTTTTGCAAATCTACCAGAAACTTATTAGATTCATAAGTATATTCTTTACAAGAATTACAATGCTTGTATAACCTATAAGAACTGAGATTTTGATTAAATTCTTTAAACATATCTATTAATGATAGAGGTATAGTTTCAAACCTTTTACCATTTCTTGAATAGAACTCCATAAAAAATGAATTATCATTAGGATTAATCGAATATCCCACTTCATATGAAGCACTATTACTTCTAAGAGAAGTCATTTGAAATGTAATAAGTAGTCTATCATCTATTATCCTGACTTTTTGTCGTTTCCTAGAGTGAAGAGCTAATGATAAGCTTGATGAACATAATGGGCAAACATTTCGATGTGATAAAAAATCTCGTAAATTCATACTTCTCCAATATCTCGTAACATACTTAATATAACCACTCTGGACATATAAGCAACCCTTCATAAATACAACATAATTGTCGCTGCCCGTATATACTTACTCCCCCTATAAGATCCCCCATGTGTTTGTCGAGAGATTGCTCAGAAATTTAAAAGAAAAACGGCGACATATTTAATAAATATTGCCGTTACAATTATTGGTTATAGTTAGAAGTAATATTATTTAGCAGTAGCTTGATTCTTATACTTCAATAAATTATCATAATAACTATTATATCTATCTAACAATGTTTTTATTTGATTGAATACACTTCCAGTATTTCCTGCTTCTTGCATAGAATTTATCATATTAGTTAATTCTTGTCTTTTAGCATTATATCTAGGAAATAGCGTATAAGCTTGCCAATTATTTTGATCTTGTATTGCCTTATGAACAGCAGTTAATAGAGTTCTACCAGAAGTTAACAAATCGGTTGTATTAGTATTTCCACCAGCAAGTAATGTTTCAATTCTATTTTTTATTGATTGAACATTGCCATAATTTTTCATCCACATATCATATGGTACCGATGATTCAATTGTTCTTTTATAAAAATCTATTGTTCTTTTTTCTTTTTGAACTCTATCAGGATTTGCTTCTAATGAAGTAACAAATTTTTCTGCACCAGCAATTAAATTCTTTGCATTCTGAATATTTTCTGGCGTAGATGGAACCCTAGGTTTTTCTGGCGCTGTTGCTGCTGAAGGTGTTGTTGAAGGTGCTACTGGAGGTACTGCCAGAGGTGCTACTGGAGGTGCTGCCGGATAACCTGAATCGCCTTCACCTGAGTCTTCTGGAGCGCCAGCAGGAACACCTGCATCTTCTTGTGCTAATACTCTTCTCATTTCTGCTTTTGTTTCGCAGAGAGCTAGTTTTTCAAAGATATTCGCAGTTTTAAGAAGTTTATCAACTTTTTTCATCATCAAATTCCCTTTACCATAGTTACTTATATTTTATACTTCATTATGCCAATAAACAATATGGCGATAACCAATTATCGCCATATTCTAAGTTAAGATGTTGCTAAAAACTATCGAACTTACAGACCTGATAGCGGGACTTACTTAACGCCCTAGCTTATTACCAAGTTTCTAAAACATTAAATTCTTTATCTTGTTCAGGCATTATTGTTTGAGTGCCGCCCATTCCTAATCTCTGACGAGCCTGCATTAATATTGCTCTACCTTCTTGTATCAATTGTCTAATTTTTTGGTTACCAGGAGCACGAGCAGCAGCATCTGTCATTTGCTGTAATAAAGCTTCTACTTTCGGAATATATGCAAATGCTTGTTTCAAATTATCAGTTTCAGTTGCATTTTTTAATGCGTCAAATGTTTGTCTAATTGTTTCTTCACTACGTCTGGTAGTAGGTACACTTGGTTTAGTTACTGAAGCACCAGCAGGCATTTGTGCTGTTTCTGGAGAGGTTTCGGGTAAATTTGTTACTGAAGTTCTATATTGTTCAACTTCTTTTACTATATTACCAAGCTCATTTATTAATGTTCTAACCTTCAAGTATTTAGCTTTATCTAATTGTCCATTTTTATATCTATTATATGCGAACATAGGCAATATGCCTGCCATATATTTAGTATTAGCATAATCTGCACTTGGTAAAGCATGAGCATCTGCTGGTAATAGATCGCCTAATAATTGTTTAATTTCATCAAATTTTTGAGCAGCTCTACCAATAGTTGGTTTTATATCTCTTGGATCTAATTGTGCTACAGCATTAAGAAAATTTCTTTTTTTACCATATAATGATAATCTTTCAAATAATGCAGCTTTTTTAAGGATTATGTCAGCTTTTTTTACCATTGTGTACCTTATATCGATAGACACTACTTTTTATACTTCATTATGCCATAATAATGTTATTATTTTCGATTAATGAAATCTTCATTGTTATATTCATTATCTATATTTGGCTCATGAACACCACTAGTGTCTGCGCTTTGCAATGCAAATATACCACCTAAAGGTCTAGGGAATGGATATACACTAGGTGCTGGCAAATTTACAACGTATTCAGATCTATTATATCTGAGTAATTGATGGATTTCAAGTCGTTGTAGTGGAAGCGATAAACCTGGTGGTCCAAAATTATTTTTTTCTATGGTGGCAAGCCCCTGCTTGACAAAAATAACAACGTCCGCAAGTTCTCTGTTAGTGTAGTCACGGAAGTCCGGTCTAATTACCAAAATTCTTTGTTTCCATAAATGAACTATAGTTGGATAATTTGGATCAACTATAACTCTAGCATCGAATTCTTCACCAGTCATGGTTTCATCGATATATAGTTGAGACTCCAATGTGGCTTTTCCAACACTATCTAAATCACCATAAGTGTGACCATAGCCATCAGTGTTGCCATTAACAAATATAATTGCGGGCGGGAACATAAATATATGATATTTTATCCCCTTGACTCGCAATTCATCATAATTAACTTATCGCAATGAGGAAAATATAATGTTCGAACCAATTTTTAAATTTGCTATTCGAAAAGATTTGCAAGACAGTGAAATCTCCTTTCTTCCTACGCGTGCCACGCCACGTTCCGCTGGCTGGGATGTTCGTGCCGCACAACAAGATAGAAACCCAATAATTATAAGAGCTGGGATGATGGAAAAAATCCCATTGGGATTTAGAACTTTTTGTCCAGAAGGATGGTGGTTTGAACTAAAACCAAGATCATCTACTTTTGCAAAGAAAAATCTCCATTGTTTATATGGAACGATTGATGAAGATTACGAAGGTCAATTAATATTAGCAGTACAATATATTCCAAATTTACCTACAACTTCATATGCAAATTTTACGCCTGATTCTATACATATTGAATTTGGGGAAGCATTAGGACAAATCATTCCTGTTAAAAGACAAGAGATGATTATTGAAAAAATACCAAATGAAGAATATGACTATTTATGTAAAAAACGCAATGCAGAAAGGGGAGCCGGAGGTTTCGGCTCTAGTGATAAATAAAATGTCAAAAAAATCAATAGTAAAAGTAATTAAAGATATTGATTTATCAAAATTTCCTCCTACGGCAACTCCTGAACAAGAAGAAGCTATAAAGGAATTCTACGATAAACATAAAGAATTAAAAACTATTCCACAAGAGTTTGTTGGAACTGGAGATAGAAAATATAGAGTTAATGAACCGTGGATCCAGACATATACTGGAAGACGTTTTTCTCCAACAAATCCCGTTGTTGACGCAATTGTTATAGAAGACATAGCCCATCCCTTATCTATGCAATGTAGATTTAGTGGACATGTTAAAGAATTCTATTCAGTAGCGCAGCACTCAGTATTAGTTAGTTATATTTGCGATACTAAAGATGCTCTATGGGGATTACTTCATGATGCATCAGAGGCTTATCTAGTAGATATTCCTAGACCAATAAAACAATCCGGTAAGTTTGATAATTATATGGAATTTGAGAAAGTTATGCAGGCAGCTGTATGTGAGAAATTTGGTCTTCCAAAAGATATGCCAAAGTCTGTAAAAATGGCAGATGATATGCTATTAATGACAGAAGCTAGAGATTTTATGTCTCCTTTACATACCGGGTGGACAAAGCCATGTGAGCCAATTCCATTTAAAATTGTGCCAATAACACATGAAAAAGCAAAAGTAGCCTTCTTAAGGAGATATTGTGAGCTTACAGGTGAAGCATTTACTTTATTTGATCCATCTTCAGGTGATTTAGAAGCAATAATATCTAAAAGTTAGATATAAATAAAGTATGACTGATATTAATGAAAATCAAAAGTGCAAGATCTGTAAAAAGATAGCTGGTAAAAATCCCAAACTTCAATGGGTAACAAAAGATTTATGTTTTGATTGCTATAATAAGCCAAAACCTAAGTTTTATTATGACGTAAAAGTTGATGTAATGTTACCAGCAATTCTTAATTACAGGGTTTTAGCAGAAGATGCTGAACAAGCGGCTAATATGATTAAAAATATTCAGCCGAATGCTGTCAATTATAAGTTAATAGGCAAAAGAGAATTAAAATTGACTGTCTATGATGCTGGCTGTACTGTTATTAAGTTCATGAAGAATTTAATGGGGAGATGATATGTTTGACAGCTTTTTAAAAAGAGTGCCTATCGGTAATAGGAGAGGGGTAATTACTACCACGACTATACCAGCCAATGTTCCTATATGTGAAATTAAGGGAAATACAATAACTTTTGATAAACTAAAAACATTAAAAGAAAATGAGAATGATGCGCTTCAAATTGGTCCAAATGTTTATTTGGCTCCATCAGGAAACATCACCGATCATATAAGACATAGCTGTAATCCTAATTGTATGCTACATGTTGCTGGAAGTAGATCTATTCTATATTCTAGATATGTGATTGCTGCTAATTCTGAGATTACATTTGATTATTCATCTACTTCTACTGAAGACCCTGATACTTGGGAGATGAAATGTACCTGTAAATCATTTAATTGTAGAAAAACAATTAGTGGTTTTCAACATTTAGATAGCAAAATTCAAGAAGAATATAAACAAAAAGGTATTGCTGCTTTGTTTATTAGAGCACCAATATTTCTAAAAAAGTAAGAAAGATAAAACTATGGGTTTACATTTTTATGTAGTAGATACTGAAACTACAGGTTTAAAAGCAAATCATCATGAAGTTACTGAAATAGGTATAATTCGTTATAATGATAGAGTACAGTTACATAGGTGCGTGAAATGCGAATATCCTGAAAGAGCAAGTTTTGATGCTCTAAAGATAACCAAGAAGACAATGGCAGATCTTGAAAAAGGTCATAATAAAGCTGCTGTAATTGCTGAATGTAATAAGTTTTTTGCAGAAGACGGAGCCACGCCATCTGCAAGAGTAATTATTGGACACAATATAATATCATTTGATAAAAGATTTTTACATGCAATGTGGGAAAGCGAAGGTCAAGAATTTCCAGCTCATTTATGGTTAGATACTATCGCATTAACAAAAGAATTCCTAAAAAAAGAAGGAATAAAAACCAGAATTGTTAATTTACATGCTTCATGTGATTATGTAGGAATTAAGAAATTGTCAGAAGCCCACAATGCTAAAGTGGATAGTAGAAATAATTATCTACTATATAGAGGATTGATTGAAGATAAAAAGATAGATTATCTACCATTTATTAAATCTTTCCCTCATATATTATCACCAGTAATGGCATCAGATGACGATGGGTTAGATCCTGATTTATTAGATATATGAAGAGTCCCAGTTTAGAATCTCTGTATTCAACATTACATAAACATATGCTTATGGTAGAATCCTATACAGAGATTCCTAACATTACATTTATATTTAAAGCTTGTAGACTAAAGCCATATACTTATTTCTTTGAGAAAAAGAACAATAAGATTGTATTATATACGTGGTGGTTTGATGAGTTTGGAAACTCATTCAAACTACTTAAAAATAGAAAGTTACAAATAATTTATGGTGACTTATCTATAGACAGGAATAAATTAGTATGTACTGATTTATATTACGGTCTAGATCTTAAAAAAATAGCTAAGATTAGCAAGTTTGCTTACATAAGTTATGGAATAGATGAGGATATGTACCAAGATTGTATATTAATATCAATGTTGGGAATAGATAACTATTTTAGAACATATTTATATCTATATGGATATTGGCAGCAAGTGTCTACACTTCTTTTAGGGACAAAAAATTTGAAAATAATTTCTAAAAATTTGGACTTAAATTATCATAAAGCGCTGTCAAATACAGAAAATTTGCGACTGCCTTGCAGCGAGGCGCAAACGTGGTTAACTTCTTTACCGATTAAAGAGGATTTTTTTCAAACCTTGGAGAAACAATGTGGTATTGTTTCATCTATAATCAAACAATACTGAGAGGAATAGAGTATAACATATGGCAAATCGTGATAGGGTAGAATTTGAAGGAGACGTAATTGATTCAAACAAAGGTAAATTCAAAGTAAAAGTTAGCGAAACATACGTTGTTATGTGTACGTTAAGCGGAAAGATTAGACAAAATTCTGTAAAAATCCTTCTCGGTGATCGAGTGAAAATCGAGGTATCAGAATATGATACCTCAATGGGAAGAATTACTTATAGAATGAAACAAGCTCAACAATATTAAGTTAAACCTTGACTTAAGTTTTTTATAAAATCTGTAATCTTAGTCATTATAGTTTTTCTCTCTGGAGAAATAGGGGTGGTTTGTGTTAATTCACTTCCGCTTGCTGGGCTTGAAACTGGTTTTGGTTTAGCGGGGGTTGGGTTTTTAGGCTCATATATGCTAATACCTGTTGGTTTATTGCTATGCTTTTCTTTTCTAGCAATATAAGTAATACCATTACTTAATGTAATAGTTATTTCAGAACCTAATGGTCTATTAAGTAAAGATTTAGCACGCGATTCAGCTTCACCAACAATAGATGGTGGTAATTGAGCAGACTTAAATCCAGGTGGCGGTCCTTTTTTATTGCTATTTATAATATAACTACGAGAACCGCTACCAGGAGAAAATGTAAGAGCTGATGATAGATCTTTATCTTCTAACGCCTTATCTAAAGTAGTATATTCTACTGTGCCATCTTTAGATGTTACAGTTACATTACCATTATCTATACCCCTTAAAAAAGTAATATACTCCTGTTGACTTAAATCATGGGGAGTTGTTCCAATTCCACCTTGTGTTGGTTTACCTCCAGGCGTAGCCCAAATTCCATAATAAGCGGCTCTATTTTCTTTACCAGGTTCCGGCTGAACGATAGATTTAGCAAAACCATCAACTGGTTTTGATTGATCGATTTTATCTCTATTGGCAAGCTGTGAGTTAACTATATCATTATAAGCTATGGTAGCTCTAGGATCACTAATTAAGTTATCTACCACATCTTGTGGAGTATATTTTTTACCATCTATTTCAACACCAGACCCACTTAAAGGTTTAGCTGGCACTTGTTCAGAATTTCTATAAACTTCATCTGCCATTTTAGCAGTAGGTAATGACATTCCAAAATGTTGAGCAATTCTTTGTGCAATTGGTGGAGAAGGTGATACACGAACACCATCAATAGTAAAGAAGTCTTGCATAGCCATAAAGGTTATCTTTCTTCCATCTTTAGTAGTAACTGTTACTGGAACCATTTTTGGTGGCGGCTGTTGAATTGCATACTGATAGATTAAACGATCTCTATCTTGTGGAGTTTTAGCTTTAGCGTACAATTCTTTAAAAGAAGGCTGTTTTTCGGACTCTTTTGAAGGATCAATTTTAGCAAATTTAGATATAGTGTCTTTGTTTTTAATGGTACGCAAAGCATATTTATATACTAAAGCACGACGTTCTGATTCTGTATCTAATTTAGCTAATTTTTCTTTTAAAGTTACCATGATATCTCTTTAGTATTTTTGAAAGGTTAGAATTATTGAACTGGATTATGCTTCCATATTATTAGTATTTAACAAATGTTAAAATACCTTCATCACTAATAAGATAAGATAATGTAGCATCATTATATATATCTTGTATTCTAACTGGAGAATGATTAAGCATAGCATCATTAGCAACTAATCTAATTCCATGACTATAATCTTCATAAGTATCTTCATGACTCCAGTAATTCAATCCTTGAATTGGTTTTCCGTTTGATTGAATCCACCCAAATATAACTACCTTTTTATTTGGATTGTTTGGGGCAATCTTGTTGCTTAATACAACATCTTTTTTGTGCCCAGATATAAGTTTAGATATGTCTTTGCCTACAAGCTGATTTTGAATTCTTTGATTATGTATCTGTATTCTGTTAGTGCTCATCATACTAGCATCATATGGAGGTCCCCAAGGCAAAGGAGCTAATTGATAAGTTGATTGCTTCCAAATATCAATCACCATTTTTCTAGTTGGTAAAGAGCAATCATATTGATCTGCTATTTTTTGAGCCGTCAAAGGATTCATGGGCATTCTAACATAATCAGAATCAGACCCTATGGATATATAATCAGAACTAACCAAATAAGTTAAAGTATTATTATCATCAGTAACAGTAATTTGAGTAAATTTTCTAAGAAAATCTGGTATATTTCCATCAAGAAATTCTTTAAGAATATTAGTTTCTCTCACAGATCGATTTACATTCATATTGTTATTAATGAATTCTGTACCAAAAACTGCATTAGGTTGTCTTAGGGCTATCAAAGTCATAATAACATGCAGTTATAATAGAAGGGTTAAGTTTTGAATATATCTTTTAGTATAATATGAACGCCTAAAATATTATTAAGCTTTTCAACAAACCTTTCTACTGTATTGATTAAATTAGGTTTTTCTTGATAAGCTTTTTGGTCTATATATGGAGATTTTAAGTCCGGAAATGTTACCTCTAAATTACATATAGGCTCATCAACACTTGCATGAAATTTTAGATCTTGAATACATCCAACAGTTTCATCACCAATAGTAAAGATTACATTACTAGGTTTAATTTGATTATTATCATCCAATGTAATAATTATTTTTAATTCTTTGGTACTATTTGTCATAATTGTCTCCCTTGACAGTTATTTAGAAATGATTATATAGTTATATATAACAAACTCAATGTTTTTAGATAACCATTCGATTAGAGACTTAGCAGATTTTTTATTGGTTACACATTTTACATGAAAATCTTAAGCTTTACAAACAATGATATATGATGTATTATTGATGCCACAAAGGAATTATTTATGTCTTATAGTATTAGGGATGGACTTACTTTTGATGATGTCCTGCTTGTTCCGCAACATTCTGAGGGAGACAGTAGATCTAATGTTGATATTTCTGTTACAATTAAAGATATAATATACTCCCATCCTATTATTCCTGCCAATATGCAGACAATAACTGGTCATGAAATGGCTCAGTCTGTATCAAGAAGTGGAGGATTAGCACTTATTCACAGATTTATGCCAATAGAAGATCAGTTAAAAATAGCAAAAGCTGAAGGTGATAGATCTAAATCTATTGGGTTTTCTATTGGTGTTAAAGAAGAACATAAAGAAAATATTAAAATGTTTTATGATCTGGGTGCCAGGATATTTTGTATAGACATAGCGCATGGAGATTCTGATAGTGCAATTAAAATGACGCAATGGATAAGTGATAAATATCTTGATGCTATTATTATTGCAGGAAATGTAGCAACTGGTCATGGAGCTAAAAGGCTATGGCGGGCTGGTGCTGATATAGTAAAAGTCGGTGTTGGACCGGGAAGTTTATGCACTACAAGAATAGAAACTGGAAATGGTGTTCCTCAATTAACAGCATTAATGGATGTTGCTGAAGCTAAAAAAGATTTACCATATCCAGAGTCCGTTTTTATTATAGCTGATGGTGGGATTAAAAATGCTGGCGATATCGTTAAAGCGTTATGCTTTGCTGATATGGTAATGGCAGGAAATATATTCGCTGGCTGTAATGAAACTCCGGGTACAATTTTATCTATTATGGGTAAAACCTATAAAGAATATAAAGGTAGTTCTACACATAAAACTAATCATGTTGAAGGTGTGGCAGCTATTGTGCCAACTAAAGGATCATATATAAATGTCCTTAATAAATTATTAGAAGGTTTACGTTCTGGTTGTTCGTATCAAGGCGCACATAATCTACAAGAATTAAAAGAAAATCCAGAGTTTGTCAAAATAACAAATGCTGGATTAGTTGAAAGTCACCCCCATAATATCATTATGGGATAAGGAAAATAAATATGGATACTATGAAAATAGTTAGAGCTATAGTAGCGATTTTTACACTGTTAGTATTTCTTGGATGTTGGTTCTTAGCAATTATGACATTCATATCAGGTAGCTATATGGTAGGTTTTGCAATATCTGTTGTTGCATCAATGCTAGGGTATTTTATAGTTAATGATTATATGAAGTATTTTAAGGGGCAATGATATGAATAATCAGACAAATGATGAAAAGAATTATTTAAAACTACTTAACAAAATATTAACTTCTGGTGAAGAGTCTTTAGACAGAACAGGTGTTGGGACTTTTAGATTATTTGGAGAAAAATTATCATTTTCTCTAGAAAATGATGCAATCCCGCTCATAACAACTAAACGAATGTTTATAAGAGGCATTGTTGAAGAGTTACTGTTTTTCTTAAGAGGAGAATCTGATACTAAAAAACTAGAAGCTAAAGGGGTGAAAATCTGGAAGGGTAATACAACCAGAGAGTTTCTTGATAAAAGAGGATTACATTATCTCCCCGAAGGAAATATGGGTAAAATGTATGGAAAACAATGGAGAGATTGGGGAGGAACAAAAGATAAAAAGGGTATAGATCAAATTTCTGAAACGATTAATCTCTTAAAAAAAGATCCATATAGTCGTAGAATTACTGTTAGTGCTTTAAATGTAGCAGAACTCCCAGAAATGTCTTTACATCCATGTCATCCATTATTTCAGTTTTATGTTAATGATGATAAATTATCATGTTTATTTTTTATGAGATCTGTAGATATGTTTTTAGGTTTTCCATTTAACATTACAAGTTATGCTATACTTACACATATTATAGCAAAAATTACTAATTTAAAATCACATAGACTGATTTTTATGAGTGGGGATACACATATTTACAAAAATCATATAGAACAGGTAAAAGAACAGATTTCGCGAGAACCGTACGATTTTCCAACCTTAAGAATCACAAAAGAACTAAACTCAATAGAGGACATTGAATCTCTAGAATTTAAAGATTTTGTAATTGAAGGATATAAAAGTCATCCCTCTATTAAGGCAGAAATGGCTGTATAATGGCTAATATACCCGGACTATTCTATACTTTACCTGGAGTTACATACGCTACTGTGGCTGAAGAACCTCCAAAAGATTATGTGTTTACACATAATAATACTACACTAACTATAACTATAGATGGATCTATAATCATTGATGGAAATTATAGAGATGCAGCAAAGGCATTATTTAATCACGTATTAGAGCGACTAGATTACTTAGATAGCGATAGAACTATATTGCCAAATAAAAAACTGACCTTCATGAAATTGAATAAGGTCAGCTTAAGTCTTGATAAAAAGATAATATTATCTTATCCTTGGGCAAAAGGCGATGACCCTGTGCCAGAGGAATTTTTTCGTTTACGAATAGAATTTGATAAACTAACAAAACTAATGGTATTCATATGATAGGAATGATAGCAGCAGCTTCAATTAATGGAGTAATTGGTGTAAATAACAAACTACCATTTCATTATCCAGATGATATGCGACATTTTAGAGAAACAACTGCAGATTCAGTTATTATTATGGGTCGCAAAACCTTTGAAAGTATTGGTAAAGCTTTGCCAAAACGAGAAAATATCGTTATCACGTCTCAAAACTTAGAAATTCCTCGCGTGACGTGTTGCTCGTCGGTAGCCCAGGCGCTTCTTAACGAAAGTATAAAAATACGTGAACAGTCTATAAACATATGGTTCATCGGAGGCGCTAGCATATATCAAGAAGGAATGTTATATGCAGATGAAATTCATTTAACATTAACTCCCGATTATATCGAGGAGAAAAACGTTGTAAAATTTCCATTCATTAATCCATTAATGTTTGAATTGTGTGGATATACACAATTGTCTGACCCACCAAGCGAAAAACTTGTGTGTGCTGTATACAAACGTAAAAAACAAAATCATTATTATGAAAAAGTCATTAGCGAAACTAAGATTAACAAAGATATCTAGACGACCTAGACCTGTAAAAGGAACTGAATGGAGAACGCCTACCATTGAACAGTATAATGGTAGCGTTTGGACAGTTAGATGCGTCTTTTTAGAAAAATTAACAGATGAGAATACAGCAATGGTAGAAGTTCAATGCTTCGAGGAGGCAGAACCATTCATACATGTTCCCAGCAAAATTATAAAGTTGTTTACTGGGACTTATGACAAACCATATGACTGCTCGTGTGAGATAATCAAAGAGATTTCGTAATATTATAATACATATCAGCAAATTTTTCTAAACTATTTATTTTATGAGACAGAGTTTTTCTATTCTGATTTGCAAGATGCCTGCTTACATCAAATGAGCGGGTTTTTTTTTCGTCTTCATCTGATAACCACATCTTATCATCTTTTTTTGGAAGAGAATATGGTGGTACCATGATATAATCAGCTGGGTTTTTAGGAACCCCATTAATTCTAATCTCAAAGTGAATATGAGGGTAGGTTCCTTTTGCATTACCACTATCACCTACCGTTCCTAAAACGGTACTTTTATCAACATGTTGACCAGGGTATACAGAAATAGTGCCCATGTGCATATAAGATGTTGTAAATCCTTCTGAAACGGATGGGTGTTTTATTTTCAGAATATTTCCACCTTTTGGAGCCGCCCCAACATTGGTAACAATTCCATCAGTGATAGGATATACTGGAGAACCACCAGCAATTCTTAAATCCACTCCATCATGTTTCCCTTTATGTCTTTCATCACCAACTCCAAATACTCCAGTACAATAATATGTGCCACGTATAGGATTTTGGAAATTGGTAACTTCTGAGGTTAATTTCTTAGATTCAGGCTTCATGGATGATGGAGTTCCTCGCATATATTGTAACCAATCTTGCCATCCACTTGTTGGTGCCTTCTTATCTTTTGAAACAAGAGAAATTACTTGGCTCAATAGTTCATCTGGAGTAATCATAGAAATATGCTTTATTATGGGCATAGAAACAAAAAAAAAAAAAAAGGCAGCCGGTTAGAGCTGCCATTTACAAAAACGTTTAATTATTAGACTTCTTCGTAATAATATACGCTGGTTCCAGTTTTAATCATTTGTTTATCTAATAGTTGAGGTAATTCTGGTATCAAATCTACTAATAACATAGAGACGTGTACAGATGCTTTTTCATATTTTGCCATATCATTTACCTTTTTTAGGCAAACTTCTAAAGCTTCTAGGTCTGTTTGAAGCTCTTCTGTCTGGCAAAGCATATGAAGTACCCAGGTATCACTTTGTACTGCGGTTGTATTAATAGCGCCTAATTTATAAGCTCCTGTCTTTGTAGCAAACCAACCACGACTTTCTTGCTTTACCTGTCTCCATTTCTTTTCAAAAATTGGGAACAATGGATTTTCAGGTTTTCCTGCCATATTGTTTACAGATAGCACAAATCTAAGACCTGCATTTTCTGGAGCTAGAATTGTGCCTTTAATAGTCTTAGTCTTACCTTGGGTTTGAAATCTGTTCATATCTACGTTTGTCATATTTTGTCCTTTATCTCCACAGATACGAATATATCAATGCCTACGAGAATTTTCTTCGTCTTTTGGTTCTAAAATTATATCTCTTATTTGTTGTAACATAGCTAAGCATTCTTTTTTAGAATTAATTTTATCTAAATCAAATTGAACTGCTCTAAATCCAAATTCTTTAGATACAAGTAAATTTTGTGATAAATCGTCTAGATATACACATCCAGTAAACTTGGGGTATCTTTGAAGGAAACTTTGATAATATAGGGATTGTGGCTTTCTGACGCCAATATCACAACTAAAATGTCTAATTGCATGTTTGAAGATACCATGATGATGCATGTTAGTATATTCTGTATTAAAAAATCTATTTATCATTTGGGCATGATCTGTACCAACATTTGATAATAAGGCAATATTAATCTGATTATCATCATCGTACATTTTTTCAAAGAAATCTAAAACACTCCAATCAAAAACTACAACTTCTTTATCCCAAATAGTTAAAATCTTGTCCATAATTACAGAAGATTTAATTTGAAATTCAGAAGCTAATACATCTTTCATATCTAACAAACCAACATCCCGCATCTTTTGTGAACGATTGACTCTTTGACCAACCTCCCATGTAGATATATTTGTTGCCTCTGATATTGCAAAAGTAAATTTTCTAAAATCTATTCTGCACAATACATTTCCCATATCTAAAGCTAAATATCTTTTCATATATCTTCTATTCTTTCATGTAAAAATTTAATGTTTTCATCATATCTTGTATTAACTGATTTTGAAAAATTTAAATCACTATCTAAATCATAAATAATATCACTTAATCCAAAATGTTCTGATGCCAGACTGTTAATAATGCATTCTGTATCATTATAATCTATTGTAATTAAACTATATTTACCATTGTAGTATGCATCAGCCAATAAACTTGTTTGACCACTGCAAACAAATAAGTTTGCATTATATAGATTACATGTATATTCATCAATATTTGACATGTCTTTCAATATAATGTTAGGATAATCTTCATTACAATCTTCAGAAAAAATAATAGAGTCTGTGTATCTTTTTAGAAGACCAATGATATTTTTATTGGGTTGAATCATTCCTGCCACAATATTATGTTTACATATCACAGATGGTTTACCAATAGTATGATAAGGTCTTATCCATTCAAATTCTTCTTTTAATTTCAAATCACTATTTGCATCTCCTAAATGAGAATATACAAAATTATAATTGGAATTATCAATCATATTCATAATCCTTTGATTATTTAGAGGAACTTTATGAAATAGATAATAGAATCTTTTGAAGAGACCTAAGTTATATTTCTGTTCTTGTGGCAATGCAAAATTTAATAATGAAGAGCTGCATTGCCATAATGTAGTATTCAATACCATAGCAATATGAGATGTGAAATATTCACAGTCACTTATTATCAAATCAGGATTAAAACTTTTTACTTGATGAAAATATGTTTCAAAATTTTCATTGTCTAATGATATATGCTCTGGTTTGAACATATTATAAAGACAATCTAAGGTCCAATCTATATTGATATTATTAGGACTGGATTTTTTATATGTGGCTATTTTTAATTGATGTGGCTGATTTTTTATTGCATCAACAAATCTCTCCAATTGGATTTTAGAATTAGTATGATTAGAACATGCATACAATATTTTTAATCTATCCATGATTTATTGTTTTTTATTCTAGATATAGTATCTCTATGTACACCAAATAATACCGCAATTTTTTTATTAGAAACACCCCGCGTAATAAGATATCTAATAATATTTACTTGTTCTTCAGTTAATTTAGCTGTAGCTAAACGATGTTCCTTACTTTTAGGAATACCTCTTTTAGATTGTGATATTTTATTGCAAAAATCTTGAGATCTTTTTCTGCCTTTTAATGGTGAGTTTTTATTTTGATTTGGATGTTTTCCTGGTTCATATTTATTGGTGAGAGATTTGGATATTTTTTCTTTTATATCTTCAGGTGTTGATTTACCTTTATTCCAAGGATCTTTTCCCAAATGCGCTTCAGATATTTTACGTCTAGCCTCTTTAGACATTTTATGTCCAGAAGTTCCGTCACCACCATCAGTTAAATTGTATAGGCAGTATCCATCATTCTTTAATTTTAGAATCCATTCTTGTTCAAGAGCAAATGCAATATTTTCTTCTACAATATCATCTACTATAGATGTTAATAAAAAATTATCATACCCATATTTATTTAAGGCAGCATGTAAATAATAATATGAATTTGGATATTTTGTTTTTCCACCTCTAGCGATTTTTAAGTGATCTCTAAATCTATCATGTAAATTTTTAGTTTTACCAACATAAATTTTACCATTTATTGTATTTATTAAAAAATATATGCAATACATATTATATTACAATAATATTGATAGAAGCAGCAAGCGCCATAATTATTTGATGCCGCATATAATATCTTTAATTTCATCCAGTTACAGTAGTTTTCATAAAATCTAAAATATCTTTAAAGTATTTTACTTGTTTCATAAAGAGTTCTTTAGTGGCTTTAGTATCTGATGCGGCTGTATGAGCTTTATCATTTTTGATACCATACTTTTTGATAATAGTATTTAGATTATAGTAATTTTCAAAATCACCTTTACAATAATCTAAAAATAGCTCAATAACCATTGTATCCATATAGCGTCTACCAAATGGATAAGTATCTTTTGAATTACATTTAATCCAAAGTTGTTCTAATCGTTCTAAGTCGAATGAAACATTATGACCGACACATAGCCTTTGTCCAGATGGAACGCCATCTTCCATCAACCAATTTTCTATATCAACGATAGCATTATTAGCATTTTTATAAAGCTCCCTGCCTTCCTTAGTCTCATGTCTTAAATCTTCTAATTTATGACCATTGATTCTAAGAGCTGCGGGTTCGTAGTTTTCGGGATTCGTCGGTTGAATAAGCCATGTTTTTTGAGCGTCATCGTTTAATCTGTATAAAGATAATTCAATGACGTCATATTTATGAGAATCTAATCCTGTCGTTTCTGTGTCTAATACGTAAATGGTATAATCCATAAAAATCTCCTAAGCGTGTGCTCAGGTATAAACTAATACTTAAAAATAACACGTCAAGTGTCGGAATTTATTTTATTTCGTATTTCTGTTTTCAAGTGATTAAATGAATTGATGCCACTTTTATATTGAGAAATTAAGAAACTAACACCATCAACTGTTCTAAGAAATGCTTTTTCTTTTTTAGTTAACTTTGTTCCTTCTACAACAAACATTACCTTACTATTTTCAAAAATCTTCCATCTTTCTCCATCATTTGGTAATGAATATCTTTTTACTCTAATAATCTTTTCAGCAACATCATCTTCTTCATGAAAAAGATCATATTCAAATTTACTAAGATTATACTTTAAGTTTTGATCTTTGAATTCATTTTCCACGGTTGGATCTACAGGTTTATTTGTCATTATTCTCTCTAAAGTTTTAAAATCAAGTTTAATAGGATTTTGTAGAAAATTACCACACATCATTTACACACCATATCGGCGGCGATTATGCCAGTAGTCGCTGCGGATAATATACCATGTATTCCAGCACTTTCACCAACAACATACAATCCGTCCACTTCGGTTTCTAGATTTGTTCCAATATTAATTTTAGGAGCCATAGGTGTTATGGTTGGAACATGAAAATAAGCCTTTGTAGAAATATCTGGGATAATATTAGAAATTTCTAAAATTGTTTCTTTAAGCCATTCATATTCAGGTATAATAGAAATTTTACTTTTACCAGCAAGTATCGTAGATATTCTTTCTTTTATTATACGATCATTAGCTAATACAAAAGTTAATTTTCCAAGTCTATCTGTTTGTTCAAACCCATAATTAGGATATGTCCTATTGCCTATGATTGTAAAAGAAACCTTATCAGTTTTCCATCGATTTTCATTAGAACGAAATGCTGATATTGCCATATCTAAATGATCTTCTGGAATTACAGTTCCATTCCAATTAAATGGTCCAATAGTTAATTTATCATCTTTAGTAATTGTGCATGTAGATTTGTTAAGCTCTTTCAATATACCAGAACTCATTTCTGCTCTAATTCCAAATCTGGCGATATCATTGCTATCTATTATACCAAAATTAGTATATAGCTCTTTAGCCCATCTCCAACCACTACGCCCAACTGCAAATATTATCTTTTTACACTTAAACTCTGCCTCTTCTGTAGAAACTATAAACATAGATTTATTCTTATATATATTCTCTACTTCCATATCAAATGCATATGTAATATTATTGTTCTGTTCAATTATTTCTGACATATATTTAGATAAAGCATGAATATCTTTAGGATATACTTGATAATGATCATTAAGAGATATAGAATATCCATTCTTCTTTAATCTCTTATTAAAAGCTACTGAAGGAGACTTATCCTTAATTAGCTTAAAATTATCAATATTTGATATTGTCTTATTAAAATAATTATAAGCAGACTTAGATTTTCGGACACCAACTAATTCAGATACTTTGGATAAATCATTAAGATATAATTTACCATCACTATTTGGTAAACAGCCTAACCAGCCCTCAAGTTGACGACGACGTTTCATTGGAGGGCGACCCAAATCAAATAGAATCGCTTTAACATTCTTATGTTCCTGTGCTAATCGCAATGCAGCAAAGGAACCTGCAACGCCTGCGCCAATAATACCAACATCATAGTTATTCATATATAATACCCACTACAGACCACTGTAACGAATATTATATCATGACTGTTCTGTTATTTCAATACGATTAATTAAATCATCTATTATCTTGAATATAGGATCCTCATATGGATGCTTATTCGCTTTAATATTTGCTACAGCTTCATTAAATTGTTTGTTTATATCGGGAAAAATCCACATAAAATAGTATGATGAACTTTTGAATTCAGACACAAAAGAATCCTTTGCTTTATCTAAATAAGGAATAAAATTCATCTTTTCAGAAAGTTTTTGAATAGCATATAATGAAACCATATATGCTCTTCTTTCAAAATACATTCTAAAATAAGCTGGTAATGGACATAAACTTAATATAGATAATATAAGGGCAATCTTCCAACTAATAAAAAATAAAGGCACAGCAACTAATAATAATGTAATTGGAAATAAATACAGCAAACTATATACAATCTTATTGTATTTTTCTGCATCATATATATGGACCAACTCGTGTAAAAATATTGTTATGGCAGAGTCAGGTCTTGTTTTAACAAACTTTTCATTGGGAAAATATATTGTATTCCCAATGGTAGTTGTATAGCTTGTCATAAATCTTTTATTGAAAAACAATATATAACCTAATAGTTTTATAAAGGTAGAGCTATCCTTATATTTGATTTTCAAATCAGGAAAGTATTGTTTTGCGTTTCGTATTAATGAATCCATGATATCACACTTCCATTGTTTGAATTGGTAGGGTGTATGGTTTTATTCCTTGATATGATTGGTTATTTGCTTTTAATTGGTTATTAATGGTGTCAACTCTTTGCTGCATTGTTACACCTATTATTGATTTATAAAGAGAATCTAATGCAGTACTTATTGCAGGCTTTAAAGATTCAGGCTCAACATCTAATGTAAAATAAACATTTTTATTTGCAAGATCAGCAGTTCCAGTTAAATTCATAGATACTGGCTCTCCTTGAGAATCATTTGCAGCTTTTGCAATTAAAATGCCTATTGGTCCTTCTCCCATAGTCTTAACATATGTTATTTTATCTTCAGGATTGTTACTTTGTTTATCTTGTTCTGTTACCTCCGCGCCTTTCCAAACCCTACCCATACTTTTAATAAATTGTTCTTGTTTGCCTGCGATATTGGTAAAAAATATAGTAGATGCTGATAGTTCTTGTGCATATTTTCTTAATTTTACTTCAAATTTACTAGCTAATTTAACTATTTTCCCCGAATATTTCATTATGTTCCTCGTCTATTTTGCAAATCAGCAATTAATTTATTTCTTATTGTATCAGTAACACTAGAATTATAAATATGCATTTCTGCTAATCTTAATTCACATGCATCACCAGTAGTTCCCCATCCACCAATTACAAATTTATCAAAATTACAATAATAATAAGTTGAGCTGTAATCAGTGAAATCATAGCTCATTTCAACACCATCAACCCACATACGATGCGTACTTCCAGAAAATTCTACAACCAAATTATGTCTATTTCCATCAGCAATAAGTGGAGTGCCATAACGCCTAACATAACGAGAACTCGTACTAAAACTATATTCACAACGAAATATATCAGTTTGTACAGTATATATTTTTCTAGGCGCTAAATGTACTGGATAATTATTTCCTGTTCCAGCTGTAAATCCCCATGGCGTATCAGCTACTCCTGTGCTTAATATTTGAACTTTAGCAGTTATTAAAAAACTTTTTTTGTTTCCTGAAACGCGAGGACCCCAGCCATTAGCTTGTAAACTATGACCATTTATATGAATAGATGGTCCACTATCACCACCCCATCCAGTAGGCTCATATGTAGCATTAGTGCTAAATTGAATTAAATCTTCAGTACCCTGTTCATCTGATACGCTAACAACAGTTGATCCACTAACAGTAGCATTTTCAGCAAACCAATGCGATTGAATAAATCCAGGCACAACATATGCAGGAGGCGGTGGTGCCGATGACTTTACAAAATTAATTATCATTTTACTCCAATACAAATATTAAGTTAACAGTTAAATCGTAATTCAATGATGTATAAGAATATCCCGTATTTGATATATCAATACGATCGCCTGGAAGAATTTCCGTTCTTAATGGATTTACATTATTATTTAATGATTCATTATAATGACTTGTATTAAGTTCCATAGTTGATAGCAAAAAATCATTTCCATTTATTTGGATATTAATTCTTGGATAATAAGAACTATTAGCATATACATTTTGAGATCTGATCTCACAATAAATTAATCTAGCTGTAGGACTTCCCCATCTTATTCCACTATACATTCCTAAAAAGGCTGATAAAATGCCAGCATCAGCGCCTGTGTGTCCTGATTCTGCATAAGCACCAGCTATAAAAATTGGCAAGAAGACTGTTCTAGTTGCTTGAGCATAATACACTTCAATTATATCACCAGCAACAGTACTTAAACTTGGTCCAGATACTTTAATACCCATGTCTCCAGGTGTATCATAATAATTCACAACAATATACCATTTAAAAAATTCTACAGTAAATGTTTCAGTACCAAGTGGAGCGCTATTTACTCTTAATGTCCCAGTAATACCACTACCATTATCCCCAAGTATAGTTATATCCATGCCACCAGTATAACTAAATTCTTCTGCATATAAAATTCTATTCGTTAATGCCGAATCATTATAACCGTCTAACATATATGTTGATCCAAGATTAACATATTTGAAATATATTTTTCCAGATTGGTCTAATAAACTGCCCGCTAATCCAACCAATGTATTATAACTATAAGAAATTCCAAAAGAAGTAGATGATGTAACGCCTTGTTTATCTAATACTCTTACAGCTATATTTTCTCTTAAATTGCGGCTTTGATTAGTTAATATAGTTAAATAATCAATATCTATAGCAGTAGTTTCAAAATCAGTATTGGCAATTAAAGGATTCCATTCAGGAGCACCAGTTGGACCAGCAGGACCAACAACCCCTGAATCTCCAGTAGCCCCAGTAGCCCCAGTAGCCCCAGTCGGACCTGTATCTCCATCAACACCATTAGTTCCTGCCGCCCCTGTAGCACCTGTTGGTCCTGTATCACCAGATAAACCTCTTTCACCTCTTGGTCCTTGGGTTCCAGTCGAACCAGTAGCTCCAGTCGCTCCCCCTGCACTTGGAGTTACAGATGGAATACTTGTATTGTCATCAAAATCATATGGGTATTTTGTCATGTTAGTTACCTAAGATGCATTCTCTATTAGAGTATACTAAACTTTTAGTATATTTACGAGGTTCTTATATGACAACCACCTATCCAGCAGCATTAGACACTAATACAACTTTACCTAAAGTTACCGATAATTTAACTCCAGTTTCTGGATCTGTATATAATCGTTTACAAGAGGCAGTTATTAGAGTAGAATATGAATTAGGCGTTAAACCTAGCGGAACTTATTCAACCGTTCGAGCAAGATTAGATGCACTTGAAGGTATTCTTGCAAAACTAAATCTAAACCTTCAATTTGGTGGAGATATCGAAGCTCAAACAGATCCTACTATTCAACATGTCATCGGTATTAGAGGCGAGACAATTTTAAATAATTTGTCAAAATCAGTTGGAGGATCATTAAGATGGGATGGTAGTTATTGGAATCAGGTACAATTATATATGGACGATATATTACCTCCATTTTATGTAGAAATGAATGGACCTCCAATGCAAGAAGTAAATCAATGGCTATCATATCCTACATTTTATGGCACATATAATTTTGAACCTCCCACTTCTATTACATTAACCGATACTGAAGGACACTCACAAATAATACCAATAGTTGATAGGGCTTTATTTTATAGTGATTATGAATTTCAAAAAACAGCATTTGATGGATACGTAACTTTTACATTAACAGCAGAACATCATCAAATAGAAAAAAGCTTTGACTATACAGTATACTGGGGACAAAAACTTTTTTGGGGTGTTGGTCCTGCTGGTTATACTACAGCATCTGATATTACAACCAATTTAGATGGTTACGTTACAAATAGTATTGCTTATAATTTTACTGCAACTGCAGGAGCATCTGAAAAAATCTATTTTGCATGTAGAACAGCATATGGCGCAGCAACTTTTTATGTTGGGGGATTTGAAGGTGGGTTTACTTTAGTTAGCGATACAATCTCCATAACAAATGATTATGGATTTACTGAAAATTATGCGCTTTATGAAAGTGATAATCTTGGATTAGGTACTACTACCGTTACAGTGAGCTAAAGGACAATATGACATCTAGATATTTAACTTGGACGGGATCAGACTGGGGCTTAGCTGAAAGCGGTGGCGGCGGTGGCGGAACTGGTACAATTGGACCTATTGGTCCTGCTGGTCCTACTGGAGCTACTGGTGCTACTGGAGCTACTGGAGCCGCTGGAGATACAGGCGCAACTGGAGCCACTGGTGCTACTGGCGCTACTGGAGCTGCTGGTAGTATAGGATCAACAGGCGCTAGAGGTCCTACCGGAAATACTGGACCAACCGGACCAACCGGACCAATTGTAGAACATAATTTATTAACATCAATACAAGGCGGTTCTGTAGCAGATGGATATTATCATTTAACTAATAGTGAACATGGCTGGTTAACAGATGGATATGTAGATGGATATTGGAATGTAGATAAAGGAGCAATTGGAATAACTGTTTATAATCCTGGAGATATAATTTATGCTAGTGCAGAAGATATATTAAGTAAAATATCTATTGGCAATGAAGGCGAAACATTAATATCATCAGCAGGATTTCCAGTATGGGGATTTCCTACTCATAGTTTATTATCATCATTAGAGGGCGGTTCTGGAATTGATGGTTATTATCATTTAACCAACAATGAACACACTTGGTTAACAGCAGGTTATACTGCTGGTAAATGGGCTGAAAATAAAGGTGGAACAAACCAAACCACATATACTATTGGTGATTTATTATATGCCAGTGCATCTAATACATTAAGTAAATTATCAGCATCAATAGATGGTTATATTCTTAAACTAGCATCTGGAATTCCTTCATGGGATATCCATACAAATACATTAACTCAAGTAACTGTTGGAAAAGATGGTTATATTACACCTGCTTCTGATGGATATCTAACATCTAAGTTTACAGAAGTTAATACAGAAGGATTCCCAGCATATGTGGCTAATACAACCTGCTACATTAAAAATTTTACAATTACAATGAGTGATGTAATGTTAGCAGGACAAACAGTAGTTATTACAATAAGAAAAAACAATGTGGATACTATACTTACATTAACATTAGATAATGCAACTCCTTTGAATTCTGCGGTAACATTGCGAATAGAACAGGATATTACAAATTCTGTATCATTAGTTAATGGTGATAAAGTAACGGTTAAATATGTAGCATCTGGCACGGCTGATGCTCAAGATATTTTTGTTACTTTTGATATATTGAAGACAGTATAAGGCTAATAATAAAATGCCAATCAATCTAATCTCTAAAATAAAGTCAAAAAATGATGGGTCATTTCCTACTATTGAAGATGTAGATATATATGGCGGTTATCAAGTACGTAGTGATATTGCTGATCGTAATAGTATTCCTTCTTTAAATAGAAAAGAAGGAATGATGGTTTTTGTACAAGATGATAGCAAATATTATACTTTAAGTGGAGGCTTAACTGATGGATATTGGACAGAAATATCTTTTGGTGGCGGAAGCTCTATGGCATATGTATTAATAGAAGATGAAGATAGATTAGTTGAATCTGGAGTAAGTGAATTAATCGTATCGGCTAATACTGATTCTGTAACAAGGACTATTACATTACCAGCTACGCCTACTGATGGTCAAGAAATAATAATAATACGTCAGGCAGAATATGCTAATGGCACGCTTATTATTGATCTAAATGATTCGTTAATAGATTATATAATATCAAGTTGGGGATTTAATTCTTTTACTGATTCAGAATTACATTTGATATATTATGGAGATGTATGGTTACATATCTATAGCAGAACTGAGTCTTATGGCTAATATGTGGAGATTTAAATGCCTATAAATATAATTTCATTATTGAAACCTAAAAATGATGGCGAATTTCCCATTGCTGAGGATGTTGATGGATATGGTGGATATCAGGTAAGATCAGATATTACAGATAGAAATCTTATACCAGAGTTAAACAGAATAGAGGGTATGTTAGTATATGTTCAATCAGATGCTAAATACTATACTTTATCTGGAGGAATAACTAATTCTGATTGGATAGAAGTAACTTTAGGGGGCGGTTCTACAACCACAAGAGAGATTGTTGTTTTAACTGAACCAACTACATATAATGTTCCCTCTGGAGTAAATCAATTTATTATTAATACATATGTACCAACTCTGGATGATCCTAGTGGAGTAGTAACTACAGTTGCACTACCTAGTGATCCAACAGATTTGCAAGAAATTATAGTTAAAACTACAAATGCTTCTGGAAAAAATTATTGGGTTATTGATGTTAATGGTGGAATCAATAATATTGACAATGGTAATGCTGATTTTGGAAGCCCATCTAATTCTTATCCATGGATTATATATAGTAATTATTGTTTAAAAATAAGGTGGACGGGATCAATATGGAGTGTTATCACATTTACATCTCTCACTATTCCAAAGTAAAATAGGACATTAAATGCCAATCAATATAATATCTAAAATAAAGCCCAAAAATGATGGTTTGTTTCCTACATTTGAAGATCGAGATATATTTGGTGGTTATCAAGTACGTAGTAATTCTACTGATCGCAATAATATACCAGCTTTAAATAGAAAAGAAGGCATGTTAGTTTACACACAAGATGATGATAAATATTATACTTTAAATGGTGGGCTAACTGATGGATATTGGACAGAAGTAGTATTTGGTGGCGGTGGTGGATCAGATTTTACATTAGTTCATACAGGTATAAGTTATCAAATAGTTGATACAACAAATCAGTTTATATCTGTAGAATCATTTTTAGGATTTGCTTTAACAATAACATTACCTTTAAATCCTGCTAATGGTCAAGAAGTCATTGTAAAAGATACTGATGGTGTTTGTAGTTCATTTTCTGAAATATCAATTGAAATATATGGTAATGGACATGATATAATTATTCCTTTTGAATATCGTTATTTGTGGAATGCATATGAATGCATTCATATTAAATATAATAGTACATTAGATTTGTGGGGATTAGTAAGTGATTGGTATCCTATTATACAATCATAATTCACAAAATTGTAGATTGTCTAATATTCTACTTTTTTCATTATCTGGCAACATACCACTCTTTAATAATGCATTATTTAAAGTAGCTGCTTCTTGTTTTTTACCAATCCAATAAGCAGCAACAGCTAATTCATCTATAATCTTCCAATCATAACAAGCCGTTTCTAAAAACAAAGCGTCCTTAGGTTTAGCTATATTACATCCAATCTTAGCATAAAAATATGACTTATGAAGTCTATCAAATCTTCTACAATATGAACACAAATAAGACAACGCCTCAACTCTATTTGGTTGATAATTAAAAGCTTCTAGATAAGCGGATTCAATTCTTAATGCATCATGAGTATATAATGATTCATGTAGCTTGGCTGCCTCTAATAATGATACATATATCTCTTCTATCCAGCCACCCATTTTACTGCGCTGTAGATACAATTTTAAAGATTCTTCCTTCTTTCCGGCGTCCCTGTAGCTCTGCGCCGCGTAGAAGACATAGCGGGAGTTATTTGGCTCGACAATCAATGCTTTATCGAACGTCATGGCATCCTTAAGATACTTTTGAGGATCATTAGATCGAGACCCGTTAGCTCCAAATATAATCTTACATCCAACCAATGGTTTTGATACAATATTTATTGGCAATTCTAAATATTCATGTAGAACACCAACATATTTAGATTTTAATTTACTACTAAATAATTGAGTTCTACTATATACAATTGGACCGTGATTAAACTCGATAGTATAAGCTGATTTTGTGAGGTTTTTAAATACATTGATATTATTTACAGCCAAATAGTCATCAGCATCCATAACTAATATATAATCTGCTTTTGGCTTTGCTAATTGTAATGCTTTATTTCTATTGGTAGAGAAGTCTTCCCATTCATGTTTATGAAGTTCACCGGGGATGTCTTTTAAACATTTTTGGATTACTTCTTCTGTGTTGTCTGTAGAGCCTGTGTCGCATATAATCCAATAGTCAATAAAAGGCTTAACAGAATTGAGGCACCTTTCAATACAGTGTGCCTCATTCTTAACAATCATAGATAAACATACCGTCATGTACACTTATATATCAGACGTTATTCTTCCCACACACCAATAATAGTAATTCCTTCTACTGGATCTCCGCTAGGCGGTATTGGGCTTGGAGATCCAGTAGACGTCCATATTTCATAACTTAAAGTTACTGTATTCCAAGCTCTCATACGATAATGATATTGTGTTCCAATTGGTACAGCATAGAATTTCCAATTACCTTTTGCTCCAACATATTTAGTTCCGCTTGCAAATGGATCAGTAGGTATTGCCAATCCACCTCTAACTAAAGAGTAGTTTTCGCTATAAAAAGGTAACGAAAAATAATATCCATCTTCAGAAACCATTATGCAGTCTCCGGTGCAGTTCCATTCCAAGGAAATATTATATGTCCAAATTGAACAAATTGATATGATAAATCAGCAGGAAATGCAGTACCAACAGCTACTGCTGTACTTCCCCACCATAAATCATATATAGAACCTTTTCTTCCTCTATGAGTTCCCACTGTATTAAGAAGACCCATTGGCATAATTGGCCATTCTCCAGTATCATCATCTTGAGAAATTAAATATTCTCCAACCATTGATGTTAAAGCACCTTCACAAGTAACATACATTCCTATTAAATCTCCAGAGACCTCTCCATATATAGTTGCTGTATCATTCCACCAAGCATATTGTGTCGCATTTGCATCGCCGGCGCGTGCGCCCCAAATACCAGTGGTAAAACCAGTAGTTGGACTACTCGGCATATCAAATAACCAAAATAATTGGCATACATTTGCTACTGTTGTTAATATGCGAGTACATTCACCATCACTAGAGTGCATCACATGAAGTTTACCGGTATATACTGACGAATGAACAAAAGCTGCTGAATATACTTGGTGTTGGTCTCCTGCTGTTGGGGGTGATGCAGCAACACCATCTGTACCTGTACCACCAGAACCTATGGCTCCAAACTCACCATTTGGAGATACTATAATACGAACATAATTTGTTTGTGTATTATTGTACATATAAAAACAAACTTGCATACTGGTAACTAAATTTTCTAATACAATCCATCGATTACCAGTACCTATTGCTGTAGTATCTGTCCAACGGTCAACACCATCATTATTTCCAACAAAATTTCCAGTAGCACTACTACCCCATACTACCCATGGATTAAGTACGAAATTTTTCATACTATTTTTAATGGCAAGTATTATATTTCGTCCGGTATCGGTAGCTGCTGATCCACTAAATAATTGATTAACATCATATTGCCAAGTTTTTACTTTTGGAGGTAAAGCCATTTTATTATCCTTCTATTATTATTTGTGCTGACTTACATGTTACAATATTCCCACCACCAGAATTTGCAATCCATAAACGAACTTCAAAAACTCCAACCACAGTTCCGGCAAAAGCAGCAGTAATATCTGTTTCAATCATACTTGGTATTAATTGACTGGATGCACCAGTATTATCAATTTGTGACCCAGATACTTGAGCAGTTCCACTAATATCATATAAATCTGCTGTTGCTGCATAAGTTGCAGTAGCATTTGTTGATTCTAATATACAACGAAATTTTACCGTTCTAGTTGTTGGCCATTGCGATGTATCAACATAACAAGCGCCAATTGCAGTAGCAATTCCTGTAGAATCTGTAGCCAATCCCTTCAATAAATCCATTTCAATTGGGAAATTGCTACCGCTTGCAACATTTGGAATCCAAGCGGGGACTCCAGATGCTAAAGCTAATACATAGCCATCATCTGATGCTGGTAATGCTGCTAAAATATTAGTATTGGAAGCATATAATATATCTCCAACATTATAAGATGTTAATCCCGTTCCACCTTGAGCTGTGTGCCAATAACCATCTAAATAATTATCACTAAGGGCATTTAACATAGCTGCTGTAACATAGCCATCAACATGTGAGCCATCAATAGCGAAATTATTTGCGGAAGTAACAGAACCGCCAGGTAAATCTATATATGCACCATTCTCAGCCTTTAAGTAAGGCTCGGCACCCATTAGATTAACATATAGTTTCTGAAGACCATCAAAATAAATATGTTCAGCTTGGTTATTATTATCAAATACTATATTATCATAACCATCAGTTCCAATCAGATGAATATCATTACTATTAGCTGCATTTCTAGCACTTAATGCAGTTAAATTATTTGGAACTCTTAATACACCAGATTGTGCGGGTGCAAGTCCAATATCAAAATAAGCGCCATTAATATCTACATTAAAATTTCCATATGATACTAATCCATATTGAAATACTATCGCTCCGCTTTGATTACTTGGAATTCCAGCACCAGATGATAGATATAAATTTCCACCATAACCAGAAGATAATGAACTTCCAGCAATTATTGATAATACGCCACCATAGCCAACACTAGCATTACCAGCATATATTGATAACGCTCCACCGTTACCAATATTTACAGAATCTCCTGCGGCTATATTAAAAGAACCACCATCAGCCCCAATACCATTAGCATCTTGTGCATTAATTGTTAATAGTTGCCCTGAACCAGATGTTTGTAATACTTGTGAAATAACGGGGGTTACAGTATCTTTATCAAAAGTTAGATTAGATGTATAAAATAATGTGCTAGTATCAAGTATGTGTATCTTAGGGTTAATGCCATTTTTAATTTGAACATAACCATCAGCAGTAGTTCCGCTTCCAGATCCAAGAATTAATGCTCCGCCAGTAGATCCACCAAAAGATGAAGTTTGCGCCAGTATTGTTAATGTTTGACCATTTCCAGTAGCCTGTGTTGTTTGGAAAATACTTGGATTATTTACATCTTCATGAAATCTAACAAAACTTAGTCCAACTTCTAATTGTGGAATATCATTTACTTCGAAGGAATGAATATATCCATCTCCGACATTGTGAGTAATACCTTCATTGGATAAATCACCAATAAGAATAAGATCTCCAAGAGTTTCTATTAGATTAAGGTTTCCAGAATCAAGATCATTTCTTACATGAATTCCTTCTGTATTTTGTAATCTAATAAATCCAGTAGTTGACGCGCCTGTTAATCCATGAGATATACTATCTTCAACTAACAAATCATTAGCAATATACACCGAAGTAGTATTAGATCCTAATTGAACTCTATCAAATATATCTACTTGAAGAATATCTACATCTCCAGTATTTGTAGCATTTCTACCTCTAACAACAGCATCTTCTGTAGCAACATTTGGAATACGAATAATGCCAGATTGCGCAGGATATGTTCCTAATGCCAAATACCCATCAATAGATAATGTTCCAGTAAAAATAGGTAAAGAAGCGCCAATAGTATAACCATCTCCACCAGTATTATATGCAAATTTCCAACCAGAAAGAGTTTCATCCCAAAACATACAAGAATGATCTCTAGGGATAAGACCTGTAGTATATCCTCTAACAGCGGCTAAACCTGTAATTTGTGGCGGAACATCTTGCGTTGTCGCATATGGCGAAGTTGGTGGATGTATCCAGTCATAACTATTTAAATGGAAAAAATAACCATCACTAGAATTAAGTGGTTTTAAAAAATTATCTATTTTAGATTGAACTATTCTATTAACTATTATATTTTCAAGATTAATAGAACTATAGCCGTCAGGACAATATATTGCATTTGAATCTGGTTGATCGTTAACAATCCAATCAACGTAACCAACAGCACCTGGCGCTGCTGTATTATAAGCTCTCATGTAATATTGTATTGGCATTATCTCTCCCTATCCAAGATATCTATTTATTACTAAATACAGATATAACATCAATATTTAGATAGCGATTACATGAATTGTTACAACTGCTGTTCTAACTTCAGCATTATCGTATGTTACAGTTACAGTTAAATCATATGATCCACCATTTAAACTAACAAAACCATCACCTTCCCAAGTATCACCAGTTTGTGTATATAATTGAGAATCTCCACCATCTAAATTACCAGAAAATAACACAACATGTTCACCACTTTCAATAGTTCCATAAGCATAAAAAGGAGCGGTTGGATTATACGATGGAGATTCGTCTGTGGGATCAGTTATTGTAATTCCCATCAAATATGTAAACCCAGTATTCTCTACTTGGTAAATTGTACTAAATGTTGAAAGCCTAAATGTATCTGTGCTCGTTTGATTCGCCACAAATACAACATCATATCCATCAGTCGATATGCTAATTGTCATTTCCGTCAATATACCAGAAGCGTTATAAATAGAACCATACCCGTCCAAACCAAGTCCACCAGCAATATAAGCATTTCCAATTTCTCTTACAACTAAAGCGTCCAACCAATAAGAATATCCATCAGAAGCTGTTGATTGATTTTGAATAAAACATAACGTATTAATTCTTGTATCTGTATTTGCCGGAACAGTAAACCTACAGACTTCAACACCATGTGTCGAGGTCACAACCGTTCCTGTAATTAATCTTCCATTTTGTATTGCATATCCATCATTAGGCATAATATCCTCTTATCAGGGTGGAGTGTCTTTTATAATATCAGCTTCTTCCATATTTGTCATTGTTCCGTTGAAGCCAACCCCATCTCCCATCTTCCAATATCCTACAAGGTTTGCTGAACTCGTTAAGTCTGTTGGTATTCCTGCGTTGTATATTGCTTCAACTTCTGATAAGGAAAGAACTTTATCCCAAATTGATATGTCTTTTAAATTTCCAATCCAATAATTTTGATTATCAGGTCTTCTTCCAATATTAAAATTAGCCGCATTGGATATTGATAATGTTAAAGTATCGTGTCCTACGGTTGCTGGAACTAAAACTCCATTCATATAGAATATAACACCAGCTCCTGTTTTGCTTCCATCATAAGTAACAACACCATGTCTCCAAACACTATCTCTGTAACTTCCAAATCCTGTTGTTGTATTTGTAAAAATATAATTGTTTCCCGCCCCAGCGTCATTTATTAAGTATACTTGAATTCTATGTAAAGAATCAATAAATATAAAATACCCAGTGTATGTAGTACTACCTAAATTTTTTGCTATAATATTAGTATTTGTTCCACCTGTACATTTGAACCAAAAGGACCAAGAACGAGTTTCCGTTCCGTTTAAATCATGAACATCTCCCATGTCAATAAATTCGTCGGAGCCATCAAATACCATAGAGTTTCCAATATATGTTCTTGACTCAACGTCAGTGATTTCCATATTGACCTGAGTTCCATGCAGTCCGTTGCCCGAGAAGTCAGGAACTCCATTTGCTGCAAGACTATAATTTTCTCCACACCTCCACCAAGCCGCAAGATTAGCTGCGCAAGATGTTGTAGTTAAATCAATCGGAACCTTATTGTTATAAATTTCTGTTACTTCAGTTGGAGAAAGCTCTTTATCCCATACCGATACGTCAGAAAGAGAACCTTTATACCATAAATCATTATGATTTCTTGCCCCTAACCTAAAATCACTGGCATTTGCTGCTGTTGCCGATAACGTATCATAATTTGTAGTTGTTGCAACTGGAGCATTATCTATATAAAAAACAACACCTGCTGCTTTTCCTGTAGAATCTTTTGTTATCATACAATAATGCCAATTATTATCATTGTATGAATTATTAGTTTGTATTTCAAGAGTATTTGTAAAATATGTATTTATTTGAAAAAAAGCTATTTTATTAGTATTCGTACAAAGTATTTGATATCCGGGGGCGCCAGCCGCTACACTAATTTTTGATACAAAAATCCCAGTATGTGTGATTGACCATTTAAACCAAAAACTAATAGAAAAAGCATCGTTATAATCAAAATCTAATATATCTCCCATATTTACATATTCGTTTGTTCCACCAAACACTAAAGCTTGACTTCCAGGACTCGCAAACTGAATATCAGAAACTTCCATGTTAGTTGCTGTTCCATCATATCCATTTGTTGATTCATCAGGAATTACAGGAAACTGATAATCTGAACTATGATCTAAAATAGTTGGATATGTATCTCCATCTCCACATCTCCAATAAGCTACCATATTAGAGGCTGATGAAAGGTTCTTTATGTTAGTTGGAATCCCTGAATTATAAATAGCTTCAACTTCAGAAAGAGAAAGCTCTTTATTATATATAGATGCTTCATCTATGTTACCAATCATATAATCAAGAGTTCCATTCATAGAACCAATGGTGCAAGGCATCGTATCTTGAATAGTTGATGTTAAATTATTAATATTTGTAACAGGAGCTTCATATCCCCCGTCAACATAAAAAGCCGTTCCAGAAACATTACTACTTCCATCATAAGTAGCAACAATATGATGCCAATTTCCATCATTCAAAATAGAAGATGTGCTTACTGATAACTGACTTGTATTTGCTACGCTTACAATATCAAATCTAATTGATCCAATAACTCCCCCAAGTCCTTCTTTTTTCAAACCCCATCCTCTATAATTTCCAGCTGGACCTTCCTTACCAATAAAAAAATTCCAAGGGTTTACATCCGATGTTTTAAACCAACAACTAATACTAAAAGCATCAGTCCTCTCAAAACTTAACACATTTCCCATTGTTACAAATTCATTAGTTCCACCAAACAACAAAGAATATCCATCAATAAATTGTTCAACAGAATAAATTTCCATCGAACATGCTACTCTATATATATTCCCATCCGCCGAAGCTGTTGTGGCATAAATATTATCATTCGTAACAGCTAAAATTACTTCAAAACCTGATGTTGTTCCTTCTTCATTATACTTAGATACATCTCCAACAATCGTTGCATATCCATCTTGATTATATACATTTGCTGCTAATTTATAAGAACTGCTTATTTGTCCGTTTACTTTTTGAAATAAACATGTTGCTTCTACCCTTGCAAAAGTTTCCAGTGGAACCGCCCAAGAGCATACATTTACTCCATTAGCTGCCGTTGCAACTGTTCCGGTAGTTTTAATTCCTTGTATTAATTGTCCATCAGCCATATTAATCCTTATTACGGAGGTGCATCAGCAATTATATCTCCAGATTCCATATTAGTCATTGTTCCATTGAAACCAGAATCACTATGATCTAAAATAGTTGGATAAGTGTCTCCATCTCCACATCTCCAATAAGCTACCATATTTGAAGCAGATGAAAGATTTTTTAGATTAGTTGGAATCCCTGAATTATAAATCGCTTCAACCTCAGGAAGAGAAAGTTCTTTATTGTATACTGATGTTTCGTCTATGTTGCCTTCAAATGCATAACCAGTGCCATCCCATTGACCAATTCTAAATGGAGCAGTTGTAATAATAGAGCCTGTTAAAGTATTTTTCCATATTGTAAGGTCAACAATTTCACCATCAATATAAATATGCATGCCAGATACAAGTGATGATCCATCATAGGTACATATACAATGATGCCAATTACCATTATTTATTGTTGCTGTAGTTGTAAAAACCTGAAACTCATTAGTTGATGATGTATTTGATAATAAGAAAGTAATAGCTCCAGTATAAGTACCACCATTGAGATATACAGCATAGCCTGCATATGGTGCCGTGCCAGAATTTTTAGCAATAAGAAACTTATCATTTGTAGTTGTTTTACACCACAAACTTATAGAAAAAGCATCAGTTCTCTCAAAATTCAACACATTTCCCATATTCACATATTCGTTCGTTCCTCCAAACAGCAAAGAATAATAGTTCCCAAATTGTTCAACAACATAAATTTCCATAAAACATGTAACTCTATATTCTTCTCCATCTGTTGTTGCCGTTATAACTGATAACGTAGATCCACTTGCAAATAATGTTACAGTCATTGCAACAGAACTCTCTTCCGTATTTACAACAGTCGGTCCTGAAACAATTGAAACATCCGCATCGTCTCTTCTAACAGTCGCTATTAATTTATATGAACTTTTAGCCGTATTATCGTAAACTTGTTGAACAGTACAATGAACTTCAACCCTTGCAGTAGTATTTATTGGAATACTCCATACACAAACCTCAACACCATTTGAAGATGTTTGTATACTTCCTGCTGTTTTTCTTCCTAAAATTATATCTCCATCAGCCATGATTAATTACCTTATTATGCTGGCGCAATGTCAGTTACTGTTCCACTACTTCCTTTAAATTTTAATGCACCACCCTCAACAAATAAATAACCGCCAGAAGTCGCACTGCCTGTTGGAACTGCATCTACATCTTTAATAAAAATCGCTCCCTGAGCACCTTGCATATTTGTTCCATTAGCACCATTTATAATTAAGTTACCCATATTGGAATTGCCTGCTTTAAGATAAATATTACCAGCAGTAAGTCCGTCACCACTCCAAATCAAAATATCACCACCAGCATAAGTATTGGTATAGTCTGATTGTCCAAAAACAATTAATCTTATTCCATTATGAGAAGATGAAGGAGCAATTCCAAATACTGGAAGAGGAAAATCTGATTCAATTAATAAATATCCGTCACATATTACAGATGAACCTCCAAATGGTGTTGGAGATGCACTAGTAAAAAATATCGGTGCAGTAGCTAAATATAATGTTGTTGGATAAGTATCCCCAGGACCAGCAGGACCTGTAGCTCCTGTAACACCAGCTACTCCTGTAGGACCAGCTGTTCCTGTAGCTCCTTGAGGTCCCGTTGCGCCTTGAGGTCCAGTAGCTCCAGCTACCCCAGTAGGACCGGCTGTTCCTGTAGCTCCTTGTGGTCCTGTAACTCCAGCAGGACCAGTAGCTCCAGCAGGACCAGTAGCTCCTGTAGCACCATCAACTCCAGCAGGACCAGTAGCTCCTGTAGCACCATCAACTCCAGCAGGACCAGTAGCTCCTGTAACTCCAGCAGGACCAGTAGGACCACCATAAGGACCTGTAGCACCTTGTGGTCCAGTAACTCCATCTATTCCAGCAGAACCGGCAGGTCCAGTAGGACCAGCAGGACCTGTCATTCCAATTCCAGCCGGTCCAGTTGGACCAGCAGCACCAGTAGGTCCAGCAATACCGGCAGGACCAGCAGGACCAGTTGCTCCAGCGGGACCAGGAGAACCAGTTGGTCCAAAAGATGGACTGCGAGGATCCCAACGTTCTGCAGCTGCATTATAAGCTAAGATGTATCCATCAGCAGGAACTTCAAAGGAGCCAATAATTGTTTTGTTTTTAGTATTAGCCATTTATTTATAACCTCGAAAGCTCTCTCCACTCAATAGTAGCTGAAGCCCTTCTATCATCTGTACCATATGAGTCTACTTGAATTATTAATTCGGAACCAGATGTATCAACAGTAACCGACCAATTGGTTCCGTTATCATCTATTAAGTCATCATTAAGAATATCTATTACTAATACTCCACTCTCCTGATGTGCTAAAGCATTATACTTAAATCTTGCACAAGTTGATGCTCCAGTAGTATTTACAACAATTATTCTAATGTTAATGTCATAAGATTTTCCATCTTCCATTTCTATATTATTTAGTGTGCCAGGTATTGTCAAGTTAAATTGACCACCATTTACTTGGTAACCATCTAATAATATTCTTGAGAATTGAGAATCTCCTGGATTTGTAAAGTAATTTACAGCATGAGATTTTTGTCCTATAATTCTTGCATCAGCAGCATAACCAAAAACTGCACAATGTATTGCAGAAGTTGTATTGCCATATCCTTCAGCACGAGAATAATTACCAGTAACAATATTAGAATCACCATTAATAAATACACCATTAGAATTTGATGTATTATTTTGACCAGCAATTAAAGAGTGCTGAGAACTAATAATATTGCTAGATCCTAATAATACAAGACTATTAGTTCCAGTTATGCTATTTAACATTCCATTAATAACAGTAGAATAATTTCCTGATACTGTATTTGATAATCCATTTAATATAGTAGATTCGTTTCCAGTAGCTTGGTTTCCGTAACCATCAGCAACAAAGGAAGAATCTCCTTGGGCTCTATTTCCAGAACCACCTAAAATTACAGACAAATACCCATCAGCTAAATTGGTATTACCACCAAGAACTGATGAATAATATCCGTCAGCAGTATTACTTAACCCGCCACCAATCATTGTATATTGTTGTGTAGCAGAGTTTGAGCTACCACCTAAAATTGATGAATATATAGCAGAGGCAGTATTGTCTAAGCCGCCACCTATAATAGAATAATTTGCGGTTACTTGATTTCTGTATCCACCAACTGAGGTAGAATAATCGCCAGTTACACCAATTGATAAATTACTACTTGCTAAATTAACAATACCAACTTTAGTATTATCTATTGTTGATTGATTAATTGGTCTATTGGCTACAATATTTTGCGACTCATAAATAGGGTCAAAAACAACCGGTAATCTTGTAGGATACCAAGTTCCAGACCTATATAATAAGGCATATCCATCTATTGGAGTTGATGAAGATATTGGAACTCCTTGAATTCCTATAACTGTTTGATTTATCTTTGTACCAGATAGATCTCCAGAGGCATAGAAACCAATTTGAGATTCCCAATAACCATCTGTATCATTCCAAGTAAGATGATATCCATCTAAGGGCATTGTCGATACTAATGGTCTATCTTGTAAACCAATTACAGTCTGGCTGTAATATCCTCCTGACAGATCTCCCCCTGCTAACCAAAGATCGGTAGGTATAAGTTGCCATGCACCATCTCTTCTTTCATATAGACCTTCATAGACATATCCGTCACGTCTTAGGTAAAGAGAGCCATCAACTCTATCTTCTGTTGGATATCCATCACCAACACTAATAGAAACACCGCCATATCCATCAACATAAAATGGATTGGTTACGTTAGGAGCTGGTGCATTAGGGTTATTTATTCTTGCCTCAAGAATATCCAAACGTACCCTAACATCAGCATAAACTCCATATGGAGTAATACCAAGAGCCCTCTCTATCGCTTCTACTGCATCAGTTAATGCACTAATTGCTGCTGCTTTATCATCAATAACCATGGATTACCGTTCCAAACTAAAATTTACGCTGCTGTCTCACTATATACGTAAATTTTAGTATACCACGATAATTCAATAAAATGAAATTAAAATACTAAATATACTCCTAAAGATGTTGATGATAAAACTTTAACAGTGGCAGCATAATTAGTAGTAAGTAATCCATCTCCAGAAATTTGAATTTCTACTAATCCAGACCCTAAATGACTAATACTAAATGTATATGGGCTTATAGATGTACTAGGATATGATGTAATAACATTAGAATAAAAATTTCCAGAATAATAAGTAGCAGTAAATACCATTTGAAAAGCAAATCTTTCATCAAAACTATTTTGAATTGCAGTAACAGTTATTGAGTTGGTAGTATTTGCATCTAATTGAATTTGTATTGCTGGAGAGAATGATATTGGATAAGTATCAACTCCAGTTTCATATGAAGCATAATATACTGTCTCTTCATAAGGCGCTCCAGCGGGACCTGTGGCTCCTGTATCTCCAGCGGGACCTGTGGCTCCTACGGAACCTGTAGCACCAACCGCACCAGTAGGTCCAGTGGCTCCAGTTTCCACTTCAATTACCGGAACAAGAACATATTTTATTCCATCCCATTTAAGATAGCCAGGCTCAGGTAAACTCATATTATCCTCACAACAAAGTACAATATGATGTCATAAAAATAGTATGATCAAAGGAATGCTTTTAATTTTGACATTTTACGGATTCGTCTGGCAGATTCTTTTAGATTTCTTCTTGAAAATATAATTATGCAATAAGATTTATTCTTACGACTAGTATTTACACATCTTATATACTCAAAATCATTACCAGTTTTATCGTTAACTATAGATGCAAAAGTTAAAGCATCAGAAACATAATTTCTAGACATATCAATATCAGGAATCCAAGTGAAATCACCTTTAATCATTTTACATAATTCTTGATCAGTCCATCTGTCTTTATCAATTATCTTTTGAAGAAAAGCTGCTTTTTTAAAAGTAACACGCTTTTTACATTTCTTTCTAATTGTTCGTCGTAATTCATTAAAATCATATATCAAATAATAACTCTTTAAATTCTTCAGGAGATAATTCTACTGCATTTGTAATTTTCTTGAGTGGATTTTCATGATCTTTAGCTTGAATTATTATTAAGATTTTTCCACCCTCTATCTTTTTTGCTTCTATAAAAGATTTATCTGTAAATTGAATTTTCATATAGAACTCCTATCTGTAATAATTTCTACACGATCTTTATGAACATATACAGAATGTTCTGCATGAGCACAAATCCCATCTGCTTTAACTGTCCATCCGTCAGACAATACTCGTGTATGAGTGGAGCCCATAACTAACATAGGTTCTATAGCAATTACTAATCCTGGTTGGATTCTAATTCCACTATCCAATTCAGATTTATTATCTACAAATGGTGGAGTATGAGGTGCATTCCATGATAAACCATGACCTCCGTATTTGGTTATTACAGTAAATCCATTACCTTTAGCAGATTTATGAATAGCATCACCGATTACACCTAAGTGTTTATCAATTTCAATAGCGGCAATTCCTTTAGCCAAAGCCTCTTCTGTTGCCTCTATAATCTTTTTGTGCCATTCATATTTTGGTTGACCATAGATACAAGTAATTGCAGTATCTGCAATTGCTTTCTCATAAGTTACACCAACATCAAATGTAATAACATCACCATCTTGTAAATAATAATCTTTAGGAATGCCATGAACCAGTTGTTCATTAACAGAAACACATAAAGCTGATGGAAAGCCTTTATATCCTTTGAATGTAGGGAAGCCGCCCTGATCTATAATCAGAAGTTCTGCTAGATCATTTAAGGAAGTTAATGATAGTTTAGTTTTATCATTAACTTCCTTTTCTAATCTTTTAAGAACTTTTGCGGCAATAATACCGGCACATCTTTGTTTTTGTAACCAATTATTATCCTGCAAAGGAAAAAAGCCGCTTGATTCAAACGACTCTTTTGATATAACTTTCATTTATCTTACCTCTATATTAAGAATTATTTTTCATACCGAATTTTATGTTAGTTGTACGCGCTGCTTCTTCTACAACTTTTCTAACATCTTCATATCCAATATATTCTTTAAATGACTCTGTTTTTAATAAACCAACTATTTTTTTGTCAATTAGAATCAAAGTATTATTCATTTCATTGACAGTGGGCTTATCTAATACTGGATTTCCCATTGTATTAGATAAATATTGTCTAATTTGTATTAGATCTGTTATTTCTTTTATTTCTACTGGATACATATCAACTCACTTCTGTGATTGATTGGCTGCGCCTCTCAGAATCTTACCACTTTCATCAATAGCATCAGCTTCAGTCAATCCATACTTCATATATAATTGTAGAACTACATATTTATAGGATATATCTGCTGTATCATTTTGAGCTAAAGCTTTTTCTGCCTGCGCTAAAGCTAAATGTCTTTTAGACTTAGCTAATTCCAAAGCCATTCTATCTAATTCTTTAAGTTGCTCAACCTGTGGCACAGGCTTTACTTCCTTAGTTTCTTCATCGCCCATAATAACTCCTTACAATATCTCTGCTGCTAATGTTGCTAATTTACTACGCTCACCTTGTGTAAATGTAATATGACCAGCTAAATCTGACTTCTTAAATTTTTCAATTACATAAGTCAAACCATTACTGGTTGCATCTAACACAGAGTTGTCAATTTGCTCTATATCACCTGTAAGAATAATTTTGGTTCCTTCTCCAGCACGAGTTAATACGGTTTTGACATCTTCTTTAGAAAGATTTTGACATTCATCAAGCAAAATTATAGAATTAGGAATGCTTCTACCACGAACATATGTAATGGCTTCCATTTCAACTCTACCCTTTTTCTGATACATCTCTAGCTCACGTTTCCAGTCGCCACCATTCTTACTATGAAATAAAGTTTCAAAATTATCCATGATGGCTTGGAACCAAGGTGCTAGTTTTTCTTCCATAGTACCAGGTAAGAATCCAATATCACTTCCAACTGGTTGAATTGGACGATAGATAATGAATTTTTCATATTCTTTTCTATTGATAACTAGTTCTAATGCTGCAGCTAAAACAATTAAACTTTTACCAGTTCCAGCTCTTCCAATTAATGTAACTAGATCAATTTTCTTATCCATAATCATATCGACTGCAAAAGACTGTTCCTTATTTCTACAAGCAATATTCCATGGATATGTTTTCTTAATTAGTTTTAATTTGTTAGGTTCAACTTTACGAGCCAGAGCTATTCCGCCGCCAGATGTATCTTCAAAAAACGCGCACTCATTAGGATTTAGCTCTATTCCATACAATTCAGGATCAATGAATCCCTTCTTTTGTAAATCTAAACCAGCATCTTCATCAACAATAACTTGGCTACCAGCATATAGATCACTCAAAGAGCATTTTGGAGCTTCATGAGCTATAGCATTAATGCCTCTTGCCTTAGCTTTAATGCGTAAATTTACGTCATTACTTACTAATGTTACGTCATCATTAACATTTACGCAATGAGCGTTATAGGCAGCAACCAATATATGAGTATCTGGATAATATGGATCTCCAAATCCTTTATATGTATCTGATTTTAAATCATAATATGTAGCATCTACTCTTAATAGAATATCACTATCTAATAAAACTCCGGTACTAATATCTCCAAGGTCGCTGGCTTTATCTAGAAGTCTGCAACAAACTCTAGCATTTCTTCCTGCTTCTCCTATAGATAACTTCTTTTTATCTAATTCATTAACTACTATAATTGGAATTATTACATCACTATTAGTGAAATGTTTGTAGGCACTAGGATCATCAATCAAAACTGAAGTGTCTAATATGTATATTTTTCTCATTATTGCTCTTGTTCTTCAAAGATTGTCCAAAAATTAATTGTCATTTCCATGTATAATTGTTTTTTAGGATCAAGCTCACGTAAATCGCGTTTTAGCTTGTATGTACTTTTGAACCATTCTCCTACTAATTCTCGTTCAACATAAACTTGCATGTGTCCATCTAAATCGTCTATAACTTGAATACCATAAGTTGCCAAGATAGTTCTTAATTTAACTCTCTGGTCAATAGACAAACTGGTGCCCGTCGTCCAGAAATCATCGACTGTGACACCCATTTGTTCCAACAAATTTCTAAGAAAACTAAGTTTCTCTTCTTCCTCAATTTGTTTTACATTCTCATTATAGTTGAGAAGAATTGTTCCTTGCATTTGCTATAATACCAATTAATTCGTAGTGTTATATTTATTTCGTTATCCACACTTACTATTTTTACAGGCAGTACATAATACACAGCCTTCTTGATATACTAATGTCCCTTGTGCGCCACATGCAAGACATTTCTTCTCTGCAGTGAACGTACTTCCATCTTTAATATAAGTTTTTAGAACCCTAGCTATAACTCTAGAAAATGAAGTCATCTCAGAAAACTTATCTTTTGTTAATTGTTCAACAACAAATTGAATTGGAGTTCCATGACGCATTGCTAATGAAATTGTTCTTGTAAATGCTCCATAATTCTTATTTTCAAAGATGTTCGCAATATCTTTTAATATCATCTGATCGTCATCCTCACCTACGACTAAATTATAAGCAGTAATTCCATCAGAATTTTTACCATTTTTAACAATTTTTCCAGTTTTATATTTATTGGGTATGTCAATATACTTAGATAATCCGCCAAAGACTTCATATGGTTTGCCATTAATTAACCCAATAAAGATAGTCCAAGCTTCTCCATCAACCTTAGACTTCTTAATATGACATGGTAGTTCTAATGGTCTTTTTGGAGCAGTATTATATCCAATTTCATCGGGTCTATCAGATAATGATTTGTTTTTCTGAGAAGATTCTTCTTTAATCAATACTCCTGCACGACAACCATCACGATATACTGTAAATCCTTTACATCCTAATTCCCAAGCTTTCATATAAACTTCAGATACTAATTCTTTTGTTGCATCAGCTGGAAGGTTACATGTTTTACTAATAGAATGATCTACAGATTTTTGTGCAGCAGCTTGTACTTCAACAGAGGCTAACCAATCAATTTCTGTAGCTGTTGCGCCCCAATAGGGAGACTCTTCAATGTTAGTGTTACCAGTTATCTCCATCCATTTCTTAACACCAGGATGGTATATTGTAAATTCTTGCCATCTATCTCCCATTGCATCTATAAAATCAACTCTGGCATTTTTGTCAGACGGATTTATCTTCTTACGACGAACATACGTTAACATATATGCAGGCTCAATTCCAGATGTTGTTTGAGTTAAAGTAGATACAGAACCGGTTGGTGCAGTAGTAGTTAAAGCAATATTACGACGACCAGTATTTTTCCACATAGCTTTAACTGTTCTTCCAGCATCCTTCATAATACTATTTAAATAATTATGATTCTTTTCTTTCTTAAAATTAAAGATAGGGAAAGCACCACGTTCTTTAGCAAGAATACAAGAGGATGTATGGGCAGCAACAGCTAATGCTCTATAAATATCATAAGTTAATTTTACAGATTCTGGAGAGCCATATCTAACACCCATCATAGCCATAGTATCACCGAGAGCGGTTGGTCCTAGACCAGTTCTACGTCCACCCATGATAGCTTTTCTAATCTTTTCCCATAGATTAAGCTCAACAATTTTTGCCTCCATAGGTTCAGGATCTGCTTTAACTTTAGCTATAATTCTATCAATACATTCAATTTCTAAATCAACGATATCATCCATTAATCTTTGAGCAATGATAGCATGTTTATGAAACAATTTATAATCGAAAGAGGCTTTAGGAGTAAATGGATTTTTCACATAAGATGAAATATTCAAGACTAATAATCTACAGGCATCATAAGCTGATAGAACAATTTCTCCACATGGATTTGTAGAAATTGATCCATAGCCTTCTTCTTCATAGATATCTGAAGGTGTATTATCTTTTACATGGTCCCAAAATAATAAACCAGGTTCTGCATTATTCCAGGCAGAATCAACTATTTGATCCCATATATCTTTGGCTTTGATTTGTTTTATAATTCGTGCATCTTTTGCATTTTTATCAACTGGCCAACGGAGAGTATAGTCTTCATTATCTTTTACTGCATTCATAAATTCATTGTATAAACGAATAGATATGTTTGCGCCAGTTACTCTCTTGCGATCACGTTTGATATTGATAAAAGTTTCAATCTCCGGATGTTTTCCAGAGATTGTAAGCATTTCGGCACCTCTTCGTCCATTTTGAGCGACCTCTCTACATGTATTAGAGAAGCGATCCATGAATACTCCAAGACCATCTGTAGTTTTTGCTGCGTTATTTGTTATAGCATCTTTTGGTCTTATTCCAGAAATATCTGCTCCACATCCACCACGACGTTTCATGATTTGTGCCAGCTCTTGATCAGCCAGCATAATACCACCATATGAATCTAATTTATCTGTATACACACCCTGAATTACAAAACAATTAGAAAGGCTTTGTAATTGATATTTATTTCCAATAGCAGACATTGGACTTCCTTGCGGAACAATATATTTAAAACGTTCTAATAGACTAAAAATTTCCTCTTCTGTTAATGGATTTGGATATTTAGATTCTATTCTAGCAAATTCTTTTGCCAAACGATGGTGCATATCTTCTGGAGTTAATTCCAAATAAATGCCTTCTTGATTTTGTAAAGCATATTTATCAACAAAAACTTTGGCGGCGAACTCATCTCCGTTAAAATAATCTAGAGTCGCATCAAAAACCTGAGAGTATACGTATCCTGTCATAATTCATCCTTGATAAGAATTAAGTTCAAACAAACAACATTACTTTATATTCTAATATGCTCTTTCATTATTGACAGAGAAGAATTAATCAATTTAATACAACTTATTCTAGAGATATTAAGTTTCTTGCAAATTTTATTGATAGACATTGGCTTGTCTCCATCAAACCCATAAGCAAGGCTAATAATTTCTTTTTGGTCATTATTTAAGAAAGATAGTGCTCCTTGAATAGCACGATTCACTTGAATTTCTTCCAATTCTTTATCTGGACAATATTTTTCTTCAATCAAAGTTGGCATTAATGCTTCTTTATGAGGAGTATTATTTTTAGCAACTTTTAATGGAAATCTAATTGTAGTATGTAGATTAGCGCTTCTAGAAATTCTAGTATCAATATATTTGTGTGCCCACCAGAAAAAAGATCCTTTATTCTTATCGTAGTTATTCATAGACTTAATCAAGGCTTCAAAACCTTCTTGATTAAGATCATCATAATTGCTAAACGCCTTATAACGTCCCGTTTTCATTGTAACTAAATACTTGAATTTTGACATGCAAATACGTTCATGCTTTGTTAGCTGCTTTTTTATAGAGGGATCATCAGAGTTTTTGCTCTTTTCTCTGAGATCAATTAACGTAGTCATCAGGTCTTGGGCTTCTTGTTCTGTCAACATTCTTATCTCTCTCTCGAATAAAGTACTGATATACTTAATTATTGATACTAGTATAATATTACTAATTACTAATGAATTTCACTAATTTCTTTTAGAAATCTCTTCTTCTAATAATTCAATAACCGATTCAATAGATGATTTTATAATCTCATCATCATCTAACTCTAATACAAATTTTAATAGATCTGCAATATGTTGCAAACGTTGTTTTGAATTTCTATTAGAAGGTGTTTTGGGCATAAGTTAACTATAGCCATTGCTAGCCCAGCCGGAACCTCCGCGTTTTAATACGAAAATTCCGCCTGATGCGATTAATCTGGTTACCTTGTTGGGAGGATCAATATTTTCTTCCTTACACAATGGACATTCTGTAAGTTCCTCTTTTATAGAATGAGACTCCTCGAATTCTCCATGAATTTCACACTTGTATAAATACGTTGGCATATTATCCCTATAATCTAATTATGATATTTTTATTGTCAATCCCGACATTTTTTATTATCTTTTTCTACGGTCCATTTTTGTCTGTAATTCATGATACTTAGATTCACCAAGCATATTTGCATATACATTAGTGTTATTAGCCATCTCTTTTTTAAGTTGCTTGGCGTCATTTTTACATTTATCAATTAAATCTTGACCGGTTAATTCGACAACCCCTTTACCACCAAGAGATATCATTCTTTTAGCTGTTTCTTGTAAACATTTTGGACATTGTGTTGGAGGATCCTGTTTAATTGAATATTCATCTTCCCATTCGTGTTTACACTCAGGGTTTTGACACTGATGCTCGTAAATAGCCATTATCTTTCCTTTGTTTCATTGACCAATAATCGATCTATTAGTCTATATTCTATATCATTAACCCAATTAGACTTTATAAAATTCTTGTGCTTTTCATTCTTAATTTCAAAAACTATAAATAGCTTTCCTGTTGTTTCTTCATATTCTAATCTAACAGCTTCACCAATGATTTCTTCATAATTTTTCATGATTACCTCATTAGTTAAATGCCTTATTATATGTCTAATAGTTCAATTTTTTCAGATATATCATCTGGGTCTCTCATGATAAATTCTGTAGTATCTTCATCAATCTTGTCATCCAATAATGTGCCATTAGCCAAATTTTTAATAATACGACCTTTACCTAATTCACCATCTCTATTCTTTATTAAATGATACAACATGTCAGGATATTGTTTTTCATTTGGTCTAGTTTCGATTTGTACAGCAATATTTGCGTTTTGTAAAATTAATGCTGAACGTCCGACTCTATGAAGACCAATCTTTTCTTCTGCATCTTTAGATGGTTTTGCTCTATTAAGTTGAACTGCACTCAATACTATACAATTATGAACTCTAGCAAATTCATGGATTTTTTCAGCAATCTTACCTAGCTTTAACCAATCTTCCATGTCTGCGCCTTCATACGCCATTAAACCCAGATAGTCAATTACAATAATTTTTGGATCGTAATTAGCTCGAACATCCTCGTAAATAAGTTCAAGACTTTCCATCGTTGCACCACGAGGAATGTCTATAATCTCAAACTCATAAGGATAGTTTTTAATAAAACGCAAAACCTTTTTAAGCTTTATTGCCTCATCAGGGTTTAAAGAGGCATTTCTAATTTTCTTTGAAGGGTTTCCGGACATACGCGATAATACACGGTTTAAACATGGTTTAAATGGCATCTCCAAAGAGAAATATAAAACATTATTTCCTGATTTCCAGTCACCAGTCATGTCTATATTATTTTCTTGTAGCCACATCTGTACTGCTATGTTCATCAATAACATTGATTTACCAGCACCAGATTCAGCCCCAATCAATAAAAGCTCTCCATCACGCAAACCATCCGTAGCATAATCTAAATATGAATATCCCGTCTTTATCCCCCTATCAAAATTGGGATCGGTCATTTTTGCATTATATTCATCTCTAAAAATTGGAATCGCTTCTTTTAAAGTCTTTCTTTCATATGCTTTAACTTCGCTCAAGCTTTTTATTGATTGCAAGGTTTTTTGCATATCTAAAACGGCTCTGCCTACATCCATGCTTCCTGGTTGTAATTTTACAAACTTATCCTTCATCGAAGAAAGCTCTCGTTCAGCATATCTGTTCTTAAACTTCTCAAGATCATGCTTAAACTCTGAGTCGACAATGTTTACCTTATCTAATTGCTCCCAAATTCCCTTAATATAAGCAATAAGTTTGTCGTTATTTCCTTTTTCAAGCTTTTCAGTTATTACTCTTAATGTTGGAATATCTTTATAAGTTTTGGTATAGCCAACTATTAAATTGGCTGCATTCCAGGCTTCTGCTGAAAATAATTTGGTATCACATTCATTTGCAAAATCTAATGCATGCTTCTTATTTGTGATAAGGTTTTTAAGAATAGTTAAATCTAACTCTGGTAAACTCATTATTTCTTCTTTCTAAAATCTTCACCAAAAACAGGAAATGTTTTTAGATAACCATGCATTAAACTATCAATGCTTTGTTTTAATGGACCATTAAAACTCTCAACTATATTGGGACTATTTGTACACATAAGCGTTGGTAATTTATTTTGACTACGACTTCTAAATACTCCCTCTAAACTGCGCGCATATAAATCAGCAGCATTTTCAGATGGCATAAATCTAGAATCAAACTCATCAATTACTAAAAAATCAACTAAAGCAAGTTCTCTCTTAGCTAAAAACTTATCTTCGCCTATTCCTTGAGTTACAACATTAACAATGTCACTCAGCGTAGAATACAAACAAGAAAATCCCTTTTGACTAGCTTTCTTTAATATACATGTAACAGTCATTGTTTTACCCAAACCATGACCTCCAGCAAAACATATTGAATTACCATTAATATATGATGATTTTAAATCTGCTGTATATTCATCGTATTTAACCAATAATCTTGGGTCGCCATGAAAATCTCTTTCCATCTTAAGAGTCCAATATTCTATTGGGATATTACTTTCGGCATATCGATTAACCGCAATCATTTTTATTATTTTATCTTTAGGTTCGTCACTCCCATGTTCAATAACTGATAGAAGTTCTAATAGTTTTTTTCTAGGAATACTATTAAGAGATTTACTCCTTACAAAATCTAATGAATCCATTATTTATTACCTTTTTTATTCAGTATATTTGGATAACCATATTGAACTGGTTTGACTTCAGTGATTTTATGATTATTCAGTCTAGCTGCAATTATTTTTTTTTCTTCTTCTATTGCGGCTAAGTGTAATTCTGATATTTTTTTAGCACGTAATGATATAGGATTTATTTCTGAAAAATCTGGATCTTCATTCTCATCTTTTTGTGTGGGAATAAATGGTTTAGGTCTATTTTCTCGATCTTCATATACACTTTCAGCTTTCGGGTTTTCCTCTTTCATAACCTTAACAAGCATTATATCTTGCTCAGGATTTTGTATAATTAGATAGCTTTTACTATCTTCAGATCGTAAAATGAAATCTTCATCCCAAATATCTACAATTCCTTCAACACTCGTTCCATTTCGAAATAATATCTTAACTAATTGACCTGGTACTAATTTTTTCATAAAAATGCCTTTAACTTTTTTGTTTTCTTAAATAAACGAATTAATTCAGACTCTTTTGCATGAAGAATAGCGCACCGTGCCATAGAATCATTTAAAGTGATGTCATAGATATAATAAATAACTGTTATATCATCTGAGGACCAATCATAATCATTATTTTCTAATTCTGATAAACATATTTCTGCTATATCTTCTCTATCAATATTAACATGTATTGTAGCAAATCCAATATTATATATGTTAATTACATCTACAATAAATTTGGAACTACAAACACCAACTTTAGAAAAAAAATCTATACAATTAAGTATCTTCATACAACTCTATCTAATATAGACATATCTAAACCTAAACCTTCTACACTAACAAATGCATAATCTAGATCTGCTGGTTTATCTGTCATTTGTTTTAGAAATGCTAAATCACCATATGTAGAAATATTAAACCCAAAGGAACTGAAAATATCTTTATATTTATCGGGAAGCGGAGTTGAGCGATCAATAGAATTATTACTTAATTTACTATTCAATAACACATTAAATTTGTATTCATTCATTATGCCTTCAACAGTCATAAAAGATATAGAGGTAAGCCTACGCTTAGCTTTAGTTACCTTATTTAAATAAACCCAATCAATATATTCTTTTAGAAGAACGGGGTCAGAGGTTAGGTTTGATGCCAACTTTTTAACTTGAAAAACCTCAAAAGATTTTGATGGCGCGGGGCTATTGAATTTGAATTTGTACTTCACTTTATATGTGTCATAATACTTTTTGCAAAAATAACCTAAAATATGCGGGACTTTCCATTTAGAAGTATCTAAAGAATCAATCTCTTCAAATTTCTCAAAAAGCCGTTTATATTTCTCATTGGGAACATCATTTAAGTTATAATAAGAATCATTTAGTGAGTTCATTGTATATTTCCTGAGTGTCTAGATCTTGTTACGCCGTCTAGAACATTTTGTTTTGAAGGATATGGTCTAAGATTTGTAAGACACCAACATTTATTGAAATTATCATCTGCCATAGACATATATGGCAAATCAGATTGTGGAATAATATGGTCTATATTCCATGTCCATGTAGATTGATCATTGTCATTCCAAGTTTTTGAATCATATTTACCATAATTGCTCCAGTTCATCCAAGGCTCAAAGTGTTGTTCAAGATGTTGTTTTAGTTCCATTATTGTATAGGGCAAATACTGTAATATAGATTTCCCTGATTTTGATCTATTATTGGCAGCTAAAGATATCCAAATACTTGTAGACAATCTGGATCTTAATTTAAAAGCAGGATCTATAGATTTTCTATTTTTTGAATATGAATTGTTTTTAAGGCGAATTTTATCTATGTTATTTTGAGCATATTGTTTTTGGTATTCTGCTATTTCTTGTTTATGATCTAAAATATATTGTTTGTGATATTCTTCAATCTTCTCTTTATTGTCTTTTGCATATTTTTTATTTCTAGATAATTCGCGTTCTTTATTGGTGATATAGAAATTTTTCCTGTAGACACTTCGCTCTTTTTGATGCTTAAGATAATATTCTTTATTATTTTTTGATATAGTCATCTTATTTTTTAATTTATATTCTTGCACTCTTTTATTATAGCACTCTTTACAACATTTTCTATACGCTTTAGAGTCGGCTCTAAAATGGAAACTATCTAATTCCTTGTCTTTACCACACATGTTGCACTTTATTGTATCCATGTTTTACCTCTGATTGCATACAATAATATGTACGGGTTTCCAATATAATTTGCGATAGTTTTCGTTCGGCGCGTCTGTCAACGAGCCGCCCGTGGTATCTTTTTCTTTCATTATTAATCTCCAAATTACAATGTAATTACGAATGTTTACGCGTCAACCACTCTTCATTTCTTTGCATTTGATGACTCTGAAGCCTTTTTCTGAAGAATAAATTTCGGATCTAATTACCGAATGTTTTTTGAGAAATTTTATCTGATCGTAAAAATCAACAATAGCTGCAAACTTTTTACCAGGAAAATATCTAATAACTCTACCTATTCTTTGTAACGCTCTTATACTGCTCTTACCACCACCACATAACACTAAAGCATTTAACATAGGAATATCAACACCAAGATCAAAAATGGTACTGGCAAGAATAGCTTGAATTTCACCAGCAACTAACATTTCTTTTACTTCTGTACGCCTTTTAATAGAATCATTACCATACAGCATTTCACATTTAATACCAGCGTCAGTCATCATATCAAATAATAATTGACCATGTTTAATATGTTTAAACAAAATAAGTGGAGTATATTTTTTATCTAAAAGTTCTTTAGTTTGATCTATAATAATTATATTTCTTATATCATTTTCAGTTATATAGCTTTTATATACTGTTTGATATTGTGCTAACGGCATACTCATATGTGGTACTGCAATAAACTTAATGATAGGCTGAGCTAAGATTTTCTTTTCTATTAATTCAGATGCAGATACATCTACAATTTGTTCACCAAGAATACCATTAATTAATAAATCAGTGTTATCATCTCTATATGGAGTTCCACTAAAACCATATATGTGTTCTGGATCAATGTTTTTATGTATTGATTGAATAGTATCACAAGTAACAACATGACACTCATCAAATATATGTACTTTAGTTTGTTTTAATAACTTTATAATCTTCTCTTTTTGAGTTAAATCTACTTTTTCTTCACAAGAAATTTCGTCATCAGTACAAATGTTTTTCTTATTAATATTTAAAGCACTTCCAATTGTCCAAATACTAGCAATATTAATTCTCTCTATATTGCAAACACCATCACCAATATACCCTATTTTTTCCTTAAATAGAGTTGTAAATAAATCATGAGTTTGTTTTAATAAGTCTAAACCTATTACATATATAATGGTGGGTTTATTTAATCTGGCAGCTATCATAGCTGTGCAAAGTGTTTTGCCAGATCCAGTACAAGCTCTTACAATACCGTTACGAGAATTACAAGTAGCATCAACTATTCTATCTTGATAATCTCTGGGGACCATCTTAATCTTTTTCAATACTTTAGATAGATCTATTGGTTTATTTACTTTTAATGGCGGTCTTAAATCTTCAATAATATAAGTTTCATGATGATCTTTTAGAAACTCTTCAACTACAGAAAGTAGTCCATAGAAAAAATTTCCTTTCTTACCTATTAGATAGGTTACGCCATTCCATCCATTTTTATATGCCTCGGTGTATTCAACACCATTCATCTTATAGGATAATTTTGAGCGTAATACTCTGAATAGACTGGCATCTTCTGTCACAAATTGACATGCCTTGTTGTCATGAATTATTATTTTATGCATATCTTACTTAATGCCAAATATCTTATGAAAAAATTCTACAAATTTATTTTTTGGAACTGTAAGCATCTCCATTGGGGTCTCTATAACGTCATGGTCAGAGATTAAATCTAAATCAATTGGCAATGGCGGCGTAATTGTTATTCTTTCCGACTCTTTATGATGTAAGCTTTCGGCAAATGCTTTAAATTCTTCGACAGTCCCCTTATACTGATTCCTATCCACAACAACATTGATACCAGGAACACGCAGAACTGTATCACCTTTTGCGCATTGATCTCCAGATCTTTGCCAAATAGTCCAGCCTTTTGTTTTCCATATATAAGGAACATATATATCTGGAGTTTTAGTATAAGCAGCTAACCATAAAGGATAGCGATTTAGCTTTTTAACTAATTCATCGCCAGGATACCACTCACCTTTATCGTTTTCTTTTCCACCATACTTATCAAAATATGGTCCACCAGTATAAACAATTGGCATTACATTTGTTTCTCTCTCCACGGTCTCTAAAAATGTAATTACCCAATTAATAAATTGTTGTTTTGATAATTTATTTCGGTCATCTTCTATATCAAGAACAAGCATATCGCCTTTATCTAAAGGACCTACTGTTTTAATAAAGTTCTTTACTTCTTTCACAGGATCATTTATAGTTCGGGCAAAATGATAGGCACCTCTAATTAGCCCAGCGTCTTTTATTCCCTTCCAATTATAAGAGAATCTTTTAGTAACATACGTTTCGCCCTCAGTGGCTTTACAGAAAGCATATTCAATACCGCTAGCTTTTACTTTATCCCATTTAGGAAATCCTTGAACATCAGAGACATCAATACCTTCTAACATATTACCCATATTTTTTCCCCTCAATTCCTAAAACTCTAGCAACAAAGCCATCTGCCAGCGTTAACTCGCCAGCAGATAGCTTTTTAATTACAGGATATAGTTCTGCCCCACACGAACATTCATCAGATTTTGAATTTTTACTCAATATCCATATTCTTCCACAATGCACGCAATGTGCAACGCTATATCTTCTCATGAAATTACTTTCTGCGGTCAACAACCCCACCAACTAATTTTCCAAATGCTGATTGTTTCTGAGAAATCTTATCTTTTATTTTTTGAGCAGCAGATACATTTTCTTCTGTTCCAGTATCTAATTGTAAACTAAGATTTCTACTATCATCTTTGCCCTTAACAATCTTCATATGATCCTGAGCATCTTTCTTCAATTGAGTTACTCTGGATTCTGGCAATCCCAATCCTGTAAATATAGAGTATATCTTTACAACTGGTTCAGGAATATCTATAGTATAAATACCCTTGTATACTCCCTTTGGAGATCCACATTGATCATTTACAATAGCCATTGCATAGTTAACACTAGAACTTGGAATTTGCGCCCAAACTTCTTTGTTTGCAGCAATAATTACACCAACATATTTTGATTGCTTTAAATCAAAACCACCAGCAAGTAAGTTTCCATTCAAATTATTGATGACAGCCTCTGCAATAGCAGTATCTTCAGCATAATTTTCAACAGTCAACTCACCATAAATGGTTAAGCCTTCGCCGTCTGTAAATAACTTTCCCCACTCCATCGGATCAAGTCCCTTAACAGAAGATGCCATAGATGATAGAGTATTAAACATATCAATTGGTTCAACAATAGCCTTGTTAGCTGTTGGATAGAAATCAACTTGGCTTATATGTTGATAAATAGATTCAATCTTAGCATTATCAACAACAATAAGGTTATTGACTCTCTTTGTTTGAGTGAACTTTGCTAATTTAGAAAGCGTCTCTAATGCGTTTGATTTGGTTTGCGCATCTTCTGTTTCCATTGGCAATGCAGCGATAACAACTAATGGCTTGCCACTATCTGCTAATAGATCTACTAAGGTTTCACATGAACCTGCGCCTGAACCGCCGCCTAAACTTAAGCATAAAACATTTACTAATGCATTTGCAAGCTTATCATTAATTAGTTGTAACATCTCACCACGATGTGACTCAGCAGCAGCTTTACCAATTTCTATTTCTTTAGCTGCGCCACCAAGTCCATACTCTAACAAAAGCTTATTAGAATCTGGAATATCAATATACTTTAAATCTTGCATAGCCGTATTAATAGCAATAGCGTCATAACCCAATTTATAAAATGATTCAGCTATTCTGGAGCCAGCTTGCCCGGTTCCTATAATACCTAATACTAAACTTCTTTCTTTCTTTGCAACAATTTTTGCTGCCATGGGAGTCTCCTGTTTTGCTTGACTTTTTGCTTTAAGGGCTGCTAATTTATCCATATCAACCGAATCTTCAGATGGTTTTGTTTCTTGAGAAACGTCATCTATTAGTTCTTCTGGTTTTGTTTCATCTGTAATCGAAGTTGCCGACATTAAAATTCTCCTAATTTATTCAGTTAAACTTTGGCTAGTAGCTAATAATACAGAGTTATCTGCACTCTGCCTTAAAACAACAAAGTCTTTTTCCATGCGTATTACGTTGATCGCCTCATCATTTGCAGATACCGTATAAAAAGAATACATCAATTCAACATTTGCTTCCGGATCTTGACTAGATAATTGGCTTATTAGGTCTTTCACTTTCATGTAATTTCCCTTATTTATGCAATAATATTGCTTACTTATCTCAAATTATTTAACAACTCCGACCACTCTCTTCTAGTTAAAGGTACTTGTAAATTTTCTTTAAAGTTTTGGATATTTACTGGAAAATCATCAAATCTTTTATTTACTTGTTTTATATCATTCATTTGTATTCCATGTTTTTCCAGAGATAATATTTCCTATTGTGACAGCCGAAACTCTATACTCTTTAGATAAAGCAACTTTAGTATAATTTCCTGTCTTCCATTTCTCACGAATCTCTTTCACTTTCTGTATTGTAAGTTTTGAATGAGCATTATTTTCGCCAGCACACCTACCTTTTGATGAATCTCCAATTTTCTTTTTTGACCATTCTGAGTGTGTTCGTCCAAAAAATGGATTACCATCTCCAGAGAACATAATACTCATTTTCCGTAATGTTTCTAGAGATTTTTTCTTACCAAACATGGGATTTCCTTCTCCACTCATTTTCAATGACATTCTTCGTTTATGATCATTGGACAAACTTATTGAGTCAAAAACCTGACCTTTTTCGTTATATCCGTATCCATCATCTTCTGAGTTATAAAACTTAATATAGTATAGTTCCCTGTCACAACTATCACCAAAACTATTACATTTCTCAAAAACTTCAAAAATAAAATGTTCTGACCCTACAGAACTAATTTCTCTATGTATTTTTTGATGTGTTAAGTTGTTATCTAATATATGTTCAGCATAATAGTTATGTTGTCTATACCTATATCTGGGATTTTTTGTCCTACCAATATAAACCTTATTATTAAGTAAGTTTGTTATTTTGTATAAATAGTAAACATCATTAAAGGGACATATATATCTCATTTCAAAAACCACTGGTTTGCAAGATACCATTGCACTGTTTGCTGTATACCATTAGGAAAAGTGTACTCTGGCATCCAACCTAAAGCTCGAATTTTAGACGAATCAACACTATATCTAAAATCATGCCCAGGTCTATCCTTTGTAAAGGATATGAGTTTATGCCCGTCCTTCATAACATTACAGACTTTTTGCACAACTTCTATATTACTTAACTCTTGATTAGCTGAGATATTATAAGTTTCATTTGGTTCACCTTTAGCAAGAATAGTTAACAAAGCTGAACAATTGTCAAAGACATGAAGCCAATCTCTCATTTGTAATCCTTGACCATAGATAGGTATCGGATTACCTTCCAATATGTTTTTTATTACTTTAGGTAAGAGCTTTTCCGGTGTCTGCCTATGTCCATAGTTATTGGAAGATCTTGTAATGTTGTAAATTAAACCATGAGATTCATGAGCGGCTTTTACCATTAGCTCTCCAGACGCTTTAGATGCTGAATAAGGGTTTCTGGGATTTAACGGCGCATCTTCAGTCCAAGAAGGCTCTGCTTCGCTTTTTAAATGACCATATACCTCATCAGTAGATATATAAATCAATTTTTGTACACCATACTTAATGCAAGCATTTGTTATTACTTGAGTTCCCAATACATTGGAAGTTACAAATGAATTGGGATCACTTAAAGAATAATCAACAAACGTCTCTGCTGCACCATGTATAACAATATCTGGCTTTTCAAACTGGAAAATTGTATCAATAACGTGTTGGTCTCGAATATCAGCTATATGAAAAGTATGATTCTTATTCCAATACATTGAGTTAATTGCATTTGAATTAACTCTATCTATACTTACGAAAGTATATGGATGTTTTTCATAAATAGCTTTACGTATAAAATTACCAAATATGAATCCGCAGGATCCAGTAATTAAAACTTTTGGTTTACTCATAACTTACCTGTTGTAAAGATTAAACTTTCTATCTTTTTCGTATATATCTTGGTCTAAGCAATAATGCTTTTCCCACTTATTTTTTAAATAGATTAGGTTGTGATTCAAAAACAATCTATTTGTTGGCACTTTTTTAAGAGAGCTACTGTCTTCATGATAGATATTGGTGCCACCACAGTACACAATCTTTTTTTCCATATTATACTTAATAGCTAAACATAAATCAACATCATCAAATCCCCAATGATATTTTTCATCCATACCATTATTACCTGATTTTTGATTGTGATGTGCTGCCTTAAAGTATTTAGCTTTAGTTAAAAGAACTGCCCCCGTAACTACCTGAAATAAACGGTTTTTTTCAGCATCATTATCAGATTCATCATTTAATCTAAAATGTGCTGGTGCTTTATGATTATTATTGAAAACAACACCTGCATGCTGTAATTTATTAGTATCTGTAAATAATAATCTAGCCCCAACTACACCAATATGAGAATCTTCTTCCATTAATTTAATCATTTTATTGATTGATGTAGTGTCATTAAATATAACATCATTATTTAACAATAACACATAATCATTATCATTTGGGGCAGCCTCATTAAAACACATATTGGTGCCTTGTGAAAAATTCTGCAAATTATTGTGATATGGTATTAATTTTATATTACCTTCCCAGTCAGACACAACATCTATTGTCCCGTCTGTTGATGCATTGTCTTTGATAAACCAAGTATAATCAATATCAGATAAAGAATGCAGCAGCGATTCTTTTAATTTAGTTAGTTTATCTATTCCGTTCCAAGTTAGTGTTAATATATGTAACATATTCTACCTTTATAAAGCGGTTCTTAATCCACCCATAACCGCTATATCTCCGTTTGTTCCAAAATATAATGATGGACCCACGTATGTATTATTCATAAGAGGAATGTGTTTTCCTACATTATACGCAAACGGCGTAACTACTCCTTGCAGTTTGCCGCTAACTATTCCATAACCAAATCCAAGTTGTAAGAATGAAAAATCAGGCTGATTTTTATATCTTCCATATGACATAAACCCTATATCCAGGTTAGGCGCAAATTCAGCATTCATTTGTGACAAATTTAAACCAGTATCAACCCCCATAAATAACCTGGGGTTCCAAAAACTAAAACCAGCTTCAGGATACTCCTGCTTAGAAACTGCTTTATCAATTCTTAAATCATATGATCTGCCATCTACAACTACAGTGAATTTATTATAAATGTATTCTCTTTGATTTTCATCAACTCCAGTAACCGTGGTTACTCTATATTGTCTCGGTAATACATTTATATACCATGGATCTTTTTTCCATGCAGAAAATCCAACCTGACCAAATGGCACAGATGTATTTCCAAATTGTTCTGATAAATCTAAATCTTTACGTGCCGCCATATATCCAAAAGGATCTGCATTAGGACACGGAACTTGGGTTCCATTACAATCTACTGTTGGTGTTTGTGGATTAGGATTAGTAGGACCCGTATTGGTACTTGGTACATTATCCTTTTTTGTTCCATTACTTACAACCGTAACAACATTTATGGATTTAATCTCTGCATGCAACTTATCCATATCATTTCGAATTGCATCTAATGCTACACCATTATTTTTAGCAAATACTTCAATATCTTTTCTTGTGGCATATTCGCCCATACTACGAGTTATTCCGTCAGTTAATTCTTTTTGTTTAATAACTTCAGTTTCTATAGCTTTCTGTCTTTCTGAAATTTCAAATTGCTTATATATTATTAATGAAGTTGCACACAAAGCAACAATAACGCCAACTGTAATTAATATTTTTGTTAGTAATGACATGATAACCTTAGAGGTATATAATTCCTGTACACCTCCACCTATACCAAATCATTTCATCCATTTATTTACAAAAATATCTCTGGCTGATTTATACAATTGGTAACTTTTTTCTATTTCCAGCACAATCGGGGCACCAATGTCCCCTTTCTATAGAATATCCAATAGCTGTCCATATATGTCCATTTTTACATTTCCAAATTAATTTTGTATTATAATTAATATATATATTACTCAAACACTCGCCATCCCTATTTTTTGCCAACTCTTTATATTTTTGGATTTTATCAGAGTATAATTTGGTTAAATCCAAAAAAATATCTCTAGGTATAAATCCATATTCTATTAAAATATTATTAATTATATCAGTAATTGATTTTAAATTAACATGATTATTGAAATATGGAATTAAAATCAATAAAACATTATTTTCTGAACATAATTTTTGTTTAAGTAAATCATCTTCTTTTCTTTTATCTAATTGTTTTTGAGTTTTAATAAAAAAACCATCTATTTCATAATGTTGAATTCCTTGATATTCAAAAGCAATTTTTAATTCAGAATTAAATCCATCTAATTCTAATAATGATCCTGATTTTTTTCTTAACCATTTTGGTTTAGCCTTAGAAAACGGTTTTTTAAAAAATTGTTCAAAAAATAATCTACATATATTCTCTCCAACATGAGTATTGCAAATAGGGCACCAAGAATTTTTTGATTTCACATTATTAAAATTTGCCTTCCATATATGTCCAAATTTGCACTCCCATTTTAATGCTGTGGCAGAATTTACATATTTTGTAGATCTACAATAACCATCTTTGGATTTAGCAAAATATATACAGTCTTGTAATGTTAATTTTTTATTTTGAGAACAAACTGGACACCATTTACCACATTTAATATTTGCTGGAGATGCCCGCCAAATATGACCAAACTCACATTCCCATAATAATTTAGAATGAATAGATACATACTCTTTAGATAAACATTTTCCGCCTTTATCTACTGCATATTTATTGCAAATAGATAAAAAATCATATTTGGTCATTTTATTATATGTTTTTCCCATTTTTTTATGAAAATACTTCTTGCATTTTTATATAGTTTATAAGTATTTAACTGCTTACTACTGATTTTACCAAAATGAACAACCGGAATATCTACGACACTTAATTGTATTCCCTTTTCTCGTGCTCTAAAAGATAAATCGGTATCTTCAAAGTAACAAAAGAACTCTTCACTAAATATCTCTTTATTACCAGAAATATCTAATTTTTGCCATATTTCTTTTGAACTAGCAATACACCAACCAGATAGATATGACCTTTTAGTTGGAAGTTGCCCATCTGCTTCCATTACAAATTCTAATTTATCATTCAATAATCCCATTGTTGGTCCACATAAAGCATCTGAACACTTATCAATAAGCGGCTTTGTCCAATCAGAATAATTAGATTTAACTCTGATATCATTGTTTAAAAACAAAACATTAGGGGCGCTGGAATATAAATAACCATAATTACACCCACTTGCAAATCCTGAATTATGACCCATTTCTTTATACACAATTTCTTTTGAATTTTTTAATTGAGATTTTGTTTCATCTGTACTACCATTATCTATGATAATTATCTCATGATCATTTGATAGTTGAGATAAGTCTTTTAAACATGATTTTGTAAAGTTATATTTATTAAATACAGGAATAACTATACTTAATATCTTATTCATTAAGATTCTCCATTTTACTTAACTTAGTTATTGCTTCAGGATTTACTAAACTCATACTAATTGTTTCATGTACAGCCCATCCAAGTAATAAATGTCTATTAGATTTAATTATTCTTTTTCTTGGATCAATAATTATAGTATTATGATCAAATGGTTCTAATTTTGGAATATCTGGTCCTAAAACTTCAATATCCATTCTAACAGAAACTTCCTCAAGTAATTTTAAATCTTCAAGTTCTATAATTTCTCCGGGAAAACATAGCTTATTTTCTTTAAGATACAAATTAGATTTAGGAAGATATGTAATACTATCTTCATTTACAGAGGTTAATAATTTTTTGTGTAACTTTTCCCCAAGTATATTCAGTAACCAGTTCTTGCATTTTAGGAGAGAATTTTGCATGGTAGCCTCCATAATTATTCACAACATCTTTTAACGCCTGAGCCGCTTTATCAACATCAGGTTCAAATACTTTTGCATATGGCGATGGTTCCCAATATTGCATTCTTTTATCTGCTCTAATTTCTTTTCCATCTATTAGAACGGAATTATCATCGTTCATAAAATCTAATTGACCACCATAACGAGGCGCAACAACAATTTTATTAGCTCCAAATCCTTCTAAACCTGGCATCCAAAAACATTCAGCATGAGACATTGAAAATACAATATCACAAGCATTGTATAATGATTCAATATCTGTAATAAAATGATCAATTATCTCTACTTCACCACGCTTTTTATATTCCATACAAAAATCTCTATAAATATCATTGAATGGTATACTGCTCGTATGAGTATGTGATTGTGGGCTGGTTCTTGATACCTTCAAAACCAAACAAACATCATCACTTTTAGTAAAAGCTTTACCATATGCTTTCAAAACATTTGGAATATTCTTTCTAAGATGTGGTTGAGCTATATTAACTAATATTTTATATTTCTTTTTAGTTTTTAGTGGATATTTATCTGCCGATTTAAACTTATCTAAATGTATACCATGTGGAATAACAACTTGATGATCTGATGGCATGCCATTATCTGTAAATATCTTTTTAGAAAAATTAGATGACGGTAATACTTTATCTACAGATTTATAATATTTTGCAAAAGCAGGTGGTAAAACTGTTGTCTCGTAATTCCAAATTCCAAATCTATTTTTATCGCCTCTTACAAAATAATAAGGAAAATTCTTAAGTGCAGTATAGGATAGTTGACATTCGTATAATTTATCTGGCTCTCTACCGAAAATATGTTGAGGTTCATTTTCATTTATGAATCCAACTAAATTATTTTTAAGATCATTTGGGAAATATGTATTTCCATTTGTTGAAAATATATGTACTTCATTATTTTGTTTAATCAACTCTCTACATATATTTTGAGCTACAATTGACCAAGAAAAGTTTTTGGCAGCAAAACCATACCATAAAATCTTCATCTTCTATTCCCGTTTTTAATATTTTCTTTAGCAGAATAAGGTCTCAAATTTTCCAATGACCAACATTTCTTAAAATTTTCATCATTCATCGATGTATATGGTAATTTACTTTGTGGAATTATATGATCTATATTCCATTTCCAAGTATTTTTATCTTGATCATTCCAATTACTTAGATCATATTTACCATGATTGTCCCAATTCATCCATGGCTCAAATAAAGATTCTAGATAACTTTTTAACTCATCAATAGTATAATCTAGATAATTTATACAAGAAGAATTCTTTATACTATTATTATTTTTTAATGCAGACCCTATATATATTGAAATATACTGCCTTAACTTAAATTCAATATCTGTTTTTCTTCTATCAATCATTTTATGATTTCTTTGATTTTTATAAGAGTTTTGATATTTTCTAATACAATCTTTACATCTTCCAACAAAATATAATCCTTTGATGCCTTTTCTTTGATGGAAATTATCAGAATTAGCTTCTTTTTCTATTTTACACGAAGAGCATATTTTGGTTACACAATTATATAATGATTTGTTTTTTGTATATAATCGCTCACAATAATACTTACTTGTACACTTTTTACATTTTGTACGATAATATTGTTTTCCATTTCTGCCTTTAGTAATAGGGAAATTTTTAATATTTTGCAATATACCACAATTAGAACATACCTTCTTCATACCCATATATCACAGTATTAGTATTTTGCAAAACTTTATTTAACTCCACAAATTGCGCCTAATTTTCATCAATCTCGCAATCATTTCATCTGTCTTACGCTCAAACTCTTCTTCCATAGCTCTCATTTTTTTCCATAAATATTCAGTATTATTTGCTTTTTCTTTTCTCGATATAGACCATTGATGTCGCATATTCTCATATGCTTTATATTCAATTTTTCTATCATAAGTCCACCACTTATGAATGGCTAATATTTCAAAATATATTTCCCTTTGAGATATTAGAGATTTCTGAGACCACTTTAGAAGGTCATTTTCAGCATTTTTAATTTCTTCTTCTGTAGGACAATATAAATTTGGAAGTTCATATTTAACAAATTCATCTAATAGATTAAACATAGCAAATAGCATTCTTTCAGGAGTATCTCTCCAACCATATTTATATTCATCTACATCATAACCATCTTTAGACTTGGGCTGTCTTAAATCTAACATATGATATCTACGACTTGGTATACTATGAGACACAAACCAATATTTTAACTCTTTAATTGGTTTATATACAGGGTATACTAGTTTATATTTCACAAAATCTGATGCTGTTTCTGCAAAGAAATATCTAATAGGATACTTTTCTTTTACATCAGCATGCCAGTCTTCCCAAGTATACCCTTCACAATCAGGAGTAAATTGTCTGGACTGCAAGGCATCACAGTCGCTTTTACCTAACTCTTTTGCACCAGGTAGCTTAAATAATTTTCTAAAAAACAACATAAAAATTTCCACGCAAGTGATTTCTCACAATGTAAATCATTTTTATTTTATATCAACCGTCACTAAATTAAAGAGATAATGGAGGCATATTTGGCGTAAAATTGTAACTATGAGCCACAGTGTCGCTTGTACTGCCATCACCAGAGGTATTGTAAGGATTATTATATGTCATTACCAAACGAGCCATCTTACATATAGCAGCCTCCGTCGCGCTGCCTGGCGACAAGCTCAAATGTATTTCATATACAAAATCAGATGCCCCCTCAGATAATAACGTAGCAATATTGTTTGATGCAAGATACGTAGCTTCAGTATTTGTAGTTGTCATACCAGTTAAAGCAATATATGTATGCGTAGACACATTATATAGTTGTATCTCTGCAGTATTAGCTACATTTGTAGTTTCCAATATAACTTCAAGCTTAATTTCCTTTAGTGCTTGACCAATATATTGATCAAATCTAAATGGGAAAGCGCCAATTACTGTTGGAGAAACACTGTCATTAGAGAATACACCAGCAGTACCATAAACATAAACTGGATTCTTATAATAAAAGCTAGGATCTAATAATCCATAACCATCTGTCTTGGGAACCCTATTAGCATCAATAGCACCACGAGAGAAAGCAATAACACCTTCAAGATCATAGATAAACTGATAACTTAAAGCTCCACCAGAACTCATTAATACAGTTCCATAAGGACCAGTATCATTAAGTCCAGTACCACCATGCACTATTGGTAATACTCCAGTTACCTCTGTCTCTAAATCTATTAATGTTGTAGGTCCAGCATCTCCAGGTCCATTAAACACACTAATTAATGATAATATATTTCTAACCTTAGTAGAATCCACATATAATGGTAGATTGTTAAAACCACTCTTCTTTAAATAAACACTAATTTGAATCTTAGTACGTAATGTTAGATAGACTGCATCTTCATATAAATTAGTAAAATTAAGAGTTAATAAACCATTTTCATAATCTACAGATACTCCAATTTTTCCATCTACGACTACACCAGAATATCCGTCAGAATCTACACCATCTGTATTTGGAGAGAATGACTGAACTGCAACAGAGAATCTAACCTGATCATTAGTTAATGCATTGCTTTCTACAAAAGAACAATCAGCGAATCTCATTGCAGGGAATCCAAGCGAAGTGACACCTGTTGGTAAATTCGTAGTTCCATCTAATGTTGTTGCAATAAAATCTTGCAATATATTTAGAGTCTTTTCAGATGTATATAATCCATTAGGTATTTCTAATACTATTGTTCCAACTTCAAAATCTACCTTATAGAAAGATCCATCGAGATTCTTTAAGTCTCCCTCTCCTATAATAATGTTATTTGGTGCAAAGATATCTACGATACCAGGATCAAAAGTAGGTTGTTCTCCATATGTATTACACAATATACCATCTAAAGAACAAGGATGTCTTCCAGAACCAGTTTGTGAAGTAAATACTGTTGGAACTAATTTTGTTTTACTATTACTAACGATTAAACTCTCGTTCCATGTTAATTGCTTTTGAACATTAAATGTAACAGGGATAGTGTAGAAATCATGACTTGCAAAATAATCATTATCAGTAAATACATCTTGTGGCGGATGAATTTCAGTAGATCTACCAGTTGAAACAGACGAATAGTCATCTGTTCTGTCAATGAATTTTTCAACTTTTAGTCTAAGAACATTAAACTTATTTCCAATTTTTGTATATGGATCGGTCGTTGGAGCAGGATATGTTGAATATGGCGATAAAACATAAGGAATACGATCTATATAATTTTGTAATAAATATCCATCACTTAAAGTAATTGCAAAATCTCCATCAATATCTGCTCTAAGTATTTGAGCAAGCGTATCACCAGTTAATATTACTTTTCTAATTGTAATAACGTCAGTGATTCCATCAATAGCAGTTATACTAAATCCGCCCGAATTAGTTAAAGTAGTTGATAATACAACTAATGTATAATCTGATAGTCCAACAATAGTTCCAAAGGATATTGAAGAAGATGTAAATTTAGCCAATCTATCATCATTAGGATTTGCTATCAATACACCATCTGTTGCACTAGCAACAACAGTACCATATCCATCCACTAATTGAAATTCTATTCCATACTCATCAGAAAATGCTTCTGTGTATGCACTATATCCATTTGTGAAAGTAGTAGTGCTACCGTCTGTTGTAATAACTGAGTCTTCTGGTAACCCTGTATTTAGATTATAATCTAAATATGACATTAGAAGAGTTAAATCATCTAAATCAACAATACCATCTCCATTTACATCTCCCAATATCATTGAACAAAGTTTTGCTTCAGATACACGATAATAAATATCTGGTTTATCTGCATCTAGAGTAAATTTTGCATCAATAAAATCACCATTTAAAATATTATATTCTAAATCAGTAACAGATGTATCGTACCTTCCAGTATCTGTTTGGTCGGTAACAATTCTTATCAAAATTTCATCTTTTACAAGCGTTGCTGAATGTAATTTAGAAGTAAACAAGGCGGTTGCTGGATCAAAAGATTTCTTGTTCTTATCTGATATTGCACCAATTAAAAATGGTTCAGATGCGGCTTCTAAATTAGCAATATCAATAGAATTTAATAATCTAATTTCTGGAACATATTGCTGACGAGAGTTAACGGACTGTCCAGTTCTTTGATCTGGTATTTGTGTACTTTCTTGAGTCGTTGCGGATACTACACCCTTATATACATCATTACCTGTAAATTGAAGTCCCTTCATGGAATAATCTATTGTTGCCAAAGATTCAGAATCAATAGTAGTCTTTGGTACAATGATGCCATGACCAGTATCATATCCTTGTCCATCTGTGATCTTTGCTGCTGAATGACAAATTCTAAACCACAAATCTTCTTCTGGAGTATCTACCCACAATGATCCTGTAAAAGTAGTAATTCTTGAATTAGGAACTCTATCAGCACCATTATCAATTAAAATATCGCACTTATTTGCAGAACCAGAACGTTTTAATGAAAAAGCATAATAATTACCTGGTACAAGGATATTACCAGATGCAATTGGACTATTACTAAAAACAAAATCGACTGGTTGAGGAACAGAATTTCCATAACCATCATCTAATACAATTCCTTGCGCTTTAAGAGTATCATAATTTATACTAATTTGAGCCAATGGAATATTATTAGGAGCAAAATCAATTGCTAAATTAGGCACAACATCTGATGGACACTCAATACTCGTTTGTAATGGATAAATACTAAGAACTAAATCACCTGTCCATGCCAAATCTGTTTCAGCACCTAGTTCTAAGTTACGAACAGATAATAATAAAGATATCTTCTGAATATTATTGGTAGTAGCAATAAACTTTTGTCCAATTTGAGTAGTAACATCACCATTTAATAATATTTTTTGATCCTTATTTCCCGTATAGATGCCAAGGGTGTCAACGTTATAATATGGTAATGCTTCTTGCAAAGCGACAGACAATGAAGTTGATCCATTGAAAAACAAATCTCTAAAAAATAAGTTTGGCTCTATGTCTTGTGCCAACATTATTGGATTTCTTGACAATGTAAGTGGTTTTGCCTCTCTTATTATTAGTCTACCGCCTAGATTCATAGATAAAGAGGGATCCCCAATAAAATCATTAAATAATAAAACTAAAATATTGGTAAAATGTTTATGACTAATTTGAATTTCATTTGTTCTGAATACAAAAGTTTCAAATTGCAAGTTGCTCTCAAAATCCAAACCAATAATAGCGACCTTAATTGTCTTTTTACCAGCTGCCTTTGAGCCAGTTAGTTCTAACTCTAACTGATTTCCAAAATTACTATCTGCTGGTTGAGAGATATAATAATCTGTATCTGAAGCAGGAATAGCGTCTCCATCTAAAAATCCAGTTACTAATGAAGAATCAAAAAGAATATTTTGAACTAAAACTTCTGATAGAACACCTGTTCCAATATGATTATTTATTATACCTGATTGAATGGTATCATTATAGCCCTGTTCTAAAGTTAGATCAGAGTCATCTACTTGTTCGGCATCGAACCAGATATTTTGAATGGCGGATACGGGATTTCTTTTTGTCATGTTGATCTCATATAATATGTATTAAGATTAGTTACATACGCCATCTTTTATCGGGTATATTGTATGTAGACCTTGCTATTGGCTGGTTTAAGTATTCTTATAAGCTTTTCCAAAACCTTTTGAACTTTTATACTATCATTTACTATACCAAAAGAATCTATTATGTTGATGGAGAAGTCAAACGATCCTGTATTTCTGTTAATTATTGTTGTGAAATCTTCATTTTTTATATTTGTGACGTCACTGTCTTGTAAGAAAGTAGTATATAAATCTGCAGTTACTGGATAAACAACATTTAAATTACTGTTATAGTTAACATCTAATGGTTCATTAAATGGAGAATATACTGGTCTAGATATATTGCTTATTCTTAAATTGTTCAACAAACCAAATAGTTTATTAGCTCCAGTATATTGTGAACCTATATGTAATGTATTTATTGGATCTTTAAATCTAATATTTCCAACAATACTAGCTCCATGACCTACTCTTACGGATCCCATAACAGCTGGTGAGCCTCCAAAAAGAAGACCCGATCCAAACAATATACTAGAATCATTTCCATATTGATATCCATCTAAGAATAGACTGATCTCATCTCTACCTTGACCACCATTAAGCTTATAACTTACTTTGATTCTATGCCAGGTGTTTCTTACCCAACGTGTTGGAGCGCGTACAACATAATCAGTTCCTGATGCTGATATTCCGAAATTAATGTATCCAAATTCATCTTTATATAGAGCTATACGATCTCCCTGAACTCCCTTTGGTAGATATTTAACAATAACATGTGATTTTTGAGCTGGTAATTTTTTATTCAATCTAATTACTTGGGTATTTAATGTAACATTATTATTTTGAGTAGTTTGATAAGTTACCGAAACTACAGTATTACTAGAAGGTAGGGCTTTATTTAGATATATGGTTTTGTTATCAGTACCAATAGTTCCCTCATTAAAATAATCAACATTAGAATAATCACCAGGTATTGTAACAGATATCACTTGTAATATTGGTAAATTAACTTGAACTGTAGTAGTGCTTGAACTTGTATATGTTTCTCTTACTGCACGTTGTGTATCTATTTCAACTTTACCGCCTGCGAAATAATCTATATTAGGATCTCCAGATTTAAGAGTTACACTTAAAACTCTATTTATTGAATTAGATAATTTAACAGACACAAGATCTGTACTCACAGCTTCCTCAATAATCGCACTGGTAGCATCAAAATAAAATCTTGTAATAGGATCGTTAGCGGTATCATATAGTGGACTAGTCCAGAATTCTATAGATCCTTGCTTTCTCGTATCTAAAATACCATCATTAGATAATATCATTGGTTCATGAATTATAGCAAGACTATCATCAAAATTCTCATTTACCTTAGCAGATGAGTGAAAATGCTGCTTATCTGCGTATGTATTAATATAAAAATCTGCACTATTTGTAAATGGATACTCATCAAAGTTAATTAACATTAAAGTATCACTATCTTTCTTTAATGGTTTTAATGAGTTAAAATCCTGTGTTACAGATTTTTGATTACTAGTAACTTGTTCACCAACTCTAGTATCTGTTAACATGCTCGAATATATCTTAACTTGGTCTATTATAGAGTTTACCTGATTGCTACCAAACATATCTGAGCCTAGATATACATTATCACGGGGCATATCCAATTTAATTCTTGCATATGTATGATATTCAACCTCATAAAATCCATGAGATAACAAATAAGGAATGCTGGGCAAAACATTTACTTCTAAAGTAATAAATCCATTTTGTAAACCACTTCTATAATCATTTACATTAAGTATTTGATAAACACCATCAGTAAATGTAGGTATTGGTGATGGCGGATATGGTCCAACACTAGTTGTTTCAACAGTAAGTGTAGTTTTATCATCTGAAACTGCTAAAATCTTATAGAAACCGGCAGCAACTAATGGAGATTGAATTACTAAATAATTATCAACACAATGATCGTTAAAAGTATAATAACCATCCGTAACAGTATTATCTCCAGAACTATATAATGTAGTTCCTGTTCCAATTTGATAACTATATCTAATAACTGGTACAAGTCCGCTTGCTTCACTACGAGTAATTGGATATTTTTCTCTTACATCTATTACTAAAGCATTTTTAGAAGAATTAATTGGACGAGCAACTACATTGATATGATTTATAGATATGTATAAATTAGAAAAATCCATGGTTCCATAATCAGTAAAATACAATGTTTCACTAACTGTATAATAACTAACGCCACCATTAATAGTAACTTCTACTGGTGTTGAAAAATCAGTATTATTTCCAGAAATAGTAACACTTATCGTTCTTCCCTGCTGACTATTAGACGGGTGTGTACATGGGAAATTAATAGAATGAAATTCTCCAGCAATAAGTGTAGAATTAGCAGGACCAATTGCTGATGTATAACCATCATTCAATATAAGTTTTGTAATATTGAGTTCATCCAAAGAAATTGGAGGTGGCATTCTGGTCATTAAGATATTCTCTACCTCATCACTCCAAACATAATATTGTTTTTTAACTTTTCTATGATTTAAACCAAGTGTTCTAATTAATACTAAATCATCAGCAAAAACAGAATTTGATATTGTTAGAATGTTATTATAATAGCCATCTTTAGATACAGAATATGATGGTCTTGTAGCTCTCATTCCTGGAATTTCTGTTTCATCATTTGAGTAAATATTAAATGATGCACCAGATAATCCTACTGGTAAATTATCAGTTATTGTAAGAGAATTTCCTGAGACCTGAGTAATTACATAAGTAACTGGAAGTGAAGAATCATCTATTCTAATAGAATATCCTGCCAATACATCTTCTGTTGTAAAATTTGTTATAGCAGATGTAACTATGTTAGTTCCAATTGTTCCTGACAAATCAGAACCGGATAACATTGAACTAATAGTAGTTACCTGAATATTAGGAGCAATATCGATATTAGAATCGACGGTATATTCTGTACGATTTACAGAGAACCTGCCATTTGTTAGTAAATATGGCATTGGTTGTAAGAGCGTTAATGTTTGTCCATATACAGTATCAATTGTATATCCAGAAGTATCAAAACCAATTTCATCTATAAAAATTAGATCGCCACTATAGATATTGTAGGCGCTAAAGTTTATACTTGATGTAACAGTATATCCATCTAAAATAGTCACTAAATCTGTTCCCGATATAATGTCTCTATTAGATAGACCTAAAATCTCCTCAGGATCTACTGTTCTAAATTTTTCATGTAGATATGGTTGTAGTTTTTGACTAAACTTAATAATATTGGGGACCTCAAAACCATCAACAAATAGATGCATTTCATCTCTACTATTGATTGTATTAAGTTTCCATGATACGGCTACATGGTGTTTATCTTGTGCTTTCCATGAAGAAATATCTGTGCTAACTATATAAGGAATCTTATCTTTATCTATTACTCTAAAGTTCAGATATCCACCAGAATCTTTAAATATAGATACTCTATTACGTAATGCGCTTTCTCCAAAATCTAATAGATAATGAGGAAAATCAGAAAGGAAAGTAATTCCACTATCTAAAGATGAACCTCCAGTAATATTAATTGTAATACTATTGGTACCAGTAAACATACTTAAATTTGATGGTTTAGGAGATACTATGGATTTAGCATCATAGACAGTGCCGGGTGTTGTAAGTTTGATTTTATATGTAGAACTTGGAGAAGATACATAACCATCTATTACCTGAATATACCATCTATAAAAATCTCCAGATGTATCCTTATCATAGTAAATAAATACTCCATCCTTATTTCTATTTGGATAACCATCAAGAATTGTATTCTTATTTATAGTAAATAGCCCATTATTTATTACTGGATGTATTTCGGACGTTCCAATAAATATCTCTGAAGAATCTATAGTGCTACCATTTTTCAAGATATTAAATGTTAATTCTGCATCATTATCTAAACCATTCCATTGAGGAACAACCCAGGTTTCGAATGATCCTTCTTCTAATTTGATATTAGAATTAATTGGGAAAGTTATTGTTTGATCTGATGAATTAACCAATACACCATTATTAAATTTAGCTGGTAATAATTGGAATGCTCCAGTAGTTGAAATTCCTTGTGGAGTTAGCAAACTATTACCAAGTGACCATCCAAGAAATACTGATTCAGTAATTTCAGGAGTAATATGAGATATAGTCTTTCCAATATTTTTCATAGCAGGAATGGTTGGTCCCTGAATAAATGAAGATAGCGCTGCCATTAATGCTTCACGATATCTCTCTCTATCAAAATCAATATTAAAAGTAGTTAATTCGGGTATGTCTACTAAATTACCAAAATTCCTATATAAAGCATCTCTTAAAGCTCCAGCCTTATATGATACATAGTATTCAGTATTTTCTGAAACACTATTGGTTGAGCGAAAATCAAGAACATTGTCCCCATATTCATAACTTAAAATTATTTCATCAGCTAAATAAGTATAATCAACAAAATAATCACCTTTATTGTAATCTACCATTATAGTAGATAGGTTTTTAATTGTGAATGAATAAGTAATACTTACAGAGTCTCCTAAAACTGGAGAGCCATAACCAGATAAAATTAGTTTTAATGGATTTCCTGGCACTACAGTTCCAGATGAATCCCATAGTTCTTGAGAATCAGAAACTCTAATAACACTGAACGTATAAGTAATATTAGAAGAAATATATGGAATATTTTCGTTAATATTGACATAAAAATTAGTTCCATCAAATAAAACATTATCAAATATTTGTGAAGACAATGTATCAACAGAGATATTATAATCTGAGCTTATACTACTACTTGCAAAGTTTATTGGTTTTGTACTACTCTTTAAATCATTCATTTCATAAATAGCGCGAACAAATTTAACTTGATTCGTAACGCCAGAAACAAATGATGAATCAATAAATACTCCTATATCTCCACCATATAGATAATATGGAGCAGTTGTGGTACCATTTAGATATAATTCATCGCCATAGTCTAATGTGCTAGGAACTATAGAGCCGTCTTCAAATAATAAATAGCTAAATGTTTTACTTTTAGCATTTAATGCGCCTATACGATAATAAATATCATCTACCGAAATAAGATGGGGATATGTAGGAGAGATATGATTTGTTTTATAAGTGATATATCCAACAACATTATCCTGAGATGTAGATACTGCACAATATACAACGCCGTTAACATAATCTATTAAATATTCCCCTATATTTTGCAATATATCTAAATTAACCGAAACGGTTTGTCTTCTATCAAACCATCTTTCAGTTACAAATATATTAGATTTTGAAAATACTATTCCAGAATTAAATGCATAACCAATTCCGTCCTCTGTCGCAGATACCAGCATGTTGTTGTTTAAAGGAATTTTAAATATTCTTTGAGAGCCGCTGTTTGTCAGAGTGTCCGTGACAAACATCATTTCATTAACTTCATCCTTGAAGGTTGCTCGCTCTCCCTCTTGAGCATTTATTCTTGGAGGATTCTGGTATTTGTAATAAATCTTATTATCATTCCATCTGGTGATATTATAAATTTCACCAGAAGTTTCGTTATAAACTCTAAAAACATTAGTAATTGGATAATTTTCAGTTTTAACTACATTTAAAGCAACTAATCTATTATCTGTACGTTCAGACATTGCTTCTTGATGTAGTGCAGATTGGTAATCTACGCCAGGAATAAAAACTTCCTCATATGAGAATTTAACTGTTCCTGAAAAATCAACTAAACTTCCATTTGGTAAAGCAACTAACTCTAAAGAATCATAATCATAAACATAATCAATTTCAGATTGATATGTATATCTATACTTATAAGTTGCTAATGGAGGAAATGCACCAGTACCGTCATTATTTATGTCTGCACCATATACATATACAGTTCCAGTTTCATAATCAATAGAATATTGTCCAATAGATGATGGTAATGCATTCAGCCTAAATGGTATTTCGGATACGAAAGCTGGATGTTTTGTACCAACTTGATTATTATTAGGATCAGTAAATATTACGCCACCTAATTTTGGTATTGTATTGTCGATATATATAATTGGCGCGTGTTGTAGATTGAAAACATTAATAATAGGAGGTAATGTCTCGCGAGTAGAATCAAGACTGGTAGATACTTCAACACTGGTTTCGTCTATAACTCTACCCAAATTCTTATATTCATATGTTACAACAACCTTGAGTATATTTTCTACATCAAAATCAGGATCTTCAAGTATCGAAGTATTTAATTTTACTTGATTATTACTTAATTGATAATAAGTAGATGAATAATCTTGATCATATCGAGAATCAAAAATTTGATAACCTAAAGTAGTGATATCATAAGTATAAATAGGATTAGCGCATTGTATTGTAAAAACTATACTACTAACCCTAGTAACAGGATTACTTGATAAATTAAGTACAAAAGTATTGATATTGAATTTGCCGTCTTCACCTGTGGAATCAGCATATAAAGTTTCTGTTATGCTTTGTTTTTGTAGAGTTATTGGATAACTTGGAAATGTAGTATATGGAAATGATAATTTGGCATTAGTTCCTGTTGGAGTTCTTGCAACACGAATTAATTTATATGCGCCTTCTTCGTTTAATCTATCGAATGGACCAGCACCACGAGTTTTTATCTCATCTTCAACATCAATAGATAAATAATTTTCATTCTTTACTAATCCAATATCATACAATGCTTTGGATAAATTGACAGATAACGATTGTATATATTTATTTATTACAGTATTAGTGTCGTCTATACTATAGATATTTTCTCGCAAATAATTTAGTAAATATTCTTTAAAAATATTATCTGTTGGTAATGGTCCAAGTATTATATATTGATTAGATACACCATCTTCAAGAATTCTAGCATCACCATTTAGTGAAATAAATGGATATATTGGAGTGGATACAAATTTCAAATAATAATAGCCATATGGAGTTAAAGGCTGACAAACTATGCTTAATATTTGACCACTTATCTTAATTTCTAATACTTCAGATGTGGCGCTTGTATCTGTTTCTGACGTAATTAACACATTATACGTTGATAGTTGAGGGGTTAACTCATGAGTAAATTTCACTTCAATATGAGTGCTATCAACTATTTCAACTGATACGATTCTAAGGTTTTGCATTATCTGGTCTCAGTATTAATGAGTATTGTGTCTGGAGAAAAATACTCGTCTTTTTGTGCTTGTATTATTAGTAATTGCCCGACATTACCTGCTTTATTAAAATGTAATATTCTTGCTCTAGCTATTCCAGGTACGGCTTGTGCCACATTGATTAATGTTGGAGCATCTACTACCGTTCCAAGTGATAAAGATGTAAGTGTCGATGTTAATTGGCTGCGTAAATCTTGCAATACAGTATCTTCAGAACTAGTATAATCAGAAGAAATAACAACATTCATAGTTAAATCTACCAATACGATTTTAGCCGCCCTAACTAATACGTCCGCATTTATTGGTCTTGTATTTTCGATATTAAACGTAGTGTCGGCAATTAGCTGATTATAGTTATATCGAATAGATATTCTTTCATTTTGCTTTGGTGCTAAATAATCATAAAAGATTTTATATCTAGATCCTAAAGCTGGCTGAGTAAATGATGACGCAGTAAACCTAGTTGATTGCGACGTTCTAAATCCACTAGAGATATAGATCTTATTAATCAACGCAAACTTCTTATTAGTATATAACGTTCCATTTCTAGTATAAGATATATTTTCTATATCATTATCTGTTACATAATAAAAAGTTGCTCTTAATTTATCACCAATCATTGGTAAGTTTCTTGTAGATAAATTCATTGTGTTATTCTGTGTTGATGGTAAAATAAACTCAGAGTTCTGCAATGATGAATCTGCCAATGTATCTAATAAGTATAATAAATTATTTTGTATTGTTGTGTTTATAACATCATACGTTGATAATGCTGATAATACTTCACTACTATTTGCACTAACAGTTGATACTCTTTCTAATTTGATTAGCTTTGCTAATCTTACATTAGATGGTACAGATGTAGAAGAACTAATATCTAAAGCTTTACGTAAAGCTTCTGACAAATTTAATTGTAATCCATTAGCGGTTGCAGTAAAGATAATATCAGTAGCCTTTGTGATAGATGTTCCACTTACAGACATAACTCCAGTGCTAACTACTTGATCAATAGTTGTACAATTCAATCTGGTTTGTGCCCTACGTAAGTTGTTAAAATTATAGAACATAACAAAAACACCATCATTATTATTAGCGCTAATACTGCTAGGTAACAACAATCTATTATTAGAAATTTGTATTGTTCCTGAATAATTCCATATTTCTTTTCCGTCTAAAACTCTAATAATTGAGATTTGATCGTATGTTATATGATCTAATTCATTAGATATCGTTATTTTATTATTTGTTGAGTTATACGATAAGATATCATATAATCCGTTATTATTTGGATCTGTTGCACCAGAAATTATTAGCTTCTTAGATGTTAAATCTGCTTGTGAAGCAAAACTTATGGTAGAACTACTTACAATACCTGTACCAGTTCCTACAGTTAAATATCCATCAGTTACTGAAAATAGCTCTATATCTGTATTAGGTTCTATTATAGTGAATGTTAAACCAGATGCTTGAGCCACAAATTTATTTATAGATACCATAAATCTACTGGTAAGAGGCTCAATAGATAATGTATCTACTCTATTTTTAATTATTATATTACTAAAACTATATGGCTGATATCTTCTTAAATCTGTAGCATAATATACAACTAAACATTTATCATTAAGCGCGGGAATGTTGTATCCAGTAAAAATAAGCTGATAATTACCCGGTGTACTTGTTGCAATAGTTCCTGGATTTTCAGAGTTCCATAACTCTAGATTATCTGATAACCTAATAACAGAAATTATTTGACCAGTAGATAATGAAAATTCTGTACTGTTAATAGCTAATTCTACATAAAATTGACTGCTTAGGTTTTGCTGTACTGTAGCATTTTCTCTTCTAGATATATTTGTAATACTAAAGTTATTAAATCCCGTATTATTTGATAATGTAAACCCATTTCCAGTTCTACTACATGGTAATGATGTTGTGGCTGAAGAAAACAGATCAGTTACTGCAGCTACATATGTTACTTTTAATAAAATAGATGTGGCTAATGTATCAATTAATGATGCAGGTATAGTTATCTGTGTTCCGCTAATACTTCCATTAGTTGTGTCAGAATAAAATACATCGATGCTATTCATATAAACAGTTACAATGTCTCCAACTTCTACTACACAATCAGTTGGTAAGATAATAGTAATATTATATAGAACTTGAATTCCAACGACAGTTGTTTCATTAATAATAGTTCCATTCCCCTCAGAAGTATTATATAGTTCTATATTGCTATTTTTAATAGTTATAGAATCTATAGTCTCTGCTGATACTGAATGATTTCTTACTATTACCGCTAGTCTATTAACATATACGCCTGATGTAATAGTTTCTACATACGTATCTGCACTAACAAATGTTTTTGCGGATACAATTGAGCTTATACTGTGTGTAGATGTTCCTACAAAAAAGTTATTACTAACATTTTTCTCAAACCAAATATTTTCATCTGTAATCATTGAGGAATATCCCCAATCAACGCTGTCAGTAACTGATCGAGGATTAGATGTATATTCTAAGCCATCATAGTCAGAATATTGATCATAAGTTATTATCCAATTATAATCAACCTGTAATACATCGCTTGGAGATGGTAATGTATTTCCTGATATTTTTATTCTACCAGTTGTATTATATGTTCCTGTAGCATCTAGATTTTGATTTGTGATAATATACCTTTCACCAGTATTAACATTAAATACTCTAGTAACATTTGTTGCAGGATAATGTAATAATTGTATTACTGACCTATCATAAGTAATTGTACTATTCTCATTATTTATTGAAATAAACTGTTGAGCTTTAGGTATACTTGAAACATCTGGAAAAGATACATTATCTTGACCATTAAATTGAGATTTTACCCTATCTTCTTGATATAAAGATACACGATCTGAAATCCAATGAAAAGTATCAAATCCCCAAGGACCACCACTATAAGCCCCAGTATCTTTAAGGAGTTCATAATTACCAGAAATACGACCATAGGAATCTACTGTTTTCTCTTTAAAATTTGAACCACTAATTGAGCCTGTAACTTGTAGCAAATTTTCTACTGGCTGTTTTGGTAAAACTCCATTTGCAATATTATCAAGTCTTTTTCTATTAATAGTTTTATTTTTATCTCCCGTAATCTGTCCTAATACAATATTATTTTTAGAACTAGACTGGTCATTATTGTTGCTTTTATCAACATAAATAATACTATCTGTGTTTTCAACTAAAGTAGATCCTAAGACGACAACATCAACTTTTCCACCAGAACCTTCTGACACTACTGTTCTAGAGCCGTCTGCATTAACAGTTACGGTTGTTCCGTCACGAGTCATTAATGAATCACCGGGCTCAATAACTACAGCATCAGATACTCCTGTTGTGCTTAGCGCTGTATTTAAATATCCTAATGCAGTTCCAACACTAGATCCGCTAAACGCCGCCAATACTCTGTTTCTAAAAGAAACATCATCTTCTTGGTCTGCGCCGCCGTTAAATGCACTAATATTTGTAACATTACTAACACCAGGAATAGATGTTCTATTCAAATAATAACTACCTATATTACCAATTGAACCCGCAGAAGATGCAGCAACAGTAACTTCAACAGCATATTCATCAGAAATTCCTAAAAGATCTAATTGTGTTCTATATTTTGTAGCTACAGATCTATAGTAATTAGAAGCTAAAGGAGTAACAGATAAGCCATTTGATACTGAGAAAGAAAATCCATTAGATGCGATTATGACATCACCAGAATTAATGTTAACGGGTGCATTTAAGCTAGAAAATGTTAGTAAAGCGATTCCGGATGATGATGTTGATCTTTTTCTTACAATTCCAAAATTTTTAGCTAATTGGTTAAGTTCATTACCAATAACTAACCTAAAAGATTGTTTATTAGAAATCCCAGATAATTCATCATATAATAAAGATAGCTGCGTTGCCGGTGCTTCTACAAATAAATCTCTAGCAACAGAACCAGGTGTAATATCTAAATCTGGTTGAGCAATTCTATAAAAATCGATTAAACTTAATATAATCTCATTAACGCTACGGATCGTTACCATAATTATCCTCTATTCAAGTGCCTATTTCTATATGTACCATCTATCCAATTTTGTTTTGAAGATAGCGGTCTTAAATTACTTAAACTCCAACAACTTTTAAACTTTTCATCTTCCATAGTCGTATATTGAAATTCACTATGAGGAATTATATGATCAATTTGCCAAGTCCAGGTTGTCTGATCATTATCGTTCCATGTTAATGCATTATATTTGCCCCAATTATTCCAAGTCATCCAGTTCTCAAATTGTACCTCTAAATGTAGCTTCAATTCATCTATAGAATAAGGTAATTTAGCGAGAATAGATAAACCATTCTTGCATTTACCATTCTTTTTAATCATAGAATATACCATATTTGAAACTCGTCTTCTTAGTTTAAAAATCGGATTAGATCTTTCTCGATTTTTTTGATATCCTAATTTTCTTTTATTTATTATATCTTTATTTTTTCTATAAAACTCTTTCTTTTTTTCAGATATTTTTTCATTATTATCGAAATAATATTCTTTATACTTTTTGAGGATTTGTTCTTTGTTGATATTATAGTACTCTTTCTTTTTAGACTTTATTATACTATCATTATCTATTCTATACTTATTTACTTTAGATCTTATTGCAGCGGCATGCTGTTCATAATATATTTTTTTAGACTCTTTCTGACACATTTTACACATAGAACGATAATATATAGTTCCAATTTTAGTTTTTCTAATATTAAACTCAGACAAACATTTATCTAAACCGCATTTTTTACATATTTTAGTATTCATATTGTTGATACCCTGAAATTAGTAGTAATAGGTTTAGACCCTTTTGTTAAAGCTTTAATTCTTACATCAAACAATCTTGGATCTATTTGATTTCTAACTATAGATATATCCAAAATAGCACCAAGTTGTTCATCAGCACTTACTCTTTGAAAAGATTTTACTTGTAAATCTTGTATTGTCTTTAAATTATTTAATGCTTTATTTAATTGAGCTTTAGACATTTGGACTAATACTGAATTTTGATTTGGATTACCAACAATAGTTCTGGATAGAAATGATCCATACCACGGATGCTGAGGATTTGACCCAGCAGTGGTTAAACACATTTTTAGGATACCTTGAATTAATTTTTCAGAATCAATTACAGTTTGTAATTTACCCTGATTAATAACTAAATCTCCCTTATTTACCTTTAGATCAAAAGACATTCGACGTTCTCCTACCTTTCCTAATGCGGAAATATTAGATAAATCTACCAGTTAGAAGCGGAGTTATATCGAACTATTATTTTGACGTTTATCTAAATAGAGTTTATCCATCAGGTTAAAAAAGTCTTTTACTGTATTCGTTAAAGTTCCCATACATTGAGATAAATTATCTGTTCTTACAGCATCAGGCTTATTTAACAGGGTTTTCATTCTTTCAAAAGCATCTTTATCTAAAAATCCTAACAAATCTTCTATTGGCATGATATACAAAGATGCAATAATTGCTAAAATATCACATAAACCAAGACCGCTAAATTCTCCCATTATCATTTCAATAATTTGTAGAGCATCACAAGCTTTTTTCATAGTATTATTGCGTGCGAATGTTAATGATTTAACAGTATCATCATTAATATCTCCACAAGAAGCGTTCACTTCAGGATTAAATATCATTGCATTACTTGGAAATATGGGTTTTCTCGTAATTGATTCATATCCTACGCTTGCAGCTGTTTGACCTATAAATTTTTCTATAGAAGCTCTAATAAGATCTGCATCATAACTTGTAATAAATTTTGGATTATTAGCTAATTCTTTAGTTATAATAATAGGTCTAACAGAAGACCCTCCTTCTGGACCAGTCGTTGATGGTATTGGTATCCAATAATAGAACTTTTGAGCCTCTTCTATAGTATTTTGAGCTTGCACTAATTTATTAATCATAGCTCGCATAATATTTAAATATTGAATAAATCTTTGTTGCTCAGTTAATTTATAATCTTTAGTTATTCTTTCAATAAGACTTTCATCAGCAATAGACGGTACATTTTCTATATAATCTTTTATATTTTGTAATTCACCAGTAATATTAGATGTATCATCAGTGACACGATTATAAATTATCGTTTCTAACATTGGTATTTCAACTGTAACAGTTTCCGATGCAATTAGATTTTTAGTATCTAAAACAAATGGGACTGCCAACATTTTATCTATATTTACACTTTCAGAATATCTTGGATCAACTAAAAATGGATATAAAATATGAGTTCTATCAAAAGCAGTCTTAGGTAATGTTGGCGTAACCCCATCATCTCCAATATATTCTGTTAAACTTGGTTTATTATTACCAACATGCCCATTTTTATCTATTGTATATGTTTGTTTTAATGAATCTAAATCAGCAGAAAAAACTTCTGGAGTTGTTACTTTATCTAATGGATCTATAAAATCTCTTTTATTCATACTCGATAAAGCTAGAACTGAAGCATTTATAGATGTATTAATATTGAAAATATTAGCAAAGGTTTGATATGTCGATTCTCTAGTATCAAATAACTTAATTAATGATGAAGTATATAATACCGTTGATGCAATTTTGATTTTATCTATTTTTTTGATTTTTTTTGTTTCATCAAAAATAGAATCATAACCAGGATTATAGAAATCTGTACCATCATATACTGGAAACCCAATCATTCTATAAAATGCGTGACATCTACTCTCTTGATATGTATTTTCTGCTTTTAATGAATTTCGTAATGAATTATCTTTTATAGCCTTTACTATATTTGTAGGGGTTATACCATTAATACTCTTTTTACTCCTATAATTATCAATTCCATTTTGTTTAACTTTACTCGGTTTATTAGGGTTAACAAAACTATAGAACGCATCTTTAACATTAAAATCGAATCTTTGACGATTTTTATAGTTATTTTGATTTGTTTTATTTGAATCAACCATTAGCTACCATCCCTACCATTACCGCCATCTCTCGATGCATCCCCCTCATCTCTTCTTGGTTGACCAGTTTCATCACCAACAGAAACAGATCCAAGTCCAGCTGAAGCATAGATAAATTGATAATCTAGCTCTTGTAATGTATGCGTTGGTGGTAAGTTAATATCACTCGGAATATCATTGGTACAGAAGATATTATCGTCAAAAGAAATCATTAACTTACCTTTACCAGGTGTTTTGCTTGTAATGTCAGCAGTAAATACTTGATAGCCATCATAATTAAAACTAGTAATCTTACCAAAAGTAGAATGTGGTTTTATCTTTAAAGCAATATCAGATGCAACTTCTGGCGTTAATCCAGAAGTTATTGGATATCCATTTCTTTCATTAAGATTTACTGTAACCTTAATTGGCTTTGTTGTAAACTGTTTTTGTGGTTCCAAAGTAAAATTACTTTGGCAAGGATCAAACCCTAATCCAACCATAGTTCCAAGAGTTTTGTTTGTATCATCTTTTAATTTTTGAAGACATGTTAAACTCGTTGCTTGGAATTCTGCAACACCAAGAACTGTAAAGTTACTTCTTAATGCAGATACCGCCGTTAATAAACATTCTTGAGCTTTATTTGGATTAGGAAATCCATTTTCTTCTTTCAATGCATCATTTAATATCGCTAATTTAAGCCCAGCATCACCAGCAATAACATTAGATATAAATTCTCTATCTACTGCTAATTCAGGCAAACAACCAAGGGTTACTAAATCCTTAGCAATTAATACAGATCTATTTGGTTTAAATGTATATTCAACATTAGAGTATAGATAACCGTCTGTTGGCTGTGGGTTAGGAGAAATTAATGTAAGCTCTTGAGGCATATGTAAGAAATTACCTAGTGTAGCTTGAATTGTTCCAGGTGTTATTCCATCAGGAAGATATACTTTCAAAATGGTATTACCATCATCTTCATATCCCTCACCTCTAACTAATTTCATTACACCATTTGTAATTGTAGAACTATCATTTTTATAATCTAATAGATTTCTAGTTGGAGCCATAACAACAATACAGTCTTTAAATCTAATGTAACGAGCAGCTCCTGCGCTCTCTCCATAACGTCCCCAATTTGCAGGTTCATAAAATAATCTTAAGTCTACTGTATAGGCAGCTTGTTTAGGAGATGTTGTATCATTATATGATGAGTCTGTTGGGAAAAACACTGGTTTAGGAGTATTAATAACCTTACCATCAGAGTTTACTGTTGGAATATCATAACCATCTACTATATTAATAAACGCCTGAGCAATAGATTGATCTGGATCATATATTTGCCAGCTTTCTGTTCTATAATCAACGGTAAAGAATGGGTTTGGACCAGGTAATGCCAAAGATGTTTGTATACTTAATTGATTATAATATTGTAATTTACCAGTAATTCTAGTATAATCATTCTTAACAATGACTGGACATACATCTGGAGTACAACAACCATCTTCATCTGTTGAATCAGTATCATCACAAGGAGGAATTGCAAAAACAAGACTTAGCATATCTCTAAAAATATCGATTATAATATTAAATATAGCTAATAGAACAAACAGGTTTTGGAAGATACAAAGTAATGCTCCAAGTTTTTTAGCAATCGCCAATATAGAATTCTCATCCACTCTAGTAGCAGCTTTATATAAAGCTTTAAGATTTCTCAAAATCATCTTAATAAGCTTTATAATCTGTTGAATAATATACTCAATCAAAGCTAAAAGCAATAACAATAACGATATGATCATAATAATTAAAGCAAATAACGGAAATAGATTTAGGAAATCTGGAAGACAATTTCTAAATAATCTTTTTAATGCTCTAGTCAATTTAAAAGGATTCTTAATTGCACATAACACTTCAATAATACATAAAAGTAATTTCAATATTGGTAAGAAAAACTTATACATCATTAAATAAGGCATAAATTGATCTAGCAATTTCATTATGGCATCAAAGATATCTTTACCAAAATTTGGATTCAATGATGGTTTAAGAGCACCTGGTGGAATAAGCATTTGAAGCTTATTTAATAAATCCAACAAATCTTCTGGAAATCCTTCAGGAAAAGGATTAATATTGGGAAGTTTTAAAGAAAAGGGTGTCCCAAAACCAGGAATGGACGGACCGCTAGGACCATCTGGGATATCAAAAGATACATCGTTTGGAGAACAAGGACTCATATTAACCTATTATATATCAGATCATTCAGTTTCGCCAGGAAGCTTAGGTTCTAAGGGACCTTTTACCACCTCACCAACTTCTAAAGTATTTTCAATTTCATCAATTGTTTTAGTCATCCATGATGCTACAGCTGTATCAACCTTTAAAGCATCAACACTATCTAAACCATAGAAACCTATCAATTTTGTAGCTATTTTCCATAAATCTCTATGGATATCTTCTTGAAGACTGGAATAAGTTTGTCCCTCTTGTTTATTATTTGACATTGAGCCAATAGCTTCAGTAATAGCATCTGCTAATTTAACCATTCCTTGATCTCTTGCTTCTTCGGCTTGAAGAAGCAATTTGTTATAAATAATTGGATCTAATTTGCTCATCATGTCTCCTTATATTGATCCGCCAGTTTCCTTTTGAACGAGTCTATTTTGAAGAAACAAACTCTCTGCTTCAATTGAAATATCAGCATCACTTGATAATCTCATGCCTTGTGATGCATGCATTCTAATAAATGCTGGTGTTAAAATTTGTACACCAGTTTTATCTATTCTAATCATTGTGGCTTGTAATCCATCATGCAACACTCTAATATCTATTACTGCGCCTCTGTAACTATTTGTAGGTGAATTTGGACCATTAAATCTACTGTCTGAAGATACTCCAATACCACCAATTTGAACATAAACATCACCATCCATATTCATAGCTAAACTTCTGTTTTTAAGGTCTCTACCTACATTAGCAACTATACCTCCAGCAGTATCAAGCCATAATGATTGCCTATCTATAGTATTTGCTCCAATATTAAATTCTAAAGAACCATCCAGGTTTATTGAACCACTACGACCACCAGCGTTTGCATCATCTCCACTAATTTTAATAGTATCACTAACAATATGATTCAAGTCAGGTCCAGTTTCTAAATTATTTTGAAAAGTAATATCGGCAGTATCAATTGTACTTAATGGTAAATCATCATTTTGATATTGAAGAAAACCTACTTCTGAAAGAGAATAACAAGTATTTAAAATATCATGATATGCTGTTCCATGTTTTACTGGCTTTTCTGTTATACGATCTGTTGGTGTTGCAATTGCGTCTCCATTCATTATTGTAATAGACCCTCTATTTTTACTATCTAAAGGAATAGGGTCTTTAGAAGACCTCCATGACATAATTGATTGTTGAGCTGCAAATGAATCTAAAAAGATATCTAAATTATCTTCCCTATATTCTAATGCGTCTGGATTATCAGTGCCAAATGTAGAATAGTTCTCATATCTTGTCAGTAATGGTATGTTTCCCTTTTCACTTGATGCAGGAACATTAATCTTAAACTGACCTTCTTTATCAATATCTATAAAAAAACGACTTCTATTTCTTGCATAATCAGCATTGGAGTTAATATCTAATAAAGCTAATATTCCCGTATTTGCATCATTTATATTTCCAGAAAGATCCTTACGTGCATTTAATTCAAAATGATATGCGATGCTTTTTCTTTCAAGCTCTCTAATATTTAAAAATGACTGAACCTTATCCGTACTTTGCTTAGTATTTATAGTATTTTGTTCTTTACCAATAGGTAATGGAACTCTATTTAAATCTAAGATATTGCCAAAAATATCAACAACAGTTCCCTTTACAGTTTCTATTAAATAGTTTGGAGAAGCAAGAGTTAAACTTAATGTATCTGAACGAGAGGTTCTACGATTAATAAAATTATGAGATGTTGGAGACGGATCTTTATCACTATATAAAGATGATTCATATAAGTCATCTGCTATATCTGAATAATATTGAAATTCATAAATCATCTCTCGATGTTCTACAAAAGGAGGATTTTTTGCAGAACCAGATGAAATATTAGGTGATGTAGACGGATCCATTCCAATCACAAATAATTGAGAATGATAAAGATCATCTTCTAATTTTAATGATTGTGAGACTATATCATTTATTTGCATATCACGTCTAACTAAACCATTAATTTGCCTTGTAGCTTGCGTAAAATGATATTCGTCTTGAAAATTAACACTATATAAGCTATTATCAGTATTTAAATGTATTCTGCTTTTATCTGATCCAATAACAATATTTTCTTTGTTATCTAACGTTATTTTGGTAACACCATAATTACTTGTGATTAATAATTTACCCCAATCTAAATCAGGAACATATCTATCAACATTTTCTGCTAAAAATGATACGAAATACCATTTATTACCACTTCCCTGAGCAATAATTACTGGTGTTTCTGGATCTGGAAATGTACCCATAAACAAACCATTATTATAGAACATACTATGAGGGCATTGTACAGATACAGTAGGATTATTACTCATAGCTGGAGAAATATGTAATTCAACCTCCATATCTCCAGTTTTTTCATTATATCCTTTAATAGTTCCTCTTTTTAATAAGCCCACTGACTCATCAAATAAGTTTGTACTATTATCATCTCTATACATTGTTGGCATATTAGGATCCAGTCTGCGGTACGTCTTCGTATACTAACCAGCAATCTACTATGGTGGTAAAAAGAGCAACTCTTAATTGATCCTTTTTTTGCTTATTAGTGCTTTGATTTGCCGATGGAGGTAGATGTGAAAGATATTCTTGATGATCAGGAGAGCTTTGTGTTGCCACAATATCTCGTGCAGCATTTATTGCTGCTTGAGATGGTGAGTGCGGATCATCTTCATTACTCATATCTATGATTTTATATGTCAAAGCGTTTGGGTTTTTTATCCAAGGAACTGTGGCATTTACATTTTCATTATTTCCATAGGATATTTTAGGTCCCCAATCATTCTCTCCTCTTAAAGTTTTCATGATTGTATCTATAAACATAGCTAAATTAGCATCAAAAAAGTGATCTTTGTCACAATACATACGAAGTTCAACTCTAGTTATTTTCTTCTCTGTACTAGAATCATTTTTATTTACAAATTGTTGAACAGAATACAATATATTGTTAATTGTTCGTAAATTTTGCTCATCATATTTAGTAGATGTAGCTTCGGATGTAGAACCCTCATTATTTATAGCTAATCTACTATTTTGATCAAGCATAACAATTCCCAATGGAGTTTCATTTAATGAGCTGGTTTGCCTATTGATTATAATATTTGCCAAGTCTCTATTATTATAAAGCATTTTACCCATCATATCAAGAGTAGTTGGAATATATTCGCCTGGAGCGTGTCCATATGTAAGCTCTAAAGATGTAGTAAATGAACTTCCAAAAGTAAAATTATGTCTAACAGATTGAACATAATATAATAAGCCTCTATCTTCAATAAATACAACTTCTCCAGGTTGCATATATTCATTTCCAGATATAGTGACGTTCCCTCGTAAAATTTCTTTACGAGCACGACTCAAAATCATACTTGCAAAAGGAGCGCATTGACGATTAGGATCTTGTAAAAATGGCACGTTAATAGGAGATTGATTTCTAAAACCATAATTACGCCATGTATCATAATCAACTGCTTGAGCAGTTGTCATAGCATTACCTCCACTAGGAAAACTATTTAATCCTTGTGGTAAACCATTAGGAGCATATGGGTTTAATGTTCCTTGAACCTCTACAATTGTATAGGGTGGTGGAGTTTCCGTAAAAGATGAACTCTGTATCTGACTTCTTTTAATAACATATCTTTTACCCGAACCAGGTCCTAAATCATCATAAGATTCATCTTCAATCATATGTTCAAAAATCTCTGGTATATTTGAGTTATTAAAATTACCAGCAGTAAATAACCTATTACTGGTACTATTATTACCATCATCTAAAGAGCGGGATTCACCATAATTTTTGATTAATGAATAAAATAATTTAACTGCCTTTTGTCTTTCTGCAATTCTTTCAGATAAATCATTAAATATCTTAAAGGTATCTATTGTATAAGCTTCAGATTGTACCACACCAGATATTACAACAGGTCTAGTATCAATATAATCTGTTAATTTAATTTTCATTCCAGATTTATCAGATATTCTTTCGGCTAAATCTTGTGCAACAGTGTTCTCTAATACTTTATCAGTTTCATTGATACTGTATCCTGCTGCTGCTAATTTTTTACCAGACAATACTTCTAATAAAGCTTTTGTTCTACCAGCAGTATTAAAAACATTTCTCTGTAAAGCTGCTTGAGAAGTAATGTTATTATATACTTCTAATGTACCATCTGCTCCAATTAAATCAGGATTAGCGTTTTTTACAATTTCATCTATATCTACAATAACTCCATCATCATTAGATATGAATGTAAAAAATCCATTATTACCTTTTTTAGAATCTACAGAATAATTACCAATAAACATATAAATATCAAAATCTGTATTATAACCCAATACAGCACAATTAAGTCTAATATAGTCTTCGATAATCTCAATTTGTAATTTAAGAGTTTCTAATTGATTTTTAAATAAATCATTTAGGAAGTCTGGGAACACCTGTATGCCCATAGTGTCCTTCATGTACATCATTCTATAAAATACCGAGCTGGGCACCCTATTATATTGCGGAGACCTTATTCTAACATGTCCTTGTGTATCACAAAATACTTCTAAATTTAATAAAGATGCAGTAGACCTAATATTTTCTTTAACACTAACATATGAGTTGCTAAACAATTTAATGTTATTTAACTCTTTATTATAAGCCATTATATCATAATCTTTATCATACTGATCATCAACTATAAATAGATTCTTATCATCATTAGCTCTAACATTATATGACATTCTTCTAGTTAAGTGATTTAGTTGTCTACGCAACTTTTTTCTATACATATTTTTTGTAGCAACCTGTTTAGAATCATCAGAAAAATCAGGGTTATCTGGCATATCAAATTCAACATAGTTTCCCTGAATTGAATATTCCTTTTCAGTCTTTTTAATTTGTTCTTTAACAAGCGTATTAATTTCTTTTTCTATTTTTTGTGCTTCTGATTTCAATGACTTATATGTACTGGAATCTACTTTAATCATAATTTCAGCAGTTCCTTCTTTAAGAATATCAGCAACACCATATATCTTCAATCTATCATAGATTTCTTGTAACTTCTTTAGTTTGTCATTTATTTGATTATTTTGATTTTCAATATCAAATTGACCTTGTAGTTTTTTAGCATATTCTGATTCATTAACAGATAAACTTTTAAATGGAATAAAGTTACCCCATAGTAAGTTATTCTTAGATAATGAGGTTCTTATAGATTCATAAAATGTAGATGCTGCATTTTTATTGGCATTAGGATCCCCAGTATAATTAGGTGCTCCAATAGCTTTCCAATAAGTAGCGAAATTATATGGTACGCCAGTAATTAATAATGAAATAACATTCATTATATCTTGTCCAGCAAATGGATCCTTAGAGATATTAGGCGCCCCAACCTTATTAGGACCGTTTAATTCAGAAGAACTACCATATTGTACTTGAACACCAATACCTTCTTTCCATCTATAAACAAGACCATCTGTAGCATAAAATGTTCTGGTTAATAATCCAGAAAGAGGATCTACACTTTTATCCTGTATAACAGATTTTTCAGTTATCGGCAATCCTACACTTGGTCCACTTTTATGCTTTGCTATAGGAGATCCTTTATCTGTAGGATCTCCAGATAGAAGCCACTTATTTTCTTCTAATAACTCTGGATTTTCACTTTTAGCATTTGATGTAATTGTATCAAAATTAGTTTTAAATGGTGTAAGTGGATCAAAAATCGCTCCATTAAATACATCAACACCAGGATTAAAATTAACTTTTCCTAAATCAAAATATTTAGAATTATCGCTGCAATTAACATCTATAGTATATTGACCTTCTTGCCAATTATCAGTAGCATTATCTATAATACCAGCAAATATGTGAACGCCTTCTTTTTCATTTATAAATTGAGAACGAACCATATTCCATAACCAAGTTGGAAATTCTCTTCCTACATATATTGATTTTTCTATTTGGCTGTCTATACTACCACCCTGATCACTAAACATAGATCCAACATCTGCAAATGCGTTTTGTAAATCTGTAAATGATTGAGCTACTTTTTGCAAAACACCGCCACCATTAAACATATTTGTTAAACCACCCAATAAATGATTATCAAATTTACTTTTAGATGACACATAAACATGCGCAATATCCATGGGTTGAATTAATAGCTTTCCTAAAAAGTTAAAACGTAATTTTCTTCTTGTATAATTAGTTTTCTCATTCGTAGTTTGAAAAGCGTTATCAGAATTTGCTATTAATGTTAATCTATCGAATATAGTTTTAATTAATCTACCAAATATAGTCAATTCAGATTCAGGAACAGCCATTCTAATTCCATTTTCTGATTTTTCTTTTTGTTCATTTAATCCATCTACGCCAGCTATAGTAAATACTGACCCAGAACCATTATATATGTATTCCTGCGGCACTTCTACACCAGAATTACCTTTAAGCCCAAAACTCAACAAGGATCCAATAGAATCATATGTAAATGGAATTTCAATCCCTTGTCTATCTATAATTGCTCTAACACGCTTACTTAACAATGTGTCTGGATTAATTTTAAATGTTATTGGACTAGCACCTCTAATAGATCTTAAATTATTAAGCCTTGTTTGTAATTCACCAATTAAAATTGATGTACTTTCTTTTCCTAATTGATAAGTTTTGCTATTATAAAATACATTTGTCGCATCAGCAATTGCTTTTTCAATATCATATTCGGTAATAAGCATAGCTTCATAAGGATCCATTATAGTAAATCTACATGAACCTGGACTAGACATATCTGTTGATACACTACTGCTAATATTAGTAAAATTTGTAATTTCTAATACTCCAGTTCCTTCAGCATATTGTGATTTTAATAAGTTAGTGCTATCAACAATCCAGTTAGTATATGGACTGGTAATATTGTATCCATATATTCTTTTTAATCTATCTGATACTTTAATCAGACTATCTGTTTCGCCAGTTGAATTAAATTCATTACCTTCATAATCATCTTTTAATGATTCTGCAACGCTAAGAATTAATGGAATCATATAGTTATCAACTTGACCAACTATAGAAGTAATCTTTTGTATTTTTGCTAGAGTTTCCAGTTTAGCAATTTGATTACATTTATTTTGAAATAATACCTTTATCGTACGATAATATAATTTTTCATCAGCATCCATAAAATCAGGTCTGAAATTTTCTGCTATTGATGAAAACATTCTTTTTTTAATTAGAACGGTTGCATCTGGTTGCTGTGTTAAAATCTCAAACTGTTTTGGAGTAGTATTATAAGGGTCCTTACGTAGATAGCCCTCTTCTACATATCTGCGCTCAGCAGATTGATCATATTTAAAATCACCCAAATCTAATGTACGGTTAGTATTTTCTCCCAATGAAAATTGGGAGTTCAACTGATCTGTTAATGCGCCTAAAAATCCCATTTTATCCTACAGTAGATATTTTGTTTCCATCATTTGAAAATGGACTATTATACTGGCTAGGTCCATCTTTAGCACTTCTTGTCCATGGAAAGTAATTCTGTCTATAACCACGTCTTTGAACTGCATTAAATACTAATGTATAATCCAGTAAGAAATTTTCAGCTCGTTCATTTATTGACATACTTTCAAAATAACCTTTATACACCCATCCATTATAATACATCTCAACAGAACATGCCAATTCTCCGAGTGAAACGATGTTTTTAGAAGACATTGCATTTGCATTTGGAGAATCTGCGCCTAATATTCCACCCAGTAAACCACCGCCTAATGCACTACCAGTTGCTGCACCAGAACTACCAAATAAACCACCAACAACCCCACCAACAACCCCACCAACATAATCAACACCAGCCGCTGCTGCATCAGCAGCAGCATTACTTGCTGCTAATGATAATCCAACAGAATCAAAAGCATATTGTTCGCCACGATAAATTTCATATAACATATTCATACCTTCAATTCCAGAACTTCCTGTTGTTCCTTGAAGATTAATTGTAGTTATATCTTCTCCCCAATATTGAATCGTGAATCCACCCTTTGTTCTTGATTTATTAATTAATTTCTTATGTTGATAAGTAATCAATTGAGGATTAATATACATTCTTACTAAACCAAATTCAGGAACAAACCAAGTAATTATATTTCTTTTTATTTGTGTTGGTTTTCCGCTTGGAACTTTTGTATAAGGAAGACCATTTCCATCAGAAGAAAATGATGATGGGATCATAAATCCATCGCTCTTAAATTGACTTCGTTGTTCCTCTGTAAGAGGATTATTTTCATTTAAGAAGTCTTGAACTGAGTTGGCGGCATCTCCAAAAAATCCCATAACATTTCCTTATTGCTTAGGTACTGGTAGTCTTGCAGTATCTTGATGTGATGATCTAATCTTTGTTCCACAATTTACACAAGCTGTTTCAATATGAAGATTAATATCAATAGGTTCAACTGCTTCTGTTGTAGTTGTTTCCATTGCTTTCCTTTCACTTGCTTCTGCCGCAGCTACTTCGGCAGATCTAACATTAGATGTATTTTGAACGGCTGTCTTAACTGTAGATGCAGAGGTTGTACCTTCGGCAAATTCTCTAGTATTTTCACCAGCCTTTTTAATTCTATCCATTTCTTGCTGATATCCTTTTACACCAGTAAGAACAGTTTCAAATCTATTTGCTCTATCATGTAAAGCTTGTTTTTCTTGTTCTGTTTCTGCTCTAGCTTCTTCTTCTCTTATCCTTGCTAAATTATCTTGAAGTTCTTGCATTTTTTCTGCAGATTTACCCTTATCTCCAGAATCTATTAATGACTTGATTCTGCCTACTGGAGCAGTTAATGCCGCAGGTAATCCTTCAAAAAATTCTGACCAACTCTTCATAGCTTCACTAGTTACCTTACCTAATGAACCTATTCCACTTTGATTAGCTAAATCTTTTCCAGTAACTCCAATTTCAAGACCTCTTTGTCCACTAAGATTTCTACCTCTCTCCATAGAACGTTTTGTGTTAGCTCTCATTTCCTCTTCAGCAGGAATAGACGTCCCTACAAAATCTCGCGTTCCAACTCTTGCCGCCATCGTCTGTTGTAAAAGTCCCAAAGAACCTTGGTTAGCTGCGCCGCGCGTAGATTCTGCTATACCACGTAATACACCTAAATGTGTTGCAGATAATTCTTGAAATTTTAAACCTTTATCCATTGTTTCTTGAACAATAGTATCAGATAATTCTTTTTCAGATATTTTTCCTTCGCTTCTTGCAGAAAATGCTTCTAAAATTCTAGCAGCATCTTGCTCTGATTTAGCAAATGCTCCAAGTGGTCCTTGTTGCAACATCTGTCTTTGCATAATTGCACGAGATGCAGCAGATTCACTTTTAGCCGCCTCTTCTCCAGTAACAATCTTACCAAATTGTTGTTGCATTGTACTTTGTACTTTTCTCATAACCTCATCAATATTACCTGACTTAATCATATTTTCAATTTGGAATGCCCCTCTTAAGCCGCCTGCACCACCACTTCGTTGAGATAAAAATGCCCTTTGTGCAACATCAAGATTAGCTATCTTATTTGTCATGTCTTGTACAATACCAATAGCGGAGGCGCCACTAATACCTGTAGATTTTAATGCTTTTGTATAATCATTCATCATTCTGGCAGCACCTTGAATAATATCTCCATTCTTCATTCCTTCGCCACCAAACTTTTTTAAATCTTCTGTTGCTGCTTTTAATGATTGACGAACTACTGATAATTCAACACCAAACTTATTGGAGATCTCACCCATTCTTGCAGTAAACTTTAAAGCATTCTCTCCCTCTAGACCCATATTTGTATAAGCTAACTTTAAATCATCAATTACTTCAGAATAATCTCTACCACTACCAATAGCATAACTCATTGTAGCGCTTAACATACTAACCTTTGCACCACCCTTTTCTGCCATATCTACAGTGCTTTCTAGTGCGCCAGGAACCTGTCCTAATTTCATATAATACTGTTCAGCAACATCTGCTGATACTTGCATACTTTCAGCCGTACTTCTAATCATAGCATCATGAATTCCAGACAGTTCATTCATTCTTTCAAATTCAGTTCCAGCAGCATCAGTAACTTTAGTTAAAGAACCAGTAACTGCTGACATTTGAAATAAACCTGCTTGTAATCTAAGGGCATTATCGGCACTTTTAGCCATTTCTAAAGCAAATGTTTTAACAGCGCCAGCACCTTCTTTTATTTTCTCTTTAGGAACATTTACACCTGCTCTAGATAGAGTTTCTACTAATGTACCAACTGGAGCATTTTGAGCAGTTAATAATGCGATAGTATCAGTAATTTGTCCAGTAAACGTATTTAATGTTGGTGTTGCTGTCTCAAATACTTTAAAAGATTCTCTTGCGCCCAAAACACTTACACTTAAAGCTGAAAACGCTGCAGATTGTCTAATTCCTAAATCTCCAGTTTCTGAAAGTGCAGCTTTCATCATATGTAATTTGTTTTCCAATTGACCCATTACAGATGTTACTTCCATACCTGCAGTTCCAAAATTAACTAATGCTTCAGTTGCATTAGAAGCTTGGATATGAACATTCCCTAAAACAGACGCACTATTTTGGATAGCATCAGTATCTAATTTGGTTGGATCTATTGTATCTGCCATAATTATCCTTTAATAGCGCGGTGTCTTCTTCTTCGTTTTATTGATTGATCTTGAGAAAGCTTATTATTCATTTCTCTTACCATTCTACTAGATTCTTCAAATTCTTCATCTGTAGATTCATGGACATTACCTTCTCCCATTAATTGCTTAACAGCATCTGGGTGAGAAAAGGATGCTAATAGATATGCGTGATTTTTAGCTAGTTCAGCATCATCATTTTGATCTGCTCGCCAATTTTCGTACATCCAAATTTTTTGAACCGGATCCATATCTGTAATAAACGGATCATCTGGTAGTTTTTTATATTCTTTACACAAATACCAAATAAAACGATGTTCCGGCTCATATATTATTTTTTTAGGTCATCTACAATGACCGCCGCCTCCTCACTATTTTTGATTGTAAACTTCTCACGAGCCTCTTTAGCTAATTTAAGATATTCATCATACAATCTATTTAGTAAGGCGTCATCTAACTCTTCAATAAAGATTAACTTTGCTTCTAACGAATCAGAGCCTATGAACTGAGCGAAGTCGACGCCAGCAACAGTGGTAATAGATCTGGCTAAGAATTGTTTTCTAATTTCAAATGGAGATTGAACGGTATTATCATATTCTGCTGCAGCTATAATAGCCTCTCTCATCTCTTTTGCTTTTAACGATTGAAAAATAAACTCATTTCCACCAACATCTACAGTATGTGTAGTTCGAGTCATTCCTAAAAGAATTTCAAGTCTACGCCTAGCGCCTTCATTCAGTCTTTCTTTTCCTGTTCTACGAGCTTCTTTTGCTGACCTAATTTCTCTTTCTATCTCACCAGGATCACGTTGTTGCTCCTGCTGCATTCTCATCTGCATTTTATGTATAGATGCTTCATCTACAGCATAACGCTGTTGTTGTGATTGATAAGGCTCACTCTCATCTGGAACATCAAACTCTTTCATTGGTGTTCCTGAAAACTTCTTACTACCTATTGGACTATCAAAACTTGGCATATTTAACTCCATATATTAAAACTATTACCTATGTAATTATATATCAACAAACATTATATATAGTAAATAGAAAAGCGTCTGAGGTTTTATCTCAGACGCCTTTCATTATTAGGGAGTTACTTAAAAATTAGAATAATTGACCAGAATCACCTATATCAATTAATCCAGCTGCATCTAGAGAACCTCTACGACCAGCCGCTCCTGTATCAACTAATTGCTCAATATTCTTGACAATACCGTTATCACCAGAGCTAATTTCTAAGATACCATTTGGATTTCCATTTCCACCCATGTGTACTACGCCAAGCTCTCCACCAACCGCTACTGGGCTTGAAGAAGAACCATTTAATACGCTGAAAATTGCTTCAGCTTCCCATGTCATAGAATCAGAAATAACCCAATCACTGACTTGGTATGTATAATCAATACCAGAAATCCATACATTCTTAATAACTGTAGAAATTTGATTTCCTGTATTTTTCTTTTGCTTATCGAATATCATGATATCAAAAGGATATACTTGAGAAGCAACATGGATAAATCCTCTACTAAAAGCCTCTGCAATACGAAGTCTATCAAAACGGATTCTCTGACAAGTTCCAGTTATATTAGTAGATTGATTTGGTACAGAGTCAATATGACCATCATTGCCAACTTCATCAATCATTTTAATGGATCTCTTTTCAGAGATTGCCAAAGATTGAACTGCTCCAACAGCCTGATTGTGAACCATTATAATGATATTGGTCGAAATTGCGGTGCTTGTTTTATTTATATTGGCATACGATGGTGTGCCGAATAATGTAGAACCTGTGTTAGGTGCATTAGCCATTTATATCTCCCTAATTATAGCTGTCCAAGACTAACTTTGATGTAAATGAAGTTAACTGGATATGTTGGCTGTACTCTTACGGTTATATTCCATTGTGTTGGATTTGTTTCATCTTTCTTAACTGAGAAGTCTTTATATGCTGTGATTAATCCTTGTGATACCAAAGCATTCAATAAGATGACTCCGCGAGTATTTAATACTGCTTGTGTTTCTTGGCTTTCTGGCAACCCAATGAATGGCGCAAATCCGGCTCGCAAAACCTTAGCAACTCTATCTCTAATAAATACTATTGAGATTTCTTGTTCTTCAGAATATCCACTCTGTGATGTTGTAAGACCCCAAACAACTCTTCCTCCACCAGAAACTGGTTGCAATGTAGTTACACCTGCTTGTGCTAAAGACTCTAGAACTGATTGTGAGAATTGCTTATTTCTAAGAATTGTAAATCCACCTAATGTCTTATTTGTTAATGGATTTTCAAGTCTTACATCAGCTGACTCATAACCTGCGGCTGCGGCTGCAATGTAGAACCCATCAATTAATACATTTTCAGTTCCTGCTTGAACAACAATTTGATCTGGGTAGAAGTATACACATCTAAATGTATTTCCAAATGCATCTGCTACAGAGTAATTAGCTAAGTCTTCAATATTTCCAGCTAATACTTCTGTAATATTATCTCCTTGAATTCCTTCAAGAACTCCGATATCTTCTACTGCAGCATCTTCAACACCAGTTAGATTATCCGGAGTTAATCCTGAGATAGCTCCACAAAACATGACTCTTTCCTTCTTATTTCTGATATTACTCATAGCCTTGCAGTGAGCTAATGTATTCTGAAAAATTACGGAAATTGTTTGTTTTGGAAGAGGAACTACGATATCACATTCTACTGCCTCTAATGATTCTAGAGCATTAATCCATCCAGCATCATAGAATGAAGCGTCTTTATCGTTAATTACCGTTACTCTTAATCTATATCCGTTAGGAACAACGTTATGATTCAATACTATGTATGAACTTTGATCTGCTAAATCAAGAACTTCATAACGCATATCGTCTTCATTAACAACAGCCTTCTTAATTGTTACTTGATTTGCTCCCACTGCTATAATATCATACAATCCATTTTGATTCTCAGCAGAACCATTAATCTGTAACTTATATAGAGCTGTAACACTTGGTACTGTACTAAAATCTACAGTTACACTATCTACTGTAGCTGTTGCAGTTCCAGTAATAATTACTAATTCACCATCTGTTCCAGAATAACCATCTAATGCTAATCCACTTGAATTACTAATTAATTCGAAAGTGACAGGATCTTCGTTAGTAAAATCTGAGAAATAAGGAGATGCTAATGTATGGAAACCTTGAGGGTCATCACTAGTCTTTACAGATAGTTTGCCATCAGATACTCCAGTTATCTCATAGTAACCAATATTTGCAGAATTTGTTGCATCAATAAGGCTTAAAGTCATTCCTACATAACTAGAATCAAATTCAACTGAAGAACTGAATGTGCCTCTGTTATTAACTGCAGTATCGCGACCGATATATCCATCAAGTCCAGTAGCTAATGATTCATATCCAAGCTTAACTGTATAATAGTATGAATATCCACTAGGAGCGGGGACATCATCAAAGATAAATTGATTAGTAGTTGGTTCACCAACAGTATCTAACAAATAATAATCTAATTTATTTGGAAGAATCTGAGTTTCAACATTTGTTGTATTATTAGTTACAAAGAAGTGAATGTTAGAATTAAAATCTAAGGTTACACCAGCTGGTAATGGGAAGATAAAATTATCTGGATTTGTTGAGGTTGCCGTAACAGAGTCCTCTAATATATAAGAGGTTCTTCTTGGCATAGATGGAGCAGTTTGAACTGTCATAATAGCTGGGGCAGCATTAGCAAAAGCTAATTGACAACCTAAGCTTAAATTATTATCAACACTTGGGAATCCATGACGAGTAGCCACATCACCAAGACCCTGTAATAAAACTGGGTCATTAAGATTTTCTGTTGGGATATAAGTTGCAGTTAAAGAATCGCTACGAACTAAAACTCCACTTTCTACCATGACAGTAAAAGCGTCGCCTTCTCTAAATGGAGTTACAGAAACTCCACCAACTTTACGTTCATAAATTCCAAAACTCAAGATACCATTCGAAACTACATTTCCATTTGCAGTCCAGATTATTGGATTACCATTTGCATCTAATTGAGCACCAGATACAGAACCAAATGCAATAAACTTAGCTGTATTTTGAATAGGAGCATTTAAGGCATCACGAACAACAGAAACGCATCTGATAGACCAGGTTTCAGAGGGAGCATTTGCATCTACTAATGTTAAAGCTGTAAAATAACCATCACCGACATTTGTTGTTAATGGAACATAAAAAGCGCCGCCTTGATCAACTAAATGAGCAGTTTGTAATTCAATTTGACCAGAAGCAATATCAATTCTATAATCATATTTATTACTAAATGATCCTGAACTAATTAGTTCTTCTGTTCCGACCAACGGAATGCCATTTTTAAATAATTGGGTTCTATTTGAAATGACAGGATATGTTCCAAGCTGGAAGTGTCTGCCATCTGCACCAGAAACTGATGTGTAGGTTGGATTAAATCCATCTACACCACCACCCAATGCTTGGGAAACTAGAGTTTCATCAGCAGCACCTTCTCCCATTATTGCTGCTATGCGAGAACCGCCAGGAATCGAAACTCCACGAGATTGGGTTACTACATCAGTAAAAACACCTGGTAGAACATTTGTTGCGCCTGGAATGTTAGCGTTAGCCATATTGAATCCTTATCACTCAGTTATGTAGCTTGTATCATTAAAATGTATTAATATTCCTATTCCTGATGATATATTAATACATTTTATTGTCTTCCCGTCTTTTCATCGGCTACTTAGAACCTGTTAATTTACGAGTTTAGTAGCATATCTAACATATTTACTTCTGTATTGATTGTAATATTTGGTGAAACTGGTGCGATTGGGTTAGACAAATCTTCAAAAGTAGCAGTAAAAAAGATTGCGTCAATAATATTACCGACAGGTATTTCTCTTCTCCACTCCGTCCTTATATCTAATGTGATACTTTGCCTAAACAACTTATCATTTCTATCATCTGTTTCAGATGGAGCACCAATAATTGGTGGTTTTACTATAATACCTACATCATATAATGAATCAACAGATATTTCAGCAAAACACATTCCTATTAATTGTGCTAAATCATCTCTTGCTCTTAAACTTCTTGACATAATATCTATTATAATTTGACCTTCCCAGGCTCCCGCAGTTACAAAATATGCAGGAGAATGTACTATTGTTTTATTTCCATATCCATCTTCAAATACAACATCTTCATATTGAATTGCTCCTTTTTCTCTATTTATTGAAATTGGAACATATTTAATACCGCCATTTTTTACTAAAATAGCAGGGTAATAAATGCCATCATGTCTATAATTTTCTCCAATAAACAATCTTGTACTTAAAAGATCGCCTAATAATGCAGAAGATCCATAAGAACCAGCAGGTATATCCGCGCCTGGTGGCAAATTTGTATGATCTGTTGTGTTTGGAAATCCCCATTGATCTCTGGAGAAATGATAATAACTATCTTTAGAGAAAAAATCCCTTAATGTAGCCAAAATTGTTTCTTTCGGATACACAATCATAGATGCTTGAATGATACTATAAATATCATATAAGTCTGATCTAAAAAAATTGTTACTTGCCATAATGTGCCAATCTGACACCATCTAATATATTTTGTTTGGCAGAGAGTGGTCTCAAATTATTCAATGCCCAACATATCTTAAAATTATCATCTTTCATAGAAGTATATGGTAATTTACTCTGCGGAATTATATGATCAATATTCCATTTCCAAGTAGAATCGTTATTATCATCCCAACTTTTATTATCATATTTACCCATATTATCCCAATTCATCCACGACTCAAACTGACTCTCTAAATGAGATTTAAGATCATTTATAGAATATGGTAGATAATTCATAATAGATGTGTCCTTTTTAGATTTTTGTTTTCTTAATGCAGAATATATTTGTGTTGATATATATTTTCTCATCCTATATACTGGATCAGATTTCCTTCTATTAATTTGATATTTTCTTCTAGCTAATCTTATTGAATCTTTAGCATAAACCAATCGTTTTTTTTGCAAATCGTTGGCTTCTAATCTATCACAATCAAGGCACACTCTTCTAAGATATTTACCTTGAGTTAATCTAAAATTATCTTTATTTAACGGTTTATTTTTGCTACACTTTTTACAAACTCTATGTCCCGTTAAGGTTTCTGTCTGTTTTTTAGAAAACAATTTACCAGATTGTTTTTGATCATAACAAATACATGCAATACAATATGTACTAAATACTGGAAAATATAGATTTTCTTTACTTCTAATCATTTTCAAGTAAAAATTATCAGTATCTTGATGTTTTATCTTCATACATTTAGTGCATAATTTATCTCCAATATCTTCTAAAGAAATTTTACCTTCTTTTAATAACTTTTCATATTCTATAGATTTCCGCTTCAATATTTTATAGTTTCTCATATCCATAATACTAAAATATAGACAGATTTGAAGAAGTTATTAGATCCCATTTATATTACCAACGATATTTAATTTCTATTTCATCAATTTCAAAAATCATATTTTGAGTAGAACTCTGGAACCAAGCACCTATCGTTAATACTAAGTATCCATTAACACTATTAACATAATCTGTTAATGTTCCGGCTGTATCATCTAATGTCATAACATATGTTTCACCAGTATATGGTAGCAAATGACCAAACAATGCTCCTGCTGGATAATCATCTGATTTTGGTGTTCCTGTATTGATCTTATTTTGTACACTTAAAAATATAGACATAGTAGATGTATCATTAGCATATGCGTTTCCAGTTGCTGTAGCTTTAGCGTAAACCAATTTTACTTCCGGAGGGATAATGTCAGTTAATTCGAATATTAACTGATAAGCTTTTATGTAATTAGGTGCTGCTGCTGTGTAAAAATATACAACTTGCAAAGAAGAATATGTATAATCTACTGGTTTTGTTGCAACGCCAACTGTCATTTGATTAATGTATCCATCAACAGTTGATACACCATCTAAAAGTCTTAATTTTCTGGTAATAGTTTGATTGATGTTTCTCTCTACAAGCCATCTTGCCGACACGTCAGTAGGCGCATATATTAGGTTTGTACTTGTTCCATTCTTATATGGACTATCTAAATAATTTTCAGTAATTATACCTGCAGAATTACTTCCATTCCAAGAGTTTGACTCATAGTAAGCAAATCCTATGTAATAATAGATATCGCTATCTTCTCTATATAGCTTATTGTGTGTAATAATCATATTAGTACCACTATAAGCAATTAATCTTGTAGCAGTTGTACTAGAACTTACGCCCTTAACAGTATTGTTGGTAATAATTGCTGATGCCTTGCAGAAAATACCTCCACGACCATATTTGTAGATATTTAATGTTGGTATGTACCAATAACCAGCACCAATTATATTTCCAGAGATCACACAATTAGAATTGTTACCATTTAATGGATTTCCATAACCGTCTACAGCAGGAGTGTCTGTATAAGTATTTGCATTTACAAATATAGCAAATTGGCTTCCATAAGCTTCACCATCTGTAGTTCCACCACTAACTTCTCCATATGGAGTAAGATATGAGTAATAATATGCATTTAGATGGTTACCTATAATAGATAGCTTGCTATTATCTTCAAACGCAATACCAACATGTATCCAGCTTAACTTATTATCTTTTATCGTAACAAATCCAGATGGGTAGTTACTCATTTGAGTAGATACGCCAGAAACTCTCTCTGATGTTACAAAATACTTTCCAAGATGATCTTGTGTTGCTATGTAATAACAAGTATTGTTTTGTATTGTTAGATTTGTTGACTTGCTATTAAAATTGTTTGGATTATATGTTGGAGGTGTATTGGCAAACTTAGATCCAGACCCAATCCAATATCCAATGGTGCCAACAATATTGTTAGAGATAACACAATTGATAGCCATTAATCCTGGGTATACCATTCTATCATTAGCCGTAACAGATGTCATTACAATAGATTGGCTTCTATTAAAAATATTGTTTGAGATCAATACATTAGACGCTATTGGTTGTGGTTGATCTGCATCTTGTTCAGTCGATGAATTAATAATAGAGATTCCGTTTCTATTATCTTCAGATGAAGTATTTACATTAAGATTATTGAATCTACATCCGGTTACACGAACATTATCTAACACAGAATTATATGTTGTTAATTCGAAGTTAACAAATGGGAATCTATTAGAACTTGCCGTTACTGGATTATAATTAAACGTATTGTCTTCAATAAAAATATCTTGAAGTGTAGTAGTAATTGAAGATTGAATATATCCATATCCACTATTAACTAAATTAGATGATGTATAAATACTTGTATTTAATTGTGGATCATATGTTGATGTAACATTACAATTACGAACCGTAGTAGAATTTGATGCATTACTTAACTTTACTAATCTAATAAAATCTCCAGTAAACCAAGAATCTTTTATAACATTTTTTGTGCTATTTACAAAATTAAACACATCACCAGGATAATAAGTTCGTGTTGGATAGAACATTACATCAACAGAACTGTTTATAAATTGGAAGTCTTCACAATTAGTTAATCTAAATACAGACCCACCACTACTTGTCAGTGTTGGGTACATTATATTTAAAGAACAATCTTTAAATACTATATTATTTGCATTTGCTAAATCTATAGCAATATTATTAGTCATGGCTATGCCAGGATCAATTGTAATATTACAATTTTCAAATCTTAACAAATTAGATTCTGAAGAGAATGTTAGTAAGTTAGAGAAATATAAGTTGATATTCTTAAAAGTTACATTAGATCCAATGTTAACTGTTCCAGTAAATTCTAAGTTTGCATCATCTTTTCCATCTATAACTATTAATCCTCTATCATCTGTTCCAATTTTAAGATCTTCTGTAATTATAGTGCCATTTGGTTCTGCTAATGTAATAGCAGCGCCTTTAATAACTACAGACCCATTATATGAATTATTATAATTCAGCCAATTGAATATTGATGATATACTCTTAAAATTGCTCTGACCTTCTCCAGCATTGTATCTTAATGGTAAGTTGGCATCAACATCAGTCACATATTTTCTTACATCACGCATTACTAACGTAGATGTTGCTACGCTCATAGTTACAGACACACTGCTGTATACCACATACAATAACGTCAAATCTTTTCTATTATTTACGATATCAGAAAAATATGCAGCATCTAATTTATATGTCTGACCATTTAATGGATTATATGCTAAGAAAATTCTATCAGCATTTGGTGTACCATTAACATCATCATAATCTAATAATGGTATTGGCTGATACTCGCCCTTATCATTAACACATAGCGCCCAATTTATATCATATTTATTCCCACCATAAGATTCTTTAATCTTTGGTATAGCTACAGTTTCTCCATTTTTATAGATGACCTTGCCGCTTACAAGCGCTGCACCACCCTTAAAATAAATTTGGTTATCAGTTGGATTAGTTCCTACAAGAACTGTTTGTAAGCCAAATCCTCTTATTACTCCATTTTGATGAAGTAATTTATCTGATAGAGAGATGTAACTTAAAGCGGAAGTACTTAAATCTTTTTCACTAATATTTCCAAATTGTCTTTCATCACGTACATAATTAACTAAATTTGAAACAGTATTATGCTGACATGTAGCAATCATCATGATTTCATCATCTAATGCTAATGATGGGAACAATTGTATATCAATTAGTTCATCAGCTATAGGTAGAGACAATGTAGAATTAGCATCAAACATAATATCAATATAATCAACATGAGTTTCATCATAAAATCTAACTATTTCACCAATTCTACCAGAGACTAATGGACCATATTTTGTATAATTAGAACCGTCATATGATACAAGGTATCCATCAAAATTTCCATAAATATCAAACGATAACATTCTTAAAGAAATTTTTGTTACAGAACCAAATTGATATCCTCTTAATTTAGTAGAAATTCTAACTAAATCTAGTTTTGCTAGATTTGTTGTAGAATACAATGTTACACCATTAACGGTTGTTCCTCCATTAATATGGATTCTTCCTCTTTCATGAGTAAATGTATTGGCATTTTCATCGATAAATACTTCAAAATGTCTCTTAAAAGATGTGACTAAAGAAACATCAGTTGCGGTTTCTGCATTAAAAGATACCGAATCTGAATTGAAGTATAATGCAAATTCACCAGAACTGGATGTAGTTGCTGGAGAAGAACCATATGCATGTACGCCGTCATAAACAGTAATATCAGTATCTGATCCACTTCCACAACCAAATGCAATTGATTTTATTATAAATCTACCAAAATCTATTGTTGCACCAGTGCCAGCAGATTGTATTACTAATGTTTTGCCTGGCTTTAATCTAGTTGCCGATAAATCGATTCCAGCAATACGATATGTAACTTCTACTCTATCACCATATGGATTTCTTGCAGTAATATCTGCTAACCAATATCCATCACCATAGCCATCTAATAATTGACCTGTTTCAAAAGTTAATTTATCTTTTTCAGTACCATTAACATAATAATTTGCTTTTGTTACAGGTACAAAAATTTTTGTTGGAATTTGAGCTGATTCAGTTGTAGTATAAGGTGTCATATAAGGTGGGCTTGCTATAGCTGCTCCTGAACCTCCAAATCCAAGTGGGTCTGGAGCGACAAGTGGAGAAGATGCAAACAATCCTACAACATTATTTGGGAATGCCACACCAGTTGCAGTTTGATCATAACTTCCAGATACAACAATTCCATTTAAAATAGAAAATGATGCATTATTATAACAATCAGACATCATTATACCAATTTCACCCTGATATGAATAAGCTATAAATCTATAATTAAATCCTGGTTGTCTAAATTGGTTGTTAATAGCTTCAACTACAGATTCTAAAGTATAAGAACCTGGTGTAGCTCCTGCATTACCTGTAACATCGATAGCGGGAAGAATAATGTATCCATCTTGAGGGAAACCAGTAGGATATAAAGCTAAATATAATAGATAATGGGTACTGTCTAATAAATCAGGATTAAATCCGAGACCTAATGCCATAGCATTACGAGGGTTGCCAACAATTAAGCTTGGCATAATTGATGTACCCATATCATGATTGACTGCTGCAGATGCTAATACACCAAATTTATTATTATTGAATAGTGATTTATCAATTCTTGCACTTGCATATCCATCAGAAGAATAGAACATATTCTTTCCAAAAATTCTAACAATATATGTTGTTCCTGCTACAAATTTTTTCTCTTTTATAACATAAGGAACTTCAACTGCACCATGCTCACTGGTTGCAGTATAACTAATACGAATAATATCACCTGGTTTTACTAAAGAAAATTGTGTATCAAATTCAAACGTAGTTAATACACTAGTAGATGGTTTAAATTCTATAATATCATCACCAGTATCAATATCATCAACGGGAGCGCTGCCAGGAACTATTGCAAGAGGATCGTAAGTGCCCAACAAATATACTCTTACTGGAGTTGATGGAACGATAGCCGGACCTGCAATCTGAGAGCCTAACTTTGCAGATCTTGATATTCTAGAAATTCCATTAGAATATAAGTTTTGAATTCTTGTTCCATATAGGAAAATGCTAGATTCATCTATAAATTGTGCAAATAATTGTAAATCATTGGCTGTATCAGGAATTACAGCAAACCTACTGGTATTTAGAAAAATACCTTCAGCAGGATGTGAATAATTGGCAGAATAAGAGGAACCATTATTAGTAGTAATTGTATTGCTGGTAACATCTGTGCCGTCCGCAAATTGATGAACAAGTAATTCTGTATTCATATCATTAACTAAATCATATGAATCAGAATTATCTCTATAAGTACCATATCTATTTTTTAGATATTTAATAGGATCCGCATTAACATCTATATGAGTAAGATCGTGACGATATATGGCGCCACTCATATGTGGTTCTAATTTAATACCGCTAACTGAAATCCATCCTAAAGCAGTATTAATTCCAGTAACATTGTCTCTGATATAATTAAATAAATCTCCAGTTCTATAATCAAGTCGTAATTTAGATTCTGGGATGTTTGCATTGTTTTCAATTTGACTATTTGTAATTGGTAATGTTACTAATCCCAAACTTGTTATAGCTGATGGATTTATAGCACCACTAGGAAGAAGAGCTACACCAATTCTTTGAGCAAGTGAGCCTGCAGTTCCTGATGCGCCTAAACCTATTTCATTTTCTATATTAAAAACAGCATCACGTACTGCATTTATAGCTTCACCACCAATTTCCGTTAAGTTATCGTTTACAAATGGTAAAGTTGTATCATCATCAAAATCTGAAGGAAAATTACTCATATTCCACACCGTTTAGTATAATAATTCTGATTAATATATAACCAGAATTATTCTTTGGTTTCTGTATCATCTACTATGCCTGCTGATGCACCATCGGCAGAAGGTGGTTGGGATGGTGAACCAAGTGATTTCATTTTACTACTAATAATTGCTTTTACCCATCTCCAAGCAAAACCTGATAAAAGTCCAGCAACTAATCCAAATGCAAATCTACCACTTGCAGAAGTTATTTCTAATGGATATGGATATTGTACTGCAATAACCGCACCAAGAGAACCTAAAATTAATGGTAAAATAGGCAAAATCAATTCAGACCATAAATGATTTTCTTTTGCATCATAACCTTTAATATGAAAAGCATAATTTACTACCATTGTGACTACATATGTAAATGCAGACACGGCTAAGCAAAATAAAACGAACTGATAACTAAAAAGAGCTTGTAGTGCAGTATCCATAGATTTCTCCTTATGGAGTATACGAAAGAATTAATATATTGTAGTAATTATGGTCTTATAACTTCTATAATTAATGATGCTCCACCATACATATACATTGTTCCAAGATCATCACTATCAGCTTTCATAGCTACCACAGCCCTTATAGTATCAGGAACTATTATAGTATATATACTTGTTAATGTTATATACGATGGATCTATTGATGGTAAATCTATATAGATTTCACCACCAGGCATAATAGTATCACCTAATAAACCATTTATTAAAATACAGGCATATCCGGAATTGCTAGAAGAATTAGCTACATACCCACTAAATGTTATTTTAACAACATCTCCTATTTGAGCAACATGATTTCCAGTCCACATAGCATATTCATAATCTTCTAATGTTGTACTAAAAAATTCATTCCATCCACTAAATGCACTACTAATATTTGAAGAATATGAAATATCTTGAAAAACCAATTTATTACTATTATTTATTTGGAAATTGGTTCCACCTGATTCTTTTATCCAAAGGCTACCGCTATCAGAATATAAAATAGTACCACTTGTAGGACTACTAACTGGTACAGAGTCTGCATTAGCAATATAAATTACTTTACCGCCACTATCTATTGGCATCTCTGTATCAGTAACAGGTCCACATAATGATAGAACAAAACGTCCCTTATCATTTGGTTCCGTTATTTGTAACATTTTTAGAGCACCAGCGCCCGTTGCTAATGACAAAGTTCCTTGCTTATATATTGTTGGGGCATATGTATACCCTGCTGATAAAACAAGATCTCCTGCATTATTGGCTGTAGAGTTTTGTGCCTTAATAGTCATGCTATTACCAGCCGCAGCAATATTAGGCATAGAAATCACTGCTGGATTTAAACTAGTAAATGAAACGATTGGACATCTCATTTCAACATAACCAGTTGGTCCAGTTCCTGTTCCTGTAATTGTTATTACTTCTTGACTTAAAAAATCTCCATCTAAATCTCCACCAGGCTCAAATTCATTTATTGTTCCTGGCGCCCAACTTGTACCACCCCATATTAATATTTGTCCTGATGTTGGAGCTGTGGATAATACTGTTCTGCCCTGAATTCTAGAAGCAGAACACCTAACATTATCAATATCTACAGAATCTGATAAGTCTCCAGATAATTTAATAACACCTTTGACTGTAGATGTTGCATCAGGCACTGTAACTGCAAATGGTGCTAATTCTTCAATTGCATCCTGAACATTTGTATGTGTCACAGAATTTATTACCACAGAAGGCTCTAATGTAATAATTCCTGCTTTATGATGAGGTGGTTTTCCATCAATATGATCTTGAAAATCATATCTATCTGCTGCTAACCTTCCTACGCCTTTTCTAAATGTAGTTGTCATAATTTGCCTTTATGGTAAAATGATAGTATGTATATGTCCAACAGCAGATAATATCTGTCCATCTTTAACTACATGATTATGTCCCTGAACAACATCTGTTGTTTGATTTATTTGTGAAACAGATGTAATATTCTCATTAATAACGATCTTGTGTGTATGTGGAAGAATTCCTGTTGTAAATCCAATACTTGTATTAAGTTGAGAAGGAAACATGCTGGTATCACTAAAAACACGTATTTGATATGCAGGATCTGTTTTTCTGATTCTTTGTGCTTTTATTTTTTGACCGCCCTGTAATTCTAATACAGTATTATTTCTTGTTACAGATAAAACTTCATATCTATAATCTTCATTTCCATCCATATCATATAAAATCAAGATATCTCTATCTTTAATGGTAGGAACAGTTAGCGTCCAAAATTCTACAGGAAATTCAGATTCTAAACCAGCTTCCGTCATTTTTACATCTTCATCAGTTGGTCCTGGTCTAACCATTATTCTTCCATCTGATCTGCGAGGATTAAAATATTGCTCATATCCAAACACAAATTTAGTTCCATAACATAATGGACATCTGTCATCTGGATATTCGCTTGAAGGTTGATAACATGAACATGTAATTCCAGTTCTAACTCTTTTAATTAAAACAGCAGGTTTTGCAGTAACACTTAAACCAAGCTCTTGTCTCTGTGTATTATTGTCTTGTAATGAAAATCCTCTTAACATTTGAAAATTGCCATATTGATCTATACATCCATGTTCGCCACCAATATAACTACCAACACATGTTCCATTTAATAATTGTACAGGATCTGTCCTATGCCACCCAGCATAATCATAAGCAGGAAAATCAACATTATATTCATCACTAACAGATAAATCTGACGTTAATAGATCTTTAGTAACTTGATGATATCCATCTTCATTTGTTCTTTGAAATTGTGGATATTCAAAACGACATTGACATTGAAAAACTTGATCCCAAGCACGGTCTTCTCCAACTACCCAAAAATTAATAGTAGGATTCCAAGTTCTATAGCCATCATATCCATCTACATTATGAATTCTTGGATCTGTGTTATTGTATCCTCGCAAATATCCATCAAGATTATTTAATATAAAATCTACAGACATATATTGAATTAATTCAACACCCACTTTAATGATACCATCATTAGGAAAACCATAAGCATCTAATAATGGTATAGTTAAATCTGTAGCGGTAATATTACCCCTTAATAAACTAGATGGAATAAGTCTTAAATTATCATAGGCTACAGGAAGATTTGTTAAATCATATAGACTAGGGTCATATTCAACAGGTCTAACACAAAAGAAATATAATTGACCAGGAATTAAGTTAATAATATTTGCTTCTAATGAATCGTCAATAGAAACATATTTTACACCTTCAGTAAAAACGGTTTCTTTGATAGTAGAATAATAGATATTATATGCAATTCTATTTGGTGGAGTATTTCTATACGCCTGATGCCAGCGTAAATTGACAGTATATCCATCACCTAGTGAAGATACTAAGTCTAGACCTGATCTTACTGGATTAGGATAGAAAACCATTTATATTTTCTCCATTAATACATCTTCTAATTTATCGCGTTTCTTATCATCATCTACTTCGTGATGTTCAAGTAGTCTATCAACATATTCTTCAGCCTCATCATCACCAAATTGTTCTGCAATATATTCTACTTGATTCTGAAACCCTTCTTGTTCAAATGGATTTTCTAAATAGTCACCATCATCTGAACTTTGAGTTGGTTTATCTCCAGTAGTTTGCTGAAGCCAATGCGTCATCTCATGAACACCATAGGAAAAATCTTTAAAAAAATCACCATCGGTTAACAGTTTGTAATTATAGATGATTACACCATGATCGGTTTTAGCTGAAACATCTATTTTACCAAACGTCATCGGGATATGATCGATTTCATCAAGATCGACACCATATTCTTTGAACATGTCTTGAACCACAGGGTCTTTTTTTAAATATGCCCTCAACTTCTTAATCAGTCGATTAAGAGTCTTATAAGGGAACTTTTTCACCACAGATAATGGGATCTTTTCTTGATCTTTAGACATACTTCAATGATAAAATAATCATATTGTTATATATAATACATGGCTCTTATAAGAATAAAAATACCAACATCGTTGCATCGTTTTCTTAAAAAGATTGATGTGCTAGACAAAAAAGAAGATAGCTCAGATTATCATATAACCTTATTTATTATTGAAAATATATGCCCATTCATGATGTCTCTAAATCAGTTGAAGCAGTATGCAACGCAATCAAAAATACAAAACCAATCAAATTAAAAATAAATAAAGTCATAAATTTTATGAATAACAAGATAATTATACTAGGACATATATTTTGCATGAAATATGGGCAACAAATCATAAATGTTAATCCAGAATTTCAAAAACAAATTAACTATTTTTTAAACAAAGGTAATCTAGGATATCAAATCACTGTTGATGGAAAATGGGGACCAAAAACTACCAAAGCTTTACAAGATATAAATTCAAAATTATTACATAATGAACTTAATTTAAATAATTCAAGTGAAACTATAAAAGATTTAGACATTGCTTATAGTAATTATACTCGTGGAGATCAAGGATTAAATAAATGGAAAACTATATCACAAACAAGTAAAGCAATGCAATCTATAAAACAAATAGCTGATAAAATAACACAAAATGGTAGTCTAAAAGATACTGGCTTGATAATTATGCACTCTCATACAAATATGGGTGGACCATCAGAAGATAATTTAACTAAAATATATGCAAATAATCCACGAACAGATATTACCAACAATGTTATACAGCATTTTGGAAATTTATTTGAACAATTAGATAAAGAACTCAATGATAATGGAATCCATATATTACCTTGGTCTGTATTATATCAAAAACCTGGAAGATAATTTTTAGATTTTATTGCTTTTTGATATTTTCTGTCTAGATAAATAGTGGCATCTTTATAGAGATAATCTACAATATCATTCACATCAGACTTCGCGCAAAATTCAAAATCTGCAGTTTTTCCTGATTTTCTAATATAATAAGAACCGCTTCCTATACAACATTCATCTTTAATTATATCAAACATCTCTCGCACAAACACTGGTGTCCCACACATACCAATACGAATTTCTGTCGTATAGTCTTTTCCATTATTTCTGTGTTCTCTCCACCAACCATCTCCATCTAAACATCCTCTAATAAAATGTCGAATTCCAGGATGATCTTTTAATTGTTCTGGAAACCTATATGTATGAGTTTTATTTGGCACAATATTAAACTCCGCTAATCTGTTGAATATTTTTTCTGATGTAATAATGATTTCATTAGCTAAATATTCATTTTTTATAAACCCATTTTTACCAGCAGTTTTCTTTTCAATTTTATTACTAATAGGCGATTGACTATCCAAATCTTTTTTGAATAATTTAATATGATCTAAATCTTTATGTGCTAATTTTAATTTTATTTGATAAGAATATTGATGTTTTGCAACATTACCATCTGTTCTCCTGCTAACTATATATCAGCATATGCGTATGTTGCGACAAGCGCGTCAACTAATTTGAAATCTTCATAAGCACTTGATTTATCAGTATAATCTGCGGGCACGGAGGTGTCGTAATTTTGAGAACGCTGGATTTATTGCAGAATTCATACTGAATACACCTAATCCCTTTGGTGCCGGTCTCAAACTATTCTTGATATACTTTAGTTTTTCCCAATAATGTGCTAACAAGGAAGAATATTGAGTCATCATCAATTCACTAATTGTTGGTAAATTAAAATTGATACCATTATCAGTAACCTGAAATTCTCTACCACGTTCAATTAAAGCTTTTGAAGCTAATGCATAAAGCGTTGCTCCTTCTACTAAAATTTCTCCAAATTGTTCAACGAAATTATCATCATCAAATTGAAAAAATGTAAAATAAGGAACTTGATTAAAATCCCATAGAGCTGTTGCTATTATAGTTGTTAAAGTTTCTACTGAAAAATAAGCACAATCTACATAAATTACATTTCCATAAGAATCTGTAGCTTTTGCTTTACCATCACTATTTAATCTATGTCTTAAAGACTTCATTAATTTATTTATATTTTTGGTTGCAGCTTGAGAATAATCAAAGCCGGGATCATCTCCAAGATGAACATAACCATCTAAATTAATAGCTGGAATTTGTGTATGTAATACAATAAAGCCAAATTCTACTTCTACTCTAAAACCATTTACATATCCAGTCCATACATCACGCCATTCACCATAAGGTCCATTAATTGGGATAGTAAATATATAAGAATATTTTCCAACTCCAACTTGAGATACATTGGAAGAGGTTGGAGATAAGGCAACTAATCCGCTTGGCTGAATTAAAGAAATTTGTGGATATGAATCAGTATTTATAGGAGTTCCACTACCATCTTTGAATTGTACAGTTAGATTTACCTGATCGGTTACATCAATTAATTCGCCTCTCGCTTTGATTGCCATTGTATCTCCTATTAAAATGAGGTTGCTGAGTATAATCCAAACGGGGCACTAACTAAAATCTGATATGATTGAAATTTTAACAGATATGTATTTGGTTCTCGATATGCCAGATCTACAAAATAACTTCCTACAGATGTTGCTCCTGTAGGTAACGTAAATTTGTAATAATAAATTCCAGTATCAAACTGAGTCATAGGATATGGATAATATCCATCTAAAGTCATATCTGGATAAACAATACGCTGAACGACTGGCGATTCATAGCCATCAATAGTATAGCCATCAGCATAATAACCGTCAGCATAATAGCCATCGCTATTTTTGGTCTCTAAAAATAGCGTTACTGTCTGACCTGGAGAGTGGGATAATATCTGTACCATATAACCTCTTTTAATATACGCAAATATTAACTACAATTTTATGTATATGTTAACATATTAAATGAAGGTTTATCATGAATAAAAAAGAATACTGGGTTACTAACATTTGTAAAAAAAATGTGAGTTTGGCGGATTTAAATCTGACTATCAAGTCATTTACATCTGTTAACCTTCTAGATTCTAAGCATTATTATTATACGTTTGAGGAATTAGAAAAATCTAGAAAGAATGGTTCAATATTTAAAAAACGAGATAAAATAAAAGTACGAGAATTTCCTCCAGAAATGATAAAAATGGATATGCTATGTACTCATGATACGTTTATTCCGACAAGACAGCGATCTATTTATGAGGTATCTGAACAGAAATACGAAGAATTATCTTTTATTGATGGTCAAGATAATCAGTTTGCAGAAGATGAGCGATTTGCAGAAGAAAACGCTGAATTAGCAGATCTTGACACTAAACCATTAGTTATAAAAGGAACGAATTAATGTCACCACAAAGGCAACTCAGCAATTTTATTGATACTCTTCTGTTAGCATATGTATTAACTAATAATACTAAAATGCAAGAAGTTAAGAAGACAATTATAGAAGATTATAGACAACTTAATGATAAATGTGACTCTATAATACTTAAAATACAAGAAAGAAAATCGAAAGCCCCACCAAAATCATAAAAATAGGTAACAAATTATGTCTGAACCAAAGATCTCCAGCCATGATCTGAGCGAACAACTCAACAAAAGAGACTTAGAAATTATTCTAGAAGTCAATAAGAAAGCTATTGAGATCGAAACTAATGTTGCCGATCAAAATGAAGAGATAATTTCTGAACTTTCTGATTTAAAAGATAAACAAAAAGAAACTAATGAAAAAATCGATAAAATCATTAAACAAAATGATGATTTAAGTAAAGATATCTTTAAACTTCAGGTTTTATTTGTTACCGGCTTAATTAGTCTTGTAATCCAGGTGATACAAATCTTTTTGAAGAAATGAGTTTTTAAAGAATATCTGTGCATAATACTATATTTTCTTTAAGAGGTAATTATGCAAACACAAGAAGAAGAAAAAAGAGAGAAAGCCAGACTGGCGGCAAAAAAATATAGAGAAACTCATAAAGAAAAGATTAAACGGGATCAAAAAAAATATAGAGAAACTCATAAACAACAATCTAAAGAATATCACGATAATTATTATCAAGAAAATATAGAAAAATTTCAAGAATATTCTAAACAACAATATGAAAATAATAAAGATGAGATTATTGGTAGATCTAGAGAATATTATCTAAAAAATAAGCGGCTAATTAAAGAGCAAAGAGATTTACATAAAGGTGAAAAATCTTTATACAATAAAAAACACTATTTAAATAATCGTGATGAGTTACTTGAATATCATAGAAAACAAAATAAAACCCTACGTGGCAGATTTAGAACTACAAAGGGACATGCCAAGAAAAGAAATTTAGAATTTAATTTAACATTTGAACAGTATTCAGAAATTGCCATTAAACCATGCTATTATTGTAATGATCATTTTAGAATCGAAATAGGTACAGGTTCAGGAATAGATAGAGTTATTAATACAGAAGGTTATCATATTAATAATATTGTTTCTTGTTGTGCTCATTGTAACTACTTAAAGAGAAATATATACAATGTAGAACAAACTAAAGCAATGGTAGATACACTAATAAAATTAGAGGTATCTATGACATCTTTAGATACCTCTAACTAAATAAGTTTTTAGTGTTTTAATACTATAACTTCTGTGGCTTTAGGGTCTCCATTTTTATTGGTTCCTAAGCCAAAGGATACTTTTTGCCCTTTGTAAAGCGTTTTAAATCCTTCACATTCTACATCTGAAAAGTGAACAAACAAATCTTTTTGCTTAGTTCCATTTTGTTCCCATTCAATAAAACCAAAACCACGCTTAGGGTCGAACCAAATTACTTCACCTAGTATTTTATTATCAGTCATTGTGTTTCCTTAATCATCTTTCGCTACAAGCTCACCGTTTACAAACAATTCGCCACCGCCCCCAAGGAGTCTATAAACTTCATAAGCCCCAAGTTTACCAATATCTATTCTTTCTTTTTCATTAGTACAATTACGTAGTAATTTATCATATTTTTCAAGCAGTAATTTCATATCACCTTCGCACCCAACTAATCTTGCATGCTTTAGTAATCTATAACGTGTTTCTTTTTCAGGCAAAATCTTATCACTTAAATTTTTGGGATCTGTTGCATCAATTTTATAACTCATCACTTCTCTCCATCAAATAACTTAAAAGATTTTGGTTTAAAAGTAACAATTGGGCTATCAATACCTTCTATATTTCTTTTCCCATCTAATTCATATACTAAAGTTCTTTTATTGGGTGGTTTTGTAGATGGAAAAACACCAATTATCTTTAAACGACCACTATGCAAATACGCATGATGGTTAGCACATAAAATAGCCAAATTAAATTCATGATTTGTAGTATTTTCTTCTGTTCGTTCAATAATATGATGAAAATGTAAAAGATTAGGATCGTTTACTTCACACGACTCTATCTCACATTTATTTTTAATTAACTTACTCTTTCTCATATACTTACTTATATCAAGTTATCTAATGCCCCACGCCTCAATTCGCACAACCCCAGTTCCTCTAAACCAAATTTTAGAAATTACTCTATTTTCAAACACAAGACTCTCACTAGAATACGTTGCAGTCATATCTCCATGCAATGTGTCTCCATTAAATGAGTATTCTAATGGTCCATCACTCTCTAGCTGAAATGTTACCGAATAAGTTGAAAATGGAATTAAAACTTGACAATTAGTTGGAAAATAACCATCTGTTATTGCAACACTTAATTTGTTGAAATAATTAAAATCTTTTCCGTAATCTATTTTTCCATAAGGATTTGAAAAATCTGACATTGTTCCTACCTTGAGTATGTATAAGTATTACTATTTATTAGCTGATTTCACAATATAATTGGAGTTGCTGATTCTTCATATCCAACATTAAGTAACATTTCTACATTATTTGGATCAAAATCTAATGAACTATCTATATTAAACATTTTATGTGGTTGTAGCAATCTAATCTTAATGTTTTTATATGTCTCTCCTAATTTTGCTAAATCATTTTTCAACCCACAAACCTTCAAATCTGCCCTAATTATTTCATCACTCATAATATCAACCGCTCGTAAAGCATAATCTGGTAATGCATGTTGTTTTTCTGTATTCCAATTAGATGGTAAATCTGGATTGCTACACATTATAATATCTATTTCTGTAGCACCTAAACGAATAGCCTCTCCTAATGGAGTTACATTTCTTAAACCACCATCAGACCATAGTCTTCCATTAATTTCTACTGGTAACATAAATACCGGAAAACTTGAAGACGCCGCTACCCATTTATCAAAATCTGGATCATTTTCACTTGCCATATAATATTCACCAGTATCCCAAGCAACTGCTCCAACCCTTACCGATCTCCCTGATTCACTAATCGCCTTATTATCTAACTCTAAATTAATCCATTTTAATAAAGGACTAGAATCATAAACAGACGGCTTCCATAATGATGCCAACCTCCCCCAAAATATCCAATCTTTTCTTACATTATCATTATTAACCCTACTCCATAATTTTGATAAAACATTTATAGATTGTTCTGGATTGCCATATGGAATCTGAGATAAACAAGCTACATTTATCGCTCCAACACTGACTCCACATAATATTTCATAATCAATTTTATCTTCACCCATCCATCGTTTTAATGCACCAACTTGATATGCTCCCTTAACCGCACCGCCAGATAATACTAACGCTTTTTTCACAGAAGACTCCGTTTCGAATATTGTTCCAAAATCTTGATTATTCTAAATGATAACTTTAATCCCAATCTATAGTCATCAATACCATTAATAACATCCATAAATACCTCTAAAGCATTTGACAATGGTTTTGATGAGGACGGAATAGAATCATCATAAACATATCTTGGATACGAATCTATTGACAATTTTCTTTGTTTAAATAACCCCCCATTACCAACAATACTAATAGTTTTTAATTTATCAAACAGTAATTCAATACTATAAATCTCTCCATTTAGATATGGATACTTATTAATGTAAACTGATTTAGGATCTTTGTTTAACAAATCCAATATCATAGATAAATCATGAGGACCATAATCCCATAAACTAGAGTAATCTCTATAAGGACCAGTATTAAATCCTGCTGAAGAAATACTCTTAATAGAATTAATATCAATTACGTTTTTTATATATTGATATTGTTTAGAAAACAAATGAATATGATTTACCAATATTGGTGCTGAAAATTTCTCTAATTCCATAGCTTCAGATAAAGATAAGCTCAATGGCTTTTCAATCATAGTTGGAATATCTTTTTCTAATGAATAACTGGCAATCTCTATATGAGATTGCGGAGGCGTACAAACAATCACACCATCAGGATTTTCATCTATTAATTGCTTCCAGTTATGTCGGTTTGCAACAGTTAAATTAACATTAAAATCTTCTAATGTTTTAATATAGTTTTTACCCCAAACTCCAGAACCAATTAGCAATAATTTAGTGCTTGGCATCATCTAAATACCAATTAACACATTCTTCCAAACCTTTTTCAAAAGTATAGCTTGGTTTCCATCCTAATTCTAAAATCTTAGAGTTATCTATAGAATATCTAAAATCATGTCCGGGTCTATCCGCAACATGTTTTATTAAATCTCCACTATACCCTATAAGATAACAGATATTAGTAACCATCTCTACATTAGTACACTCATTGCCAGATCCAATATTGTAAATTTCATTTACTTTACCATTATTTATTAAAAACATAATAGCGTTACAATGATCATTAACATACAACCATTCTCGTATTTGTTCTCCGCTACCATGTATAGGTATGTTTTGGCGAGCCAAAACTGATGTTATTATTTTGGGAACAAGGTTCCTTGGTGGCTGGCGCGGTCCAAAATTATTACAGCACCTGGTAATAATATAATTTAAACCATGGGTTTGATTGGCTGCCTTAACAATTAATTCACCAGCTGCCTTAGATGCTGAATATGGATTCCTTGGATTAATTGGATCTTTTTCCGTCCACGATTTATCATGTTGAGATTCTAATTGTCCATATACCTCATCTGTGCTAACATACATTAGCTTTTCAACATGAAACTTCATACACATATCAACAACAATTTGGGTTCCAAGAACATTTGAATGTATAAATGGCAATGCTTTTTTAATGGAATTGTCAACAAACGATTCTGCAGCACCATGAATAACAATATCTGGTTTTTCTATCGCAAATACTCTATCCATAAAATGAACATCAGCAATATCACCAATATGTAGTTTATATTTCGGATCAACATTTTTTAAATTATGTTCTTCAATAAGCTTATCAACGCCTACAAATTCATAATCTACATTTTTAATTGTTCTAACAAAATTAGAAAATATAAAACCACAGGTACCAGTTACTAATACTTTCTTCATATTTTTATGTACTCCGTTATTTGTGGTAATGGTATAATCCAATTTCCCTCAAATTTTTCATGATTAGACATTATAGATTCTGCAAAATTCCAACCCAATATTAAAACCCAGTCTGGTTTTCTTTTATACAATTCATCTGGAGAGTAAATTGGTATCTGCTTGCCTGGAGTAAATAATCCTTGTTTCAAAACCGCATCATCAACAGCAAAATCAATCAACGATTCATCTAAATCAAATCCATACAGCAATGTTGTGGCTTTTGCTGGAACACCATATATAGCAATAGAATATCCTTTTTCTTTTAATTTTGCTAATCTTTCAGTTAATGTCTTTTTAATTCTAGAAAACTTATTTACAAAAAATTCTTGTTTTAAATTTATATCTTTTTCTAATTTTAATAAATCAAGAACACTATTTTCTATTTGTCTATCATCTTGACACACATACACTCTAATAGACCCGCCATGATTTGGAAGCCTCTCTACTCTATAAATATTCATTCCATGTTTTTCAAAAAAATTAGATAATGGAGTAATTGAATGTTGATGTATATGCTCATGATAAATAATATCAAAAATACACTTTTCATACATATCAACAAGATACGTGTTTTCAAATATAAATGTACCATTATTTTGTAATAACTGTTTTACCCCAATAACAATGTTATGTAAATCTTCATTATGAGCAAACATATTATTACACGTTATAACTTTCGCCTTCCCTAAACTTGAAGATATTGTATGTGCTAAATCTGGATTGAAAAAACTACATTCAGTAGGAATCCCATTTTGTCTTGCTATTTCAACTATATTTTCAGCAGGATCAATACCCAACACATTAATTTGATATTCCAGAAATGGTTTAAGAAAAGTACCATCATTGCTACCAATGTCAATAACTAAATCTTCTTGTGTAAGATCAAAATCTTTAATAACACCCTTAGCATAATCTTCAAAATGTTTTACATTAACTGAACTTGTTCCAGATACATATAGATATTTCTTAAACATTCTGTCTAAGCTTACTACACAATCTAATTGAACATGTCCGCACTCCTGACATTTTACAAGATTCAATGGAAACAAATCTTGAGTTTCTTTTTTATCAAGAAACTCATTTGCTAACGGCGTACTACCCAGAGAAAATATCTCTTCCACATTACCTCCGCAAAGAAGGCATCGTTTTAATATATTACAATCTTTCATTTTAAAATTCTACTCTTACTAAATCTTGTTCATGATGCTCATGATCTCTAATATTTTTTGCAAATGAAACCATAACAGTATCTTCTAAAAATTCAGTTTTATGAACTTGCATTGGTGGAGTAAAAACCATTTGTCCAGCTGTAACTAATAATGGATCAACATCACCAGAACCTTCAACATCTCTTTCATAATAATTCATAGAACCAGAAATAATATATAAATAATGCCAATCTGTTTTATGATAATGATTTGATCTTACCGTTCCCGCTTTACTTGTAATTATTGCAACGCTATTAATTGGTATTAATAATAGATTTTGAATAACCCCTCTTTTATCTATAAAAGGAGCATCTAAAGGTATAATTTTTTCTACAGGATAATAACCTTTATCGATTGCTTCTGTAATTTCTCTGTTATTCAAATCATCCTACTTTCTTGTTTGCAGAAATTACATCCTGCATTTTTAAAGCAATTTTTTCCCAAGAATGTTTATAAGCAAATATTCTGCACTTATCTATAACACTATCTGCAAACCTTTTGTCTGTAAGACCTTTGATAACTGCATTAGTAAATTCTTCTAAATGATCCCTAACTGGACTTTTTATAACAATTGCTCCAGAATTATTATAGATTGAGCCTAAACAATCAGCATCCGTAATAACTGGCACCGAAAACCCTGCTAAATTTTCAAGTGTACTTACTGAAAATCCTTCACTAAATGTAGCGAGATCGGCTGGATATGCAAATACAGACGCTTCACTTACTTCTTGAGCTAATTGCCTCCTATTTACTGATCCTACAAATTCAACATCTAAAGGCTTTAATTTTTTAATGGCTTCTCTAACATATCTAACTCTATTTGCTATTTCAACCATATAAGGTTGCAATGTTGTACAATTAGGTTCGATTGACATAAGATTATCAAACTCAAAATGATAAAAAATACGCAAATTAGCTTCTGGTACGGCTGCTTTTATCTTAGACCATTCTTGAAGTAACCAATGAAGTCCTCTATCAGCAGATGACGTCCAAATCACTCTACCAGGAACTCTTTTATCAGAATAAATAGAAGGATCGCACCCTAATGGAACAACTCCCCATTTACCAGGATTTACTAATTGCTTGGTCAAATGTTCTAAAAGCATTTGACTAGGAGCCAACCATAAATCTACAACTTCATCAAATCCAGCTTGACAAAAATTAAAATCATTCAAGAATTGCCAACATACTTTTAATGCATTTGTTTTTAATGCTCTCAAAGCATCAGGTTCATTAATAGATAATACAACATCAAAACTATCATCAATAATTTTGGTTCTTTCACCATAGTTATAGAGTTTTACATTTTCCCAAACAGAAGGTTTGTTATGTGGTTCTGCATGCACTGTAAATAAAGACACATCATTGCCTAATTTCTGTAATTCCTTACTAATCATGACAGTGCTAAGATCTGTACCTGTTAAACCTCTTGGATTTATCCAAATATTCTCATAATGAAAATCTAATGGACGAGAACCAACACTAAATATACCTAAGATAATGGCAACTTTCATAAGTTATTCCTTTGGAAAAGCATATAACATAACACAAGGATCTCTTTGTATTTCTTCGAATTCATAATTTCCTAAAGACGATATCATCTTTTTTATATTAGGAACTATTTTAGAATCTAAAAATATATGGCATTCAACAAATAGTTTTGGTTTAAATCTACTAATTGTTAGCATGCCGCCTTTTATAACATGCTCTTCTGCGCCCTCAACATCTATTTTTATCCAATCAAGCTTATTAATCATGTTTGTTTTAGTAAGTTGATCTAAAGTTTTCATGCTATAATCTTCTGAAATAGAGAACTTTGGCCAATGTGGAGCATATTCCTTCATATCAACCGTTGTTTCTGAACTCCATAAGCCAATATTAAAAGCAAAACATTTATCTTGCCAATTATTTAATTCTATATTTGAAACAAGATCGCAATATACTGATTTTTCAGGTTCAAATGCATAAACTGTTGCTCCCATTGCTCTCGCAGTTAATGCATATGAGCCATATGATGCCCCAATATCAAAAACAACATCATCCGATTTTATTTTCCAATATTTATCTCTCAATTCTGCTTCTTCTGAATCAAAAGTAAAATAAGAATAATCTGGATGAGTGCTGCCCTTCATTATTTCAAATTGATTGCCATTAAAAATCTGTTTTTTAGTTTCCATTTGTTTTCCCATAGCATTTAAAGCATTTTGTATCTGCTCTCTGGAATAAAGATTCATTTTTCTTATTGGAAATTTGCCATTTTGATCTGAATCATCAATAAAATCTATTGGGTCTGGAAAATTAAATGGTTCCAACTTCCAATTTATCTCTTTAAAATCACCATCTGCTAAAAGATTAATATTTTTAATACAATTAGGATGATTACTCATCAAAATATAAGGTATATTACTTCTTACAAAATTTGATAATGCAGCGACTTTATTTTTTGTTGATAAATGAAACAAACAATCTCGGCAAAATAATAAATCTGCCATTGGCAAAACATCTTCTGTTATATCTAAATGAACAAACTCTTTATCTGGATAATTCTGTTTATTAAATTCTATTTGACTAAGTACAATATCAGCTCCAATATATTTAATATTGCCAAATTTTAAAGTACTCATCCAGTTAAAATTACCACATGGACAATCAAAAATACTTTTGATATTATGTTTAATTAAAAATGGAATAAAACCATGTCTAATACTAAATGTATAATCTAATGTACTGCCAGGTCCACAATGACCGTCTGCTTTATAGTCTTTAGTTATATCATATTTTTTGGATATTTGTTCTAGAATCTTATTCATTACCAATTAATTCCATTCTTAATCATTTCATATTCTGCAAGATAAGATTTTGCCATAACATGTCGATCAAAACGAATAATCGCATGCTCTCGGCAAACTTTAGGATCAATATTATCTATCAACTTAATTGCAGATACAAAATCTTCTACATTAGAGTCGCATAAGTAACCAGTTACACCATGTGTTATTGTTTCTAGTAAAGCCCCAATCCTAGTACATATAACTGGAGTTCCACAAGCCAAAGCTTCTGGTTGTTGTAATCCAAAAGGCTCTTGAAATTGAACTGTATTTATAAATGCTTTTGCTTGTTGATATAATTCTCGTTTAGCTTCATGATGATAAGGGTCGCCAGGAAGCCACTCAAAAGTTATATTTGGATAATCTGATGCTAAATCAACAGCTTGATAAGCGCATTTTTTTTGATAAGCACATGAGATTCTATCTGGATGATCTCCTGCCATAATCAAATTTATTCCTGATTTCTTAGCAACCTCAATTGCTAATCTATAACCCCTAACTTCATGCCACCTTCCTAACCACAAAAAATAGTCTTTTTTGTCATAAGTTGGAGTATACCAGTCTGTATTTATTCCATAATAACTTACATGTGCATTTTTAACTGGTTCATAGCTTTGCTTTCCAAAATAAGGCACATTGGTATTTTCATAATCTGTAGCACCTCTTAATGCTCGGTCTCTCATATTAACTGATGAACATACAATATTATAAGCTGGATTTGGATGATCCCAAACACCACCAAGAGGAGATGATATAACATTTCGTTTTCCTTCAGCATATAATATTTCTGCAATACGTTTTTTTATGCTAAAATCATGAATAACATCTAAGTTACGTAACACTTCAGCATGCATTTCAAAACACTGTTGTTCACATGTCTCACCAGTAGGAACATCTTGTCCATCAGAGCACGGCATCTCAAATAATTTAACACCATCAATACATTTTGTTCCAAATGGAGCAAATAAACTAATTTCATGTCCCATTTCAACTAAACAATATACAAGGTCTAATATAAAGAACTCTCCTGAATGTTTAGGAGATGGTATTGGATGAAAATGTGTTGCAATTATTCCTATTTTCATTTGATTGCTTCCGAAATAAAACTATGCGTCATGCCTGCATCTACTATAACGTTAGCCATATTGGGATCTTTACTTTTGCCAGACATATTGTAAAATTCTATTTTCTTAAAATTTGCTTCAGACAAAAATTTGGTCATAGAACTTTTATTATACATACACATATGTCCTTCATAGAAATCCCAAGTACAATTCTCGCCACAAGCGCCAAACATTAAATAAGATAACTGTAATGAAGGCTCTGCGTTACTATAAAATAGTGGTTGCTCACTAGCAAACTTATACATTTTATTATTTATGTAAGCATCTATTAAAATATCTAAATCTGGAGTTGTTATCCTGATAACTCCACCAGGCTTTAGCATTCTATAACATTCTTTTAATAATCTTGGCACTTCAAAAATTGGATTTAAATGTTCAATTACTTGACCAATATAAATAGAAGTAATACTATTATCTTCATGTTGCGCAAATCCTTGTCTTAAATCATGAATGCGGAAATCAAAATCTTCGCCATTTTTAAGAAATTTTACACATTGTTGAACACTTTCGGCATACATGCTCAAATCACTATTTACACTTGTTCTTAAAAAATGTAAATAAGTTGCGAAATCAGCACGATCATAGTTAATCCATGTTGTTGGTAACATAATTGGACCACAACCAATATTTAATCTTACTTCTTGCATCTTATTTTCTATATGGAGTTGTAGGATAATATGGAATCATTGGATCAGTTTTTGATTTTTCAATCATATCATAAAACATCTTTTCCCAATCTTTAGCTAAAGAATCTAATCCAAAATTCTCTTTTGCATATTCCTGTAATACTAATCTATCATCTTCACTATTATTAAACATTGCATTAATGACTGCGCTGATAAAATTATTCTTATATTCTGAAGTTGTCCAATCACCAGGTATTAATGTCCCTCGTTCTCCTACTGTTTCATTTAAAGCTGCAATACTTGATGTAACCATACGCAATCCAGCAGCTTGAGCTTCCATTGCAGTAATACAACTTGTTTCAGTAAACCAAGTAGGATGTATCCAACAACCTGCACTTAAAAATTCAATTGCCAATTCATCTTGATTTACTCTATCATGATAAAAAACACCCAATGACTCCATATCTTTTATTTGTTTCTTAAGTCTACTAATTAAATCAGCCTGTCCCTGATCATATTGTGCAGAATATTCCCAATTTTTGAAACCATAAAATAAATGTAATTCTGCCTTTGGAACATGTGCCTTAATAGTTGTCCAACATTCTAGCAAAATTGGCCAACTTCTATCAGGACTACTACTATTAACTGCTTTAAATCTATTTCTTGGAACTTTTTTATTAAATCTGTTTAAATCAATTCCATTTCTAGTAACTGATACTTGTTCTGGATTAATATTATGTACTCTAATGATATTATTTTTATGCCAATCAGATAACGCTAATACCTTATCTGTTTTTAATAATAATTCACTGGTCGCACCATTAGCAATTACATCATGAACCCATAACAATGTTACTTTTGCTTTTACATTATACTTATCTGCTAACATAGATGCATGACGTGATACAACCAAGATATCGCATTCTAAATTAGCATATTTTTCAGTTCTATAATATTCAACACGATCATAAATTCCTTCATTATTTCCACAACTATTATAAACACGAACTCTATGACCTAAAGCAGCTAATCTTTTAGCCTGCTCAATTAACATTGTTTCGCTTCCACCAATTCCAAACTGTTTTACACTTATTGGTGTCCAAATTTCAACTCCATTACCTGCAAAAAAGATAATATCAAGCTTACCACCAATAGGTTCGGCAATTGGTTCATCAACTTTTTGAGGCAATAATGCATCTTCATCAGCTTTGTTTTTTATTATAACCTTTTTATCTATTATACTGGTCATTAATGATATTGATGCCGCATCTAATTCACCAATTTTTTCTAATTCTTTTATAGATTTGTAAATTTGACGATGTAATAAGTTTATTTCATAAAGACGTTTATTTAACAAAAATGCCGGCTCAGTTGGTTCATATCTTAATCCTCTATTTACGCTATCTAAAGCCTCTTCTATTCTTCCAAGCTTATTTAATGCAAAATTATAGTATTTATGAATTTCATATTCTCTATCTGCAGGATTTATGAACAAAAGTGTTTTAGTTTCAGAACAACCAAGACCTAATTTAATGAAATAAACACATCTTTCCCAATTGCGTATTTCATCTCTTCCGCCCTGCTGTGCCAAATAATAGAATATTCGACCTAAAGCAAGATAGCCTTCTGCCCAAGATTCTTTAATAGCTACCGTTTTAAACGCCCACTTAAGTGCAGATTCATAATCTTGACGCATTTGATAAATATCAATCAATTTTAAGCAAGCCATTGCTCGCTCATCATCCCAACCAGATACATCTATATATTTTGATAAACGCTCAATTGCCTCATCCATTAAATTAGCATTATAGCACTCAAGACCTAAATAATATAATTGGCGAGGGTCAGAATCTCCATGCTTTTCAAAATATGAACGTAAGATCCTTAAATTACGACCAAATTCTTGTACTTTTTTACTAAGATATCTTTGATGTTTAAATAAAACATCTTCTACTGTTTGGAAAAAACAAGAAGGATCTTTATTAATCAATACTTCATGAACTGGATTTACCCAATGAAATCGATCTTTATTATAAACTAAACGCTCTCTATAATGATAACATGTACATTTTCCATTGCTATCATATGCGTATTCATATGGAAACATTAAACATACTGATTTATCTTCACTATCTGGAAGATAATCTTGGATTATTTTTAATAGATTTTCACCTTTAGTAATAATATCATCTGCATCAACCCACAATACCCATGGTTGAGTTGCTAAATCAAATGATCTTTGTCTCGCTTGTGAAAAACTTTCAATTAATCCAGTTTCAGAATTATTGCAATCTGTATATACTTCAAAAATATCAGCATATTTTTTCGCAATTTCAGGAGTATTATCTGTTGAACCAGTATCAACAATAACAATTTCTGAAACATAATCCTTTATTGAATTCAAACATTGTTCTAATAATGGTTCATCACGAACAATTAAACATAGTGAAATAGGCGCGCGTTCAATCATATCTTTCTCTTTTCACTTTTAATATATCAATGACAAGCGCTAATTAATTTTTATATTATGCTGCTTTTGTAATCGTCAAACCGCTGCCATTAGGATTCATTATTATTGGTGTTCCTCCAGAATTTATAGCGGCTTGAATCTTAATCTTATCTCCAGATGAAATATCCATTATTATAGTAGCTCCACTAGTAGCTTTACCCTGAGTCGCCTGACGATTATACATCCAAACAACAGTACCTCCAATTAACCCATAACCACTACCAGTATCTATCATCAATTGTGCATAGCTGTCACTTCTGGTAGTACCAGTAGTAAGATTAGTAGTTACATAAAAACTAATTAAATATGTACCAGTTGTATTTATTGTTACTTCAGCAGAAGAAGCTGTGTGTGTAAAATCAGAAGTTTTATTTCTTTCTGTATCCAACGGCACATCAGTTAAACCTGCACTAATATTTGTACTACTAGCCGCATCATATGCATGAAAATAAGCAGGAGTAATACTAGCCGGTCCAGTAGGACCAATTGGTCCCGTTGCTCCCGTTACGCCTGGACTACCTTGAGGTGCTCCAGCAGGACCTGTAGCTCCAGTAACACCAGCAGGACCTGTAGTGCCAGCAGGACCTGTAGCTCCAGTTACACCGGGTGAACCTTGAGGTCCAATAGGTCCAGTTACACCTGTAGCACCGTCTGCACCAATAACTTTAAGAATAACTTCATCAACAATTGTTCCGCCATATGGAGCAGTACCTTGATAAGCACCATCAGGAGTATCAGTTTGCCAATATACATATGCAGTAGGAACAGAACCATTATCATCACGACCACGCTTATAATAAGTCGTAACTGAAGGCGCTCCCGCACCACCAAAAGTTACTGTCCATTCTCCACTATAATCAACCATCTGTTATCCATCCTCTACTTCAATAAATGCTGAAGATACCTGTACAAAATCAGTATCATTTGCGCCCGTATCTAATTTAGCATGTAATTCTACAGAACGCTCTCCAGCAGTTATTGTAAGTGGTCCAAGAGTCTTTGATTGTAATGTAGTATTATTGTCAGTAATGTACCCGTCGATATAATATCCATCATAAACATCATATAACCTGATTGTGTATGTTTGTGCATTATCTACTTCACACGCTACTCTTAATGTATATATAGCACTTCCAGAATAATCTGCAGTATTTAATATTCCAGAACCTAATCTACTATAAATACTAAGATTTGTAGCAAATAAACCAGCTGCTAAACTTATTATTGCATTTCCTGCAGATCCAGTTGCTGATCCTGCTGGTCCCGTAGCTCCTTGAGGTCCTGTAGCTCCAGTTACACCGGCAACACCAGTGGCTCCTTGAGGTCCTGTTGCTCCAGTAACTCCCTGTTCACCTTGAGGTCCTGTTGCTCCAGTTACTCCGTCTATACCCGTAACTCCTTGTGGACCGGTTGCTCCCGTAACTCCATCTTGACCTTGTGGACCTGTAGCACCGGTTACACCGGGACTTCCTTGAATACCTTGAACTCCAGTAGCTCCCTGTGGACCAGTAGCACCCGTAACTCCGTCTATACCCGTAGCTCCTTGCGGACCAGTTGCACCAGTTACTCCGGGTGAACCCTGAATGCCTTGAGGTCCTGTAGCACCAGTTACTCCAGGACTTCCTTGAATACCTTGGAGACCTGTAGCACCCTGAGGTCCAGTTACACCATCTGCACCAGTAGCTCCTACTGATCCTGTAGCTCCTTGTGGACCAGTAGTTCCGGTAACACCATCAATACCAGTTGCACCTTGTGGTCCTATAGCACCTGTTACACCTGGTGATCCTTGAATACCTTGTATACCAGTAGCTCCTTGAAGTCCTGTAGCACCAGTTATACCAGGACTTCCCTGAATACCTTGAGGTCCTGTAGCTCCTTGTGGACCAGTAGCTCCCGTTACACCAGGAGATCCTTGAATGCCTTGTGGACCAGTTGCTCCAGTTACACCAGGAGATCCTTGAATGCCTTGTGGACCAGTTGCTCCAGTTACACCAGGAGATCCTTGAATGCCTTGTATACCAGTAGCTCCTATTGGACCTGTTGCGCCCGTTACACCAGGACTTCCTTGAATACCTTGGGGACCTGTAGCTCCTTGTGGTCCAGTCGCACCCGTAACGCCAAGAGCAACATCCAAAATATCTAATGCAATTTGAACATTTGATGCAGCCGTTCCAACAAGAATTCCAGTAAATCCAGTGGTATCAACAGAAATTGATGTTGCTGGATGAGCATTCGTTGCATCTCTATTAATTAAAGAATTATGATCTGTAGGAGAATAACTACCTACTGGTGTTGATGCATCATTTCTATAATCTACAACATCCCTTAGTGCAGAATATTTTATAGTAGAAGAATATGCAGCCTTATATTGATAAATTAATCTATATATAAGTTTCATTTCCGGAGTAATTAACCCAGAAACAAATATAGATGCTGGGCTTGCTGCCGTTTGAGCATCAAATAATGATCCATAATAATTATCATGAGGAATAGATATAATTGGATCATAACTATCATTTGATGCAAAAATCCAAACAACAAAAAAATCTGTGATAGGAACATCAGTTAATTTCCACCCAGTTCCACCACCAACATTCTCATTATATTGAGGAATATTAGATACAGAACCCCATGGGAATGGGAATGAATTTGAGGCTATTTTTCTCCATGCAGGAGTTGTCCCAAATTTATATAGTACAGGGATTTGTCCAGGATTTGCTGGTAAAGTTCCGCCCAAATTTTGTTCATAAGGATCTGTGCCAGTTCCATTTATTATATCATGTTCTAAATCTTCATCATCAACTGTTCCGCTAGTCATAGACACATAAGTATTAGTACCATCTGAGGCTGGAGTTCCCGTAGTAATTGCATTACTATCTAATCCTAATCCAGTTTCCCATCTCATTCCAAAATTATCATGTAAATATTCATGAGTTGCGTTGGACATTACAATTCCATGACGCTCATCTCCAAATATAGTAACTGCGCCAGTATCATCTATATAAAGTAACGCTATCAATGCGTCATCTAATATATTAGCAGTTGTATTTTCCGTTAAATATCCATCAACTGAAGAATAATAAACCCAATGCACACCTACAGAATTAGTTACTGGAATAGATTCTGTACTCTTTATATATTTAACAGCACCAGCATAAATAACAAAGTTAGTTCCAGTTATCGTTAATGTCAGTCCAGACATTGATATTGAAGATTGTGTTCTGTCTTCAAATCCATTATTTATGACTTGAATTGGTCCTGTAGAACCAGTAACACCAGGAGATCCTTGGTTACCTTGCGGTCCTGTTGGTCCAGTAGCTCCTGTTGCACCTTGTGATCCTGTGGCGCCTGTAACTCCATCTGTTCCAGTTACACCTTGAATACCTTGAGGTCCAGTAGCTCCTTGTGGACCAGTAGCTCCTGGTTGACCTTGAGGTCCAGTAGCACCTGTAACACCATCTACACCTGTAGCGCCTTGCAAGCCAGTTACGCCTTGAGGTCCTGTAGCTCCAGCAGGACCTGTTGCGCCTGTTGCGCCTGTTACACCATCTGCTCCCGTTGGTCCAGGTTCACCTTGAGGACCTGTAGCTCCAGCGGGACCAGTTGCACCAGTAATTCCTGGGGAACCAGTTGGTCCTGGTTCACCTGTTGGTCCAGCAGGACCAGTTACACCATCTTGACCAGCAGGACCTGTTGCACCAGCGGGACCAGTTGCTCCAGTTACACCGTCAACACCATCAACTCCTTGTGCTCCAGTTGGTCCAATTGGACCTGTAGCTCCAGCAGGACCGGTTGCTCCAGCGGGACCAGTAGCTCCTGTTACACCATCAACACCATCAATGCCTTGTGTTCCAGTTGCGCCTTGTGGACCTGTTACACCGGCAGGACCTGTTGCGCCAGCAGGACCGGTTGCACCGGTTACACCGGGAGATCCTTGAGGTCCACCAAAAGGACCAGTAACACCAGGAGATCCTTGTGGACCTTGCAAACCAGTAGGTCCAGCAGGACCAGTAGCTCCAGCAGGACCTGTTGCGCCAGTTGCGCCAGCGGGACCTGTAGGACCTGTGATACCGCCACCAGATCCAGATGGAACTCCTTTTATTTGGTTTGCATTAACTTTGCTCATTGATTGCTCACGTATTATCTAAGTAATAATCGGCAGTAATTATATCGTCTGGAGGAGGAACAGTTGTTGGTGGAACAGTTAAAATAACAGTATCATAACCAGATCCAGGTCCTCCACTTTCAGCAATAAAATAATCATCTAAGAAAAATTGTTTTACTCCATTTTTATACACTATTATTCGGTATAAATCGTTTTGAATAAATTTTCCGAATGGAATAGAATAAACAGTATTTGAGTCATCAACAACTCCGACCAATTCAATATCTTCTTTTTTCAAAACTGATAGATTCTCACTGGTTACTTGCAATCCGTTTACTATTCCGGCATCTTGTAAAAATGATTTTTGATCAAGATTAAATTGAAGCAAATCAATATCACTACATTCAACAACTATATCTTTTGCTAAAATTTTATGACGCAATTCACCTTTTAATAATGAAGCACGAATATCTTGCTCTGCTACGCCAGGTATTTGCAGTAAATCTCGTGTTTGATTAAAATTAATAGGATATTGAAAAATTGTAATTGTTTTATTGCGATCTGAAGTAATATTTCTTACTATAAAACAACCGTATCTTTTTAAATAAGGAGCAAATTGATCTACAGTCATAATCTTACTCCTCTATTGAAATTACATCATCTTTATCATCATTAGGTTGATCATCTGATATTATTTTTTGATCAGTAGCAGTTTCTTCTGAGCTAGATTTACTAATGGGTTTTTCATTAACAATCTTATCTTTAATGGTAATCATTACAGATCTTTCTACTTCTGGATTATCTTTTGTTGCTTTAACATCAAATAACTTATTAGTTAAATTATCATCTGGAGCGGCTTGTTTCTGATTTGCCATAACAGTAGCTAATGTAGTTAACATCTTATCTACTAAAGTATCATAACTAAATTTAGAAACGTCCATAGGAGTTATTTGCTCATAATTTTTATCGCCATGAACTAATAGTTCATCCTTTTGTAAAATAGCTTCTTTTAATGTTTCCGGTGACATAGCTAATAAATTATCTGGTGTTAATCTGTAACGTACATACATTAACTCTTCTAAATAATCTAAACTTCCAACTGATGGTTGGGTATCACTATAATCGCCATCTTTAATATTAGTGCGTATACCTTTATCAACAGATGATAACAATACTCTTGTATAACTATCTTGCCAAGCTGGTTGTTTTCCAAATTCTCGTTTTAATTGTGTCAAAACATCAGCTAATTTTGTGAATGCTTCTAATTTATGAGACATAGATTCTGATAGAAACGCCTCACTTCTATGATAATTTTGCAATCCTCGTCTTGGAATATAATCAGTTTCTTGATTAATTCTTCTTGTATCAAAAGCATTCTTAGTAAAACCAAAACTGTTTGATAAAGAATTTTTACGAATAGAAAACGAACGTCTTCTTTGTGCAATATCATCGGCACTTTTTATAATGACACAGTATATGTCTAATACATCTAACAATTCCATTTTTACCATATATTAAGGTTGCAAGTGACATTACAGGCTATTATGATACAGAAATATTACCCAAAGAAATATAATGTAACAAATATTAACGGGCTTGACAGGATTTTTTTTTGATATTACATTTTTACCATGACATATTCACAAATTTCAAAAAAAGCTATTCATCCTAAATCTATCAACTTATGTAGCATACTAAAAAATGCAGGATACCAAGCATATCTTGTTGGTGGTTGTGTAAGAGATTTATTTTTAGGAGTTACACCTAAAGATTGGGACATTACTACCGATGCCTTACCACAACAGGTTATTGCGTTATTTCCTAAAACATATCCAACTGGCATTCAACATGGTACTATAACTGTCGCCTTGGAAGATGAATACTTTGAAGTAACAACATTTAGAACAGAGGGCAAATATACGGATAACAGAAGACCAGATGAGGTAAAATTTGTGTCTTCAGTAGAGGAAGACCTATCTAGAAGAGATTTAACAATTAATTCTATGGCTTATGATCCAATTACAGATACAATTATTGATCCATTTAATGGTTTACAAGATTTACAAAACGGAATAATAAAAGCCGTTGGAAACGCAGATGATAGATTTCAAGAAGATGGTCTAAGGATTTTACGAACAATTCGTTTTGCCTGTAGATTCAACTACGAAATTGAAGAAAAAACAAGACTATCAATGCAAAATAATAGGAGTATATTAAACAATATCTCAAAAGAAAGAATAAAGGATGAATTTTGTAAGATAATGTCATATGACAATAGTTTTTATGGATTAAGATTATTATTAATGAATACATTATTACCATTAGTTTCACCTCTACATGAAAACTATGTATCTTATACACAATTTCATCAATTGGATGCGGATTTAGAAACTAAAATTGCAGATTTCTACTATGAATATAATCCAATAGATGTTGAAAAGGAGTTAAGATGGCTTAAATTTTCCAATGATGAAATAAAAAGAATAATCTTTTTTCTAAAGCTAATACCAATGTATAGGATGCTTTTAAAAATTAGTAACACACAAACCTATATTAGATTCATTGCACACATAAAAAATAACGCACCGCAAGAATATACATATACTTTAGAACAATTTCTTAAACTAGTCAGATCCGAAAAAAATGAAATTAGTAAATACTTATTTGAGGAATGTGCGGATGTTACTATATTGTCTAGAAAAGAAATGAAGATAAATGGTAATGATTTAATAAATATAGGAATACCAATTGGTCCGGAAATAAAAAAAGCTCTAGATAAATGTTATCAAGAAATCCTTAATCATCCAGAAAATAATAACAAGGATATATTATTAAAATTTGTTTTATCAGATAGATTATTGTATTTAATGTTGTAGTAGGCGATCTAGTACGAGCGCCATTTGCAACAGTAAATTGTAATGCAGTACTATTTCCAGGTGGATTTCTAATTTGAAGTAAAGTGTTAACTACTGTTGTAGTTATCATTACTGTCCCAATAATTTGAGCACTACCACCATCTGTATTGGCGGTAGTATGTGGCGAAACTAAATAACCTGCGCCAGAATCTAACCATATCTCAAGTTGCCCCGGATTATTCATTGCTGCCGACCAACTAATTAAATAAGTTCCAATTGTTGGCAAAATAAATGTATCTGTTGATGCACCGCTTCTAATAATTCCACCAAAATTAGGACCAGTTCCATCAAATGGCACCGTTGTTCCTATTGCAATTGTTGCATCTCCAGGCATATTATCGTGATAAAAATATGCAAACTCTAAACCACAACAAGGTCCCGTAGCACCTGTATCTCCTGTAGGTCCTGTAGCTCCTGTAGGTCCTGTAGCTCCTGTAGCTCCTGTAGGTCCCGTAGCTCCTGTAGCTCCTGTATCTCCTGTATCTCCTGTATCTCCTGTAGCTCCTGTATCTCCTGTATCTCCTGTAGGTCCTATAGCTCCTGTAGGTCCTGTAGCACCTATATCTCCTGTAGGTCCCGTAGGTCCCGTATCTCCTGTAGGTCCCGTAGGTCCTGTAGCACCTGTATCTCCTGTAGGTCCTGTAGCACCTGTAGCACCTGTAGCACCCGTAGGTCCCGTAGGTCCTGCAGGTCCTATATCTCCAGTTGGACCAGTTGGACCAGTTGGCTCTGGTGGTGGAATTGGAATAAAAATTGGAGCGCTTGAATATGATGATTTATCATATGGTCTTTCACATAACGGTGTTCTACTTATAGGCACACAACAATCTGTTGATTTAGGCACACAGCAATTTAGGTATCTATAATAACTCATAATAATATCTTTAATTATAAGTATATTATTGTTTATAGGCAATGTATGTTTATAACAAAAAAGCCGTCATCTAGATGACGGCTTTTTATTTAGATTTTAATCAGCGTTCTAATAAATTAGACACCGACTACTACAGACTTACGTCCAGCAGCAACACCACGTGGGTTTACGATTGCGATTCCGATGATTTCGGAAACAACCCAACCTAGCTTCAATTGCTTTGGTTCATCAGCTGGCAAGACTTCAATGTCTTGACGGATAGGCATAACACCTACGAATTCAGGATCAGCAGCGCCATAAATTGTTCCAGGTGGAACGATCTTGGAAACCATAATATCAGTTCCCCAAATGTGTGCATATAGACCGGTTTGTAGAACTTCTCTCATTGTGACGGGATCGAAATCTCCGCCGCCTGTGCCCTGTCCACCGCCTGCTCCCCACTTAAGGATATCGGTGAATTCATTAATGTTCATGAAATACTTGGTAGTCACAAGGTCCCAGCGGTCGATCTGTTGCTTGATTTCAACAAGGTCTCTCTTCAAAAGACCAGCGTCAGCGATGTCAGTCAATGTATTTTCGACAGAGGCTGCTGCATCTAATGCTGCGAATACGTTTGCGTCTTCTTGTGCCATCATTTCCTGGCGAGCCTTTTGGACTGCACGGTCAATGACGTTGAATCTACGACGCTTTACTTCAGCAATACGTACTGTTGGGTTTGCGTAGATTTCGAATTCAGGAACTACAACACGGTCACCGAATACACGGGATTCTGGACCAGTACCGTTGCTGGAAATAACAACAGCGGCTACATCGATATCTCTATCGTAAGTAGGCGTTGCACCTTGTGGCAAAGGATCTACAACCAATGCTCTACGGGCAATTCCATGGTAGTCTAAGTTTCTGCGGATTGGGTTTGCCATAGCCTGAGCTAAAGCAATCTTTCCGTCTTGAGTCATAATAGCGCGGGAAATCAATTCATCGCGTCTTTCGTCACTTAATGCAGTTTGTCCAGCCATACCCATATTTGATGGTTGATTCTCTTCGAGAATAGCAGCATATTTAACAAGTGTTTGAAGGGCATCTTTGAGTGAGCTTGCATTCATTTGCCCACCATTATTAAACATATTCATATGTTATCTCCACAATTAAAGGAATTGTTTGCCAATTTCTTAGCAATACACATTATGTGTATGATAAAATATGATAATATTAGCTTTTTTAGAAAAAAAAAATACTGCACTTACTATACATATTATGATATAGTATAATCTGCATCTTAATTTGGAAATAATTATGAATTTAATTGGTAAAAAATTTAATAAATTAACAGTAATATCTAAGGCTGATAGTATTTTAGGCGGACAAAAAATAAAAAGATATTGGGGTGCATGGAATTGTCAATGTGATTGTGGAAATGTAATTATTGTAAAAACTATTGATTTAAATAGAGGTAGTGTTAAGTCTTGTGGATGTTTGTATAAATTACACGGCAAATCATATAAACCAGGACAAAAATTTAATAGGTTAACATTAATATCATATAAAAAAGGTAAATGGTTATGTTTGTGTGATTGTGGTAATCATATTGAAGTATTAACTGAAAATATAAAAAGAAATACCAAATCTTGTGGATGTTTAAAATCAGAAATATCATCAAATAATTCTATAAAATTAATATCTGGAAGGCGTAAATTTGAACCAAAAATTGCATCTGCTAGAAGAATTTGGAAAAATTATTGTTATAAAGATAAATTATGTAATATTACATTTGAACAATTTCTAGTAATATCTAAAGAAAATTGTATTTACTGTGGCACTTCTCCAAATACTCAATATAATTATTTCAATACTTTATCAAGCAATAGTTCACAAAAATCAAAAAATGAAGGATTATTTATTTATAACGGATTAGATCGTATTGATAATACAAAACCACATACACTAAATAATAGTGTTCCATGCTGCCAAATATGTAATAGAGCCAAAAATAATAGGTCTGTCATTGATTTTTTATCATGGGTTAACTTATTAAAAATTAATTCATTTGAACAACTAAAAATAATTCCAATTCAGCTACCCAAAATATCTCTATCTATAAAATGTATTTATAACTCTGGATATAATGATGGAGATTTAAAAATAGAAGAATTCTATTTTTTATCTCAACAACAATGTTATTACTGTGGTTCCTATCCACAAAATATCTTTAATAAAGCAAAAAATGATAAAAAATCATCTCAATATGCAAAAGATAATGGTAATTTTATTTATAATGGGCTAGATCGTATTGATAATACAAAGCCACATAATAAAAATAATGTTGTACCTTGCTGTAAATACTGTAATTTTACAAAAAGCAAACTCATATTAATAGAATTTCAAATTTGGATTAATAAAATTCAGCAATATCAAAAAGAAAAGCACGGCTATTAAGCCGTGCTTTTTAGATTATTCAATCAAAGATTATTCAATCAATTAGAACTGTGGATTGAAGTGGAATACTGCCCATGCATAAGTTCTAGTACCAAGAGCCGAAGCTAAGTAATTTGGAGTATTTACCAAAGAACCATTGGTTTCGAAGCTTACAAAGTGACCGACTACGATTGTGTTACCACCAGCAGCAGTACTTCCAACTGGAGTTAACTTTCCACCTACGGTTGCGGATGCTGGTACCCAAGTTAATGAAGTTCCAGTATCAAGAGCTGCATTTCCAGGGACTAAGCCGTCTGCTGCTTGGTCACAAGCTGCATCTAAGGTTACTGCATAAAGTCCTGGCTTATCCCAAAGAGTGACTTTGCCAGATCCAGTAGCGGTGTGAGGACCTAAGACTGCGCCACCAGTTGCTACTTGACCAACTGTTCCACCGACTACAGATCCAAATAGAGTTCCATATCCAGTGATACCATCATCAGCTAACATCAATGGACGAGCAGAGGTTGCTACGTTACGAGTAACAACAACTCTCTTTAAAGAATTAACATATCCATCAAATACATCATAAGCAGCTTTATCAGTTGCAGAAGTTGCGACAACAGATGCAAAAGTAACGACTTCGCCGCCCATAAGGGTTAATACTTCTGTATCAAGTCCATCGAACTGACCTAATGGTTGAACACCCGGTTGTAAAAGTTTTAGAGCCATTTTGTTTTCCTATAATCTCTAATGCTGTTAAAAACAGCATCGTTACTTACACCTTAAACTTACTAAATATAACATATATTTTTTTATGCCCATATAACAAACGATTATTTAATTAATGTACTGGATTAAAGTGAAAAACCATATATTCATAAGTTTTTATGCTTGATAATGAAGATAACGTATATTTTTATGCCTATGGATATACTGTTATAGTGCGAATTTTAGTCCACTAAGCTCTTCTTCTAATTTACTAGCCATTTCTTCTGTAGATTTTCGTACAGATTCTGGTGTTTTTTCTGGCATTGGACCTGCGCCTTCAGGAACTGTAGAAGGTTCATTTATAATAGTATTATTCTCTGTAGCAGCCTTATCAATTTGTCTTTTTGCATTTGCTTCAATACTTTTAGCACGATATAATATAATAAGTATATATTGAAGTGATGCTTTATATGGAGGAAATGCTCTTACTATATCTTCAAAATCATTAGCAATTAATCCTTTACCACCCTCTAATATTTGTGTCTTATCAACAAATTTGTTCAAATACCCCTTATCTTCTATTTGTTCTGCTTGATAAGTTTGTGAACTTAAATTTTCTGTAGCTTGATTTATTAATGTAGCATTTTCATCAACTACCGTTTTAAATAGCTCATAAGACCTTATTACAATTGAACTTTCAGGCGATTTAGCTAATTGCAATAATTCACTAGCCGTTCTAGTTCTTTGTAATGTATTGATAACTGGTACAATTTTTTCATAAGTATCATAAATGTCCATTACATGTTTTCTAAGCTTTCGCATTTCTTCCAAAAAATTACTACTATAAGTTGTACCAGTAAATAATCCAGCCGAATCATTTAAAATATCATCAATTTCAGCAATTAATTTCTTATTGTTTCCTCTAAAACCTTCATTAATAAATGGAAGTTTCTGCTGTATATAAAGTGCTCCTAAAGTTGCAGCAATAGTTCCAGCTACTAACAAAAAGGGAAACGCAGCAGTAGAAATCAACTCAGCTTTTTTTTTTAAGCTGGCTGTTTGTTCTAAACAAACATCAGCAAGAATACGTAATTCTTCTTTGTTTTGATTATCTAAATCATTACCTAATCTAACTAACGACAATAATAATTGCTGCTCAGCATATTTTCTTTGTGTTACATGACCATCAGGCATCTTCTGAACAATATTCATTAAAATATCTTGTCTTTCATTTAAATTCTCAACAAGACCATTTAATTTATCATATGATGGTGAAACGACTACTGCATTTGGATGAGCATCTTCAATAATATTTCTCTTATACTCCATATCTTTAGGAGTATCTGGTTTAATACCATATAGTGCTTCAATTGCAGAAATATCTAAAGAATCAATCCTTGGATCATCCTCTAACTTCCTTCTGATTTCATCGGGATCAGCCTTTGAAATTAAGCCCCTCTCTTGGGCAATTTTAGCAAATTCTTCAAAAATGTCGCTATGTCTCATTATTTGGCTCACAGTGGGGGTAATTTATTTATATGCTTTCATATGCCGTTGATTATGGTACTTTTTTTGCAAGATCATCAATGAACATATCTACAATTTGTTTTTTGCTGACGAAGTTGTTGGGTAAATAGACAGTATTTGAACCTTCAGCAGTCTTATTAATATCAGTAATTGTAAACACAATTTCTTGAAATGTAGGTAAATTTTTCATTAATGATTCTAATCCATCTAAACCGCTATAAACTTGTTTAGCAAATTTAACTAACATATCACTAATACCATTAATATTATTTGTGGCAGCTTCTGTCCAAATAGAATCTCCAGTATGTCTAATATCTTGATAACCAGAATTTAATTTAAATTTTGTTTGTGTAGAAACATATGCTGAAACTGGTGCTGTTGGAGTTTTACTTGAAAAGAATCCGCCACCACTATCACCTTTACCTTTACCTGGATTAACGAATTCATTAATTGTTTCTCCAGCTATAATAAAACCAACAGATGATAATGCAATCTTAAATATTATTCCTAAAAACTTAATAAGAACAGAAAGTACTTTTCCTTGTAATAATTTAAATGTTAAACCACCTAACCAAGCTCTTTTATCTAATGTTCCTTCTTGAAATTCAATTATAGCTAACTTAACAATTCTAGCATCTCTCATCTGTTTTCTAACATCATAAGAAGCGCTCTTATTTTTCTCTAACTTATCAAGGACTGCTTTTTCATCTGCATCAGTTACTGGTGTATAATTTGCACTAACAGCATTACTAACTGCAGAATCAACTTGTTGTGAAGTGGTCTGTTTTCCGCCAGTAATTATTCCTTTAATAGTCTCATAAATAGACATTAACATTCCACCAACATTAACTTTAAATACTTGTTGTGCTAAAGCTAATAATGCACCAATCCAGGGTGCTCCCAATGCAGAAAATAATATGCTTATTGCGCCAGGAGCAATTAAATTAAGTATACTTGCTTCTTTATTATTAGGATCTATTTTTGATACGAAATAATCTTTAATTTTCCCCATTAAAGATATAATTGTATCACCAACTCCCGCCTCTTTAATAATTGAGGGATTGTCTAATAATGACTCAACAACCATCATATCAACATAAAGTTTTATTTCGCTATTATCTATAGTCATTATAACCTTTTATCTTCTACTACTAAGTTTTTGCTCGGTAGCAAACTGCCAACGTCCTACAGATGCAGCATTATCTCTGGTAAATTGTTGTAATTGCTGATTAACTAATGTCTTAAACTTTGGATTCGTATCAATTATATATCCATAAGTACCATATAAAGCGCCTATAACATTTGATGTTGTAGAAACTAATTGTCTTAAGTTATCACAGAAAACCATCATTCCACTCCAACCATTTTTCAACATTTGTGAAGTTAGTTGTGCATTCTGAGTTAAATTAATATATGGATAAGTATTATTCATTATTTGGTGTTGAAGAATATCTATAATCTTAAGAGCATCGGCAGCTGCACGTATACCCATACTTCCGCCACCACCAGCAACACTTGTATCAAAATTAGCATACATCTTTATAAACTGTTGTATCTTAGTAAAGTTTATTGCATTTGGTTCAAGTGGTAATGAAGTTAATAAACTAGTCAATGCATTTCTTTGTGCAACACTCATTCCTCCTGCACCACCAGCCCCAGCACCAGCACCAGTATCTCCAGTAGCTCCAGTAGCTCCAGTTGCTCCGGTTGCTCCAGTTCCAGTTACGCCAGTTAATGAACAATTAGCTTGCGTTCTAGAATCTCTTAATTGAGGACCAAATTCTTTAATTGCTTGCAAATAACGAACTGCCATTTTTTCATATTCAGGTTGCCTTTCTACATGGGCAGAAGCAACACTACTTAACATCATGGCTCTATTATACAAAATACGAACTGCTAAACAAGGATCCCCCTCATTTGGATCCATAACATCATAAGCTTTTGTTTCATTTGGCTTTTTTATTTGCATTCCATATAGCCATCTTATAAGTGCTCCAAGATTTTCTAAATTACCCATAGTAAGTTTAACTGGAGTATCTCTAAAATCTGGCACAGAAGATAATCCTCTGGTATCTCTACCATTAGCATCAGGAATTAATACACTATCTGGGAATGCATCTACTACCAAATTAGGATCTATATCCGGTGTTTTGCCTTCAGGAGCCACCTTAACTTCTTGCTTTTCACCTTGTGGTAAGCTTCTATTTAATTCACCTATAAGATTTTTTACTACAATTTCAAAAGGCTTAGAGTCTTTAGAATTTGGAACTGCAACATCTCTAAGATAACTTAAATAACCAATAAGTGCATCTTTATCTGCATAAGCCAACTTCTTTAATGGTTGTCCTTTAGCATCTCTTTTATTTAAATCAGCATCTAAACTTTCAAACGTCCAAGCATCTTGAGGTCTATTAGTGTCAGTGCTTAACCAAGCAATTCTTTTACCATTCCATTTTACTTGACTTCTTGCTGCCCACTCTAAAAAGTGACCTAGAGTACGACCATCAGCCATTGTAAAATTCGCTGGAGCACCAGATTCAGTGCTTATAGGAACTACCTTGGGTGGTGCTTTAGGATCTTTTAGATTCCTTTGCATATTTGTTCCAAGAGCTTTTGCCAACTCAAATACTCTTACTTGATGATCATAAGCTGGATTAGAAGCCACTGGAGTATCAGGTGCGGCAAATTTTTGGTTAAAATCAACGCCAGCATTGATTAACGAATTAATTAGTTCTGTGTTATCAAAAATAGACATATTGATCCTACTTATTTGCCTGTTGGTTGTCTACGAAGTATTTTTCTACGGAACCAAGACCTATCATCTGGTTTCTGAGCCCATTCCCAGCCATCGCCAGCTGGTGGTAATTGTCCTGGTGGAACTGGAGCTAATGGTCCGCCAGATCTAAATGGATCGTTTGGTCCTTGAACAAGTTTTTGTCCACCACTCAAATTACCAGAACTCAATCTTTCATTAATTTGTTGCATTACATGTCTAAGAAAGCGTACTTGCATATCATGACTTATTGCATTTCTTTGGTAACCGCCCCAACGACTCATCATATCAAGTAATACATATTGTTTTGTTAGTGCTGTTAATGGAAACTGATCTATTACTTTAGGGGTTCCACTTGCATCTAAAATAGTAAGACGAGGAATATATAATTCATCGATATCCTTCATCAGATCTTCATATCCAGATGTATCACCTAAATCTTTTTCTGCTTCAGGTTTTCCTGGTGATTCATACAAAGGACTAGAGCTATCAGTAAATCTTCTGTATGCTGGGTTTTTTGTAACATTATTAGCAAAATATAGATAGAATTTTGTTAACTTAATTATTAGATTAGTTAATCCTGCTGCTTTTGCAACTTTATTTTTAGGAGGTAATTTTGTTAACTCATAATTAGTTGGTATAAGAATTTTCATTTTAGCAGCATCTGATTTAGTAAAAAGATTTCTTACAGAATCAGGAGCTTCAAAATCTTCAGATACTCTAATTATTGCATCTCCGAATGCATATAGATTTCTTAATGCATTTTGTGTTCTAGGTCCCCAAACACCATCAACGAATCTTTCATTACCCTTACCACCAATTCTAGCGATATTATCAACAACATTTTCCATTTTAATTAGTTGATCATCATATACTGGATTCTTTTGTTCTGGAGTATTTGCTTCTTCAGATGTACTCCACTCATTTCCATGTAATGGAGAACTATTTAGATAATTAAGCGTAACAAAATCATTGAAATTTGCAAAACCTTGTGAGGGTTGGTCTCCAGCACTAGGATTTTGTAATGAAATGGGCGTTTGTCTGGCTGTCTGTGAATCTCGTTTAAAATGATAATTTATTGCAGTGCTTGCAAAATTTTGAATTGCTTTTTGCATTTCACTAACAGCTATTTTAACGTTTCCTACATCTGATGATACTGATTTTGTTCCTGGTTTCACATCTGGTTTTGTTCCTGGTTTTGCCTCTTCTGGTTTCGGTAATCTTCCCGGTGTAGATGTTCCTGCTGGTGCTGGTGCTGGTGCTGGTGCTGCTGATGCTCCTGCAGATGTTTCTGCAGGTGTTTCTGGTTTTGGCAATCTTTTTGCTGTTTTTTGTATTTCTGATACTAACTGTTTAAATCTATTGGACATAATCAGCCACCTTATTTTGCATAACCGGGACTAGTTAATGTTGCATAATCATCATTATTTTCGGCAATTACTGTATTAACTTTTGCTCTAAAACTTGTTAAATTTTGTGCAGCTAATTTATCTTTAAGTTCTGTTGAAAATAATGCTGATATTTGATTTGGATGCATTATTCTTAATTCAGCACCTTGTGATTTATTAAGTTTAGCAATCACTCTATGTATATCTGAATTTTCTAAACCAATATTTTCAATCCATGTTGAAACAGCAATACGATATTTATCATTTATATTATTTAGATCTATTTGACTTACTTTTTGAGATAAGTCTTCATAGTGTAATCTTAATGGGGTTAAAGCCTCTATAATATCTCCGAATGGAATTTGTTGTTCTTGAAATATTGCTGATTGTTGTCTACCAACTCTAAATGCTTGATTTGCTGCCCAAATAAGAGAAATTCCTCTATCTATTTGAGCTATTGCATTAAAAGCCGTTCTTTTATCTTGTTCTGCAACATTAAATGAATTAAAATTAAGTTTTACAAAAGCGTCTCTTTTAATTCTAACCTGATGAATATAGTTAAAAACTATATTCATTTTATATTGGTCTATCTTAACATCAGAATCTGCTTCTTTCTTAAAATTTGCAATATCTTTGTTTATTTGTTTAAGATCATCAATATAGTTAGATGCAATTCCTGATGGCAAAAAATTTGGTAAAACAGTTATTAAACTATTTGCTCCAGCAGATATATTTTCATACCCTTTACTAAGATAGTCTTTTCCAAGTAATTGTTTTCTAGAATCATCAATATCTATTGGTAATTCTTCGCCTAAAGAAGTCTTAACGGCATTAATTATACTTTTAGCATTAGATAACTTACCAGTAGGCATTTTCTCAACTACTCTCATCATTGCTAAATGTTCATCTATAATTGTTTCAATAACTGCATCACCAGCAACACCCTCTAAAAATGGGCTTCCTTTTGGATGAGCATCTTGAATTAATTTATTATCACATTCAGAAGCAGCAGCTTGTTTATATTGAATGAAGGTTAATTCTAATTCTTCAGCATATTTTTCCATACCAGAGGCTCGTAGACCGCTACATAATTTCATAAGATTTTCTGACAAATTTTCTGTTGGTCTCAAATCTAATTTTGGTTTTCTTGAAGCTATCTTTTTTAATGGATCCTCTTTCACTAATCCCTTTTCTTTAGCTAATTTTACTAAAGAACGCATTGTCTCAGAATCTTCAAAATTTATATGCTTAAAAGTCATGTTGCCTCGAATGGATCAATTTATTCTATAATATGCAGAATTATAGCATGCTCATACTAAATAAAAAGATATGCAGTAATTTACTGTTTTATTGTATCAAGACGTCCATATCTTAACATACGCAGACCGTGCTTGTTACAATACCTTATACCATCAATAATCTTATATTTCGCCTTGCCACAAATATTACAACCAGGAACACTGCACTTTATATCTGTATAATCAATTCGCCTTTTCCAAGCATCAATAGCACTTATAGATTTATTTTTCTTTGTATTCTCAGAATCTTTGTGCCCTATATGAACTTCAGACATATGCTTTCTTACTTCCTGTGTATAAATAGATTCATTATCTTTAGATTTCTGAATCATACTCATATTGGCTTTCTGTTCTGCAGTACGTTTAGTTCCTAATGCAGGATGTCCTTGTGTAGCAATTTGTTTTATTGTTGCTTCTCTTTGTTGCTGTTTGATTTTTTCTTTTTCTTCAATAGATAATGACGCATGCCAATCTCTCATCATTTTCTTAAACTTATCAGATTTAGGGGCATTCATTCCACCATAGGTAACATTATAGCCAGTATTAAACTGTATATATGTATTATACTGTTTTACTAATTCCGTTTCAAGATAGTTTGCATCATCTTGCGATTTACAAGAAGCTATTATTTCAAATTTGAAATTATCAATTCCATATTTTAAGAAAGCAAAATGAATAGCTTGACTTGGCTTATTTTTATAAAAAGCTCTACGATGATCGGAAAATCTTTTAGCGATATTAGTTGTTTGACCAATATATTTTTTGTCATTAACTGCATTTGTGATTATGTAAAGTGACCATATTTTCTGTATATGTTGCGCCATATTGCACCTCCAATACAGTATATATCACTTGTTCCGGAAGTTAAAACCAAAGGCACTCGATCATAGGGTTCATGCTTGTAGGAGGTGCCGTAACCATCGCGACAGCAGGGTGGATACTACTTGGACGTCTAGTAGTCAAAAATCCAATCTCGCTAACATATAAATTAGCCCTGACCGGATATTGCTGGTTTGTCTCAAACTGATCTGTTTGGAAAAACATTCTATTAAACCAAACTGTCATTCTACCAGATCCTTGGGTACTATCATCACCGGGAATATTTGGAACATAATAAGTATAATTTACAATAGTTCTAATTCCATTTGGAGAACCAGTTCCGGTCAAATCAAAATTTAATGGAGTTCCTGCTAAAAATGTAATAACACCATTAACTGGATTTAATACTACATTTGTCGTAGAATTAAAACTAGATGAAAGAATATTAGGCTTTTTTAATTCGGCTTTAATATCTATTGGAGTAACTAATTGACCGCTGGGACCTACAACTCCAGTAGCGGGAACAATTACCACTTCGTTCCAAGAAACATTTGTAAATGCTTTTGTTTTAATATCATCAATTAACCCAATTGGAGCAGTACCATTACTAACAGTTGCCATTACTTGATTACCAATAACGGTTAATTCAGCAATCTGACCGGGTTGAAATTCTGCTGACGGGTCACATATAAAATAAGATGGAAGCGTATTTCCAACCTGAACAAGTCTTAACATTGCATATCCTCTCTAAACTCCACATACTTTCATATAACCTAAATATGAAAGAATGAATAGAAAATATGCTTAATCGACCTCTTCTTCAAATGACATAGATGATGATGTTGGGACTTCTAATTCATCTGACATATCTGCGTCTAATAAATCATCTACAGAATTATAATCTGTAGAATTAAAAACTGTGCCATTCTCTAATAAATTCTTAATCATTTGAGCTGAGTTTATTGAATTATTTTGAGGAGATCTAGCATCTTGCTTATCAATCTTCTTTTCCATATCATCTAAATAATCATAATAATTTGGATTTTCTGTCAAATGATCCATAGTTATTTCTGTAGCTACATGTTTATCATTTGTGTGTTCCATTTCAACTTTGATACCTTTAGCTAAAGCTTTTGGATCAAAATCTTCAGGCTTTTTCTTGTCAGCTAAACCACCGGGAATTTCATCTTCCCAAAGAGCATCTTCTGCCATCTTGTATAAAACACCCATAATTTGATCTGCTTGGCTTTGCATTCCAGCATCTTCAAAAATATCAATGGCACTATTCAAATAATCAACAGCTTTTGATACAGAAATACCTTCTTCTTGACCACTCAATATCTTAAACATTGAATCTTCAATTGTACTTGCAGTTGCATTTGGATTAGCGTTTGAATTTGTATTTGTATACATGTTTGCACCCATATTTACATTTACATTTGGATTTACATTTAGATTTTTATTTGACAACGAACTTATCCTTTGTTTAACTGCAACCGCATCTTTAGGACTGGTGCTTAAATATTGCTTAAGTAACGATATAGCAGCAATATTATTGCCGAGTTTTTGATAATTAATAGCCGCATTATATAAACATATGCTTACTGGTTTACCTCTGTAAGCCGCTAAATAAGCCCTTGCCGACTCGTCATATTTGCCTTGAGTATAAAAATTACCACCACGAGTAAATTCAATTGAATATAACTGTTCCTTTGCATTAGAATCGTTTGGATTCACTGTTAAAACTCTATTAATTAATGAAAGCGCTGCATCAAAATTATTAAGCTTTTTATAACATATTGTTTGATTATATAGATAAGCAGAACGATGATCTATCTCAAAAGCTTTAGCCCAATATTTTGCTGCATTTGTATAATCTTTTTGCGAAAATAACTCAGCAGCTTTATCACTAAATTGCTTAGAATGTTGCTGCGTATAGGGACTACTTGGCATTTACGATCCTTAAACGATAAACTTTGCAAGATTTATTGCTTTAACAGCAGTAGCAAATTTACTAGCAATATCATCCTTGATTTCACTCCAAGCGGCTTCTCTTTCATCCTCATCAGTAATTTTTTCATATAGATTAACTAATGTATTTTTAATTGCTTCAAATGGTCCTTCTTGACCAACTTTCTTTAATACATTATAAATTATTGAGGTAACTTTTATAGCCATACCAAGAGGGCTTGCTACAAACAAATTCTTCAAATCTTCAGCATTTAAAAGATCTAAATGTTTTAATAATTTACCAATATCATCAGTAGAAAAAGCATTACTGATTAACTCTTGTGTAGCTAATACTCGTAATACTTTTTCTACCTCTCTTGATTCTTTTTGTAATCCTGCTTTATCAAATATGTCAGCAGCAGCATTAAGATAATCAAATGCTTTAGCTAATTTATTGAAATTATGCTTAGTTTCAATTTGACTTGAAACTAGCGTTTTCTCCATAGAATGCATTAACTCATTCTCAATGCTGCCACTTTTAAACATATTATATCCTATTCAAGGTTAAGACTTACTTATTTTTCTTAGCAAATGGATTTGTTTTTCCAGATTTGCCAGTGTCTTTTCCTTTAACAGCAGGTTTCTTGGTTGACTGAGTTGACTTAGTTGACTTTGGTTTATCTGTTGACTTTGGCTTATCTTTTGCAGCATTAGAATCTGTCTTCTTCGTGCTTTTCTTGGTATCTTTCTTAGTATCTTTCTTGGTATCTTTCTTACCCTTAGCACTAGAGTCTTTCTTGCCTTTTGTATCTTTACTCTTAGCAGTTTCTTTCTTGGCTGCTAGAACTAAAGATGCTAATTTTAGACTTACAGTTGAGCTTTTTTCTAAGCCTACAGAATCTAAAGCGGCTGATGCTGTAAGTAGACTATCAATTGCAACGTCGTAATTAGCAGAAACATCATACAATCCTGCATTTAGATCGTCAGCACTATCGCTGTCACCAGCTTCATCTTCTTCATCTACATCTGCATCATTGTCATCTACTTCGATGTCATCTGCACAAGAAGTGTCTTTCATTTCGTCATCGTCGTCATCAGCACTACAGCTATCTTCTTCATCTTTTTCCATAGTACTTGCATCATTTTCATCTGAAGCAAATTTATATGTAGTGTTAAACAAAGAATTGTGTTCTTGGCTTTTTAATACTGCATCCATTGTTGCAGCTACAAAATCTGATACACTTTTATTATTCATAGTATCCTCTAATAGTTATCTTATCTTAGAACGACCCTTTGGAAGTCTTAGATAGTGCTGCTGACAATTGAGCAACTAAATTTTCATCGTTAGAACTTGCTGGGGCGAATTCTCCAGATCCAATCATTCCGACTTGTGGTATATGTCCAGCTTCCTTACGAAGTACTGGTGTATGCTTTGCAACAACTCTCTTAAGAGAATCAAAGCTATCATCATTAAACTTCATAATTTCATCAACCTGAAAAGAAACGGCTTGTCTATCATTATGACACAAACCACGATCTACCATGTCATAAGCAAGTTCATAAGCTCTTGCCATTTTCACACGATACTTGTTAAGTTCTGCTTCCATTTCTGCCTTAACATGTTCCTTTACAAGTTCGCTTGCGAATTCAGATCCACCGTCAACCTGTCCCCAGTATTTCTTATAATAAGAAACTGCGTCCTTGTCTAAACCTTCTGCAATTAATGCGTCTAGGTCTGCCGGATCTAATTTACCTTCGCTAACTAATCTATGAATAGCTTCTGCTTCTTTACGAACCTTTGGAGGTGCATTAGCAAGATCTAACATTGCTTTTTGAGTTTCCTCTAATCCTTCAATAGTTCCTAAATTACCAGATGGTTTTACATCAAGTTGAGTTGTAGCATTTCCCTTTGGATGTGCTTCATGTAGATGAGGGCTGGTCTTCATTGCTTCTGCAGCTAACTTAGCGCGCATTGCAGATCTACCTTCTAATGAATTAAAGCTGGCTAATTCTACTTCTGCATTAGGATCTTTTTGAACGATTTCAGCAGCCATTTCTGGATCATCTGTCTTAACTGCATCATTATCGTCAACTTCACCAGTATCACCTAAGCCAAGAATATCCATTAGATCTGTGGTATCTTCGCCTTCGCCTTCGTCACCACCCAATAATTCTTCTATACTAGCATCTGATCCTTCTTCTTCTAAAGAAAGATCATCTCCAGAATCAACATCTTCAATCATGTCACTAACTTCATCTAAAGCATTATCTGTATCAGTGATTAGAGCAGATAAATCATCTACAGAATCTAGATCTATATCTGTTACACCCATAGTATTATCTCCTTCAGCGGCTAATGATTCAAGTTCTGCCTCGATTTCAGCGCGCTTTACTATAGCTTCTGTACCACGAGCGTATTTAACAAAAGCTGTCATTAATTTAAATCCATCAGCAACAGCTGTCTTGGCTTCAGTTAACGCGTCTTCTATGATAGAGCCAACAAATTCCTTATTAGAGGCAGTGACCGCGCCCTTATCATACATACCTGCAATCATCATTAATTCTTGTTGATGATCTTGAAGTTCTGCAACTGATTCTTTCATTGCATTTGTTAATGCACCATTAAGTTCTTTTCTTAATGTATTAAGAGTTCTTGTTTCAGATGCGGCGGCACCCATTTCTGGGGCTCCCATTTCTGAAGCAGCTTCGCCACCCATTTCATTTTGTTCTCCGGTTAATGCTCTAACAGCTTCAACTAAATCGGAGCTAAGATCTCTAACTTTTTCAGCTAATTCTAATGCAGTTTCTTTTGGATCGCCAGATTTGCCGGTGTCTTCAGCTTCACCTTCTGGGGCTGCATCCATTGGTTCTGCAGGGGGTGCAGGAGGTGCAGGTGGTGCTACTTGTGCTCCCTTTACAAGAGCGCGAACTTTATCGGCACCAAAAGATTTAACATTTTCAATAAGTTTGGCTCCAAATGCTTTAGTTGCAATATTGTTGTATAATGTATCAGTTCTATTTCCAGATAATTCATCAACAGATGCTGTCAATAGCAATTTGTCTCCCAAGAATACTTCCCAACCACTCTTGCCATAGTTTTGTGTTCCGTCAGCATTAGATGCTTTTTGAAAACGTGCTCTTAGAGATGCTCTCTGGATCATTTCCTTACGCTTCTCTTCATCATTTACTTTGACAGATGCTGGACTTGGATGCATTCCATCAACTGGTCCTACGCCTGGGAATGGTTTTTGACCATTCATATGTTTATCACCGCTACCACGAAGTTGCTCATTCATCTTATCTGGTGCATATTTTGTTTTACCTGGAGTTGGCTCTTGTGGATTCTTATCACCCTGTTGGAAGTATGCTTCTTTCTTTTGTTCCAATGCTTGTTTAGCTAAGTTTACAACCGCATTACGACGCATTGCGCGTTCCTCGGCATCAGCGCGAGCAAGCATCTTCTTGCGCTCTAAATCTCCGGGGTATAATTGTTCTGGACTGCCCATATTATCGACATCCATTTGCTTATCTCCATCAGTTCTCAACTTTTCATTCATTGGGTCTTTTGGATACTTTGGCTTACCTGGGCTTGGCTCGTTTTCATTGCCAGCACCTTGAAAATAACCTTGTTTATTAATATTTGATCCAGACATATTTTCCTCTTGTGTACTTGTGGAAGTGTTTGCTAACTTATCTAAGCTTGTTTTCATTTGATTTAACTTAGTCTCTATAGACGCCGTAACTACTCTAAGCTCAGAAACTAGGTCTGCTTCCACATTAGTAGAAGCATATCTGACAGGGGTAGCTAATCCAGAATCCGTGTTGGGTAACACTGTCTCGTCCATCGCGACAGTTCCCGACGATTGATTAAATGCTATATCATTAGTATCTTCTTCTGCTTTTTTTGCAGAATCAGTAATTAACACTAATTTCTTCATAGCATCATCAATATCTTGCTTTAAACCTTCTAAACTTTGTGCCGATAAATTAAATGAAGAGCCTTCTCCATTTTCAGAATTCACATTAATTGATGCCGTGAATCTATCAGCAATTTTGTTAATTTCTTTTTCTTTATCTTCAACATATGTATTTAATGTATTTGCTGCAGCAATAATATGCTTGATGTGTGCTTTAGGGTCGGCTCCATTAACTACAATTGATAACTCAATTGGATTTAAATCTACGTTAATTTCACCATAACAAGTTTTATTTTTCATATGGGTACAGAAATCGGCTTCAGTGCGTGCAACACGATGACAACCTTCTTCGGTACAAATTGCACGACCAACAGCAGTTCCCATAGATACAGAATTCGAATACCCGGTTGCAACCTTTCGTGCCAAATCCGGGTAATTATGTTTATCTAATGCACATAAAGCTATGACTCGCTTTAAATTGCGATCATAATAAGTATCAACTATAAAGCCTCTAACATGATCTACTGAGCTTGATTTATGATCTATGCAAAGAGGCTTTCCAATCCATTTCTTGTATGCTTTTACAAGTTCTTCTTCTGGAAAGATATCACCATTAGAATTCTTATACGGCTTTACGCTTAAATCGTTTGATTCCCAACGCCAAGTATTATCAGACTTATCCCAACCTACTTTAACAGGCTCTCCAGATGCATTTATTTTTATTGTTCCATCATCATTAAGTGCTGCAGCTTCTGCCGCGTGCATCATAACTGCTGAAAAATATAAGAAATCCTCAGCTTTAGGTGCTATCTTTTTTAGGTTAGCGGCAAACTTTTTAAAATTATCTAAAATCTCAGGACTAACAGAGGGAATACAAGATGCAGTATCTTCTATTCTACTAATCTCTATCAATTCACCATTTTTAATAAACATCAATTATCTCCCGCTCGTCTCATCTTGTGAGCCAGAATTAAACTTATCACCTTCAGAAGATTTCTTACCACTCTTAGAGAAATCTTTGAGGTTTTTTTTCTGTTCCTCAGTTAATTCTTCTTCATCTAGAACAGAGACTATTTTACCATCACCATGTTTAACGAACATCTTATGCTCTCCAATTTGGGAGAATCTACATATAGATTACAATTATAATGATTTATTGCTACAATTTTCTGTAACGCTATAAGAATATAACATTATTACCATTTAATATGAAAATTATTAGCTGGATTGTAATCTATCTTTTAGCTCCTCATTTAACTGATCCTGCCTCTTGTTGTAAAGATCCATTATTAATGGCGTCTTTTTCTCTATTTTGGTTTGTAATTCTGTACTAACAGAATCAACCCAATTCTTCGCCAAGATATTTGATCGAATATGATCTATAATCCTATCATCAGCGATTTCTTCAATATCATCACATTGTTTTTGAATTTCTTCAATTGAAGTAACAACATTTTTTGCAAATTCTTTATCATCTAAACTATCAAACAGTTTAATAAAATCATTCACTTTAGTTTCTAAATCTTCAATAGAAGAAATAAAAGACTTCATAAGTTTTATAGTCTGTGTATCTGAAGCAAATGATTGCATAGCATTAACACATTTAAATGCTGATACTTTGAACTCATTAAAATTATTTATAGATTGATCTCTAAATCTTCTAATGGCTGCACGGGCTTTTATTACCGAATCAGGAGTCATATCAGTATTCTCCTTAAATGGAGTTTTCATAATATTTAAATGATTAGATGCTAATGATAATAACTTTAATGTAGTATTAAAAAAGATAATAGCTTTCTCTGCCTCTTGTTTTTCGGCATCAGACACTTCATATGTCATCTGAACAGTATAAGCTCGTTTAATCATAAAAAAATCCGCCCGCATTTTCTGTAGGTCCAAAACCTCTTCCACCAGTATCGTTATTGTATACTCCAACTACTGGAACCTCATCTTCCTTTTTATTATGTTCTTTTATTGCCCTATAATTTTCTCTAATGGGCGATTGTTCTAAATCAGATAAATATAAAAAGTCATTAGGGAACGACTTTGTTTGGTCTAAATAAGGGGCAAAAGAACCCTGCGGACCACTTTCTAAAATGCTTCCACGATTATCATCGATGTATTCGCGTTCATTGGAAACTATATCAGTTTCTGAAGAATATTTATCTGGCTTACAGGATCTAATTAAGTTTTCATAAAGCTGTGTAATAAATGGCGATATTCCAACACCAAACCCTAATGATTTCGCCTCTGCTATTGCTTTTTCTGGATTTTCATGCATATACTTACATTTAACGATTGCTATTACTAATCCAGTTCTATCTTTTCCTGCTTGACAATGAACAAAAACTGGTCCATCTTCTAAAAATAACTGTTTAAAATCATGCTGAAATAAATTCATTAATGATGATTTTCTGCCATCAATTGGTATGATTACATGATCTATCCCTAGTTTAGTTGCTATATTGTGTATTCTATTTCCACTTTTTCTATCTAAACTAACAATTCTGTTAATACCAAGCTTATTCTTTAAATTAACAACATCTACGGGTGAAGGCGAACTACCCCTATATAAACCTTTCGCTACCTTCCTAAACCTGCGTATCATATTATAAATTCCTCACGATATTATTAAGCACTTCTCTAACATATCTAGCATTATGATTAAATAAAACATGCTTTACAAATGTAAGAGATTGACCTATTGCTGATGACGGCGGAAGATTTTTACTAGAGATCTCTGTTTCATTAAATGAATAGATTTTTCTTTTCAAACTATTTAATGCATTTAGTCTTTTTTCCGGATCAATTCTTGTTAATGTAAATCTAATAATATCAGCCAGATATCTACCAACCAATCTCGGATCCCCCAATTCAGTAACTGCTGCATTTTTTACAATATCCATATTCATCTTTACCTTATGTTGTTTATTAAACAATATAAGGGCATTCTGCATTGCTACTGATTCTGGTTTTTGTAAATCCTCTCTGATAGCTTTGTTAAACTGATTGTTATAGATTTTTAAAAACTCTTTAACACACTCTTTTGGAGCATTTTTTCTTAGTTTCCTAAGTAAAGCTGAATAGGATAATTCTTCAACTTCAGTTAAATCAATAATAGACTTAGCTTCATCCTCTGCTTTATTATTATCTTCAAGATGCTTAAAAAACTCTACTTGCTTTAATCTTTTCTTAGCTAATTGCTTTGATTTATAAGTTCCTAAATTTTTACCCTTTTCAGACATTACACGATATTTTCCATTTGGTAATCTTTTAATAACAGCAATCTTCATCAAACTTGCTTCGCAAGCATCTTTGTATTCAATCGCTAGTTTTAAAATATTATCGTTATTCATTATTTTTTATTTGCAAGTGATTTGAGTAATACTGCCTCGCGACTTCTTAAGAAAATATCATCCATAATACCATTACCATCTACTTCACATAAACCTCTAACCGATCTTTCACTAATAAAAATTTGCTTTCCTAATTTACTCATATTAGTACGCCTATCAAGATAAGTACCTTCCATCACTAAACATTCTTTATAAGCAGCAATAACTTTTCCAAAGAAAACAGTTGGGTATGGAGTTGATACTTGTTCTGTACTTACTGTCTCATATGCATCACCAAGATACACTTCTACATACTTATCTTTAAATAACTCATACCAAAATTCTGCGATAGTTGAATGACCTTTTCTTGTTGAATTAATTTCATTCATTTTCTCTATCATAGCATCTAATTGATCTTGTGGTATCATTATTTTTCCTCTTCAAGATCTAAATTTTTAAGCTCTATTGTATCGCGACTTCTCATAAAAATATCATCTATAATACCACGACCATCTACCTCACATAACCCTCTAATTGCTCTTTCACTAATGAAGATTTGTTTTCCAGGCTTATACGATATATTTTTCATTTCTTTGGATTGCAACATTTTTCTATCGATATAAGAACCTTCCATTATTAAACATTCTCTATATGAGCCTATAACTTTTCCAGAAAATACTGCTGGATATGTTGTTGAAATTTGATCAACACTTAATTCTTCATATGCATCACCAAGATACACTTCTATAAATTTACCTTTAAATAATTTACATAAGAATTCAGCGACAGTAGCATCTCTATCTACATTTAATTCATCAACTAAATTTGTTAATTCTTCTCGCGGTATCATCGATAATCCTTATCAGGCAAACTTAAGAAGAAATTTCCTATAGTTTATTAAAACTGCAGAACTGGTTATTACTGAATAAGATGACTCTTTATTAATAACTACATTGGCATTGATATTAATACCTCCAACTTTTGATGTGGCTATTTTAAATACATCTGCTAAAGAAGAGGCTAATTGTTGAATAGTATTAGCGCACAAATCTTTTGGTCCCTGAATATCACATTGTACTTCTACATTTTTGTCATCAGTATGAATATGTGCATTAGCTATTAATTCTTCTTCTAATGCCGAACACAAAATGCGCCCAAACTCTATTGCATGATTAGTTTCTTTTGCTGATATTGGAATAACAAAATGATACGTAGGTAATAAAGCCTTGTATAATTGTTTGTGATGTTTCTCTGAAACACGAACTTGTTGTAATAACTGGTCTACTAATGACGTAACATTATCGGGAGTAGTGTTTGTATTTTGAGGATTTATATATGTACCCATTAATTGCTCCCATCTATCATCATCTGTTGTACTTGCCGGTTCTTGTACCGCCAGAGTTTGCACTGGTGTTTCTTCTGTAGATGGTGCTTTTTTAGATTTTTTTGACCACACTTTTACACCGGCTAAATAAGATTCTACTGGCGCAGTAAAATAACGATTGTTTTTTAATTCAGTAACAAATCCAGTAATGTCACCTTCTTTAGCCTTTTCAACAGCAGAAGGAAATTTTTCTTTTAATAAACGAGCCCAATCAGAAACCCCCTCTTCCAATGTATCATAAGCTCGAAATAAACTATTAAGATAATATTTTTGCTTTTGCTTGTCATATTCATGAGCCAATAATATAATAACATCACCTTTCCAATATTGATTTGGAGAACCAGCTGCCATTAAATTTCCAACATTATTATTATGTAATGCTCTAAATCCTGTTTCCATTCCAAGTTGACCCATTAAAATATCAACAGTAGCATCAACATTATCTTTAACACCTAACATTTGCATAGCCGCATTTTTTACAGCAGATCGTATAGTAGAAACATTTGGAGGATTAGTTTCTTTTTTTACAACTCTCCATCCATTTTTATTAGCACGATTTATTGCATCTTGACTGGTATTTCTAATATCTTTGTCAACAAACCCAATACTTAACAAATTGAATTCATCTAATTTTTTATAGAACATAGAGTCTAATTTAGTCATTTTATACCTTAATAGAGTTAACTACATTAATTAGATGTTCATAAAATAATGGGTCTGAATCTTCAATAGAATTAGCATACTTCATAATAATTTTTGATAAAATTATTGGATGTTCTCCAGACATAGATTCTAAAGATTCAACAAATTTACTGTGTGCTCTCGGTGGTTTCAATGGTTTATTTTGTAGAATTACATCCAACGGATGTAATTTTGATTCTATTTCTGATTTTTTTTCCGGTGATAATGCTGGATTAAAAACAGTATTTGCTGGAGCTGTTGGTGGTTGTACTGGTGCTGCCGGTGCTGGTGCTGCTGGTGCTGCTGGTGCTGCTGGTGGAGCTTTAGGAGAATCAGGTCTAACTAATCCTCTTGGCGCACCGACAAATCCTGATGGAAAAGATGGATTTTGAAATAGAGACATTTCACTACTTCCATCAGATGGCACCACTACACTAGGAGTTCTACTTAATTCTGATGATGTCGGTATTACATCCACTGTTGATGATGTATAAGCAGGTTCTCCTGGCTTATCTGATTTCTCTATTTCACCAATCTCTTCTCTAATTTTTGTTTTAGACTCATCTCTTTCTTTTGAAAGCTCTTTTTTATTTTTCTCTTCAGGTATAATCTTCTCAATAAAATCTTGAGCTTCCATTAACGTCTTTAAATGATCATTATAAAACTTTTTGAAAGTATCATCATAAATTTTAAAGTTACTAACTATCTTATTAGCATCTCTTACATAATCATCTACCTGTCTATTTGCTCTGGCTTTTCCCATAGTTTTTAGCAAATTTATAGTAGTATTTAATAATTTATCTGATTGATCTAGTAATCTAATTAAATCTTTTTTTAGTCCTTTAGTTCTGCCAGGATATCTCATTTCCCATGCTAATAATGCTCTACCTCTAGAACTTCCTATATTTCTAAAGAAATCAAGAACACCACCAACAATACCTGCTTCTTTAATTAAAGAAGACCGAAATGATGCTTCTTTTTTATCTCCAAATCTTTCTTTTATATCTTGAAGATATTTAGCATATTCTCTATTGTATCCAGGTCTACTTGGATCTACTTCATCAAATAAAAATCTGCGATGCACTTTATCAACATTATGATCAAATTCTTTTATTAAATTAGTAACATAAACAAACTTCTTATGAAATCTACCAATATCCCCTACAGCGAGCATATACTCTCTTTTAGATATTTTATCCCTGGCTTCTTTAATTAAATCTTTACAGCTAACACCATCTCCACCTATTGGATATTTTCCAATTTCTTTTCCAGATATAATAGATCTTATTGGATCATCTGTTTTATCTCTAAGATTATCCATAATCTCTTTAAATTCTGGATCAAACCAATGCTCCGGTGAAAGTAAATTACCAGTAGTTTTTTCACGAGCAATGTCTCTCCATCGCATTTTTTGTGCAGTTTTTTGCATAGGGATACCTTTATTCATGTCAATCGTAAATAATACAAGATTATACATAAATGATTCTTTAGTAGATTAAATTATGACCAGAATTATGCTGGAGGAGGTGGTGCTCCCCCGCCTTCTGGAGGAGGTGGTGCTCCCCCACCTTCTGTAGGAGGTGGTGCTCCTCCTGCGCCCCCTCCACCCATAGGTGGTGGGGGAGGTGGTAATCCTCCCATATCTAATCCTGGTAATCCTCCACCCATACCGCCTGGCGCTCCCCCTAGAGGCATTTCACCTGGCAATGGGGCTTCTCCTGGTTGACCTTGACCTGGCTGTACTTCTGGCTCTGGAATTTCATCTTCTTCATCTAATGCTCTCAAAGAATTCAAAGACATAGTTGTTAAAGATATTTTTTCTTTTTCATTAATTGCATTTTGAATAGCTTCTGTACGCATCTTTCTAACTTCATCTTCATATTCAAGACCCATAGAACGATATAGTGTATGTAATGAAGCTCTTTTTTGAGTTCCTTCACCTTGAGTTAAGGTAACAAGATTGTTAATATAATCACCAGCATCAAACAATGACATATGGTTCCAATCTATGTCAGGAACTATTAATTGTTTCTCTCCATCAGAATAATCGTAAAAACCTTGAATCTTAGAAATTGGTGCAAATATTTTTCTCTTTAACCACATTCCCATCATGTTTCTAAATTGCATATAGCGCTGTCTTAATACATCAAGCGCTACACCACCATTAGCATATGTGGTATCTGCACCACCGTCCATCAAAACTGGTGGAACCTGCAATCCAACATAAATTTCTTTAATTATTTGTGTAATATCACCTGAAATATCATAAATTCCAGATCCATATCCCACTCTTTCTACAGCAACACCTTCATGAGTAAAAATCTTAAAATCCTTATCATATTGAGCAGATTCAAAAACACTTCTCCAAGCTTCAAGATCAGCAAATGTTGGTTTAAAATCAGCAGAACCAATCTTAACTAAAGTCAATGGATTAATCATATTATCTGCTTGTGCGTACTTAGATTCACGAAGCTTATCAAACAACATTAGTTGTCTAAAAATACATACAGGAAGACCTGTGCCTCTTATTTCGTAAGGGCTAATTTTTCTAGCTAAATGAGAAACATGGAAATTGTCCAAAGGAATATTTTCTCCATGTTTTACAGAATCAATAATGTGTTGGTTTAATTGTTTGCGCTGCTCAATATCAGATGGTTTATTAGAGAAAATTATCTTTTTAAGATTCTCATCAGGACGCAACATGATTATTGGTTCACTGGCAACAACCGTTCTCTTAACTAACATATAATCTGGATTTTGGATTAATAACCTGCTCCATTTGCCTTTACTTTCATCAAGCTCAGCATAAACAAACGATTCGCCTAATAACCAATATTCTTGAGCAATCTGAACACAAATATTCATTAGATCAATTTCTTCAATCATATCATTAAAGAATTTTTCAATCTCTTTATTTGGACATTTTATATTTAATTTACTAATTGGGTATGTGCTATGTAAATTAATAGCATTATGAACAAATGGATTTAAGGCATAAAAACTACGACACCATGCATTAATGGTAGGACGATCACGAGGAAGATTTAAATTACTATTAAGCCAAAGAGGAGAATATACTTCTGGTGTTTGTTTTACTGAATCACCATTTCCTCCACGATATCCTCCACCACTACCACTGCCGCCACCACTAACAACTTGCGCCTGTTTAGTTAAGCCAATAGATGATGTTACTGTAGCATTAGATGTAATGCCATCTTCACTAAATGATGGTCCTGTTCCCTCCCTAAATGCACCTTGTCTTACTTCATCAGTTAATGTATCTCTACGATATTCTGATATACTTTTTGCCATTAAAGCGCTAACTTGTGGAATACCCTGTGACATATGTACACTACTACGTGATATATTCGATGGCATTAATCCACTATCAATTTGTGGAACAGCTCCTCTTTTTTCTAAAAACTGTTCAGACCTAGATTTCTTATAATTAGACATAAAGCCTCGTTTCCACTATACCCTCTACTATACATAATAAATAATATATCAGTAAGTATATGTGTTTTTACAGCTTAAAATCTTCTAGGAACAAAACCGGCTAATATTAATGGTCTATTTCCATCTACGAAATTCTGTTGTTGAGAGTTAGGATTATTAGTAGTAAATCCCTTTGATACAATAAACTTATAAGCCAAATATCCATTCAATAATGCCATAAATCCATCGTTTGGTGTACTACCTTTTACATAATGAATAACAGGGTCAGAACCAGTTTTAGAAATAGAAGGCTTAACTTCCATGCTGGCACAATGATCTATTAACCATGCTACTTTTTCATAATCACCAAAAGGAAATCTAATTTCTCCTTTTTTCATTTTCTCATACAATTCACGAATATAAAAATCTCTTTCAAAATCTATTTCTTTAGGAAATGAATCTTTTCTAAATGTTACATAATTATTTACTTTACCTCTTGCACGAGAAACAATATAGCGATCACCATATATAGTATGAAGCGTTTCAGATAAATCTTGAGAAAATCCAATGTCTCCAACCGCTAACTCAATGCTATATTGCCTCATAAGTTGATCAATAATACCCTTTTTACTTTCTAAATCATTACGTTTAAATTTTGTTGCGAATTCAATAGAAAGTAATCCTGGTCCTTTGGCAACTAAAACTACTGCGGTACTATATGATTGCCCTGCTACTTTAGATTTTTCGGGATTGGCTAATTGCTCAATATCGGCACGTAATCCATAGTCAAGACCTAATACAACGATTTGTTCTTCACCAGGGGTTATTCTGGGTCTAAATTTTCTTCCAGCATCTCCACAAAGATCAGCTATTTCATCTGGAGTAATTGGGCTCGTATCTCCTTGGAAAAACTCACCTAAAACTTCTGTATGAAAGATGCGCTCTGTATTAATTGGATGTTTACCGGGCTTTTCATTTTCTAAGTCTTCTCTAGTAAACATAGGCATATATATTTGATTGATATGAAATCCAATCATTTTACAATCATCATCATTATGATCTCGTAATGCTACCCATTTACCACGTTCAGCCGCTTGTCTTTTATCTTGCTCAAAACCACAATGTGGACATTTTACAATGAATCCATGTAACCAAATTTTTTCCCAATCATCTGATCCTGGTGTATATAATGGGAAAAATTCTTTACATTCCTCACAACCAAGATAATAATATTGCTGTGATGATGACATCCACATTTTATGAAAATCTGAACCCTTTTTACGAGGAGTTCCAAAATATACTTGAACACCTTTAGATGGCTTACCATATTTGGCAGTAGTCAAAATCTTAAGAGCATTTCCCATTGCCAATCCAGTTGTTCTCTGACATTCGTCAAAAAAGATAACATCAGCCGTACGTCCCATCAATCTATCTGCATCAATACCAGTAGATTCAATCCATATGTGATTTCCACCAACAAACTGTTTAAAATGCAAAGAATCATTAGTAGGACTTGTTGGATCTAATAAACCCTGCATATAAGACTTAATTTTACCAGAGTTCTTTTTATCGATCTTTTCTTCATCATTTTCTATTCTTATTGAAGATGCAATCATCTGGTTTAATTTAGTTTTAGAATATGCTGCGGCAAGCTCTAATAATGGGAAAGCATGAATTACTCTTATCGGTGGTTTGTTTCCAACACCAAATAGTCCTGAACCCATGAAATACATTTCGAGAGCGCCTGCCATGGTAGTTCCACCAACCTGACGCCCTTTTACCATAATGACAGGTTTTGAATTTGGCTCTAGTGCTTTTATACCGATATACCTATAAATATCTGAAAATGGCTTATATCCATTATTACTTAACTTAAATGGTGCTCCATCTAAAGTTAGATATTTCTCACAGAATGCAACAGGATCAAATAAAACTAATTGATCTTTTAGCTTATTAAATAATTCTTTCTGATTTGGCATACTTTACTGCTTTTAGTAATTTGTGGCTGGTACTAAGCCGCTAAAAGCATCTGTATTTGCAGGATCAATATCATCATCATTTGCTACATCATTTAAAGAACCTAATTGTGATGAATTATTGGCATCGGTGTTTTCGCTTTTTGCAGCTAAGTTTTTCTGACTAACGTGTATAATAAGATCGTTAGAGTCCCAGTCTTTTGCATCTGATACATCACCTTCATGTATAGATCTAATTTTATTTAAAATCGCTGAAATAGATAAGTTACCTCTAGTGCTTTTAATTACATTATCAAGTGTTGTCTCTATTTGAGGACACTTCATAATAACAATAGGTAATTTTTTCTCCATCTTTACTTTTTTATGTAAAACAGAGTTCTGATCAGAGGCTTGTTTAGTGGTTTGACTGCTATCTTCTACAGAGGTTTTATTGATATTATTTAAAAATGCAGATAATCCGCTACGTTCTTTCATATCTTCCACAGCGGCAGCTACAGAAGGATATTTTGATTTGTTATTCATTATAGAACTAATCTGATCAAATAGAGATCTATCAACAGATTTGGGTTGAACTGCGTCTTTTTCTATTAATTTCTTCTGAAATTGATTAAGCCAATGATCTTCGTCTAATTCACTCTCAGAGTTTCTAGAAATTACAGCCTGATGTCTATTATATTTGTTTGACATATTAACCTTTAAACTGTGCTGCCCAATCAAACTGATTATCTACACTAATATCAAAATCCTCATCAGGCATATAGCCCCTATCTTGACGCAATGGATATCCCATATCAGCTAATAATTGCATTACTTCAGCCTGTTCACGATCAGTTAGTTTCCATTTTATAACCTGTTTTGCATAAATATCTTCAATATCATGTCCTGCAGACACCATACCATTTATACAAATTCTAGCGATTCTAGATGCAAATAATGGCGCCATAATATAAACTCCTTGAACGCCAGTAATTTTTTGAGCTTCTTTAATAAAAGATTCATGTTCTAAACTTGAAGACTTCTTTTTCTTATTTTTCTTTGTCTTCTTTATTTTATCAAGTCTTTCATGTAATCGGTCTATACCATCCTCAATTTTAACTCTAACCTCTTCAACTTTATTAGCATCTAATTTTTCTTCAATATCTAATCTCATTGCTTTTGAAATTTCAGAGTCTAGTTTTTCTAAATAAGAGACGGCGCGCTCTAATCCAGCAGTATCATATCCAGAGTGTTTCGGAACGGTTTCAAAACGCTCTTTAATCCAAACAACAAATCCTTCAGGTCCTTTAGATTCCCAATCCCATCTTTCGCTCTTCTTAGATTTCTTAGCGTCATTTTGGTCAAGATCAGATACTTCTAATGCATCCTCAGCATCTTTTTCATCCACAACTTCAATAACCTCTTCAACAGGATCTGGACTATCTCCTGCTCCAGGTATTTTATCAAGTTCTATTGTATCAAGATCATTTTTATCAAGTTCAACAACTATTTCTAATGGTTCGTCTGATTGAACCACTTCAATTGGTTCATCTGATTCTTGAACTACAAATTCCTCTTCTTCAGATCCTTCAGGTTCTTCAGACTCTTCAGTGAAAAAACCTTCAACTGGATCAGTATTAATATGTAAGTTTGCTTCATCCCTAGAATCTAAAATATCGTAAGGAGAGCTTGAAAATGATTGTGCCGTTGATTTTAATGACATCGAGTACCTCTAGACCTAACTCTATGATATGTTTATATGCATTTATATGCGATATTAGTTATATTAAATCCACATCTTATCGTAAAGAGTATTTCCAGAATCAGTTGTTCCATATTCTGGATCCTCATCATTTGGTGCGTCTAAATCTTCTTTTGGAGAAATTCCATCTGGTAAACCATATAAATCTGGCTCTCTAGGACTTAAAGTTCCAATTAATTCATCTAATAAAGATTGCAGATCATTAATATTATCAATTGCATTATCACCTTCTTCAGAATCATAATCCCTTCCGAAATCTAACTTGTCAGGACTTTTTCCTTCAAAATCTGGCATTGTTAAATATTCGTCCAGTTGACCACCTATAGGTATGGAGTCTCCATAGGCTCCAGAATCTCCTAAAATGGGTGAGGAATTAATTTGATCATCGATTGGAAAATCAATTGCGGTCTTCACAAAAGACGATAATAATATCATTCTTCTAGCAATCTTATTACTTTTCTTTTGACCTTTAGTTATACTACCATCATCTTCTATATAGGAATCATCAGATTTATATTTGTTTTTATTACGCTTTCTTTTTTTCTTTAGAAAATCATCAACACTCTTATACTTTTCCATATTCTGGTAAAAACCAGCCCCTGGTCCATGCTTTGCTGGACCATCAACACCTTCGGTCTCATATAAATCATAATTTTTAAAAAGCGGTTCTTTAAAACGAGGTTGTACGACTATAGCCCTTTCAGACTTATACTTCTTTTTATTCGGAGTAGGTTCATTTTCTCCACCGCCTCCTTGAAAATATGCTTGTTTTGTATTATTTTTCATGTGTTTAATATAATATGGATAAAACTGTTTGTATACTGGAATATTATTAGCAATAATGAAAGAAGTTATATTGTTCCATATATTCATCTTAGAAATATAATATTCTGCACGATCTGCATCCCATTTAAAAGCATCATTTATCTTATCAGCAAATGAATTATGAGTTGCGATTTTTATGACTTCAGGATGCTTAGAAACATACTCTATTATAGAACTATCAATATCAAAATTAAGCTTGGATGCTAAATATATTGATCTAATCGCTCTATTCTTATTTGAAGTCAACGTAATTTCTGGAGATAAACATGTTTTAATTTTCTTTTCTTTTATATCTTTGAAACCATGTCCAGTAGGATCTATCACATTTTTTAAATCAAAAGATAGCAATAATGCATTGCATGTAAAATCTCTACTAAATAATTCTCTTTGCATATTAGTTAGTTTAGCAATGCCCCTATTATGCAATATATTATCAATTCCTGTTACCATAAAATTTGATGAAAAATCTATTTTTAACTTACCAATAAAAATAGAACTATGTCCATCAGACATGGTTTTTCTTAAAATATTATATTTCTTTTGCAGTTCTGTTGCAAATTCTTGTGATAGGTAATCACAAGTTTTATCGCCAGTAGTAATATCAATATCTGAGATTTTATCTAATCTATTAAGATACTTGTCTCTAGGTACACCCCCACATATTGTAGGGGCAGATACATCAATTTCATTAGCAACAGACATCATTTGATTTAATAAATCACGTAATTTCATATATGTACCCATCGTTTTCTATTAACTATCTGATTAATAGTATTAGGTTTTACATTATATTGTTTTGCTAATTCTGTTTGAGAACATTCGCCGTTATCCCATTTTCTTCTTATTTCTATAATATCTTCATTAGAAAACTTAGCATTCCATTGTTTTTCTCCTTGACAATTTTTGCTTATTAAGTGTTTTACTTCACCAGAAACCCGCCTATTTTTTAAAAAAGAAATAACTTCTTCAGAATGTTTTTTACCAAAAAAACCATTACGTTCACCAGATAATGATTTTGATAATTTATCTTTAACATCTTCTGTTAAATGTTTTCCGAAATTATGATTATTAGAACCTCTTATTTTATCACGAGAATCTTCATTCCATTTTAAACCAGAAACCCCTTCGCCGCCATCTGTTAAATTCATACCAACATTAGGATCTCTAGAATTAAAAAAAATAATCCAAAACTTTTCTCTATCAAAAGCTTCTTGTTCCGTAATGTTATTCTCTAGTTCTTCAATAATAAAATTTTCCACACCATATTTATTAATTGACTTATGAAGATACTGATATGCTTTTTTTTCTCTATTCTTAGCTATCTTTATATGTTTTTTCCAACGATTATTAATATCAGAAGTTTTTCCAATATAAACCTTTCCATTTATAAGATTAATAATCTTATAAACACAAAATTTATTATTTTGAAGTAATTCGCGAAGTTTCATGCATTTTCTTCATATTAAACAGCTGGTGGCTTAGCGACGGGAGCTGGTGGAGGTGGAGGTGCGTTTTCTAATCCTTCTAATTCTACTTCAGGAGTTTCTTTTATTTCATTTTGAAGAGATTCATTTTCTAAATCTTTTCTCATTTGCTTTCTGGCAATTTCTTTTTCATCTTGTTCTTGAAGTGATTTTTTTGCCTGCTCTATTTCTGGAGACTTTGCCTTTTCGCCTTCATTTTTAACATCAATATCTCTTGTCTTCATAGTTCCACGAAGCTTAGAAATAATATCTTCTAAACGAGTAGAGATATAGTTATTAGCTTCAAGTGCTTTATTTGTAGCTTCTGATAAAGCTGGGAAAAATGGTGCCAACCCTAAACTATCTAACATCATATCTGCTAAAGCTAATTGACGAGGCATCTCTCTTGTTTTATAGAATTTTGCGATATCTTCAAATTTTGCCACAACATCAGAAATAGTAAGATTAGAAAATACAGATTCTACCATATGATCAAAATCTTTAGATGGTTGTTCAGGCGCTATATCATCTTCAGTTACTTCTAAATTTTCATCTGGCTTCTTTGGAGATGGAAGTGGCGGTGGTGGTAATGGTTCTGGTGATTCTGCTTGAGCAGTAGATACAAATTCATCATCTTCTACAATTAAATCATCTTCAGTATCCATTACTTCAAGAGTGTCAGCACTAGTATTTCCTGTTTCTAATTTATCTAAAAATTGTTTAATACCTTCAGAAACTGGTTCTTTAGGTTCGGCAGGAATAGGTTCAGTAGGAACAGCTTCGGGAGCAGGAGTTGTAGTTCCTGGTGTAGTTGCTGGCAATCCACCAACGTCTCCACTTCCTTGCATTGGTGGTGCTGGTGGGGGTGGTTCAGGTGCATTTTCAACAGGAGACTCATTAGTAGGTTCTTCTGATTTATCTTTAGGCGCATTAGGATCTTCAGCTAAAGAATGTAATATATCTGCTGCTTTTACAAATCCCTGATATGTAAGTTTATTTGCTGAACGTACAATCATATCGGCATAAAGCTTATCTGATGAACTACGTTTATTTACCATTTGAATTTTCTTTTTTAAATCATATATGGTTTCTAATAGTAATGCAAATTCCTTATCAGCAAATAGCTGTCCATCTTGAGAGCGTAATAGTTTTTCTGCAGAATCCAATCTGCCAATAATCTTATTGCGCTGCTTTTCTATAATTTTCTTTCTTTCTGAAGCAGATAGTTCATCTACGGCGGCATCTCTGGCAAAATCTATACTATCACCATTAACCTGCTCTTTTTCTTCTTCTTTTGGATCAGGTTTAATTGGTAGCAAATATCCAACATCTGCATCACCATACCAGTTATGAGCGACCTTATATTTTAAATGAGTACCTTCTTCATAATATCTTAACCAATTAAGAAAATCATTTACTTCAGTAACTCTCCAGCCTTGTGTTGCATTACGGACAGCAATATTTCTTGGTAATTGATGTCGTTTTTCTTCAAAATATATATCTTTTACTGTTTGCAGCCACTTACTCATATCATGAGCACCAGGTATATTTTGCATTTGTTCAAGATTAGGATATGCTACCTTAGACTTAACCTTTTCTAATAATTGAGGGTCAACTTTTCCTAAATCATCTACATTAACACCAAGCTGCTCTAATATTCTTAATTGTCTAATAATCCTCATTATTACTACAGGATCATTAGTATCTAAGCCACTATCAGTATAAGGAGTAATTAAATCACTCCATGTAGGTGTATTTTCTGTTTCTGTAATGTTATGTGATTTTGGCATGATCTCACTCATTTATTTTCTTATTAATTGTTTCACTTAACAATTTGGCTTCAGCCAATCTCACTTCGGTATTAGGACCATCTTTTTCTACAGGGAGTTTTAACTTAGAAAATTCCTCGTTAAATACTTCCATAAAATATAGAGATGTTTCTAAATCCATCTGAGATAAAACTTTTCTGATTACATCATGAAATACTGAAATATGCTGATCTACTACCTGTAAAGTTACTTTATGTTCTACTGTTTGATTCACTGGTACCTCTGTAAATTTATAATATTTTTCCAGTATATTTCCTAATACTTCTGCATAATCAATAAGTAGTCTATCTACTCTAGTATTAATATTTCTTGGATCTTCTTGAATTTCGTCAAATACTTGAGCTAAACGACTTTCAATAGCAACACATAAATTAGTAATAATTTGTCTAATATCTAATTCTTTACCTGCCAATTCAAGCATTTTACTTTTATAGGTAGGATTATTTTGTACAGATAAAGCTAGTTGTTCTTCTGTGCTGGTAGCTAATGCTGATTTAGATTTTACCAAATCATCATTAATCATATTATAAATATCTAAATAATTAGACTGAAAAGACTTGATAGATTTTTCAGCAATAACAAATTTAGCTTCACTTACATTTGTATATTTAGCTTTTAACCAATCATGTATATCTTTTGATGATATACCAATAACTAACTTCGAGATAATCTCGTCTTTATCTGGATGCTCTAAAATCTTCTTGAGTGCATTTTTGTTCATTATTCATTCTGTTGATTTAATAACCCATTCTATCTTGTCTTGTATCAAAAATAGCATAGAAAGGAATGTTTGTCATTTGTGTTTGATTTGCTACATCGCCACCAGGAACTTTTACACCACTATTTAGTGTAAATCCAGTTTCAAAATTATAGATTTTCTTATCTAATTCACACTGCCACATATGTTCCCCAACACGAGCAATCTGCGCCCCTGCATGATCTGGACAATAACGTGAGCTAAGAGGAGATTCATGAATATCCATTTGCTTAGTCATATTACTTTTCTCAATCAATTTCTCAGAATCTGCAATTTTATTAGATTCTGCTAAATCTTTTGCTGGCTGTTCATATTTTTTTTTAAGCTCTTCAATTCTTTGGTCTATTAAATCTTTTCTTTGAACTACTGCTTCTGGAGGGGAAGCGATAGTCAATAACAATTCATCAATAACAGATGCTTGTTTTTTCAATTCTGGATCACCAGATTCATCAAAAGCCGTAGCTAAATTAGCTAAATCATCAATAGCTTCAGGAGTAATTTTTGACTCTTCTGGAGGTTCTATATCCTCAACAGTTTCTGCAGTAATTTTTAATAGTGCAGCTGCTTGTACACAAGAACTTGCCACAATCTGAAGACAATCGTCATCATATTCGGCTAGAAGAATGGCTTCATTATCTGGGCTTTCTAACCAGGAAGCTATAGCTGTTAACATTTCTGAAATTCTCATAGTTATTCCTTTTAAATTCCTTCGCCCTTAATGGCATCTTTTTCTTCTTTACGTTTTTTCTCAGTTTGTTCAGGAGAACGGAAACTTGGCTCACTAAATGACTCTCCCTCAAAAGCAGGAACTAATGGCGATGGAGACGTGGTAGAAGTTTCGAAATATTCTGTATTCTTTGGCTTACGCTCACTATAAAGTTTTTTTAAAGCAATTATAGCTGACCATAGTTCATTGCCTTGTTTAGGCTTATGTCCTCGTTGCAAAGAATTATAAACATTAGTAATTAAAGCGCGCCCACCAGGCTCATCTAATAGAGCTTCTAATATACCATAGTTTGTTAATCCTATATCAGATACATATGGCATTCTCATAAATTTTATTAAATCGCGTCTATCAATTGGTTGTACAGGAGGAGCATATGTTTTATCTTCAAATTCTTTTGTTTTAGTGGTATATTTTTGTAATGCTTTTTGTTGATTATTAATTATACCACTCAATCTTTTATAAGTAGATCTTATCTTTGGTACTAAAACTTCGCCCCCATTTTCTTTAGCAAAATTAACAACATCATTTATGTTATCATTTATCATTCTATCTTTTAAACGACCAAGGATAACAAATAATGCATTTGAATCTAAATCTCTAATAGAATCCATTAATTTTCTCATTGTCATAAGTATATATTTAGATGTTGGTTCATTTACTCCTGATAATTTTGGTATAATAAGATCTTTATTAACAGCGCTATAATGACTAATGGCAGGATCTATTTTAGGGACAGGAATAGTTTCATCATTTACATATAGATTAAAAGCATTAATTATTTCATCTTTTATACGATTAACGGCTTTAATATCGTCTTCATCAGAAGCTATAGACTTAAATCCATACTTTGGTGCCAACAACTCTGATAATCTAAATAATCTATTTGACATGTTTTATCCAAAAATCTTTGCGTTAATAAAACTTGCAGCTTCATATGTTTCATCCATTCCACGTCTATATAACGGACGACAATTGCCCTCGCTATCTTGATAGACCTTATGTAATGGTAAACCAGTATGTCCACATATTGGATGTTGACTTGAGCTATTCTTAACAATCATAGAACAAGTACAAGGATCAGATGCTTCCGCAATCTTAGAGGTGTTTCCAAGACCTTGAAGAAATACTTGGAATCCAGTCGCATATGCCTTTTCGTCGCCCGCATTTGCCAATACATTCAACGCATCTTCTGCCTTGGCTGCATTGCCTTCTGCAACAGCAGAACGAATGTTATTAATTAAATCGCTTGGCTTCAATCCAAATAATGGAGATGCAGAAGCGGCTGCCTTATAATCTGATTCATTATTAATGTATAATTTATCAATATTTCCTTTTTCAAATAAGGATACAGATCCATTACATAAAAACACGGAAGGTTTATTGATACCGTTAGCATTAATCTTAACAGGAACAGTAAAAGCTACCTTTCCACTATCTAATGAAACGCTATAAAATAAGGTATTTTCATTAACATCTGAAACTGATAATTGAGCATTAGAATAGCCCATACTAACTAATTCTCTCATTATATTATCGCGAGCGATATTTAATTTATCAGAACCAAATTTGAAGGCTGCAAATCCATTTGGAGAAGAAAATTTCTTTTCAAATGACATAAATTCATCAGATTTTGGTAATTCAACATCTTTTTTAGAAGCCTCGGCTACTTTTTGTCCAACAATTTGTCCTTGGAAGAATTCTGATTTTCCTTGACGAGTTGCATGTAATCTAGTTAATGCTAATTCTGCATCACTAACTTCTCTGTTTTCACTAGAAGCCTTTGTTAAAACTCCAAGAATATTTGCGGCATTAATCTTTAATTTGCTACCAGCATTAGTTGTGACATACTTTTTAACATTTTCATGGTTTAATTCTTGTGGTCCAGAATTTCCCATAAAAATAGAAGCCTCAGATACCTTATTATTAGTAATCTCAACTGGAACATAAAAACTAGTAATACCCTTTGGTGTTTCGTAATCAGCCTTTAAAACTAAAAATTTATCACTACCATCATTAACAGCTAATGAAGTTGGTTTTAGTCCCCAAGAATCTAAATCTGTATTTACCTCTGCTATAGCTTTATTTGCTAAAGCTTGAGAATATAGTTTTAGAGGAATACTTTTATCAAAAACACTATTCAATGCATTTGATAAAATAGGATCTGCCACTTCATATGGATTCAAATTAGTTGAATCATCTTTAGTAGTGACTCTAGGTTCATCTTCTAATGATACTTCTACTCCCAGCTCATCACCAAATAGCTGCGCAAATTTAGTGTTACGAGAATATAATTTTTGATAAAGACTTTTAAGATCGGCTCTGCTTATAAACAAAGTATTATTAGATGCCATCTTTTCAATTACTCTTGACATTGCGCCAAGTGTTTGATCATGAGGATATGATTCAGTGTATCTTGCTAATTTAATAGCTAATACAGGAGTAGCGATCTTGTGATTATCCTCTACTGTTTTTGCGATGGATCCAATTAATTGCTGTATTTTGTCGAGGCTCATTTAAACACCTATTCCGTAATTTAAACCAATTCAGGGTATTTACTTAATACCTCTTTTTTAGCTGATTCGTTAAGTTCATTTAGTAAAGCATTAACTAATTTTTTGTTATCAGCTAGTTTTTGTGGCAAATATTGTTCGGCTTTATTTAATTCAGCACGAGGAATACCCAATTTATTATAGGCAACCTTCACTAATGGATCGCCCTTATAAGAAATTTGTAAATCTCCACTAATTTTATTAATAGATACTTTCCAATTTGAAGATGCTATCTTTTCCTCTTGGTCTGGTTCATAAATTGATACAATATAATCGCCATCATCGGAGCTTTGTATTTGCCACAAATTTGCTCCATTATCATCGTCCTTGAATCGGACCACATCAAAAGCAACTCTTTCGATGCTATCCTTAACATCTTCAAGACGATATGCCTTTTTATAAATTGTATTTTCTAAGCTTGAGTAATTTATCGCAAATTTCGACATCACGTCTCCCATTATATAGAATATGCCACACTATACATAAAAAAATATTGATAATAAGCATATGCTTATTTTCTATATCAGTCTTCCATGCATTCGATTTTATTGCCAAAAGAAAAAGGGAGTTGGGAATTTTAGTAATTCCCAACTCCCTTTTATAGAATATTTCTATTTAAAGTTATTTACCAAGCCTCATCACGAATATCACACATTTGACTCAATATTTCTTTTATTCTAACATCATTTTCAATTATTTTTCTAATTTTCTTTCTTGCTCCACCATAAATCTTCTTGCCATTCTTATAATCTACATTTCCATTTAATGATTTAGTTATAGAACTCTGATTGACATTTAACATCTTTGCTATCTCCATCTGAGTATAACCATCTGCATATAATCTAATAACTTCTCTTTGTCTAGGTGTAAGTAAAGTATCTACAACTCTCCAAAATTCAACTTTTAATTGGTCTTCTAATTCCATTAAGTCCTCATTGTATCCAAATGGGTTTAATCTATTATAGATTCCATCTTCATTACAGAATGCTTCCATCATATCATTGCTACATACCGTTTCGAGAAGTACCCATTGGTAGCGGTCGCTCCTGTTCTGCCTTTTATTCATAAAAACTCCTATTTAGTATAAGTTACATTTTTTATTATATCTGATATTTTTTTTTATGTTCATTGGATAAAAGTTTTCCTGTAAGTGAATTAGATATTTTCTCTTTCCATTCTTTTGAAAGATTTTTCCCTTTAAGCCAACCATCATGTGTTTTATAATATTTCCTTAAACTATCAGATAATTTCGCAAGCATTTCTGGAGTACGTGGCGTTGTATTTCCGCCCACAGAGATATTATAACCTTTATATACATAGATTTTGACATTGATAACTATCACTCCGATTTAATCCTTGACAATAAAAGATAATGATTCATAACTATTCTGAGATAGATATTCATCTATATCTTTGTGTCCTGGCGGCAAGTAAAAATTTCTTATATTTGCGTACTTACCAAAACGTGACACAATACGCTTTCTACCTTTATCACCAGCTTCATCATTGTCCAATAATAAAAATATGTTATTGGTGTATCTGCTAATGACAGAAAATTGATAGTAAGTCATATTAGAATTACCTAAAGCAACAATATTTTTAAAACCCAATTCTATAGCTTTGATTACATCAAATTGTCCTTCTACTATATAAACACAATCTTGCTCTAAAATATACTGTTTAGTTTCATTTAAACCAAATAGATGACTGCCTTTATGAAATACTGTGTTTTTATATTTTGGTATTTTTCTTCTTTTTCTTTCATCTTCTGATAAGAGCGTTCTACCAATTAAAGCAACAACCTCCCCATAAGCATCTTTATACGGCATAACTAATGGATAGTTCTCAAAAAAATTAAACATCAATTTTCTTGGACAATAAGAATCTTCAATAGTTTTATAATAAAGCAGATTTAATTGCTTAAGATCCTCGTCCCCAATTAATGATGTTAAGGCTACCATATTATTAATATTTGGAAAATATCCAAATTGAAATGTATCTTGACTTTCTTTTGTTAGTCTAGAATCAAGATACTCTTTACATTCCTGCGCTTCTGGAAAGTTATTTAATAAAAATTTACAAGAATCTATTACTTTATCTAGCATATCAACTTCCTCATGCTACATCTTTTCCTACTGTTTTAAGCTTTTCTTTCAACATATTCCTAAATGGAACGCTAAGTTTATCTAATGGTTTTTTACATCCAGCACAAATAACATCATCATTAACAAGCAATGGTCTTGCCTCTTTGCTACATTTATCGCACTTAACGGCAAATGAAGTAGCTACTTTTTGCTTATATTGTTTAAGAGTTTTCATTTGCACTTTAGCAAAATAAGTAACATTATCAATCTCTTTATCACACACAGAGCAATAAACTTTATCAGTTTTGGGATCTAAATAAGGCTCCTGTACCTTTCCGCACCCCTTATTGTTACATGGTATTGAAAACATATTGTGTCCTTTAATTATTTGATTCTATCAATGATAAAGTTTTTATTAACTCTTCTGTGTTATATGGATAGCTAATATCTAATATAACCTTTTGAGCGCCAGAACCTTCAACACCTAAGTTTGGCATAACTATCTCATCCTTATTTTTAGATTTAGGAGCAATAGATATATCTTTTAAACCATGTATTGTTTCTACTTGTTTTGTACATCCTTTTAATGCATCTAATAAGGATATTGATATTGATGTTACAACATCTCGTCCTTCAAGAGTCAAGTTTTTATGAGGCTCTACATTAATAGTTAAATGCGCATCAGTATACTGATCCATTCCCATCATATTACCTACGTAATTACCCATGCCGCTTAAACGAAGAATATTTCCAGATACAACACCACCGGGTATTTGTACTTGTACAGACACGTCTACTCCAATTGATCCTGAAGCGTTACATTTAATACATTCTTTTGTTTGAATAACGCCGCCACATTTATCACAAGTCTGTGTAAATATCATATTTCCTTGTTTTTTTGTAATAGTTCCTAAGCCATGACACTTATCACACCCATTATTAATGTGTTGTTCACCAAAACCATTACATTCATTACATTTTGTAAGACGATAAAATGTAATATCTTTTTTACATCCAAGTACTGAATCTTTAAATAAAATTGTTGTTTCAGCGCTAATATTTCTAGGAATAGTTCTATAAACTGTTTGTCTTGCAAATGGATTAAAACCACCTCCAAATGGATTAAAACCACCTCCAAATGGATTAGCTGGTACTTCTCGATCTGTTCCTTTGCCTGATTGCACGCAACCATAGGCTTCATTAATCTTTTTGAATTTATCCTCAGCACCAGGCTCTTTATTTATATCTGGGTGATACTTTTTTGTAAGTTCACGATATTTCTTCTTAGCCTCATCCTGTGAGGCACTTTGAGATAATTCTAAAATTGAATACGCTTCCTGTAAATTCAACTTTTTGTACCTTTCTTACTTACTTTAACTACCCTGACAAATCTTCCTTTACCAGAAACGACACCACCAGGAGTAATTTTAGTGATTTTCTTCTTCTTGGTTGCCGCTGATTTCTTTGTCTTAACCCTGCCGGTCAAAACAAATGCATAATATAAAGCAACAGATACACCATCTGCTGTATCATAACTTTCTTCAGTAATTTTTGCAATTTTGCTACGCTTATTGATCTGGTACTCATAAGGAAATGTAATTCCTAAATGTTTTGCGACAAGCTCTGGCATTTCTTCTTTTTTAGGCAAAATTTTTCCTATTTTCAATCCATGCCTTATAGTCATAACATTGAATAATTCTGGTTTTTTCTTTAAATAATCATGAGCAAGTAAACATGTCATTCTATTAAAAGTAGTAAGCATAATAATTGTATCTGCTGTACTTTTACCTTTCATGAATTTTATAATATCTTCAATACCAATATAATCAGGTTTATGTTTTTTGATTATATCTAATATCTTATCTCTAGTATCAACAATTCTATCTACTATATAACCGTCTTTAATTGGTTTAATATAGCCACAATCTAAAAGTTTAATCTCTTTTGTTTTATCATTTACAGATAAAGATGACCAGCCTATTGTGGTGCTTGATACGTCAAATCCTAATATTTTGCTCATACGAAGTATATATCAGAAAAAACAAAAGGGATCTAAAGTGATTAGCCTTAGATCCCTTTTAATATTTTCTAAACTTAATTAGCTAGCAGCTTGCTCGCCGTCATAAGCTGGAAATGATTCGTCTTCCTCATCCGACATACTTACTGGAGCTGGAGACGATTTAGGTGCGGTTTTAGCTTTAGCAGATTTTGTTTCTGGAGTAGCTTCTACTGCATCTCCGGTTACTCCATTGATTTTATCAATTCTCTTCTGCACCATTTCTGGTGTAAATGGAGTAACTCTACGCTTTAGATCTTCAAAATCAACAGAATCTTTGATTTGCTGATCTGCAGCAGATAGTGGTTCTTTTGGAATTGGTTGTACTGCATAATATCCAGTTGCTCCACCGTTCTTATCAACTACAACATCGATATCATACTTGGTAGGATCTCCCCAACGTGCTGTATTTCTTGCATACTTTCTGATTTGAGAAAATACTGCGAATGAAATATCAAGAATCTTATATGTTCCAGTCTTACGACTAATTACACCAAGCAACCAACGGGGCTTAGCCTTATCACCAATAGCACATAAAGGACAAGAACCATGGACCGCCGAACAAGACACCTTTTGTCCATAACCAGGGTCGCCTTCCTTCTTATACTTATGAACTAAATATTGAAAAGGTTGAGTTACGAGTCTCATTTCATTCGAGCCCTCGTCTAATCTCAAAAATAAATCTTTTGAATTCTTCTTCTCTGAGCCTGCGTATACGTCATCATTCCAAGAAACTTCACCAAATGTATTTGTCATTTTGATCTCCTAATGTTATTCTCTTTGTACATTATAGTACTTTTATCTATTTAACAATCGACCTTTGTTTATCTCACTAACACTTAACGTGTTACAAATCTCACATAACGAGTACGAGTATGATCAGTTGTTCTACCAAATTTTACACTAATACCCCTATTACGTAGTCTGTTGACTACTCTATTTAAGACAATTCTCAACGCGCTAGGGGAACGCGGTAAGGTTGTCTTTTTTCCAAGATTCCTAACTAACTTATTATTCAAGTCAGTCATTGTTCCTGTCCAAACTTTATTTGTGTCAAGGACCTTCAAAACACCTTGTAAGATAGTGTTTTCCACATTATCTTTACTGTTTTTTTTCTTACCTTTAGGTATCATTTTATCACCTACTTTAACAACTTTTTTCACTATTTTTGGCTTTATTTTGCCCTAAATACGAGGCTTCTTATGCTGCAAATTTTGTGCCACGGCAGCAACACTTCCAAAAATAACACCTTATCTGCCGATGTCAAGATCTCCATAAAAGAAGTTATTATCTTTTCCTCGGTCACGCCTTTTCCAGAAAATAAGCCCTTCGCCTGCACAAATCCGTTTAATAATTCTGGCTTCTCAAGAGTAATAAAATACTTTTTTGTCTTACCAGTATCCGGTTCTAATGTAATCAAATAGGAAGGTTTATTTATAATAGGGCTTCCCATTGGGACTCTATTTGATACACTTACTGCAATATCATTAGACATATTTATTCTCCCTTACTAGTCTTAGCTTTTTTCTTATCTACTAATTCTAATGTAGCTTCTGCACTAGAAACAACTTCATTTGTTTTTCTTAAAAGCTGTTCTTTTCTCTTTTGATCTAATTTAGCTTCACGAGCTAATCCTATTTTTTCTACCAACTCTTTAGCTAATACAGAGTCGTCTTTAATTCCATCACAGTATTTTCCAAAACCAACCCACTTCTTTCCATCATATTCATGAGATACATTTGATGTTTTAACAACTACATCGTAGTCTAGTGCTAATAGAGCAATTTCTTCGTGCTTATCGACAACGCCAACATCAAAATTAACTTTAAATTCACATTTTCTTGGCCAAGGTCCAAACTTTGATTTTTCAATTGTTGCTCTTGTAATATGACCAATCTTATTCTCTTTTTCATCAACAATCATAGCATCTTTTCTTTGAACAGCTTCAAAATAGATATTTGCACTTAAGAAATGTGCATATGTGTTTCCACCAGAAAATGTATGATCAGCACCATAAGGATCCATATTATCTTTCTTATGATTAATAATGATAAAAGGAACTTTAGCCTTATTAACTTCTAATGAAAGCTTACGGAATGTTGTTGTTAGAAATCTGGCTAACAACGACATATTCATTTTTCCAATTGCAGATGTATCTTCACCAGGAGGAATAATGGATCCTAAAGAGTCTAATACAATCATATTAACATTAAAAGTCCCATCAACAATCTTATCTAAGAAGCCTTCTTTAGATTTGCCTTTTAAGATATGCTTTGCATCTTCTTTAGGAACCCCAAGTAACATTTCAAAACATTTACGACCATTTACTGCTAAATCACCTTCTACAAGAATTACTCTAGAAGTATCTACACCAATAACTTCAGCCCAACTTGGATCAAACGTTTGTTCAGCATCAATAAACATTTGCTGAGCATCGGGGTCTTGTTGCTGCGCTTCATATATGGCAATCATTGCCATAAGTGTTTTACCAGAACCTGATGGACCATAATACTGAATTAATCTTCCTCTAGGCAAACCACCAGATGATAACGCATTATCTAATAATAAAGATCCTGTAGAAATAACTGGAACTTTTTCTCCAATTGTTTCATGAGCTAATCTATAATCTAATTGTTCTTCAGAGTCAGAGTAACTCTTAAAAAAAGCATCTAATTTATTCGCCATATTTTTCTCCGATCATTCGTAGCCTTCGGGCACTTTTTCTTTATCTGTCGTATTGTTATATCCGAGGATCGTTTTACGCATACCGGCTGAAATATCTTTAAAATGATGATGACTTTTTATTAAAATGTCATATTTTTTCTCTAATACTACTTTAGATGCTTTTGCCTTAGCTAATCTTATTTGTAATTCCTCAACAATTGGTGACGATTCTCCTGCCCATTTTTTCATTTCAGATGTTGTTCTTAAGCCTTCTGGAGCCATATACTCCAGTGATACTTTATTCTTTGTACTATTTATCTTAGTTTCTAAATAACTAACGGTTTTAACTATTTTACATAGATATTCACTTAATATATCTGCTCCTCTTAATGACTTTTGCTGCAATAACTCTGCATGAGCTAAATCATGAGCAGTTTCTTCTGCTAAACTTTGTAAAACTTCCTGTATATCAGTTAAATCAAATTGAAGAAAATCCTCTTCCATCTGATCTCCTAAAAAATCCTTAAGACTTACTTTATCCATAATTAACTTCCTCTACAATAATTGAATCTGCGAAACTTTTTCTCGACAAACGAAGTTTCTATTATTTATCTTTAATTTTTTCACGAACCTCAGCAGATAACTCTTCTAATTGCTTATACATTAGTCTTATATGCTGCTGTTGCATAACTGCCATCAAAAATAAAAACACCTCAAAACTAGTCTTTCGTTTTGATGGCGGTTTTAGAAAGATTATAATACCATTTTCATCTGTTTCAAATAAATCAATAAATAAATCTTCTCCCTTGTTTGTCAAACTTGTATAAGATGCAACTATTTTATTAAATAGTTGTATCTCATCATATGTTAAATCAACGCGTTTATTATCAATTGCAATAAGAGGCATAATTATTTCCTATTAACCTGATCGAGAAAATCCGCCTTTGCCTCGATTTTCTCCTGATTCGAAGTTCTTATGAGAATTATATACCCTCTCATGCATTTGTTGTAATTTCATTAAATCCGCCGCGTTCGTAGTTCCTCCACCACGCTGAGCATTTTTATTTGCCATAGCTAAAACAACAGCAGGAATTTCATCATCATCTGATACTGACAACGAAGATGCAATATTAGATTCGCTTTCAGATATTAACCCCTGCATCTCTGCAATTGCTTCCGGATCTGCTTGCTCCATCATTTCAGCACTAATAAATCCATTATTATCAGAAGTTATGGCAGATGACCCTGCCCTCTTAATTTGTTTCGCCATATTCTTAAGACGTTGAGTCTTCTCTGCCGCTGATTTGTCCCCATCGATATTGGGCTTAACGGCTTCGGCTCTTTTAAAGAAGGCTGATGTTCGTTCATCTGATTGTATTTTTTCCGCTATAACTTCTTCTTCTTCACCATTTTCATTCTTTACTTTAACTGTAAACTTACCATTTTCTACTACATCTTTTTGTGGTTTTTTAGATTTAATATCGTCAGTAACTTGTTTAGCGAAATTTTCTAAAAACTCACCAGGTAAATATCTTGGCAAATCTTGAGAATCTGTTTTTATAAAACCATAATTTGATAAAAGCCAATCATAAAATTGATCTGGATAACTTAATAGCTCTTCAATTGTCGAACGTAAATCAGAGAATAAATCTTTTAATTTCTCTTCCATGACACTTTGACCACAAAATGGACAAACATTACTATCTATGGCATGTTTCCATTTAGGATTTATTTCTGATTCACAAGACATACATTTCATTATTACAACCTTTATTAAACACTTATGCTATTTATATCAACAAAATAGGTAATTAAACTCTTTTGAACGATCCTTTGAACTTAAGATCTTTGACTGGAGTTGTCTTTTCATGTTTCATCGCAGTCTTTTTAGATTTAGTTCTAACAACAGATTGCTTTTTTGTAGATTTAACTGCCTTTTTATTTAAATCTTTTTTAGCAGTTTCTATAATTTCGGATCGTGCATCTGCTCTTTCCTCAACAGTATCTAAAAGCAATAAGTTTCCTTCGGAAACAATAGGAAATTTATCTGTAAGATCTTTCATTACAACGAAACCAAGATCTGTTACTTCATCAGGAACAACGCCAACAGTAACTTCCATTGATTGTGGTTTTTCTTCAACAGGAAGTGTTTTATTTATATTCTTATACAAAATATGCTTTGTCTTATCTCTAAAAGAATCGGAAACCCATTTTGGAATGTAATGATTAAAATACGTACTTCTTCCACGAGTACTACCAGAATTAGTTTGATCTAAAATAGTAATTAAATTTTCAACTACATTATTTGGTTTAATTTGTTTTACAAATGGATCTCTATCAGGATCTAATCCTTTAGCAACAATAACTCCTCTTACATAGTCTAAAAATTGAGGCATAATAAAATTCAGAATAAACTTTTCTTTTACACTCTCTAATTTATACTTAAGTTCTCTCTTTTTAAAATTGTACTTCATCTTCAGTCTATTCTTAAAACTATTCTTAACTACTATTGTTGGCATTTTACTTCTTTCCTAAATTTTTAGTGGGCTTTCTACCTCTACGACGTGGCTTTGGTTTGCTGTCCGTTTTAAATGTTTCTTTAGCAGATTCAATTTCTTTTTGCGTTGGCTTAAAAGCACCAGTTGGACCCATAGTTATTATATCAGAAACTTCTTCTATATCGTTAACAGAAGCGGCTGCTGATATTATAGAATTAGTAGATTCGGAAAGCGACAGGCTTCTGGAATTCAAATCTGTAGAACTGGTATAGTTGTGTGGAGTTGAATTCATTCGTTTAACTGGAATTCCAGCGCCCGTGCTTCCAATATTAGAAGTATATATATTCGAATCTAATACCCCCATAAGTTCTTGGTATAAATCTGAATCATCTTTATATTTCATTTCGGCGCAATCTACAATTTGTCCCCTACTATTAGAATATTTAGCAGAATTATTCTCATCAAAACTAACTAATTTATCTAATTCATTTTCTTCTGTAACAAACATATTTGGTTTTGGTTTTTCACGCTTAGGGATAAATTGTTGAAAATGTTTTTGAATATCTTCTTCTTTTGGCTTATTCTTAGAGTACCTAGGAGAGTCTGTTCCAGAATTAAGCTTTAAAAAAAAATTTGACAAAATATATCCAGCAAAATCTTCTATACTAGAATTATTATTTTTGAACTCTATAACTTTTTTTAAGATATGAGCAAAAACATCACCACTTTGTGTCCCAACAGTATTTGACATGGGCTGCTCCGATGTATCATCATCTACAATAATTGTACCAGAATCAGACTGGTAAGCTTTAACTGGTAGTTTGCCATCCTTAAACCATCTGTATGCGGTTAAGTACGCTATGCCTTGTTTTCTTGCCCAATCTGCTAACTTCATATCTCTATTCTCCATTATGCATATACAAATAATATCAGATATATCATTTTCTATTTTAAAAAATAGTTTTATTTACTTCTAATATCTTATATATCAATCATCTGAATCTTCGTCCAAATCAATGAGACCTTCATCATACAAATGATCTTCAATTTGTTCTAGTAAGTTATCGATTTTATTAATTTTTAATTTATTAGGTTTAGTATCTTTCAAGCTAACTTTCTTAGCCTTCAAATCTGCTGGCAATGCGGGGTTAAGTGATACATCATATAAATTACTTAAAATAATTCCCATGTTATCATCATAGTCATTTGTATTTCCAGAGAAACGTAATGCAATACCTGTATCAAAAGTTGCTTTACTATGAACTTGTTTTATTCTATCCTGAACTGTTTGCCACCTATCTGGAAATATAGTACAAGAACATTGCTCGCCATGCATATCCTCTATTACAGCTTTAATCATTGATTGACCATAATATTTGCTTGTTTCTTTTTTAACCTTAAATTCAAAATAATCTTTTACTATAGCAATAACTGAAGACATTGTAGTTTTATCTGCAGATTTCTTAATATCTGTTATATTATTATGATCTTGAGCGAAGAATCTTCCATGAGCCTGATATGGTTTACATACAAATGATTCTCCAAGATAAAACTGTTCTAGTGCATATAATTCAGACATTCTCCATTCACCCTCTTTTGTCCAAGGATAAACAAATTCTTCTGTTTTAGGGTCATGCTTCTTACACCATACCTGTAATTTTTTACGATAATCAGAACAATATAGATATATTAATTTTCTAGGAATCTTAAATTCATCTAATGCTCCGCTTGCCGCTAAAGCTTGAATATTATTAGCTCTAACTTTTTTAGAATCTACTCTAACCATAAAATCAAAAAAACTATTAAATGGTCTTTTAGCAATAATATCTTTAATCGCTTCTTCACCAAGAAACTTTAAAGCATCTAATCCTGTAACTAATTTATTGCCATCAGTAATAGCATATGTTAGCTGTGATCTATTGATATTTGGTGGTATAATCTTAATCTTATTATCTCTAATTTCTCTTTTAATTTTCTCAATATTGCCCTTAGAGTCTTGTGCGTTTGAATTTACTTCAAACATAAGATTTGCTAATAAAAATTCAATTGGATAATGTGCTTTTAGATAAGCAGTCTGATAACCAATCATTGAATATAATACTGCGTGACTAATATTAAAACCATACCCCTGGAACTTATCAACTACTTCATCCCAAATTCTTTTTGCAATTTCTTCATTAATATTATTGTTTACAGATCCTTGTAAAAATTCATTTCTCCACTTACGAGCCTTCTCAGGATCTTTTCCTTTAGCTTTAGTAAGTTTACGTAAACGATCTGCTTCGTGTAAAGTCCAGCCAGCTACATCTTGAGCAAGATACATTAAGCATTCTTCATAAAGACCAAAACCATATGTATGCCCAAATCCTCGTTCAAGTTTAGGATGTAATAATGTCATTGGCTTTTTGCCATCACGAGTAAGAATAAAATCATTACGCATATCTCTTGCAGAAGGTCTCGCCAATGCATTGATATTTGCAACATCATTTATATTCTGAGGTTTAATACGCCTACACAACTCAATAGTTCCACCACTGGTTCCCAATTGAAATACACGTAAAGTATCACCTGCAGATATTAAATCATAAGTATCTTTGTCATATTTATCATAATTTAACTGCTCTGGTGGTACTTCTTTCCCAGCACCCTTTATTAATTCATAAATCTTGCTTATAATATCTAATGTGGACAAACCAAGCATGTCCATCTTCACTAAACCATTATCTTCTGCTTTTTCTTTATCATATTCAATTGCTAAAGCTCCATCCTTATCTTTTCTTAATGGAATAAGACCTGTCAATGAACGCTGAGAAATAATAATACCTCCAGCATGTGTAGACCAAGCACGATACTTACCACAAATTGCTTTATACTTAAGAAATTCTGGATATTTCTTGCAATATTCTGCAAATAATGGAACTTTAGCGAATGCATCATCAATATTATGAATATCTGACGGAATGCAATCAGCTACATCATTGCCGATTTTAATTGCTGATTCACGAGACCCTCCTAGCTCACAGGCTCTAGAGATATCTCTAACAAATACTTTAGGTGTAATTGTATTAACATTAGATACATGTGCAACATGATCTTCACCATATTTTTGTTTAAGATAGGCTTGAACTTTAGCACGCCCTGAAGGCGCAAAATCTGTATCAATGTCCGGAAAACTAGACTTTTCTTTGTTATGGAATCTTGCAAAAATCAAATTATACTTAATAGGATCGGCTTGATGGATATTTAACAAATAAGCAATCAATGATCCGCCAACAGATCCGCGACCTGCCCCAACAGCAACGCCATTATTCCTAGACCAATTTATGTAGTCTGCAACAATAAGCATGTAACTAGAAAAACCATGATATTCTAATACATCTAGTTCTTCAATTATACGATCCTTATATAGTTGAATTTTATCATCAGAAATCTCTGATAATCTTATTGGAAAATTCTTATCACAGATATATCGAAGATATAGTTTATCTTCATCTAATGTTTGAATTTCTGGTGGTTGAAGTCTACTCCAAACCAAAAACTGCTCATAGTCAAGTTCATCTTTAACTGGAAAGATAGGTAATTCTTTTCCAGATGGGTTAGAATGCTTTGGGTCTATCCATGCAGGATATTCGCACAAATTAGCAAAATACACGCTGTTAGTACAAAATGTTTCAGCGGCTTCTTCGCCATAATTTCTTGTAAAAAAAGCTTTCACTTCATCACCAGACTTTAAATAAAAATCTGGAACAGGATATCTCAAACGATATGTAGAATATATTGGTTGGTGTGCGCCAATTGCCAATAAAACATCGTGAGTTTCGTAATCTTCTTTTCTTACATAATGAGTATTACATGCAGCAACAACTCGTATACCATGCTTCTTGCCGTAATCTATTAGTTTATGATTTATGAATTGTTGATCTATCTCATCATTAAATATATTAGATCCGCGCTTC